>Ga0209478_1000022_pt1 | contig 505001 bp, 428 predicted proteins | sample DewCreD2012metaG_5_FD_184109 | JGI IMG/M metagenome (GOLD analysis project Ga0209478, IMG submission 184109) | Hot spring sediment bacterial and archeal communities from British Columbia, Canada, to study Microbial Dark Matter (Phase II) - Dewar... ...
GCACCTGTGCCGGTTCCCGCCTCGACGGGTCGCTTCCCTTTCGGGTCGCTACTGCCGGCATGTCAAGCCCAGGTAAGGTTCTTCGCGTTGCATCGAATTAAACCACACGCTCCGCTGCTTGTGCGGGTCCCCGTCAATTCCTTTGAGTTTTAGCCTTGCGGCCGTAGTCCCCAGGCGGGGCGCTTCACGCGTTAGCTTGGGCCCGGAAGCCTGAGGCTCCCAGACCGAGCGCCCATCGTTTAGGGCGTGGACTACCGGGGTATCTAATCCCGTTCGCTCCCCACGCTTTCGCGCCTCAGCGTCAGCAGCGGCCCAGGGGGCCGGCTTCCCCACCGGAGTTCTTGCCGAGCTCTACGCATTTCACCGCTACACCGGCAATTCCACCCCCCTCTACCGTGCTCAAGCCAGACCGTATCGGACGGCCTCCCCAGGTTGAGCCTGGGGCTTTCACGCCCGACGCGCCTGGCCGCCTACGCGCCCTTTACGCCCAGTGAATCCGGGTAACGTTCGGGCCCTACGTGTTACCGCGACTGCTGGCACGTAGTTAGTCGGCCCTTCCTCGCCGGGTACCGTCACCCGCCGGCGCCAAGGCCGACGGTTTCTTCCCCGGCAACAGGAGTTTACACCCCGAGGGGCTTCATCCTCCACGCGGCGTCGCTGCGTCAGGCTTTCGCCCATTGCGCAAGATCCCTGGCTGCTGCCTCCCGTAGGAGTCGGGGCCGTGTCTCAGTCCCCGTCTGGCCGGCCGTCCTCTCAGACCAGCTACCCGTCATCGGCTTGGTGGGCCGTTACCCCGCCAACTACCTGATAGGCCGCAGGCCCCTCCCTGGGCGCTCTCCTGACGGAGAACTTTCCTCAGCAAGCCCTCGCCTGCTGAGCGTATGGCGGATTACCGCACCTTTCGGCGCGCTATCCACCTCCCAGGGGCAGGTTACCTACGTGTTACGCAGCCGTTCGCCACTTCGCCGGACCCCGAAGGGCCGGCGTCGTACGACTTGCATGCCTTAGGCACGCCGCCAACGTTCACCCTGGGCCAGGATCAAACCCGCCATCACAGTCGGCGCGCATGGACCGGTTTCCCGGGCGCCGCTAGGCTAGCACTCCCTCTTCAGTTGTCGAAGGTGCCGGCTCGGGTCGAGCCATCAGCGGCTCTCGCCGCTTCCGGAAGTAATAGTTAACATGACTGGCGCTGCCGTGTCAAGTCCCCGGTGTAAGAAACCCACAAGAAATTTTTTCCCTCGTTCAGGCAACGCGCGCCGGCAGCCGGCTTCCTAGCCGGCGATCTCAGGCACGTTCCGCCACGAGTAGCGCGGCGCATACCCGAGGAGCCGGCGTGCTTTCTCGATCGAGACCGCATTCTTCCCCTCGGTCAGGCCTGCGGCGATCTGCTCCGTGCCGGGATAGAAGCGCGGGAAGACGGTTGCCAGCGGCTCCTTGCTTACCGGGTCGGGCGACACGACGTAGAATGCCTCGAACCCAGGGAGATTGGACTCTACGGCCAGCCGGAACGCCTGCGCCAGGTCGCGCCGGTCGCTATACGTCCACAGACTGCGCCAGTACGAGAGCGTCTCGATGCCCCGGCGGAAGGTTTCCGGGTTCTCCTCCGGCACGAGCACCGCGGAGGGGCGAATGGCGATGGTTGGGATGCCCGTCTTGCGCGTAAAGGCAGCCAGGATCTCCTCCCCCACGACCTTCGAAAGGCTATAAGAGTCCTGGGGCTTGTTGGGATGTTGTTCGTCGATAGGCAGGTACTCGGGATTAAACGGCCGGGTGCAGAAGCCAAACCCAAGGACGTTAATGCTGGAGGCGAACACGACCCGCTGCACGCCGAAGAGCGTGGCTGCCTCCAGGACGTTCCACGTCGCCATGACATTGGTGCGGAAGACCTCTTCCTCGGCGTGGCGGCCGGGCGCCGGGATGGCAGACAGATGGATGATAGCGTCCACGCGTGCGCTCCCATAGACCCCGCCGCCGACGGCGTCATAGACATGGGCAGCGCGCTCATGGTCGCCCAGCACCAGGCGCACCCCCTGTGGGAACGGCTCAGGTGGCTGTTGCCGGTCGAAGACGATCACCTCGTGATCGGGATGCAGCGCCTTGACAACTTCGCGGCCGACGCGGCCGCTCCCACCGGTGACGAGAATACGCATGAGTCAGCATGCCTCCCCGAGTGTTCAGTTCGTTCTCCAAATCCGTCGACAGCGCCCTCAGTCTGTGGACGGCTACTCCCACTCGACGGTCGCCGGGGGTTTCGTGGTGATATCGTACACGACGCGGTTCACGCCCGGCACCTCGTTCACAATGCGTGTGGAGACTCGCGCCAGGAAATCGTGGGGCAGCCGGGACCAGTCGGCGGTCATCCAGTCTTCCGTCGAGACCGCGCGCAGTGCCACCAGATTGGCGTACGTGCGCCCGTCGCCCATGACCCCGACCGTCTGCAGCGGCGTCAGCACTGCGAGGGCCTGGGCGACCTGACGGTACAGCCCGGCCGCGCGCAGCTCGCTGATAAAGATGTGGTCGGCCAAGCGCAGCGTCTCCAGCCGCTCAGGGGTGACCTCACCGATAATGCGTACGGCCAGCCCCGGGCCCGGGAAGGGGTGACGCCATACCAGCTCCTCCGGCAGGCCGAGTTCCAGACCCACAGCGCGCACTTCGTCTTTAAACAACAAGCGCAGGGGCTCGATCAGTTCGAAGCGCATGCGCTCGGGCAAGCCGCCTACGTTGTGGTGTGTCTTGATCTTGGCGGCGGCCAGGGCGTGTGTGGTTCCTCTGCCGGCGCTCTCGATCACGTCGGGGTACGTAGTGCCCTGCACCAGGAAGCGCACATCGCCCAGCTTCTGGGCTTCGGCCTCGAACACGCGAATGAACGTCTCGCCAATGATACGGCGTTTCTGCTCCGGGTCGGTCACGCCGCGCAGGGCAGAGAGGAAGCGCTCGCGCGCGTCAACGGCAACCAAGTTGAGCTTAAGATGCCGGCGAAACGTGGCGATGCATTGCTCGGCCTCATTGAGACGCAGGAGACCGTTGTCTACAAAGATGCAGGTCAGGCGGTCGCCGATCGCGCGGTGCACCAGCGTCGCGGCCACACTTGAATCGACGCCGCCGGAGAGGGCGCAAATGACGCGGCTATCCCTGACGCGTGCGCGGATGGCAGCGATGCTCGCCTCGATGAACGAGGCGGGCGTCCAAGTGCCCGTGCAACCACACAGGCGGTACAGAAAGTTCTCCAGCAGGCGCCTGCCCAGCGGCGTGTGTGCCACCTCAGGATGAAACTGCAGCCCGACCAAGCCACCGGGCCCTGCCATTGCCGCCACCGGACAGTTCTCGCTCGATGCCAACACCTGGAAGCCGGCCGGCAGCTCGACCACGTGATCGCCGTGACTCATCCAGACATCGAACTCAGCCGGCATACCGTCGAGAATCGGGTTGGTCGAGCCGGTGCAGGCCACGCGGGCATGACCATACTCGCGCTTGCCGGCTCGCTCGACCCGGCCGCCCAAGTGTTGGGCGATGAGCTGGGCACCGTAGCAGATCCCCAGCACCGGCACGCCTGCCTGGAAGACCCAGTCGGGGCAGGCCGGCGCGCCCTCGTCGTAGACGCTGGCCGGGCCGCCGGAGAGGATGATCCCCTTGGGCTGCAGCGCGGCAGCGCGTTCCCAGGATACGTTGTACGGCAGCAGCTCACAGTAGACCCGCAACTCGCGGACGCGGCGCGCGATGAGCTGGCTGTACTGCGAACCGAAGTCGAGAATGATGATCGCTTCGCGTGTCGGCTGGCTTGGGGCAGTGCAAGAGGCTGCTTGGACTGGTTGCATACGCGGTACTGACATAGGGTATACTAATCTTCCGTGCGCCTCTGAAACCGCAGGCTGGGGTAAGAGAGTAACCTATCCGCCGTAGGCGGCGCGCGAAAACCTCTACCAAAGAGTGATGGCGCCGGTGAGGGCGCCATCGTCTACCTCATGCTGCCTGAAGTATACCTTACCTGCCGGTTAGCTACCAGTAGCGCTCTTCTTTCCAGGGGTCGGCGTTGTTGTGGTAGCCGTTCTGTTCCCAGAAGCCGGGGCGGTCGTGCTCGCTCAGCTCGATGCCGCGCACCCACTTGGCGCTCTTCCAGAAGTAGCGCTTGGGCACCACCAGGCGTAGCGGCCAGCCATGCTCCGGCGTCAGGTCCGCGCCGTTGGCGCGGTGGGCGAACAGTACGTCATCGTCCATCAGCACCTCCAGGGGCAGGTTCGTGGTAAAGCCATACTCGGCATGGACGATGACATATCTCGCCCGCGGGTCTACCTCCGCATGCCGGATCACCTCGGTGAACGGCACCCCCTCGAAGACCATATCGAACTTGCTCCAGCGCGTGACACAGTGGATGTCACACATGATGGTCTTCTTCGGCAGGGCCATGAACTCGTTGTAGGTGAAGCGCACCGGCTCCTTGACCAGGCCGAAGATGCGGAAGTCCCAGTCTGCTAAACGCGTGTGGGGCACCGGGCCGTAATGCAGCACCGGCCAGCGCTGGGTGAGGAACTGCCCGGGCGGGAGCCGCTCGGCGTCTTTGCCCAACGCGCGCGCCCGCTCCTGGATGCGCTCGAGGTTGGCACGGCTCCCCTTCAAGATGCTTGGTAAACGAAAATCCATCGCTGCCTTCCTGTCACTCGTGGTAGAGGTTCCTCGCGGTAGAGGTACGGGTTTGGAACTAGTTTTCAGCGTGGCCTCGGGGGCCATACAGCCGTATCCTGCGGATCTCTGGCGTGGAGCCTGCCGGCAGGCCTGCATTGTACTCTCGCATGTTCCCTGCCCCGGGCGCAAGCGCGCCTGCGATCACCGCAGGCTGAAGACAATATAGGTGACGCAGAGCAAGAGGCCCAGGCAGAGGAGGCCGTTCAGCAGCGCAAGCCAGACAGCCTGGCGGCGTATACTTTCAGCATCCGGGTTGCCGGCAACCGTGGCAGGAGTACCCCCGATCGCCATGACCTCTGCTCCGGCGCGCGCTAGCCTGCCGGCATAGACAAACACGAGCACAAGGGTCGCTACAACCGTAGCGATCACGAAGCCGTGCTTATAGAAGAGCGCGGTCCCATATGGCGTGGCGCGCAGCCGCGCCAGGGTCTGATAGCTCGTAATGGGCTCCGTAAGGGGATTGTACATTGTCTGAAACACGCCGGTGATCAGGAGCACGGGAATAGAGACCAGCACCAGCGCGCGCGTACGTTGCAGGAGGTGACCGCGCTGCTCAACAGTAAGGCCCGGCGTGGCCGTCACAAAGATGGCATACAGGGCCACGCCAATCCAGGCCACTGAGAAGGGCACATGCAGCACCATCGATGCCAGCAGCAGCTGCTGTAATGGATCCGACGGCAGCGGCGGTAACGGTGGCATGATTCCCCCCGGCGTGTGATGGTACCATTCTATTCTATCCCACAAGGCCTTTTCAGACTACCGTCGGTGGCCTGGCCCTTAGCCCTGTACCGTCAGCGTGCCTTCCATGCCACGCTCGCGATGGTTCTGCAGGTCACAGTAGATCACATACTTTCCTGGAGCAGTTAGGGTAACCTCAAAGGTTCCGCTCTGGCCGGCGGAGATATCGGCCGACTTGAGCCTCTGTCCGCCAACCTCGATGACCATATTGTGGCGTCGCTCTCCGACGTTCTTGAGCGTAAACGTGATCGTGCCGGGCCGGACTATGATGTCCTTTGGCTCAAAGGCCCACTCCTTGAGCTCAACGGTAAGCTGCTGGCTTGCCGTCGCAGCCGCCGGGGCAGGTTGTGCGGGCGCCGCGGTAGGCGCTGTTGCACTGGATGCTGCTGGCGCAGCGCCGGCGCTGGTGCCGCCGGCGCCACCACAGGCGACCACCGCAGCGAGCGCAAGCGTGGCCACAGACACAAGCAGCACCGTCCTCGTCTTCATAGCTCCGTTCGAGAAGCGAGCGAGTCGCATGGCGCTATGTATTCCGTCCTTTTTTAGTTTTTAGTGATTTCTTAGCTAAATCTAAACACGCTAAATCTAAAAACCTAACAAGCGCACGGAGCGTTGCACCACTGCCGTACGAACACTCGGCGTGCCGGTGGACGCCCTCTCTGGACACTCTCTATACGCTCTATAGATACACTCTATAGGATACCTGCACTATATCCCGGCGCGCCACTGCAGTATACGTCGCCAGACACTCATCCGGTTCTCTTGAGGGAGCGCCCGTCGGCTACCCTGGCCGGTTCGTGTATGTGTGGTGCGTCACAAGCCTTCCCGCCTGGCCAGACGGCTAGCCGCCTGAGACGGCCGGGACGATCAGCACCTCAGACGCCGCCGCGATAGGCGTGCAGAGGGTGGCAGGTTCACCGTCCACGAAGACCTTGATGTGCGGCCGGAGCGCTGGCTCGGTGTCGCAGAGCCGGCTGGACATGCCGGGCCAGTGTGCTTCCAGCCAGGCGATCGCCTCACCAACGGTCGCTGCCTCTACCTCTACGTGCCGGGGCGCGCCGGGAAACAGGCGTATGAGCGAGCCCGGCAGATAGACGCGAGCCATTTCACGCCTCAATCACCGCCGTCTCAACCGACCAGATCGGGGGCAGGTACGCTGCCTGGAGCTTCCAGGTAGCGCCTTCATCTGAGCTCGCGAATAGCTGTCCGGTGCTGGTGCCGAAGTAGACCCCTGCCGGCTCGCAAGTGTCCACCGCCAGAGCCTCGCGCAGCACGCCGATGAAGGCGTGCTCGTGGGGCAGCCCGGTAGCCTGCCGTTGCCAGGTGATGCCGCCGTCGCGGCTACGCCAGACCGCCGCCTTGCCCTCCGGCATCACGCGCCCTCCCTCAGCATCGAGCGGAATGACCCAGATCGTCTGTGGCTCGCGCGGGTGCACGGCAATAGGGAAGCCGAAGTCCGAAGGCAGCCCCTGACTGATCTCTTCCCAATGCTCACCGCCGTCATAACTGCGATAGACGCCGCAGTGGTTCTGCTGGTAGAGCAGCATCGGGTCGCGCGGGGCCATGACCAGCTTGTGCACACATTGTCCGGTCTCGGGATAGCGCTCAGGGAGGTAATCGGCGCGCACGCCGCGGTTGCGCGGCTGCCAGGTCTTCCCGCCGTCTGCGGTGTAGAACGTGCCCGCAGCCGAGATCGCGACCCACATCTGGGCCGGATCGTGTGGGTGCGGCACGATCGTGTGCAGACACAGACCGCCGTTGCCTGGTCCCCAGCTTGGACAGGAGGGATGCTCCCGCAGCCCCTCGACGTGCGTCCAGGTCAGGCCGCCGTCGTCGCTGCGGAACAGCCCGGCGGGGTCGGCGCCGGCGTATACGGCGCCGTGTGCGGCGGTAACGTGCCAGAGCTTCCTGATCTGCGGACCGCCATCGCCGTAGGTGATGCCCTCGCTGGAATGCGTCCAGGTTGCGCCGAGATCGGTGCTCTTCCACACGGCCGGGCCGTACCACTCGCTCACGCCTGCGGCGTAGATCGTCCCGCTCCTGGGGTCGTACTGCATGTGCAGGATCGACCAGCCCTCACACAGGGGGCCGCGCAGGTGCCACGCGCGCCGGCTTGGGTCGCTCTCCAGGATGAACCCGCCCTTCTTTGTGCCGAGCAAGACCAGAACTTTGCTACTCATGGCGTTCGCTGTCTCCTTTGCCTCTCCGCTGTGTTGCTCTGCCCTTCTGGGTTTGTACCTGGCCCGGCATGCGTGCGAGCAGGTACTGCGGGAGCTGTACATGTTGTTCTCCTGCAACGAGCAAGAGCGCCAGGCGTTGCCCCTCACAGCACTCCACGCAGTATAGTACATACGTTCTAAAAACGCAAGGGGCCTGGAGTTAGATATGGTTCTGCGTGAAAAGGCAGAGCATAGGAGCCTGCGCAGATGGTGCACCGCGCTACCCTGCCGCTTTGACGGACAGGCCGGACCAGCCCAGCGCGCAGGCCACCGCACAGGCCGCCTCGCCCGGCGAGCTCACCGGGATGATCTCCGGTTCGCCCTGGTGCCACGCCAGCCAGTGCAGGATGACACGCACGTCGCGGAGTTCCTGCGGCGAGATGTGGTGTCTTGGCAGGGGAGCCTGGGCGAAGACCCTCGCAATGAGCTCCGCCAGGTGGGCGTGATCGAGCGGTTGGGTGCGCGCGACGCGCTCCTGATGGAGCAGACGGCCGCTGCGCACAAAATAGAGATCGGCGTGTCCAGGCTCAGCCGCGGGATAGACCAGTACCACATCAGCGCCGGCCAGTGTGCCGTCGAGCGGCCGGTGTCGCGGCAGGGCCATGCGCTGCGGCGGGCTGAGGAACGCCTGCACTGCCGGGGCATCCGGCCCTTCGCGCAAGAACGCCAAGGCCGCGGCGACGTTAGGGGCATAGGCCTCAACCGGCAGGAGGCCGGTACATGGCGCCGGGCAGAGGCCCATTCCCAGCCGGATGCACGGCGGCTTGGGCCGGCGCTGCGGGCGCGGCGGCAGCGTCCGGCGGCAGGAGGCGAGATGAAACACATCGTGCAACGCCTCCAGGAGCTCACGCACGGCTGCGCCGCTGCGGTACGGGCCGAAGTAGAGGGCGCCGTCGGCGTAGATCTCTGAGGCGGGCACGGCGCGTGGGAAGGGCCCCCGGTCAACGCGGATGTAGGGATGGCGCTGTCGCACAACGCGCTGCACGTTATAGCGTGGCTGCAGGCGGTCGATCTCGCGGGCTTCCAGCAAGAGCGCCTCGAATTCAGAGCCGGTCTGCTGGAAGGTGATCGCCGCGGTCTGTTCCGGCAGGCCATCGGCGCCATGGAGGTACGCCGAAGCCTGCCGGAAGTGTGCCGGCACACGCCGGCGCAGGTTGCGCGCCTTGCCCACGTAGAGCACCTCACCGGAGGCATCGGTGAGGTAGTACACTCCAGGCGCGTCCGGCAGGCTCTCCAGCGCCGTCTGGAGGGTTCTGCCGGGAGCGGTGCCCAGCCAGGCAAGCAGCTCGCCAACCGAGTGCAAGCCTTCCATCACCAGCAGGTCGAGCAGGCGATCCCAGGCACGCGCCAGCGCCCGTGCTATATCCAGAGCGCGCCGTGAGCCGGGGGGCTGGACGCCGAGCTTCCGGCACAGACGCTCCACAGTGGGTTGTTTGAGCCGCGGGAAGAGCCGTGTCGCCACCGCTACCGTGTCGATCCCCATGCCGGCGAACGGGCTGCGGCCGTGCCAGGCGGTTTCGTAGCTCAGGAAGGCCAGGTGGCGCGGCAGATTGTGTCCTACCGGCAGCGCATCTGCGACAAAGGCGCGTAGTTCGTCGAGGATCTCTGCAAGCTGCGGCGCATGCTCCACGCGCTCCTCGGAGAGCCCACTGTACTCGCGGGCGTAGCGCGGGATGGTCCGGCCCGGATTCACGACCGTGGTGAACGTCTCAGCTGGCCTGCCCTCCCGCAGGCGTACGGCGGCGACCTCGCTGATGCGGTGCCGCTCCGGCCGCGGGCCAGTGGTCTGCACGTGGAGGATCACGTACTCTATAGCGCGCAGGCCGCTCTCCTGAAGCGTCCAGGCACGCAGGCCCCAGCGACCGTCGGCCTGGCGCACGAAGCGGCTGTCCTGGGCCAGTTGCTCCTCCAACAGGCGTGCCAGGAGCTCCCGCGCGGCCGGCGCGCCCGCCGACGCGCCAAACACAGCCTCCAGGAAGGCCGTCGCCGGCTGGGGCGTCCCGGCCTGCTCAAGGATGTTATAGACGCGCTCGCGCAGATGACTGTACCCGTCCATCGTGGACCCGGATCGGACCTGCAGCCGAAGATCTGTACCGTTTATCCCGCCGCGCCGGAGTGGGGGAGCAGCGCGGCCGTCTCGGTTATCCAGCCGGGGACGGGCGCTAGGACAGTAACCGCTCGAGGAGGAAGCTGACGATGCTCACCACTAGGGCGGCCAGGATGGCCCAGCCGAACCCCGCAGCGCTCACCGCTCCGCCAGTGAGCCAGGAAGCCAGCACGAACATGAGCCCGTTAATCACGAACAGGAACAAGCCCAGCGTGAGGATCGTCAGCGGCAGCGTGATCAGCGTTACCACCGGCTTCACCAGGACATTCAACAGGGCCAGAACCGCCGCGAAAATGGCGACGCCCCCGGGCCCGGTCGCCTGCACTCCGGACGGCAGCAGCCAGACCGCAGCGTACACTGCCACAAAGGTGATGAGCCAGCGGAGGATCAGGCGTGCTAGCATGACTCACCCACCATCGACCAGCACGCTGCCGTCCCCAAGCGTCGCCACCAAATGGCGTTGCAGCTCATCACAATACTGCACTCCTTCCTCGAGCGCCAACCGCACGCAGCGCCCATCCGGCGATACCAGCTGCACCAGCACCGGATCAGATCCCGCAAACTTCTGGAGGATGCGGCTCAAGGTAAGCAGCCGTGCCTCATCCGAGGCGTCATCGCCGGTGCGGGTGAAGATCACGGTCAGGCGTTGGGACGACCCGTTAGACGAACCGTTGCCGTGATCGGCAGCGCCGTTCTGCTCCCCATCCGTCACCCCCAGGCCGGGGCTACCCGCCGTCCATCCCAGCGAAGCTCCCTCGCGCTCGCCCTCTTGCTCCGGCGCAAGCATAGGAGAAGGCTCCTGCGAAGCGGGAGCGGGCTGTGCGAGCCAATCCTCGCGAGGCTGCTCGCTGTAGGGCTCATTCTGCAGCGGGGGTACTCGCGGCACGGTAGCGCCATGATCAGGCGCGCCGGCCTGGGCCGCCATCTCCTCGGTAAGCTCAACCGCACTCTCGCAGATGAGCTTCGGCGTCTCATCGCGGTTATCGACCTTGCCGGTAACGATGACCGCCGTATCTTCCTGCCACAAGGCGCGGGTCTGTTTCAGGATGCGTGGGAAGACTACTACTTCAATGCTGCCGTACCGGTCTTCGAGGGTGACATAGGCCATGGTGTCACCCTTGCGCGTGGTGATGAAGCGCACCCCGACGACGATCCCCGCTACTTTCTTGGTCTGGCCGGCCAGCAGGTCGTGGATCTCGGTCGTGTGCAGGATCTCCGGATCGGCGAAATGCGCCGGCAGCCGACTGAACGGATCCTCTGAGATACAGGTCCCCAAAAGCTCCTTCTCCCAGGCCAGCTTTTGCTTGCGGTCGACCTCAGGAATATCCGGCACCGGGACACCGGTCCAGGCGGCACCGGCCTGGCCGAACAGGGAGAACAAGCTTGCCTGGCCGCTCTCCGCGGCGCGCTGTTCGCGCTGGCCGGCGGCCATCGCCTTGTCCAGGATCTCCAGCAACGCCGCGCGGGTGCCGAAGCGATCCAGCGCCCCGGCCTTGATCAGCGACTCCAGCGCGCGCTTGTTCAGAGCACGCTGATCGACGCGGCGGCACAGGTCATCCAGGTCGGTGAACGGCCCGCCCTCAGCGCGGGCCTGCAGCAGCTTCTGAATAGCCGCCTCGCCCACGTTCTTAATTGCCTTGAGGCCAAAGCGGATGGCATTCCCCTCGACCGTGAAGTCCATCTCGCTGGTGTTGATATCCGGCGGGAGCACCGGCACCCCCAGCTTGCGGCACTCCGCGATGGCGCCGGCAACCTTCTCTATGTTTCCGGCCTCGATCGACAGCACCGCGGTCATGTACTCGACCGGGTAGTTTGCCTTCAAGTACGCTGTCTGGTAGGCCAGCAGGCCATAGACCGCCGCGTGGGCCTGGTTAAAGCCGTAGCGGGCAAACGGCTCAAAGTCCGCCCACACCTGTTCGATAACCTCGTCGGGCACGCCCTTCTTGCGCGCGCCTTCGACGAACTTCTGCTTCTGCTGGGGCAGCATGCTGGCCACCTTCTTGCGCACGGCGTAGCAGAGCACGTCGGCTTCGGCCAGCGTGAAGCCGCCCATCGCCTGGGCGATGGTCATGATATCCTCCTGGTAGACCATCACCCCGTACGTCTTCTTCAGCACCGGCTCCAGGAGCGGATGAGCGTAGGTCACCGGCTCAAGGCCGTGCTTGCGGGCGATGTAGCGCGGGATATTCGCCATCGGGCCCGGGCGGAAGAGCGCCACCATGGCCATGAGGTCTTCCACGCAGGTGGGTTTCAGCTCCTTCAAGTAGCGGGTCATCCCCGCGCCTTCAAGCTGGAACACCCCAAAAGTATCGCCGCGCGACAGCAGTTCGAACGTCTTCTGATCGTCCAGCGGGATCTCTTTGAGGTTCAGGGGCTTGCCGGTGCGCTGCTCGATCAGCTTGACCGCATCATCCAGGATGGTCAAGTTCGAGAGGCCCAGGAAATCCATCTTGAGCAGGCCGATCTTCTCGATGGCCCCCATTTCAAACTGGGTCATCACGCCGTCGCCTTCGGTGGCTTTCTGTAACGGCACCAGCTCTTCCAGGGGCTCATGCGAGATGACCACACCGGCTGCGTGCGTGGACACGTGCCGGGCAATGCCCTCGACCTTCTGCGCCAGTTCCAACAGGCGCGCCACCGCGGGATCGCGCTGCTGCAGCTCGCGTAGCTCCGGCACCTGCTCGAGCGCGTCGGCGATGGTGATGTTCACGCCCGGATGCGAGGGGATCAGCTTGGCCACGCGATCCACCTCGGCATAACTCATGCCAAGGGCGCGCCCTACATCGCGCACCGCCGCGCGGGCCTTCATTGTTCCAAAGGTAATAATCTGCGCCACATGATCGGCGCCGTACTTCTCCGTGACGTACTGGATCACCTCATCCCGCCGCCGGTCCATGAAGTCCACGTCGATGTCCGGCATGGTGTAACGCTCGGTGTTGAGGAACCGGTCGAAGATGAGGTTGTACTTAATCGGGTCTACCTCCGTGATCCCGCAGGTATAGCAGGCCAGGCTGCCCGGCGCCGAACCACGCACTGCGGTGCGGATGCCTCGATTGCGCGCCCAGTTCACGAAGTCCTGTACGATGAGGAAGTAGGCCGAATAGCCCATCTTGGCAATAACGCCCAGTTCGTAGTCCAGCCGCTCGCGGAGCTCGCGGGTCACCACCGGATAGAGCCGCTTGAGGCCTTCCTCACACAGGTGGCGCAGGTAGCTGTCGGCGTCGTAACCCTCCGGCACGTCAAAGCGCGGGCGCTTATTCTGCTTAAGGTCAATGGTGACGTTGCACTTCTCCGCGATCTCCATAGTGCTGCGCAGCGCCTCGGGCAGCTCATGGAAGAGCGCCGCCATCTCCTCCGGACTGCGCAGGTAGAAGGTGGGCGTCTCCAAGCGCATGCGGTTCGGATCGCTCAGCGTCGTGTTCGTTTGAATACAGACCAGAATATCCTGCGCCTCGGCATCCTCCGGCCGCACATAGTGCACGTCGTTCGTGGCCACGAGCTTGAGATCCAGCGCCCTGGCGATCTCGATAAGCTGCCGGTTCACCCGGTCTTCGTCCTTGAGATCATGGCGCTGTAGCTCGACGTAAAAATCCTCCGGCCCAAAGAGGTCGCGGAACCACTGGGCAGTGCGCAGCGCTTCTTCGTAGTTCCCCTCGAACAGGGGGCGGGCCAACGGGCCGGAGGCGCAGGCAGAGAGACAGATCAGACCCTTATGGTACTTCGCCAGTAACTCGCGATCGATGCGCGGCTTGTAGTAGTAGCCGTCCAGGTGCGCCCGCGTCACCAGTTGCATCAGGTTCTTGTAGCCGGCATTGTCCTTGGCCAGCAGCACCAGATGGAACGGCCGGTCTTCCCCTCGCCGCTTGCGGTCGGCTATCGAGCCCTGGGCCAAGTAAGCCTCTACGCCGAGGATCGGCTTCAGGCCCTCGTCCTTCGCCGCGGTGTAAAAGTCGATGGCGCCATAGAGCGCGCCGTGGTCGGTCAGCGCCACGGCGGACATCCCCAGCTCCTTGGCGCGCCGCATCACCTCGGGAATGCGCGACAGACCGTCCAGCAGGCTGTACTCGGTGTGGAGATGGAGATGGGTAAACTCGGGCACGGTACTCCTCGCGTCGGCAGCTTCGCTGGTTTGAACGCTCTGCACGGTCGCTCGGCGCGAGCCCACGCCCGCGCGGGCATGGCCGCGAAACATAAGTAAGAACAAACGCTCTAGCCGGCCGCCATTATACCACCCCCGGCGGAGGCCGGGTATGGACACGAATGTCCCGCACTGATCAACCGGCTCACGCGCGCGTAACAGGTCGGCGAGAAAGCTCCTCAAGAGGGTTCAGCACGGACCCGGGTAGCGATCGCACCCAGGTCGGGTGGACCCTCGTAGTCAACACAGACCAGCACTTGTTGGGCCTCCCACAAGTGCAGGTCCTGGATGGTGGCGCCGGCGCCGCGGCCGAGGGTGAACAGATAGCCGCGCCCAAGGCTGTCCTGCAGGCGGAAGCGATCCTCCTGCACAATGGTGATCACGCCGCGCACCGTGCCACTGGTAGGCAGCCCGGCCCGCCGGGCAATCCCGCGTTCCCGCTGCACGGCTTATCGCTCCGGCCTGGTGTACTCGAAGTAGGCGTACGGATCGTCGGCCGATTGCTTGCCGGCCTCGACGATGGCGAACCTGGCCAACGCCCCGCCGATGAGCACGAGCAGGGAGCTCGCCACGCCCGCCGCGCTGCGCGCGCCGCCGACGCGCTGGAGCATCAAGGGAGCGAGCACACCCATACCAAGGCCGCCGAGCTGGTAGAGACGCGCCCAGGGACCCCGTAGCAGCGGCCGGGCCAGCCCGCGCAGAGCCGCCAGCGACGCTACCACCAGCGCAAGCTCGGTGCCCAGCATCAGCTCTTCTGCCCGCACCAGTCGGGCCTCACTTTCCGGAGCCACGCGCCCGAAGAGCCGCCCCACTAGGCGCGTGGCGGCCATGCCGGTAGACATCGACGAGGCGAAGAAGAGCGGGCCCATCAACACGCGGTTGCCTGCCCAGAGGGGCACGTTGGTTGCGCTGATCAAGAGGCCGGTGTAGCTGCCAATGAACATTGCCGGCAGGATGCCCAGCCAGGAGCAGACCCGCAGCAGCGCAGCAATGGGCTTCAGCGCCGACATCCGAACGCTCAGGTCCTGCAGTGCCTGCGCCACTGCAGCTAGGCCGGTAAACAGGCCGAAGAGGGTCAGCACCCAGGAGCCCAGGTTCATCAATGAGCGCGGCTTGAAAACGCGCAGCATGTACAAGAAGCGTTCCGGCCGGCCCAGGTCGGCGATCAGCAGCAGAGGGCTCAGGAGCATGCCGGCCAGGGCGAGGTAGCGTCCTGCCCGCACCAACGGCCGATCCTCCGGGCGGCCAAGTATGTCGGCCAGGGTGGCAACAATATACGCTCCGCTCGACAGCCCGCCCACAAAGAAGTACGCCGGGATGTACCACAGCCACTCCGGCTTCTTGATCGCCGGCAGGCCATAGTAGCTTGGCCGCTCGGGCGTCGTATGCCCGTCCTTGTGCAGTACAGCAGGCGCGTGGCCCTGCAGGTACGCCGGATCAAGCGAGGCACGATATCCCGTGCGCTTGAGGACCTCATCCAGCGGCTCAGGCATGGCTATCGCTCCTTCCCGCCACCGAGCAGCGCCAGCACCGTGGCGCCGACCATCAGCACCACGCCAACCAAGCTGGCAATGGCGCCGGGCACGATGTTCCGGGCCGGCAGCCGCGGCGCCTCGGGCAGTCCATAGACGTTGGGGTGGTCCATCAGCAAAAAGAAGCTCTGTAGGCTTTTAATACCATGGGTAGCACCGAGGCCATCGAGGGCGCCATACAGGCGGGCTTCAGTAAAGCCTTGGCGGTGCAGCGCTTCCAGCCGCGCCTGCGCCCGCGCCCGCAGCTCCTCGATCGGCCCGAACTGGATGGAATCCGTGGGACAGGCCTTGGCGCAGGCCGGCTCCAGCCCGCCCTTCAGTCGGTCGTAGCAGAGCGTGCACTTGTGCGCCTTGCCGTCGCCCAGGTCGTCGGTGGTGATCACGCCGTACGGGCAAGAGGGCACGCAGTACTTGCAGCCGTTGCAGATATCCTGCTGGATGACCACCGTGCCGAACTCGGTACGGATGATCGCCCCGGTAGGGCAGGCCTCCAGGCAGCCGGCGTGCTCGCAGTGTTTGCAGATGTCGCTGAGGAAGAGCCAGCGCGCCTCGCCCCCACTCGGTGGCGGCTGCTCGATGAACTTGACGTGGCGCCAGGTGCTATGGCCCAGGCTGCGGGTGTTGTCGTAGCTCGTCGCCTGGAACTCCACCGCATCGGCCGGCAAGTTATTCCATTCCTTGCAGGCGACCTCGCAGGCCTTGCACCCGATGCAGACCGTCGTGTCGGTGAAGAAACCATAGGTCCGTCCCGGCTCGATAGGGAAGCCGGCGGTGAGCTCGGACTCGCGCTCGGCCACCGGCGGCACCGACGTATCATACTGTTGAGGGAAGGGCCACGCAGGGGGAGGAGTACCACCCACAGGAGAGCGGCTGCGGTCAAACCCTGGCTGGTTCCTCATGGCTGCCCCTTCCTCCCTGGCCGCAGGTTACAGGTAAACACTTTGCCCTCATGGATCGAAACGTTTGGGTCGCCCACCATCGCCGAAAGCGTGTTGGCCACATCACCCTGGGCAAGGCCTTTATAGCCGAAGTGCCAGGGCATGCCGATCACGTGGATGGTGCGGCCGTGCAGGTTCAGCGGCCGTAGCCGTGGAGTCACCAGCGCCCGGGTCTCGACCTCGCCGCGTGCTGTGGAGAGCGTCACCCAGTCGCCGTTCTGAATACCCTTCTCCGCGGCCAGCTCCGGGCTGATTTCCACGAACCCCTCCGGCTGGACCTCGGCCAGCCAGGGCACGTAGCGGGTCATCGTCCCGCCGGTGTGGTGCTCGGTCAGGCGGTAGGTGGTAATGATGTAGGGATATCTGGGATCGCCAACGGCGTGGAGCAGGTTCTCCGGACGTTCCCACAGTTTGGCCACCGGATTAAACTGTTGCCGGTACAGGGCGTTCTCGACCGGTGACTCAACCGGCTCGTAGTGCGCCGGCAGCGGACCGTCCTTCAGGCTGTGGGGCACGAAGAGCCAGCCCACACCGTCGGTATTCATGATGAATGGCGCCCGGCCGGAGTGGGCATCGATTCCCCGCGGGCGCGTGCTCCAATCCGGCTCGTAATCTGGCCGCTTCGCGCGCGGGAAATCGGGCACGTCGTATCCGGTCCACTCCTGCTTCTCTGCATCCCACCAGATGTAGCGCTTCTGCTGCGACCACGGCCGCCCTTCGGGGTCGGCGGCGGCACGGTTGTACAGGATACGGCGGTTAGCTGGCCAGGCGAAGCCCCAGTTCAGGTGGGTGCCCGGGCCCTCCGGTGGATCTGGCCGGCGATTACGGGCCAGGTTCCGGCCCGGCTCGGGCATCACTCCGCTGTAGATCCAGCAACCGCAGGCTGTCGAGCCGTCGGCCTGCAGCTCGGTGAAGTCCTTCACCGGTCGACGGTCGGCTACCCAGTAGCCGTTGATCTCCTGGAGCACTGCCTCGACATCAGGCTCCTGGTGCGGGCCGCGTGTCGGGTAGGCCCAGGTCAGGTCTAAGAGCTGACGCACACGGATGGAGTGCTGGTCCGGATCTTGGGCATAGAGCTCGCGCAGCCGCTTCCCCAGATGGAACAGAAACCAGGTCTCGGAGCGGGCATCGCCGGGCGGCTCCACTGCCTTGTCATGCCACTGGATCAGGCGGTGGGTGTTGGTAAAGCTGCCCTCTTTCTCGGCCACAAGGGCGGCCGGCAGCAGAAACACCTCGGTCTTGATCTTTGTGGGATCGAGCTCACCGCGCTGTACCTCGGGCGAGGCGTACCAGAACGCCGCGGTCTCGTTCTCGTAGGCATCGCGGACGACCATCCACTCCAGGTTCGCCAGAGCGCGGCGGACGAAGCCGGCGTTGTGGCCGCCAACGGCCGGGTTCTGTCCTAACAGGAAGAGCCCTTTGATCTGGCCGTCGTGGATGGCCTGCATCATCGGCAACTGCGAGTGGTCTCCGCTGATGCGTGGCAGGTAGTCAAAACAGTAGTCATTCTCTCGGCGCGCAGCCTCACCATACCAGGCCTTGAGCAGGCTGACCAGATATTTGGGCGCATTGGCCCACCAGCCGGTTGGCGGGTACTCGGCTTCGAGATAGCGTGCCAGGGACTCGTGGGGCCTCAGGGCGCTGGGCTGGGGCAGGTACCCGGGCAGCAGGTTGTAGAGGGTGGGAATGTCCGTCGAGCCCTGGATCGTGGCATGCCCGCGCAGGGCCAGGATGCCCCCGCCTGGTCGGCCGATGTTGCCCAGCAGGAGCTGCAGGATAGCGCACGCGCGGATGATCTGCACGCCAACGGTATGCTGGGTCCAGCCGACGGCATAGCACCACGTGGTGGTGCGCTCGCGCCCGGCGTTCTCCAGCAGGGTCTCTGCCACCTTGAGGAAGAGCTCGCGCGGAACACCGCAGACCCGCTCGACCATCTCCGGGGTGTAGCGCGCGTAGTGGCGCTTCAGGATCTGGAAGACACAATAGGGGTCCTGGAGGGTGAGGTCCCGAGGCGGGGGGCCGGGCGTCGGCCTGCCTGCCGTCTCGCTGAACGGCTCGCTCGTGATCTCGTGCGGCGTGCCGACCTCGGCTGGCGCCTCTTCGCCGCGATACTGCCAGGTCGCCACATCGTAGGTGCCGATGGCGGCATCCTCGCTGCGACCACCACTGTACCCGGAGAATAGTCCATTCAGGTCTTCGGTATCCTTAAAGTTGGGATTGATAAGTATTGCGGCATTGGTGTAGTTAATCACATATTCCTTGAAAAACGGATCATTATTCCAGCGCTCACTGTTGATGACGTAGTTGATCAGGCCGCCCAGCCAGGCGATGTCGGTGCCGGGCCGGATCGGCACATAGATGTCGGCCATGGCGGAGGTGCGCGAAAAGCGCGGATCGACATGGATAATCGTGGCGCCGCGCTCTTTAGCTTTCATGACAAAGCGAAACGCCACTGGGTGGTTCTCCGCCATGTTCGAGCCCTGGATCACGATGCACTGGGCGTTCTGGAGGTCCCACTGCGCCGTGGTGGCTCCCCCGCGGCCGAAGCTGGTGCCCAGACCGGGCACAGTGCTGCTGTGTCAAACACGCGCCTGGTTCTCGATCCAGATCATCCCTAGGCCGGCGTTGAACAGTTTCTTGATCAGGTAGTTCTCCTCGTTGTCAAGAGTGGCACCGCCCAGGCTGGCGATCCCGAGGCAGCGATTGACCGCTTTCCCGGTCTGGGGATCGCGCTCCTGGTATGTCTGGTCACGGGTCTGCTTCACCAGCTGGGCGATGCGCTCCATCGCCCAGTCCAGCGGGCACTCTTCCCAGTGATCGGCATAGGGAGCGCGGTACCGCACCGTCGTGATGCGGGCCGGATTGACGTAGAGGCCGAACGTTGCTGCTCCCTTCGGGCAGAGGGTCCCGCCGTTGATGGGTGACAGAGGGTTGCCTTCGACATCGATGATTCTTCCATTCCTCACATAGACAAGCTGCGCGCAGCCAACCGCGCAGTAAGGGCAGATACTCGGCACCACTCGATCTGCCTGCCGGATGCGCGGCTGCAGACTGCGAGTGAGGTTGCTGACGGCAGTCTCACCGAGAGCGAGGCGGTCGAAGGGCGTTCCCTGGAGCCAGGAGCGCACATCCTGGTAGGCCGGCCAGCGCTCCATGAGCCGGCCCACGAAGCGTTTCATCCTGGTGACGGCCATAGTAGACCCTCCGGATAGCGGCCGTGATCAGACGATCTTCGAGGCAGCGTGCGCGCAGGGCACTCTCCCAGAGAATACCAAACACATCTTCCGGTGCCCAAGTCTCCAGCGTCGGGGACGCCGGGCACACGATCACTCCTTATGTAATGACGAAGGACGTTAGGGACGAAGGACGTTAAAAATGATCGTATGACCAGCAATACGGGAAGCCGGCCGGCAGGAGCGTCTGGAGCAGCGGCAAGGCGGCCGGATCGGTGGTGAGTTCGCCGGCTGCAGCGGCCTCGGCTGGATCACGGAAGCCCATCAGGAGCTGGCCGGCTACCGGAAGGGTCGTCCTGCATTCGACGATCGCGCCGCCGGGCCCCCCGATATCGCATGTAGCGGTACCCTCAGGCGTATGCACAACCAGCCGGGCTGCTGAGGGGCTGCGTATGGTGGCGAGCCGCGCGGCCAGGGCCGGCGCTACCCTGTCCAGCACCGCCTGGAGGTCCAGTACCCGCAGCATGCCCTCAGCATCGTAGGGGAGCGTGAGTTCGATGATGCCGCCAAGGCGGCGCGCGAGCAAAGCAACCGGATGGTCGGCCGGCACGCGGAAGTGAATGTATTCAACCCGCCGCGCCACTGCCTCGCGTGCCAGCACTGCCAGCAGGCTCTCCAGCGCGTGGATGTCCGCGGCGATGAGCTCATCCACATGGCAGCGGCGACGATTGGGGCGCCAGAAGGCGTAGCCGCAGAGTGTGCCATCCTCGGCGTGCACCGCGCACCGCTGTGGAGCCTCATGCCAGGCCCAGCCCCGCAACATGCGCGTCCAGGCGCTCTCACGGCGCACCAACGGCCCGCTGCGCCCGCGACAATCCTGCTCGTACAGCTGGTGGAGCAGCGGAATATCTGGTTCGCCCACCGACCGTGCGGGTAAGAGCGCCCGCGCCAGTTCTGCCTGGCGGGTGGGGATGCGCACCACAGAGTTGACCAGCGCGGTGGCGTAGCCGAAGCGGTGGTAGAAGTCAGGGATGCCAAATAGCAGTGAAACCGGAAAGCCACGCTCGCGCAGGTAGCCGTCCAGATGGCCGAACAGCGTGCGCATCAAGCCTTGACGGCGGTAGGCGGCCTCGGTGTGCACCTCGGCGATGCCGGCCATCGGCACCGGCACGCCGGCTATGTACATCTCATAGTCGATTACCTGGAGCTCGGCCGCCTTGCGCGAGCCGTCATACAGGCGCAGCCAGTGCTTGGAAGGCTCATCCGCAACTTCCTCGATGCGAAAGTCCATCTGTCTCGGCCTCCCGTCGTGCGCTTCTTCGGGGAACGGACAGCTCGCCTCGGAGATCTGGGCATACCGCCGGGTAACGGTACTACTCTACCACATGATCATGATGCTGAGCTCACCGGCCGCTGATTTGTCTCTATTCGTCTGCTACTCTATACACGATCTCTGCACGACGATAACACCGCCTCTACTCCATACGGTGTTGACGCGTTGGGCGTGTACGGCTACACTGAGCCGGCACCGCCGTATCCCGTTGCTGGAGGGAGGTAGGCATGAAGATCGCTGCTGTGCGCGTCTATCCTGTGGCGGTCAACCGCGCGTATGCCACGCTGACCTCGGGCGGGCCGGGTCCGAAGCCGGCGGAGCTGCCTCCCGGCGTGACCACCTCGTACTACCATATCATCGAGCTAGAGAGCGACGAAGGGGTGATCGGCCTGGGGGAGGTCTCAGATATCGACCCAGGCGCGCGCCTCCCCTCCGGGGAACTCATGACCGCCGCAGCACTCCAGCGCGCCCTCACCGAGGCGCTTGTGGGGCTCGATCCGCTGCAGATGGAGCGCACCACTGAAAGACTGCGCTTTAACCGCCTGGTAGAGTGCGCCATCGACTGCGCCTGCTATGACCTCATCGGCAAGGCGCATGGCCTGTCGGTCTCGGACCTGGCCGGTGGGCACTATCGTGACCGCATCTGGATCTCCTGGGTAGCCTATATCCGGCGTCCCGCCGAGATGGAGCCGGAGATTGTGCAAAAGCTTGAGGAAGGCTTTACCGCCTTCAAGCTTAAGGTTGGACGGGATATCGACTTGGACGAGGAGCGGGTGGCGCTGTTCCGCAGGCTCGGCGGCGAGCGCGTGCATCTCAAGCTTGATCCGAATGCTGCGTGGGGCGTGGATGAGGCTATCCAGAACATCCGCCGCTTGGAGAAGTACCGGCCCGATGGTATCGAGACGCCTACCGATCCGCGCAACCTCGAAGGCATGGCGCGCATTCGTCGGGAGACCGGCGTGAAGCTCATCGAGCATGTCTCAACGCTCGACTATGCCCTGAAGGCCGTGCTGGCGCAGGCGGTTGACGTGTTCAACATCTCCACGGTGGGCGCAGGCGGGTTATACCGCGCAAAGAAGATCTGCGCTGTGGCTGAGGCCGCGGGAGTAGCTTGCCTGCTGGGGAGCACCATCGAGATGGGCATCGGCACGGCGCATCAGGCGCATCTGGCTGCCTCCAGCCGGGTGATCACCTGGCCCTCCGACCTGGTAGGGCCAGGACTACTGGTGGACGACGTGCTGGTGCAGCCGCACCGCTACGAGCAAGGCTACCTCCGCGTGCCCGAAGGTCCAGGCCTGGGTGTGGCGCTTGACCGGAACAAGCTAGCCGCGCTGGCGCATGATCTCCCAGCGCAGGCGTGAGCAGACATTTGCTCCTGCTGTTTCAGTGATCATATGCGGCGCCCTGATCGTAGAAGCTTATTTCGCTTTACTGCTCACTTGAGTATACCATACTAACAATATGACGCGCACTTCCGTCACAATATACTATTCGATAATGTTCCGAAGAAACCTGCATAAAGAAAGAGAACCTCATGTCAGCTGCTGCCGGTTCCCTCGTCGAAAGGTTGGGTGCCAGGATGATACTGCTGGGCACGTTCCATTTCCAGGACCGTGGCTTGGACCGGTATAAGCCGCAGGTCGCCTTCGATGTCTTCTCCGAGCGGCGGCAGCGTGAGATCGCAGAAGTCGTGGAGCTGCTTACCGCCTTCCGGCCCACCAGGATCGCTGTTGAGCGGACGCCCCTGTGGCAAGAGGAGACTGACCGGCAGTACCAAGCATGTTTACGGGGTGCGTTTGAGCTGCCGGGCGATGAGGTGTACCAGCTCGGGTTTCGCCTCGCCCGGCGCCTTGGCCATTCCAGGGTGTACTGTGTGAATGCATGGGGCCGGCACTACGAGCCCTGGGGTGATCTAGATGCCTATGCCTGGGAGCACGGCGAGGCGCGCGTGTTCGAGACATTTCAGCACCTCACTCCGCCGGCTCTTACCTACGCCCAGGAGCACAGTCAGGAGCATCTCCTCTCGGAATGGGCACCGCGCTTTAGCGTGCTGCTTGAGCATGTCGACCGGCTGAAGGTGCAGCTCACTCTACGGGAGCTTCTGCTGCGCACCGACGCTGAGCAGGCCATCCTCCGAAGCCATGGGATGTATCTGGTGGACTGGTTCAAGGTCGGTGCCGGGCATGAGGACCCGGGGGTGGATTGGGTGACGGCCTGGTATAACCGCAACCTGCGCATCTTCGCCAACCTCCAGCGTATCCCCGTTTCGCCTGACGATCGTATTGTGCTGATCATTGGCGCGGGACACCTCCCTATCCTCCGGCACTGTGCCCAGACCTCGCCGGAATATGAACTGGTAGAGGTGCACCAGTATCTCGGGCTGGTGCCGGCGAATGAGGTTCGTGGCAGCGTCCCTCCGTCATCCACATCAGACAATGCCTGACACATCAGACGATGCCTGAGCCACTGGGTCCAGCCGTGCCGTACGCTGGGGAGCTTGCCGGCATCGCCGGCGCCTTCACCTGGGCGCTGGGCAGCGTCCTCATCCGCGCGCAGACGCGTCACGGGAACGTCCTGTTTCTCAATGCTGTGCGTGTGCTGGCCGCAACGGTGTTCTTTCTGATCCTCGTGACGGCGCTGGGCCGGTGGAGCCTTGTGCTGGCCATACCGTCCGGGGCATTGCTGTCGCTCTTTGCCGCCGTGGTGGCCGGCCTGGTCGTCGGTGACACGCTCTTCTTCAAGAGCCAGGAGTATATGGGTGTCGCGCGGGCGTTGCCGGTGTCGGGCGTCTACCCGCTCTTCACCCTGGCTCTTGCGACGGTGTTCTTGCATGAGCCGCTGCGCCGGCGGCTCCCCGCCGGCGCCATTCTGGTAACTATCGGGCTCTACCTGGTCGCCGGACCGCGGCGAGGCCGCGACGTCGTATTAGAGGCCGCGGCGCAGCGCAGGGCCCTGGCCGGGATTGCCCTGGCGCTGGCCGCGGCGTTGGGCTGGGCCTGCTCGACGATGCTCTTGCGCCTCGGCCTGCTGGAAGTCGACGCGCTAACAGCCAACGTCGTCCGGCTGCCTATGGCGCTTGGCGTGCTTGTCCTGATGCTGGCCGTCCAAGGGCGCCTTGGGCTGGCACGTTGCTATGGTCCAAAAGCCCTGGCGCCGGTGGTCGCCGCAGGCATCCTCGGCACCGGCCTGGGGAGCACGTTCTTTCTCCTGTCGGTGCAGCTCGCCGGAGCAGCCAAAGCAGCGATCCTCTCCGCCGCCGCACCGCTCTTCGGCGCCACCATGTCGGTATTGTTCCTCGGTGAGCGCCTGACCCGCGCCAACGTCGCCGGTGTCGTGCTGTGCGTCGCCGGTGTCTGGCTGGTGGTGTGAGGGCGAAGGGAGTAAAGAGACCTCACCCCGGTCCCTCTCCGCATGCGGAGAGGGGAAGTCTAGAAGAGTAGGGGCGAATAATCATTCGTCCCTACAGGCGGCTCGCGTGCCGTCGCATGCCGCAGCCCGCACTGGTGGCTTACCCGAGCGCTGCATCTCAGCTAGCTCGCGCAGCGGGATCTGACAGGCGATATGATGGCCGTTGCCGGCATCCTGGACCGGGGGAGGGACGTCGTCGCAGAGCGAGCCCAGGTAGCGCGGACAGCGTCCGGCGAAGGGACAGCCCGCCGGGCGCTCCGCCGGACTGGGCACCGGCCCCTCCAGGCGGATGCGCCGGCGCTTCTGCTGCGGGTCCGGCTCGGGGATGGCCGAGAGCAGCGCCTCGGTGTACGGGTGATAGGGCGGGTGGAACAGATCTTCGGTGCGGCCGATCTCAACGATACGCCCCAGGTACATCACAGCGATGCGGTCGGCCAGGTAGCGCACGGCTCCTAGATCATGCGAGATAAAGAGGTACGACGTGCCGCGCTCCGCCTGTAGTGCCGTCAGCAAGTTCAGGATGGCTGCCTGCACCGAGACATCCAGTGCTGACACCGCCTCGTCGCAAATCACGAGGCGGGGCTCGCCGGCGAAGGCCCGGGCAATGCTGACGCGCTGCTTCTCGCCCCCGGAGAGCTGGCCGGGGTAGCGGTGATAGTAGCTGGGATCGAGCTGGACCGCCTGCAAGAGCTCCAGGGCTCGCTGCCGCGCTGCCGTGCCGCGCAGGCCCAGGAACAGGCGCAGAGGTCGCTCCAGGATGGCCCCCACGGTGTGCCGCGGGTTCAGCGAGGAGTCGGGATTCTGGAACACCATCTGGAGGAAGCGCCGCAGGGCGGCCGGGCGTCGCTCGGCTGTGTAGCTCACGTCATGACCCAGGAAATAGATGGTGCCTCCGCTTGGGCTGAGCAGGCCGGCAACGGTACGAGCGAGCGTCGTCTTGCCGCAGCCGCTCTCGCCGATCAATGCCAGGGTCTCACCCGGCGCTATCGTAAAGCTCACGCCATCAACGGCGCGCACCGGCGGCGTATCCCGGCCCAGCAGGCGCAGCAGGGGCGCCGCAATACCGGTAGAGCCACCGTAGTGCCGCCGGAGCTCACGCACTTCCAGGAGCGGCTCAGCATGCCGGACGAGCGTGCCATCGCCTCGACTCGTCGGCTGCGTGGACCGGGAAGCCCTTTGTTCTCCTTCAGGGGCCGGACGTGCTTCCTCCTGCGTCCACGCCGGCACCTCCGTCCAGAAGTGGCAGCGGGCGCGCTGACCACTTTGGTCGGTCGCTTGAAGCTGCGGTGCGGCTTCGTGGCAGTAGTCGCGGGCGAGGGCGCAGCGCGGCGCAAAGATGCAGCCATCCGGCCGCGCCCCGGGCGGTGGCACGTGACCCGGGATCGGCCGCAGCTGCCGGGTCGTCTTTGCCGCGTCCAGGCGCGGCACACAGCCGAGCAAGCCGACCGTGTAGGGGTGGCGCGGGGAGGAAAACAAGGTAGCTACACCGGCTTCTTCAACCACCTCGCCGGCATACATGACCGCGACGCGGTCGCACACCTGAGCGATCACGCCCAGATTGTGGCTGATGTATAGCGTAGCGACGCCGAACTCCTGCTTCAGCTCGTTTATCAGGTCCAGGATCAGGGCTTCGGTGGTCACGTCGAGCCCGGTTGTCGGCTCGTCCATGATCAGCAGGTCAGGATTGTTGATCAGTGCCATGGCGATGACTACGCGCTGCTGCTGCCCGCCGGAGAGCTGGTGTGGATAGCGATGGGCCATCCGCTCCGGATCCGGTAGGCCCACGCGGCCCAGCATCTCCACCGCCCGGCGCCAGGCCAGGTGCTGTGATACCCCGCTATGCGTCTGGTAGGCCTCGGCCACCTGGTCTCCGACAATCATCGAGGGGTTCAGCGCCGTCGCCGGGTCCTGATAGACCATCGCCATGCGTGCCCCGCGCAAGCGGCGCAGTTCACCGGGCGGCAGGCCTAGCAACTCTCGGCCGCGCAGGCGGATCGATCCGGCGGTGATCTGCCCATTCTCGGCGAGATAGCCCATCACAGCGTAGGCGAGCGTGCTCTTGCCGCAGCCCGATTCTCCAACGATGCCGAGCGTCTCGCCGGCATTCACGCGTAGTGAGACGTCACGCACAGCCTCCACGAGGCCCTCGCGCGTCGCATAGGCGACGGAAAGATGGTCAATCGCCAGCACTGGAGGTTCTGTCCTTGCGCCCTCCTGTCTTGCGATATCTTCCACGTGCGCCGTTAAGGTGCGTCCATGTCCGTCTCGAGAGGGCTGCGATACGTTTGTCCTCATAACCATCGTCTCCGCAACGTAACCCTTAGTCTTAATGGATCTTCGTAGCTGTTCATTGGCGTGGGCTCACCGGCGCATGCGCCCGCCTGCCGGATCGAGCGTCCGGTAGAGGCCGTCGGCCAGCAGGTTTGCTCCCACCACCAGTGAGGCGATGGCCGCGGCCGGGAAGAACACCATCCAGGGGGCGACGGCAATGAAGTTGCGCGCCTCGGCGATGGTCAGGCCCCAGTCCGGCGACGGCGGCTGTACCCCCAGGCCGAGAAAGCCGAGGGTGCCTACGAGCAGGATGGCGTAGCTGATACGAATGGAGCCTTCGACGATGAGCGGCCCCAGCGCGTTGGGCAAGATCTCACGGGTCAGAATGTACAGGCTTGACTCCCCGCGCAGACGTGCCGCGGCCACATACTCGCGTGTGCACAGGTCAAGCGTGACCGAGCGAGCGACCCGTGCCACACGAGGAGCGAAGATGAGGCCGATGCCGAGGATGAGGTTCTCCGTGTTCGGCCCGACCATGGCCAGGATCAGCATGGCCAGGAGCAGCGACGGAAAAGCGAGCAGGGCATCGGTGGCACGCATAAGCAGCTCATCGACCAAGCCGCCATAGTACCCCGCAGCCATGCCAATCGCTCCCCCTGCCAGCAGGCCGAGCGCCGTCGCCGCAATTGAGATCATCAGCGCGCTGCGGCCACCGTACAGGACGCGACTGAACACATCACGGCCGTACTGGTCGGTGCCAAACAGATAGGTTGTGGACGGCGCCTGCAGGACATCTTCCAGATGGAACTCCGTCGGCGGGAAGGGTGCCAGGTAGGGCGCGCCCATCGCGGCAATGACGTGCAGGCCGACCAGCAATGCCCCCAGCACACCGGCCGGCGCTGCAGCGAAGCTGCGCATCCAGGCGAGCCACCGACGCTCACTGGGTAGGGCTATGAGCTTCGCCGGTCGGAGCTCAGGCCGGCGTGTCCGGACCGGCACCTTTGTTGCAGAAAGCATATAAACCTCCCCTCCACGTTGTTCTTGCGGCAATGCGCTCGCTTACTCCCCTAGGCGTAGCGAATGCGCGGGTTCAGCCGAGTGTACAGCACATCGGCGCACAGATTAGCGATCCCGTAGATCGCGGCGATGATCAGGGCAATGGCCTGCAACACCGGCACGTCATGGTCCTGGATCGCCTCAACCAGCAACCGGCCCAGGCCCGCGTAGCCAAAGACGTTCTCCACCACCACCAGGCCACCGATGAGCCAGCCGGTGTTCATAGCAACGACGGTAATCGCCGGCACCAGCGCGTTCGGCAGGGCATGGCGCAGTACCACCCGCCACCACGGCAGGCCCTTCAAGAGAGCCGTGCGGATGTACGGCGAGCTCATCACCTCAATCATGCTGGCGCGAGCCATCCGCGCGGTGTGAGCCAGCATGACTAGGGTTAGCGTGGCGACCGGCAGCACCAGGTAGGGCAGCGCCTGGTGCAGCGGGAGCATGGTCGCCTGCATGCTGGTTGGTGGCAGTAAGCCAAGCCAGGCTGCCACAACCAGGATGAGCACGGAGCCCGTCACAAACTCCGGTAAGGACACTGCGACCAGCGTACTCATGGAGATGGCGTAGTCGGGCAGGCGATCACGGTAGAGGCCGGCCACCACGCCGAGGGCCAGGGCAAGCGGCACGGCTACGATGAAGGTGAGGCCGCCCAGCACGAGCGAGCGCTGCAGCCGCTCCCAGATCAGCGGCCCGGCCGGGATGCCCAGCCGGAGCGACTTCCCAGGGTCGCCGCGCAGCACGCCACTCAGCCACGTGACATAGCGCTCCGGCGCGGGCCGGTCGAGGCCGAGTTCGGCGCGCAGGCGGGCCAGGTCCTCCGGCGTCGCCTCCTGGCCCAGGATCGCCCTGGCTACATCGCCCGGCAGGATCTGCGTTACTCCAAACGTGATGACCGACACCAGCCACAGGGTGAACAGCAGAAAGGCCAGGCGTCGGGCGAGGAATCCCAGCATCTCATCCCTCCAGCCACACAGCGCGCAGATCGACCAGCGTGAGCGGATGCGCGGTGTAGTTACGCACCCGCTTGCTCGCCGCGGTGATCACGTCGCGGAAATAGGCGATCACAGAGTGGCCCTCCTGTTGAATGAGCTTCGCCGCCCTGATGTAGATCGCGGCACGCTTCGCCGCGTCAGGCTCCGCACGGGCCTGCTCGATCAGCCGGTCCATCTCTGCGCTGCGCCAGAACCCCTCGTTCCACACGGCCTGAGAGTGGTAAATCGTCGACAGCACGTTGTCGATCGTCGGCCGGGTGATCCAGTTCGATACGCAGAACGGCTTCTTCATCCAGATCTCATCCCAGTACGTGGAGATAGGGATCTTCTGGATGTTGACGCGGATGCCTGCCGGCCGCGCCATCTCCTGGAAGGTCACCGCGGACTCGACCATCCCGGGGCGGCCATCTGATGTATAGAGCGTGATCTCCAAGCCGTCGGGATACCCGGCCTGAGCGAGCAGCTGCCTAGCCCGCGCCAGGTCGCGCCTGGGAATTGGCACCTCCTTGGCCAGCTCCGGCAGCATGAACTCAGGGATCGGATGATCGGCGGCCGGCTTGCCGTAGCCCTGCGTGACGGCCTTGGTGAAGGCCTCTCGATCAACCACTGCCTTGAAGGCTTGGCGCACCCGCACATCGTCGAACGGCTTGGTGTCGGCCTTCATCACCAGGGGCTGGTAGTTGCCGCTGGGGGCTCTCAGGATGGCAATATTCAGATTCCCCTGGAGCGCCGGCAGTGACTGAGCGGTGAGCTGCCAGATGATATCGATGGCGCGGCCGGTGAGCGCGCCGATCCTGCTGGTCTCCTCCGGCATGGAGACCATCGTCCAGCCATCCAGGTAGGGCAGCCCAGGCTGCCAGTACTGTTCGTTGCGGGTGAAGACCACACGCTCGCCCGGCGACCACTCCTTCAGTTTAAAGGGGCCTGTGCCAGACGGCTGCTCGGCGATCTGCTCCGGCGTGCGATCCGATGGCACAATGCGGAAGTAGTAGAAACCGAAGTGGGTGGGCACGTCGGCGTTCGGCGCGTTCAAGCGGAACACCACGGTATGGTCGTCCTGCTTCTCGATGCGCTCGATCCAGGTGATCGTGGACCGCGCGGGGGCTTTCGTGGCCGGGTCCAGCAGGCGTTCAAAGGTGAACACGACGTCATCGGCAGTGAGGAGCTTGCCGTGGTGGAACCGGACCCCCTGCCGCAGCTTGAAGGTCCAGGTCATCAAGTCCGGGCCGGCGCTCCAGGACTCGGCGAGATCCGGCTGAGGCCGCAGGTTCTCGTCGAGCCAGGTCAGGTTGTTGTAGATGGCCTGCGTGGCGATGCTCTCATCTACCACGGTAGCGATCGCCGGGTCCCAGCGTTTGACCTGTCCGTTCATCGCCATGGTCAGGTGACCGCCGCGCCGGGGTGGGCCGCCGGTTTGTTGCTGTGCTCTGCCTGGAGCGCGCTGGCCCGGCCCGCAGGCTGTGATGAGTCCGGCTGTGCCTGCCAGCACGGCGGGACGTACAGCGAGGGTGAGGAAGCCACCGCGCGTGTATCGCGGTGCCTCGCGCGGAACATCAACGGGCGATCGTCTGCCGTCTTGCATTTGTCCCTCCTTTCAACTTTTGTTGATGTGCCGGCTTGTGTATATGCATTTTTAAGTGTACTCTTAGGTAACAGAAGGCATGACATCCCTAAGAGGGGTGGGGAAGAGCGGGGGCAAACCGTGGGAGAAAGAAAGAGCCGGAGGCTATAGCCTCCGGCTCACAAATAGTCCGTGTGCTATGCCTCTTTCAGGTGCCTACGAGGTTAGCTGACGGGTTCGGGCTGAAAGAGCTACCCTATCCTCACCGGTCACTGCCGGATGAGGAATTCACCCCACACACTGGGTCCCCCGTTTCCCCGAAGGGAATTCGGCCGGCTATTCAGTTTTACGTGGCGATTCAGTGGGGGTGTTTTGGCAACCTCCCCTCGCCAAGTCTGCACCCATTATACCCTGCATCGCTTCGCTGTCAACCTGGGCGGGCCGGTGCAGCCCGGCAGGGCTACCCCTCACCCGAGAGACCGAGCTCCGCCATGAGCCGGCGCCCAGGCTCGACCACCAGGTCACGCAGGCCGAACGTAATGACCGAGAAGCCGCGCTCCAGCTCGCGCCGCATGTGTGCCTCGCCGCTCACCGCGCCGCGCCCGACGGCCTTCCCGGCGGCACGCCCCGCAGCAAGGATGCGGTCGAGCGCGCGCTCAACCTCGGGATGCCGTGAATCGGGCGTGCCCAGCATAGACATGGCAAGATCCGTGGGCCCAATTTGCAACACATCGATGCCCGGCACCGCAGCGATGGCCTCGACGTTCTCCACTGCAGCGCGGCTTTCCAGCAAGACCCAGACCATCACTTCTTCATTCGCCCGCCGCACATATTCTGCCAGCGGAAGGTCGATGCCATAGCCCCCGGCACGCACGCCGGCTAGGCCGCGATGGCCCTCCGGCGCGTACTTCGCCGCGGCCACCGCCGCAGCGGCCTGCTCAGCGGTATCGATGTGCGGCACAAGCACCCCTTGGAGGCCGGTGTCCAGGAAGCGCAGGATCGTCTGAGGGTTCTGGTCCGGCACCCGTGCCAGCGAGGGGATATTGGCGACCTCGCAGGCGCGTACCAGGCGTTCGACCGTCTCCACGGACATGGGCCCGTGCTCGCAGTCGATAAACACAAAGTGAAAACCGGCGAGGGCACACAGCTCAATCATCGCCTCAGAGGCGAAGGGAAGAATGGGGCCGACAATAGGTTTGCCCTGGCGCAGCCGCGCCTTGGCCGTGTTTGCGCGCATGATCACTCCTTCGTTTGTAACTCATCCATGCAATTAGCAATTAGTTCAAGTGTTCAATAGGCGGTCAAAAGTTTAGGAGATCGGGTTCAAGACATCGCGGGCCACACTGCGTGCCTGTGGTTCGCAGCGGCCCCGAGCCCGCTCAGGCCATGATGGCGAGCTGCTCCTTGCGTACCTGGTACCGCAACGGCTCGCCGCGGAAGAAGCGCAGCAACTCGTCGATCATCGCGGTGCCTAGCCGCTGCCGTGACTCGATCGTGCTGCCGGCGCGATGCGGCGTGAGGACCACATTCGGCAGATCGCGGAAGGGGCTATCCTCCGGCAGCGGTTCCTGCGGAAAGACATCAAGCGCGGCCTGGAAGCGATTGGTGCGCAGCTCTTCTAACAGGGCATCGTAATCGACCGATGCCGCCCGCGCCGTGTTGATGAACAGCGCCCCATCGCGGATGCGTCGCAGGTGCTCGGCACGGATCATGCGGTGGGTCTCCGGGGTGGTGGGCAGGTGGTTGCTGATGATATCACTGCGCTCGAAAAGTTCCTCCAGGCTTACCTTCGTTACCCCAAGCTCTGCAGCACGCTCGTCGGAGAGATACGGATCGTATACCAGGATGGTCGGCTCAAATGGCTTGAGCAGGCGGATAAATTTGCGTGCCACCATCCCGCAGCCGATCAGGCCGATGGTCTTGTAGTACAGCCCGCGCCCGTAGCCGTACTGCGCGGTGATCTCTCGCCAAGGGCGATGGGCATGCATTGCCTGGTCATACTGCGGGATCTGTCGCCAGATCATCAGGATGTAGCCCAGGCAGAGCTCGGCCACCGAATCGGCGATCAGGTCGGCAGCGTGACTGACAGCAATCCCACGATCGAAAGCCTCCGGCGGGATGATGTTTTTAATGCTGCCGGCGGCGTAGCCAATGAAACGCAGGCGGTCTGCTGCGGCCAGCACCTGCTCGTCGAACTTCGGCGAGCCCCAGCTTGCGATGACCGCATCGACGCCGGGAATAGCGGCAGCCAGCTCGGCACTGCTCCAGTTGCCCGGTTTCTCGTTCAGGATCACCTCAGCCTGGGCCTGGAGCCGCTCCAGGGCTCCTGGCTGGAAGATCTCACGACAGAGCGATTCCGGCGGCAGGACGAGAACACGGAGACGATCGGCCATGGAAGGCAGGCTCCCCTCTGGTCGAATGCAGTGTGTTGTGTACGACAGGAACGTGATCACAGGGGAGTGTAACGGCCACTCGCCGGTGCGTCAACCTGCCGTCTTCTTCAAGACGTTCATCGGCTGTGGTGCCTGAGCAGGCCTGCAGGGCCGGTAGCACTCAGCGGTAGAGGGCCAGGCGCGCGAGCACGGCCAAATGATCGGAGCCTCCGTGCGTGTTGACATGGGCCCCCAGCGCGCGCCAGTGGCCCGAGGTAAAGATGTAGTCGATGCGCACGAGTGAAAGCGGCAGAACCAGCCGCCGCGAGCGGAAATAAAACGCTCCGGGACGCGGGAAGGTATGCCCGAAGCCGTAGCCGGCGGCACGGTAGCTGTCGTGGAGGTACTGGGTCAGCAGGCGATAGTCGGCGTTCTGGTCAACCATGTTGAAGTCGCCGACGACGATCAGCGGCGCATCGATCGCGCGCACCCGCGTCAGCAGCGCCTGGATATGGGCGCGGCGGAGCGAGGTGCCGAGTTCGGGGGCGATGCGCCCATCCTCGAGGCGTCTGACCAGCGCGCGGAGATCGTGAGAGTCGTCAAGCACCTCTGCCGGGGCGGTAAGCCAGGTCGCGCCGGCACGGACCAGCGGGATCCGGCGAAGCAGGGCGATCAGCCGGCCGGCCTCTGGAGATACCACCGGAACGGCGCGGCGTTGTAACCTGGGCGTGCCCAGGTGGACGTTGAGCAGGTGGACCGCCGTGCCATCGACGTCAAGCACCACGTGCTGGGCGAGATGTTCGGAGGGGCCGAGGCGAAATGTCTCGTGGACAGGAATCGGGTAGCGGCTCAGCACACCGACGCCAGAATGGTCCTCTTCAGGCGCCAGCACCTGCCATGGATAGTCCGTGGCCAGAGCGCGCGCGAGCCCGGCGGAGAGCACAGGGGTGAGTTCCTGTAACGCAATCATATCCGGCCGTTCCTGGGCAACAAGCCGGAGGATACGATCAGGGCTCGTGTTGCCCATCCCTGTATTAAAGGTCATCACCGTCAGAACCGCGGCCGGCTTGCCTGCGGGGTGAGACCAGGCGGCCGGACGCCATGTCGGCGGGATGAAGAGCTCCCCGTAGAGGAAGGCCAGCGCGAATAAGGGGATGCTCGCGCCGGCAAGCAGGCTGCGTGAACGCAGGAGAAGCCCCACCGGGAGCAGGGCCAGCCCGGGGAGAAGCAGGTAGAGCGTAAAGGTATCGAGGAACTGCACCCAGCCGACGTGCAGCGCGTACTGCGTTCCGCCCGGCAGCAGACGCAGGCTCAAGAACACCGCGACACCAGTCGCATAGCCCAGTCCGCCCAGGACGATGCAGGCGCGCACGGCATGTGCGGCCCAGCGGATCAGGCGCACTGTGTCCGTCCCCCTCGCGCTTTCTTTTGAACTCGCTCTCCACGCGGGCCTGAAAGACGCGCAAAACTACCACGAGTATCGCGCTGCTGCCGTCGAGCGGAAAGCGCGCAGCCGCGCCTCGACCTGCTCTCGCGTGGGGATGCCGCGGGTACCGATGTCTTCGACGGCAAACGAGGCCACACAATTGGCGTAGACGCCAGCGATCTCAGGGTCGTTCCGCTCGGCCAGCTTAAGGAAGAACGCTGCCGCGAACACGTCGCCGGCGCCTGTGGGATCGACCTCCCGCGTTGGGAACGCCGGCAGGTCCAGGGGCCGTGTCCCGCGGACGTAGACCGTACAGCCGCGCGCTCCGCGCGTGATCACGGCAATCCTGGCCAGCGACACGTATCGCTCCGCCTCAGCCATGTCGCCGCCAGTGTCCTCCTCACTGAACACCAGAGCATCCGCGCGAGCCAGAATCTCCTCCGCCAGGGCCCACCGCTCAGGCCAGACCCGGCCTGTCTCATCCCAGCGGCGCATCCAGCCCTGGGGAGTGACCCCGACCAGGGTGTGGCGATCGATGTGGTGCAGAAGAGTGACCGGAACCTCCTGGGCCACGGGCGCTAGATGGACGACCGGGGCGCGGAGCAGGTAGGGCGGAACCTTGGTCGGGTCGAGGACCCTGGCATGGCGGCGCAGGTACTGGATTCGCCCGGCCGGCGTATAGATATTCTCGAAGATCGTCACCTGCTCGCTGGGCAGAGCATGGACCTCGATGCCGCGGTAGAGGTCCGCGAAGGCAACGTCGTGGAGGACCGCGTCGGGCAGTGCAGTGACAATTGCAGCATGGTGACTCAGGTTACGCGCAGTCAGGGAAGCATAGGTGACTGTGCCGCCGAAGACCAGACCACCATCGCGCACATCCTGGGTGATGTGCCCGACGGCGACATAGTCGGGAAGGGGCTGGGGAGCTCCGCCGGAATTCACCGCTGCGTTGGCAGGCGGCGCCGCGGCTTGATCACGACCCGACGCTTCTCATCCTCGTAGATGCTCTCAGTAGTCACGTCCGGGTCGTTGGCCAGCGCCAGGTGAATGATACGCCGCTCATCCGGCGGCATCGGCTCTAGGACGATAGGGATGCCGCGCCGGCGCACTTCGTCGGCCGCCCGCTTGGCCATACCCTCCAGCAGCTTGGTGCGGCGCTCCCGATAGTTCTCCACATCGACGATGATGCGCTCGCGCCGGCCGGTCTGTTTGTTGACCATCAGGTTAAGCAAGAACTGGAGGGCGCGGAGGTGCTCACCACGGCGGCCGATCAGGAGCGCAAGGTCTTCGCCGACGACGTTCAGCGACGGTGGCTCGTCGCTGGTGATCTCGACCTCGGCATCCAGGCCCATCAGGTCGAGCATCTCCTGGAGCATATCCGCCGCGACGTCGGCGATCAGTTCTTCCTCTTCACCGGCCGCTTCTTCACCTACTGCGGCAGCTTCATGCACCGGCGGTGCGCCCGCTTCGTCTTGCTCTAGGTCTTCTTCGCCCTCTTGCCCATCCTGGACACGCTCTGCCGTCAAGGTGTTCTGGACGGCAGCCGGGCGGACCAAGACGCGCACTCGGGCCGGCTCGGCCCCGAAGCCGAGCATTCGGCCCGGGCTACCCTGGCTGAGCACAATGATGTCGACTTCGTCCCGTCTCTTGCCCAGGCGAGTAAGGGCGGTACGGATTGCCTCATCCACCGTCCGCCCGGTGACCTCAATCGATGACTCAACCGGTTGCACAGCAGCCCTCAATACGTATACTTACCGTCGTACGCCTGAGCGACGCTGCTCACGGCGCCGCACCCCGGCCTGCTCGGACGTGTCGGCCGCCTGTCCCCCCGGCTGCTGGCGTCCGCCTGGGGACATGCCGGCCACACTCTCTGTCGTGCCATCCTGGCCTGGAGCGGGTTGCAGGGGAGGAAACAGGTAACCGCCCCGGAGCAGGCGCGGGAGCCGGACATGTGCCGGCAGCAGCGTCCCCCAGCCGGTGAAGATAAACTGCTGCACGATGCCAAAGATATTGCTGACCAGCCAGTAGAGCGCCAGCGCAGCGGGAAAACTGAACGCCAGCCAGCCGATGTAAATCGGCATAAGCTGCATCACCGTCTGCATCATCTGCTGCTGGGGGTCCTGCGTGGGTGTGGTCATCATGCGCTGCAGCACCCACTGCGTTAGGATGTTCAGCACGGTCAGCACCGGCCAGACCCCCTGCGACCACAGCGCGTGCTCGGAGAGTGCCAGGCTGGGCAGCCACAGGAACCCCGCGTTAAAGCCGTCGTGGTGTTGCAAATACGTTATCGCCTGCCAAATGCCAAGCAAGATGGGCATTTGGATGAGCAACGGCAGGCAGCCGCCGGCGGGGTTCACCCTCGCCTCGCGGTACAGCCGCATCTGCTCTTGCGCCAGCTTCTCCTTATCTTTGGCGTATTTCTTTTGGAGCGCCTGGAGCTGCGGCTGGAGCTCCTGCAGCCGTCGCATCGATTGCTGCTGCTTGATCGAGAGTGGCAGGAGCACAAGCTTAACAATAATGGTAAAGAGCACGATGGCCCAGCCGTAGCTCCCGGTCAGGCCGGCCAGCAACGTCAGCCCCTGCGCCAGGGGCTGGACCATGTACTGTTCCCAGAGAGCGCCCAAACGAGTCTCCTTCTCTGAAACCTGAACCTGACTAGCTCGTTACCTGTGGAATGCTGGAGCGATACCAGCTGCACTGGAACGGAATAATCCTTCGGGAACCAGGCCCTTGCTGTGCCTCGACGTCTTACGGCACCGGGTCGTAGCCGCCGGGGTGGAAGGGATGGCAGCGTGCTAGACGGCACACCGTGAGCCAACCGCCCTTGAGTATACCATACCGCCGAATCGCCTCGTATCCGTACTGGGAGCAGGTAGGATAGAAGCGGCATGACGGGGGAAGCACCCGCGAGAGCGTGAGCTGGTAGAGCCGGATGAGCAGCAGTGCAAGCGCCGTCATGGCACGGACTCCTCGCGGGCCGGTGGCGGAGCGGTTTCTGGCCGAGCGATCCCTGCACGGCGCAGGGTCTGCTCGAGCGCGTCACGCACCTGCTGCATCTTCAGCCCGCGGATAGGCTCGCGCGCGATGAGCACGATGTCCCAGCCCCCCTCGATTATCGGGAGCAAGAGACGTGCCGCCTCGCGCAGCAACCGGCGCGCGCGATTGCGCACAACGGCCTTCCCCAGCCGGCGCGGGACAACGAAGCCAAAGCGGGCGTAGCCCAGCTCGTTCGGCCTGGCGACAAGCACCAGCAGACGATGAGACCACGACCGGCCTTCGGCCCGCACGCGCGCGAAATCCTCCTCGCGCTTGAGCCGGTGCTGGCGGTACACGATCTAAGCAGGACACCTGGTAATGCGTTCTTCAGGAAGCCTCGCGCCAAGACACCTGTCGGACCCGAGCAGGTGCCTGCGCCGTACTCTTTTACTCTCTACTCATCGCTAACCGTCAGACGCTTGCGGCCCTTGAGGCGGCGGCGCTTTAAGACGCGCCTGCCGCTGAGGCTGGACATGCGCTTAAGAAAGCCATGCACACGGTGCCGCCTGCGTACCTTGGGTTGGTACGTTCGCTTCGGCATGGTTAGTACTCCTGTGTTGCCCTGTTGTGCTGCTCATGGGCACGGCCCGGCATGCGAGCGTCCGGCGGTGCTGCGCAGACGCTCCTACGCGAAACCTGCCCATATCCAGGAATGCCGGAATATGTCCCGTAAATTATAGCCGGCTGCGGTACCGGCGCCCAAGCGAAGAGTTCCTCGTTGAGACTTGTTGGAGGAGTTGGAAGAAGGGGAATGAGGCGGCGGCCGTGGTTCCGGCGCCGCTGGGGGATACACAACTGTTTGAGCACCGACGTTCTGGGGATCAATCGGTGAAATCTGCTATCGTAGAGACCCTGGAGGGAATTCTGGGGCAACGGCTCGGTGTCTTTGCCGCATCGAGCCAGTGCTCGTGCAGATACCTGTGCACAGGGGGCATGGGTGTGGAAGCGCTGAAGGGACGGTTCACTCGCCGCGCCGGGCTGGGCAGCGTGGCCGGTCTGTTGGCCACGGCGCTGGCGGGCTCCGGCTGTCTGCTCAACCAGCCGGCCGGGGCGCGGCTGCTCGTTTCTCGTGACGGCGCGCTCTGGGCAGTGCCACTCGATGGATCGGCCCCGCGCCGGCTCACGCAGCCGGAGCGCGGAGCCTTTGACCAAGACCCTGCGCCGTCGCCGGACGGTAAAGCGCTGGTGTTTACGCGGACACCGCCGCCACCTCGGATCGATCCTACCCGGCCATTTACGCCGGCCGCTCTGCCCCAGGCAGCCCTCTATCTCGCCGGGCCGGATGGAAAGAGCCCGCGCCGGCTGGCTGCGTTGCCCCCGCAGGCGTACGGCGGCAGGCTGGAGAATGCGATCTGGCATCCCGATGGCCGCGCCCTCTACGCCACCGCCACAACCTGGAGCTACGAGAACTCCGTGATTACCGGACAGCACATCGACGTAGTGCGCGTGGCGCTGGCAGACGGAAACCTGGTACCGGTGGTGCCGGACGCAGCCATGCCGGCCGTGAGCCCCGATGGACGCTTCCTGGCCTACGTGCGTACCAGCGAGCAGGGTGCCGGCCTGTTTCTCGCTGAACTCTCTGCCGATGGCACCGGCATCTCCCGTGAGCGCGCGGTGCTGCCGCCGGGCAGGCTCGAGGCGATTGCCTGGCCACGTTTTAGCCCAGACGGACGCTGGATTGCGCTGAGCGCCGCGGCTCGTCCAGTTTCAGCGATGAGCGACGTTTTGCCACCCACCGCGGCAGCCGCGCTGGCCCCAGCCTCCGGCGGCATTCAGCAGGTGGCGAACACCGCTCGCCGCGCCCTCGCCGGTGTCATGGAGCTCCTCGGCCGGCTTTCCCACACTCCGGCTGTATACGCCCATGGCCTTCCCATGGATGTTTTCGTGGTCGGGCGCGACGGAGGCGACGTGCGCCGGCTCACCACATTGCTGGAAGATGATCCCTCGCTGGCCTGGTCACCGGACGGTACATCCCTGGCCGTCGCTGCCGCCGGCGGCCTGTACATCGTCTCTGCCGGCGGCGGGCAGCCGCGCCTGCTCGATCGCACCGGGGCCTTTGGTGGAATCGCCTGGGTCGCCCGGTGACTGGCATGCAGGCCTGCTTAAAGGAGCGCCTGGGCTGGACGTCTGCGAGCGCCGTACCGGTGGAAGGGCACCTCTGCCCGGCTGAGGAAGCCGGGCAGAGGGCATGGGCGGCGAGCTCCAGCGAGGCCTCTGGAAGCTCGGGCAAGAAGTTCAGGGGTTCCGCAGCGGGCTCTGGAGCACTGGGAGCTGGTGCTGGGCCTCCTGTTCCACCGCGGCATCGTCCCAGCGCTCGACCTCGGCCAGCACCGCCGGCACGATCTCCTCTTCCTTCACACGACGCAGGATCTTGCCGCGGCGGACGATCACGCCGACTCCCTTGCCGGCGAAGACGGCAATGTCCGCCTCGCGCGCTTCACCCGGGCCATTCACCACGCAGCCCATCACGGCGACGCGCACGTTCTTGTTCACCCCTTCGAGGGCCTTCGCAATCTGCAAGGTAAGCCCTACCTGGTCCACCTCGGCACGGCCACAGCCGGGGCAGGACGTCAGCATCGGCCCATGTGTGCGCAGCCCGAGCGCTTTGAGGATCTCATAAGCGGCGCGCACCTCCTCGGTTTTGTCGTTCGTGGTGAGCGACACGCGGATGGTGTCACCGATGCCCTGCCACAGCAGCGTGCCGATGCCGATAGCCGATTTGATCGAACCGCTGAAGGTAGTGCCTGACTCTGTCACCCCCAGGTGGAGCGGATAATCCACTGCCTCGGAGAGGAGCTGGTAGGCACGGATCATGTCCGGCACCTCGCTGAACTTCACCGAGACGACGATGTCGGTGAAGCCCAGATCCTCGAAGGTGCGGATGTAGCCCAGGGCAGACTCGACGGCAGCTTCGGGGGTCGGGTAGCCGTACTTTTCCAGGAGCCGCGCCTCAATCGACCCGCTGTTCACACCAATGCGGATCGGGATCCCTGCTGCCGCGGCCTTGCGCACCACAGCTTCGACGCCCTTGCGTCCGGCCTTCTGGTAGATGTTGCCCGGATTGATGCGTACCTTATCCGCGCCCTCGTCGATTGCCGCCAGTGCCAGCTCGTAATCGAAGTGGATGTCCGCCACCATCGGGATGGGGCAGCGCTGCTTGATCTTGCCGAACGCCTTCGCCGCCTCACGGTCTGGCACGGCCAGCCGGATGATTTCGCAGCCCGCCTGCACCAGCGGCTCGATCTGCGCCAGGGTGGCCTCGACGTCGCGGGTGTCCGTGCTACACATCGATTGTACGCGGATAGGCGCGCCGCCGCCAATCGTCACGCCGCCCACCGAGACCTGCCGGGTCATGCGGCGCCGGATCAGCCCCTCGGATGGCGCTCCATCGCGTCCATTCGTCGTGATCGCGCTCATGCGCGTCGTCCTCCTGTCCCCATCACGTTCGGTCCGGCCGGCCACTCCGGCGAAGCCCCACCGGAATATGCGTCGCCCGCTCCGCTGCGCCGGCCATGAGGCTGCCCGCCGCACCGGCCATGATGCGGGCGTGCAGCTCTTCATCTGGCTCGCCCACCTCCTCCAGCTCCCCAAGCCGACCATCCGGCTCTCCGTGCCGGCGCAGCCACTCCACCACCGCGCGGATATCCTGGTCTCGGGTCGATGCCCCGGCGGTCACACCGACCGTATGGATGCCCTCGAACCACGCGGCCTGGAGTTCATCCACCGTCTCGATATGATAGGTCGGCACAAGTTCGCTGCAGACACGGGCGAGCATCTTCGTGTTCGAGCTGTTCTTGCCCCCGACAACCACCATGGCCTGCACCCGCTGGGCCAGTTCCACCGCCTCCTCCTGCGCCTTCACCGTCCAGCCGCAGATGCGGCCCTGGTCCTCGAAGTAGTCGCACTTGCGCTTCAGCACAGCCGAGACCGCCTCGAAGTCTGAGGCCAGCACCGTGGTCTGGGCAATGGCAGCGATCTTCTCGAAGTGGGGCAGCTGCTCGGCCTCTTCCGGCGTCTCGATGATCAGGCCGTGCTTCGTATGCGCAACGGTGGCGAGCGCCTCGGGGTGCTTCTTGTGGCCGACCAGGATAACCTGGAACCCCTGCTGCTCGAGCTGTTCAGCGCGGCGCTGCACGGCTTTTACGATGCCACAGGTCGCATCGACAATGCGCAGCCCCAGCTCGCGGGCGCGCTCGTATGTGCGCGGCCCTTCGCCGTGCGCGCGCATGATCAGCGTTCCCTCGGTGGGGCTGTCCCCTTCCGTTACTTTGACGATGCGCAGGCCGCGCTCATACAGCTCACGCATCGCCGGGCCGTTATGGATAAGCTCGCCCGACAGATATACCGGACCGGGCGACTGTGCTGCCTCTCGGAGTGCCAGCTCCCAGGCGCGCTTTACGCCGCCGCAGAAGCCGGCATAGCGTGTGGCCAGCAAGACACGCATCGATGCTCAAACTCCTTGCCGGCAGATCGGGCCGAACATTGTTCGCCCAACCCGCGTGCTTTTCACGAACCGGCCGGACTTCTTCCACTGGATTGTACCGGATGAGCCCGACATGGGCAACGACGCGCGGGAGGAGCGGCCGCTATTGACGCCGCGCCCGCGCGCAGGCTCCGGCGCGCTCCCGTGAAGCATGCCATAGCCGAGCTCCCCGTATCAATACCGTGGACGCATTGCAGTGGGGTGAACAGATTCGTAACCGGTGGAGAGCGCCTCAGCCGGTTAGCCGGCTGAGGCGCTCTCCTGAAGGGCCGCAATCCACGACTGGATGAGCTCGCGGTCCTCGGCCTGCGGGGCAAGCGCCAGGTACGCCTGGTAGTCGGCGATCGCCTGCTCGCGCTGTCCCAGAGCGGCGAGGCTGATCCCCCGGCCTCGATGCGCCCATGCGGTCCACTGATCGCGGGCGCCCTGCTCGATGGCCGCGGAAAAATCGCTGATCGCCGCGGCCCAGTCATACAGCCACATACGCGCGATGCCGCGGGCTACCAGGCCGGCGCGGTAGTTGGGGATGATCTCCAAGGCCCGTGTGTAATCGGCGATCGCAGCCTCGTAGTTTTGAAGCTGCACGTAGGTATCGGCGCGCCAGTGGTAATAGTCACGCATGCCTGGGTAGAGCTCAATTGCACGGGAAAAGCCGCGGAGCGCCTCCTGATAGTTCCCGTTATTGAAGGCGTTAACCGCCTGGGCGTAGGCGAGGTAATCCTCCGGCGGATTGACCGGCACCGGTCCGCCGCCGGCACTCGCGAGGATCGTCTGGGGATCCCGGAACAAAGCCACCATAAAGCTGATCTTGTAGACACCGACCCGTGGCGGCGTGTACCGGATTGTCGGCGTGACCTGTCCGGAGCCGCGCCGCACGGTGATCGGGGTAGAAGTTTGCTCAATTGAGTCGGGGTTATCGTTTTCAAAAATGAACAACACCACCATGCCTTCGGCGGCGCTTTCCAGGCGGTAGGGCACGGTGGCCTGGAAGGTCTGTGGCTGTCCCGCCTGGATCCCAGCCCGTACAGAGGGAGTGATGGCGGTCAGCCCGATCCAGTCGTTACCGGCGGCGCTCTCCTCAACAGAGAAAAACGTCACCCCGGACAGCGCGCAGAGCAGCGCGATCAGCCACGTGAACACGTGCACCCGCACATGCATCATGCCTGGTCCTCCCGGCCAGCGAGCAAGCCTGGGCGTAGCTGGGCTCGGCGCCAGCGCACCCGCTGGAATAGTGTCTCAAGTCGTAGCCGCTGGCGGTAGAGTAGCGTCCCTAAAAGCATGAGGAGACTCCACCATGTCAGGCAGGTGAGATCCAGTGGCCGCGCCGTGGCCGGCGGCGCGGGAGGACTGCCTGCCTGCACTTCGATGGTGCCGCCGTCGGTTGCCGGAGGCGGGCCGGCACTCAACTCTGCCGCGGCCGGCTGTTCCAGCACTGCTGCAGGAAGTACCTGCACCTGGCCTGTGCCCGCGGCTGTCGCAGGGGGCGCTGCCGGCTGCCGGCCGAGGCCGGTCGCGTGGACCTGTCCCGGCACCGGCATGCTACCAGGCCCGCCGCGCTCAACGACGAGCCCGCTGGGCATGGCGAGGATCGCCGGTTCAGCGCTCTCCCACAGGCCGGCGGGCTGTGGCGCCGGCTGCGGAACCGGCGCGGGGGCGGGGCGCACCACAGCGATCGCCGGCACGCGCGGGAGCTGGCCCGGCATGCCGAGCATGCGTGGACGGGCGAAGACAAGCCGCCAGGGCTGGGCGGACAGGTCGGAGAGTGTGAGCCATGGCCCGCGCACCTGCTTGCCGTCCCGGCCGGGCTCGCCGTCCTCATGCGTGGCGGTGTTATGACCAGAATTATCAGCACCCTGCAGCTGAGTGGCCTGCTGCGGGGGCTGCGGCTTTGGCGTAGGCGTCGGCGAGGGGCAGATCTCCAGGGTGCCCGTGCGGGCGCAGCCGGAGCGCACCTCGCTCATTCCCAGGGTAAACAGGTCGAGGGACGTGGTGTTCTCGCTCTGCTTCCGCCCTGTGCCGGGGCTGTTTGACCGTGCAGTCTGGTCGGTGGTCAACAAGGTCGCGCTGCTGACTCCGGTGCCGCTGGCCCCTCCACTGCTTGCCTGGGCAGCGCTGCCGGTAGTTGCACGCACGTACAGGGTCTCACCTGTGCGGGCGACGTTCCGAGGAGTGGCAGTTGGAGTCATCCCGGCCGTAGCGGCGCTGCTCGGTGACGACGGTCGGTCATTGTTCCCCTCATCCCGTCCGGAAACGGTGCGAGCTGGAACGCCGGCGCGGGCGGGGCCGCCTTCGGCCAGCGCAGCGCCGCTCTGCGCATGGGCATACGCCTCGTTCCACACGTCAGCTTCGACGTACACCTCGACGTCGATACGGGCGTAGTTCGAGCCCTTGAGACGGACGTTCACCTCCGAGCTGAGCTGGAGATCGTTGTAGACCTCCAGTCCGAGAGCGTCTGCCCGGCCGCTGCGGGCCACCGCCTGGTTATTGCCGGAGCCGGTGCTCCCGCGTGCTATGGCATCGCCCGTGCTCGACGCTGCGCGCCCGAAGTTGAACACTTTGGCGAAGAGCCGAGTGACGATCTTCAGCGGCGAACGGTTGTCTCCTTCAATGACAACGTCTGTCTTGCCCGAAGCAGCGACGTGGTTCTCCACGCGCGCCCCGATCGCCGTTGCATCACCTGAGCGGGCTTCCGCGCCGGTCGCCCCCCCTGCGGGCGTTGTGCCGCCCGGCCCTATGACGACCTCGGCCGGAGCTCCGGTGGCACGTGTGTCGCCGCTGCGCGCCGTGGCCTCGCCCCAGTTCAAGATCCTAGTGATAAACTTCACCACCACATTGATGAGGCCGTAATTGTCGCCCTCGACGCTGACATTCACCTTGGACCGAGACTGCACGTCGTTGCGCGCAATGAGGCCGGCTGCAGTCGCGTCGCCGCTTGCGGCTGCCGTGAGGCTCTGGTTGTTGAGCGCCAGGATCGAGCCGGGAGTCGGCGCCGGCACCGGGGGAGGCGTGCTCGCTGCTGTTGCCTGCTGGCACTGGGCACACGCGACGCCCGACACGGCATTGGCGCTTCCGCTGTTGCTCAGCGCAACACCCTGCGTGTTGCTGAGCGTTGCGCCGCTGCCGGTGCTGCCGGTGACCGTGCGTGACGCAGTCTGCTCCCCGACCAGGGTATTCTGCACCGTGTTTCCCACGGCGACGACATCGCCGGAGCGAGCGACCAGCACCCCGGTGCCGCCTGTCGCTCCGGTGGTCGTGCTTCCCGCGGCCTGAGGTCCGGCGGGCTGGGCGGTGGTAGACACCGTCACATTGGCAGGTGCCCCAGCAGCGCGGCTATCCCCGGTGGTGGCCGATGCGAGGCCCACGTTGGCCACGTTCACCTGCGTGTCCGTGGTAACCTGGATCCCACCCTGATTCTTCCCCTTGACATCTACCGCGGTCGTGCTCGATGTGGACACGTTGTTGGTGGCGATCACCCCGGCAGCTCTGGCATCGCCCGACTGAGCCAGGGTCGTGCTGCTGTTCGTGATGGTCAGCGTGTGGCTCGACACCAGCGGGCTTGCGGTCGGTGTCCCGCTCAGGGTAGGAGTAACCGTTGGCGTCCGTGTCGGCGTGGGCGTTGCCGTTCGGGTCGGGGTTGTGCCCGGCGGCCAGGTCGGCGTGATCTGCAGGCCACTGGATGCCGACGCCGTAAGCTGTGTTCCCCCTGTATCGATCGTCGTACTCGCCGTGCTGCCTACTGCGCCGGCGAATCCGGACTGGGCGGAAACGGCCCCGGCATCTGTTACCACCGCGGTATAGCTGTTGGACGTTGTGGTGGTACCGCTGCCGCCGTTGCTCTGCGCAGTGGAGGACTGCGTGTTGGCAAGCTGGTTCGTTGCCGCAGCGCCGATGGCCCCGGCAGTACCGCTCGACGCAGACGTTGTGGTGGAGTTATCCACGCAGATGGCAATCGTCGGGTCGGTTGTAGTCGGTTCGGTTGTAGACGGGGATGCCTCACCTGCGCGCGGCGTGCTCGTTGCTGTCGGCGGCGCGCAGGGCGTAGGAGTAGGTGTCGGTGAGACGGACGGCGTGGCCGCAGCCATGCTCCCTGCCGTGACCGTCACGGTGCCGGTGGCAGTGGCCGTCGCGGCCGTGCCGGTCGCTGCCGGCGTGGGGGATGGTGTGGCTGTGCCGGTGGCGGTGACTGCCGTGCCGGTTGTCGTCGGAGTAGGCGTTCCAGTGGGAGTCGGCGACGCCGACACCGGTGTTGCCGTGCCGGTTGCGGTCGGGATTTGCGCTGTGCTGGAACTCGATGTCGTTGCCAGACCGGTCCCCGGCGATGCGGTCGGGGACGGCTCAGGCACAGGCGTTGGTGTGGCGGTCGTGCTGCTTAGTGCAGTCGGGCTGGGCGCCGGAGTGATCGTCGCGCCGGGCGTGGACGTAGCAGTAGCCGGCGGCTTCGTGGCTGTGGTCGAGGGCGCCGCTGTCGCCGACGGGCTCGCTGCGGCTGCGGTAGACGTTGTCGCGGTTGGGGTATGGCCGGACAAAGGGGTCGTCGTCGGTGCGGACGACGTTGCCGTGGCCTGGGTCGAAACCGTCTGCTGAGTTGTGGTCGTTGCGGTGCTCTGTTGAGATGAAGAGACCGTAGTCTGTCCAGACGTCTGCTGGGTTGTTCCCGTTGGCTGGGGCGTAGTCTGGCTTTGCGGTGTGGACTGTGTGTTTGTGCTCTGCGACTGGCTGCTGGACTGACTGGTCGTCGTCTGCGACTGAGAGGACTGCGTGATCGAGCCGTCGGACTGGCTGGTCGCCACGGCGGTGACACCGGCGGCTCCGACCATGGGACTGACCTGCAGGTCCGGCGTTGCCGGGGCCAGCATTGCGCTGGCGATCAGGGTAACGAGGGCGACGACCCGCAGGGCCTCGGACTGTGCCACACGTTCAACCCGGCGCACCCAGCCCTGGTGCCGAGCGGCTCCAGCACGGCCGCGCCCGAACGACGGGGTAGACATTACTTGTCCACCCCCTTATTGGGGTAGAAGCGTCCCTGCCGGGAGCGCCTTCTCTGGATCGCTCGGGTCACACGGGCCATCGCCTGTCCCTCTATTGCTTCAGTCTCTGGCCGGCCATGCTGTCTGCCGCCAGGGTGATGGGGGTGTCCAGATGCGTTCTGGGCTCAGTTGTTTCGCAGCAGTTCATCCAGGAAGCGCCGCAGGTCGGACCGATCGCCGTGCCGCAGGCCTTCGAGGGCCCGCCGGCTCGGCTCGGGCAGCGTCAGATCGAGCTGGGGAACGGTATTCGAAATCACCGCCGTAGTCGTGCCGCCCGTTGTAGAGATCTGCACGGTGATCCGCTCAGACGCCTGCGAGCCGCGCGGCGTGGTGGTTACGCTGAGGATGCTCGTTTGTGTGCTCGTGCCCTGTACGCTGGGCGGATCTGCGGTGTTCACGTCTAGAATAAGTTCTGCGCAGCCATTCGGCAGGGCCCGCAGGGTGGCGCTGAAGCTCCGTCCGGCGATGAACTGGCCGATCGCCTGCGCGATGACCGGATCAGCCGGCAGGCACACCAGGAAGGTCCGTCGCACTGCCCCCGGCGGCACTGGTCCGATCTCCACCTGGCCGGCGCGCGTCACCTGCTGGATCGACGTCGTGGATGCTGAGCCGCCCGTGCCCGGCGCTGCCGACTCGCCGCGATCCTCGATGTGCTGGCTCTGGATCACCGCAGTAGTGTGGCCGACGGAGGCCTGCTCACCGGCGAGCGTGTCCCCCGCGGGCATGGTGCTTGCTGCCCGGGCCGCCTCTGCCGCAGCAGACGCCTCGGCGGCGATCTCTGGAGCGTCCGGCAAGGCCGGTGTAAGCGCGGCCCTGATCTCCTCCCCGGTATCGCCGGAGTCGGCAGGCTCATGGGCCCAGGCTGCGACGGCAAACAGCCCCAGCATGCCTGCGAGCACCACGCTTCCCAACACCACCGCCCACCCTCGAGCGGTACTGGGGGGGAGGCCGGTAAGCAAACGTGTGAGGAACGTTGAGCGTGCCATACTATCCACCAATCCGGCCGTAGCTCAGCTACGGCGTTTGCCCTCGCCGGTAGCCCTGCAGACCACTAGCGAGGTATACAGGACAGAGGGGGCGCCGTGCCGCCGGCGGGTCCACCCTTCATCACCCGTCCATGCCGGCTACCCGGCCGCCCCCGCTGCCCCGGCCTATTCCGCGACGTCGGGGAAATCCTCGGCGCCGCTGCCGGTGGAACGGCGATGCGCTCCAGGGGAAGCCCCGGGCGCATCGCCGCCCAAGCGGACGACGCTACGACGTCACGGTCGCTGCTGATTTACATTAGTGGTGTTGCTATTGCCACTCACAGAGACCTGGTTCGTCGTCGTAGTCGTCGGATCATTGCTCTGGCCGGACGCTGAAGTGGTATTGGTCAGGCTCGGCCAGGCTCGCTGATCCTGGGTCAGCCGCGAGCGCACCCGCTGATCCAGATCGACCGTGGAGCTGTTCCCGGCCGTCTGATTCAGCGTCTGCGGCTGAGACTGGGTCACGTTCACGCCGGTGCTGGCCGTGGCGCCGCCGTTGGTCGTCGCCGCGCCGCTGGTGGCGTTGGACGTGCCCTCGGTCTTGACATAGACTGGCCCGAGGCTGTTCGCCGCCGTGCCGCCGGCATTGCCATACGCGCCGACCAAGTTGTCGCCCGTCGTACCGCCGGCCGTCAGGTGACCAGCCGTTCCGCCGTTGGCGCTCCCGCCGCTCGCCACATTGGCTGCGGTGTTACCGCCGGTGCTGCCGGTGTTGCTGGCCGAGCTGCTGGCGGTGCCGGTGCTGCCGCCCGCGCCGCCGGTGTTGGTGGCGGTCGCCGGTGCGGTGTTATTGCTGGTCGAGGTGCTGCCGCCGGTCGCCTGCGCGCTGCTCTGGCCGGTCTGGGCGCTCGTCGGCGCATCGCCGGTCGAGCCGCCGTTCGCCGAGCTGGTGCAGGTACCATTGCTGGCACTTCCAGCGGCGCCGCTCGTCGCGGCACCACCGGCGCCACCGGTGTTGCTGGCATTGCCGCTGTTGGAGGAGTTGCTGTTCCCGGTGGTGTTATTCCCGGTGTTCCCGCCGCTGGAGCTGGCATTGCCGGTATCACCGCTTGCAGCGATCGGCACGCAGGCGGACTTCCCGCCGTCGGCATCGCCGGTGCCACCGCCCCAGGCACCCGCCTTGGACGTGTTGCTTGACTGGGCGTTGCCGCTGGCGATCGGGATAGCATTGGCGCCGCCCACAGCCACGGCCGCGCCGGCGTTCCCGCCACTGCCACCATGGTTCTTGGCGTCGCCCGACTGAACGTCAATAGAGCCGCTGTCGGCATAGGCATCGCCTGTCTTGGCGCTGGCGTTGCCGCCGTTGGCATTATTGTTACCGGTCGAGGACGCACCGGCGTTGTTGAGCTGCGTGATATCGCCGGAGTTGTTGCCGGAAGCGTTGGCCGAGGCCGACTGCTTGGCCGCGACCACGACCAGCGTGGCGTTGCCCACCGACTTGACGTCGCCGCTCTTGGCCGCGTTGATAGCCTTGCTATCGGCATCGACGTAGCTCTTCTGCACGCCGATATTGGCGCCCTTGTTCGAGGCCTCCTGGTCAACATCGACGTCCTGCTCGCCCCAGGCCTTCGAGATGCCCCACTGGTCCTGGCTCGTCCTCTGCGTTGCCTGGCCGATCGCCGCCGCGCTGCCATCGTCGAGCCGCCGAATGCGGAAGCTATCGGCTGACGACAGCGCCGGCAGCGCCAGGGAGAGCGCTGCGCTGGCGGCGGCGACTAGGGCGAGCCACCGTTTCGCACCACGGTCTTCCATATCCTACCGCTCCTTACATATCCTTACATAAAAGTAAAGTAATGAGGTAAAAAACGAATCGCACTTTGCGAAAGGGAGTCTGCTGCCGGAGCCGGCTCCTCCGGCTCGGCGGGGACGGCGCCGGCAAACCGCTCCGTCCCCGGGTGGATCGCGCCCGCGGGGGGAGCCGTCCTGCGCGGCGGCCGTCCCGCGGGCCCCGGCGACCGGGATGTTTGTGCGTGCCATCGTACCGAACTCTCCGATCACAGTTCCGGATGGACCGCCGGGATCGGGGCGCCCGTGCAAGTCGAGCGCGTCCCGTCGCTGACAGTGCCAGTATGGCGTCGTCGGCGCGGCGGCGAAAGCACCTGCACGGAGACTGCTTGAGCGTCCTGCCGGGTGTTCTTTGGGTGACAGATGGGGCAACCCGCTTTGGCAAAATCAGGCGATACACATAGCCCATCGTCTGCACACAGTGCACGCCGCTATCACCCGAGAGATCACCCAATAGGAGTGCTAGGCGAGTCACCCTGTGTGGTCGGGGAGGGCAGGCAAGGGCATGGACAGGGGAAACAGATCCTAGGACGGGCAGCGCGGGGCGGTGCTGTCCGTCCGATGTGGCAGGCGAGGTGGTTGGTCCCGCCAGTGCCTACGGCTCTCTTCCGCGGGTCATGGGTGACACGGAAGAGAACAATTGTCACCCAACCGGCGTCACGAAGCAGTACGAGCCAGACGGTCTACCGGCTCGCGAGCAGGCGAACTGGGAGGCCGTGGGGTGTGGAACACCTTCTCCACCGCCTCGCGCCGGCCGTCGACCTGCAGCTTCTCGAAGATGCGGCGCAGGTAGGTCTTGACCGTATTCTCAGAGAGGTACAGCGCTGCCGCGATCTCTTTATTGCTAGCCCCCTGGGCAACGAGCTCAAGGACCTGCTGCTCCCGCTTCGAAAGCAGGCCGTGTGCCCCCCCGGTGCGCAGCAGGTCATCCAGATGGGGGCGCAGGGCCAGCAGCCGACTCACCAGCAGAGCCGTGGTCTCAGGGCACATCCACCAGCTCCCTGCGCCGACGGCCCGCACCCCGGCGCGCAGCTGGTCGGGTAGCAGCGTGGGAATGCGCGCAAACCCGCGTGCGCCGGCGCCGAAGGCGGCCACCGTGTGCTGAAGATCGTCTCCATTGCTCAGCACCAGGATGCCTGCCTTGGGCGCCAGGCGCTGCAGATGGGCGATCTGTACGCTGAGGTCATCGGACGTGCCGTCGGCTTCGACCAGGATGACGTCGATGGCATCACGGTCCGTGGCTCGCGGGGAGCCCTCCAGCGCTTCCAGCCCCTCCAGGAGGCGCAGGTTTTGGTCTGCGCCGAGCGCATGCGCCACGCCGGCGCGGAAGAGAGGAGTGTTGCTAACAACCAGCACGGTGAGCGGTCTCATGCTGCGCGAACCTCTAACTGACCGGCCGGGTGGAGCCGGGGATCACTGCACCTGGCTTATCTGCGATCCAGGCGGGGTACCATACCAGGGATCGAGCCGGATAAGCGGCGTGGCAGCCAAACGCCGCTCGACGCGCCGCAGCCATCCCGATACGGACGAAGCGCACCTACGTCCGTATCACCTCGTCCGAGTCTCCTCGTCTGTGTCACCTGCATTGTGCTGAATGCCTGCAGGTCTGCCAAGTGGGCATTCCCCTCAAGTGGCCCGTGATTTCCCTATCCTTTTATGCCGGACTCATCGCTGCAGGCATGGGGTTGTCTGTTTATCGGGCCCGCGTGAGGGCGTAAAATACCCGGTTCTTCGGGGAAACTGCCTAGATCCTATGGTGAAAACCACCTGGAGGGAGAAGAAGACCCTGGATGCCAGACACGGTGTTCCGGTGATACACTAGCCGGCAGGAAGGCTGGAGAAGGCCTTTACGGCCTTCTTTACCTATTCTCTTAGAGCCTCATATAGCTCTTAGTCAGAAGTTTGAATTTAAGGAGCAGGCGCGGCAGTGCGCAGGCCGGGGGCCGCATCATCGATCTCCTGGCAGCAGGGCGTGTGGCAGTTCGATACGCAGCATTCGCTTGTCTGGCGCATCGTCTCGCCGCGCCGCTTCGCCGGGCTGCTGCTGGCCGATCTGCAGCAGGCCGCTGTTGACCTGCCGCAGCAGGTTGGGGCACCCCGGGGGGCGAGCGAGCAGTCCGGCGATGCGTTACGGCTTCTGCTGCGGAGTGCCCTCCTGCAGGCCCAGGCAGTGGAGATGGCTTCGACCGGGCTAGCCGGCCGCCTGGCGCTCGTCCGCCGGCTCCTCGACTATGCAATTGCCGCTGCGCTTGCCTGCAGCCAACGCCACCAGGAGGATCTGGCCGCCCGGTACTTCCTGGCCTTCTTTGAACTCCTGGCCATCCACGGCCAGGAGCTGGTGCCCCAGGAGATACAAAATGAGCTGCTGGGGCGATACTGTGCGCTTGCCCTTGCGCCGGCACGGCCTAAGGAGCATGTGCCGGCGGTAGACACCGCTGCGGAAGCGCTGGGCGATCCCGGGCGCGTGGCCTGGCAGGTCGAGATGGCAAGCTACGAGAGCACGCGCATTCGGCGGCGGTGGATCGCCCAGGTCGAGGCGCTCGGACAGGCGAACCCGGCGCTGGCACGGGCGCTGGCCGCGCAAGTGCGGGCGCTCTCCCCCGGGCAGCCTGAGGTGCGCTACATCCTTGCCGATGCACTGGAAGCAGCAGCCCGCAGCGGCCGGGCACCGGCAACCTGGCGGGAACGTCCGGTGGTGCGCCCGCAGCAGAGCGCCGCGGCCGGGCCACACGCCCCTGCACCGGCCGCCGGTATGGCAGCGGCTGAACCCGTGCCATCCGGCGGTGGTGGACTCAGACGTGCTGCCGGCGGGTATCTGCGGACCTGGTGGTCGTACGCTGCGCCGGCCATGGCAGCGCTTATTTCCTATACAGTGTATGCCCGGCGGTTCCCGGCCAGAGCGGCGCCCCGGCTTGCGACGATCGTCGACGGTTGGGTGCGCCATGGGGCACGTCTGCCGAGGGCGGCAAGTGCCTCGGTGCCAGCACTAGTCCGTGCCGGCACGCGTATGCGCAGCGCTCTCCTGCGCCTGCCGGCGCTCCTGGCCGGTGCGGCGGAGTGGCGGCGCGTCGTCGCACTGGGGATCAGCGCCGTGATCGTCATTGCCCTGACGGTCTACCCTGAGATGCGGGCGCGCATGTCCCGGCCGGACGCCGGTCAGGCCGATCAAGCAGCGGCGACTGCTTCTGCGCCAGCGGCAACCGCTGTGCCCGGCGCCGCTCCGCCGCAGTCCACACAGGTGCCTATCACCAGACAAACCGTCCTGACGGCTGCCGAGGGACCTTACCTGGTGCGTGGCATGGTGACTATTGGCCTGGGCATGGAGCTGCGCATTGAACCCGGCACCGTGGTCACCTTCGCGCCGGGGGCCAGCCTGCGTATCGACGGCGGCCGGCTGCGCGCCATCGGCAGTGCGACGCAGCCCATCCTGTTCACCTCGATGTATGATCCCGCGGGCGGCGCGGCCCGTGATCGTAGCGAGCGTGCCCCGCAGCCGGGGGACTGGGGATGCCTCTGCATCACTGCGGCCGGAGGCGCGCCGGGCGTGGCCGAGCTTTCCTACGTCGTGCTGCGCTATGGCGGCGGTCCGGGCCCGGCAGGCGAGCAACCGGCCATGCTGCTCGTCCAGGACAGCGTGCTCTCGCTCCAGAATAGTGCGGTGAGCGACAGTGCGGCCGCCGGAGTGGCCCTCCTGGGAAGCTCGCTGGCGACGATCGTAGAAAGCCGCTTCGGGGACCAGGTCCGCGGCGCGAATGCCGGCCCGGACGTGCTGTATGACCAACAGGTGCAGCTGGTCGAGCGCGACAACAGCTGGCAGCCGCCGCAGCGTCGCTCCTGAGGGAATTTGCCGGCGTCCTGCCGTTCCCGCCCCTGGAAGCCTGCGGCACGCATGTGCAAGCTTCTGCGATTGGGGGCTCTCCTGCCCCGAAGTGTCTCTTGTGTGCGCTCGCGGGAACCCTCTGTAGGAACTCAGGCGAGCTTGGTCGCCTGTCTCGCCGTCTGGTATGCTGACCAGCGCTACAGATCCTCCACGCGCACAGGGCAGGGGTCGGTGTACGGCAGGGGCACTGGGGAGAGGTGATGGGCATGACGCTGCGACTGGGAATCCTGGGGGCGGGCTATATTGGCGGCGTGCATGTGCAGGTGCTGGCAAGCGATGCGCGGGTGCAGATCGTCGGAGTAGGCGATGCTGCGCCGGCGCGCGCCGAGGAGCTGGCGGCGCGCGTCGGTGCGACAGCGTGCAGCGGCCCGGATGCGCCGGCGCGCTTACTTGATCTGGGTATCGATGCGATCTACATCTGCGTTCCGAACGTGCAGCATGCGTGCATGGCACGTCAGGCGCTGGAGGCGGGGATCCACGTCTTCCTCGAAAAGCCTTTTGCCACAACGGTTGAAGACGCCAGGACGCTGCTGGAGGTTGCCCGTCGCGCCCGCGGCCTCTGCCAGGTCGGCCACAGCCGGCGCTTTGCGCCGGTCTATCAGTTTGCCCGGCGCGCCCTGGAAAACGGCTTCGTTGCGTATTCTGCCGATATCAAAATGAACCGGGGCGAGCTTCAGCGGCCGCCCTGGACCGCCGATCCCCAGGTCACCGGCGGGTTCTTATATGAAACGCCCATCCATCAGTTCGACCTGGTGCGCTGGCTGCTGGGCGAAGTGGCCTGGGTGCATGCCCTCGCCGCCAGGAACTGCTACAGCGATTTCGATGACTTTGCTGTGCTTGTGGCGCTGCGCGACGGGCGGTTCTGCACTCTCACGACGTGCGCGCACACCGGCTGGCTCTTCCCCTTCGAGCGCTGGGAGCTTCACGGCGAGCACCGCACGCTTGTCATCGAGGAACTCGATCGCGTTGCCCTCTCTCACGGCTTGGACGCCGAGACCGAGGTGCATGATTACGCGCAGCTTACCTTCGCCCAGAAGGGCGGCTATGCTCAGGAGGACCGCGCCTTCATCGATGCGATCCTGACCGGCACGCCTCCGCCGGTGACGGCCGAGGACGGCTTCCGCGCCGTGCTGCTGGCCGATGCAATCTACCGCAGCGTGCGCGAGCGAAGGCCTGTGGAAGTACCCCAAGAGTGATGGCTGGGGTGACGTCTGTCAGACGGCCGGCGCGTCCTTCCAGGCGAGCCCAGCCCGCGCCATGATAGCATCGAGGTTCCGCTTGGCCTGCGGGATCCGCTCGTCCGGTAGGTGCTCGATCATCACAAAGCCATCGGGGCAACACGTCTCGAAGCGGCGCAAGAATGTCTCCTGGTCCATCAGGCCCTCTCCCAAGAGGCACTCGTTCATCTGCACCAGCAGCCGGCTCTCTACGCGGAAGTCCTTTACATGTGCGCAGATGACGTACGTCCCCAGCAGGTCATAGAGCCGGTTCACCAGTGTCGTAGTGTTATACGCATCGGCAAGGGAACCAACGAAGTTCACCGGGTCCATGTTGAAGCGCAGCCCGGGTGAGCCGACGGCTTCGATGACATCGCGCACGCGCTCAGGGGTATCGAGAGGTGACACCGCGCCGCCTTCCAGGCACAGCGGCACGCCTTCCTGCTCGGCGGCCTTCACTACCTCGCGCAGGCCGGCAATGAGCCGCTCCAGTGTAGCCAGGCGGGTATTTTGCGGGTGCGGGGTCCAGGGGCCGGCCGGATTGAGGCTGCCGGGGCGGACGTAGACGTTGCCTGCGCCAAGCCAACGCGCCACGGTGCAGGCGCGCTGAAGCTGCCGTATGCCGAGGGCGCGGCGCTGCGGATCCGGATGCACCAGCACTTCATAGTTCGGGTTCGCCTGCGCAACCTGCACGCCGCCGTCGCGCAGCACCCGGCGGGCGCGCTCAAATACGGCCTGCTCCGCGTCAAGCGGCTGCTCGATACGCACGGTCACGCCGGTAAAGCCGTGGGCGCGAACGCGCGCCGCTGTCTCAGCCGTGATGTCACGGGGATCGCGCGGCATGAGCCCGACCACACCTGGACGCATATGCTGATCGCCTCCTGAGCTTGCTGCAGGGTTCGGCGCGCTAGTGTACACTATTCGGGCGGGATGGGGAGGGGCTCCACTCCACCCCACCATCCAGAGGCACACATGACTGTGCAGCTTTCCAGTGCCCTTTCCTTTCTCGAGTGCACCGCCTGCGCTGCCAGGTACAGCGCCGATGAGCTGCACACGGTATGCCCCGCCTGCGGGAAGGTGCTCTTCGCGCGCTATGACCTGGAGCAGGCACGCCGAACGCTCCGGCCCGAGGACCTGGCTCGTCGCCCGCGCGGCATGTGGCGCTGGCGGGAGCTCTTGCCGGTGCGCGATCCCCGCCACATCGTCACGCTCGGCGAGGGGGACACCCCGCTCCTGCCGGCGCGGCGCCTTGGCGCCGCATTCGGCTGCACGGCGCTTTTCGTGAAAGACGAAGGCCTGAACCCGACCGGCACCTTCAAGGCACGCGGGCTCTCCGCGGCTGTGTCACGGGCGCTGGAGTTGGGCGTACACAAGATCGCCATGCCATCGGCCGGCAACGCCGGCGCTGCGCTGGCGGCCTACAGCGCTCGCGCAGGTATGGAAGTCCACATTTACATGCCGGTAGATACCCCCGACCTTAACAAAAAAGAAGGGGTGATTTACGGCGCCCACGTGACGCTGGTGCGCGGCCTCATTAACGACTGTGGCGCCATCGTGCGCCGCAAGGCCGCCGTCGAGGGCTGGTTTGATGTCTCGACGCTGAAAGAGCCGTACCGCGCCGAGGGCAAGAAGACGATGGGGCTGGAGCTAGCCGAGCAGTTCGGCTGGGACCTCCCGGATGCCATCATCTATCCCACCGGCGGGGGCACGGGCATCGTTGGCATGTGGAAGGCCTTCGCGGAGCTCGAGGCCCTCGGCCTGATCGGCTCACGGCGTCCCAGGATGATCTCGGTCCAGGCTGCCGGCTGTGCACCGATCGTGCGGGCGTTCGAGCGGGGGCTGGAGCACGCCCCGCCCTGGGAGAACGCCTCGACGATTGCCAGCGGCCTGCGTGTGCCGGTGGCCATCGCCGATTACCTGATCCTGCGGGCCATTCGCGAGTCAGGCGGCGCTGCCTTGGCGGTAAGCGACGAGGAGATTCTCCAGGCCATGCGAGAGATGGGGGCGTGTGAGGGCATCTTTGCCGCCCCCGAGGGTGCAGCGACATGGGCCGCGGCCAAGCGCCTCCTGCGGCAGGGCGTCCTGCGCCCGGACGAACGCATCGTGCTCTTCAATACCGGCACCGGCCTGAAATATGCAGAACTCATACAGGCGGAATTTCCGGTCATCGAACGTGATGCCTCGTAGGGGCACGGCATGCCGTGCCTCTACGACGGTTACATGCTGCGTCGTACAGTCCGTGTCGGCCCGGGTGCCGGCACGGCGGCAAGCCGGGCCCCTGCCGCCCGGTGCATCCGGTCAGGAAGACGTTGAGGGGTTTGATTACCATGAGGGCACGAGATGGCGTGCCCTTACCGTCCGGTGTATCTTGGCCTGGTGCAATATGCTGCGAGGCCTCCGGATGCCACAGAGGCACAACATGGCCGGGCTGTATGGGCGTAGCAACATGGGACCACGGTGGGGAAGGCGTATACTCACATGTCCCCACAGATAATCGTGTGTCCCTGGCGAAAGATCCAACGTGAGAGGTGCACGCCATGCGTATCGTCTACATCGATATGGATTCGTGCCGGCCGGACCACCTAGGCTGCTATGGCTATCAGCAGGCCACCGGACGGGCGACGAGCCCGAACATCGACCGCATCGCCGCCGAAGGCGTCATCTTCACCAATTGCTATACCAGTGATGCGCCGTGCCTGCCATCGCGCACGGCGCTCTTCAGCGGGCGCTTCGGCATCAAGAACGGCGTGGTCGGCCACGGCGGCACGGCCGCGCGCATGCGCTACCCCGGCGACGGCCATATGACGAACCCGGACCTCTTGCCACTGCCGATGGCGCTCAGCCGCGCCGGCGTGCGTACCATCACCTTCACGACGTTCGCCCAGCGCCATCTGGCCTGGCACTTCTACGCCGGCTGGGATGAGATTCACAAACACTCTAACGCGAACGGCCGGGAGATCGCCGCGGAGGTGAACGCGGCTGTGCTGCCCTGGCTTAAAGCGCACGGCCGTGAGGAGCATTACTTCCTTCACATCAACTACTGGGATCCACACACGCCCTATCGCACGCCGCTTGAGTACGGCACCCCGTTCGAGGGGCTGCCGGCACCGGCCTGGCCGGACGAAGACACCATCCACCGCCACTGGGAGAGCTACGGGCCGATGTCGGCGCGGGACCAGCCGGAGCGCCGCACCGCGTTCCCGCGCATGCCGGCTGAGATCGCCACGCGTGCCGACTACGTTCGCTGGATCGACGGCTACGACACCGGCATCCGGTACATGGACGATCATATCGGCCAGGTGCTGGAGACGCTTGACTCTCTAGGCGTGCTCGAGGAGACGGCGTTTATTTTCAGCGCCGACCACGGAGAGAATCAGGGCGAGCTCAACATCTACGGCGACCACCAGACGGCAGATCATCCAACTTGTCGCGTGCCGCTGATCGTGCGCTGGCCCGGCGTGACGCGGCCGGGTCGCTGCGAGGCGCTGGTCTACCAGCTTGACCTGGCGCCGACCCTGTGCGAGCTGCTTGGCGTGCCTGTGCCTCGGCGCTGGGACGGGCGCTCGTTCGCCGCTGCCCTGCGCGGCGAGCCGTTCGAGGGCCGGCAGTTCCTGGTCCTCGGCCAGGGCGCCTGGACCTGCCAGCGGGCCGTGCGCACGGGCAACTGGCTCTGTATCAGGACCTACCATCCCGGCCATCACCCGTTCGAGCCGGTGATGCTCTTCGATCTGGCCCAGGACCCGCACGAGACGGCCGACCTCGCCGGCAGGCGGCCCGATGCCGTCGCCGCCTGCGACCGGCTGCTGATGGACTGGTGGCAACAGTGTCTCTCCGGACCGGATGCCGTCCCTGACCCGATGCTGACGGTGATGCAGGAAGGCGGGCCGTGGTACGTGCGTAACCGCCTGGAGCCGTTCCTGGAGCGGCTGCGCACGACAGGGCGGCAGTGGGCGGTCGAAGACCTCTTGCACAGGCTTGGCCGGGCGGAGGCTTAACCTGCCTGGCAGTACCCCTGCGCGACGGCCTGGAGCGGGGTATGCACCGGCATCAAAGAGTAGTTTGTTTCGTGCGGAGTATCAGCCCGGGATGGCTAAGCGGAGGAGGCTTCCCGGTGGGAGCCTCCTCCGCTTAGGCCGCTGGCAGGCGGCGTTTACGCTTTGCCCTTGATGGTCACCTGCCGCGTGCTTGTGTTGTTGCCCGCAGTCGGATCAGGCGTGGAACTGGCTACCGAGGCCGTGTTCGATACGGTGCCCTGCGCCCCCTTGATGGTCACATAGATGAAGAAGGTCTTACTCTGCCCCACTGCCAGGTCGCCCAGGTTGCACACCAGCGTCGTCGGCGTGCTGAACACGCAGCCACCAGTGTCTGACTGGTAAATGGCCTGCTTGATGTCCGGCAGATTGTCTGTGACCACGACGTTCAGCGCCTTTGACGGCCCGTTATTGGTCACCGTGATCTGGTACTTCACCTGGGTCGATGGCTTATACGTAGCTGCATCGGACGTCTTGTCGATGGCAACATCAGCGCTGGTGTTCACCGTCGTAGTCGCGGTCCGCACGTTGTTGCTCGTGTCCGGATCCGTGCTGTCGCTGCTGACATCAGCGTTGTTCACCAGGATCGTCCCAGCAGGCACGTCGGCGTTCACCTTGACCACCACGGTGACGGTCGCTGCAGATGCGCCGCTCGCCAGCGTTCCCAGGGTACAGGTAAGCGGCTTGGCGGGATCGCCCGGCACCACGCCTGACTGGCAGGAGCCCTGGCTCGGCGTAGCGCTCACGAAGCTCACCTGCTTCGGGAGGACATCGTGCACCACCACGTTGGCGGCTGCGGAGGGGCCGTTGTTCGTCACCGTGAGCGTGTAGGTCAGGTTCGTCCCTGCTATCACCGGATCAGGGGTGTCGCTCTTCGCCAGGACGAGATCGGACACCGCGCTGAAGCTGACCCGGCCCACAGCGGTGTTGTTAGCCGTCGTCGGGTCGGGCGTGGCGCTGGAGACGGAGGCGGTGTCGTCCACGTCACCGGCGTCATTGGCCTTGAAGGTGACCTTGATCGTATCACGTGCGCCAGCCGGCAGAACCGTGTCCGTGCAGGTGAGGGTGGTGGCGGTCGTCGGGCCAATCGGGGTGGCCGGGCAGGTTGCCGGCGTACCGGTCGTCGTGGTTGATGTGATCGCCGTGATGGTGATGGGTGTGGTGCTGATAATGCGGTCGGTCACCACGACGGTGCGGGCGTCTGAGGGCCCGAGGTTGTCCACGTAGATCTCACAGAAGGTCTCTGTGCCGGCCAGCTGCTTATTGGGCTGGTCTGGCTTGCACTCCTTCAGCACGCGCAGATCGGCCAACTCGTTCACGACGGTGGTCGCAGTCGCTGTATTGTTCGCGGTGTTCGGATCCAGTTGGGTCGCCGTCACCGCTGCACTATTGGTGATGCTGGTTGAGCCACCGGTGCTAACAAGCAGGCTAGGATCGACCTTGACCTCAATGGTGAAGGTGCTGGATGCGCCGGCAGCGAGCGTGCCGATCGTACAGGTGCGCTCGGTCGGCGGCGGTGGTGTAGCTGTGCAGGGAATCGTGCTTGTAACGTATGTGACACCATTTGGCAGCACATCTGTCACCACCACGTTGGTGGCAGCATCTGGCCCGTTGTTCGTGACAGTAACATCGTAGAAGAGCGACTGTCCGGCGCTCACCGGATCAGGCCGGTCCACCTTGGTGATGCTGAGGTCGGCCGGGTTGCACGTCGGGAAACGGAAGGCACCGATTCTGGTCGCCCAGGCTCCGCCGTTGCCAGTCCCGAAGGGCTCGCCCCCAGCGATGTACTGCGTCGTGTACCAGAAGGTGCAGCCATCAGCCGGGTCGACGCGCATGGCGGAGTAGTCGCCCCAGCGACTGCCGTTGGCAATCTGCGAGTTGCCACCGGCGACGAGGGTCACCTCACCGTGGGGCAGGAGCCCCAAGGGGTCGCTGGCCAGCCGGCCGGCGTAGCGAACCTCTGGGAAGAGCGTGCCGCTCGACGCGCTGTACCCCAGCGCTATGTTGCCGGCTTTGTCCATCGCGATGCTGCCCATCCAGCGATGCGGATCATCGGCGAGACCCGGAGCGCCGGCATCCGGGGAGAAGGTGCCTTGCTGGTAGATCGACCACGCTCCGCCGGAGGGCCGACGCAGCTCATACCAGCGAATGCCCGCGTGGTCGTTCCCATCAACGTCGACCGTGTGGTTGAACACGAGCGTCTCGTACGTGCCGAAGTTGCGATATTGCAGGGGGCCCATCGCCCAGTGCGGGAGCGTCTCCAGCAGGACGTTCGTGTTCGGCTGGGGGACGCAGTTGTCGTTGAGGTTCTGTCCTGCACAGAGATTGGAGTCAAAGGCGACGGTGTTGAGCGACGCCACTGACGTAAACGTAGACGCAGCCGGATTTTGCCAGTTGACGCTGAGTGCATAGATCTCCACGCGGTCTACGCCGCCCCACAGGCCGCCATCGACATGCCGGGCGAAGAAATTCGGCGTGCCAGGCGGTGGTGGCGGGCCATCCAGGTCGCTCGGCAGCAGGATCAGCGCCGGTTGAGCGAGCGTGAAGGCCTGAAAAGTCGCCGGGTTGCCGTTCAGCATGTTTGCCCGGTCGAAGACAACGGCATTCAGGCTCCCGCCGGAGAAGCCCTGCTGCGAGCTCATGTAGTATCCGTCGGGCCATACGCCCATCTTCGGGTAATCATGCCCGAAGTTGAACTGGAAGGTGTAGAGGTACCAGCCTCCGGTAACCGGGTTGCCTGTCCGCGAGACCGCGATGCATTGCCATGTCGGCGGGTTATTGAAGCCATTGGGTACCGCGAACTGGCTGATCACCCAGCGGTCGGCCAGGTGATCATACAGGACGTAGGGATCGCCGTTGTTATTCTGGAAACAGGGATCATTGGGCAAGCTTGACCACAGCGTATTGATGTTAGCCGGGCCGGCTAAGGAGGTGCCCTGCTTGTCGAAGACCTGGAACTGTGCATTCACTGCCTGGATGTAGTGGTTTGGTCCTACATCGCCGACGGGATCGGGCGGCACCAGGCCCGTATACCCAATCCCTGCGAAGTTGGGATTAGGGTTCAGAAACTCGGCCGGCGTCACCGACGCACTGGTGGGGTTTGCCGGCTGGCCTGGGATGAGGCTACCACCCGAGCCGGGACTGCTTGTGCCGGTCGGAGAAGACGGTTGTGACTGAATGCCCAGGGGTACTTCTCGGGCCGGTCGGTCCTGCCGGGCGGTGCTTTGGGGAGCGTGCGCAAGTCTTTATCGAACACCACGGGTTTCACCGGCGGGCTCACATACGGACCGCGCCCTTGCTGCGCGGTGGCGACCTCCGGCTGCATCGCCCCGTGCCCAAGGAGCAGAAGGACGGTGAAGAGCGCCATAGCAATCATGCCGACTCCCCTCGGGACATGCCGAAGATCAGGGGACCGGGGCAAAGGGTGCATATTGTTTCTCCTTCCTGCGAGAGCGGCGCCAACGCCAAGAACACCAGACCAGTCTAGAACAACGTAATGAGGTACACATCATCCAGAAGACTGAATCAAGGATGATTTTGGCTGGCCTGTAGCTGTGTGCAGGCGTACGCCTGGCGGATGATAGGCCCCAAAACGTACGCTCGAAGGCGTACGTCTGTCGGATTAGATGGGTGGATGCTCCTGCCCGGCCGGTGGCGTATTCGTTGAGCACGGAAGGACGGGCAAGTTGTAGCACCCGGAGATGAGTAGAAAGAAGGCCCGGAGATGAACAGAGCGCAGGCGGAGGAGAAGAGACGCGCTTATAGCCCAGCACCGCAGGCGTAGCGATAGCCTGAGCGATCAGTCCGTGATGATAAACACGTTGGAACAGGCAGTTTGGCTGCTCTCAGCAGCGGATCCGGCGAGATACCGTACTTGTATCCGGTAGGTGCCGGGGCCAAGCGCGCTCCCAGGCATCCCTGCAGTGGTCGGGCCTGTGGAGGAGGAAGGGAGAATGCCCAGCGGTACCTCGCGGGCAGGCTGGTCCAGCCTTGGCGTTGGGGCAGGGGGAAGGGTGCGTAGATCTCCCTCAAACACCGACGGGGAGGTTTTCCCAATGATTGGTCCCTGGATGGACGGCTGGGCCACAGTCGGGCTGACCACGAGGGAGACACGACCCTGGGGCGGGATCATGCGAACGCCGGCAGGGTCATCAAGCGCAGCACCGCCCAGGAGCACCCACTGCCCATCCTCGAAGCGCTGTACCGTCACGCCTGCCTGCATTGCGTCTCCTTGCAACAGGTATACACTCTCGGTCCCCTGGTTAGCCATGGAGACTGTGATCGGCTCATCCAGGCGGTATGCTGCCTTGTGGGTGGCCACTTGCAGCATAGGTGGCGAATACCCGTCTGCCTCTTGCCCGACCGGCTCAGTCAGTCTCTTCATAGGCGTAGCAGCCTGAGCCAGTATCACCCGAGCGGCCTGGCTCCCTGCCGCCATAGCTGTTGCCTCGGCCACCATGTCTCCGCAGCCCTCCGGTGCGCTGGCCTGAGACAGTTCATGCTGGCCGGGCTCCCCTTCTGGCCCGGCAGCGACGCTGCCGCCAGTGCACAGTAGCAGGACAGCTACGAAGCACCACACGGTGGACTGTTTGATCTTCAACATGAGCGTACCTGTAGAAGTGGCCCTCCCATTGCGTTCCGCACTCCGCAGGGAAAATATCCTGACCAGCAGCCATCGCCTGGAGAGCCACACCCCTTAAAACGCATATGTCACCAGCACATCAATTGTGACTTAAATAACACATTGTAGAGGCGACAGTTACTTAAACCACGCGTTATCCTATCGATGATCTCCTTTATCCTACCTCTATCCTAACTCATGCTTTCTATGCGCGTCAATGTTGGGAAGTACAGGGTGGTGCCAAAGTCCGCCTGTGTCCGTGGCTAGGGTCTGCACGCGGCCGGGGCGCGAGCATGGCAGGCCATTCCGAGCACGCCGTGGTACCAATAGCCCACCTGGTTACTCTCGAGCACGATTTCGCCACTGTCCTACGGTAAGCCAGTATGGGATCGCCGAGGTTTTTTGGCTCGGGAGAGTGGCGAGCCCGAGAATAACATCTTCCACAAAGCTATCATCCGTATGCCGCTGGTGAGGCTTGGCGCGATGAGCAAGGCCGGCAACCCTTGCGCCGGCTGGGCCGGGCGGGGAGTTAGCTCACCCGCACGGTCAGCGTACCCTGCATGCCGGCCTCCCGGTGCCCGGGCACGGTGCAGACGATCTCATAGGTGCCCGGCTGCGTGGCGGTGAGCTCGATCGTGCTGCGCCTGGCGGGGGCCGCGTGCAGGTGAATCTCCCCGGGGGCGCTGGCCTGACCGTGTCCCCCGGCGTGCTGCTCACGGTGAATCCGGGCGCGCAGCCCGGTCACTTTCCAGTCGTGTTCGACCGATCCCTGGTTCACCAGCACGATGCGCACAGGCGTGTTCGCCGGTATCGCTATGCTTGCCGGCTCGAAGGCGAACTCACGCGCCCGCACAATGAACTCGGTCGTCGCGCGAGGAGTAGTGCAGGCAGTTGAACCGGCAAGCAGAAGACCACATAGCACTGCCCAGGGCCAGGGTGCTCTGTGTCGCATCATCGCTTCTGCAGCTCCTGTATGTGTTGTTCCTGTGTCACAAGCTCCAAGTATACCGAGAGCTCGCGCCAGAGCGTATCGGGGATTTTTCCCGATTTTGCCGCGGCTGATCTTGATAGGCGTTGTGCTGCCATGCCGCGTTTCACCCGTGCTCGCGTGCAGGATATTGCGTATACTGGATGGGGCGGTAGATGGCCGGAGACGCGTGGAGGCGTCGGCGCACGCAAGCCGGTTCCAGGCACACTGTGCGAGCATGAGTGCGGAACGTCCAGCCGCTTGGCCGGGCCGCGGCAGTTACGGAGACCCGGAGACCGACTCCTACGAGCGTTGGTGGCGAGACGACAACGGGATACTACAGGTGCGGATCGGGCCGGCCTGGGTCTTTGCCCTGTGGGATGCGCATGACGATACGCGCGTCACCTGTCTGGGGACAAATACCCGCGGCATGCGCTGCCATCATCCGGTGCTGCGGCGCCTCGACCCGTTCACTGTCCAGATCAGCCGCTACTGCGATCAGCACCGTCCCGACGGCGAGCCGGCGTACCTGATCACTGCCGGTTATTCCGATCATCCCTGCCCCTGTGGCTGTGGGTATCGCGTGCTGGCCCATGTGATGCAGGCGACCCGCATGCCTGCTGGACGCCGCCGGCATCCGCTGCTTGCGCTGCTGTGGCCCTGAATTCCTCGGTACTGGCAGGTGACGCCTTTTCTTCTCCGCCAAACTGCTCCTTGAACCTGGAACTTCTGCAAACCTGTAAATTGCCTAAAAACCCAGCCTGAAGGGCTCTGGGCGTGCCCGCGGGTGGCTTGGCGTGGTTGTTGCCCCCGCTCTACGGTGCTACAATGGTGTCCGAGGCATCGGTGCCGGGGCACGCTGGCCTGCTAGAGGATGCTCTCTGGCTCGCACAATGTCTACGCACGATGTCTGACAGAACTGTAGGGTTGAGTGGCATCCCCGCCTTCGCTCCGACGTGCGGACGCTGAGCACCAGTTCATGCCGCAGTAGGGTGGGTGGGGAAGGACGGGAGCAATCCGTCCGACGGTGAGGGAAATGATCCGCCTGAACCGCCTCTCCGCCTGGCCGGCCACGCGCACGCCCGCGCAGGCGCCGGAGCTCGTGCCGGACACCCCGCTCACTGCCCGTCTTCTTGAGCTGCGGCGTCGGCTGTGGTGGTACGAGAACCTTCCAGCGCTGGTCCAGGCCGCCTGGGTAAGCATCGGCGTGGGTCTTCTGCTGGCATACGCCGGGTACTCCTGGTTGACCTGGCTGCCCCCGGCAGCGCCTGTGACGATGGCGGTGCTGCTCTTCGCTGTGCAATGCTGGCGCATCAGCCGCCGTCGGCTCCCGCTGCTGGCTGTGGCACGAGCGTACGACGCCAGGCTGGGGCTTCAGGAGCGCCTGGCGACCGCGGTGGAACTTCAGGCGCGCGCCGGCGGGTTTCCTGTCCCTGGGCAGGAGGCGGTGAGCACGCTGGCGGTGTTTCAGGTGCGGCAGGCCACTGCGCTGGCGCAGCGCATTCGCCCGGCAGAGGCATTCCCGCTGCGGCTGCCGCCTGCGCAGATGCATGCGCTGACTGTGCTGCTCAGCGCCGCTCTGATTATGCCCTTCTGGGGCAGCGTGGCCCTCACCGGCTCGTCTGCTTTCCTGGAGGGGGGGAGTGGAGCGCTGGCAGAGACTCCGGCAGCGTCGGCAGCCCAGAGTGCCGACGCGCAGGCCGCGCAGCCGCAGGACATACACGAACTTATTAAAGAAATTAATCGCCAGCTCGCCGAGAAGCAGATCACGCCGGAGGAAGCCCTGTCGATGCTGCGTCAGGCGCAGTGGGAGCTGGAGATCCAGCGCAGCACTTTCGATGCGACGACCCAGAAGGCGTACAACGAACTGGCGAAAGCGTTGCGGGACATGGCGCTGACCCGGCCACTCTCGGAGAGCCTCTCCCGGCAAGAATACGAGCGTGCGGCGCGCCAGATGGAAGCGCTGGCGCAGAGCTTGCAGCACCTGACCCCGCAGGAGCGTCAGGCGCTCGCGGAGCGGTTGCAGCAGGCCGCGGAGCAGGCGGCACGAGCCGATGCGAGAACGGCGCAGCAGATGCGCTCGGCCGGCGAGGGCCTGGAGCAGCAGAATGACCAGCAGGCGCAGGAGGCCCTGCGCCAGATGGCGCAGCAGTTGCTGCAGCGAGCCCAAGCCGGGCAGGCGCAGCAGGATCTTGAGCGCGCCTTGCAGGAGGTGGAGGCGCTGGCACGCCAGCAACAGGAGGGCGTGCAGCAGGCCCAGCAGCGCGGCCGCGCCGGGGCAGCCGGCGGGATGTCGGCCGACCAGGCGCAGAGCGCCCGCGGCGACCAGCAGAGCGCGCAAGGGCAGGGAATGTCTGAGCGGAGTGGGCGTGGCGGCGGTGCCGGTCGCGGCGATGGCACCGGCGAATCGAACGCTGAGCCGGCGCCGCGCCTGAATGTGAACGCCCGCACTGTTCCCCTGCCTGGCGTCCTCAGCGACGCGCCGCCGGTCTTCCGGCCAATCCCACCGGATAGTGCCCCTCTGCTCCTAGATACTAATCCGATCCCGCTTCCGCCCGCCGCTCCCACAATTGGCGGTGCAAGCGAAGGCAGCCACTTCGTCCCGCTTGATCAGACCCAGCTGGTGCGCCAGTATTTCGGCTCGCTGGACGATCGCCGCTGAGCCGGGGCGCTTCGGGCGATGCCCGGCATCCAGGGACTGCCGGGCAAAACGAAGGGGATGCCGAGATTGAGTACAATTAAGAGAGGGGTAGCCGGGGCGATCAGGGGAACGCGGCGAGGCGGTGAATGGGTGATCCTCCCCGGTATTCTCCCGGTATTCTACAGGTGGCCCGGGTGTCCCAGCTGGGTGCACGGTTAAGCCCTTTTTCCTCTACAGGGTGCCGGAGGTGGATCTGTTGACCTGCGAAGGAGTGCACGAGCCCAGGTGCCCGAGGCAATTTCACAACGTATCAGCAAGCACGTAAGGATAACAGCGCTGCGATGATCTCATCCGTTGAGTCTGCCGTCGAGCAGTTCCAGCAAAAAGCGCAGGCGATTGCCCGCGAGGTCAGCAAAGTCATCGTCGGCCAGCAGGAGGTCGTGCAGGGAACCATTATCGCCCTCCTGGCCGGCGGGCATACGCTGCTTGAGGGCGTGCCGGGCCTGGGCAAGACCATGCTGATCCGCACGCTTTCTGAAGTGCTGGACCTGCGGTATTCCCGTATCCAATTCACACCGGACCTGATGCCGGCGGACATCACCGGCACAAATATCATTGACGAACAGCACGGCGAACGTGCGTTTCGCTTTGAGCCCGGGCCGATCTTCGCCAATCTCGTGCTGGCCGATGAGATCAACCGGGCCACGCCGAAGACCCAGTCGGCGTTGCTTGAGGCCATGCAGGAGCGCACGGTGACGGTGGCGAACACGGTGCACCGGCTGCCGTCTCCCTTCTTCGTTATGGCGACTCAGAACCCCATTGAGATGCAGGGGACGTACCCGCTGCCGGAAGCGCAACTCGACCGCTTCATGTTCAAGCTGAATGTGACGATGCCGTCCGTCAGCGAGATGATGGAGATTTTAAACCGCAACACGCAGCACATCCGGCCGCGGGTCCAGAAGGTCGCCTCCGGCGAGGATATCCTGACCATGCAGGCGCTGGTGCTTGAGGTGCCGATCGCCACCCATGTGCAGGAGTACGCCTTGCGGATCTGGGAGGCGGCTAATCCGGAGAACGCCGCCGCAGCGCCGGCAACAAAGCGCTACGTGCGCTATGGACCCTCCCCGCGCGGGGCGATTTACATGGTGATGGGCGCGAAGGTGCGGGCGCTCCTCCACGGCCGCTACAATGTCGCCTTTGAAGACATCCGTGCTGTGGCTCTGCCGGCACTGCGCCATCGCCTGATCCTGAATTTCGAGGCGGAGGCGGAGGGCATTCAGCCCGACGCGATCATCGAGCAGATCCTTGAGTCAGTTCCTGAAGACTAATGGCTGCGTCGACGTCTCCTGCAGCGCTGCTTGACATTGCGCTGCTGCAGAAACTCTCACGCCTGCGCCTGGCGTCGCGGCGTATTCACGGCGCCCCCGGGGAGGGTTGGCGGCGCAGTCGCCGCCGCGGGTCCTCCATTGAGTTCGCGGACTACCGCGAGTATGTCCACGGCGATGACTTCCGGCAGATCGACTGGAATATCTACGGCCGGCTCGGCCGCCTGTTCCTGAAGCTGCGCGAGGACGAGGAGAACCTGGGCGTCCACATTCTCATCGACGTCTCGCGTTCGATGGACTGGGGGACGTTTAATAAGCTGGCGTATGCGCGGCGGCTGGCCGCGGCGCTGGGCTATGTGGCACTGGCCGGCTACGATCGCCTGATGATCACCACGTTCAGTGACCGGCTGCATGAGTCGCTGCCGCCGACGCGCGGGCGGGCTAACATCTTCCGCGTCTTCCAGTTCCTTGACGAGCTCAGGCCACATGGCGAGACGGACTTCCGACGCGCGCTGCGGAGCTACGCGTCCCGCCGTGGCGCCACTGGGCTGGCCATTGTGCTTTCAGACTTCATGGCCGGCTCTGCGTACGATGGGCTGCAGGCCCTCCTCGACAAAGGCTTCGAGCTCTGGGCGATCCACCTGCTCGATCCCACAGAGCTGCGTCCCGACCTGAAGGGCGATCTCCAGCTTATCGACAGCGAGAGTAACGAGGCAGTTGATCTCACCACGGATGAGCACGTGCTGGAGCGCTACCGTCAGCGTCTGGCGAGCTGGTGCAATGGTCTGGAAGCCTTTTGCGCTCGGCGGGAGGCGTTTTACCTGCTGGTGGACACCTCGGTCCCGCTAGAGGATCTGCTGTTCCATACGCTGCGACCGCGAAGGATGCTGATCACGTGACGTTCCTGGCTCCCTCTCAGTTGTTGTGGCTGCTGGGCGGGCTGATTATCCTGCTGCTCTACATGCTGCGCCCGCGCCGCGAGCGCCGCATGGTCTCAAGCCTGTGGCTGTGGCAGGAGGCCGTCCGTGAGACCACGAGCGAGACGCCCTGGCAGCCGTTGCGCCGCAACCTGTTGATGTTCCTGCAACTGGGCGTGCTTGCCGCGCTGGCCCTGGCGCTGGCGCGGCCGTTTTTGCCCGGCGAGGCGCAACTGACGCGGCACCTCGTGCTGGTGATCGATGCCTCGCCCAGTATGGCGGCGCGCGATGTGCGCCCGAGCCGTCTCGATGAGGCAAAGAGCCAGGCCCTGCGCATGGTGCAGCGGCTGGCGCCGGGGCAGCGTGCTTCCGTCGTGCGCATGACCGACCACGCCCAGGTGCTGGCGCTGGAAGAAGCTGATCGCGATCGCCTGGCCGCGGCGATCCGGAGCATTCAGGTCGATGGACCGGAAGTCCGGCGGAGCACATTGCCAACCGGGCGCCTGGCCTCCGCCACACCCCTCACCAACTTGCGTGAGACGCTATCGATCGCTGCCGCGCTGGCGCAGATCACCCCCAATGGCGAGGTGGTAGTCTTCACGGATGCCGCCATGGTGGTGTCTCCGGACGATCTACGCCTGGGCGTGCCGGTGCGTTTTGTGACGACGGGGGGCTCGGAGGATAACCAGGCGATCACGACGCTCGCGCCACGGCTGACCCACGATGGCAGCGAGTGGCAGGTCCTGCTGCGCGTAGCGAATTTCGCCGGCACGCCGCGGGATGTCCCCATCCACATTTATGTGGACGGCAGGTTCGCCGAGACCCGCACGGAGACGATCCAGGGGCACAGTGCGATTGACCTGTTGCTGAGCAACTTCCCGCCGGCAACGCGGGTAATTGAGGTCCGGCTCTGGAGCGGCGGCCGTGAGGTGCCGCCACGGACCTCCCCAGGCGGGCCGGATGCGCTGCTGCTGGATAATTATGCGCGGGCGGATCTGCGCCGGAGTGATGTGCGCAAGGTGTTGCTGGTCAGCGAGCGTTCGGGCTATCTGCCCAAGGCGCTCGCCGCCCTGCCCGGCGTGGAAATGCACTATGCCACGCCGGCCAATTACCAGCGTGCCGGCTTTGACATTACGATCTTTGATGGCTGGCTCCCCTCCGCTCCGCAACTTATGCCTTCTGGTCACTGGCTGATTATCGATCCGCCCGCGGACAACAAGATCATTCCGGTGGAGGAGACGCTGGGCGAAGCGCGCGGCATTCGCGTGGTGGAGGATAGCCCGCTGCTCCGCGCCGTCGATCTGACTGGCCTGGTGATCAACCGGATGAAAAAAATCCAGCCACCCCTCTGGGCGCAAGACGTCATCATTTCCAGTGACGGCCCGCTGCTCTCCATTGGCCGGACAGAGGGCCGCAACGTGATCATTGTGGCGTTTGACCTGCGCGCGACGAACCTGGTTCTGCGCTCGGCATTTCCTATTCTGATCGGCAATATGATCGAGTGGTTAAGCCCGCGCCAGTCCCCTGCCCCCAATGTGGCGGTGGATGAGCGCGAGGCCGATATCACGCCTCGCGAGCTGCCTGCGCCCCCACGCACAGAGCCCGGGCGCGCCACCGTGCGGGTCTCTGCCGGGACCGACCTGTGGCGCTGGCTTGCCCTGGTCGCGCTGGTGATCGTCACTGGAGAGTGGTGGCTCTACCACTCCCGCCGCTATCGTCGCGTGCAGCAGCCCGCGGTGCCGGACGCGCCCGCACCGACTGCATCATCCGACGGGGGGCAGGAACCGGCACGGGAGTTGGTGCCATGACTATTCAGTTTGCCTATCCAGCGGCCCTGCTGTTGCTGGCCGTTATCCCCTTTTACATCATTGTGGCGCACCGAGCCGGCCGCGAGACACGTGCGGCCGGCGAGCCGCGTCGCTGGCGCGCCCGTGACCTTTCACTGCCGTTGCATGTCGTCATCGCTACCTTGCTTGTGCTGGCTCTAGCGGGTCTGCGCGTCCCTACCGTCCCGCGTTCACTTGCGGTTGCGTTTGTGGTCGATCTCTCGGCGTCGGTGCCGCCGACTGTCCAAGAGGCATCGAAGGGCTGGGTGCTTTCGGCCCTGCAGCATATGGGGCCGGATGACCTCGGCGGCATCGTGATCTTCGGCGGCGATGCGAAGGTGGAGCAGGCCATGTCAAAGCAACGGGAGCATCCGCTGTGGGGTGCCCCGAGCGATACGCAGCGCACCAACTTAGCTGCCGCCATCCGCACAGCAGCGTCGCTCTTCCCCCCGGGCGTGGCACGCCGCATTGTGCTGATCACGGATGGGAATGAGACGAACGGCAGGGCGCTGCAGGCACTACAAGACCTGCCTCCGGGCACGCAGATCGATGTGGTCCCTGTGCCGAGCGATCGTCCCGGCTCGGACGTGGCGGTCGAGAGCGTGCGTGTGCCGACCGCGCTGCGGGAGAACGAGCCCTTCGATATTGACCTGACCCTGCGTCAGCGCGGCGTGCCGACACCGACGCGCCTCACTCTGTGGATCGACAACCAGAAGATTGCCGAACAGGAACTCACGCTTATTACAGGCACGCAGCATCTCTCGTTCAGCCATCCCGGCCTGCCTCTTGGCTACCACAGCCTGCGTGTGGAGGCGACGGCGCAGGGCGATACGGTGCGCCAGAACGATACCGCGTGGGCGTTCACGGTAGTGAAAGAGAAGCCGGTGGTGCTTGTCGTGGCACGGGATCCGGCTGAGGCGCAGGTGCTCGCTGAGATCCTCCAGAGCCAGAATATCGTGGTGGAGTTCGCCACGCCGGCGCAGGTGCCGGTGGGGGCGCAGCAGCTGGCCCGCTACCAGGCGGTGGTGCTGGTCAATGTGCCTGCCGGAGGCAACGGCCTGGATACGCCGCGGATGAGCGCGATCGAGGAATACGTGCGCTCGTTTGGCGGCGGTTTGCTGGTCGTTGGGGGGCGGGAAAGCTACGCCGTTGGCAATTACCAGGGCACGCCTTTGGAGCGCGCCCTGCCGGTCAGTATGAACCCGCCCAGCAAAGAAGAAGATCGCAACGTCGCACTGGTATTGGTGATCGACAAGTCCGGCAGTATGGGCGATCAGCAAGGACGCGAGTCGAAGATGGCGTTAGCACGCGAGTCGGCCATGCAAGCGGTCGATATGCTGCGTGACAATGACCTCCTCGGCGTCATTGCCTTTGACGATGAACCCTCCTGGTATACTAAGGGGATCGAACCCATTCGCGATAGGGAGACGCGGATTCGTGTTAAGAATAACATCGCCAGGATCGATGCAGACCGCGGCACAAACATTTTTAAGGCGCTGGATGTGGCCGAGCAGGAGTTGCGCCGCGTCGAGGCACGGCAGAAGCATATTTTGCTGCTCACCGACGGCCAGGACTACAACCGCAACTTCGACCAGCTTATCAATCGCATTCGTGATGCGCAGGTGTCGTTGTCTACCATTGCCATTGGGAACGACGCCGATCGCGTGCGGCTACGGCAATGGGCTGAGGCCGCTAATGGACGGTATTACTTCGTCGATCGTGCCGGCGAGATCCCGCAGGTTGTGCTGAAGGAGATTCGTACGGCCCTCCAGACCTTCGTGGTTGAAAAGCCGGTGCGTGCTGAGGCACATGATCGCAGCCCTGTGTTGAAGGGGCTGGACCTTGATACCCTGCCGCAGGTCCAGGGGTACGTGCGCACAAACCCGAAGAGCAATGTTGAGGTGCCGCTCATCAGCGAGGCAGGTGATCCTCTTCTGGCGCACTGGCAGTACGGGCTTGGGCGCACTGCCGCCTGGACAGCCAGTGCGACGCCGGAGTGGGCGGGCGATTGGATGACCCGCCCGGACCTGCGCCTGTTCTGGCAGCGGCTGGTGCGCTGGACCATGCCCTTCCCGATGGAGCGCACCCTGCAGGTCTCAACATCGGTGGATGGCAACACGGTCGCCATCAGTGTGGAGGCCCTGGAAGAGAACCTCTCGTTCCGCAACCTGGTTCCCACCGAAGCGCGCATTCTCACGCCGTCCGGCACGGAGACGGTCGTGCCTCTTCAACAGACTGCGCCGGGCCGGTACGAGGGGCGCATCACTGCGCCGGACCAGGGCGCTTATCGCCTTGCCGTGGAGCAACGCGATGGTGACAGAGTAGTGGCTTCGGAGACGACCGGCTTTGTGGTGCAGCCGCTGGCCGAGTACGCCAACGTCGGCACGAACGAGCGTCTGCTGCGGCGCATTGCTGAGGAGACCCGCGGCAGGGTGCTGAGCGATCCGGCAGAGGCCTACCGGCATGAGGGCATCGTCACCCGTGCACCCGAGGAAGTCTGGCCGTACCTCCTTACTGCTGCGCTGGTGCTCTTTATCATCGATGTCGCCCTGCGGCGGCTGCGCATCGCGGCAACCGATCTGGCCTACTGGGGCCGTGCCCTCGGGCGCTGGCTACGGCCGCAACGGCTGGGAGCCCTGTGGCCTGGTCGGGCACAGGTGCGCACCCCCTTCGTAGCGCGGCGCCGCTGACCAACTGGTAGAGCGAAGCCCACGCCCCGTCCCACCTCCACGTCACGCGGTGCCGCGCGCCTCAGTGCATCGCTGACTCATAAGGGGTGAATGGCTGGGAGGGGTAACGCTGTCGCTTAAAAAGCCTTGACGCATGGCTGCAGGCGTCGTATCCTGTAAGAGGATTACAGGATACAGCTTACAAAGCTTTATGTAAGTACATTACCTGGCCGGTCATAATCTGTGTGTTTTTGCATAATTTTGTACATATGGAGGGAAAAGGTGATGGAGCCGCGACAGACGCATGGGGATGGTGAGGAGAAGCGCCCCGAGGAGATGGGCAGTTCTCAGGTGGAGACGGGAGGCACGCCGGCCCGCGCGGCGGAGGCGCGTGAGGTCCGGGAGGCGCGCATACCGGTGGCCGAGCTGAGCCGGGAGAGTGCCCAGTTCCTGGCCAGCCTGGGCCGGACTATTCGCGAGAGCATCAACCAAGCGCTGGAGGGCCGCGCCAACGTCGTAATGGTGCGGGTGAACGACGAGACGCTGCGTGCCATCGATGAGCTGGTGCAGGCCGGGCTGTTTAAGACACGCTCTGAGGCTGCCGCCTTCCTGCTCCACGAGGGCATGAAGGCTCGGCGCGATGTCCTCGATAGCATCTCCGAGACCGCTCGCCGCATTGAGGAGCTGCGCCAGCAGCTGCGTGCTCGCTTGCAGGGGGAGGTGCTCACCATGCCTGCCACCGGAGAAGGGCATTCGCCGGCCCCGGAGGCGCACACGTAGCCGCTGCCGGCGTGGCCGACCGGCATGGTTATCGCCCTGCGTTAATTACCGTAATAGGCATACGGTATACAGATAGGCATAAATACGTGTTGCGTAGACTTGGCCGCTTCACCGGATGCATGGCCGGCGTCGCGCTGGCGCTTGCCGCCGCGACGCCGGCCGCAGCGCATGTGCGCTGGTTCATCCCGGACCAGCAGGAGTTCCTCCCTGCCTGGGAACGCGTGCTCTCGTGGCCTACGCTTGCCGTTATCATAGCCAGTGGTTTGCTCTTTCTTCTGCTGCGCCTCGTTGAGCGCTTGGCTGGATCGCCGCACATCCCTAAAGTGAAGCTCCTCGCCCATATGGAGCCGTGTGCCACGACAATCCTCGCTGTGCAGACCGGCATCTCCCTGATTTACTTTGCCACCCAGCGTAATCTGTTTATCCCCACGCTCAGTCTTCCACCGACGATCTTTGGCTGGCTGCTTGTGGCGCTGCAGATACTTATCGGCTTTACTCTGATCACCGGCCTGGGAGACCGCGCGGGAGCCCTCCTGCTCGCTGGCGTATGGATGCTGGGGTTTATGCTCTTTCCCGCCTGGGCTGTGCTCGAGCAGGCACTCTATGCCGGCATCGGGATCGCGCTCTTTGTCCTTGGGCGAACGATCCCTCCGCCTGCGATTGCGCGGCGTCTCCTCGTGCTGCGTGGGTATGAGCGCGAGGCAATAGCTGCCTTGCGTATCCTCACCGGGTTTTCTATCGCTCTTGTCGCCTTCACAGAGAAGCTACTTGTCCCTGAAGCCGGCAGTGCATTCCTGCAGCGCTACCCAGGCTTCAATGTCGCCCGCGTGTTCCTGGGGTGGGGCTGGATCACGGACGAACAGTTCACGCTGCTCGCCGGCATCGTTGAGGCAACGATCGGTCTGCTGCTCATGAGCGGTGTACTCACGCGCGTGGTCATCCTGGGCATGTGGGTGCCATTTAACGTAACTATTCCTTTCCTCCCGCCGGTGGAGCTCCTAGGCCATCTTCCAATCCTGGGCATCATGTATGTGTTATTGCTCTATGGTTCTGGGATTCAGCCGCATGCAGTCGAACGGCGCCTCGTGCCGGCGCTGACCGGTGAGCTTGCTGCGCAGCAGCGGCGCCTCACCGGCGAAGAGCCCTCCCCAGCCGGGCGCGGGCCCATAGAATGACTCCTCGGTGTCCCAGGCGTGCCGGCACCGCGTAGGTGAACCTGCTCCCGCACAATGCTGCCTGCCGTTCTCTCATCGCGCTCACAGCACTTGAGCGAGAACTCGCTAGAGTGAAACAGGTGGACGTGCGCGGGCGATGTGGCATAGATATGCTAAGATTAGGCGCAGCAAAGGTGTCGCCCTACCTGCGCGAGCTGTTCAAGTTTCTCGACATGTAAACGAAAGCAGCCTGCCAAGAATGGAGCACAACCTGTGGGAGCCCTGCCGGTAGCTCGCTGCGATCTGACGAGTGCACGCACAGTCGTGGTAACCCGGCGTGGCGCGCTTGCCCAGGCGGCCATCTGGCCGCTTGGAGCGTATGCGGCTACAGCCTGTCGTGCCACAGAGAGTAAACGCGAAGTGGTAACAACACTCACGTGGCTGGTGCCGGGGAACCCAAGAAATGAAACTGAGGCCAAGCAGGCGTTACTGGCGCGCTTCAATGACCAGAATCCCGATATTGTGGCCAAGCCTCAGGTAGAGGAGCCCCGGGACTATGCGACGAAGCTCGAGGCGTTGATTGAGGCGGGCGTTGAGCCGGATGTGCTCACTATCGATGGCGTCCTGCTACCTAAACTGGCCAACAGAAACGCGCTCTTCGACCTGGTGCGGCTCGCTCGCGTCGAGGGCCGGGGAGGCAACACCTTTCTTGATCAGTATCAGCCACAGTACCTCGAGGCCAGCCGCCGCGATGCACGTTTGTTCGGACTGCCCGTCGCTGCACGCCAGGCTGTACTCTATGTGAACAAAACCATCTTCCAGGGCGCTGGTGTCCCGCTGCCTCCGGTCGAATGGGAGGATCCCTCCTGGACTTGGACAAACTTTCTGGCGCGAGCGCATGCGGTCACGCGTGTGAGCGGGAATCAGCGGATGAGCCAGGCAGGCGTCCTCATGACCGGGCGGCATCTCATGTGGATGGCATGGATTCTGCAGAACGGCGGCCGGCTGTTCAATCGAACACTTACGCGCAGCCTGCTCGATCAGCCCGAGGTCATAGATGCCATACAGTGGCTGGCGAACCTGATCCACAAGGAGTTTGTCGCTCCGTTGCCCTCGGATTGGAGCAATTTTACCTTCCAAAAGGGCAATGTGGCGATGCATGTGGACTTCACCAGCCAGTTCGCCTGGTTCGCTGGCCAGATCAAAAACACCTTCCAGTGGGATATCTATCCCCTGCCACACGAGAAGCAACTCGGCACGTATGCCGAGTGGAACTACTATGCAGTCTCGGCCAGAACGACAGCGCCCGACAAGGCCTGGCGGCTGGCCAAGTTCCTGGCCTCGCCGGAGGGCGATGGTGCGCAGCTCCAGAGTGGCATAAGCACGCCTATCCTGCGTGGCACGGAGCCACTCTTTCTAGATGATAATCCTATTGCCGCAGGCAAGAACCGTGGCGTCGGGGCAGCGGCGCCCGGGATCCCTATGCTGCCGCGGCCTTTCATCGAGTGGTGGCCACAGGTGTTGAACATCCTGAGTACGGAGTTCAGCCGCGTGTGGAACAACCAGACCCGCGCGTACTATGCCTGCCGCAATGTCAAGCCCATTGTCGACGCGGTGCTGGAGACCGGCCTGCCGCCCGCGCCCTCGCCGGTGCCTGGTGGGCCTGAGCCGGCGCCGGCTCCTGCTCCGGTCCCTGCTGAGAGCGGTCCTGCTGCCGGCGAGGGCGGCTAGTGTTCGAGCTCGCGGAGTTGGCTGAGCGTCAGGTGGTCAGGGAATGCTGCGAGCGCGCGCAGGCCACGACGCAGGCGGCGGCGCAGGCCGGCTACCGCATCCGCGAGAATCTGGGCATGGTCAAACGCGAGGGGGAGCGGTGGGGCATCGGCCGGAAACCATGTGGCGCGCTCGACATCGCCTCCGGCCCCAATCTGTGCACCGGCCGGCAAGTAGGCCCAGAAGGCCAGGGAGACCACCCGGCCGCGCGGGTCACGGCCGGGCGCCGCGTAGACACCGCTTTCGACAAGCTGGGCACCGCGCACGCCGGTTTCTTCCGCAAGCTCACGCGCCGCTGCCGCGCGCGGCTCCTCATCTGCCTCCACGAACCCGCCGGGGATCGCCCAGTAACCGGCATACGGCGCGTTGAGGCGGCGCACCAGCAGCACCTCGAGCCGAGCGCGCCCCGCCTCCGTCGGTGCAGCGCGGAAGATTACCACATCGACCGCAAGCACACACGTAGGTGGTGTGTAGCGTGGCATGGCATGCTCCAGGGTGTCCGGCCGACCCGGCTTCCACCGGAGCCAGCCGGTGCCGCGTGCTCCCTACACCCCCTGCTGTGCTCGACCGGGGCCGGCAATCGCCAGGGCGAAGGCTTCCGGCACGATATGGCGTTGTACCGCATCAAGAAGCTGTTCACGCGTCAGCGCGCGAATGATCCCCGGATACCGATCGACGTAATCCAAGCCGAGCTGGTAGAGCTCAATTTCCTGGAGCATGCGGGCGACGCCATCGGTCGTCTCAAGCCGCAGGGCCATGACGCCGGTGGCGTAGTTCTGGCCGCCGCGCAGCTCGTCCTCCGTGAAGGGCTCGCGGCGCATGCGCTCGACCTCGGAGATGGCCGCATCAATGGCACGCTGCAGGTTGGCCGGGTTAACGCCGGCGTGGATCGTCCAGGCGCCGGGGCCGAGCCCGCCCTCGAGCGTGCTGAACACGTAGTAGGCCAGACCCAGCGAATCCCGAACGTTTGCGCCGAGGCGGCCGTACAGCCCGAGCCTGCCCAGGATCAGATTGGCCATCGAAAGCGCGTACCAATCCGGGTGTCGGCGTGGGATGCTCGGATGGCCAAGCACGAAATCCGATTGGCTCTTGCCTTTCAGCTCGACCTCGCGCACCGGCCGCTGGGGCTGCGGCTGCGGCGACACCGGCGGCACGTCGAGCGGCGCCGCCGTCCCTTTCGGCCGCCACCCGCCCAGTGCCCGCTCAAGTCGGTCGACGACGTCGGGAAAGCGTACGGCACCCACCACCGTAACGATGGCACCGTCGGGGTGGTACATCTCGCGGTGGAATTGTTCGAGGTCATCGCGCCCGATGCTTTGCACCGTTTCAATGTACCCGCTGGTGCGGCGGCGGAACGGATGCCCTTCGGGATAAGCCAGTTCGCGGAACGTGCGATCGGCCATGGCCCGCGTGTCGTCGTCGGCTTCCCGCAGCGCAGTGAGCACAAGGTTCCGCACCTTTTCCAGCTCATCCGTCGGGAATGCAGGGTTCAGCAGCACATCGCTCAGCACATCGATGCCCAGATCGAGGTCCTCGCTGAGGCAGCGCAGGCTTGCCTCGGCGAGGAAGGAATTGGCGCCGGTGCTGAGTGACATACCGACGGACTCGGTTTCCTCATTGAGCTGCTGGAATGTGCGGCGATGGGTGCCGCGGCGGAGCATGGAGGCCGTGATGCTGGCAAGGCCGGCCTTCTCATCGCGTTCATAGACGCTGCCGGCCCGGACATTCAGGCGCATCGTCACGGCCGGCACGACAGTGTTTTCCTGCCCCAGCACCACGATCCCGTTTGAGAGGGTCGCGCGCTGGATCGCTAGCACCGAGCCGGCCGGCCCCGGCGGAATCGTCTGTGTCATGGTTGGTCCACCTCCCCCTGGCTACGCTGCAGGCGCCGGAATAAACCAGCCGACGGTGCGATTGTTCTCGGTCAGATAGGTCTGCGCCACGCGCTGCACGTCCTCCTTTCGCACGGCGGACAGGTTCTCCAGGAACTGCTCATAGGCTTTGTACGTGTGCACCATCTCCATGCTGCCCAGCCAGCGCGCGTAATTCTGGACCCCTTCGGAGGCATAGACGAATTGCGCGCGATACTGACGCTTCGCCTTCTCGAACTCCTCGTCAGTGGGGCCGTCCTGCTGGAGTTGCGCGATCACCTCAAAACACGCCTGCTCCGCCTTCTCCAGCGGCACGCCGGGGCGCAGGGTGATGTAGAGCTCAAACAGGTAGGGGTCCTTCGTCAGCCCGAAATGGGAGCTCGCCGATGCCGCAAGCTGGGTATCGACCAGCGCGCGGTAGAGCCTGGAGGAGCGTCCCATCGCGCGGCCGCCTTGGCCCAGGGGTTTGGCGCCTGAGAGCACGGCATCAAGCAGAAGCAGCGGGTAGACGTCCGGGTGCGAGGCCGGAGGAGCGTGGTACACACACTGGAAGTAGGCCGTCGGCCCAGGCCGCCGCAGCGTCACGCGCCGCTCGCCCTCCTGTGGCGGCTCCACCGCGCGCACCGGCGGCGGAGTGACCTGCGCCTGGATAGGCTCGAAGTGTTGCCGGATCAGCCGCATGGCTTCATCGGTGTCAAAATCCCCGACCAGCACAGCCACCGCGTTATTCGGCGCATAGAACGAGCGGTAGTGGTTGTAAAGGTCATCGCGCGTCATCTGCTGCAGGTCGGTCTTCCAGCCGATCACTGGATGCTGGTAGGGATGTACTTTAAAGGCGGCGGCGTGCACTTCTTCGTAGAGCAGCGCCTCGGGATAGTTCTCGCGACCCTCCCGTTCAGAGATGATCACGGTACGCTCGCTTGCCACTTCGTTGGGATCGAACAGGGAGTTGACCATCCGGTCGGCTTCCATTTCGATAGGCAAAGCCAGACGCTCCCGCGGCAGCGTGGAAAAGTATGCCGTGTAATCGATCCAGGTAAAGGCGTTCCACACCCCGCCGTTCTCTGAAATGATGCGGTCAAGCACGCCCTTACCATACTTCGGCGTGCCCTTAAACATCATGTGCTCGACCCAGTGCGAGGCCCCGGTGAGGCCCGGGAGCTCGTTGCGGCTGCCTACCCGATACCAGACCCAGAAGGTAATGATCGGCGCGTAGTGGATCTCCTTGGTAAGCACCTTCAGCCCGTTCGCCAGCGAGTGCTCGACGACGGGCCCGACCCGTTCTCCCACCTGATCTCCTCCCCTTCAAGAGCACGTCAAGTCCAAGAAGTCCAAGCACACGTCAAGGAAAGGGCTACGCGTGCAGATCACTTGCTGTGTGCGTATGCCAATTCTACCATCGTGATCAGGCTGTGTCCGTACCTGCTACGCCTATTCTTGCTCTGGGCGCTGGCCTCGGTTGTCGCGCTCATCGCCCTGCCGGCGCAGCAACTCTTCGATCTGGCGGATCACGTTTTCGCTGAGCGGCGGGAGCGTTTCGGCTTCGGAGAGGGGCTCACGCTCAGCCCCTGCGTCGAATTCCTCTTCCAGCTGCCGGATGGCTGTCGCCAGCTCGGGGTTCTGCCGCACCAGCCGGTCCAACAGCTCATCGAGCTGTTGGGCGCGGCGCCGCAGCGGTTCCAGGTCAACCGGTAGCTCGAGGAGCGCGTTCAGGCACGTCAGCAACCCATAGGAGACTTTTGGGTTCCAGGGCACCTGAGCATAGCTGGGCACATGGCCCCAGAGCGAGCACGCCGGAACGTCATGCCGCAGACAGGCCATCAGCAGGCTCGTATGGATGCTGCTTGGGCCTTCGTACTCCGAGAACAGCACACCCAGGCTACGCAGCCGCGGCTTCATGTCCGCGCGCGTGACCACTGCAGAAATGCGCGCCGGCCGGCTATGCGGCACGCGGTCATTCAACCCGCCGAGCGTAATCACGCGATGGACCTCCAGCTGGCGCACCAGTGCCAGCACGGCCTCGAGGAAGCGGTGCCAGTGCAGGTTCGGCTCGGTGCCAAGCAGGAGCACGAGGTCGTGCTCAGCGTCAGCCTTCGGGTTACGCCAGGCGTGGAGCTCAAATGTTGGAAAGCGCAGTCGCTGGATCACGCCTTCCCGAATCACCGTGACCGGCCGCGCCATCGTGAAATCAAAGAAGCTGTCTGAACGGATCTCCCCGATCCGCTCGGCCGGCAGGTGATCGCGCAGGTACACGAGTGCCTGCGTGGCCGCGCTGCCGGCATCAGGCCACCCGGCGAATGCGGCCACGAGGTCGGGTGCGCGCAGTTCCAGTTGTCTGTGAAATACCAGTGCGTCCATGGCTGATTCGCCTTCGTTGCCTCAAACTGGCCGGAATCTGTCCCTGTTCATCGTGAAATACCACAGTATACACCGTCATGCAACGAGACGGCCGGCATAGCAGGCTGGATTATGCCGGAGGGCGCACACGCTACCATCTGTGGCGCCAAGATGCAAGTCCAGCCGCGCCGCGGTGTTCCCCCAGGTAGGTGAGCGAACTTGTTTGGGATGGACCGGCGTGATAGGATTCACCTGCATGCCACGCAGAGGTGGTTTGTGCATTTTTTCTGTACTGTTCACAGCTCGTATGCGCCGCGTGCGATCACCGTGACGGCGCTCAAAGCGAGGAGGGATCACGACAATGGCAAGCAAGCGGAAGGATACGGAAGGCTTGGGCAAGACCGCACGGTCGTCCACCGTTTTCGACCATGAGGCAGCGAACCGCCCGACCGGGCATCTGTGCGCGGCGTGCCGCGAGCCTATCGTGGCCAAGGACCACCTGCCGGTGATGTCTATGCCCGGCCGCCGTATGCTGCATTATCATCGCGCCTGCTACAAGGGCCTATAGCAGCATGCGTCGCACCGACGGGTTTCCGTCGGTGCTCCTTGTAGCAGGCCAACCGTTGTAGCGCTGCTTCGACGCCTGTTCCTGCACGCTACCGTCAAGGCGAATGCCCCTCTCCGGGGCATTCGCCTTTGTTTTTGTTCTTCTCGAGCGAACAGTCTGGAACCCGGCGACGAGGTCACGCCGCACCGTCACGAAGCTGAGAAAAGCACTTGCCCTGCCGCAGCGCCGCGCATGACAGGCGGACTACAATAATATTCTACGAGGGAGGTGCAGTCGTGCCGGCGAATTTGCCTCCACAGTACTTCGAAGCGGAGAAACTGTATCGTCAGGCAAAGACCCCGCAGGAAAAGATCGAGGCTCTGGAGCAGATGCTGGCGATCATGCCAAAACATAAGGGCACCGATCACCTGCGGGGGGAGCTCCGCGCGCGCATTGCCCGGCTGAGTGAGGAAGCCGAGCGCCGCCGTGGCTCGCGCAGCCAGCTCTACGTGGTGAAGAAAGAGGGTGCCGGGCAGGTAGCGCTGGTTGGCCCGCCCAACGTCGGCAAGTCGCAGCTGCTGGCTGCTCTCACGGGTGCGCAGCCGAAGATCGGCCCGTATCCATTCACTACGGTGCTGCCCATGCCGGCGATGATGCCATACGAAAACGTCTGGGTGCAGCTAGTTGATCTGCCCCCGGTGACGGACGAGGGCATGGAGCCGTGGATGCGTGCCCTGGTGCGTCAGGCCGATGCTGCGCTGCTCATGGTCGACCTCGAGGATGATCCGCTCAGCCAGCTGGAGATGCTCCTGCGCACGCTCGAGGCTGCACGCATCGAGCCGGTGCCTCCAGGAGGGGGGCGCGGTGCTACGGATGAGGAGGGGCTGCGTACCCGTGTGCCGGTGGTGGTGGCGGCAAATAAACTCGATCTGCCCGACGCGGCCGAGACGTATGAGGTGTTCCGTGAGCTCTGGCGCGCTGAGCACGGCGATGCCCTGCCGCTCTACGGCATCTCGGCCCAGAGCGGCACAGGTTTAGAAGAGCTCAAGCGCGCCCTCTACGGCGCGCTCGATGTCGTGCGGGTCTACACGCGGCCGCCGCATGGCAAGCCCGACTTCACAGCGCCGACCATCTTACCGCGAGGAAGCACAGTGGAAGACCTAGCGGCAAAGATCCACAAAGACCTGCAGGCAAACCTGAAGTACGCGCTCGTGTGGGGCTCCACGAAGTTCGACGGCCAGCGTGTTGGTCGCGATTATGTGCTTTCTGACGGGGATGTAGTAGAGCTGGTCGAGTAAGCTGGCTACCGTTGCGCCTCCTGTGCCAGCACCGTCAACTTACGCTGGAGCTCCTCCAGGACTGTCTTCACCGGGGCACGCTCGACGAGGACCTGCCGGAGCGCGTCTTCAATGGCGGCCGGCGCCTGGGGCACCTCAACGATTGCGTCATGCGTGCGCACATAGGCCATCTGGTCAAAGGTAACCCTGGCGTTCGGATTTGCTTCCAGATGCTGCCGGTACTCCGGCACGGAGAGCGCATCGGTGCGCACGACCATGTACCCGGTCGCCATAGACCAGTACACTGTGTTCGGTGTGTTTGTCATAAATTTGATGAACTCCCAGCCGGCCTCTCGCTTCTCCGCTGGGATCGAGGCAATAATGCTCAGGCCCGAGCCACCGCCGGGGACAGCCCGTTCTTTTCGGGCCGGCATAAAGGCCGCGCCGACGCGGAAGGGGGCCTGCTGCTCGATCTGCGTGAGCTGGGCGGTGGACTCCATCAGGAACGTGGTCTGGCCCTGGACGAAGGCGGTCTGAAACCTGCCGCTCGTAGAGTACCCGCGGGCGATGCGGCGCTCGATCATCGTGGCCAGGAACTGCAGGGCTTCGATCGTTTCCGGCTGCGTCACCGTTGGCCTGAACTGATCGTCGGAGAGACGGCCACCAAAGGCCCAGCAGATCGACTGGAAGGGCCACCAGTATGCGGCGATGCCCATGGCGATGCGGGATTGGTCGGTTGTGTCGGGCTGCGGCACGCCGGCGAGGGTGAGGCGCTGGCTGAGGTCGAGCACCTGGTCCCAGGTGGAAGGCGCGACATTGGGGAGACCGGCGGTGGCGAGATGGTCGCGGTTGAAGTAGAACAGCGGCGTGCTGCGGGCAAAGGGAAGCTGGTAGAGCTTTCCGTTAACGGTGCCATCCCGGAGAAAGCCCGGCACATAGCGATCCATGCCGGCGCTCTTATCTACCTTGGCGAAGTCATCCAAGGGGTAAAGCGCCCCACGGCGGGCGAAGCCGGGCATAAACGAATCCACCGTCAGCATCATGACATCGGGAGGGGTTCCGCCGGCTAGAGCAACCTGCAGCTTCTCAGCGGCCTGGGCGTACGTGCCAACGTGCTCAAGCGTGACCTTGATGTCTGATCGTGTAGCGTTGAAGTCCTCGGTCAGCTTCACCTGGGCCTCATGGCGCGGCCCTTCCAGCGATTTCCAGTAGGTCAGCGCGACCGGCCGCTCGAACCGGAAGCCCTCCGGCCCAAGCCGCGAGAAGCCGGTGCTGCCCGCCCCTTCTCCGCCGCTCTGTCCCCGACCGCTGCAGGCGGCTGCCAGAGCGCTGATACCCCCGGCGAGGGCACCGGCAACCATGCGGCGCGTGAGCCTTACGCGGCGAAGGCTCTTCCAGGACGTTCCAGGCAGATCTCTCATCCTGTGGTCCTCCTGCGCAATGGCGGTGCTAGTGCTTGGGTGCACCGGCCACAACAGGTCCTAAGCCGACATACTCATAGAGAGGGCGAACGCTGTACAAGCCGGTGCCAGCTGCCAGCGCGCTGGCAAGCGCCCGTGCCGTATCGAGCGACGTGAGGCAAGGAATGCGGAGCTCAACTGCAGCACGGCGGATCTCGAACCCATCCCGCAAGGGAATTTCAGCCCCGGTCATCGTGTTAATTACGGCGATCACCTCGCGACGCCGGATCACATCGACCACCGTGGGGGTCTCCTCGGGATCGAGCCGACGCAGGTCTTCTTCGGCACGGCGGCCGCGCAGCTTGCGTGCCACACGCACCGGCAGTCCAAGCGATCGGATCAACTCAGCGGTGCCGCTGGTGGCGCAGAAGGTATAGCCCAAGGCGGCAAGCTGCCGGATGATAGGGATGGCCTCTGGCTTGTCGCGGTCGGCTATGGAGAGAAGGATTTCACCTGAGGGAGGGAGCCCCAGGCCGGCGGCAACCATCGCCTTGTACATCGCCGGGGTGAAGCTGGTATCGATGCCCATGACTTCGCCGGTAGACTTCATCTCCGGGCCCAGGTAGGTATCGACACCGCCGAGCTTAGACATGCTGAAGACCGGTGCCTTCACCGCGACGAGCCGGCGTGCCGGCCACAGCCCTACCCCATAGCCAAGCTCGCGCAGCGGGCGGCCCAGCATAATCTCAGTGGCGAGGCGCACCATGGGCACGCCTGTCACCTTGCTCAGAAACGGCACCGTTCGGCTCGCCCGCGGGTTCACCTCCAGGACGTACACCTGATCCTGGTAGATGACACATTGAATGTTCACCAGGCCCTTGATCTCCAGCCCGCGGCAGATCCGGCAGGTGTAGTCGACGATCTGCTCGATAGCCGCGGGCGCCACATCAACAGGCGGGTAGACCGCGAAGCTATCGCCCGAATGGACGCCGGCGCGCTCGACATGCTCCATAATGCCGGGAATGAGGGTATCCTCGCCGTCGGAGATCGCGTCGACCTCGACCTCTTTCCCTTCCAGGTACTTGTCAATGAGCACCGGTGCCCGAGTATCAAGCGCAAGCGCCGTGGCAACGTAGCGACGCAGGTCTTTCGGGTCATGGATGATCTCCATAGCCCGGCCGCCCAGCACGTAGGAAGGCCGGCAGAGCACCGGATAGCCGATCTGCTGCGCCACTACCAGCGCATCTTCAACCGAGGTCACCGCCCCGCCGGGCGGCTGCGGGATTCCCAGCGAGTCGAGGAAGGCCTCAAACTTCTCGCGGTCCTCGGCGATGTCGATGGCCCGTGCCGACGACCCGAGAATGCGGGCGCCCGCGCGCTCCAGAGCCTCTGCCAGGTTGATAGCGGTCTGACCGCCGAACTGGACCACTACGGGAGGCGCGTTACTCAGGTCGCACAGCTCGCGGCGTGAGCCATTTCCAGCGCTGTTCTCGGACGCGCCGGCCTCGTTCTCCAGGATATTCAACACGCTCTCAGCGTCCAGCGGCTCGAAGTACAGGCGGTCGGACGTATCGAAGTCAGTGCTGACCGTCTCCGGGTTTGAGTTTACGATAATCGCGCGGAGGCCGTTCTGCTGCAGGGCCCACACTGCGTGGACCGACGAATAGTCGAACTCAATGCCCTGCCCGATGCGGATCGGCCCGGAGCCGACCACCAGTGCTGCCGGCTCGCGCAGCGGCTCGGCCTCGTTCTCGACCTCATAGGTCGAGTAGAAGTACGGTGTCTCAGCAGCGAACTCGGCGGCGCAGGTATCAACCATCTTGTACACCGGTCTGATGCCCCATTGCGCCCGCAGCTCGCGTATCTTATCGGCGCTGGCCTGGCCGGTGAGCTCAGCGATCTGGTCGTCGGAGAACCCCAGACGCTTTGCCTGGAAGAGCAGTGACGGCGTGAGCTGCTCACGCAGCAGCCGCCGCTCCATGTCGACAATATTGCGGAACTTGTTCAGGAAGAAGACATCAATCTTTGACAGCTCATGGAGCTTCTCAACCGGCACATCGCGGCGCAGCGCAGCCATGATTGCCCACAGGCGCAAGTCGTTGGGGCGGGCGATGAGCTCGAAGAGCTTCTCCAGCGTCGCGGCGCGGCCGCCTGTTTCCCGCTCAGACCACTGCTCATCTTCCCAGAGGAGGCTCTTCCCGCCCACCTCCAGCGAGCGCACTGCCTTTTGCAGTGCCGCTTCCAGGGACCGATCGATGGCCATTACCTCGCCGGTCGCCTTCATCTGGGTGCCAATCGTCCGGTCGCCGTACGGGAACTTGTCGAACGGCCAGCGGGGTATCTTCACGACGACGTAGTCCAGTGCGGGTTCAAACGCAGCCGTCGTTTTCTTGGTGACGGCGTTTGGGATCTGATCGAGGGTTTTGCCGAGAGCAATCTTCGCGGCGACGCGGGCGATCGGATAGCCGGTTGCCTTCGACGCTAGGGCAGAGGAGCGGCTCACGCGGGGGTTCACTTCAATCACGTAGTACTGGAACGACTGGGGGTCGAGCGCAAACTGGATGTTGCACCCGCCCTCGATGCCCAGGGCGCGGATGATTTTGAGCGCTGCTGAGCGCAGCATCTGATACTCACGATCGGAAAGCGTCTGGCTGGGCGCGACCACGATGGAATCGCCGGTGTGCACTCCCATCGGGTCGATGTTTTCCATGTTGCAGACTGTGATGCAGTTATCGGCGGAGTCGCGCATGACTTCGTATTCGATCTCTTTCCAGCCAATCAGCGAGCGCTCGACGAGCACCTGGCCGATCGGGCTGGTCACCAAGCCGCGCTGCACTACCTCCCGCAGATCATGCCAGCCGTATGCGATCCCACCGCCCGTGCCGCCCAGCGTGTAGGCCGGGCGGATAATCAGCGGAAAGCCGATCTTCCTGGCGAACTGCTCTGCCTCTTCAACCGTCGTAACCGGCACGCTCTCCGGGATGGGCTCGCCGATACATCGCATCAAATCGCGAAAGAGCTCGCGGTCCTCAGCGCGCTTGATCGCTTCCAACGGCGTGCCAAGCAGTCGCACGCCATAGCGATCAAGAATCCCTGCCTCGGCAAGCTGCACGGCCAGGTTCAGGCCCGTCTGCCCGCCCAGAGTCGGCAAGATGCCGTCGGGTCTTTCGCGGGCAATAATACGCTCCAGCACTTCGACGGTCAGCGGTTCGATGTAGACGATATCGGCGATATCCTGATCGGTCATAATCGTGGCCGGGTTCGAGTTGACCAGGACCGAGATCACGCCCTCCTCACGCATGGCTTTGCATGCCTGGGTCCCGGCATAATCGAACTCGGCAGCCTGGCCAATCACGATCGGACCGGATCCGATGATCAAAACCTTCTGTGGCTTAGTGCTGGAGGTACCCACGCCTACTCCCTCTAGGTACGAGACTTGCCCTTTCCTGGTCCCCCGCCTCGACGAAGGACCTCAAACGGTCGCTCTCCTGGGAATAGCCAGGGAAGGGCTATGCTGTTGTTTTCACTACCTTTTGCAAGAACTGCTCGAAGAGATACTGATTGTCCTGTGGTCCCGGCGCGCCCTCCGGGTGATACTGCACGCTCCACACCGGCAGGTCGGGATGCGCCAGGCCCTCGACCGACTGGTCGTTCAGGTTAATATGGCTCACGTAGAAGCCGCTCTTCGGCGGGATGGATTGAGCGTCGACCTGGAAGCCATGGTTCTGGGTAGTGATGTACACCCGTCCGGTGCGCAGATCCTTCACCGGCTGGTTGCCGCCGCGATGGCCGAACTTGAGCCGACTGGTGTGCGCACCGATGGCCAGTCCGAGGAGCTGATGGCCTAGACAGATGCCCATCACCGGCAGACGCATATCGCGGCGGTTCTGTTCGACCAGGTCGCGGAGCAGAGACACCGCCCGGTGCGCTGCCTCGGGATCGCCGGGGCCATTGCCCACGAGCACGCCCTGTGGCCTGAGCCGGAGCACCTCGTCCAGGGGAGTGCCATACGGCACGATGGTCACGTCGGCGCCCAGCCGCACAAGCGAGCGCGCAATGTTTTGCTTCAGGCCGCAATCCATGACTACCACACGCGGCCCGCCCGCGTTGTCCAGGTGCACCGGCGCATCGATCGTGACAGCTTCGACCAGCGGTTGCTCTGAGAGTGGGATAATGCGCTTCGCTCGCTCGGTAAGCTGCGCCACGAGCTCCTGCGTCCCCGGCGTTCGGCCGGTCAGCCACATCGCCGGCCCATCCGGGCCACGCGGCAGCATCTCGTCAGTGACGCGTACAAGCACTCCACGCTTCACTCCAAATGTACGCAGGTGGCGCACCAGGGCGCGGGTATCCGCGCTGTGCATCCCTGGGATGCCGTGGCGGTACAGATAGTCGTGCAGGTCATCGACCGCGCGCCAGTTCGAATATTCCGGCGTGTACTCGCGCACCACCAGGGCCTGCAGCCAGGGGCGCCGCGACTCAACGTCGTCCTGGTTGACCCCATAGTTTCCAATCAGCGGATACGTCAGCGTGACGATCTGCCCGCGGTAGGACGGATCGGTGCAGATCTCCTGGTAGCCGGTCATGCCGGTGTTGAAGACGACTTCGCCTTCGGCATCGGCTTCGGCACCGAACGCGTAGCCGCAGTAATAGGCCCCGTCTTCAAGCACGAGAATGGCGCGCTGTGGCTCAGGTTGAGCGGTCATACTCATCGGTCGTCGTTAGTCCTGTCTGGCCCTCACTCCCCTCTCCTGCAAGCGCGGGGAGAAGGAGCGGGGGTGAGGGTAACGTCCTCAATCCTTCCTTACTTACCACCCCATCCCATGTTCAGGTTCAGCACTCCCTGAAGGCGCTCACCCACGTAGGCCGGCTGCCCCCCAAACAGGGTGAGCTGCACCTTGCCCCGCAAGGTGGCACCTGCCAGCGGCGTGTTCTTGCCTTTTGAAAGGAAGCGCTGCGGATCAACGTCCCATTCCTGCTCCGGATCAAACAGGGTCACATCGGCCGCACTGCCCGGCGTCAGCCGGCCGTATGGCAGGTTAAGGATCTCAGCCGGGCGCAAGGTCAGTCGTTCGATCAGGAACGGTAGTGTGATCTCTCCCTCTCTGACCAATCCCAGGAGCAGGCCTAACGCTGTCTCAAACCCTGAGATGCCGAACGCGGCGGAGTCGTAGTCCACGTTTTTATCCACGTCGGCGTGCGGTGCATGATCCGTAGCAATGCAGTCGATGGTCCCGTCCTTCAAGCCGTCGAGCACGGCGCGCACATCCGCCGCTGAGCGGAGTGGTGGATTGACCTTCGTGCGCGTGTCGTATGGTTCCAGGCGCCACGCCGCCGAGCGCCACTGGCCCGCTACGAGCTCGTCGGTCAGGGTCAGGTGATGGGGCGTGACCTCAGCGGTCACGCGTATGCCGCGCTCCTTCGCGCGGCGGAGCAGCTCCACCGAGCCGGCCGTGCTAACGTGCAGGACGTGGAGGTGGCAGCCGGTCAGGCGCGCTAGAGCAAGGTCGCGGTAGAGCTCGACCTCCTCGGCCTCTGGGGCAATGCCCCGGAGCCCCAACCGCGTGGCTACCGGGCCCTCGTTCATCACGCCGCCCTCAGCCAGGCTCGGATCTTCCAGATGGGGCATGATGGGCCGTCCCAACATAGAGGCGTACTCCATGGCCCGGCGCATCACCTGTCCCGATACCACCGGCTTGCCGTCGTCGGAGAAACCCACGGCACCGGCCTCTGCCAGATCAGCCATCTCGGTGAGCTCACAGCCGGCCAGCCCGCGCGTGATCGCCGCCACCGGCAGCACCCGTATGACCCCCTCCCTGGCCGCCGTGCGCAGCACGTACTCCACCGTGGCTCGGGTGTCAATGGGCGGATTGGTGTTTGCCATGCAGCACACGGTGGTGAATCCTCCCGCGGCGGCGGCACGTGTTCCTGTGGCGATCGTTTCCTTATATTCGAACCCCGGCTCGCGCAGATGGGCATGCAGGTCGATAAAGCCGGGGCACACCACGAGCCCGTCGGCATCGAGCTCCACCGCTCCATCCGGCCGGCCAAGCTCAGCCTGTCCGCGTACTGCAATGGCGCGGACCCTCCCATCTTGCAGCAGTATATCGGCTACCGCGTCGAGCCTTTGGGCGGGATCGATTACCCTGCCGTTACGGATCACCAGTGGCTGCATTGCCTTGTCTTGCACCTGTCTCTTCCCTACCGAGATGTCACCCGCATCGTTTGCTTGTGGCCATCACCTGCACGCTCGTTGCAACGCATCGGGCGATGCCACGGGCGTTAGCCGACGACCCCGCTTCCGCCGGCGAGGAGAAAGAGCAGCGCCATACGGATGGCCACCCCGTTTGTGACCTGCTCCTCAATGACTGATTGCCGTCCGTAGGCAACCTCCGGCATAATCTCCACGCCCTCGTTCATTGGCCCCGGGTGCATCACCAGCACGTTCCGCTTTGCTCGGCTGAGGCGCTGGCTCGTGAGCCCGTACAAGCGCGTGTACTCACGCAGGCTCGGCAGAAAGCCACCCATCATGCGTTCCTTTTGGATGCGCAGCGCCATGACAACATCGGCATCCTCGAGGGCTCGGTCAAGGTCATGCTCGATGCAGACGCACCCGTGCCCCAGACTATCGCGGGCACCCAGGCACTCGATGCCACGCGGGATCAGTGTGGGCGGGCCGCAGAGCACCACATGGGCGCCCATCTTGGTAAAGCCCCAGATATCGGAGCGCGCCACACGTGAATGGGCGATATCGCCTACAATCACCAGCTTGATCCCCTCGATGCGGCCGAGCTTCTCGCGGACCGTGTAGAGATCAAGCAGCGCCTGCGTGGGATGCGCATGGCATCCATCGCCGCCGTTGATCACCGAGCCCTCAAAGTGCCGCGCCACCAGGTAGGGCGCTCCCGAGGCTGGGTGCCGCATTACCACAAAGTCCGCCCCGAGCGAGCGCAGCGTACGCACCGTGTCGATCAATGACTCGCCCTTCTCCACGCTTGACCCCGACGCGCTCACATTCACCACATCCGCCGAGAGGTTCTTTGCTGCCAGCTCGAACGAGACCCGCGTGCGCGTGCTCGGCTCGTAAAACAGGTTGACAACCGTTTTGCCACGCAGCGCCGGCACGCGCTTGATCGGCCGCGAGAGAATCTCTTTCATCGCATCGGCCGTATCCAGCACCAGACGGATTTCGTCCGGCGAGAAATCGTCCAGGTCCAGGACGTCCTTACGGTAGAGTGGCATAATGCTTCCTCCCGGTCCGTCTCAGGCGGGCTGTGGCACAGGGTGCAGAATGGCGACCTCGTCGCGGCCATCGATCTCAACGAGGCGCACCTGCACCTCCTCGGAACGGGCGGTGGGCACGTTCTTACCGACGTAGTCGGCACGGATCGGCAGCTCGCGGTGACCGCGGTCGATGAGCACCGCGAGCTGGATCACTGCCGGCCGGCCGTAGTCCATGATCGCGTCGAGAGCGGCGCGCACCGTACGACCCGTGTACAGCACGTCGTCTACCAGCACGATGCGTCTGCCGGTGACATCGACCGGCAGATACGTCGCGGTGAGCCCCAGCCCTTTGCGCAGGTTCAGATCGTCGCGGTACAGCGTCGGATCAAGCTGGCCCACCGGAACCTCAACGCCCTCAAACTGCTGGATGTACGCGGCGAGACGCCGGGCCAGGGGCACGCCACGAGAGCGCATTCCTATAAGGAGCAGACCTTCGGCGCCGCGGTTCCGCTCGATGATCTCATGGGCAATGCGGACGAGCGCGCGGCGGATATCGTCAGGGCCCAGGATGATCTTTTCGTCGGCGGCTTGGCGGGACATGCTTTACTGCCTCGTCAAGGGAACGAAAGTCCTCATACACCGGCGCGCCGGCAGGCGCGCCGCGCGGTCGATGCGAGCAGGGGCGAGCACGGGGCACAAAAAAAACCACTTGCCCTTCGGCAAGAGGTTTACATCCATTGCACTGAGAGTATGTGGAGGTAAACTGTGCCACCGGCTGCTCCTTCCCGGCCTCACAGGACCGGATTTAAAGGATTCGGTCTTCGAACCGCGCTCATCGCGCGGTTCCCCTTGGGCACCGCACTAAGGATACGCTATCCGCCCCGAAAGTGTCAAATGCGCGCAAGGGCATGGCCAACGATGCGAGAGGACCACGCAGTATGCCGGCATGCCGGTGCCCCCAGCTCTATGCGGGCACACCCTGCCGGTCCGGCCTGGGCGAGTGGCTGGGGCGGACCGATCGCAGCTCCGAGGAGACGAGAGAGACAGTGCTCTCTCGTCCCTTGACGATCAGCTTTCTCGGCGCTAGCCCCCCTGTTGCGAACCACCCGGCGCTTGCGGCCGCTGCTGGCCTGGTTGTCCCTGAGGCTGCTGACCTGGCTGACCTGCCTGGGGCCCGCCCTGGCCTGGTCGCTGACCACCTGGTCCGCTGCCTGCGCCACCCTGACCCGGTTGGCCGACGCGTACCGGGTCTTTGTCGCGCAGCACGTTCTGGCCCGAGACCACCACGTCCTCGCCTTCCTGTAGCCCGCTGACGATTTCGATCACGCGCTCGTCAAACAGGCCCGTGGTCACCGGACGCATGTTCGCCACGCCATCGCTTACGACGAACACGACACTGCGATTGTCACGCTGGAGTACGGCCGTGCGCGGCACGGTCAGCACGTTCTCGTGCCGCTCGGTCTCGAGTTTCACCTGCACCGACATGCCGGGCCGCAGCTTCCGCTCCGGATCGTTAGGAGTAACCTTCACTGTGAACGTCCGACTGCGTGTATCGGCGCTCAGGCCGATGAAGCTCACGGTGCCGCTGAACTGCTCGCCGGGATAGGCCGGAGCCGTCAGCTTCACACCCATGCCCTCGCGGATGCGCCCGATCACGCTCTCCTCGATATTCAGGACCACCTCCATCTCCTTGGAGATAAGCGTGAGGATAGGCGAGTTCGCCGAGGAGATAGCGCCTTCGGTCAGCAGCCGGTCGGCCACGATCCCGTCGAAGGGAGCAGTTATAAAGGCATCGTTCAGCGCAGCCCTTTGGATCTCCACGGCAGCAAGGGCCTGCTCGACTGCGGCGCGAGCCTGCGCCACGGCCGCTTCAGCAGCGGCTCGATCATTATCCGTGTAGGGGTGCATCCTCAGGTTCAGATTGGCCTGGGCCTGGTCCACTGCCGCCTGCGCTGCCGCGACATCGAACGGATTCGGCTTCAGGAGCTTCTCCAGGTTCGCCTGGGCCTGGTTCACTGCTTCCTCAGCAGCCTTTACATCGAACGGCGTCGGCGCCTTCAAGAGGTCAAGCTGCGCCTCTGCAACTGCCACCGCAGCACGCTGTTGTGCTACTGCCGCCTCGGCCTGCGCCACCGCCGCCTCGGCCGACTTGATATCGAACGGGCTTACATTGCGCAGCTTGTCCAGGTTGGCCATGGCCTGGTGCACCTGGAGCTCGGCCAGCCGGAGATCCCAGGGCGTAGGGCCGGTGTTCTTGAGCTTCTCCAGGTTATTTTGCGCTGCGCGAAGCGCCGCCTCGTTTGCACGCACCGTTGCTTCTGCGCTGGCGATCATCTGGTCGAAGACCGCCTGCGTCGGTGCAGCCGCCCCAGACTGGGTGGAGCCGATGCCACGGGCGCGCAGGGTCTCCAGATCCGCCCGCGCCTTATCCAGGTTGGCCTGCTGGCGCTGTACCTCGATCTCCGCGGCGCGCAGGTCCTCCGGACGCACCTTCGGCGCGTCGGTGAGCTGGGCAAATCGAGTCTTGGCCTGGTCCAGCGCAGCCTGCTGCGCGCGTACGTCCTCTTCGCGTGGTCCGGCTTTAATCTGTTCCAACCGTACGCGGGCGGCCTGGAGCTGGGCCTCGGCGGCCTGGAGCTGGGCTTTAGCCTGGTCAAGGCGCGCTTGCTGGGCACGGATATCTTCCGGCCGGCCGGCGGCCTTCACCTGCGCCAGGCGGTTCTTGGCGCTCTCCAGGGCAGAGGTGGCCACGGCAATATCCTCGGGGCGGCCGCCGGCCTGGGCCTGCTCCAGGCGCACTCGGGCTGCGTCAAGCTGTGCCTGGGCCACAGCCACGTCATCCGGCCTGGGCCCGGCCAGGATCGTGTTCAACCGAGCCTGGGCTGCCGCCAGGTTCGCCCGCTGCACGTTGACCGTCGCCATTGCCTGAGCAATTTGCGCATCGATCGTGGTATGGTCGAGCTCCACCAGTAAGTCGCCGGCCTTCACCTCCTGCCCCACGTCGACCGGAATGCGAATGATGCGCGCGGCAATGCGGGGCAGGATGTTGAGCTGCTTTTTCGGCTGGATGGTTGCGGTGTAGGTCACCGACGAGGTCAGGGTCCCGCGGCCGACCTTCGCCACCCCAACCGGCAGCGCCTGCTGTGCCGGTTGCTGACCTTGCTGCCCTCCAGGCTGAACCTGCTGACCCGGCTGTCCCTGCTGGCCTATCTGCGGGCCAATGCGGAACGGTCCGACAGGGATAGGCTGCACAGTACAGGCCGACACCACCACGAGAGCGGTAGCCACAAAGAGCATCGTTCCGGCAACGCCTGCCCGTCGTCGGCGCGGGCCGGGCCAGAGACGCGCCGCAACTGAATACATACGATCCGGCAAGCAACCAGGGAGACGCATACACCTCTCCTTTCGGCGTTCGGTCGCCTATGCAGCTCTACGCAATGCCCATGCGACTCCAGTTCAGGGCGGTAGTGCCGTGCGTCATACGTAAGCCTCAGACTTAAGCCTCAGAGAATGGTTGCACGCCCAGGTTTGGTACCTGCGTATGCTGCACCGCCGGTGCAGGCACAGGTGCAGGCTCGGGCACCGGCGCAGGTGCCGGGCGGCGACGCAGACGCAGCCGCCAGGCCGGCCGCCAGCGCAGGGTCTTCAGCAGCAGGCCCTGCAAATCGTCGAGGAACGTGTATAGCACTGGCACGAACAGCAGCGTTAACAGCGTTGACGACAGCAATCCGCCAATCACCACAATCGCCATCGGCGAGCGTGTCTCCGAGCCCTCTCCGAGCTTCAGCGCCAGCGGGATCATGCTGAAGACCATGGTGCCGGTGGTCATGAGGATCGGGCGCAGGCGAATCGGCCCGGCCTGGCGTAGCGCTTCGAAGCGGCTCAGACCGCGCTCCCGCAGCGTGTTTGTAAAGTCGACCAGTAGAATGGCGTTCTTTGCCACCAGGCCCATCAGCATGATCATGCCGATCATGCTGAAGATGTTGAGCGTGTTGTTGGTGAGCTTCAAGCCCACAAGCGCCCCTACGAGCGCCAGCGGCAGCGACAGCAGCACGGTGAAGGGATGGATAAGCGACTCGTATAGGGCGGCCATGAGCATGTACATCAGGATCACGGACAGGGTGAGCGCCTGGACAAGCGACTGGAACGCGCGATCAAGCTGCTGTGCCTGGCCTACCACGCTGACGCTATAGCCAGACGGCACCGGCACGCTGCGCAGGGCGGCACGCAGGTCACGCGCCACGTCGCCGAGCGGCCTGCCGGATACCGAGGCGCTGATCGTCAGCACCGGTTGCCGGTTCGTGCGGTTGATCTGCGCCGGGCCGGTAGCGTAGCTGAGCTTGGCCACCTGGCCCAGCCGCACCAGAAAGCCGCGGCTGGACAGGATTGGGACCGTCTCCAGGTCCTGGAGGTCAAGCTGTCTATCGGCACCGCGGTCCAGCATCACCCGAATATCTACCTGCGTCTGGCCTTCGACGCGAAGCTGTGAGGCTACCGTGCCCTGGACTGCCGTGCGGATCGCCTGCGCCACCTGGTTAGTGGTTAGCCCAAGGTCGGCCAGCGCCTCGTGGTCTACCACCGCACGGATCTCAGGCTCGCCTGCCTGGCTCGAGTTCACCACTTCGATTGCCCCGGGGGTGCGGCGCACCACTGCTTCAACTTGTTCGCCCAGACGCGACAGCGTGTCGGCGTCGGGACCGGAGATACGCACCGTGATGCCGCCGCCGAACCCTCCAAAGCCTGTCGGAATAGACGTGCGTACCGTTAGCTCAGGGTTCTCTGCCGCCAGCTCACGCACCTGCTGCATAATCTGCCAGACGCTCTTCTTTCGCTGGTCCTTGGGCACGAGCTCGACCGACATGCTGGCAAAGCGGCCGCGCTGGCCGCCCACGGAGGTGAAGACGGTCTTTACCTCAGGCATCGCCAGCAACTGTTGCTCGATGCGGCGCACCGCCGCATCCGTGACGGCCAGCCCGGTGCCGGGGGGCATAGTAAAGTTGACATTGAACTGGCCGGTGTCCTCCTGCGGCGCGTACTCGCTGCCGATGACGTTGTAGTGCACCATCGCCCAGCAGGCGACCAGCGCCACGACGCCGATCATGAATGGCAGGAAACGGTGCCGCAGGCACCACTCCAGCACCCGCCCATAGCCGTTCGAGAGCCTGGTAAAGTTGCGGTCCCACCACTCGCTGAAGCTCCAGCCACGTGCTCTGTGGTTTGGATCGTGTGGCTTCATCCAGCGGGAGGCCAGCATCGGCGTAAGCGTAAACGAGACGAACAGCGAGAACAGCGTCGCCGTCGCGATGGTGAGGCCGAACTCGCGGAAGAGCGCGCCGAGGTTGCCGGCCATGAACGCCACCGGCACGTAAACGACCACGTCCATGAACGTGATCGCCATCGCCGCCAAGCCGATCTCAGCGCGGCCTTTGAGCGCCGCAGAGAACGGTGTCTCGCCCAGCCCTAAATGGCGATGAATGTTCTCGAGCACGACGATGGAGTCGTCCACCAGGATGCCGATCAACAGCGCCAAGGCCATCAGGGACATCAGGTTCAGCGTGAACCCGGCAAAGAACATCACCAGGAACGTCGAGATCAGCGAGGTCGGGATAGCGAACAGCACGATCAATGTGTTGCGCCACGAATGCAGGAACACCAGCAGGACTAGGCCGCAGATCAGCACGGCCAGCACCAGGTCGTTCTGCACTGCCGCCAGCGCCTGCCTGGTGGAAGTGGTGGTGTCGTTCGTGATGATAAACTCGATGCCCTGCGGGAGCTGCCGCGTGATGCGGCCGTTACGCGCCAGAGCGCTCTTTACATCATCAGCGACCTTAATGGAGTTGGCATCGGTTTGCTTCACAATGGTGATCCCGATGCCTTCCTGGCCGTTATAGCGCTGAATGCGGGTGACGTCGGCCAGGGTATCCTCCACGGTGGCCACGTCCCTGATGCGCACGGGGGGGCGCGGCGTGCTCCCCGCTGCCGCTGCGCCGGTGGCTGGGATAACCAGGTTCCGGATTTCATCCAGGCTCTTGAACTGGCCGGTCAGGCGCACGGTGTTTTCGCGCTCGCTCACCGTGACGTTGCCGGCGGGAATATCGACGTTCTCCTGAGTGATCGCGTTGGCAACCTGCTGCAGCGAGAGCTCGTATGCCTTGAGCTTTAAGGGATCAACCTGCACCTGGATCTCGCGTGCCCGGCCGCCGAAGAGCGTGACGTCGGCTACACCGGGAATGGATTGCAAGGCAGGCACGACGACTTCGCTGGCCAGATCATAGAGCTGCGCCGCGGGCAACCGCCCGGTCATAATCACGTTCAGGATGGGGAACTGCCCGATATCTGAGCGAATGATCGACGGCGCGCTAGCGTCGGCGGGCAACTGGCCGCGAATACGGCTCACGCGCCGGTCGATATCGGCCGCAGCCGCGTCGAGGTTTACTCCCTCAGCAAAGCGCGCGATGACAACACCCTGGCCCTGGCTTGCTGTGGCATCCAGCGAGTCTAGGCCGGGCGCGCCAAACACGGCGCGCTCAATCGGCTTGATGATGAACTCCACCACGTCCTGAGGCGATGCCCCGGGGTAGCTCACCGCAATCTGCACCACCGGGAACGTCTGGCGTGGCAGCCGGTCGACCGGCAGTTTGGTGTATGCGTTGAGCCCCAGCACGATCAGCGCGCCAAAGAGCATCAGGATCGCGACCGGTCGCGTCAGAGCGAGGCGGGTCAATCCCATATGGTGCTCCTCCTTACTTGAGGACCTGTAGTTGAGGACCTGTGGACTGTAAGACTAAAGATCTGTAAGACTAAAGGCTATGTGCGAGACCACGGGACTGGAAACGAGCACATGCAGGCCGGAAACGCGTGCCGGGCACGAGATGCCTGGCAGGGATGTCGCTTCCTGCCGCCCGCTGCCGTCACATTATGCATACTACTGCAATCGGGCGGCAGGAATCCTCAAGGTTCGCTAAAAACTTCCCTAAAGAAGGCTTATCCGCGCGCCAGCGCACGGCGTACCAGCATGAGGTCAGAACGCGCCACCGCCCCGAAGAGCAGACCGGTCAGCGCATAGACGCCCAGCCCCAGCGGGAGCGCCAGCGCGGGCAGCCAGGGCTTTGCGACCCAGAGCACGCCCCCGGCCACCGCAGCCGCTGGGAGCACCCGGAGCAGCAGTCCGTCGGCCAGCGCCACACGAAGCTCCTGTCGGGCTGCCCAGCCGAACGGCACCACTAAGACGCACTCCGAGGCTACTGTGGTCGCGGCAGCGGCCAGATAGCCAAAACGAGGGATCAGCGCCAGGTTCGCCGCGATGTTAAAGGCGGTGGCAATGGCGAAGGCGACCGTGATCAGGCGCTGGCGATCCAGCGCGATCAGAACGTACTGTGTCACGCCGTTAACGAAGCTCAGCGGGATAAACCAGGCTAGGACGGACAGTGCCAGGGCGCTATGCGGAAGAAAGCGTGGACCGGCGAAGAGGCCAATGATCTCTGCAGCGTAGAAGCTGAGCACCAGCGCTGCAGGTAGGCCAATAAGCACGAGGAAGCGCAGGGCGTGTCCATAGGCGGTGGCTAGCCCCACGTGGTCGGCCGTCCCCGCCCGTTTGGCGAGCGTGGGGAAGAGTGCCAGCACAAAACTGGAGGAGAGCACCTGCATCGCGTCGACAACTTTATATGCCGCAGTGTAGTGCCCGACTGCCTCTTCGCCACCAGGCAGTGCCATACCCCACGGCAGAACTACCGGCCCGCTCGCATCGAGGATTTGTATATCAATGCGAAAGAAGAGGGAATTCAAGAGTGAATTAAGCATGAGCGGGAAGGCTGCTGCCAGAAAATAGCGCGCTAGGCCGGGATCGAAGCCAAGCTCGAGGGAAAAGAAATCGCGCCGCGCCGCGGCGTAGAGCGCGGCCAGCGTCACGAGGTTCGCCACAAGCGAGGCGGCTGCCAGCCCGAGCACACCCCAGCCGAGGAACAGCAGGGCTGCCCCAAGCACCACATTGACCGCCGCGGTGAGCACCTGCACGCCCGCAGGTAAGCTCATGCGCTCGTGGCCGTAGTACAGCGCGCTGAGAGCGCCGCTTAATGCGCCGGGCAGCAGGCCCAGTGCCAGCAACCCTAGTGCCGGCCCGAAGTCCCCATCGCCGCCTGAGTGCATGCGCCAGAGCGCAACCAGCGCCAGCACAGGCCAGGACCCAAGCGTGAGCAGCAGGCGCAGTGTCGCCCCAGTCGCAGTGTACCGTCGGGCCAGCTGTGGCTCCCGAGCGATGTCCCGTGCCAGCAGGGTGGTAAGCCCGAAGTCGGCCACGATCGCGCAGTAGGTAACCAGGTTGGTTGCAACGGCATAGGTTCCGCTCCCCGCTGGGCCGAGCACGCGCAGCATGTAGATGTTGAACGCCCAAAACAACCCTTTGTTAAGGAACTGCGCGGCCATCGGCACCAGCGAGTTGCGCGCGATGCGGCGCACCACATCGGGGCTCGTAGGAGCTGCGGGAGAGCCGACCTGCATACGCATCGGCGGCGAGCTGGTCATTGACGGCCCATGCATGGCTGGACGGTACCTATGTCGCCGGGCGCCTGAGGGGGGGACCCATGCGCTCACCGGCGAGATACCCCATTCTACCATCAGCGCTTCACGCGCGCGGTGCTCCGGGGATGCCGGGCGAGGACCATCCCGCGCGACGCTGGGGGCGAAGAGGCGGAGAGCAAGACCGACGCTATCAGGGCGATTGAAGAAAAAAATCTGCCCGCCGCAGAGGAGTGGCGGGCAGGTATGCAGTCGACAAAGATGTGCGGCGGAGAGACTGGGATTCGAACCCAGGAGGCTCATCGCCTACGCGTTTTCGAGACGCGCGCCTTCAACCACTCGGCCATCTCTCCATCACGCTGGTACCAAGAGCACGCCGCCCCGCTGTGGGGCAGCAGCGTGCTGCAGCAATAGATTATAGCACGTCCCTGCCAGGCGCAAACCTGCTCAAGATCGCATACTGCTCTCTACGGTACGGGAGCGCGCGGCACGCTCCATCACCTGTGCAGGGAGAGCATCTCCTTCCGGGCGCAACGCACGGCGGTCCACGAAGTACTTGCTGCCGGGCATTCGTTTTAAGAGACGCTTGATCTCTGCGGCGGCCTGGGCGATCTCTGCCGGATGCACCCCTTTCTCGCCACGATACTGCACGATCGCGATCGAGACGCTAACAAAGGGGAACTCTCGCTCAATGCCCGTGCGGTCAACCACACGGATGCCTCCGCGCGCCCGGTCCTCAGGCGAATAGTACTCGACGATCGCGTGATCGAACGCCTGGATGATCGCTTCGCACAGAGGCGCAGCTCGCTCAGGCGGGGTGATGAACAAGAAGTCGTCTCCCCCGATATGACCGGTCATAACGTCTGGCACGCCGAGCGCAGCGACTGAATCAACGATCACGCGAGCCAGCAAGCGAATCACATCGTCACCAGCAACGAAGCCATAGCGGTCGTTATAGGCTTTGAAATGGTCGAGGTCGGCGTAGCACGCGGCAAACGGCTCGCGCCCACTCAGGCGTGCCTCCAGCGCCTGCTGAATGGCGCGATTACCGGGGAGCAGGGTGAGGGGATTGAGCTGCTGATCGCGCTCGCTACGGCGCAGGAGCATTTGCAGCCGGGTAACCAGCTCGGCCGGATCGAAGGGCTTGACGATATAGTCATCGGCCCCTGCAGCTACGCCATCCACCTTGTCGGAGAGGGACGAGCGCGTGGTCATCAGCACGGTCAGCAACCGACTTAGCATGGGATCACGGCGAATGCGCCGACACACCTCGTAGCCATCGATGCCGGGGAGCACGACATCTACCAGGACAAGGTCCGGCTCACACTCCTGGAGGGCTGCGAGCGCTGCTTCTCCAGAGGGGTAGGTCTCTACAGTAAAACCCGCCGCAGTCAGCGCGTCGCGCACGATGCGGCAGACTACCGTATCATCGTCGATCACAACAACGGTCCCGCCGGCACGTCGCCGCGAAGTCACCGAGGAGACATCTTGCCGCAACAGCCAGCGCCGTACACCCTCGCGGTGGAAACGCCATTCTCCACCGATGCGCACACCGGGGAGCTCGCCGGCCTCTGCAACCTGCAGAATTGCGACGCGGTCGGCCTTGAGGTAGCTAGCCAATTCATCAAGGGTGAAAACTTCGCTGGTACTGCTCTCCTGCATCCGCCCATCCTGCCCGGCATGCGCGTTAGTGTGTCTACCTGTCTTAAGGGTAGTGCCCCGGCGCGGCACGGTCAATAGAAATAGGACTTCTGGACAGCCGTAGACAGCGTGCGTGTTCGGCGACGCGGGACAGAGCCGGGCAGTTTAGTGCAGTTTAGTGGAGCGGCACGTTCTGCTCCGGCGTGCCTACTGTCTGCGCCGGAGCCATAGGCGTCTCCACGGGGTGGGGGCTACCGTTCGGATGGGGCGAGGCAAGCGCAGCCTCGCCGACTGCCAACGCCTCGACGGCAGGGACCGGAGGTGCGGCAGGCAACGGCCGGCCACACACTGCAGCAAGGGCGGAGCTCTGCACGGTAAGCCTCGTGGGAGGAGTAGGCTCTATACCGGCCACGGCACCGAGGATGCTCACGCGCAGGCGCGGCGTGTTCCCGCTTGATGCGCCGTCGAAGCCGAGGCCCAGGTCACCGGTAAGCCCTTGTACTTCTTGCTGAGCGCGCTCGATCTCGGCGCGGATCTGGCTGGCGATCTCCATGTACTGCTGCCGGAACTGATACACCATGCGGCCGACACGGAGGGCGAAGTCGGGCAGTTTCTCCGGACCGAGCACGATCAAGGCGATAACCATGATCAGCATCAGTTCCGGCATTCCTATATCCAGCATGGAACCTCCTTCGCCCGGCCGGCGTTTCCAGCCGGCAAGCACCCAACGAACACTCCGAGCACACGACCTGCGTCTCGGGCATCCTACACCGATTTAAGGGTCCCAAGACGCTTGTCCTACCGGCTCACCGCCTCCGTGCTCAGTACCGATCGCCCGGTGCTATGTGGGAATTCTAGCGCCAGTTCTGGGATAAGCTCGATGACACCGATATTACACCTAAGTATAGAGGGCAGCCCTAGCCGCGGGCAAGCCATCCGAGCGCGCGCTCAATCGTGGCTAGGTCGTTGGGGAGCTCATGCATCTCAGCACGTGCGCGTGCGGTGGCATCTGGGTCCTTGAGGCCGCTCCCGGTGAGTACACACACCACAATGGCCTCGCGGGGCACTTTCTCACGGTGCTTCAGAAGACCCGCCACCGCCGCGGCGGAGGCCGGCTCGACGAACACCCCCTCGCGGTGCGCAAGCAGGAGATACGCCTGCTCGATCTCCTCGTCGGTCACGCTGTCAATCATCCCGCCGGACTCGTCACGTGCCTGCACCGCGCGTGCCCAGCTTGCCGGATTGCCGATGCGAATTGCCGTTGCAAAGGTCTGAGGACGCTCAATCACCCGACCCTCGACAATCGGGGCTGCTCCGGCTGCTTCGAACCCCCACAGCTTTGGCGTGCTCGTTACCAGGCCGCGATTACGATACTCTGTGAAACCCATCCAGTAGCTCGTGATATTTCCGGCGTTTCCGACTGGAATGCAGAGGATATCGGGGGCTCGCCCCAGCACGTCGCACACCTCGAAGGCAGCGGTCTTCTGCCCTTCCAGCCGGTACGGGTTGATCGAGTTCACTAGCGCGACCTCGTGCCGCGCCGCCAGCTCGCGCACGATGCGTAGGGCATCGTCGAAGTTCCCCTGGATCGCCACCACGCGGGCACCGTGGATCAGCGCCTGGGAGAGCTTCCCGCGGGCAATATACCCGGCCGGGAGTAACACAATCGACTCGATGCCGGCGCGCGCGGCAAACGCCGCCGCCGACGCGGCGGTGTTCCCCGTTGACGCGCAGATGACTGCGCGCGCCCCCCGCTCCAAGGCCTTTGCCACAGCCAGCGCCATGCCGCGGTCTTTGAACGAGCCGGTGGGATTGCAGCCCTCCAGCTTCAGATAAACAGCGCGGCAGCCCACCATCTCAGCCAGGCGCTCTGCCGGGACAAGCGGCGTGTTCCCCTCGCCCAGCGTGATCAGGGGGGTTCGTGGCGTGACCGGCAGGAAATCGCGATAGCGCGCGATAATGCCGGGCGTTCCAGCCGACTGCATGCGCTCCGAGGTCTTCACTGTTCGTCCGCCGCCTAGCGCTCTCCGATCTCCACGCGCAGGCAGGCCGCGACCTCGCGCACCACGTCGAGCGTACGGATCTGCTCGAGGGCACGCTGGACCCAGGCCTCGCGGGAGACATGCGTCATGATCACCAGCTCAGTAAACTGGGCCGTCTCATCAGACTCTTTCTGCAAGACTGAGGCGATGCTGATGTTATTCTCCCCAAAGATGTGTGCGATCTTCGCCAGGACGCCCGGCCGGTCTGCCACCCAGAACCGGAAATAGTGCCGGCTGGCCACTTCGCCGATCGGGCGCAGACGGCGGCGTCCGTTGACCAGAAACGGCACGCGGTTTGCCACGCCGCTATTGATGTTATGCACAATGTCGATGACATCAGCTACAACAGCGCTCGCCGTCGGATATGCCCCTGCGCCTTGCCCGTAGAAGAGGACCTTGCCCACGAGATCGCCATCGAGCTGGACCGCATTGAAGACGCCATTCACCTGCGCCAGCAGCCAGTGTTGGGGCACAAGCGTGGGATGCACCCGCACCTCGACCTCGCCGTCGCTGGCGCGAGCGATCGCCAGCAGCTTGATCGCATATCCCAGCTCATGGGCGTAGCGGAAGTCGCTCGGATGGAGTCGGGTAATGCCTTCGCGGTAGATCTGCTCTGGGCGGATCTGCTGGCGGAAGGCGATCGAGGCGAGGATGGCAAGCTTATACGCCGCGTCGATGCCTTCTATATCATTCGTGGGATCGGCCTCGGCGTAGCCGAGCTGTTGTGCGGCGTGCAGGGCATCCTCAAACGTCCACCCTTCCTGCGCCATCTTGGAGAGAATGAAGTTCGTGGTGCCGTTGATAATCGCGAGGATCTCACGTACCTCGTTTGCCGCGAGGTCCTGGCGAAAGGTGCCAATGAGGGGAATACCGCCGCCGACGCTGGCCTCGTAGTACACATCCACGCCGTGCTCCTGGGCAAGCTGGAGCACCGCAAGACCATGCTTGGCCATGACCTCCTTGTTCGCAGTCACAAGGTGCTTGCGATTTTTGATCGCGCGGCAAATATAGCTCCGTGCCGGCTCCTCGCCGCCCATTAGCTCGATAACGATATCGATCTCAGGATCGTCTAGGACCGCTGCGGGATCGGTGGTGAGCAGCGGGCGTAGCGACTCAAGCCGGCGCGGCTTGATTGGATCGCGCACCAGCACCCGGGCGATCTCGACACGCCGGCCGATCTCGCGCTCGAGCGTGTCTGCCTTGCGGCAGAGGATCTCTGCAACACCGCTCCCTACAACTCCAAGACCCAGCAGTCCGACTTTGAGGGCACGCTTGCCCGCCATCTCCCGTCCCATGCTCCGTTCCACAGTGTGTTCCGTCTGCCTGCTTTCCCTGAGCGACCCCAGAACGGCCAGAATGCCTGAATCACGGGCGCTGTCAGCGACATGATACCACGGAGCGGCACAACCGGCGCGATGCAGCGCAGGGCGTCCTAAGTGAACCGGCTGCATCGGCACCCGGGTCAGGCCTGTGCTCACAGAGTGAGCTTCAGGTAGAGGTAGCGCGCCACGATCTTGAGCACCGCAGCTACCGGTACCGCCAGAAACATCCCCAGGATGCCGCCGAGAGTGCCTCCGGCAATGACGGCGAAAATGGCCACCAACGGGTGGATCTCAACAACGCGTCCGACCACATTCGGAATGACCAGGTAATCTTCAAGGTGGCGCAGGACAAAGTAGACGCCCGCCACCACCAGGGCATGAACCGGCTGGGGCCAGCCGAAGGGCGAAGGCCGGGCAAGCGCGATGATCACGGCGGGGGTCGCAGCGGTAATAGGTCCGACGATCGGGATCAATTCCAGAAAACCGGCCAGAATGCCCAGGACGAGCGCGTAGGGGATCTGCAGGACCAGCAGGCTGAGATACGTTGCCGTGCTCATGATGAGCACTAAGATAAGCTCGCCCCGTACGAACCGTCCGAGCACGCTATCGATGTCCTGCGCCAGGCTGAGCAGCTCTGCACGATATTGGACTGGGATCAGGTCATGAAGCAGGCGACCGATGCGATCGGCGTCCAGCAAGAAATAGAACGTCGCAAAGAGGAAGAGCAAGACTTTCAACAGCGTCTCGACCAATCCGACCACGGCATGGAGCGCTTCTTGCCACACCCGGCCCAGAAAGTCCGTGAGCGCACGTGCGATCTCACCGGTCTAGTTGGAGAGATCGAGTTCCATGCCCAGGATCTGGATAGTATTGGTGCCGACCAGGTATGCCTCCACCCGATTGACCAGCGCCGGCGCGGTGCGGATCAGGTCACGAACTTCTGCAATGATGCGTGGCACGAACACAAGTCCGGCCCAGGTGAGCAGGATGCCGAGGATAAGGTACACCGTGAGCACAGCCCAGATGCGGCGCACGCGCATCTGCCGCTGCAGCCAAGTTGTGGGCGGGTTTAGCAGATAGGCCGCCATCGCTGCCCAGATGAAGGGGCTCAAGGTCGAACGGACCGCCCACAGGAAGAGCAGCGTGACCGCGACGGCAGTCCAGAAGAGCAGCAGCTTTGTCTGGCGCGAAAGCTTCACGTCAGTGACGAGCATCGAGCGTGCTCCGGACTGTAGGTGTCTGCTCTCGGGGGACTACGCTCGCTATCATAACATAAGATCGGCGGTCCGTCCCGCGCTGTCCGGGGCAGCGGATATGATGCGTGCTCATTGCGCCTGCTCCGACCCGCAGGTACACTACTAGCGGCGCGCTTTACCTGCGGTGCGCTCGAACAAGTCTGCGCTGCAGGAGGCGTTCCGCTGGCGTGGAGGAAGAGCGATGGCAAAGTACCACTATGCCGAACTCTCCTGGCCTGAAATCAAGCGCGCCGTCGCCGAGCGGCGCGTCATCCTGCTTCCGGTTGGCACCACCGAGCAGCATGGTCCGCACCTCCCTCTCGCCGTGGATGTCCTCACGGCCAGCACCGTCTGTGAGGAAGCAGCGAAGCGCATCCCGGAGCATGTGCTGGTGATGCCGCCGGTCTGGTACTCGTTCAACGAGCACCACATGGACTTCCCGGGCACGATCAGCATTCAGCCCCAGCATATCATCGTCTATATCACCGATATTGGCGTGAGCCTAGCCCGTCACGGGTTCCGCAAAATCGTGCTGGTCAACGGGCATGGCTCGAACGTGCCGTTCCTTGATATTGTGGCGCGCAATATCACGAACCAGACCGAGGCGATCTGCGCCATGGCACCGTGGTGGACGCTTGTGCCGCAGGAGGTCTGGGAAGAGGTGCGGCAGTCGCAGTTCCCCGGCGGCATGTCGCACGCGTGCGAGGCTGAGACATCGCTCATGCTGGCGATCCGGCCCGACCTGGTGGACATGACCAAGGCGGTGCGGGACATCAACTTCCCACCCTCCCAGTTTATCTGGAACGACTTGATCCGCAAGTCTCCTGTGACGTTCCAGGATCGCTGGAGCCGTATCTCCAAGACCGGGATTATCGGCGATCCGACGCTGGCGACCAAAGAGAAGGGCCAGCGCCTGCTCGAAGCTGCGGTAAGCGCCCTGGTAACGTTCGTGCTGGAGTTTAAGGAGCGAGAGATCCGGCCGTACGTTGATCATCACTGACCGGGACACTCCGTAGGGCTGTGATGGCCTTCTCGCGGGCGATGGCCTGATGCTTGGACACACCGGCTCAAAATACGCCAAGATACGCGATGAGGAAGAGCGAAGAACCAGGAGGGATCACATGGCTGTTGAGACATCTGCGCCCGTGTTCCAGAACTACATTGCGGGCAAATGGGTTCCCGCTGCAGGTGGCAAGACCTTCCAGCGCGAGAACCCGGCCGACTGGCGGGAGATTGTGGGGGTGGCGCAGGATTCTGGGGTCGAGGAAGTTGCCCGCGCTGTCGAGGCTGCTGCCGTCGCGCTGCCGGCCTGGCGGGCCCTGTCGGCCGTGGCGCGCGGGGAGTACCTGCGCCGCGCCGCAGATGCGCTGGAGCGCCGGGCGGAAGACGTGGCCCGCACCATGACCCGTGAGATGGGCAAAACCATTGGCGAGGCGCGCGCGGAGACGCTGCGCGGCGTAACAATTTTGCGCTACTACGCCGGCGAAGGCATGCGTGAGATCGGCGCAGTAGTGCCCTCGGTCGATCCGCGCCAGCTGCTTTTCACGACGCGGGTCCCGCTCGGAGTCGTCGCCGTCGTCACGCCCTGGAACTTCCCGGTTGCCATCCCTTGCTGGAAGATCGCGCCGGCGCTGGTGTACGGCAACACCGTTGTGTTTAAGCCCGCCTCTTACACGCCGGTCACTGCGGCGAAAGTCGTCGAAGCGTTCATTGAGGCTGGGTTGCCGGAAGGCGTGCTGAACTTCGTCACCGGCCGCGGCGGCGTCGTGGGCCAGGCGCTGGCCGAGCACCCACTCGTCAACGGCATCACCTTCACCGGCTCCAACGAGGTCGGCAAGCAGGTAGCCGCCGCGGCGCTGGCCCGCGGCGCCAAGTACCAACTTGAGATGGGCGGCAAGAACCCGGTGATCGTGTGTGAAGATGCCGACATGGCCCAGGCAGTTGAGCTGACGGTCTCAGGCGCCATGCGCACCACGGGCCAACGCTGTACCGCCACCAGCCGGGCCATTGTGCTCCGGCCGGTGCTCAAGGAGTTCACCGAGCGCGTGGTGGCGCGGGTGCGCGAGCTCAAGGTGGGGCCCGGCCTGGACGAGAGCGTGTATCTGGGCCCGCAGGTGTCGCGCAGCCAGCGCGAGACCGTGCTGGGGTATATCGAGAAGGGCAAGCAAGAAGGAGCGCGCCTACTTGTCGGCGGCGGTGTTCCTACAGGCGAGCTCTATGACCACGGCTACTACGTCGAGCCGACGGTGTTTGACCATGTGACGCCGGAGATGACCATCGCCCAAGAGGAGATCTTTGGGCCTGTGCTGGCGATCATGGCCGCCGACAGTCTTGAGCAGGCCATCGCCATCGCCAACGGAGTGAAGTACGGCCTCTCCGCCTCGATCTTCACCCACGACATCAATAAGATCCTCACGTTCATCCAGAGCATCGAGGCGGGCATGGTACGCATCAACGGCGAGACGGCCGGGGTGGAGCCGCAGGCGCCGTTCGGGGGCATGAAGGCGTCCAGCTCGCACTCTCGCGAGCAGGGCCGCGCGGCGCTGGAATTCTTTACCAGCGTTAAGACGGTGACTGTCGCGCGGGCAGGGTAGAGGGCTGGTGTAGGGTGGTGAACGCCTCTGCCGTGTAGCGTTCTTCTTGCTCGGCCGTCTCGCTCGACTGCAAGCCTCACAAAATAGTTTGCCCCCGGCTGTTTCTGGCTGGATACCAGAAACAGCCGGGGGCAGGCGGCACCCGCGTATCGTGGTGTGGCAGAGTCTATGGCGATGCAAGCCCTGGATTGATCACTTTTGCAATTATTACGCTTCCTACGGCTGAACGAACCTGTTCTTCGCTCGGCATCGTATACGGACCTGCAAAGCCGGGGCCTCCGGTCACAAAGGGCAGGAGCGCGCCTACGGCAGTGCCCGACGTGTTAGTAGCACTCCCCACGCAGGAGAAGAGGGCACGCTCGAGAATGAGGTTATTTGGCACCTCTTCGCCGCCTGCGTCTCGCCCGAGCACGCGATGCTCGGCCTCGATTCCCAGGATCTGCGCCGCGATCTTGGCGAGTTGGGCCGGAGTAAACGAGCCGGTGCTGCTTACCGCGTTCGGCGAGGCGCCTGCCCAGGCGCCAATTGCGGCGATATACGCGCTGATGAACGCCGTTTCCAGCGCATCAAGCACGCGAAGGAACTGCGTGGAGCTGCTGAACGTGGGGGCCGGAAAATAGAACCGCGGGCTCGGCCCGGCCAGGCTCTTCGCTCCAACGCTACTGAACAGGGCAGCGTGTTGAAACTCTTCCCAGAGCGCTGCCTGGAAATACGGCCGCTTCTCCTCATCATGGACTACCTGAAGCCTCGGTGGCCCGCCGACAAGGGCCTGGTAGTAAAAAGTCGTGGCCAGTTGCTCCGCAGTAAGTGCGGCGTTGAGAATGTCGGTGGTGCTCTCCGGGCAGCCGGCAGTCTGCGCGAATGCCTGGGGGAAGCTTATCGGCTGGACCATGGCCAGTAGGGCAGCTCCCCCGGCGATGAGGCCACCGCGGCGCAGGAGCGTGCTGCGCGTAGCCGTTGCGTTTGTCGCCGCGGATGGCGCAGATGCCTGCTCGTGGGTTTCGTTATTAACAACCATTTCTCTACGTTCCTCCTTTCTTGCCTAAATTAGCTCAACTTTAACTTGACCTGACTTAACGAAGTGAACTATTGACACTCACGCCGGTTATCCGGCGTTTACACCCGTCTAGCTCCCCTCCAGGCGTACACTCTGGACACTCTGGGAGGAGCGGTGAGAAAGTGCTGCGCCGCTCCCGGCTCGCTGCTCTCACCATTTCGTCCTCACCAATAAGGGGCGGCGCAGGCTTCTCTCTGCTCTCCAGGGTAGGCCCTGGAGAGGGCGCAGTCTAGGTCAACGAGCGGCCATTTTACGGCCACTTTTGGCACGGCCGGTGCTGATCATGCCGCCGGCGCTGTGGTATCCTGTGAACGCAGGATGTTGCGGTGCAGGTGTCGTGTTAGCAGCTAGAAGTAGCAAAAAAAAGCAGCAAAAGGGGAAGGCGAGCTGCCAGGTGGTGAGTGAGGCGGGAGAGACGGAAAGCATGAGCGCAGCAGTCGGCGATCGGCTGGCGCTGGCACGCCAGCAGCAGTTTGTTGGTCGCGCCGCCGAACTTGCGCTCTTTCAGAGCGCGCTCGGCAGCGCTGAAGCGCCGTTTAGTGTGCTGTACATCTTTGGCCCACCCGGCGTCGGGAAGACGACTTTGCTGCGTCGCTTCGCCTTGCTCTGCGATCAAGAGCAGATCCCTGTCTATATGCTCGATGGCCGCGCCATGGAGGCGACGCCGAGTGCGTTTCTTGATGCTTTACGACGCGTGCTTGAGCTGCGCCCGGAGGAGGACCCCACGGCAGCGCTGTGGGCGCGCATGGAACGGCAGGTCTTGCTGATCGATACGTATGAGGCGCTGGCTCCGCTCGATTCCTGGCTGCGTGAAGTGTTCCTGCCGCAGCTTTCTACGCATGTGCTGGTCGTCCTGGCCAGCCGCCGGCCTCCGGCAACCCCTTGGCAGGCCGATCCCGGCTGGCAGAATCTGCTTCGTGTGCTTGCGCTGCGAAATCTGACGCCGGGCGAAAGCCGCTTGTACCTGACTCGACGGGGAGTGCCGGCTGTACAGCAGGAGCGCGTGCTTGCGTTTACGCACGGACATCCGCTGGCGCTCTCCTTGGTCGCTGATCTCTTCGCGCAGCGGTCCGACCTGGATTTTCGACCGGAGGCGGCCCCGGATATGGTCGGTAGGCTGCTCGAGCAATTGCTGCTGGAGGTACCCGGCCCGCTGCATCGTCTTGCCATAGAGGCCTGTGCAGTCGTCCGGGTGATGACCGAATCGCTCTTGGCTGAGATGCTGGCAATACCGGATGCCCACGATCTGTTTCAGTGGCTGCGTACGCTTTCGTTCATCGAAGCTGTGCCACGGGGCGTGGTTCTGCACGACTTAGCGCGGGAGGCGATCGCGGCCGATCTCCGGTGGCGCAACCCCGACCGCTACCGCCGGCTCCACGATCGAGCGCGGGCCTATTATGCTGCACGTCTCGACAGGGGCGATGAACGGAGCCAGCAGGCACTGCTCGCAGACTACATCTACCTGCACCGCGATAATCCCCTCCTCCAGCCCCTCTTTACTCAACTTGAAGAAGAAGTAGAATCTTTCGAGGCGCTCTGGATCGATCTCCCCCGCCCCGATGACTGGCCAATCCTGCGCGCCATGGTGGCACAACACGAGGGCGAGCCGGCAGCACAGCTTGCCGACTACTGGTGGTCGCGTCAGCCGGAGGGCGTGCGCGTGGTGCGCAACCACACGCACCGGCCGGTCGGTATGCTCTTCACTGTGATACTCCAGGAGAGTTCTGTCCATGACCTCGCGTTCGATCCGGCGACCCGAGCAGCATGGCAGTATCTCGAGACCACCCGTCCCCTTCGCGAGGGAGAGCGAGCCGCTCTGTTTCGCTTCTGGCTTGCCCAGGAGACCTATCAGGCCCCTTCGCCCGTCCAGGGCTTGATTGCAGTGCAGATAGTCCGCTACGCGCTGAGTACGGCGCGGCTGGCCGTTACCTTTCTTCCCTGTGCCGAGCCGGAGCTCTGGGAGTTTATCTGTGCCTATGCGGACTTTGCGCGCGTTACCGAGGCTGATTTTGAAATCGCCGGCCGGCGGTATGGCGTCTACATGCACGATTGGCGGGTCGTTCCTCCTGCAGCCTGGCTTGAGCTCTTGGCTGAGCGCGAGCTTACAACCGAGCCAGTTCTTCCGCAGCCGGGTACAGCAACGCAGGTCCTGGCGCTCAGCCGGGAGGAGTTTGCCGCGGCGGTCAAGGCAGCGCTGCGGGCCTTCCAGCAACCGCTTGCGCTCGGGGAAAATCCGCTCCTGCGGACGCGTTTGGTGCTCGATCGGAGCGGTTGGCGCGCGACAACTACGCAGCGCGTGACTACGCTGCGAGAAATCCTGATGCAGGCGCTAGAGACATTGCGGAGCGCGCCCCGGCTGAGCAAAGCCTATGCGGCACTCTTCCACACGTATATCCAGCCGGCACCTTCCCAGGAGCACGCAGCCGATCTTCTGAATGTACCGCCGCGCACGTTCCGCCGCCATCTCAAGTGTGGCGTGGCCTATGTGACGGAGCTGTTGTGGCGTCAGGAACTCTACGGTCCTTTCTCAGGGTAACCCTCGTACGACTGCCTCATTGCCCTTACGCCGGGGCACACCGGCATGACTCAGTGTCCTATGCCTGCGCTATGCCGCCTTGGACCATGAGGATAGCCAAGACAAGGCGGCGCGGTCTTTCTTCAGACTAAGCGGCCATACGCCTTGACATCTGGTGGGTGAACCTCTATCATGAATTAGCCAAACGAACGTTTGGAAGAAAAATGAATGAGGAGGATCACAGGATGGCGCTTCGCTGGATGGTAGCATTGCTCAGCCTGGCGCTGGTAGCAGTTTCGGCACACCCCGTCGCTGCCCAGGCGGGACGAGCCCGCGTGCGCGTGGTGCACGCCTCACCGGACGCTCCTGCGGTCGACGTAATTGTGAACAACGTGCCCGCTTTTCGGAATATTGCGTTCAAATGGGTCACAGCGTATGCCTCCCTTGCTCCAGGTCGGGCGGCGGTGCAGGTCGTTCCAGCAGGCGCTACCCAACCGGTCGTTATTGACGCCGCCCTGGATTTGCGCGCCGGGGCCGACTACACGGTCATTGCAACGGGCAGGTTGGCCGGCATCGCGCCGCTTGTCCTTATGGACGACAACACACTCCCTGTAGGAAACCGCGCGCATGTGCGCTTTGTCCATGCCTCGCCGAACGCACCTGCGGTTGACATCGCCGTGAAGGGAGGACCGGTGCTGTTCCAGAATATTGCGTTTCGGCAGGTCGGCACCTATACGCCGGTGCCGGCGGGCACGTATGACCTCGAGGTGCGCGTCGCCGGAACGAATACTGTAGCGCTCGAGGTACCTCAGGTGCGCCTGAGCGCCGGAACCGTGTACACCGTGTATGCCGTGGGACTGGTGGGTGAGCAGCCTGCTCTGGAAGCTCTGTTGAGCGTAGACGCGACCGACCAGCCCCAGCAGCTCCCGCGCACCGGTGGCGCTGTCGGTGCGGTTCTCCCACTACTCCTGGCCCTCGGAGCGATCCTGATAGTTGCCTGGCGATATGGGTATCGGGCCCGACTGCGCGGGCTGGCCTAGCCAGCGAAGGACAAACCGCTTGGCTCCGGCACCGGGTGACATGGTTGCGGCGAATGCCGGAGCTATCTAGCCGTAGAGGGAGGGTGCGCGGACCGGTCGCTCAGTGAACATGGGGTATTTGACAAGGCATGCCGCCGCACCTACGGTAGCTCTCGTACGAGAGCGTAAGAGAAGAGACGACCAAGAATGCATGGTTGGTGACGATGCCAGGTCGGCGGCCCGGTCCTACACCCCAACATCACGAGCAGCGTCAACGGATTCTTCACGCGGCCCTCCGTCTCTTCGCAGAGCATGGCTATGAAGCAACCGGCTTGCGCGCGATTGCCGAGGCAGTGGGGATGAGTCCGGCGTCGTTGTATCACTATTTCCCATCAAAGGAAGCGATCATGGAGGCGCTCCTTGAGCGCGCGGCCGGCGGTCCTCGCGAGGGTGTGGCGCGATTGCCGGAGCAGGCATCGCTTCGGGAGATCTTGGAGGCTGCCGGGCGTGGGTTTTTCCGCGGCATCAGCACGATACCGGCAAAACAACTCCTCAAGGTTGTCCTTGTGGAGGCGCATCATCGCCCGGAATGGGGGCGCCGCTATCTCGAGCAGTTGTCTGACCCTACCCAGGGCGCCGTAGCGGCGCTCATTGAGCGTGCATTGCCCGAAAGGGCACGCCGGCAGCTGCGCGCCGATTGGCTTGCCCGTCAGTTCACCGGAGCACTTCTTTCTTTTGTTATCCACGAGGAGCTGCTGCGGCGCGGGGGCGAGAACTCACCGGATCGTGAGGCGTATCTTCAGCAACTCGTTGCGGTGTTTGCCGCCGGGGTTGAAGCAATCGATGCCGGAGGCGAGCCGCGTGCCGAGAGCATTACTGCACGAGCTGAGGAAGGTTTATGATCCAGCGGGTTGTGCTTGTAGCTCCACGCGGGTTCTGTGCCGGAGTTGTGCGCGCCGTAGATATAGTGGAACGGGCGCTGCAGGTGTATGGCGCGCCGGTTTACGTGCGCCGTCCCATCGTGCACAACCCTCATGTCGTAGCCCGGCTTGCGGCAAAAGGGGCGATCTTCGTGCAGGAGATCGACGAGGTGCCCCCCGGAGCACTCGTGATCTTCAGCGCACACGGTGTTGCACCGTCTGTGTGGCAGGCGGCAGCCGCGCGCGGGTTGGACGTCCTCGATGCGACATGCCCGCTTGTGACCAAGGTGCACCGCGAAGTCCGGCGGTATCTCGAGGAAGGATATGAGGTGGTTTTAATCGGCCATGCCGGCCATGATGAGGTGGTGGGAACGCTCGGACAGGCACCTGGACGCATACACCTCGTAGAGCGCCCTGAGGACGTCGAGCGCCTGGTGATAGCGAATTCCCAGCGGGTTGCCTGCGTCACGCAAACAACGCTCAGTCCGGAAGACGTCGCTCCGGTCATGGCGGCTCTGGAGCGACGCTTTCCCGGCCTGGTTCGGCCATCTACTGCAGACATCTGCTTCGCCACACGCAATCGCCAAGATGCGGTGCGCTGGCTAGCGCACCGGGTTGATGTTGTGCTTGTGCTGGGAGATACGAGCAGCTCGAACGCCCAGCGACTGCGTGAGGTCGCTGCACGGACCGGAACGCCAGCGTACCTCGTAGGGCGGATTACCGAGCTCGATCCTGCCGTCCTTGCCCACGCGCGTGTGCTGGGCCTGACCGCCGGTGCCTCGACACCGGAGGAGTTGGTGCATGAAGCGGTCACGCACTTCCGTGCTCAGGGGGCTGTAGTAGAAGAGGTGACGCTTCAGGTAGAGCATACATGGTTTCCGCTGCCTGACTTCGCCACACACCGTGCGGGGATGGCCTCATGAGCGTAAATGATCCCGCCGCTCCTGTGCCGGCACAGATTGCGTCGTACCTCTCGACTCGAGCGCGCACCTTTGCTCTCGCCGCTCGGTTTTTACCCGCGCGCTATCGCCGGGCCGTGGTTGTGTTATATGCTTTTTGTCGTGTAATTGATGACTTGGTTGATGATCCTTCGCCGGAGCTCTCTAACGAGCAAATCCGTGCCAGGCTCTATGGCTGGCGCCGGTGGCTTCACCAGGAAGGTTGCGGAAGTAGGCCTGAGCCGGAGGAGCTTGCCATTGAGCTTGAAGCGGTCTTGCGCCGCTTCAGCGTGCCCCGCGCGTACTTGCTGGCCCTCCTTGATGGTGTAGAAACAGACCTGGTTCCGGTGACAATACGCACCTTCAAGGAGCTGTATATCTACTGCATGCGCGTGGCCGGAACTGTAGGGCTGGCAATGTGTCATCTGCTAGGAGCTCGTCATACTTCCTCCTATCGTGCTGCAGCAGAGCTCGGCGTTGCCATGCAACTCACCAATATCTTGCGGGATCTGGGAAGCGATTTGCGGCGGGGACGGAGTTACCTCCCTGCTGATGAGCTGGCACAGTTTGGTTATTCTCCGGCACGGTTGCGCTACCTTGCCACGACCTCTGCTATACCGGATGACTCTTTTCGGGCGCTCATGCGCGTCCAAATCGAACGAGCTCAGATGTACTACGCACGCGGCCTTGCAGGGGTCTGGTTGCTGCCTCCTGAGGTACGCCTAGCCGTGTTGGTTGCCGGTCGGGTGTATCGGGCCATTCTCAAGGCAATCGAGGCACAAGACTACAATGTCCTTGGTCAACGGGCTGTTGTCTCCCATCTCGTCAAATTTCGTGAGGTGCTGACGGCGCTGGCACTGGTGCATCTGTGGGGACGAGACTGTGGTGAGGCGCCCGGCGAGGCATCTTCACAGCTTCAAACTGAGGTGCGGTCATGGCTCGCGTTCTCGTAATCGGTGGTGGGGTCGGTGGGCTGGCAACAGCCATGCGGTTACAAGCGCGCGGCCATGATGTAACAGTTATTGAGGCGCGGCCGCGTGTAGGCGGGCGAGCATATCAGTTTTGCGAAGCCGGATATACCTTTGATACAGGGCCGACGATTATCACTGCTCCACAGCTGTTGCGCGCGCTGTGGGCTGCAGTGGGTAGCAATCTGGATGATGCTGTTGAACTGGTTCCTCTGCGTCCGTTCTACGAGATATGCTTCGCTGATGGCGTGCGCTTTTCGTACTGGGGCGAGCCGGAAGCAATGGAGGCAGAGATTGCTCGGCTCTGTCCGTCAGATGTTGCCGGCTATCGCCGTTTTCTGGCAGCGACTGGCGTTATCTATCATCGTGCTTTCGAGCAGCTTGCCAGGAAGCCATTTCTTTCTCTGACAAGTTTCCTCAAGATCGTGCCGGATCTTGCGCGCCTTCGGGCATACCGGAGTGTCTACAGCTACGTTGCCCAGTTCTTTCAGGATGAACACCTGCGGATAGCGTTCAGTTTCCATCCCCTCTTTATCGGGGGCAATCCATTTCGGGCCAGTGCGATCTATAGCATGGTGCCCTATCTTGAGCACCTGGGAGGCGTCTGGTTCGTACGTGGCGGCACGTATGCCCTTGTGGAGGCAATGGCGCGCCAGTTTGAACAGTTGGGAGGCAACATACAGTGTGGCGATCCGGTAATCGAGATCATTCTTCGAGAAAAGCGAGCTGCAGGTGTCCGTTTACGATCCGGCGCGATGCTTTCTGCAGATGTTGTGGTAAGCAACGCTGATGTGGCGACGACGTACCTCAAACTTCTTCCTGCTCAGTATCAAAACAAAGGATGGGGAGCAAGACTTCGACATCTGAAGTATTCTATGTCGTGTTTCATTCTTTATCTCGGATTAATAAAGCAATACCCCTCTTTGCATCACCATACCATCGTGATGCCGCGCTGCTACCGATCCATTGTAGAAGCCATCTTCCATCACGAGTTGATTGAGGATGACCTTGCTCTCTACATTCATGCGCCGACACGCACCGATCCAACACTCGCTCCACCGGGTGGAGAGACGCTTTATGTGCTGGTTCCGGTGCCGAACTTGCAGGCAGATATCGATTGGTCGGTGATGCCTCATCGTCTGCGAGAGCGGATTTTTGATATGCTGGAACACAGGCTCGGGCTTACCTGCATTAGGCAACACATTGCTGTGGAGCGCCGGTTTACTCCCTGTGACTTTGCCGGCGAGCTGGGAAGTTATCTTGGGGCTGCATTCTCGATCGAGCCAACTTTGTTCCAATCGGCATACTTCCGGCCCCATAATCGCTGTGCAGATGTGCCGGGGCTGTATCTCGTCGGCGCAGGCACGCACCCCGGTGCTGGGCTCCCGGGTGTGCTGGCTTCTGCAGAGATTACGGCCGCGCTCGTGGATGCAGATTGCGCCGGCCTCCGGCGCCGTCTAGTCCTTTCTGTGCCGCTGAGGTCTGAGCGCTATCGAGCGGCTGCATGCCGGCCGGAGCATGAGCATAGCGGGTCACGCTCGGAGATGCTCTGACATGTCGATGCGTGCTTTGATGAGCCGTCTCCTTAGCCTTGTTGCGTTCCTTCAAGCATTGTTCGGCCTGCGCGTGATGCTGCGTCTAGCACGAACGTTCAATGGGCAGGCCATCCGGCCGTGCGATGCTGCTGAGAGCAATCTGCCGCTGATTTCTGTCGTTGTTCCGGTGCTCAATGAATGTGAGCGCCTCGCGCCCTGTCTCCAGGGTCTTCTGGAGCAGGGCCCAGAAGTGGCTGAAATCCTCGTTGTAGATGGCGGATCGACGGATGGCACACCGGAGCTGGTTGCGTACTATCAAGCACGCGACAAGCGACTGCGCCTGATCGATGCCGGTCCGACTCCGCCGGGATGGAACGGCAAAGCCTGGAACCTTCAGGTAGGCTTCGATGCATCGGCATCGTCGGCCTGCTGGCTGCTCACGCTCGACGCCGATGTCCGTCCTTCTCCGGACCTGGCGCGGTCACTTGTTGTGCACGCGCAGCGCGCCGGAATTCACGCCCTCAGCGTGGCCACGCAGCAGGAGGTCTCGGACGCTCTGGAAGCTCTCGTACATGCTGTGTTCCTGGCTACGCTCGTCTATCGATTCGGTGCGCCGGGGCATGCCGTGTCACAGGTCGATGCGGTCCAGGCAAACGGGCAGTGTTTTCTCGTGCACAAGGATGCGCTCCGCGCCTGCGGCGGTTTCGAGGCGATCAAAGATTCGCTCTGTGAGGATGTTACCCTGGCCCGCGCGCTGGTTACGGCGGGATACCGGGTCGGTTTCTATGAGGCAGGCTCACTTGCCAGAGTGCGGATGTATCGCAACTGGCGGGATGTCTGGGACAACTGGCCTCGCTCCCTCCCACTCCGAGATCGTTTCTGGCGAACGCGCAGCATCGTCGCGCTGATTGAGGTCACGTTTGTGCAGGCGTTGCCCCTACTTTTCACTGTGCTGCTCTGGCCGCAGCGCCGCCGGCGGCGCTGGGCATTTGCGGTAAACAGTCTCCTCGTCGGTATCCGGCTGGGGGTTCTGTGGGGCATGGCGCGCGCCTATGCCTCGCGACCATGGGGCTACTGGCTTTCTCCTCTCTGCGATCTGCCGGCTGTGGTCAGGTTGTGGGATAGCCTGCTACGCCGCCGCCATACCTGGCGCGGCCGCGAGATAGTCGTTGGAGAATGGTGATGAGCTTTGTTCTCGGATTTTTTGCCGCCCATCTGGCCGCCCTGGGTTTCGGCCTCTTTGGACTGCTGGTCGTGCTGCCGAAGTTGCATGCCTGGGCCGCAAACACAGCAGCCCTGCCGGTGCTCAACTTTGGTCTGCAATATGCGGGGTCGGTACATATCGTGTGCGGGGCAGCAACGATGCTGGCCTTTGGCATACGCCGGCTGGGAGCGCGCCGTACTGCGCTGTTCTTTGTAGTAAGCGTAGGGGTTTCACTGATCTACGAACTCCTTGGCACGAGCACCGGGTGGCCCTTTGGGGCCTATTCCTACATGTCAGGACTAGGGGTGCGGGTCTTTGACCGTGTGCCGGTAAGCATTCCGCTGTCATGGTTCTATATGGGGTTTGCCTCGTATTTGCTTGCGGACGCCCTAGTACAGCGCCTGACCCGTGAGGCATGGGCCGGATGGTCGGTGCTGCTGGGTACCTGGCTGCTGGTGTCCTGGGATATAGTTCTCGATCCGGCGATGTCGCATTCGAGGCTGCCCGCGCAGTTCTGGGTCTGGCATGTGAGCGGTCCGTATTTCGGCATGCCGCTCACGAACCTGGCCGGCTGGGCGCTCACCGGCCTAACATTCCTTGCGCTGAGCCGGTATCTGTGGGGCCGGACTCCACCGCACGAGAGCGTACCGGTGGGAATCCCTCTGGCAGTGTATGCGGCAAACATTGCTTTTGCGACGGTGCTTAGTCTCTGGGGAGGATTATGGATACCACCGATTCTGGCCAGTGTCTCCGGGATTGGCCCGGTCTGCGCGATCTTGCTCGGCTTCTGGCTCAAAGAACGTGGGGCTCCGAGCCGGCCGGTCGGCAGTCCGGCCCAAGCGCCTGTATCAACCTGAGCGACGTACATACAGGCCGCAGAGCACACAAAGGAGAGGGCAGCTTCCTCCGGCTTCCGGTAGTCGGCTGCGCAGGTCCGAAGACTCGCGTCGATTCCCCGGCGGCCACATGGGCCTGGTGGATGCTACGCACATACAGCCGGTTCATGCTCCGGCGATCCTTTGACGTGTACACAGAAGGGGCAGACGCTGTCCCGCCGGCCGGTCCTGTCCTGATCGCCGCTCGGCACTACCATCATCTTTATGACGCCTGTGTGTTTCTTGCTACACTGCCCCGCCCGCTTTCGTTTGTCGTCGCGCTCGATTGGGTCGATCGTCCGGCGCTGCGCAGGCTCATGGAATGGGCCTGCCGCACTGCGCGCTGGCCGGTGGTGCTGCGCTCCGAGGCGCTTCGCGATCCGATGGCACGCGCACACAGACACCGCAGCGCCTACAGCGCCGCTGAGGTGCCGGCGTACTTGCGCCGTGCCGTGGCAGATACGGTAGGGCTGCTTGTCCAGGGCCGCGCAGTCGTCGTTTTTCCAGAGGGATACCCCAATATTGATCCCGTTTATAGCCCGAAAGGACCGGCCGCCTCCTCGTTCGTGCCGTTCCGCCCCGGCTTCGCCAGGTTCGTCATCCTGGCTGAGCGGGCTGCCCGGCAGCCGATTCCTATTGTGCCTGCCGGCTTGCACTATTCCTTTGCGGGAAGACGCGCGGCCGTGTGGCTGCGCTTTGGAGGGCCATGGTATGTCCCTAGAGCGGCGTGGAGCTGCAGTCGAGCGGAGCAAGCAGAGATCATTCGCCGGTTTATTGCCGCTATCGAGAGTGAGGTCCAGGCACTTTCGCATCCCTGATCGGTTAAATTCAGAGTTTCAGAGTAAATTTTATATAATAAATCCCTGGTAGAAACAAGTAAAAACTTAAGATTTAAGATACTAAGGAGAGAACAGTGCGGGTTATTATTACGGGAGGAACCGGTCTGATCGGGCGGGCGCTGACAAAGCATTTGCTCTCCGGCGGATATGAAGTAGTTGTCCTTAGCCGGGATCCCGCACGAGCGCACGCGCTGCCATCGGCAGCTCAGGTTGTCCGCTGGGATGGCCGCACGGCCGATGGCTGGGGCGATCTGGTTGACGGTGCGGAGGCAATCGTCAACCTCGCCGGCGCAAGCATCGGTATCCCACCGCTCCCATGGACTGCGGAGCGCAAACGCCGCATTCGCGAAAGCCGGCTGAATGCCGGTCGCGCTGTGGTGGAGGCCGTGCGCGCCGCGGCGCGCCGTCCAAGGGTAGTTGTGCAATCCTCCGCCGTGGGTTACTACGGCCCGCGCGGCGATGACCTGGTAACAGAGGACACGCCGCCCGGGACGGATTTCCTCGCACGCGTCTGTGTGGACTGGGAGGCTTCGACGGCGGAGGTGGAGACGCTGGGAGTGCGGCGGGTGATCATTCGTACCGGTCTTGTCCTGAGCGCCGATGGCGGGCTGCTTCCCCTGGTAGCGCTGCCGTTTCGCTTTTTCGTGGGTGGACCGCTGGGAAGCGGACGCCAGTGGATGCCCTGGATTCATATCGCCGACCATGTGGCAGCCGTCCGGTTCCTTATCGAGCGTGAAGGGGCGCAGGGGCCATGGAATCTCACTGCTCCGACGCCGGTGACCAACGCTGAATTCAGTCGCGCTCTGGGCCGCGTGTTGCGGCGGCCATCCTTCATGCGGGTTCCGGCGCTTCCACTGCGGCTCGCGCTTGGTGAACTCGCCGACCTCCTCTTGCTGGGCGGACAACGGGCCGTGCCTGCCCGTCTTCAGCAGGAAGCGTTCTCCTTCACGTACACAGAGATCGAGCGTGCTCTGAGGGATCTACTGCGATGACCTTTCGTCATCGCTTTCGTGTGCGTGCGCCACTCGCAGCGGTCGCAGCGTTCCACCGCCGCTCGGAGAACCTGGAGGCGATTACGCCGCCGCCGCTACGCGTAACGATAGAGCAGCGCTCCTCCGTGGGGGCAGGCGGGGATGTGGTCACACTTCGTTTACGCGCGGGGCCCTTCAGCCTGCGCTGGGTCCTGCAGGTCCAGGAAGTTGCCGCGGCGGGGTTCGTTGACCGGCAACTTCATGGACCGTTTCGCCGGTGGGAGCACCGCCATATCTTTGTGCCGGTCACTGAGACCACGACCGACGTCGTCGATATCGTGCAGGCTTCCCTCCGCCCCCATCCGCTGTGGGCTCCCCTTGGTCTCGTCATGTGGCTTGGCCTGCCGCTCCTCTTCGCATACCGCGCCTGGAAGACACGATGGCTACTCTCTCAGCCACGCCGCACCGGGTAGCGGCTGGGTTTGACGGAGCTCCTGTAGCATCTGTATGTTACCAGCGTTATGTTCGTTCGTTTTGCCATAGGGATATATCCTTACGTAATGAAAGGCGGCAGGTCTGATGGCAACGACTGACTCTCGCACGCCGGACGTGCGCGCAGCCGATCCCGCGCACCATGCCACCGGCCGGGGCGATGTGCAGCAGGAAAGTGTTGTACCGCTGATCCAGCTCGATGATCTCACCGGCGGCCAAAGCGCCGCGCCGGAAACGCCGCAGCTGCCGGCCGCCCCGGCGACCGCGGGCGAGCGGCCGATGACGGTGATGGAGGCCATCCGCACCCGCCGCACGATCCGCCGCTTCAAGCCCGATCCGGTGCCGGAGCAGGTACTCTATAACCTGATCGATGCGGCGCGGTGGGCTCCGACCGCCTGCAACATGCAGCTCTGGGATTTCATCGTGGTGACCGACCCGGCGCGGCTGGCGGAGATCGCTCAGGCGGTGCCTCACGTGAAGCTCGCCCCGGCGGCGATCTTCGCCTGCTACAACAAAGAGTTCTCCCAGGGCAGCGCCGGAGGCATCCAGAGCACTGCCGCGGCGATCGAGAATATGCTGCTCTATGCCCATTCGATCGGGCTGGGCGGCTACTGGGTCGCCACGGTGGATGATCTCCCGCTCTTGCGCAAGCTGCTGGGCCTGCCGCCGCAGATCGAGTTCGTCGCCACGGTGCTGGTGGGCTACCCCGATGAACAGCCGTCTGCCCCGCGGCGTTGGCCGGTGGAGGACCTGCTGCACTGGCAGCGCTATCGCCCACGCACGCTGCTGCCGACCTCGCCGGACCCCGATCGCTGGTCGATGGAGCAGATCCGGCAATATCAGATGGCGCGCATCCGCTCGGGCGCCCGCTACAACAAGCCGGTGCGCTCGGAATATGAGGCGCTGGTCTCGCTCATCGGCGGGCGATTGCGCGAGCTCAAGCCGCAGCGTTGGCTGGACCTCTTCCCCTGCACCGGCCTCTATCTCGAGGGGTTGTGCGAGGCTTATCCCGACGCTGAAGAAGTGGCGTTCGTGGAACTCTCCGAGCAGACGGCCGAGTTCGTGCAGAAGCGCACAAAGCGTCCGCTGGTGTATTACGAGTACAACTGGAACAAGCCGCTGCCGTTCAAGGACGGCACGCTCGACGTGGTGACGTGCATCTTCCGGCTTGAGGGTCTACCGAAGGCGCAGCAGGTGCGCGTGCTGTTCGAGGCCGGCCGGGCACTCAAGTCCGGTGGGCGCATGGTGCTCGCTTTCGTCAACCGCTTCTCGTACTTTTCGCTGATGCGCCTGCTGCGCGGGCTGTACTCGCAGAAGCGACGCACGGTGGAGTATATCCTGGCGCCCGATCCGAGCCTGGGGCCGTTCAAGCCGCTCGATCCGGTGCAGGTGCTGGCGATGTGCCGTCAGGGTGGGCTCTTCTTAGAGCGCGACCGGCGGCTCTTCCCGCTGCCGCCGCCCGACGAGGTGCGCCACCGTGTGCGCAACTTCCGCGAGCCCTTCAAGAAGCTGCAGTATCCGGCGCTGGCGCTCTCTGCGGCGGCGGGTGTCTTGACACCGCTCCTGCGGAACCAGGCGAAGATCTACGTCTGGGAGCTGGTCAAGCGGGCTGGGGCATAAGGCTCTAGGAGGCATGGCCTGCCCGAACATGAGTGCACTGCTGCGTGCATCCAGGCGATGATCCCGCGGCGCGTTCTGGAGCTGTTGGCCGGCGTATCGACGTACCTCGCCGGCCCAGCGCGGGCGAACGGTGTGCTGGTGTGCCCGCGCCATCGTATCGAGCACACGGCGAAGAACGCCCGCAGCATCGTTGTCGACTGCATTCTCTTCCGCGAGACCGGAGAGGAGCGTTACCTCGAGCGAGCGCGTCGGCGTGCGCAGCGCACGCTGGCCCGGCGGGCGCGCGATCCGGAGCACGGCGCGTGGATCTATCTGCCGGCGCGGCACGATGCCCGCAATATCTCCACCTCGGTGATCGATAGTGGCGAGGCTACCGACGCCCTCGCCACGCTGCTCCTGATGCACGGCGACCGGCTGGAGCAAAAGGAGCAGCAAGCGATCGAGCAGGCGATCACCGAGAACGCGGCTACCTACCTGGCCTGCCACGCGCCCGGCAAGGAGATCACGAACCAGCGGCTGTGGGGTGCCATGGGCCTGGCGGCAGCGTACCGGCTGCTGGGCCGGCCGGAGTGGCGGTCTATTATCTGGGAGTGCCTGGAGCGCTCGCTCGACGAGCAGCATGCCGACGGCTCCTGGCCGTACCATCCCGCTCCCGAGCAGGCCGGCATCCATCCGGGCATCCGCGATATCACGAGCTACTACCAGTCTCGCTGTCTGGCTTTTGCGCACTACGCCCTGGAGTGTCTGGGCAGCGCACAGCCGGAGGAGGCGGCGCGGCGGGCCCGCCTGCTGGAGGCGCTCCGGCGGGGCACTGAGTTTCTCCTGGCGCTCCATCAGCCCGACGGACGCAAGAGCCTCCTCCTAGAGGCCAAGCGGTGGTTCTGGGAGGCGCCCGACGAGAGTGGCAGCTTCCCGTACGATATCTTCGCCTTCCTGCGCGCCTGGGAGCTGTGGGAGGACGAGCGCTACCGCACCGCCGCGCTGGTGGCGCTGGAGCAGGTGATGCAGCACCAGCAGCGCGATGGCTCGCTTGCGGCGCATGCCGGACCGGACCGAGACTTCGTGTGCCCGATCTTCCATACGGCCGATGCAGCGTGGATCGCGCGGGTGGCGCATCTCTTGCCGATCACGGACGAGCCCGCCGAGTATGTACCGCCGGGCCAGCCACATCGGCGCGTCTTTCCGCAGGCGGGGCTCGTGCGTTACGATGATGCCCATCAGACCCTCCTGGTGCGCACGGCCAGACAGCCGATGAACTTGCTGTATGGTACGGCGCTGGCAGGAGCGAGTGTGGTCTATTACGGACGGGCCGACTGCGGGTGGCGCAATCTGGTCCATCCTCGGCCGGAGCAGGCGGAGAGCGAGGGGAGTTTTGCTCTGTACCCCTTGCGACCGCGTCCGGTGACGCGTCTACGCGAATTCTTGGCGCAGAATCGGCTGGGCCGGGACCTGCGGCTCTGGCTCTTTGTGCTGCGGTTGGAGCTCGCAGCCGGCCGGACCGGCACGGCGGCGCTGCGCCTGTGGCGGCGCGTACTGCGTCCGTTGCTGGCTGCACCGCGCGGGGTGCTGGCGGCGCACTGGGCGCTGACAGGCGAGCTGGAAGAACGGCCCCAGGGGCTGCGCGCCACGGTTCGCCCGGCGCGCTGGGACGGCACCGTCGATGTACCGGCAACCCTGTTGCGGGAGTACGACTGGTCAAACGGCCGCCTGCGCGTGCACGAGGAGCTTACGGTTGAGCAGGGCCTGCGCTGCGCTGTATACATCAAGCCGGCACATGCGCGCGCGTTCCAGATCAAGGCTGGCGGGCCGGTGATCGCGCGAGGCGTGCGTCTCGTGCTCTTGCCGTCCGAGCAGGGGCGGCTGCACGTGTCAATCAGCTATGAGCTGGGGTGAGGGGCCGGGGGTAAGACCTTAAAGGTAAGGCTTAAAGTGAAAGTAAAAAAAGGAGAAACGCCTATGGCGGGATATGGACCGGCGGCGGACGGCGGCATCGCCGGGTACTACGCGCGCCTGCTGACCTGCTGGCGCGCCTGCCAGTGGCGGAGATCGAGCGGGCGCTGGCGCTGCTGCTGCAGGCGTATCAGCATGGCCGGCGCATTTATTTCCTCGGAAACGGCGGCAGCGCAGCCACAGCCTCACATGCGGCCAACGATTTCTGCAAGCTCACGATCTCGCCGGGCAAGCCGCGGGTGAAGGCGCTTGCGCTCACCGACAATGTGCCACTCATCACCGCCTGGGCAAACGATGCGGCGTACAGCGATATCTTTATGGAGCAACTGGAGAATCTGCTGGAGCCCGGCGATGTGGTTGTGGCAATCAGCGGCAGCGGCAACTCTCCCAATGTGCTGAAAGCCGTTGAGTTCGCCCGTGCCCGCGGGGCGGCGACCATCGGCTGGACCGGCTTCCAGGGCGGCCGGCTCAAGGACCTGGTGGATGTGGCGATCGTCGTCCCCAGCGACTCCATGGCGCAGATCGAGGATGTGCATCTAACGCTGAACCACGCGCTGGCCGAGGCGCTGCGCGATGCCATTCGCAGGATGTAGCCGCGCTCTGCGTGCCCACGAGATATGTCCCGCCACCTTCCCTGAAGCTGGGAGCTAGGAGGGCCTATAAGCCGTACGGCGCGGGCAAGAACGAGGTGACGCATGAAGGCGTTGATCCTTTCGGCCGGGGAGGGCACACGCCTACGCCCGCTCACCCTGAGCCGGCCCAAGCCGATGCTGCCGCTGGCCGGGCGGCCGCTCTTGGAGCACCTGGTCGCCTACCTGCGTTATCATGGCATCCGCGACATCGCGATTAACCTGCACTACCTGCCGCAGGTGATCACCGCGCACTTCGGCGACGGCGAGCGCTTTGGCGTGCGTATTACGTACTCGTACGAAGAGCGCCTGCTGGGCTCCGCGGGGGCCGCCAAGCGCCTGGAGCCCTATTTCGAAGGCCGGCCCTTTGTGGTGCTCTACGGCGACGTGCTGACGGACACACCGCTCGACCCCCTGCTGGCACAGCACACGACCTGTCGGGCGGCGCTGACCATGGCACTGTACCGCGTGCCCGACCCGGCGCGCGCGGGCATCGTCGAGCTCGATGGCACCGGTCGGGTGGTGCGCTTTGTGGAGAAGCCGGCTCCTGACCAGATCTTCAGTGACCTCGCCAATGCCGGCATCTATGTGGTTTCTCCCGAAGTCCTGCGCCTTGTGCCGCCCGAGGAGCCCTACGACTTCGGGCACGATCTGATCCCGCGCCTTCTTGCCACCGGCATGCCGGTATATGGATGGGAAGCAACCGGCTACGTGCTCGATATCGGCGATCCCCAGCGGTACGCCCAGGCTGAGCAGGACCTGTGCTCCGGCCGCTGCCGCTCGTTTGCCGAGTGATCAAGGCCCGGCACGCCGCGCAGTACCGCGGCATACAACAGCACGGAACAGCATGGCATACCCCGACAGTACTAGCCGCTTCGCCCACCGCTTCGCCGCGCCCGTGGCGGTGCTCTACACTGAGAGCGTCCACCAGGTGTGGACGGGGGGAGCGCGTCTATGCGGCCGCGCTCCTGCAGCACAATATGGGAGGAAGAGCCTGGCCATGGGGCAGCTCAAGCGCGAAGCACCGATCGACGACGATGACGTGCTGCTGAATAGCACCGAGGCGATGGAGTTCCTGCGCATCAGCCGCTCCAAGCTCTATCGCCTGATTGAGAGTGGACAGCTCCCGGGCTACAAGGTCGGCAGCACCTGGGTCTTTTACAAGCGGGACCTGCGCGCGCTTGTCAAGCCGGCGCGCGTGGCTGATGCTTAACGCGCCCGGCGTCACCCCGCACCGGCCGCCGTGAGGGCCATGCGGGAGGCACGGCACCCGGCCTGATCGGCTATCATATTCGCTGCCGGCCTCTGTTGGCAGCCTGGAGCCGTCTGGAGGGTGGGGTGAAGGTCTCGCACTGGTTTGTCGCTATCACGGCGCTGTTCGTTACCGCACTGCTCACCTCCAACATCATCGCCGTCAAGCTTTTCTTTATCCCTGGCGTTGTGCTGCCCTGGTCGGGAGAGCCGGTGGTTCTTCCGGCCGGGGTGATTATCTTTCCGGTGTCGTACATCTTCGGCGATGTGCTCACCGAGGTGTACGGCTACCGCATGGCCCGCCGGGTCATCTGGCTGGGCTTTCTCTGCAACCTGCTGATGGTCCTGGCGATCTGGACCGGCCAGCTCTTGCCGCCCGCGCCATTCTGGGACGCGCAGCCGGCCTATGAGCGCATCCTTGGCTTTACGCCGCGCCTGCTGGTGGCGTCGTTCGCCGCCTACTTGGCCGGCGAGTTCGCCAACGCTATCGTCCTGGCGCGCATGAAAGTGCTGACCCAGGGGCGATGGCTGTGGAGCCGCACCATCGGATCAACGCTAGTGGGGCAGGGGCTTGACTCGCTGGTCTTCGTTACCCTGGCCTTTGCCGGGATCATGCCCTCAGTTGAAGCGCTGGCCTCGACCATCCTGACCCAGTGGCTGACAAAGACTGTCTACGAGGCAGCGGTCACCCCGGTTACCTACGTCATTGTCACCCTGTTGAAGCGCATCGAGGGTATCGACGTCTACGACCGGGAGACGAACTTTAATCCGCTCGCCCTGGGTGAGTAGACGGTAACGTCACCCGGCGCTGTATGATCCCTGGGCCCGCATAGTCAAAGAGGAGTACGCCTCTTGCGCGCCCAGAGTTTCTAGAATTAGGCCCTGGGGGGATTGTTACGCTGTCGCCGGATCCGTTACGCTGCAAGTACGTGTAAGCTGCAAGCACGTTATTAATGCTTCCATCCCTGTCAGAACGCCGGGTAGGCCTGCAGGCGCAGGTATACCCGGTATCAACAGGGATCTAGCTTAATGTGAGGGAGGGAAACTATGGAAGGGCAGGAAAGCGGAACTCTGGGGGCCAGGTACAGCGGCCTGAGCGCAGCCACGCGCCGCCGGCTGCTGCGCGCCGGGGCTGCCGCAGCGGGGGCAGCGACCTACATGGCCCCGCGCATGCACCGGCTCGCTCTGGCGCAGGCGGTGGCATGCACACCGGGATTCGTAGATGTTGACAAGACAATTGATGCACTTGAGCCTTCCTCAGTTAGCGGGTTCTCGTGCCAGATCCGAGGGAAAATTATCTTTACTAACAATCTCAAGTGTTCCGTTACGGTGAATGGGTTGACAGATACTCTGTCCGGCCCGTCTGGTCTGAGTCAGGGCACTGCAAGCTTCTCGCCGGATCCCAATGATCCCAATAACGTGCCACAGACGGTCGCGCCTGGCGCAACGTTGACCATTAACTATATAGTGCCCTTTAAAGGGGTAGTAGGATCAGATGTTACGATAATCAACACATCTACCATTAGTATCACCCCTGGTCCGTCACCGCTGACAGCCACTGCTTCGCTTCGTGGCAGTGTAAATTGCCCCTAATTCGAGACCGTATTCGGCAGGAATAGAACAAGGGCGGCCCGAGTGTCGCCCCTGGGATGGGCCTTCCGGCCTTGCTGGCCTGCCCCTCCAGTTCGCCGGAGGGGCAGGCCATATGCTTTTAGCCGCAGCGAACAGCTGCGGCTTTTTGTTGCCCTGCTCACCGGGACAAAGCAGCAGGGCAGGCGTCCCCATGCCGGCCATCAGCCCGGCGCAGTGGGAGGGCCGGACCGGCCCCGCAGCCGGCTTAGCCCCATGCAGGAGCTACGCCTTCATCCGCGCCTGGTAGATCCGATCAACGAGCTCCATGGTCTTGACGGCGTCGGCGAAGTTGCTGGTGGGTTGCCGGCCTTCCTTCACACAGTCAATGAAGTGACGGTTCTCGTGGTAGAAGCCCAGGTAGTGGTGCCGTTCACGGCGAGGGAAGAAGTCGCGCGGGTCATAGCGCTCAGGCTCGCCGTCGTCAGCCACGATGTACGCTTCACGGTCGGCGTCCACGTAGGCGGTGATGTTGCGGCCGTGGAATTCGGCCCGAAAGATACGCCGCCCGGTGGTGTAGTTGGATTGCAGAATGCCGACCGCTCCGGTGCTGAAGGTGATCAGGGCGGTGAAGGCGTTGGGGAATGGTCCCGGGACGTAGCGCGTGCGGATGTCACTGACGACGTCCACCACCTCACCGCCGCAGAGGAAGCGCAGGTTGTCGACGGCGTGGATCCCATCTACGGTGAGCTGGTCGATGACCCCGCCATACACGAAGGCGGGCTGGGTAAGATCACGGGTGGACTTGAGGAAACTCACCGCTGCCTGCTGGATCGGCCCGCGCGCTTCCACGCGCTGCTTCAGCGCAGTGAGCGCCGGAATGTGGCGGCGCTGGAAGCCCACCATGGTGATGCAGCGGTATTCCTCGGCGTAGTAGGCCAGCGCCTTGGTCTGGAAAGTCGTCACCGCCGGCGGTTTCTCGATAAATACGTGACGGCCCAGCCGCAGGCAGTGCACTACCGGTTCAAACAGGTGCTGCGGCGGCATGATGACATACACAGCCTCGGGCTCCACCTCGTCGATCATACGCCGGTAATCGGTGTACACCCGCGGGATGCGAAAGCGTTCGGCAGTCGCCCGCGCTTTCTCCTCGATCAGATCGCAGATGGCAGCCAGCTCTACATCCTCGAACTCTGCCAGCGAGGGATAATGCACGCTGTTGGCCATGTGGCCCGCACCGATCAAGGCCACGCGCACCCGACGATCAGACATGCCCGGATCCTCCTGTTTTTTTACGTTTTCCACAAACCAGCCCTCCGTGTGAGGGGCTACACCTCGATCTGTTGCCACTTGCCGGCTCGAAAGCGCAGGAAGTTCAGGCTCGCTTCAAGGAGCGAGCCGAACAGGAAGGAGTAAAAGGCACCCGGCAGGCCCAGCCCGGCACGCACAGCCAGGACGTAGGCCACCGGGATCCGCACCAGCCACATCGAGGCCGACGTCACGATCATAGGAAAACGCGTGTCCCCGGCGCCGCGCAGGCCGCCGGCCGTTACCATGGCGATGGCCTGCAGGGGTTGCCCGAAGGCTATGATTTTCAGGCAGCGCGCACCGAGCTGTACGATCTCCGGATCGTTTGTGAACAGACGTATGATCTGCTCGCCCAGAAAGAAAAAGGTCAGCGCCGCCAGCGTCATCCAGATCATGCACGAGCGCATGGCAAACCAGGTTGCCAGGCGCGCCTGCTCCGGGCGCCGCGCTCCGAGGCTCTGCCCGGTCAAGGCCGTGGCCGCCATGCCGAAGCCGAAGCCCGGCATAAAGGAAATCCCGAGAATATTGAACGTGATGCGCTGGGTGGCGAAGACCATTGTGCCCAGGGAGATCACCACGGTGCTGTACACCAGCATGCCACCCGAGCGGGAAAGCTGCTCAATCATAGAGGGAATGCCGATCGCCAGGATCCGACGCGCCAGCGCAAGGTCGATGACCCAGCGAGCAGGCTGCAGGGGAAGATAGAGGCCGGCCCGCCCGCGCAGCAGCACCAGAAGCAGGAGGAGCGTGCCCACGATCCTTGCGCTGACGGCGCCCCACGCTGAGCCCAGCACGCCTAGAGCCGGCAGGCCCCCGAAGCCGAAGATGAGCACGTAGGCTACAAGCGCATTAATGACATTGCTCAGGGCGGTAACCAGCATGGGCGTGCGGCTATCCCCTGCCCCGCGCAGCGCGCCGCCCAGCACAAACATGGCGACTAGGAAGAACGAAAACAGGAACACCAGCCGGAGGTAGTCGCCGCCCAGCCGCACTACCTCCGGCTCAGGGCCCAGCACCTGCACCATCCAGTACGAGCCCGCGCCGCCGGCCACGGTCAGGATCCCTGCCAGGAGTGTGCAGAGCATAACCGACTGCTGCAGGACGCGGCTGGCCATGTGGGGCTGGCGCGCCCCGGTGAACCGCGCGACCAGCACCGTGGTCCCCATCGCCAGGGCACCGATGCCGGCAAAGACGACGAACAAGATCTGCGTGGCCACGCCGACGCCGGCGATAGCCTCACGGCCAAGGCGCGAGACCATGAGCATGTCAACCACGCCGATCATCGTCTGCAGCAGGTTCTCCAGAATGACCGGCCAGGCCAGTCGCACCACCATGCGGCGGATCTCGCCGGGAGAAAGACTCCCGTCTTCCTGCGCCGGCGCAGTCTCCAGGAGGGTTGCGGATATGCCCGGCCGCGGCTCGCTGCCAGACCGAGCGTCGTGTGCGGGCAGAGACTGCCCCTTTGGAAGGAAATGGTTCTCCTCTTCGCGCTCAGCACCGGGGATGATCTCCATGGGGCTCCTCGACTTCCGATTTTCGAGACATGGTGAGCCCTCCGCCGGCCTGACCGGGGGCACGAGCACAGAGACGGGATGTCTATGCACCTCACCGGATGCCCGGCCCCGTGATTTGGCGTGGGGCTGGTGCGGCGGCTCTCAGGACAGAGGGTGTGGCGGGCGGCCGGCAGAGCTGCCGGCGCCCCATGCCGGTACGCTTCAGTGTAGCAGGTTTGCCGAGATTCGGCCGAGCCACTCCCCATCGTCATCCGGCGAAGCGCAGGCCGCGCATATGGAGCCGGCCATCCAACCGTCCGCGCAGCGGGCCGGCCCGAGCGCGTCGCTGGAGCTCGTCTACAAGAAGGTCCATCACCTTCCCCACTTCCCGGCGGCTGCGTCCCTGGGTGAACCAGTGGAAGCCGGAGTAGCCCTGCGCCAGGAAGCTGTCCATAGCAACGGTGTATGTCCGCTCTCGCCGCAGGCTGCTGCGGCCGATGCGCGCCTGGACTACTCGCTCACCCCACGGCCGTGTGTAATCGACCAGAAGCCGCATGCCGGACTGGTACAGGAAGTTCGTCGCCGGCCGTACCTCCGCGGCCTCGATCAGGCGGGCATCCTCCATGCGGGTCTCCGGTGGCAGGAAGGTGAAGACAGGGTCGGTGGCGCCATGCTCCAATGCGGCGAGCACCTCCTCTCCCGTAAGCTCCATGACCACGACCGAGGCGGTGGCCAGGAACACGTGCATCTCCAGGTCCCAGCGGCGTAGCGGCCCGGGCTCAATCGGAGGCACGATGAAGCTGGCTTTGGTGAGAAAGATGTCGGCTCCGGCAGCATGGCGCAGAATGTCGGTGACAAGGTTACTGAAGCCGTTCTCGAGGGCGTGGTCACCACCGAACCCTTCGGTGTGCGCAATTACCTCAAGTTTCTCCGGATAGCAGCGCTCCAGGTAGTGCCGAATCAACTCCTCTACTACGGCGTCACGAGGCGCACCGAGCGTCACCGGCAGCAGACGGTACTCCGCTGTGATACTCCCGTTTTCCCGCCGCAGCGACGACCAGCCGATGGCCATGTTGTTCAAACCGGCCTGCACAATGCTGGTCCGGCCGACCCGAATAGGGCTGGCGAGGCGATGATGGCTGTGGCCGCCGATGATGAGATCGATGTCTGGAACAGCCCGCGCCAGGGGCAGGTCACCGGCCAAGCCGAGGTGGGATAGCACAACCACCGCATCGGCCATCTGCCGTAGGCGCGGCACCCACACACGCGCGACCTCGATCGGGTCGGTGATTACCGGCGTGCCGGGGGGGCGCTCGGTAGGCGCGAGCGGATGGCCGGGTGGATAGGGCAAGGGCGTGGTGAGGCCGAGCAAGCCGATGGTCAGGTCTCCACACGTCACTACCAGGACAGGCTGAGATGGGGCCCACCAGTCCTCGAGATTGGCGGCGAGCAGCGGCGCCCCGACTTCGGTAAGGCGGTCGGCGGCGGAGGCGGAATCCGGCAGCTGGGTTTCCAGGTTTCCTGGGACGATGGCGTCGTAGCGCACGTGCTGCAGTACGGAGACAATAAGAGGCCAGTAGTAGCGGGCTAGTCCGAGGTCGCCGGTGTCAACGAGGAGGGTGTTCGGATACGCAGTGCGATACTGCTGGATCAGCGCGGCGATCTGTGGAAAGGTGCCGAGGCGCCCGTGCTGGTCGTTCGTGTGCAGGATGTGTGCGCTCATGCGCAGCAAGCGCAAACGTGAACCGTGTGCGTGATTTGTGTGCGACACCCGGCCGGCGCGGACCGGGAGAGGCCAGACGGGATGCGCCTAGGCGGCTCGTTAGCTGTTCCGGGTGGCTTATCGTCAATCTACCACAGAGCCGCACGCCGGACAAGCGAGAGGGGCGTGGTATAATCCGCCTGACCGCGTTCCGGAGGCAGTGGCAAGGCAGTGAATGGAGGAGCACCGGCCGAGACCCCTTACGGAGGCCGCCGCCTGGAGACGGCGGTGATCCTGGCGGCAGGATCCGGCAGCCGCATGTGGCCGTATAGCGAGACACGGCCGAAAGGCAGCCTGCCGATCGCCAATGTGCCGGCCGTGCGACGCCTGGTCGATGCCCTGCGCTACGCCGGCTGTCGGCGCTTTGTTGTGGTCGTTGGTCCTGACGGGGGGCGCATTCGCCAGGCGCTCGGGGCATTACCTGAGGTTGCTTTCGTCACGCAGCAAACGCCCCGTGGCACTGCCGATGCTCTGCTGAGCGCCCTGCCGCTGGTCGAGGGGGACCACTTTCTGGTCGCGCATGGCGATCTCCTGGTCGCGCCGGAGAATGTTCAGGCGCTGGCGCGGGCGTATGCGGCCGAAGACGTGCCTGCTGCGGCGCTCCTCGCCGAGCTGGACGGTGAGGCGCCCCGCGACTGGATCTGTGCTGAGGCGAGCGGCGGCGCGCTCGTGCGCGTGCTAGGGCACCCCAGAAGCGGGCAGTATCGCCTCTGCGGCATCTATGCCTTCAACCGCCGCGCGGTACCGTATATCGAGCGCAACCCGGGCATCCTAGAGAGCGTTCCGGTAGGCGGAATGCCGCCGCTGGAAGCAGAGCTGGCGGCCTCGCTCCAGCTTATGCTCGATGAGTCATTGGAAGTGCTGGCTGTTCCGGCGACCGAGCTGTTCGTCGACCTGGACAAGCCATGGCATCTCCTGGAGGCTAATCGGCGCTTTCTCGATTATGCGGCGCGGAAGCTTCAGGGCGATAGCATCGACCCGACGGCAAAGATTTCTGATGGGGCGGAGATCCACGGCCGTGTTATCGCCGGCAAGCAGAGCGTGATCGGGCCACGCTGCGTGATCCACGGCACAGTCTGGCTCGGCGACCACAGCACGATCACCAATGGTGTGGTACTCGGCCCAAATGTCGCCGTAGGAGACCATACGGTGCTGCGTAACTACTGTGAGATCGCCGGCTACACGAGCATTGGGCATCGCTGCGTCGTTGGCCACGGCGCTGAAATGAGCGGTGTGCTCATGGACCGGGCGTACCTCTACCACTATTGCGAGATGGCCGGGGTCGTTGGCACGGCGACGGATATCGGCGCCGCGACCGTGTGCGGGACCCTGCGCTTCGATGATGGGGCAACGGTGCACCGGATCAAAGGCCGTCCAGAGATACCACCCACTGGGGCCAACGCCACGTATATCGGCGAATTTTGCCGTACCGGCGTGAACGCCATCATCATGCCGGGCTGCAAGATCGGGCCGTATAGCTGCGTTGGACCGGGCGTCATCCTGTACGAAGACCTGCCGTCGCGGACGCTGGTGCTTGCCAAGCAGGAGCTGGTGCGCCGGCCGTGGGGACCGGAGCGATACGGATGGTAGGTGCGCTGGAGGCGGCGGTGGCGCTACTGCTTGGAGCGGCGGCGCTTTGGCAGGCTCTTGCCGGCTCCATCGGGCGGCGCCACGCCGGTCTCCTCCGTGCCGGCGCAGTCGCTGCCGGTCTGATTGCACTCGTGCCGGCGGCGACGGCGGTGCCGCTCGTTGCCAGGTATGGTCCGGCGCGCTGGACCTTTTCCTGGGTGCCCTGGCCTGGGATGGCCGTCACGGCGGGGATCGAGGTCACGCTGCTCGGCACGCTCCTGGCGCTTGGTGCGGCAGCTGCAACAGCGCTGGCGGTGACAAGCATCGCCGCCTGGTGGCCGGCCGCCCCGCCCTCGGCAGTGATCGCTGCGCTCCTGGGAGGCGCGGGCGCGGTCCTGCTGGCTAACGCGCCGGATGTGGTGCAGCTTACCTGGCTGGCCGGCCTGCTTAGTCTCGGTGGGGCCTGGCTGTGCGTGTATGGCAGCCCTGAGCAGCGTCGTCCGCCTGCTCGCACGGCCGTAGCCCATCCTTCTTTACTGCTCATTCTGCTCCTCACGGCCGAAGTAGTGTTGCTCCTGGCGGCTGTGCGGCTGGCACAGGTAAGCGGCTCCCCGGCCATCGGCGCGGTGCTTCCGGCGGCCGCACCGGGCGCAGGCGCTGCCTGTCTTATTGCTGCAGCGGTGCTGGCGCTGGCCCTGCCTATACAACTCCTGGCAGACAGTGCGCGGCCATTGGCTGCGCGCGCGGTAGTCCTTATCCCGGCATGTGCCGGTGGGTGGGTTCTGCTCTGGCGGGTCGATAGCCTGGTCGGCGGGCCCGAACGGCTGGCTCCCCTGCTGGTGCTTTTGGGCCTAGGCCTCTCGGCATGGGCAGCTTTCCGGCTTGTCGCTGCGCGCTTGCATTCCGACGAAAGCGGCGGTACGCAGGGGCTGTGGCGTGCCATCGCCGGGGACCTCTTGGGCGTCGCACTGGTCGGGCTCGGCGCTGGAGGGCGCGGCTGGCCGGGCGCAGCGCTAACGCTGTTCGCTGCAGCACTGCTCTTCGTTGAGCACGAGCTCGCGTCTCGCCGGCCTACATTGGAACAGGCAGTGCCTGTGGCGTACCTACCGGCTGCGCTCGTTGGTCGCTGCCTGGCGTACTGGACTGTGGCAGACGACCTGTGGCTGGCAGTGGCGGTGCTGATGCTTGGTGTGCCCGCGTTTGGGGTTCCAGCAGCGATGATCGGGCTTATGGGCCGGACCGGTTGTGCATGGGTGCCGTCTGATATCACCCAGCTCGTCGGTGCGCCGCGCACCTGGCTTCTCGCCGCATCAGTGGCCGGGGCGATACTCGTGCGCCCGCTCGGCGTGCTTCTCGTCGGGAGTACGGCGATGCAGGACCTGGTGCCGGCGAGCGGTCCTGATCCGACCGTTTACCTGATCGGCCTGCGCACAGTTGAGCTGCTGAGTGCAACGGTGCTGGGGCTCGTGGCCGTCGCCACAGCGCTGGGCTTACTGCGGGCGGCGAGCACACTCGGCCGCCTCCGGCGGTCCGCACCCGGCAGAGAAGCGCTCCAGACCAGGCCTGGACCGCGGTGGCCTGACTTCAGCGAGGCGCTGGACCGGGCTGTATCCGGCTGGCATGGGCTGCTGCAGGTTCTCCACGGCCGATACTACATCATTGGTGCAGTCCTGGTGGGTGTAGCCACCGTTGTGCTGCTGGCACAGTAGGGCCGGCACGATAGGGTGAGAGTGGGATACAGCCCGGGTAGGGTGACGCCGTTCTGGTGGCGCCATTCTTAAGGAAGCCTGTACTCATGCTTGTGGTCGTCGACGTGGTGCTGGTATGCGCCGGAGGGATCGCCGTTCTGGCACGGCACTGGCGGCTGAGCCTGGTCGGTCTGGTGGCGCAATACGTGCTCTCGGGTGTGTTGGTCTGGCAGGTTGCCGGCGCGCCTGCCGGCCTTGGCTTGGGATCCGCTGGGCTCACGACCTGCGCGATGCTTGGGCTGACCCTACAGGGGCTGGTTGGACATGGCCGGATGCAGGCTATGGCCGAGGGACGGTACTTCGACGCGAGCCTGGTGCGCCGGCACGCCTTCTTCGACGATTTCTTTCTGCTCAGCGTCATACTGGTTAGCGCAGTGGGCGCCTGGGGCGTGTCGCTCCAGCATATTGTCGGCGGCCCTGCCGAACTCGAATTCGCTGCCCTCTGGCTCGGTCTGGCAGGCGTCTTCGCCGTCTTGCTGGCCTCGGATTTCTACCACGCCGTCGTCGGGCTTCTGCTGCTCTGCCATGGGGCGACGCTGCTCCAGATCCAGGACGGGCCGGTAGCCGGTGTTGTGGGCCTGGCAGGAGCAGTGCTGCAACTGGCCGTCGCCGCTGCCGGATCGTCTCTCATGGCGCGGCACTATCTTGCTGCCGGTAGCCTGAGCTGGTCTCAGCGCGGCCTTTTCCACTCGGCACGTTCCGGCCAGGAACCGGCCCGATCAGCGCGTGCGCAGCTCAGAAGGGCGCGTCCGCAAGGTTCTTCCCGGGAAGCGGAGCATGCTGGTGAGCCGGTTCGGCCGAGGGGATTGGCGGCTGAGCGTCAGGAGCCCTGAGAGGGTATGGTTGTGACAAGAATTCTGGCGCAGTTCGGCGAGCCGGCTATTCCCCCGGGCCCGCTGCTGGTGGGGATAGCCTTGGTGGGCAGCCTGGTGCTGCCTGCGCGCGTGCTGCGATGGTGGACGCCCTTTTCCGCACTTGCCGGCGCGATCGCTGTGCTGCTGCTTTCCCGTCCATCGCTGGGCGCCGGTATCGTGTTACCGGCCGTACTCAGTCTTGTGCTGACGGCATACCTGGTCGCGGTGACAGGATGGTGTCGTGTTGATCGCGCTCAGCATGCCGCTTTGCTTCTGCTTGCTGCTGCTGCAGCACTTGCTCCTGAGTCGGGTGTGCCCTGGGAGCTTCGCGTGGCGGCCGTCGCTGCTGCCGGCCTGCTAAGTACTGTGTCAGCACTTGTCCCCGCCGCGCCCGGCCCGAGTGTCATGGAGGAAAGCATGCCTGGCTTGGCGCCTTCTCACGAGGCTCCCTCGCACGCCGCCAAGAAGCGACGGGCCGGCGCAGCTGCGCTCGCCGGGCTGAAACATATAATCTTTGTTGTCTTCGGCTCCCTCTGTCTCCTTGTCGCGTATGCCCTGGCCGGAGGACTGGCTATTTACGGTGAATTGGCAGCATCGCCTGCCTTCATCGTGGCGCTGAGCCTTGTCGGGCTGATAGCCTGGCTTGCCTTGGGGCCGTTCTGCCTCTGGTGGTGGGAGCTCGCCGAGCATGTCTCCGCGCCGCAGTTCGGCGCCCTGATTGTGAACAGCGGTCCAGCCGTCGCTGTGCTGGTTCTCCAATTGTGGCAGCGCTATCCCCACCTGGCACCTGAAGGCCAGGCGGCTGCATTGAGCATGGCCGGCGGCGCGCTGACCTCCCTGGTAGGGGGATGGAGTCTCTATGCTGCCCGGACATCTGGCCAGCGTTTGGCCGGGCTCTGGCTGTTGACCGGCGGGTTCCTGCTGTGCGGGCTCGCTACCGAGACCCCGGCGGGGGTGGGGATGGCGCTTGCAGCGCTGGCGGTGACACAGGTGGCCGCCGCGCTGCTTGCTGCATCCGCCGGCGTTGCTGAGGGGCTGCCACCCGGCAGCTACACGAGCCGTATGGTTGGCTCCGCCGAGGCATGTGCGCTGGCGGTCGTAGCCGGCTTACCGCCGTTCCCCGGCTTCGCCATCCTCGCTGCGACCCTGCAGGCTGCCCTACAGGTCCACTGGGGAGCCGCCATCGCTATAGGTACGGCGGTAGTGCTGGCAGGCGCAGCCGCGCTGCGAGCTGCGGGCGCCGCCATGCTCATGCCCCGTGCGAATGCACCGGCCGGCATCGAGGTGCCTTCCAGTCAGCGCCTTCGTCTGGCGCTCCTTCTTCTGCCCGCCACAGCAGTCCTGGCGCTGGGATTCCTGCCGGCGCCGCTGATCGCCACCTTCACGGCCGTGGCCACACGCCTGCGGTTTGTGCACTAATGCTCATCGCGGCATCCACTGAGCAGTGCTACAGCGGCGGGACTCGGACGATCTCCCAGGTGCCTGAGCGCACCGAGCGTTCGGCTGCATCGAGCACGGCCTGGCAGCGCATCCCGTCGGCAAACGAGGGGAACTCCTCGGTCCCCTTGAGTTGACGGACCAGCCGCGCCATGTGAAAGGCAGGAAACTCCTCGTAGCTCACAAGGAGCTCGCGCGGGATAGGGAGCTCAACGAACGGGCCCGAGCGCCCCTCCGCGCCGGCTGGAAGATGGCTGATGCGCAGCTCCGGCTCCTTATCACGGTCGGCATCGTAGAGCAGGCCGCCGCGACTACCGTACAGGGCGATACGCAGGTGGTTCTGGCGCCCTTGGGCGATCTGGCTGGTCTGCAACACTCCCTGCACGCCCTCGTCGGCGCGCACCAGCACCATGGCGGTATCATCGGTCGTTACCTCGACCATCGTGCCGGTACGCGGGTCAGGGCGCTGCGGCACGCTGATAGCGGTCTGCGCCACAACCGCCTCGATCGGCCCGATCCACCAGTGCACCAGATCGATCAGGTGCACCCCTAGGTCCCACAGCGCCCCACCGCCGGCCTGGGCGCGGTCCATCCGCCAGGTGAAGGGGGCGGTGGGATCGGCGCGCAGGTTCTGCAGTTGCTCGATGGTGAAGAAGTACAGGCGGCCAATGGTGCCCTCTTCCAGAACGCGCGCGATGGTGCGCAAGGGTGAGACCGATCGGTAGGTGAAGTTCACGGCAGTGCGCAGGCCGCGTGCGCGGGCAAGCCGGTAGAGCGCTTCAGCCTGCTGCACACTCATCGCCAGGGGCTTCTCGCAGATCACATGCTTGCCGGCATCAAGTGCCTGGACAGCGAAGCGGTAGTGCGTATCGTTAGGGGTGCAGATGACCACTGCATCCAGTCCGGGATGGGCCAGGAACGCCGCATAGTCGTCGTAATACGCAGGCACGCTATGTTCGGCCGCGACCGCCGCCAGCCGCTCCCGAGTCCGCCCGAACAGTGCTACGACCTGCGCTTCACCACATGCCTGCAGCCCCTTGATGACGACCCGCTGCGAGAACGAGCCCACCCCTGCAACACCTATCTTCCAGGGACGCGCTGTGTCGCCCAATCCTGCTTGTGCCATCATCCTTTACCCCGGCGGTAGTGTCTGGGTCGGCTGTCCGGCCCGGGCGAGGTCCTCGAAGGGTGGCTCACGCCGACGAACCAGCTCCTCCAGCTCTGTCAGCGCCTGCTCGGCCTGCCGCGCGCTGTATGGATCGAACGTCGTGCGGCGCAGCCGCTCAAACTCCTCACGGTCGAGCACATAGGCTGTTCCGTCGGGAAGCACGAGCAGGTCGAGCGCCATATCACGGAAACGTAAGACCCCGCCGGTAAGCTCAGCCGGCGTTTGAATGTTACAGTACCAGCACTTGAGGTGCCCGCTTCGCTCAGGGGGCTGCTCCACCCGCCAGATAGCATACCAGCGGGTGAAGAAGAAGTACTCGGTGAAGCAATCACCGGGCTCAAAGCTCACCACTTTCAGGCCGTGGTAGGCCGGGCGACTCCAGCGGGCGCGCAGCACTACCCGTTCATGGTCCTGCGCCACCAGCTCGCCGGTCCAGGTGGCCAGCACTGTGCCATCGAAGGCGAGCTTCTGCACGGTAATGACCGGCTGGGGGGGCCTGCTCTGTTCCATCGTCATCGCGGTGCAGGCCGCGGACGCAACAGCCAGCGGATCGTCAGCAGTGCCAGGTAGAACAGGGCTACCGCAGCAAGGACGCGGCCGGTAGCCACCCACGCCTGCATTCGTACCGTCCAGACGGCGAGACGAACGATCCCCCAGGCGCCGACAAGCAGGCCAAGGAACAGGAGCGGCGTGACACACCCAAGAGCGACGGCGGTATAGGCCCCACTGCGACGCTCACCCCACTCATCGCGGGCCACAAACAGCCGGCGCGCCTCGTTGTCGAAGAGGTAGGCGCAGGTAAGCCAGAACAGGCTCAGAAGCAGAGGCGCCGCGGCGCCCAATGCCTCCACTGCGGTCGGTCCGGCCCTAGGTGGGACCGCGGCGGGCGCTTCCTGTCCGGCGCCTTCAACGGCTGCAGGCGGCTCAGGCACCACCTCGGCCGGCGCTTCCTGGGGGGGCGCGGGGGGGTGCGGGAACACACGAGCCCACGACGGCAGCCGCGTAGTGCTCGCCAGCCCGACAAGGTTCAGGCCGGTATAAAACGCAAGACAGAGGAGCAGGACGACCAGAACACCGCGCGTTGCCAGGCCGCGTGTGACGTGGTCAAGGCGCGCAATAGCATGGCCCACCACCTGCAGCGCGCTGAGCGCAGCCCGCACAAGCTGACGCGCGCCGCCTTCGAGCACAGCGCCATTTGAGGATCGCGGCTCCGTTGCCACGCCGCTCACTCCGCAAGCCTACGCGTATGCCGCACGCTTACATCCCATACACCAGGCGGGTCGCAAGGCGCGGCGGAAGTCCCGCCGCGATGATCTTCTGCTGGACAGCGCGCACATTATACGGCACCCGGTAGAGCTGAAGCGTGCCGGCATCGCTGTCGTAAATCATATAGCTTGCATCCGGAGAGCCATCGCGTGGCTGCCCCACGCTGCCGGGATTGACAATTAAACGGCGGCGGTCCAGCCGGATAGGCTCACCCTCCTGGGGGATCACAGTCCGCACAGCAGGAACCGTGCTGGTCTCCTGCATCTGCTCGAAAATAAGGGGGATGTGCGTATGCCCAACCAGACAGACCTGGGTGATGAACTCCAGGAAGTTCCACCGCGCGTCCCACTCTTTGAGCAAGTACTCGTCAATGGGCTCCCGCGGGCTTCCATGGACCAGGGTGAACCGATCGACAACTTCACGATGGGGCAGCCCGGCGAGGAAGGCGCGCGATTCTTCGGTGAGCTGGGTGCGTGTCCACTCCGCGGCGGCTCGTGCCTCAGGATTGAAATCCTCCAGCGAGCGCCGGCCGATGGCGGCCAGATCATGATTGCCGGCTACGGCGATGAACCTGAGCGAGCGGAGGAGGGCGATACACTCGTTCGGCTGCGGTCCGTAGCCGACGACGTCGCCCAGGCACCAATACTGCTCGACGGAGCCGGCGTGCTCCAGCACCGCCTGAAAGGCCTCGAGGTTGGCGTGGATATCGGCGAGGATGGCGTAGCGCATCCCTGCACCTTGGTCTCCTGTGTATCGGCGCAGCCATCACTATAGCATAAGTCGCGCGATTGGTCGCGAGCGCGCATCAGCTTTCTGCAGGAAGGGGGTACAGAGCAGCAAGGCACATGTCGGGACCGACAAAGCATGGGAGATGCCATGCCGGCGCATAGAGGAACCGAGCGGATGGCCCGGCCGGTCTCAAGCGCCCGGCTATCAGGCGCGTCCTCCGGCAAGGCGCATCAGGACATTGGCGAGCTTCGCCGGATCGTGACGGGTGGGTCGTGCCTCGTCGACGATATCAGCAGTCACCACCCGCACCCCCTCGAGGTACGCAGTGCCCTCCTCAACCAGGACGCGCGAGACACCCCATGCCTCGGGGATTTCCGGGGAGGTATTGTTATTCACCAGCATAATGTCCACCAGGCCGGGGCCGCCTGAGTTCTCGTGCAATGCTGCCAGATGCGCAGCGGCGTCGTAGCCATCGGTCTCCCCGGGCTGAGTGGCTACGTTCGCCACGTAAACGCGCAGGGCCGCGCTCTCGCGCACGGCCCGGCAGAGCTCCGGCACCAGGAGATTGGGGAGCACGCTGGTATAGAGACTGCCGGGTCCGAGGACGATCATGTCTGCCTCCCGGATGGCCTGGACAGCCTCTGGATAGGCGGCGGGCGCCTCGGGATCAAGGAACACCCGCTTAATGCGGCATGCCCGGCGGGCTGCACCACCGGCGCGTGGATCTGCCTGCAGCACGGCTTCGGGGATCCGGCTCTCTCCACGCACGATAATCGGGCTAATCATGCGGCCCTCAGCGACTGTTGGCGCCAGGGTAGAGGTCGCTGCACTGCCCGCCGCGGCGCTCTGCTGAGCGCTTCCACTCTGTGCCGGGGGACTGACGTCGAGTTCGGCACACAGCGTCACGTGATCAAGCGTCGCCGGCAGCACCTGGCCGCGCACGGCTAGGACCCGGCTGGATTCCTTCACCGCGCGATCAAAGTCGCCGCAGATGCCGGTCATAGCGGCGAGGAGGAGATTGCCAAAGCTATGGCCATCCAGGCCGGAGCCCTTTGGCGTGCCGTTGAAGCGGTACTCAAGCAAGCGGGTCATCAGCGGCTCGGCATCGGCCAGCGCGGCGATACACTGCCGTAGGTCTCCCATGGGCAGCACGCCGAGCTCATTACGGAGCCGTCCGCTCGAGCCCCCATCATCGGCCACCGTGACGATCGCCGTGAGATTCGCGGTATGCTCCTTCAGGCCACGCAGCAGGGTCGAGAGACCGGTGCCGCCGCCGATGGCCACGATCTTCGGCCGGCGTGCGAGATAGCGCTGCGTGTATGCCTTGTGCGCCAGGTCCCTGCTTTGTGGAGCCACCAGATCAACCACCGACTCCGTGAGCTTGCGCAGGCCAATCATGGCCACTATTCCGCCGAGCGAAAGGAAGAGCGCCCCGCGCATCAGGCGCGGGATGAACTGCAGCGTCAGGTAGTAGAACACCGGTGGGAATGGCGCCGTGCGATACAAGTCTGCCAGTACGTAGCCGGCCCCGAGTCCCGCCAGCAGGGCACCGACGGCAAGCAGCAGGACCCAGCGCTTTACCCCCATCCCGGGGTACAGCCACTTCGGGTTCACAGGCAAGAGCGATAGTACTGAGCGCAACGGCAGATCCTTGCCCCTCTTCACAGAGCCAGCCACACCCGCTATCTCCCGGTCCGGCCTCGCGAGCCTTTGCAGAGTGTAGGACGTCGGACCTTTCCGAGTCAATCCCGCCGCGGTGGACTAGCTATTTTGTGTCCTGGTCGCATGTCTCAACGCCCGGCAAGGCGGCCGGTTACGTGTTCGAGACCTGCGTCTCTCAGGGTATTCTGCATAGCCTGTGCCACGGTCGGAAGGGCGCTGTGAGGGTGCTATAATCGCGCAGGTTGTGCGCGTCGCTATCCGGCATGCTTGCTCCCTGCATTCGGTCGACCCCGGCTGGGGCAACCGCCATTATTCGACGAGCGATTCGAACGCGGGTCCGACAAGGTTCTGACCAAGATCTGCGGTGAAAAGTCACGGGAGGTTCGGTAATGAAGCTGGCGTTCAGTACCCTGGGCTGTCCCCAGTGGTCCTTCGAGCGCGCCGTTGAGGCGGCGCAGCAGTACGGGTACCAGGGACTTGAGCTGCGGCTCATCGACGGTGAGCTCATCCAGGCACCGATGGAGCCTGCGCAGCAAGAGCGGATCCGGCGCGTGGCCGGACAGGCCGGCATAAGCATCGTTGGTCTAGGCTCGTCAGCGCGGCTGAGCAGCCCCGACCCGGCTGAGCGTCGCAGGAATGAGCAAGTGCTCTTCGACTTTCTTGCGCTGGCGCGCCGGCTCGACTGTCCGCTTGTGCGCGTCTTCGGTGGCAATCTGCCGGCGGGCGTGCCGGTCGAAGAGGTCTACGCGTACATGGCCGAGTCGCTTCGCCGGGTGGCCGAGGCGGCGCGCAGCGAGGGGGCGAAGGTTGCCCTGGAGACCCACGACGACTTCTCTACCGGCTATGCGGTGGCCCAGGTGCTCCAGCGCGTGCCCGATCCCGAGATCGGGGCGATCTGGGACGCGCACCACCCGTATCGCATGGGCGAGTCACCCCAGGAGACGGCGCGCTATCTGAATGGCCGTATCCTGCACGTCCACATCAAGGACGCCCGTCGCACCGATGGCGGCTGGCAGCTCGTGCTGCTGGGGCAGGGCGAGGTGCCGGTCCGTGAGATGCTGGCAGAGCTCAGGCGCCTTGGCTACCAGGGATGGTACTGTGCGGAATGGGAGAAGAAATGGCATCCCGAGATTGAAGAGCCGGAAGTAGCCTTGCCGCAGCATGCGGAGGTCTTGCGTGCCTGGCTGGCTCGAGAGACTGTATAGGTTTGTGTATGTGTAGAGGGGTGACCCTACCGATATGTAGACGGATGAACCTGCCGACGGCACGTCTCCTGGTGAGCCTGGCGCTGGTTGCCGGCGTCTTGTGCATCGCCGTGCCGGCAGCACCAGTCGGGGCGGCCCCCGAGGCTCCGGTGGTAGCTGCCTATTTCGCCTGGTTTGGCTACGGTGACTGGACCAGCGGGAAGTCCTCCGACCTGCCGGCGGTGCCCTATAACTCAGACGACCGCGCAACGATCGAGCGCCATGTGCGCCAGGCCAAGAGCGCGGGAATCGACGCCTTCGCTGTGGACTGGCTGGGCCCCGGCGGCAGGACCGACAGAAACCTGCGCACGCTGCTCGCCGTGGCCGCGGCCCAGGACTTCAAGGTCACCGTAGCCGTCGATCCCTTATATGTGCGGAGTTTCGAAACTATTCGGCAGTGGGCAATCTATGCGCAGCAGTACTTCGGCCATCCCGCCTAGCCACATTACCAGGGCCGGCCGGTGATTATTTTCTACGGGGTTAAGGAGTTTCCCATCGAGGCATGGCGTGCTCTGCGCGACGAGCTCGACCCGCAGCGCCGGGTGCTGTGGATGGCGACGGTGATGCCGGGCTACGATGACACCCGCCTGGGCCGCACGGCCCAGGACAACTTTGCTGTGGACCGACAGGACGGGGCCGACTATCTGCGTGTGTGGCAGGGGGCCATCGCCACTCGCCCGGAGATGATCATGATCACCTCCTGGAATGAATGGCTGGAGGGCAGCCAGATCGAACCCAGCGTGAGCTATGGTGACCTGTATCTGCGCCTGACCCGGCAGATGGTAGAGGAGTACCACCGGGCCATCGGGCTGGCGCCTGCTCTCTCAACTCCCTCGACCGGCGCCTTCTTTGCCGAAGTGGGCGGGGGCCAGGGCGGCATTCCCCGGCTGGTGCGTGATGATGGCTCTCAGGGCGACTGGCAGCGGGCGCGGGAGATCCGGTTGCGCTGGCTGACGGATGCAGCGATCCTGCAGGTGTATATGACCCCGGGCTCGGTCGATGCGGCGATTGAACGCTACGGCCTGCCGATGTCGAGACCGGAGAGGCGCGGACCCTTCGTGGTGCAACGCTTCCAGCACATCGCCTTCCAGCACTGGGTGGAGGAGGTGCCCGGTATGCCGCCGCGGGGCAGCGTCACCCCGGTGCTGGCCGGCAAGTTGGTCAAACAGCTTGGCATGATTCCGCCCGAGGCCACCCGGCCGGCAAGCCCATGAGTATTCGGTCTCCAACCGCTCCTGCCCGCCCCTCTCGCAATCCCAGGGCAGTGCCCATCTATAGCACTCCGGTCGGCGGTGGTGCCTTACCCTGGTGGGCGGCCATCGGCGCCCTGGTGCTGGCGTGGCGGGCAGGCCTGACGCTGGTCGGGCTGATCGTCTGGCAGGTGCTTGGCCCTGCCCCAGACGGCGAGCCGCTGGTCTCCACGGTGCGCCTTTCCCCGAACCCTCTGCTGGCCATGTGGGCGCACTGGGACTCCGACTGGTACATTGGCATCGCTGCGAACGGGTACACGTGGGAGCAGGCTGCGGCGTTCTTCCCGCTCTATCCCCTGGCTATTCGCGCCGTCTCTACGGTCGTGGCGGACCGGGTGCTGGCCGGGTTACTCATTTCGCACGCTGCGGTGCTCATCGCTGCCCTGTACCTCTACCGGCTCGCGCGTCTCGACCTCCCGGAGCCGGCGGCGCGGCGCGCCGTTCTCTTCCTCTTGGCATTCCCTTCGTCGTTTTTCCTAGCAAGTGTTTATGCTGAGGCGCTTTTCCTGGCTCTGCTGATCCCGGCCACGTACCTGACGCGGTGCGGGCACTGGAGGCTGGGAGCCCTGCTGGGTGCACTGGCAGCGCTGGCGCGTCCGGTGGGCGTGCTCTTCGTGCTCTTCTGGGCCTGGGAGTATGTCACTGCCGCGCGCCGGGAGCCCGGCCGGAGCTGGTGGGGCCTCCTCTGGGGCATGCTGGTGCCGGCTGGCCTGGCAATCTATGCCGTCTACACGTGGGTGCGCTTTGGTGATCCGTTCCTGTTTCGCAATGCCAAAGCGTATTGGGGCGAAACGGACTTCAGCTTCCTGGCCAGGCTCCCAGCCATCGCCGGTGAGCTTGCCGCCGGTGCGCTGGCGATGCCGCCTGCTCTGCTGCTCGTCGGCCTGCCGGCAGGTATAGCCACACTCGTTCTCCTGCGCTCTGGAGTGCGGAAGCAGCGACTCAGTCTCGAATGGCTATGCCTGCTCTTTGGCCTGGCCGCGCTCCCGGCGTACCTTTCTCCACGGCTCCACGCAGCATGGGCGTGGCGAACCATGCAGGTACTTGATTACGCCTTGCTCGTGGGTGCGTGGGCGCTTACGCCGCTCATTCTGGCTCGTCTGCGCCCTAGCTACGGCATTTATTGTGCGGCCGTGCTGGCCGCAACCGTGTCGACCTTTACCCTTTGGAGTGTGAACCGCTACATTCTCATGCTTTTCCCGGTGTTCATCCTGCTGGCGAAGTGGAGTGAGAGGTCAACCATTATCGAACGAATATACCTGACTCTGGCATTGCCGCTGCTCGGATTGCTGACCGCGCTCTTTGTGCGCGGTCACTGGGTTGCTTGAGGCGGCACTTCTCGTTACACTGAGCCTGTAACTCCACCATGCCACAATGGCCTTGCGCGTGGTGGAATATAACCTGGTATGCCGGGCATCCGAACTCCGCAAGGGCGGTGTAGCACGGGAACAGCCTGAGCCTCAATTTCGGATGCAACCATTCAAATAATCATCCAGAGGACTACCCAGAGGACTACTCAGATGTACGTGATATACATCATGTACATGAGAGGGATGTAGTACACTGGAACTCGCCTGTGCTGCTCAGTGACCTCGACAATGGAAATGGCGACCGAAGGCCAACCGACATTCTGGCGCTCGGGGCGGTCGCCCGTCCGGCCGGGCATCGACGCACTTAACTTTCCGAAGGTGGTCGAGGAGCTTGCCGACGCGGTCCTCGCGCTGGACCAACAGGGCCTGATCACGTTTGTTAACTGTGCGGGCGAGCAGATAAGCGGCTACCTGCGCTGGGAGCTGGTCGGTCGTTCCTTTCGCGAGTTACTGCCTCCTGAGGAACTGCGTCGCGGAGATATTTTGTTCCGGCGTCTAGTACGCCGGCGCGGGACGCCTGCATTAGCCGCCATTACTATTCAGGACTGCACCGGCACGCGCATTCCGTTGGAGATCTCCGCCTCGTTTGGGCAAAGTCCGTCGGGGGAGCCCTGCTACGTCCTGGTTGGACGCGACCTGCGTGGGCGCGTTGCGGCGATGCGAGAGCAGCAGGAGCGGCTGGCTCAGGCGCAGGAGCGTGCCGAGCGCCTCGAAAGCAGCCTATTAACTATTGGCCGCGCTCTGGCTGCCCCGATGGACCTCGATGAGCGCCTGCAGCTGATCAGTGAGCTCACCGCTCGGGAGATGGAGGCCGACGCGTGCATTGTGCTGGCACTAGAAGGCAACGAACTCTTCGTGCGCGGGATGTATGGCGTGCCGCCTGCTGTCCGGACTTGGCGGCGGCCGCTCGGCCATGGCTTGAGCGGCTGGGTGGCTCTGCACCGCCGCCCTGCCGTCGTCCTTGATCTCCGTAGCGATGAGCGGATCTCTCACGCCGACTTCCTGGCAGAGCTGGGGTTCCTGGCCGGCGCCGCAGTGCCGGTCTTCTATCACGACACCCTCTTTGGGGTCATCACCGTGCTGAGTCGTCGGCCTGGCCGGTTTGACGAGCGCGAGCTTGCCCTTCTCCACGGTTTTGCTGCCTATGTGGCGCTGGCAATTCACAACGCTCAAGCGTTTGCCCAGCAGGCCGACGAGGTGGAGCGAGAGCGGGGACTCGCCCGGGCGAAAGATGCATTTCTATCTATTGTGAACCACGAGCTACGCACGCCGTTAACAGCGATCCGCGGGTACACCGAACTGCTCGAGCGGCGCCTGCAAGCTCTGCACGCCGATGGGAGCGCGGCTGCGCTGCCGGATCCGGCAGCGCTGATACGTCCTGTGCAAGTGATCAAACAGGAGGCGCGCCATCTGCAGGAGCTTATCGAAGGGCTTGTTGACCTCACCGCGGCGGCTTCGGGGGAGCTGTCGCTGGACCTGCAAGAGGTTGATCTGGCGGCCTTGCTCCGGCAGTCGATTGCAACACAGAGCGCGCGCTGGCCAGGGCGCCCGCTGACGCTGAAGATCCCACCCGATCTTCCCACCATCCGGTGCGATCGCCGTCGCATCGCTCAGGTGCTTGATGTGTTGGTGAGCAACGCGTTGAAGTACTCTGCGCCGGGCCAGCCGGTGCGTATCTCCGTGCGGTCCCCGCGTCGCGGGTCAGGGACCGCTGCACGGCGCATCCCTGCGGCGCCGTCATGGGTCGAGATCACGGTGCTTGACAAAGGTGTGGGTATCTCTGAGGAGAACCTTCAGCGCGTGTTCGAGGCTTTCTACCAGGTGGACATGACCACCACGCGGAAGTACGGCGGCCTAGGACTGGGCCTCAACCTCGCGCGAGCAATCATGCAAGCCCATGGAGGGGAGATCACCGTGCACTCGCGCCCTGGCCGGGGCAGCCGCTTCACCATCCGGTTGCCCGTCGAGCCCGTTCTCCCGCCCAGCGCCGGGGGGAGCACGCCACGCCGGGACGATGGGGCAGAACACTCGTCATCGCTCCGGTGATCCCGCCCATACGACCGTCACAGCACGCGGAACACCGCAGTAACCTTACCCACGATACGGAAGGTTGGATCACCAGCGCGAATAAAGATCGGCTCCATAGTAGGGTGCTCTGGCTGCAGCCGAATGCGGCCCTCTTCGGGGTAAAACCGCTTCACCGTGGCCTCGTCTCCGACCAGCGCCACTACGATGTCTCCGGGCTGGGCGACCGGTTGCTGGCGCACAACGACGTAGTCGCCCTCGAAGATGCCGGCCAGGCACATGCTGTCCCCGCGCACGCGCAGGGCAAAGTCGCCCTCACGCACCCACCGCGCATCCAGGGTAAGGGTATCCTCGATGTTCTCCTGAGCCAGGATCGGTGAACCGGCGGCAACCTGGCCGATGACCGGCAGCGTCGCAGGGTGACTCGCCGGCCCGACGAGCTCCCGTCTGACCAGCGCTCGCCACTCTCCCGTGAGCTCGATACCGCGCGAGAGGCGCGGGTTGCGCTTGATGAAGCCCTTTTCCATCAGCGCACGCAGATGGTCACGGACCCCATTCGTGGAGGTGATATTCAATTCAGCAGCCAGCTCGCGGATCGTAGGGGGACAGTTATGCTCTTCAATGTGCTGAATGATGCGCGCGAGCACCTCACGCTGTCGCGCGGTGAGCCCCTTGGCCATTCGCCCTCACTCCGTGACGAGTGTACATGTACTACCAGTACTGCTAAGAGCTACTAATGACAAGAAGCACAGAGATAGCAGGTCCCGAGCGACACAAGCCATGATGTCACAGCCAGACTTGACCCTGGACCTGCTCAACCAGCGCTCCGTCTCTTGCGCGCCAGTGTACTGCAATTATGTGCAGCCGTCAACACACCAGGCGGCGGTGTGAAGCGGAGGCTGGTTGCCCACCTGCGCGTAGCTTGTTATAATCCTGCCGGTTGCAGGCTTCTAGCGCCAGTGCGTTCGAGGAGGGGCACCCATGGGCTTTCTGGATCGTCTGTTCGGGAAGAAACAGCAACCTGCCGGGCCCATGAAGGAATACCGCACCATGCCGGGCGATACGCTCAAGTCGGTCGCGCGCAAGGAGTACGGTGACGAGAGCAAGTGGCAGCTCCTGTACGAGACCAATAAGCGTATCCTCGAGGAAGCGAACGCCGATCCAAACACGGAGATCTATCCCGGCACCGTCTTGAAAATCCCACCCGTACAATAGGGCTGGCTCTCATCGATGTCCAAGCGGCTGGGGGTGGCGCTGGGTTGCCATGCTCAGCCGCTTGCATGTTTCATCGCCTGCTCCAGGTCCTCAGGCGTATTGATATTCCACAGTGAGCGGAGCTCTGGATCATAGCGGCGGAGCTCCGCTGTGTTAACATAGCGCACGCGCACTGCCGGAAGAAAGGCGATCATGCGCCGTTGCCCGGCTGCCAGGGCAGCGCGAATTGCCGAAAGGCAATTCTTGCTATAGACCGCGTGCAACGGGTCCGGGTCCTCTGCAAGACGTGGGACTACTGCATCCCAGTGCTCGCGCTCAGCAAGCTCTACCAAGGCGCGCAACAGGTCGAGGTTTAAGAACGGCATATCTGCGGCGAGCGTGAGGGCGCGCGGGTAGCGTGCAGCAGCAAGCCCGGCCTCAATGCCGGCTAGCGGTCCGGCATCGGGGACATTATCTGGGACGCTGCGGAAGAGCGGCACCGCCGGAAACGCACGGCCGACCACAATCAGGTCATCTGAAAGGTGGGCCAGGCGGCTGAGCGTGGCTCCGAGGAGGGTCCCGCGGAGCGGCCCGGGGTCGGCGCCGGGAGCGGCATCCTTGGGCTCCGGCCAGGGCAGCAACACTTTGTCCCGGCCTAGTCGTCTGCTCTTGCCACCGGCGACAAGCACAACCGAGCAAGCGAGCTGTTCCATGAGGTATTGCCCTCGCGTGTCATACCTGAGCCGGAATGGAGCTCCTTGGTGCGGTCACGCGGCGAGTGATAGAATGCCGGCGCAATGGCTCACACGCGCGTCCAGGTGCCGCCGATCACGCTTTCACGGAATCTTTCAACCTCTAGGCGAGCCGGGAGCAGCGCCGCGGTCATGCCCGCGCGGCTCCTCGCAGAGGTGTTGGCCCTCACAGCGCTCACAGGCTATGCGCTGCTATTTTACCGCTCGCTCCTGTTCCATGGGCTGACCTTCGTCGGATACGACAGCTTCACCTACTTCTTTCCCTTAAAGCACTATGCTGCTGAACGTATCAGCCGTGGCGAGCTGCCGCTGTGGAATGATCGCCTGTTTCTGGGTGCGCCCTTCCTGGCGAACATTCAGACAGCGCTTTTCTATCCGCTCGATGCGCTCTTTCTTGTCTTACCCTTCTGGAAGGCCATCAACGCAAGCATCGTACTTCATGCCTGGCTGGCTGCAGCGGCGATGTATGTATTTTGCCGCGCTGGGCTGCGCCTCCATGTGGAGGCGGCACTCCTAGCCGCGCTGAGCTTTGCCTTCGGAGGCTACTTTACTGCCCACGCCGACCATCTCAATCAGGTGCACACCTCAGCCTGGCTGCCGCTCCTCCTGCTGGCCGGCGTGCGTGTCGCAGATGGTACCTGGCGCTGGATGCTCCTTGGAGGGGCGGTCTTCTGTCTGCAACTCCTCGCCGGCCATCCCCAGGAGGCGTACTACTCAGCACTGGCCCTCAGCGGCCTAGCGATCTGGATGGCGCTTGCAGGTCGAGCACGCCCTTGGCGCTCCCGCCTGCGCACCGTGCTGCTGGCAGGCGCCATGCCGGCGCTGGGCATCGGACTTGCTGCCATTCAGCTTGTGCCGGCAATGGAGCTGGCTCAGCAATCGTATCGCCAGGGCGGAGTGCCTGTAGAGGAGGCAGCGCGCTACGCCCTCGATCGCCTGCACCTCCTCGAAGCATTGCTGCCCGGGTACTGGAAGCCGGGCAGTATTCCGTCGGTCGAGCAGATCGGCTACGTTGGGGTTATTGCGCTGGCGCTGGCGCTTCTTGCCATAGCGTCTTGGGCAGGAGAGCGCTTGCAACACCTACGGGCTGGCCTCTGGGCGAAACTACAGCCCACAGACGAGCGGGCAGCGGATGAAAGCTCTGGAGGAGAGCTGCAGCGTCATGCAGCCGTTGTTCCTGTGCTGGTGGCGATGGGTGTGCTCGCTGTCGTGCTGGCCTTGGGCACTTACACGCCGCTGTATGGCCTGCTGTACCACTACCTGCCCGGCTTCAACGCCTTTCGGGCGCCGGGCCGCCTGCTGCTGCTCTGGACGTTTGCAGCGGCGGCGCTGGCTGGCCTGGGCCTCGATGCTCTGCTGCGCGCCAGACATACCGCGGGCAGGGTGTCTCTGGCGCGGAGCTTCGCCATCGCCATTTCTCTCCTGAGCGCAGGCGGCGCGGCGTACGCTGTGCGCACGTACCTCGTGCGCTCCAGCCAGGCGTTGCCTGAAGGAGCCGGTGCAGCGCTCTGGTCCCTGGGCATCTTAGGCGCCTGCGGGCTGATCGGCCTAGCGCTGAGCGGGGCCGCGCCGGCACGCCTGGTTGCCTGGTTCCTCTGCGCCGCTCTGGCCGCCGAACTCTATGCCGCTGGCCTGGGACTGTCGGTGCATCATCCCACTGTGCCCGAGGTGTACACACAAGAGCGTCCGGTGGCGGCCTACCTACGGCGGCTGGTGCACCAGGATAGCCCTGCAGCAGGCCGTGTGCTGAGCATTGTGCCGGAGCCGCTGGCTCTCTCTGACGGCAAGACCCTCGAGCGCGCCTACGCGGGACGTCTCGACGCGCTGGGGATAGAGAACCTGCTCAAGTTCACTCAGTTTAAAGAAGGCCTGTGGCCAAACCTGCCGACCGCGTTTGGCTTGCAGAGCATTGATGGCTATGATGGCGGCCTGTTGCCCACGCAGGCCTATGCCCGGCTCGCCGCGCTGCTGTTTCAGACTGGCGACGCGCCACATATTACGCTTTGGCGGCAGGCGATGGCGCGCCGCGGGACGCGTCCTGATCCGCAGCTTGCTGGTCTGCTTGGCCTGCGCTATCTCCTGGAAAAGCCAGGCGAGGCCGTCACGCAGGACTGGAGCGAGCCGGCCGGTGGCTCGGTTGGTTCGCTTCGTGTGCTTGTGAACACAGCCGCGCTGCCGCGCGCCTATGTTGTGCCGTATGCTCTGGTGGCAGGATCGGAGGAGGCGGCGCGGCTGCTTACCACCGGAAAGCCATGGTTTGATCCCACTGTGGCCGTCGTACTTGAACAGCCGCCGCCGGATCGGTTTAGTGGGCTCGTACGAACGTCGGCGCACCTGTACCAGGCCGGTCGCGTTGCCCCGGTCGGGACAGCACGCATCACCCGCGCCTTTCCCGAAGAGCTGTGGATCGAGGTCCGCTTGGAGCAGCCGGGCTTTCTTGTGGTGTCCGATAGCTGGTATCCGGGCTGGCGCGCCACCGTGGACGGTGCGCCGGCCCCGATCCTGAAGGCCAACCTGGCGCTGCGCGCCATCCCGCTTGACGCCGGGGAGCACCAGGTGCATTTGGTGTATGACCCTCCCTCTCTTAAGGTAGGCGCGCTGGTGAGCGCGGCAACGCTGGTGCTGTGGGCGCTCCTGCTTGTTACGCTGGCTCTCCGGGCCGGTATCCGCACACGGTGAGCAGGCTCCTTCCCCTAGATGCGTTCCCTAGGTACGTTCTGGCGCTTTGGAATACCGTTATGGAAGCCCTTCAGCTAGAGAGTACCGGCAAGCTCGTCGAGGGCAACAGGCCGTCCTTCAGATGCCGAGCGGTACGCTGCCTCGACGATCATCTGGAGTTCTAGGGAGCGCTGCAGGCCGCACAGCGGCTCTTCACCGTGCAGCACGCAGGCGAGAAAGTGATCGAGCTGGGCTGCGCGCAGGTCGGCCGGCGCCGGCAGATCAGACACCTGGATCGTGATCCGCCGATCATACTGCACCAACCGGTCCGGCTGGACTTCGAGATTGCCGCGCGTCCCATGAAGCAGAACTTCGAATCGGCGCGGCAATGCCACATGACAGGTCACGATGCTGGCGATCGAGCCATCGGCGTATTCCAGCACCAGCACGCCCTTATCGTCGGTATCGTAGTCGCCCCCAGGGCACGCCGACATGCTACCGGTCGTGGCATAGACTCGTTGCGGCCGGCCTTTCATAGCGGAGACGCTCTCCAGGATATGCCAGCCGGCGTCCAGGATAGCGGTGCCGCCGGAGAGTGCCCGGCGGCCGCGCCACCGCCAGTTCTGGCCGTCGGGGTTCCAGCTATACAGGATCGTCCCTTCGGCAAGGTAGATTGTACCGATTGCCCCCTGGCGTACCAGGGTGCGCGCCTGCTGCTGTGCCGGACTAAAGGCGTTCTGGGCCGCCGTCATGTACACGCGATTCGTGCGTTGCAAGACGGCCGCCATGCGTCGGGCATCGGCGAGGTCACGGGCGAAAGGTTTCTCCTTCAAGATGTGCAGGCCCGCCTCAGCAGCGGCTTCCACTGCTTCAGGATAGAGATGATGGGGTAGCACAATGATCGCAATGCCTGCTTCGCCGCTATGACGGCGAAACATCTCCCGATAGTCTTCGTACACTGGAACCCCGTAGTCACGCTGTGCCGCCTCCCGTGCCTCCGGGGCGATATCGGCAACCGCCACCAGCCGGCAACGGGGATGTGCTGCCACTGCGCGCAGATGTCCTGCCCCCGCTCCCCCCGCGCCGATCTGGAGAACGCCAAGGGGTGCGGCGGACGAAGCTGTCTCGTTCATGTCGGTGTGCTCCCTATCGTTCGTGACAATCGTATTAGCGCAGCTCAGTGTAGCATCTGGTGTGTCCTACGGACTACGTGCGTCCTATGTCGTGAGCAGAACGACTTATGCCCACACCGTGGTGGACAGACAGCGGTTCTTCCGCGTATAGTGGCGCTCCAGAAATCGGTGGGAGTGCTGAGGCAGGACACCGCTGTGCGGCGAAAGGAGTGGAGGCGACGATGAAGCTGGTGCTGGCGTCGCGGGCGAACGAACGGTTCTTTCATCTGCTTGATGAGCTGGAAGGCGTCCAGGTGGTCAGGGCTTTTACTGAGGCCGACGTGCAGCGCGAGATTGTGGATGCCGACGCCATCTATGGCTGGCCATCGCGCGAGGCGTTCGCCTTAGCGCGGCGGCTGCGCTGGATCCAGTGCCCCAGCGCGGGCGTCGAGCGCCTGCTCACCTTCCCGGAGGTAGTGGAAAGCGACGTCATCGTGACGAACGCCCGCGGGGCGCATGCGCGCAACATGGCCGAGCATGTCTTCGCCATGCTCCTGGCCTGGAGCCGCGGTATTCTCCTGGCGCGCGATCTGCAGCGTCAGCGCCGCTGGGAGGGGGCGCTGGTACGCCGCCACAGCATCGAGCTGGCCGGCAGCACCATGGGCATCATCGGGCTGGGCAACATTGGACGAGCGGTAGCCCAGCGCGCCAGCGCCTTCGAGATGCAGGTGCTCGCAGTCGACCCCGAGCCTGTCGAGAAGGGGCCGTTCGTCTCGGAGCTCTGGGGGCTCGAAGGCCTGCCGGAGCTCCTGCGCAGGTCGGACGTTGTCGTCGTCAGCGCGCCGCATACGCGGCAGAGCTACCACATGCTCGGTGCCGAGCAGCTTGCTCTGATGAAGCCCACCGCGGCGCTCATCGTCATCTCGCGCGGCGCGCTGGTGGACCATGCGGCGCTGGCCGATGCGCTCCAGCGCGGCAGGATCGCCTTCGCTGCTTTGGATGCCACTGAGCCTGAACCGCTTCCGCCAGAGAGCCCGTTGTGGGGGCTGGAGAATTGCCTGATCACCCCGCACTCGTCCGGCCACTCGCTCCAGAAGGAGCAGCGCACCATCGAGATCCTGTGCGAGAACGTCCGGCGCTTCGTCGCGGGCGAGCCACTCATCAACGTCGTGGACAAGCAAAAGGGCTATTAGCCGCGTGCTTGACCATTCTCCCCTACAAATGCTAGCATTATGCAACTTCTGCCGTGTGCCGCGGGCTGTCCTGGGCACAGTAGCGGGGAGAGGACGTGTATGCCCGATACCATGCTGGAGACGGTAGCAGATGCGGTAGTCTTCAGCCGGCACCCATCTGAGTGGAGCACCAACTGGGGCGAGTCGCTGCTCATGTATGGCCTTGCTGCAGCGGCGAACCGGTTCCCCCACGAGCGGTACCTGGCGTATATCCGCGCCTGGATGGAGCATCACCTCCGTCAGGGTGTGCGGGTGACGCACTACTGTGGGACCTGGGGCCCGGTACTGGTCATTCCCACCCTCTTTCGCATGTATGGAGACGACCGCTATCTGGCACTCGGCGAGCGCATCTGCGAGTTCATCATGCACGAGGCGATCCGCTGGCCGGATGGGGCGATCCAGCATTCGGACCGACATGCCTGGCTCTTCGTGGACACCGTCTACTACTGCGCGCCCGAGCTCGTGCGTATGGGGGCGTTGCTTGATCGGCCGGCCTACTTTGATGAGGCAGTGCGCCAGGTTGAGCTGCACACCGCGCACCTCTTCGACCCTGCGGCTGCGCTCTACCTGCATGCCGAGGAGGCCGGCACCGGGCGGCGCACCAGCGGCTTCTGGGGGCGCGGCAATGGCTGGATGGCCATGTCCTGCATCGAGCTACTCGAATGGCTGCCCAAGTCCCATCCCGGCAGGCCCCGCATCACCGCTCTCTTCCAGCAGCATTGTCGGGCGCTCCTGCGCGTGCAGGATACCCGTGGGCTGTGGCATACCGTGCTCGAGCGGCCGGATACTTATCTTGAGACCTCCTGCTCGGCGATGTTTGCCTACTGTTTTGCCCGCGGCCTGGCCCTTGGCCTGTTGGAGCGGGCCTACATGGACGCGGCGCGGCGCACCTGGCGAGCGTTGCAGGACAAAGTGGACGAGCGGGGCAACGTCGTGGGCGTCTCGGCCGGCACCGGTCCCGGCGACGTCGCCCATTACAACTCGATCCCTACGGGCACCTACCCCTGGGGCACGGGCGCCTTTCTGCTCGCCGCCACTCAGATGGAATGACGCGACCGGGCAAACAACGTTGGCTGTCCATCTTAAGTTAAGCCCGGCCTTAAGCCTGGCACGAGACTAGAGTGCTCACTGAAGGGAGGGTGGTGGTCTTCGCCATGCGTTGCACCTGCTGCGCCGGCGGTACTAGCGAGGCCGCCCGTGATGTAGCTGTTCCAGGGGAAGCTGGCTGGGAGGCGTGGGGCGCTTGGTCGGGGAGTTCACCAGAAAGATGCCGGTGACGATGAGCAGTCCGCCCACGAGTGCCGGCGGAGGCAGGTGCTCACCAAGCAGAAGGGCTCCGAAGATCACGGCGAAGACCGGCACAAAGAACACGTAGGCCCCCACGACCACCGCCTCACGGCGGTTGAGCAGGTGAAACCAGAGCACGTTCGCTACACCTGAAGCGAACACGCCGCTGTAGAGCAGCGTCCACCAGAAGTCGAGCACCGGCTCCACATGCCAGCTTTCGAGCAGGAGCCCACCCAGCATGAGAGGAATGCTGCCGTAAAACGCCTGGAAGGCTGTGAGCCACAGGAAGTCGGCCTGCTGCTCGCCGCGGCGGCGCGCTTCGGTCTGGCGTTTGCGGTAGTACACCGCCGAGAGGGCCCAGCCCAAGCCGCCGCCGACGAGCGCCATGTAGGCGCCCCAATCAGGATGAGCGCCGGGGCGCACACGGTCGGCCAACACGAGCGTCATGCCTGTGAAGCCGGCGAGCAACCCTCCGATCCGCCGCGACGTAAGAGGCTCACGCAGCCACAGCCAGGCCAGCAGCGCGGTGTACAACGGCTGAGTGTAGATCAGGATCGATGTCTCACCCGCGCTCACCCGCGCCGCACCGACACTCATCAGGCCGGCGAGGGCCGTAACGTTGCCTAATCCCACTAAAGCAGCGAAGCGATGCTCGTCCGGCCGGCGCGGGAAGGGCCGGCGTGCGCCGGCCGCTGCGGCCGCCACGACTACGCCGCCGAGCAGGGCACGCCCGGCGGCAAAGGTCAGCGGTGCCGCATGGGCCAGTCCGATGCGCAGGGCAACATACGTGAAGCCCCAGATAAGGTACAGCAGCAGGAACAGCACAGCCGCCGGCACGGCCCGGCGGCCCGACGTGGGTGTATCTGCCACAGCGTGGTCCGGCCACCTAGCCGAATGAGAATCGCGCTACGGGTTCATTGCCGGAAATCGTGATCGTACGCCGGAACGTCTGGGGTGGTATATCCGGCAGGTAAGGCGGCACGTACAGCACGAGCTCATGGCGCCCCACCGGAACGTTCTCAAATTGCACGATCTTTGTGCCATCCTCTGCCAGGACCGGGTCACGTGGCGGACTTCCGTTCAGACTCACGCGCGGTCCCTGACGCACGTCTCGATTGAGCCCGACCGTGACGGTAAGGTCTGGGAAGGTCGTGCTCACAATGAGCGTCACGGTCGGATACTTTGGCGGTGTCTCGCGCACAGCCGGGCGGAACTGTTGCGGGGCACTGGACCGCGCTGCCTGAGCCTGCCCGCCGCTCTGCTGAGCCGGCCGCTGCTGTTGCTGCTGCTGCGCCGGCTGGGCCTGCTGGCCGGCCGGCCGCTGCTGTGGCTGGGCCTGCGCCGGCTGGCCAGGACGTGGCGTCGGCTGGCGCGCAGCAATGGCGGTGGCGGTCGCCTGGGCGGCGCGCGCTTTCGCTGCCTCCTCCTCAGCCTTCTGCTGCGCGCTGACCTGGTTCATTACCGTAACGGCAGCAATAATCCCTCCAATGACTAAGAATCCGGCGACGATCGACCCCGCGTTACGCATCTATCTCTGCCTCTTGTCTGCAGCCAGGCGACCCCAATACAACGCCACAGTACGTTGCTCCACTGTCCCCCTATCCTGCAGCCAATGTCATAGCATAGGGCCGCCGGGGCGTCAAAGAGACGTTGTAGTCCTTTACGCCGCCCCAAGAGCAGAATCGCAGACTGATCGGCGCCCATCTGTTCGCGCTGCGGGCATGGTACAATCGCTGCGTCCATCAAGCGGGCAGTGGACAACTCGGCCGGTGGATACCTAGAGTGACTAGAAGGAGGCGTCATGACCCGCGAGGCAATCGAGACCGTCTGCGTGGTGGGGGCAGGGACAATGGGGGCACAGATCGCCCTGCAGTGTGCCCTGCAGGGGCTGCAGGTGTGGCTGCACGATGTGCGCCCAGACCAGCTCGATCGCGCCCTGGCCACGGCCCGCCGGCAGCTGGAACGGCGCGTGCACCGTGGTACCCTGCCGGCTGCTGCGCCTGCAGCCGTGCTGGCCCGCCTGCATCCCACCACGACGCTGGCCGAGGCCGCCGCCCAGGCTGATCTGGTGATCGAGGCGGTGCCTGAAGACCTGGTCCTCAAGCAGCAGGTCTTCCAGGAGCTGCACCGACACTGCCCGGCGCACACCCTGCTCACCTCCAACTCCTCCAGCATGCCCATCTCGCAGCTGGTGGCTGCACTGCCCCTGGAGCGGCAGCAGCGGTGCGCCAACCTGCATTTCTTCAACCCGCCCTGGTGCTGCGGCTGGTGGAGGTGGTGCGGGGCCCGCACACCACCGAGGAGACCCTCCAGCGCCTGGTGGCCTTCGTGCGCCGCATCGACCGCGAGCCGGTGGTGCTCACCCGGGAGATCGACGGCTTTCTGGTCACCCGCCTGCTGTGGGCGCTGCTGCGGGAGGCCTTCTGGCTGGCGGAGCAGGGCTATGCCACGCCCCAGGACATCGACACCGCCGTGCGCTTGGGCCTCAACCATCCCATGGGGCCCTTCGAGGTAGCAGACTTCGTGGGCCTGGACGTAGTGCTGGGCATCGCCCGGCAGATGCACCACGCCTCGGGCGACGAGCGGGACCGGCCGCCGCGGCTGCTGGTGGAGCTAGTGGAACAGGGCGCGCTCGGCCGCAAGAGCGGGCGCGGCTTTTACCAATACGGCGACACAGCCGGCCCGGCCGACCGCCCATAAAAAGGTCATGCGCGCTCACCTTTGAGCATGGTGCAGCCCCTATGTTATGCTAGTCCGCAAAGCTACCAAGCTACCAAAATGGGCACCATTGCGCATCGGCGAGCGCGCGATGAGCCTTGGTGCCGGCATTGAGGATATCCTCTTGCATCGAGTTCCATGGGGTATCGAATTGCGTGGCGTATCGCGGTGCATGGTGCATCCAGTTGCACGGCCCTGGGAGGATGGTGATGCATAACTCCAGGAGAATCCTTAGGCAGCGCGCAACCCGCCGTACAGTCCTTGCTCTTGGCCCGGCAACTGCAGCGACAGCGCTGGCAACATGCCGTCCCGGGACGGCACCCGGCGGTGCCGGGGAGCAGGTCGGCGGCGCGCTGGAGAAGCACAAGCCCATGAAATTCGACGCATGGATCGGCACGGCTAACGATCGCGTCGCCCAGGTCAATGCCTGGAACCAGAAATATCCGCATCTGGAGGCCACCGCAGCGGCAGATGTCGGCGGCCAGGGCCAGCAGGCGCTTGAGCGGTTCACGGCGGCCATTGCGGCCGGTACGCCGCCGGCCGTCGCATTCTTCGATCGCTTCCAGGTCGCCGCGTTTGCTATCCGCAATGTGTTCCTGCCCCTTGACGACCTAGCCAAGCGCGACAAGTATGACTGGAAGCGCCATGTGGAAGCTACGCTCGAAGAGGCCCGCAGCATCGTAGATGGCAAATACTACGCGGTCCCGGCTACCACCGACGTGCGTTTCCTGTACTGGAACAAAGACCTGCTGGAAGAAGCCGGGCTCAACGCAGAGAAGGGGCCAGCAACCTGGGATGAGTTCCGTGAGTACGCTGCGAAGCTGACCAAGCGGGGCGGCAGCGGCATTGTTCAGCTGGGCGTGCATCCGTATCGCGCTCAGATGCACTTTAACCTCTTTGCCTGGCAGAACGGCGGCGGCTTCCAGACGCCCGACGGCAAGACGGCGACTGTCAACCGGCCGGAGAACGTTGAGGCCCTCCAGTGGATGCAGACGCTCTCTCGGGCGCAGGGCGGCGGGCAGGCCATCCGGGCCTTCGAAGGTGAGCGGTCCTGGACCGGCGGCCAGCATCCCTTCCTGGTGAACACGCTGGCCCTCGATCTCCAGACCAACGGCCGCCTGACGACCATCGCCCAGTATCGCCCGGACATGCGGTTCGGCTACGCCATGCCGCCCCTGCGCAAAGCCGGCGACCGGCCGCTCACCTGGTCGGGCGGGCATTCATTCGTCATCCCGCAGGGCTTCTCCGCCCCGGAGGTGGCCTGGCGGTTCATCCAGTTCCTGGTGAGCGAAGAAGGCTATGTGGTCCAGTTCGAGCAACGCAAGGCCGACGCCGCGGCGGCCGGCGGGTACGTGCTGCCGACCATGACCACGCAACCGGACCTGGACCAGAAGCTGTTCACCAGGTACCGCACCGGTATCCAGGCGATCGACGATGGGCTGAAGTTCGCTGTCGAGCTCCTGAAGTATACGCGTATCCGTGAGCCATCACTGGCGGCGATCGCCATGTGGGATGCCATTCACGGCGCGCCCGACGGGGCGCAGTACCACGCGGTGATCCTGGAAGACAAGACTGCCAAGCAGGCGCTTGACGATGCCCAGGTGATCTGCCAGCGGGCGTTGGACGAGGCCTGGTCAACGGTTGGCAAATAGGACGGCCTTCTCGGATAGTGTACCGGCGCCGGTTCGCCGGGTACACACTGCCCGTGGGAAGAGCGAGCCGGGAGGAGGGGTGGCTCACTCCTCCCCGTCCGGCTGCTCGGCGTCGGTGCTCGGCTGCTGAGGAAAGAGCCCGCCCTGTGGCGCCTCTCCAGGCAGGATCACGGTGACGCGCCGGGGCCGACCCGCCGCCTCGGAGACAGCGCTTTCCAGCAGCTCGCCGAATCGCCGGCGGAGCATCTCGCGGGCGAAGAGATCAGGCGCTGCCAGCACCAGCGTGTCGTTGACCAGCTCAACCGGCTGGGCAGGCTCGAAAAACGCACGATAGCATGCCGCGCTGACCCGGCGCCGGATCGCTGCGCGCGCTGCGGCCCAGAGCTCCCCTGCGTGCTGCGCCTGTGCAGGAACCTTTGACGCCCCGGTTTCCACCGCGGCAGGGGCTTCCTGCATTCCGCTGCGCACCAGGTTCGCCAGCACGGCGAAGAAATACGGCATCTTATTCGCCGTATTTATACTAACCGTTGACCGTTTACGAATTCGTGCTGCGCAATCGAGAGTGCGACGCTCGGCCTCGCGCGCCAGGGCAAGGAAGGCGTCTGCAGAAAGCCCGCTTTCTCGCCATATTCGCCGCGCTCGCGTGCGATTCGCGGCTAGATGTTCGGGTGCGTCGCCGAAACGCTGGGTCAGCTCTTCGATCAGCAGGTCGAGCGCGGCGCTGTGGCCTGCGGGAGCGCCTAGGTCGGCGGCTCCGCTTGTGGCATTGCCTGATTCGGTGTGGTTGGGGACGGTAAGAGCGCCCCTGTGCTCTTCCGAGGGCCGCTCCGGGTTGCTGAGTCCGGCCTGATCAGCCGTGCTCTCTCCTCCAAGGGTTCCCGAACGGTAGTCATCCATCGCCTGATCGAGCCGGATACTTTCGGAGATATCTAGTTCCCGGGGTTCTGATTCGATTCGCGGGGCGCGTGCGTGCCCGTGGGGAGGGAACCTGCTGCGCCTCCGCCCGGAGAGCATGCGTTTCCCTCCCCGGGGAACGTGCGTTCCCCTCCCCACGGGGAAAGCGTGTTCCTCGGGGGCAGGCCGAGATACAGAGCCGGGGGGCCTCGAGGCCTCCTGTAGCCCCCCAGGAGTTGTATGCCCGTCAGGCACTCCTCCGGCGTAGTCTCCCGCATCGTCGCCCGGATGGTCGGAAAGCCCTGTGTGCGAGAGGAGCTGCGGGCTTCGCCTACTCCAGATATGCATGTCGCGCATGATCAGGGCATCGAGCCGGTCGAAGAGCGGCGTAAAGTCGTAGGCGTGCGACGTGGTACCGCCGTCGGGACGGCGGCGCTCATGGATAATGAGCAGTCCTTTGGCCACGAGGGAGTCTTTATAGTTCCGCAGCGCGCGCTTGGTCAGGCCGGAATGGCGCGCCATACTGGCGAGTGACGGGAAGGGGAGGTCGGTGGTCCACCGGTGGGCCAGCACGTAGGCGATGAACCAGACCTCCTGGGGCTGCAAGCCGAGTTCGGCCTGGTAATAGAAGAGCGCAAAGGGGACGGTGCCGATGCCAGCTGTGCGAATGAGCTTGCCGTAGCGGGCATCAAAGCTGGAGCCGGCCCGCCGCGCCCCACCGGCAGCGATCTCAGACGTGGTAGCCTCACGTGTCGGCGCCGGTCGGTGCAGGATGGTCATGGGCGTCTCCCTCCGGTGTGCGGGCGTGTGGCGGTAGACCATCGGCGTAGTAGCCGTGCAGGTAGACCGGGCGGCCGGTCAGGCGGCTGGGACGCACAATCCATTCGCCGAGCAGAAAGAGATAGCCGCGACGGTACGGCTGCACGGCACAGAGCCCCGCAGCCTGTAACTCCCGCACCAGGCGTCCCAGCGTGCTGCGGCTGACCTCGAGCACTGCGGCGCGGATCTGTTCCGAGCTTGCGGCGACCGCCAGATACCCCTGCGCGCGCAGGCGCGCCGCTTCCGGCGCGCTGTCCGGTTCCGGACATGCAACGCGGGAGCGCAACCAGAGGTAGAGCTTGAACGCGTCGCCGCTTATGCTGCGGACCCAGGGCTCGGTATACCAGCTCGTCGGCGCCATCGCGCGCCCCTGCTTCCCAGCGAAGCACTGTTGCCGCGCGGCCCGGCCGCGCCGGGAACACAGCATCACCCTACCACTTGATGACCAACATTGCAACACCTCACCGCGCCCCCCTTAGCGGCAGAGAGGGCACGTGCCCCCACGAATTGTGGAATTTAGCAATGGCTGTGGCGGCGCAGTCCCCGCTGTTGTGCATATCTGGCACGATCTGGTCGAATTTGTGCTGTGATAGCATAACCTGGGGGCGGGCCGGTTTCCTGAGGGCCGGGCCGCATGTCATCTGCTCGTGTCGTCTTCTGAGGGGCTTGTCGAGGCTTTGACGCGTGCAAGAACGGCTTGTTATACTCAGGGCGAAGCCGTGCTGATGCATCGAACACCAAGGCATTGGCGGGCCGCATGGACCCGGCAGCCCTGTGCCGATGGGGGGGCGCTACCGGTGAGATCTCCAGAGGGGATCGGGGGAGCTATGAGCTATGGACGTTCACCGGGGAGGCTGCCCATGAGGCCGCGGCGTAACACAGTGCAAAAGGGGAAAAATGGGCTGAGGAAGGAGGTGCGCCGTCGCAGGTTAGCAGAGCGCCAGCCGTCCTAGAGGGACGTGCCCCGGTGGCGCCGGGGCGCACGGCCTACCGGCTAAGAGGTAGGAAGCGGCTTTTGCCGAAGAGTTCTGTTCCTGCCGGACCGACGTTCCGGCTCCTTGGGAGTGCCTCGCCGGCTCTGCACATGGTGGGCTGGTTGGCGGGGCCTGCTGAGGCAAGTGTGGAGATTATGCAAGGAGTCACTTAGCACATGGCCAGTGTCGTCCTCGAGCATGTGACCAAACGCTTCGGTGAGGTCACGGCTGTCAATAACCTGTCCCTTGAGGTCCGTGACCGCGAGTTCCTGGTTCTGGTCGGGCCATCGGGCTGCGGCAAGTCTACCACCCTGCGCATGATCGCCGGCCTGGAGGAGGTGACCGAGGGCAACATTTACATCGGCGATCGGCTGGTGAATGATGTGCCGCCCAAGGACCGCGACATCGCCATGGTGTTCCAGTCGTACGCGCTCTACCCGCATATGAGCGTCTACGACAACCTGGCGTTCGGCCTGCGCCTGCGCAAGACCCCGAAGAAAGAGATCGACCGCCGCGTGAAGCAGGCGGCCGAGCTCCTGGGCATCGGCGAACTCTTGAACCGCAAGCCCAAGCAGCTCTCCGGCGGCCAGCGCCAGCGCGTGGCCCTCGGACGTGCCATCGTGCGCGAGCCCAAAGTCTTCCTCATGGATGAGCCGCTGTCGAACCTGGACGCCAAGCTGCGCGTGCAGACGCGCGCCGAGCTGATCAAGCTGCACCAGCGCCTGCAGACCACGGTGATCTACGTGACCCACGACCAGGTCGAAGCAATGACTATGGGCACGCGCATCGCCGTGCTGCGCGACGGCATCCTGCAGCAGATCGATGCTCCGCAGGTGCTGTACGACCATCCGAAGAACATGTTCGTGGCCGGCTTCATTGGTAGCCCGCCCATGAACTTCTTCGATGCCGTCCTCACCGGCACGCCTGACGACATGTGGGTTGAGCACTACAATAAGTCGTTCCGCGTCAAGGTCCCGCCCGACAAGGCGGCCAAGCTGGTGAAGTACCTTGGAAAGGAGATCGTCTTCGGCATCCGGCCGGAGGACATCTTCGATCCACAGTTCGCTCCGCCCACGGCCGATCGCGAAAATAGCCTGGTCAACGTCAAAGTGGACGTGATCGAGACGCTGGGCAGCGAGATCTTCCTCTACCTGCTGACCGGCGAAAAGGTGTTCATCGCCCGTGTCGACCCGCGCACGCAGGCGCATGTGGGCGAGAGCATGCAGGTGGTGTTTGATATGAACCGCATGCACGCCTTTGACCGCACCACGCAGGAAGCGTTGATGTAAGGCCGGGGCGTGGGCATCGCCACGCCTTCCTGAGGCGCCGGGGAGCTCTGACATGGAAAGCCCCTCCCCGGCGCCCCGCCAGTGATACAGTGCTGCGGCGCAGGGCACTGCAGGGGAGGATAGGTGCATGCTGCAGCTCGAAATCGGGGGCAAGCGCGAGCGGATTAAGCAGGGCCTGCACATCTGTCAGCTCTATACCGAAGTGGCCGAGACGCTCGATGCTGCCGGTCCTCTCCTGCGCGCCGCGCTCCGCGCCGGTGAGCGTGCCTGGTTTGCCGGCCCGGAGGATCGCGTGGATCCCCTTCTGCAGATCCTTGACCGCGGTACTGTAGACCCCATCGACGCGCGGGAGCGTGGCCAGCTTGAGCTGATCCACGATCGCGCAGCGCTGCTCACCGACGGTCGCCTGGATCCATACGGTCTCCTTTCGAAGCACCTCAGTCTGATCTCGCGCTCGCTCCAGGAGGGGTATACGGGAGTGCGCGTGGTCATCGATATGCACTGGCTAGCGCCGCAGGCGACTCCCGAGCAGATCCTCAAGTACGAGGCTGCGTGCGACGCCGTGTTTACCCTGCAGAACCAGCCGATTGTGGCACTCGTGCAGTATAACTACAACAGCCTCCCGGGCGAGATTGTCGTGGAGCTGCTCAAGCTCCATCCGGTGGCGGTGGTTAACCGCTTCATCAAGCGCAACCCCTATTACGTCAACGCCGACGAGTATATGACCCGCATCCTGCGCGCGGCACGCCGGAGCCGGCGCACTGCTCCCCAGCGCCTGGCTGTGTAGGCCGGCGCAGGTACGCTCGCCGGCACGCGCCCCTGCCCCAGGCCGTGACGAGACACGGTCCGCGCTATGGAGAGGGATTGTCCCTGCGGAAAAGCCCCTAAGGCCTGGGTCTGCGGACACGGTCCTTCCCCTCCTTTTGCCTTACACGTGCCTCAAATCCTTGCCTCAAAAGGAAACGCAGAAATCAGCCTGAAGGATAGAGGCACGTGCGCCAAGAAGCACTTGCCGCGACGTGCCGAGGGAGCTAGGCTATAAGTGACGGCTGCGTGGTGGGCAGCTAGAGACCGGACTCCCTTCCCCGCGACAATCCTTGACTGCGCGCGTCCATGTGCGATGTGGCGAGTTGTGTGTAACGGTGCAGGTGCTCAGAAACGCGCGGGGAGGCGAGGCCCGCGGCGACTGCACGAATGGGTGTGGCCAGCACTGCAGTCTGCGGGCCATGGCCGGAGGGCTTGCCGGGGACCACGGCCGGGTTTACGTGCTAGGGTGATCGGCGGGAGCGATGGGAGAGAACCGCTCGTGGGGTAAAGGAGAGCTCTCCATGCAAGAGGCTACTACGGATACGCCGGTACGCTGTCCCAAATGTCAGAAGCCGATGCGTGAGCTCAGCCAGTGGTGGGCCAAGAAGAAGCTCTTCTGGTGCCCGGCCTGCCACCAGTTCGAGACACGACTAAACGGCCTCGCCTCATGACTGCTGCTCCCAGGCCCGTCGTGCCTCGTCCATTACCTCCTTGAGCGGCACGTGCCGGGCAAGGGCGGCGGCCCGACAATCCTCATACTCGGGCATGACGTTTACTACCCGCCCGGCTAGATAGCTGACTTTCACCCTGATTGCTCCAAATCGCGTCCGCACTTCCTCGACACGCCGCGGCAGCTTCAGACGCTCGACGCGGTGCAGCCGTATGCCGAGCGTTGTGCTTTCTTCAAAGAGTACGCGCGCCAGCCGATCGACGGCGTCCTCCGGTGCCAGCGCGGAGAGCAGCGTGCCCGGCCGGCCCTTCTTCATGTGCACCGGGATGAGCGTAACATCAAGCGCTCCGGCAGTGTAGAGCAGATCAACCACATGGCCGTAGAGTTGCGGGTTCATGTCATCGATGTTGGTTTCCAGCAACACAGCCGTGTCATGTTCCACGCCCAGTGTGCCGGCGAGCTCGGCTGCCGATATGCCAGGCGTCTGCTGGGGCGCAAGCGCCGTGCCGATCATCAGCCGCAGAACGTTCGGTCGGGGCAAATCTTTCTGCCCGGCGCCATATCCGACGCGGTCAAGTTGCATCGGCGGAAGCGGACCAAAGCCGGCGGCCAGCTCGCTCAAGATGAGCGCCCCTGTAGGGGTCAGGAGTTCGCCTTCGGCGCCTGAGGAATACACCGGCCGGCCGCGCATCAACGCCGCCGTGGCCGGAGCCGGCACGGGGAGCTCGCCGTGGGCCGTCTGAACCGTGCCGCCGCCCACATTAACCGGCGAGGCGTACACCTTCTCAATGCCAAGGGCGTCAAGGCCGGCTACGGTGCCCAGGATGTCGAGGATCGAGTCTACCGCCCCGACTTCATGGAAGTGGATGTGCTCGGGTGTGGTCCCGTGAATGCTTGCCTCCACCTCGGCCAGACGGCGGAACAAGCGCGCCGCCGTACGACGCTGCTCGGGCGTCAATCCTGAGCGCTCGATCGCCTCCAGCACATCGGCCAGGTGCCGCTCCGGCTGTGGCTCCGTCACGTGGATACGCACCTGCGTGGCTGCAATCGGTCCCTTCCGTACGCGCGCCACTGTGACCTCATACCCACGCAACGGCACCGCGGCGAACACCGCGCGCAGGGCTTCCTCCGGCCAGCCGCAATCCACCAGCGCGCCGAGGATCATGTCGCCGCTTGCGCCTGAAAAGCAATCGAAATACCCAATGCGCATCGTTCTCCCTGTCTGCACGGGCGCCGGAACCAAAGCCGGTCCCAGGACTGCGGTCCCGGGCCGGCCCAGGATGGCATCTCTGTGCTAGCCGGCCTGCGCCTGGGATTGGGCTCGCGGGGCACCTGCGCTACAGTGCCTGGTGGAGCTAGACAGATCGCTCCTGGGGCCGGGCCCCATGGCTAGAGTACAGGACGCTTCAGGCGAGCGTCAATGCCGGGATGGAACGCTCCTGCACAGCGCGCTTCTGGGGAGAGGTACACGATGTCTCTGCCGGTAGACCGAAGACCTTTACTACGACTACTACGACGGACGTTCCTGGGAAGCATTACCGTGGCAGCCGGGGCGGGAGTGCTGGCCGCCTGTACCGGCCGGCCGCAGCCGGCGGCATCTCGCACCGGCGCGTTTCCGGCACGGATCAACGGCAAGCTCGCTGTGATCCAGAATAAAGATTTCCACCCCGACCATAACGACTTCGTTAACAAGAAGATCGCTGAGGTCGCGCAGGCAGAGGGCTGGCCGCTTGATTTAGCCTACGTCGATGGCTACGTCGGGGCGGGCAATATCGTCCAGAAGCTGCACGCCGCCGTCCAGGCCGGTACTCCGCCCGACGTGATGACCCACACCCTGCGCCCGCTGCAGCTCGATTTTTTGAATATCCTTCAGCCGGTGAGCGATGTCGTGGCCGACCTCACGAGGAAGTACGGCGAGCCGATCCCGGGCTTCAAGACGAATAACTTCCTCAAGGGCCGCTGGACGGCCGTGCCCTTTTTCACGCGCGCCGGCGGTTACTATGCACGCCGCGATGTGTTCCAGCGGCACGGCATCGATCCGAACCGCGAGCTGGACACGTATGAGAAGGTGCGCATGGCCTGCCTGGCCGTGTCGGATCCGGATGCCGGCATGTGGGGCTGGGGCATGACTGTCAACCGCTGTGGCGATGGCGAGAGCCTGGTGTCCAACGTGGTCTTCATGTGGGGTGGCCAGCTTGTCGATGAGAGCGGCGAGAAGGTTGTGCTGAACTCTCGGGAGACGATCGAAGCGCTGACCTGGTTAAAAGAGATCTATACCGACAAGAAATGGGAACGCATGCTGCCGCCGGGAGTGAACTCCTGGACCGATCCTTCCAACAACGAGGCATACCTGGCCGGCCAAATCGCGCTAACGCAGAATGCCGGCACGCTCTACGCCAAGGCACTGTTTGACAAGAACCCGGTCGGGCAGCATACCGTCTATCTGCCCAATCCCGCCGGCCCCAAGCGCCGGCTGCAGGGCGCCTACGGCGCGAACTGGTACGTGTTCAACGGTGCGAAGAACGCCGACGCGGCACGCGAGCTGATCAAGCGCCTGCTGAGCGAGCCGGTGCAGGAGTTTATCTTCCAGACCAGCGTCGGCTATGCCATGCCCGCCTACCAGTGGGGGTGGGACCGGCCAATCATCAAGAACGACCCCGTTGCCTCGCGGTACGTTGAGACGGCCTGGGACCAGTCCGGCTTTACCGGCGTCTTCTGGCCCGGCCCGCCGACTCCGGCGGCCAACGCGATCGACACCTCGAACTTCTGGACAGACCTGATGGGCGATATCCTGAACGGCACGCGGGTGGACGAGGCTGTCAGAGCGGCGCATGAGCGGGCGGTGAAAGTGTACCGCGAGTTCGGCTTCCGCGGCGCCTGAGCGCAGAGACGCCCGGCGATTTGCGCTCAGGCCGGCACTCCGCTAGACTGTGCCAAGATGGCGCCTCAGCGCTGAAGGCGCCGGCATATGTCTGCTGCGCAGCACGACCGTCTCGTGCTGTGGGGCCGGCATGCCGCTGTGGTGAGAGCGGGGATGGAGACCTCCAGACGTGCACTCCCGTAGCCTTCCCCCGATCTTCGGACCATCTTCGGGCCGCGGAGCTCCATGTCCCGTGTGACCTCTACCTCTAAACTCGTCTAAGCCCGTCACACTACCGAGCCACCAGTGAGTCACGATTACTCACAAAATTCTCAAGGAGGCAGCCGAGTGGTACTTCACGCGCGTTTTTCGCGCCCGACCCGTCGCGGGGTTATCGTGGCGCTTACCAGTGCAGCCGGAGCAACCGTCCTGGCGGCCTGTGCGCAGCCGCAGCGCCCCACCGCACCCGAGCGGCCCAGCGGGCAGGTCACCGTCACCGGCAAACTCACCGTCCTGCAGGTGGACGACTACCATCCGGACCATAACAAGTTCCTCAAGGAAGAGATCGAGCGCTTTGCCCGGGAGAAGAACTGGCCGCTGGATCTGGCGAACATTGCCGGCTTTCTGGCGGGCATGGATATCTACCAGAAGCTGCTGGCACAGAAGCAGGCCGGCCAGCCCCCCGACTTCCTGTTTCACAGCCTCTCCACGCGGCAGCTGGTGTTCTTGAAGCTGCTGCGGGAGCAGACGGCGTTTGTGGAGGACCTGCAGAAGCGCTACGGGCGGGTGTATCCGTCGGCGCGGGCCTCGCAGGTGATCGATGGCAAGTGGTGGTCGGTGCCCTTCTACAACCGCACCGACGGCTTCTGGGCTCGTGAGGATAAATTCAAGGCTGTCGGCATCGACATCAATAAAGACCTCGACACCTGGGACCAGGCTCGCGAGGCTTGCCTGAAGGTCTCTGCGCCGGCGAACCAGTTCTACGGCTGGGGCCTCACCGTTAACCGCTCCGGCGATGGCGAGTTCCTTGTCCGCACGATCATCTGGTCCTTCGGCGGGGCGCTGGCCGATACGACGGGCCAGATCGTGACGCTGAACTCGCCGGAAACGATCGCCGCGGTCACCTGGCTGAAAGAAACCTACACCGATCCGAAGTGAGCGCCCATGCTGCCGCCGGGGGTGAACTCCTGGACCGACCCCTCCAACAACGAGGCCTGGCTGGCTGGCCAGATCGCCTTCACCTCCAAGGCCGGGACGCTCTACGCCAAGGCCGTGTTTGACAAGAACCCCATCGCGGCCTCGACGAAGTTGCTCCCGCCGCCGCTCGGACCGGCCAAGCAGCGCTTCCTTGCCCCAGCGGGCACAACTTCTACTTCTTCGACGGCAGCAAGAACTACGAGGCGGCGCGGCAGCTGGCCGAGCACCTGCTGAGCATCGACGTGCAGCGGGTGCTATGGAAGACCAGCCCCGGCTATGTGGTGCCGGCCTACGAGAAGTGGTGGGACGACCCGATTATCCAGGGGGAGGAAAATAGCCGCCGCTTCAAGCCGGTGGCGCTGGCCGAGCCGCCGTTCCCCGGCTTGGCCTGGCGCGGCCCGATCACCGAGGCCTCGGACGCGGTGGGCGCGCAGAACGTGCTCACGGACATGATGGGCGAGGTGCTGGCCGGCAAGCCGGTGGCTCAGGCGGTCAAGGACGCCCACGATCGAGCGGTGCGCATTTACAAAGAGCTGGGCTTCAAGGGCGCTTAAGGACGCGCTCTAGCCCGCTCAGCTGCTCACTGTTCTGCGCGTGGCTTCTGGCCAGAAGCCACGCGCAGAACAGTGATGTGTTCTTAACAGTGCTATTTGAGGGTGTTTTGGGCCATCCCGCTGGAAAGGGAGTTTTCCGATTGACAGGCTCCGTCTCCGTCGATACACTCTGTGTAGACAGCGCGTGAGCGCTGCGGCCGAGTCCGCATGCGGTGCGGAGCGGGGGAACCGAAGTACGTGCACCGGCCCAACGTTGGGCCGGGCAGGGGGTGAATCCGGCTCCAGGTCGGTAGGGCGTCTCTTTCCGCCCGAACCCGTCAGCTCACCTCGTAGGCGACTGGAAGAGAGCAACAGTGGCGCTCGCGCCGCTAGGCGACATTGCCTGTCACCGGCGGACCGGCTGCGCCGCCTGAGCTGTCTCCCCAGCCTGCAGTGAGCCACCTCCCCTCGCCCTAGCACAGGCGTGGATGCCCGCAGTGACCACCGCAAGGCCTGCGCGGGTTCTTTAATAGCGGGTGTGCAGAACCCTGCACTGTCACTATGAGGGAGGCGGTATGAGCTATCTGGGTGGTCCCTCACTGGTAAGTCGGCGGCGCTTCGTTGGTGGACTCGCCACTCTAGGGGGAGGCGTGCTGGCCGCCTGCGCCCAGCCGCGGCAGGCCGCTCCGCCGGAGCAGAAGCCGGCCGGGCAGGTCACCGTCACCGGCAAACTCACTGTCCTGCAGGTGGACGACTACCATCCGGACCATAACAAGTTCCTCAAGGAAGAGATCGAGCGCTTTGCCCGGGAGAAGAACTGGCCGCTGGATCTGGCGAACATTGCCGGCTTCCTGGCGGGCATGGATATCTACCAGAAGCTGCTGGCACAGAAGCAGGCCGGCCAGCCCCCTGATCTCCTCTTCCACGGGCTCTCCACGCAGCAGCTGGTGTTCTTGAAGCTGCTGCGGGAGCAGACGGCGTTTGTGGAGGACCTGCAGAAGCGCTACGGGCGGGTGTATTCCTCCGCTCGCGCTTCACAAATCATTGATGGCAAGTGGTGGTCGGTGCCGTTTTATGATCGTACCGGTGGCTACTGGGTGCGCGAGGACAAGCTCAAGGCAATCGGTGTGGATATCGACAAGGACCTCGACACCTGGGACAAGGTGCGGGAGAACTGCTTGAAGGTCTCTGATCCGGCCAATCAGTTCTATGGCTGGGGCATGACGGTCAACCGCTCCGGTGACGGAGAGAGCCTGGTATGGAACATCATCTGGTCGTGGGGTGGGGCGCTGGCCGACACCACGGGCCAGATCGTGACCTTGAATTCTCCCGAGACGGTGGCCGCGCTCACCTGGCTGAAGGAAGTCTACACCGACCCGAAGTGGGCGCCCATGCTGCCGCCGGGGGTGAACTCCTGGACCGACCCCTCCAACAACGAGGCCTGGCTGGCGGGCCAGATCGCCTTCACCTCCAACGCCGGGACTCTATACGCCAAAGCGGTGTTCGACAAGAACCCGGTGGCGCCGGTGACGAAAGTGCTGCAGCAGCCCTTTGGCCCGGCCAGGCGGCGCCTACAGGGATCTGGCGGCCATCATTTCTACTTCTTTGACGGCAGCAAGAACTACGAGGCGGCGCGGCAGCTGGCCGAGCATCTGCTGAGCATCGATGTCCAGCGGCAGCTCTGGAAGATCAGCACCGGCTACGTGGTGCCGGCCTACGAGAAGTGGTGGGACGATCCGATTATCCAGGGGGAGGAAAATAGCCGCCGCTTCAAGCCGGTGGCGTTCAATGATCCGCCGTTCCAGGGCGTCGCCTGGCGCGGCCCGATCACCGAGGCCTCCGGTGCCGTCTCGGCTCAGAACGTGGCGACGGATATGATGGGTGAGATCCTGGCCGGCAAGCCGGTAGCCCAGGCGGTCAAAGACGCCCATGACCGCTGCGTGAAGATCTTCAAGGAGTTCGGGTTCAAGGGCGCGTAGGTAAACCGGTAGGGGCGCACGGCCGTGCGCCCCTACCTCTATTGCGCCCCGTTTCCACAGCCGTGGGCGCGGAGCCGGAGTGAGGGCCTTTCACCACATCACGCCGCTGGAGATCATCCCAGGCACGAATGCCAGGATACGTACCTGCGGCGCGTACGACAGGTAGACAGGGTCTGGATACAAAACGCACAATAGAAACATATATATTTATACAAATATTTAGACAAAAGGACGAACACCGATGCGCGTTCCTCTCGTACGTGGCGCTGCGGCGCCACCACTGGCAGCACCCGCCCGGCGTGACCTGGTCGCCTGGAGCCGGGAGATCCTGGGCCGCGACTGGCTCACCGCCTGGCTCTTTGCCGGGCCCATGCTGGCGTTGCTGGTCGGCCTCATCGCCTGGCCATTCCTGCAAGGCGTGTGGATGAGCTTTAACCTGGTGATCGGCGGCCAGTGGCGCGGCTTCGTCGGGTTACAAAACTACATCGACACGATCACCGACCCCTACTTCCAGCGCTCCTTCTGGATCACTGTCCAGTTCACTGCCTCCGCGGTCGCGCTGAAGTTTGTGTTCGGTCTGGTGGCCGCGCTGATCCTGCACAATATTACACGCGGGCGTACGATACTCACGGCGCTGATCCTGCTGCCCTGGATCGTGCCGGAGGTGGTCACCGCCCTGGCCTGGCGCTTCCTCTACGACCCGGTCTTCGGCGGCCTGAACCTGACCCTCCAGACGCTGTACCAGCTCACGGGCGGGCTGCTGGGCGTCTCCAGGGGTATCCCGTGGACCGGCGATCCCAAGCTGGCGCTGTGGTCCATGGTGGCGGTGAACCTATGGAAGGGCATCCCCTTCTTCACCGTGCTGGCGCTGGCCGGCCTGAAGTCGATCGACCGTGAGCTGTACGACGCCGCGGCGGTGGACGGCGCCAACGCCTGGCAGCGCTTCCTGCACGTGACCCTACCCGGCCTGCGCTATGTCATCATTGTGGAGACGCTGCTCTCCACGATCTGGACCTTTAACACCTTCGGTCTGGTCTTCCTGATCACCGGCGGTGGCCCGGGCGGAGCGACCCGCCTGTACGGTATCCTGGCGTACGAGAAGATCGGGGGCCTGCGCTACTCCTCCGGTGTGGCAACGGCCCTGGTGACGGCGCCGATCCTTGCTCTGGCGATCATTGTGCTGGGCCGCTACATGCGTGCTGGTCAGCGCGGCGACTTCGGCGATGAGGGGATCCTCTACCGCGGGGTCATGCTGCTGCTCTGGCCGGTGCGGCAGCTGGTCCGCCTGCTGGTAGCGGCTTTCTGGGCGGTGGACTACGTGGTCGAGATCGCCTTCGAGAAGCTCGCCCGCCTGTCTGATATACTGTTCACCCGCGGCGATCCGCGGCGCAAGAAGCTGGTGGGCAGCATTGGCTCGAAGCTGCTGATCTACGTGCCGCTTGCGGTGATCCTGCTGTTCGTGCTCTTCCCCTTCTACTGGATCTTCATCACGGCGTTTAAGAGCACGCTGCAGTTCCAGCAGAAGCAGTCCATCTTCTGGCCGGCGCCCTGGACGCTAGACAACTTCGTGACGCTCTTCACCAAGACGGAGTTCGTACTCTGGTACAAGAACACCATCCAAGTAGCGCTGGTGAGCATGCTGATCAGCGTGATCGTGTCGTCGCTGGGGGCTTACGCCCTGGTGCGGCTGCGCTGGCGCGGGGCGGGCTTCATCTCGACGGCGATCTTGCTGACCTACCTGATGCCCGGCATCATGCTGGTGGTGCCGCTGTACCAGATCTTTGTGGCGTTGCGGGTGATCAATACCCCCACGTCGCTGATGATCGCCTATCCGACGTTCCTGATGCCGTTTGCCTGCTGGCTGTTGATGGGCTATTACCGCTCGATTCCGGAGGAGCTGGAGGAGTCGGCGCTGATCGATGGCTGTAACAGGTTCCAGGCCTTCACCCGCATTGTGCTGCCGCTGACCATGCCGGCACTGGTGGCGGTGGCGATGTTCGCCGTCACGCAGGCCTGGAACGAATTCCTGTTCGCCTTTATCTTCATCACCAGTAACGCCGCCACGACCCTCCCGGTCGGCTTGGGCAAGATGGTCATCGGGGATGTGTTCCCCTGGGGCCAGCTCATGGCCGCCTCACTGCTGATGGCGATCCCGGTGGTGACCTTCTATGGCTTGGCCCAGCGGTTTATGGTCGAAGGCCTGACCGCAGGGAGCGTCAAAGGAGGCGGATAGAACAGTTCTCCCCCTGCGCCACTTCCCCGGGACAGAGGAAGTGGCGCAGGGGGGCGTGCTCGGGTGGTCTTAACTGCTGAGCGCGCCTGGGACCGTAATCACGCTTTTTTAAAATACCCTATTTAGATACCCGCTACTCTGGCTTGGACTGTGCCCTAGGGCTTCCGTTGCAGGAGGCGTCTCGGCTGTCTGGCCAGGCAGCGTAGTGCTGGCTGCTTGTTCCTCGGTATACCGTCGCTCGCCCGCGAGAATAGGAATACGGCGTGCCCTGGCTTCGGCAACCTTGGGCAGCGTCAGGATAAGGACTCCATGCTCGTAACGCGCCTCTGCTCGGTCGGCGTCAATACCGGCGGGTAGACGCACGGTGCGCTGGAAGCTACCGTAGTGGCGCTCGCGCAGCAGCCAGTTCTCTCCGCGTCGTTCCTCCTCACCGCCGGCCTTGGCGCGGATGGTCAGCAGGTTGTCCACTACCGAGACCTCGATATCTTCCGGTCTGATGCCCGGTAGCGACGCTTTGACGACAAAAGCGTCCTCTCGCTCCGCAATGTCCAGCGGTATGATGCTCCCGATCGGTCTGGCCGTGCTGGATCGAACAAGATACCTTTCCAGGAGGCGGTCCATCGCTTCACGCAGGCTTACAACCTCACGAAAGGGATCCCACCACTCAAGCGCCATGGCCGTCCTCCTTCACGGCTGGTACCCGCTAGACAAGCCTAGCGGCCGGTTCTTTGCCTGTCCACGACTGGAAACAGGCCCGTAGGGAACGCGGCATGATTCGTGCCATCATGTGCCAGATTGCGGTTGTACAGCGCTGGTATGCTATGTACTGGGCGGCTACTGGAGCGCTCCCTGAACCGACCGGTCTCCCATGCTGCAAGCAGGTGAAATGCAATCAGGAGGTGAGCATGTCGATGGAGACGATGGAGCGCGAGCAGGGGGCTCCCCTGCCAGACGAGCAGAAGCGCGAGAGCGGCCTGCCCGGCGGCGGGCAGGGCCGCCGCGATGAGGTCGGCCGCACAGGGGTCTATCCGGCGTCCGGCCCCCTGCCGGAGGGCGACGCGGAATACCGCGGCCAGATGGAGTGGGGCCAGGGGCTGCGCGGTGCAGCAGGCTACTACGACTCCGGCCCGTCGGAGCTGCCGCTGAAGGACGAGCCGGAATTCCCGCCGCCTGGACACCAGGGCGCAGAAGATACGCCGGCTCCACTCGAGCATGCACAGTAGCAGGTTCCTTAATTATGAAATTATGACACTGCTATGAACGCTGCGAGATACGAACAACTGTGAAATACGAACACTGAGAGAATTGTAATCGCTAAGCGAAGCCACGCCGCTACCGGTTGGCACTCCCTACGTCTCCCATTCCCGCAGCGCGGGAGCGGGGGCCGGGGGGAGGGTTTCTACCCGCCCGCGGCGAGCGCTCGCATGTAGTTCAGCACGTGCCAGCGCTCTTCCTCTGAGAGCGAGCCGGCGAAGCCCGGCATCGGCGTTCCAGGAATCCCGTCGGAGACGACCTGGAACAGGAAGCCGTCCGAATGCTGGGGTACGTGAACACGCAAGTCGGCCGGCGGGATAGGCAGGGATGCCGCCAGCGGCCCGTCGCCGCGGCCGGCTATACCGTGGCAGGTGCTACAGTACTGCTCGTAGACGCGCTGCCCAATGGCCAGCGAGTCCGGCGTCGGCGGATAGGGGTTCTGGGCAGGAATGGCTGCCTGCGCGCTTGCCCCCGGCAGCGCCAGTGCAAACGCCTTCCCTTCGGGACCGAAGCCGAACAGCAGCAAGGCGAAGCCGGCCGTAGCCAGGGCAATGCCTACCCCGGCAACGCCGCCCTGCATGACGGCCGAGATACGCGGCCGTTCGCGCAGCAGCCAGGCCACGGCGAGCGCACCCAGGCCGCTCAGGAGAGCCACGCCGCCGCCGAGCAGCAGCCAGTTCGGCGCCACCCGCTCCCCACCCGCGGGCACCGGCGGCAGATCGGCGACGGCAGGTACATTTAGGCTGAACTGGGCCCGCGCGTCGTCTCGCCCGGGCCGGCGCACCAGTGCGGTCACCTGCCATGGCCCGGCCATGGAGAAGAACTGTCCTTCCCCTTCGTAGCGGGTGGTGCCGGTCCGGCGCAGGATGAGCTCGCTCTCCCCCATATCGTGGGCCAGCATACGGAAGCGCAGCGCTACCCGCTCTACGTCCAGCACCGACTGGCCGCGCGCTCCGGCGAGCTCCACAGTGAACCGGTTGAACCCCACGGCGCCCGGCCGGACCTGGAGGCGCACGCGGAGATCATCGGCCGTCACAGTCTGCGAGAGCCCCTCCTCGCGGGCTTTCCTGGCTGCCAGTGCCTCGCGCGCCGGTGGCAGAAGGGTCAGGAAGGCGACAGCCAAGACCAGGGCAACTCCGGCAGCGGCTTCCAGCGTCACCGTAAACCGGAAGCGCTCCGCCAGCGCCGCGGCGCTCTCCAGCGCTTTAGCGCTACGCTGGCGGACGAGCGTCCGTAGCTGCGGACTCACGCGGAGGAGGTGGAAGGCCGCCAGGGCCAGCGTGGGCAGCAGCAGGGCCAGCTTGAGTGCCAGGGCGAGCCCGTACGTCGTGCTCCACAGGGCCTCGATCGCTCCGGCCAGCCATGCTGCCTGGACGAGGCCGGTAAGAGTCAGGACCAGGACGGCCAGCCCCGCCGCCAGGGAGAAGCGCGGGATGATCTGGGCAAGCGTCTGAGCGCGCCGGCGTTCATCCAGCCGCCGCTGCGCTCCAGGGACGGCCAGGGCGAGTTGCACCAGGCCGCCTACCCAGACCGCGGCCGCCACCAGATGCACCCAGTCGAGCAGCAGGCCGGCCGTAGCCTGTGGCAGTGCAGCGGCATGCGCGGTGAGGCTGCGCGTGAGCAGCGCTGCCGCAGCCAGGGCCGCGCCGGCCCACCAGCGCCATGTCCCCGCTGCCGGAGCCCACAGGATCGCTCCGAGGGTGGCCAGCAGCACCACGCGGGTGAGGAGCAGCGTGCCATAGCGCGTGCCCAGCACGGTCAGCACCGGGCCGCTCAGGGCGCCCACCAGGGTCGTGCCGCCGGTCTTTGCCGCGTAGTCCAGGTAGGCGAGCAGGCTGGCGATGAGCCAGACGGCCCACGCCGCACGCACCGGCTGCAGTGCGGCCTGACACGCTGCAGCCAGGACTCCGGGCAGGTCAAACGATGCCGGCTCGGGCGCGCGGCCCTCGCTGCGCCGGCGACGCCGCCCGCGGCTGCCGGTCCGCCCGGCACCGCCTGCCTGGGCCGCCGTGCGCACCAGCGCCGGCAGCCAGGCCAGCGGCACAAAGAGAAGCCCTCCAGCAACAACCATCCCGCCGAGCAGCTCCAGCCAGCGGATTGCCACCGGCAGCGCCTGGACCGGCGGTGCCTGCTGCGTCGCTTGCAAAGGCGGGGCAACCCCGGCGGCGCCGGGCGCGCCGACGCTGAACGGCACCGTGCCGGTGGTGGTATGCCCGTCAACTGCGGAGGTCACACGCCAGACAATTGTGTACACGCCCGGGGAGAGCTCCGGCAGCGGCAGCACCAGTGAGAGCGGATCGCTCGGTGCCGGACGCACTGGCTCGCGGCTCACTACCTTGCCTGACCCGTCCAGCAGCCGCACGTCGCTGAGCTTGAGTTCCGGCTGTTCGGAGAACCACAGTTGCACCTGGGATGGGGCCTGGTCGAGCACGCTACCGGCGGCAGGCTCGGAGCGGACCAGGTTGGCATGGGCCGCCACTGGCCGGGAGGTGAGCGCAGCAAGGGTGAGAACTACGGCAAGGACAGCTACCCACCGAGCGGGCGCGCGCAGCCCGTCCGAATGCCGGTGGAAAGCAGGCATTCTCCACCGGGTCCTGCCGGCGCCTCGTGCGCACCGGCAGGACGCTACTGTCGTCTGGTTGGACCGTCTATTCCGGTGCATGCGCATCGACCTCCGGCATGCCCAGGTTCGCGACGGCGAGCGCTAGAATGGCTGTCACCACTACTGCGGAGCCGACGCACCAGGGACACAAGGCCCGAATGACGAACACTTCTAAGTATGTCAGATAGGCAGAGAAGAGCGTGCCGGCCAGAGCCAGCCCGAAAAGGGCGAGCGGTACCGCAGGCGGCACTGTAGGGCCGGCACGTGCCTGCCAGAGACTTAACCCGAGCAGCAAAAGATACAGCGCCAGCCCAAGCGCAGCCACCGGCACACCGGCTATGTCGGCATAGCGGCTGGTCTGCACCTGGGCGCAGCCGCCCGCGCTCGTGCATAGCGCGGGTGTGCCGCTGTAGCGCACCCAGGTCAGGTAACCAGAGATGGCCACACCCAGTGCCGAGAGTCCCATGAGCATCAGTGTCCTGATGCGTTGGGCTCCGGCAGCCTGCCGGGGAACGGCTCTAGACTTGAAGTCGCCTCTGCCTGGCAAGATCCCCACCTTGTGGCATTGCTTCTTCTCTTGCGGCTACGACCTCGGCGATCTCGCCGAGGCCATCACCCTGGTACACTCGCTTATTCTCACGGGGCCGCTACAGTCTCGATGGCCCGGCGCAACTGCTCAAAGGATGGCACGCCCTCAAAGACTTTCTGGTCATTACTCTGGTTACTAATGAAGATCGTCGGCGTTGCCCGCACTCCTTTCCGGCGGCCTTCGTCTGTCTCTCCCTGCACCTGTGCCGCGTACCGCTCTTGATCGAGACAGGCCTGAAAGGCATCGGGCTGCAAGCCCAGCTCGGCAGCAAAGCGTTTCAGGTTGGCTTTGCTGAACGTGCCGCGGTTCTCGCCTGCCTGCTCTATGAAAAGCTTATCATGATATGCCCAAAATCTTCCCTGCTCGGCCGCGCACTCCGCCGCCTCGGCCGCCCAGAGCGATTCCGGGCCAAGGAACGCGAAGTGACGCCAGACAAGCCGCACCCGCCCGTCGGCAATCAGCGTCTCCTCGAGGCGGCGTTCGGGACCTAGGGTGAACGCACGGCAGGCCGGGCATTGGAAGTCTGCCCATACCTCTACCACGACCGGAGCAGCAGGATCCCCTTTGCTCTTGCCCGCCGTGGCAACGGTCACCGGCTGCTGCCGGCGTGGAGGCCCGGCCAGGCTCAGCCAGATGAGGGCAACTGCAACGGCAGTTGCGAGGAGGGCCACCCCTGCGATCGAAAGTGCCCCGAACCGGTGCCGTGGAGCAGGAAGAGTCAGATCTCCCCGGGCAGGCGCAGACGCTCTCTGTCTGCCCGGGCGCTGCCTACTCATACATTCTCCTTTGAGGATTTACGCTGTCCCGCCGGTGCGCCGCGTCGGGCTCGGGCGGGGCAGTGGCTCCCGGCGCCGCCCCAGCAGGCCTGCCAGGCCCAGCACAACGCCGGCCGCGCCGAGCACGATACCACCCAGGCCCAGGTACGTGCCGCGCATCTCGGCTGCGGCTGCAGCCGCCTGGGCAGCCCGCGCTGCGTCCTGCGCCTCGCGGAGCTGCCGCTGCAGTTCCGCCGCCGGCGGGACTACCTCAGGAAACTGCAAGGCACTGACCGCCTCGACGTCGTTGAACCGGCCGGGGCCAGACTCAAACGTCTCGTTGATCGGCTGGCCGTCCAGCGTGCCGGTGAAGATGAAACGGTACTGGCCCTCCCGCGTGGGGATGAAGTCGGCGGCGTAGGCGCCGGGCTGGCCAAAGCGCGCCCGCAACGGGAACTCCTTCGGCTGCCCCCCGCCGTATGCCACAGCTACTTTTAATGTCTGCTGCGCATTCAGCACCGGCTCTCCGGTATCGGCGTAGGTGATGCGCAGGTCGACGCCGTTTGGCTCGCCCTGGATCGCCGGCTCATTCAGAAAACCGACGATGAACTGGAACTTGCCCACCGTGCGGCGCTCATGCGCCAGCGCAGCGGTGGGGGTGACTACCAGGCTCAGGGTCAACGCCAGGAGGAGCGGCAGGACCCCAGGTACGATGCGCTCCTGCTGGATGATGAGCTTTGCCATCGCTGTTCCCCTCCAAATGAGCGACTGCGCTCCAAATAAGCGACTGCGTTCCAAGTGTCTGCGTTAGCGACCGAGTTTATAAGGGCGATTCTCACCGATGCTGCCCCTTTCCCTTCTCGCCAGCCGGATCCCCCATCCTGTGAGCAGGAGCGCAACCGCTCCAATGGCTGGCAGTGCGGTCCCGCTACCTGTGCGGGGCATCCCTGGCGCAGTCCCCGTCGCTCCTACAATAGTGAAAGCAAAGGATCCAGACTCTTTGTCGCCATCTTTCGCAGACACCGTCGTCCAGTTCACAACATACCTTCCTGGCTGCAGACCAGAGCGGAGCGATACCACCATCGTGGTGCCTGTTGGGTCGGATGGATCAACGCGGCTATCGCCCTGGTCCACGCGAACTCCACCTGGACCTGTCACCGTGAGGGCACTGCCGTCTGCAGCAACCGCTTCACTGAAGATCACTCTGACAACTACGGGAGCCGTGGCGACCACCGCATTCGGAGCTGGAGTCGACCGCACAAATGTAGCATGAGCAAACACTTCTACCGGCCAGACAAGCACTCCCAGGAGCCCTGCCACCACAGTCCCGAGCACACGACCTTTCCATGGAGAGGGCATACTGCTCATCAGTTCATTCCTCCTCGTAATCTCACCAGCCGGTTCTCCAGAGAGCCACGACTGCTGGGTCTGCACACAGCCATAGACACGTGCGCGGTGCTCAAGTACCGGCTCCGTTTGCACGTGCGACGGCGAGAGATACCGACTATGTCAGGACATAGCCAAATAGATGGCTCGCAGGGACAGAGTGAAATGCCCCGGACGCGACCAGCCATCGTGGCTATGCTGTACGAAGGAACGGCCAGGTAGCCTACATCGCCGGCGGGCGCTCTGGAGGCGGGTCAGGAAGACGTCCAAGCAGGAGTTGCATGCGAGGAGGGAGAGCCCACAAGTGCTGTACTGGGGGCAACAACAACGCCGGAGCAAGCAGTCCCATAGCTAGGAGCACGATCGGGCCGCTCACCTGCGGCAGTGCACTCAGCACAGCGCTGAGCGCCACAGGATGAAGGTGCGCAGGTGGAGCGCTTCCCTCGCCTGGCCCGCGCACCGCTGGAGCGGGTGCAGGGGCAGGAGGATCTGCTCCCTCGGGAAGGGGGTGCACATGACGGGAGAGATGCACGCCGTCTTCTGGGATAGCCCCCGCAGGCGCTGCAGGTTGTGACGCCGGCAGCGCCACATGAATCGCGCCGTGTCCAAAGCGCGCGTGGGCATAGGGCGCAGCCAGGCCGTGCTGGCATAGGACCGGCACGACACTGCCGAGCCAGACTGCCAGGACACTCAGAGCAATCCAGCGCCCAAGCGCAAGGTAGACGGTGCGCATTTCCCCAGGGAAATCTAGCACACCGGATTACCGCAGGCATCAGGAATTTCCCCTGATGCTCGTGCACGCTCATCAGATCCCTCATGGTATACGACTGGTATACGACGCCGCGATGTCTCCTGGATCGGTAGCGCCGGAGCGGGCTGCAGGTGCAGGGGCCGGCGTGGCATGCTCCGGCTCAGAAGAACTCGTCGCTGCAGGAGCGAGCGGGAGCGTGAAGGAGAACGTTGAGCCGATGCCCTCCTGGGACTCCACCCAGATGCGCCCGCCATGGGCCTCGACCAGTGCTTTGCACACAGCCAGCCCCAGCCCGCTGCCCCGTACGCTGCGTACCTGCGGGCTCTCCACGCGGTAGAACGTCTCGAAGATGCGCTCGAGCTTGTCAGCCGGAATGCCGATACCCTGGTCCTGGACGGCTACCTCCACCGCATCAGCCATGAGACGCGCCGAGACGGTAATCGTCCCACCGGCCGGGGAGTAGCGCACCGCGTTGGTCAGCAGGTTTAGGAGCACCTGCTCGATGCGTACTGGGTCGGCCGGTACTGCAGGGAGCGCCTGCGGGAGGAGGACCCGAAATCGATGACGCAGTGCGCCGGTCTCGATGCTGTGCACGACCCGCCGGATTAGCGCACGAAGGTCGACCGGCTCACGCTCCAGGCGGAACCGCCCTGTGCCGAGGCGCGAGAGATCCAGCAGGTCTTCGACAATGCGGCTCATTGTGTCTGCCGTGCGAGCAATCTCGCGGATCACTTCCTGTTGCTTGGGCGGTAGGATGCCGGCCTGCAGCAGCTCGCTGCCGCTCATGAGGTACGTCAGTGGGTTCCGGAGCTCATGCGAGACGGTCGAGACGAACTCATCCTTCAGCCGGTTTAGCTCCTGCAACGCGGCGATCTGTGCCTCCGCCAGCCGCTGTGACTGCTCCTGGGCCAGGATGCGCTCGGTAGAGCGCCGATAGACGCGGCCAAGCGTGAGAAACGTCGCTCCTGCACCGGCCAGGATCAGCACGCTGAGCGCGGCCTGGATGCGGTGGGCCATACCTTGCTCGACGGAGAGATCGCGGTAGACCTGGACTGCCCCGACCACGGCACCATCGCGACGGATCGGCATGACGACCTCAAGGGCATGCGCAAGCGGCTGGCCAGAGCGGGTCTCCGCCGCGCTGAGAGCGGTCTTGCCTGTCCAAGCTACGCCAGCCAGTGCCCGGCGTATCTGGGGCGGAAGCGCCTGTGCGCCGAGGCCAGGCCCGCTGCTCGAGCTGCCTGCTTCACCCACGGTGGAATGCCCGGCCGGAGCGGCGTGATGGAGAGAGGGTGTATAGCCGTAGCCGGTCGCAGAGGGTGTCCCGGCGTAGCTGTACAAGTACGTGCTGTCGTCATCCGCATCGAGCGCGGCGGTGCGTTCCGCGAGGGTCTGGCCCGGAGGGGCGTGGGAGGTTACCTGGGGCGGTGCGCTATAGCTATACACAATCCGGCCATCTCGGGTGTAGAAACGCGTTTGCACAATGTTATAGAGATCAAAGTGCATACGCACCATCTGGTCAAAGCGCGCCAGCTCGGACGCACTGAGCTGCCGGCGGAAGATATCGTCCCCAAAGGCCGCCTGGAAGTGCACTTCGACGCCGCGTTGGGTTGTGTCGCTGGTTTCGTGTAAAACGAACCATTCGATAAAGAACCCAATTCCGGCCAGCAGGATGAGGCTCCCGCCCGCGCAAATAACGGCGAGGAGCAGGGTGAACTGCTGGTAGGGTGTCAGCCGCACTCGCCGCGGCCATCGCACTACGGTGTGCATCTCTTTGCCCCCGACGCGAACTGCTCCCTCCGGCGCTAACCGCAGGCCGACCGGCCGCGGCCAGGTTTGCGGAGCGCGTGCTTTGGTCTCAATAATCGGCATCCGACTGCGCGAGCACAGGCTATAATGCGAGGGTCAGGGAGTGGCGGGAACCCGCTGGGTAACTGTGTAAGGAGGGGAGTGCCCATGAAAACCGTACGGGTAGGCATCGTCGGCGCCGGGTTTGTGGCCGAGCTGCATGCGGAGTCATTCGCACGCATTCCGAATGCCGAAGTCACTGCGGTAGCCTCCCGCACAGAAGAGCGGGCGCGGGCGTTTGCCGAGCGGTTCCATATCCCGCGGGTGTTTACCTCATACGAGGAGCTGGTGCGCTCACCCGACGTGGACATGATCACCGTGGCCTGCCCCAACGACCTGCACGCCCCGGTCACGATCGCCGCGGCGCGCGCCGGCAAGCATGTGGTCTGCGAGAAGCCGCTCTGCATGAACCTCGATGAAGCAGACCAGATGATCGAGGCCTGCCGCGCGGCCGGGGTAAAGCTGATGTACGCCGAGGAGCTCTGCTTTGCGCCGAAGTACGTGCGGGCCAAGACACTGGTGCATGAAGGCGCGCTTGGTGATGTCTACATGGTGCGCCAGGGGGAGTGCCATTATGGCCCGCACTCCGACTGGTTCTGGGATATCAATCGCTCGGGCGGCGGCGTGCTGATGGATATGGGCTGTCACTCTATCGAGTTTGCCCGCTGGATCTACGATTACCGGCCGGTGGAGGCGGTCTATGCCTCGCTGGGGCGCTATGTGCATCGTGAGCGCACCCGCGGAGAGGACAACTCGATCTGTATCCTGCGCTTCGAGGGCGGGCCGATCGCCATTGCCGAGAACAGCTGGGCGCGCACCGGCGGGATCGATGACTTTGCTGAGATCTACGGCTCGAAGGGTCTCACCATCGCCAACCTGATCCGCGGCAACGCCCTGCTTACCTATAGCGACGTCGGCTACGGCTATGCCGTGGAGAAGGCCCCGCGCACTACGGGCTGGACCTTCACCAGCTTTGAGGAGATGTGGAACTACGGTTTCCCGCAGGAGATGCAGCACTTCGTGGACTGCGTGGCCGAGGATAAGCAGCCGCGCATCACCGGCGAGAACGGCCGCGCCGTGTTGGAGATCATCTGCGCGGCGTACGAGTCGGCTCGCACCGGCCGCGAGGTGCGTCTGCCCTTCCGGCCGCAGGTGAGAAAGCCGATCGACTGCTGGCTGGGGAGCTGAGCGGCGCGCTCCGGCCGGAGCGCGCCGCTTCGGCGCCGGCCTGCTATCCCCGCGGATGCGGCGGGGTGTTCACAGCGTCGGGCGGGCGCTCGCCGCGGACCACGGCGAGAATATTCCGCAGCGCCTGGTCAATCATCCGATCCACGGACTCGACGGTGAGGCCGGCAGTGTGTGGCGTGGGCAGTACCTTCGGATGCCGGATAAGTTGCTGTGCCAGCGGCAGCGCGTCGGGAGGCTCTTCGAGGAACACGTCAAGCGCAGCGCCGGCCAGGCGGCCCGCATTCAAGGCGTCGAGCAGCGCCTGGTCGTCGATCAGCTCGCCGCGTGCCGTATTGATGAGAAACGCAGTCGGCTTACAGTAGCGTAATGTCTCGGCGCAAATGATCCCTCGGGTCTGCGGCGTATTGGGTGCGTGCAGGGTGATAAAGTCGGCCTCGGCCATCAGCGTGGGCAGGGAGACGTAGGTGGCGCCGGCCTCGGCGGCCCAGCGCTCATCCGGCGCGATGTCGTAGACCAGGATGCGCATGTCGAAGCCGCGGGCGCGCTTGGCTACCTCGCGCCCGATACGGCCGGTGCCGATAATGCCCAGGGTCTTGCCGCACACATCCACGCCGAGGAGGCGGTTCCAGTTGCCCGCCCGGGTGTCGTTCACCTGCTCGACGAAACGGCGGGCCAGGGCCAGGATGGCACAGAACGTGGCATCGGCGACCGTCCGGTGGTTTGCGCCCGGGGTGATAGTGACCCACACGCCGTGGCGGGTCGCCGCATCCACGTCCACGCGGTCGTAGCCCACACCGATCCGGGCGACGATGCGGAGCGAGGGGACTGTGGCGAAGACGCGTTCGGTGTAGGCATCCATACCGGCCAGAGCACCGATGCAGCCCGGCAGAAGTTCGATCAGTTCCGCCTCGGTTAGTCGGCGCGGCGGTCCCGGCGCGATTACCAGCTCGATGCCCTGCTGAGCGAGCGCCTCACGGCGCGCCTCGATCTGGCGCGCCATCACCCCGCTGCCGAGAATGCGGATAGGAAAGGCAGTCACCGACGCGTGCGCCTCCAACAGTTTGTGGGGAGAACACATCTGAGCCCGGCCGGAGAACGGGCCATGAGAGCGCTCTCCTGGGAGATTATAGCTACGCAGCGCCGAGCGATCACGTGCCGCAGGGCACCCTGGAGTGCCACCCGCGCGCGAATTTTTTTCCTGAGAATTCCCCGGCAAGCTCCCTACCAGGGCGCGGTACCGCGTCGTATAATCAATGTGGCGCGCGAATGTGCTCCTCCGCCGTTCCCGCCTGGGCTGTGTTGCCTCCCGCACAGGACGGGGCACTGTACGGGCCCGCTTTCACTTTCGACGCCGCTCCGGTTCGGTGGAAGTAGGGAGAGCCTGTGCATCACGTCCTGCACCTGGAGGAGCAGAGTAGAGACCGCACCACGAGCAGCAATGACACTTGGAGAGCTTGTCCGGCTAACCACCCTCTCACACGGGGCGGGTTGAGCGTGTAAGCTCGGACCAGCCGAGCTGGCGCAGGTGCTGCGCTACCTCCCCCCGATCCATGACCCACGCGTGCTCGTGGGTACGAATACGAACGACGATGCCGCGGTCTATCTCCTGACCGAGGAGTGCGCGCTCGTCGCAACGGTGGATTATTTTACGCCGATTGTCGATGATCCGTACTTCTTTGGCGCCATCGCCGCGGCGAATGCACTCTCGGACATTTACGCCATGGGCGCAGAGCCGCTTTTTGCGCTCAACCTGGTTGGCTTCCCCCGCGGCACGCTGCCGATAGAGGTCCTGGGGGAGATCCTACGCGGCGGCGCCGACAAGCTGGCCGAGGCAGGCATCGCGGCCATCGGCGGCCACTCTATCGACGACCAGGAGCCAAAGTTCGGGATGTGCGTGATCGGCACTGTGCATCCGCAGCGCGTGGTGCGGAACGCCGGAGCGGTGCCGGGCGACCGGCTCTACCTGACCAAGCCTCTCGGCACCGGCATCATTTCGACGGCGATCAAGCGTGGGGTGGCCAGCCCGGCGGCGGTCGAGGCGGCGATCCAGAGTATGACGGCGCTCAATCGTGGGGCGGCGCTGGCGATGCAGCAAACCGGTGTGCATGCAGCCACCGATGTGACGGGCTTTGGACTGCTTGGACATTTGCATGAGATGGTGCGGGCCAGCGGGGTTGGCGCACGCGTCGAACGTGCGCGTGTGCCGCTTCTTCCCACTGTTGTAGACCTGGCCTGCGCCGATGTGGTGCCCGGCGGCACCAGGCGCAATTACGAGAGCGTGCGTGAAAGCGTCCGCTGGGCGCCGGATGTCCCTCTGTGGGAGCAGTTGCTCTTATGCGACGCGCAGACCTCTGGCGGCTTGCTCATCGCCGTGCCGGTCGAGCGGGCCGCTGCGTTCGAGCAGGCGCTTCAGCAGCACGGTGTCCGGTCATGGGCGTGCGTTGGCGAGATCCTGCCACAGGAGGGGGTGATCGAGGTCGTATAACAGACGAACCGGGGATGTCGTCGAGCGACGTGCCGGTGTGATCCAGAAGCTCTAGAAGGGAGCCGCCGTGCAGGCCGGGGGCATGATGCAGTGGTCCGCGGTGCGCGCCCTACTCTCGCGCCGGATGGGCTGGGGGAGTGCCGGAGCGCGAGTGCTGGCGGCCTGCTTGCTGGGTCTGCTCGGCTTCCTGGGTGGTGTGGAGCTTGGTCATGCTCCGCGCTATCCTCTGTCGGCGCGCTTTGAGGGGGAGGTCACCGCCCGAGTCATTGCGGCGCTTGAGGCTGAGCAGCGCGAGCTGCGCCGGAGTATCGAAGAGCTGCAACGGCGGACCGATGCCGATCTGCAGGTCCGTGCCGGGCTGCGGGCAGAGCTTGGGCGCGAACGGCTGGCTGCCGGCTTGGTGGCTGTGCGGGGTGAAGGCGTGGTCGTACGCCTGGATGATAGTACCCTGCGCGCCCTACCCCCGAACGAGGACCCGAGCAACTACCTCATCCACGACTATGACATCCGCGATGTGGTCAATGCTCTGTGGGCAGCCGGCGCTGAGGCGATTGCAATCAACGACCAGCGCGTCGTGGCGGTGACCGCTATTACCGGAGTAGGGCCGGCCATTGTGGTCAACGAAACGCGCCTTGCTCCGCCCTTCGAGGTACGCGCGATTGGCAATGCTGTGCTGCTGGAAGAGGCAGCGGTCCATTCTCCCCTGTTGCGTAAGCTCCACGAGCGCATCCAGACCTATGCGCTGCAGTTCCGGGTCGTGCGTGAGCGCGAGATAGTCCTTCCACCGTATCGCGGGCCGCTTGCTCTGCGTTACGTTCAGCTCCCTCTTCCAACCAGGCTCAATGACCATGGTGACTGATCCCCTGCGCGCCCAGGCCGGCAGGCTCGTTCGCCTGGGACGCCATCTCCAACATGGACTGTGGACGCGGTCGCGCGCTGCTCTGTTCGTCCTGTGTCTGATGGTCGGCTTCGCCTTGGTGCTTCAGGTGCGGACGTACGAGGCCGCGTCCCGGCAGTGGCAGCGTGTCCGAGGCATTGACCAGGCCTTGCTGGTCGATGAGCTTTTACGGACCAACGCAGCCCTGCGCCGTGAGCTCCTGGCGCTGCAGGAGGTACGCGGACAGAGGGGGCGCGCCGGGGAGCAGGATAACCAGGCGCTGCTCCAGGAAATCGCAAGGCTGCGCGCCCTTAACGGCCGGGTAGAACTCCTTGGTCCCGGTGTCGAGGTCGAGATCGCCGCAGCGGTCACCCCGGAGGATCTCTACGACCTGTTCAATGACCTGCGCGCCGCGGGCGCTGAGGCCCTGGCGCTTAATGAGCACCGCATCCTCGCTTCTAGCGCGGTTGCCGGGACGCCCGATGATCTGCGCGTAAACGGCGCAGTGCTGAGCCGTCCGTATACAGTGCGAGCGATTGGCCCGGTCGCCGCGCTGGAGCGGGCCCTGACGCGCCCGGGGGGCATGGTGGCGCTTCTGCGCCAGAACTATCCCGGTGCCCGCATTACCGTCATCCGCCGCGATCGCATTCGTATCCCGGCTGCAGCGCAGCCGCTACGCTTCTCGTACGCGCGCCCGGCAGAATAACGGGCCTCTAAGCCGCGCCGAGCTCAAGCGCTCATCCGGCCGGGGCCGGCAAAGCTCTCTAAGCATTCCGGTGTGAGCTTCTACCTTCCCATTTGGGACGAACGCACTACTCTAGGAGAGGAGAAGGACCTGTGGGTACGGCATCGAGCGAGCGCATCGGCTGGATCGGCCTGGGGCGAATGGGCCGGCCGATGGCGCTCAATCTGTTAAAAGCCGGCTATTCCTTAGTCGTGCATAACCGCAGCCAGGCACCCGTCGAGACACTCGTTGCTGTCGGAGCCGAGCGCGCCGGGAGCCCCCGAGAGGTCGCTGAGCGCTGCGATGTCCTGTGTACCTCTCTGCCCATGCCCGCTACGGTTGAGGAGGTGCTCCTGGGTCCGGAGGGCGCGCGTGAGGGGGCTCGCGCCGGCCAGCTCTGGATCGATACCAGTACGGTTGATCCTGGGACCAGCCGCCGCGTCGCCGCGGCGGTGGCGCCGCTCGGCGTGTCGTTCCTCGATGCGCCGGTGAGCGGTGGCGTGGCCGGCGCCGAGGCCGCCACGCTGACCTTCATGGTCGGCGGCGACGACGCCGCGTTGCGCCGCGCCCAACCGATCCTGGCCGTCCTCGGGAAGACCATCTTCCACGTCGGTCCCGTCGGTGCCGGTAGCATTTGTAAGCTGCTGAACCAGATGCTGGCAGCGATCAACCTCGCTGCCGTCTGCGAGGCAGCGGTACTCGGGGCAAAGCTCGGTATCGATCCGCAGACCTTCTACCAGGTGGTGAGCGCCTCATCCGGCAACAGTCGCATGCTCTCCTGGGCCCTACCGGATTCGATCTTCACCGGCAACTTTGCGCCGCGCTTCTCGATTAACCTCATGTACAAAGACATCTCGCTGGCCGCGCAGCTGGGCCGCGAGAGCGGTGTCCGACTGCTCCTAGGCGCCATCGCCCACCAGGTCTTTGAGGAGGCGCGCGCCGCCGGCTTCGGGGAGCAGGATATCGCTGCACTCATCCGGCCGCTCGAGCAGTTGTGCGGTATCGAAGTGCGAGTACGTACTTCGGAGTACATGTAGCGCATAAGTAATACATTAGCAATGGATTAGTAACGCATTTAGCTAATGTGGCAAGAGGGTAACGCATTAAGAGGAGTGCAAATTAGAACATACGCTTTGCCGATTCCCTTGCCTGCGAGCACGGCTGCTGCAGCCTCGCGGGCCCGGGGCAGGCTTCCGGAATATGTCCTACGAGGAGGGCACAATGCAGGCGCGGTGGTACTGCAGCCCCAGGCCGTCGGGGCTAAGCTCTGGGATACGGTGGTGCACCGGCATACAATGACAGTAATAGGGTGGAGGTGTGAATGGGAGGAGGGATAGGCGATCCGCTTGACCAGAGCGTGACACAACGGCTGCTGGTGGCCCGCCTGGCCCAGCTTGCCCTCTTGTTGCTCCTTGCACTGGTCACCGGCTTGGGGCGGGCAGCGCTTTTGCCGGCGCTCGTCGTTGCCGGTGCGCTTACGGTGTCGCTCTGGCTCTGCCGGCGCCGCTCCCTTGGCCAGGGTGTGTGGCTGACGCTCGGGCTGGTCGAGGTGGTGGCGCTCTTCGTGGCGTTGCGCTTTGCCGGGATAGAGCTCGCTGCCGAGGGGCGGGCGCCGGATCCCGGGCTGGTGATTGTGGCCGGCCTCGTAGTCCTGCTGGTCTGGATCCTGGCGGCAGCGCCGCTCGACGGCAGGTACTCCATACTGCTGCTGCCGGCCGGCTGGCTGGTCTGGCGTGCCGGACCGGGAGGGCTGCTTGCTCCAGCTGCAAGCCTCAAGGAGGTCATCGACGCAGCTGCCGGCGTCGGCCTGCCCTTTCCACTGACCGACCTAGTGGTTATCGGCTGTATCGCGGCGGCGTCCTCGGCTGCCGAGGCTTTCCGCACAGGGCTGCGCGCGCGCAGCCACGCATGGGCAAGCCTGCTCAGCGAGCAAGGACGTGCCAACGGCATGGCGTACCTGGTTTCTGAGCTTACTGCCGGTGGCGAGGATACCCTGGCGGAAACCGACCTGGAGAACCCGGCAGTGATTCGGGCCACGCTCTATGGTCTAGGGCGACAGACGATGGCGGCGCTGCGTCGGGCCAGTGCCGCGCGCCTTGTGATCGTGCTTCTGTATGATCCTGAGGCGCAACGGAATAGCGCGCAGGAGAGCGCCCTGCTTATCTACGCCGGCGAAGAGATCTGGGGAGCCCAGATGGTCTTCGCCCAGGACTCGCTACGCGAGTCGGAGCGGGAGCTGGGCTGCGGGTTGCCGGCCGATGTGCCGGCGCCTGCCGATCCAGAGATCGCCCTACTCGTTGCCCGCGGCCGTGTTGTGGGAAAGCTGCTGGTGGATGGTTGGGGCGCCGGGCTGCCGGCCGAGCAACGCCACGCCCAGCGGCATGACGCCGTCGCTGTACTGGCGCAGCTCTTAGCGCTCCGTATTGAAAACCGTCTGCTGGAGGAAGAGCTCCACGGCAGCCTCTTTGCCACCATTGAGAGCCTGGTCACCGGCCTGGAGGCGCGCGATCCCTACACCCAGGGCCATTCCTATCGCGTGACCCACTATGCGGCTGCGATCGGCGAGGAGATGGGCTTACCGGCCGATGCCATCGAAGAACTCCGGCTGGGCGGCATGCTGCACGATATCGGGAAGATTGTGCTGCCTGAGGCGCTGCTGCACAAGGAAGAAGAGCTTACGCCGGACGAGTGGGCACAGTATATTCGCTACCCGCTCATTGGGGCGAAGATCATCGACAGTTTCAATCACTCGCGCAATGTCCTGGGGATCGTGCTCCATCATGCCGAGCACTACGACGGGAGCGGCTTCCCCCGTGGCCTGCGCGGCGAGGAGATCCCGCTGCTGGCGCGCATCGTGCGGGTCGCGGATACGCTGGAGATACTCACCGGGCCGCGGCCGTATGGCGAACCGCCCTGGTCCCTAGAAGATGCTGCCGCGGAGATCGAGCGCCGTGCCGGCACGGAGTTCGATCCCCAGGTCGTAAAAGCCTTCCTGCGGCTGGTCCAGCGCCGCGGCGAGTCGCTCCTGCTTGACCGCGAGCCGGCAGTAGCTCAGTAACAGGGCATGCGAATAGGGCATGCGCGCTACCCCCGCGCACGCGCATACCTGGCTAGCAGGCCGGGCAGGTCTGTGACCAGGGCGGAGTTCGCCACCACGTGCACCGCTCCGGCGGACAGGGCGCGCTGTCGTGCCTGGAGATCCTTGTGCGATCCAAACGCCAGGACCGGTACGTCGCGCGCGACGGTGCGGATCGCCGCCTCCCAGTCCACCCCGCGGATAGCTGTGTCTACCAGCGCAAGCACCGGAGCCCACCGGCGTACTGCCTCAATGAACGCCTCAGTCGCCGGAGTCAGGACGGGCTGATATCCCAGCGCGGCGAGCCCGCGCTCCAGGCGCTCCCCGAGCATCAGGTCGTTCACCAGCACCACGACCGACCGCTCGAGCGGGTCCATCCCCATCACCGTCTTTTGGCTTGTGCAGGAAGGAATAAGGCGCGCTCGTAAATGATCACCGCATCGGTGGTGAGGTCGTATTCCCAGCGCTGCCGCCGCAGCACCCCATCGGCCTCGTGCTCGACCACGAACTGCACCACCGGCGGCTCCCAGACCACCTGCGCTGCCTTCGAGATCGCTCTCGCGCACATTTTCTTGCTCAGGTCCATGCTGTGCAAGGACCAGTACTGCCGCAGCAGCTCGATCACCTCGGCCGTCACCGGCGGACCGGCCTCGAGGCGCATCCGGATTTGCTCTTTGAGCGCATGCAGGTCGGTCTGCACAGGATCTGCTCTCCTCTCCGGGACCAGGCAGGCGCACAGGACAGAGCGTAGCTCTTCACAGCCAGGCGCGCTCCCTCGCCCTATAATAATACCCGCATGTACCCGGTCTCCTGTATATCCCGCCGCAGCCCTCGCGCTGGTCCGGCGGGACCCTCCCATTCTGGAGGTAATATGCCTGACACGAACACTCCGACCGGCACGGTGACGCAGCCGGATCCGGTGCAGGAGGCGCTGCAGCGTTGGGGGAAGCCGGGCGACATTATTGCCGGCTTACCGCCTGAGCAGGCGGTGGCAGTGCTGGCGCAGATGTTCACCGCCATCGCTGCTGAACTGCACAAGCTCGCCCGCGACGAGTCTACGCGCCGTAAGGGCCAGCCCGACTGGCCGACCTGGGCGCAGCTGCAGAACACGGCGCGCGATGCTATGCTGCGCGCCAGCATGTGCCGTAAGCTGGCAGAGAGCTTCAAACCGAGCACTGGCCGGTGACCCTGGTGCCGGAGAATGACGAGCTATATGACCGCACATCCAACAGTCGCAGCGCTGCGGCCGCGTGCCGATCATGGCATCGCGGGTGTCGGCGTCCCGACGGATCGATCGCCCCATGCCCCAGACCCTGTGCGGGCAGCCCGCGCCACGCAGGCGAAGCCGCCCGTGCCGTTCGCCTGGGGCACACGCACGTTCATTATGGGCATTGTGAACTGCTCGCCGGATTCGTTCTCCGGTGATGGCCACGAACATCCGGAGGCCGCTGTGGCGGCCGGGCTGGCCATGGTGGAGGCCGGGGCGGACATCCTCGACGTGGGCGGCGTCTCGACGCGGCCGAATGCCCCGCCGGTGCCGGCCGAGGTCGAGCTGGCGCGCGTGCTTCTGGTGATTGAGCGGCTGGCAGCGCGCCTACCCGCCGGTGTGCCCATCTCGGTAGACACCTCGCGGGCCTGTGTTGCCCGCGCTGCCATCGCTGCCGGCGCCACGATCGTCAACGACGTCTGGGCGCTTACGCGCGATCCCGAGCTGGTGGAGGTGTGCGCTGAGACCGGCGTGGCCGTGGTCTTGATGCACAACCGGCCGGCGCAGGCTGCGCAGGGACCGCTCGGCGGCTACTACGCAGCGGCAGAGTATACAGACGTTGTCGAGGAGGTGGGCGCCTGGCTGGAGGAGCGGGTCCAGGCTGTGCAGGCTGCCGGCATCCCGCGCAGCCGCCTCATCGTTGACCCCGGCATCGGCTTCGGCAAGACGCCCGAGCAGAACCTGGTGCTCTTGCGGGAGCTCTACCGCCTGCGCCGCCGTCCGGGGCTGGCCGATCTGCCGATGCTGCTGGGCACCTCGCGCAAGAGCGTCATTGGCTATGCCCTGGGCCTGCCGGTGCACGAGCGCCTGGAGGGCACGCTGGCCACGCTTGTGCTGGGCATTGTCCACGGCGTGGATATCATGCGTGTCCATGACGTGCGCGCCGCCGTGCGTGCGTGCCGCATGGCCGACTGCATTGTGCGCGGCACGCCGCCGGTCGGCTTTCCCACTGGAGACGCTGCCGCGCCCGGGAGGCGTGCATGAGCGGCACGGTGGAAACCTACCAGGCGGCGCTGGACTGGCTGCTCAGCTTCGCCGACTACGAACGGCGCCGGCCGGATGCTTATACGCCGCAGCGCTTCAGTCTGGAGCGGCCGCGCGCGCTGCTGGCCGCGCTGGGACACCCTGAGCAGCGTTACCAGAGCATCATCATTGCCGGCACAAAGGGCAAGGGCTCCACTGCCGCCATGCTGGCCCAGATCCTGCGTGCGGCCGGCCTGCGCGTGGGCCTCTACACGCAGCCCCACCTGGTGGACTACCGCGAGCGCATCCGCTGTAACGGCCGACTGATCAGCCGCCGTGCCATCATTGCCGGCGTGCAGCGGCTTCGGGCTGCGGCGGCACACCTCACGGCAGCGGCTGCCGACCTTGGGCCGCCCACGACCTATGAGCTGGGCACTGCCCTGGCGCTGGACTATTTCGCCCGCGCCGGCGTGCAGTGGGCCGTGCTGGAGGTGGGCCTTGGTGGCCGCCTGGACGCCGTCAACGCCGTGGCCGAGCCTGCCCTCTCTGTCATTACGTCGATTAGTTATGATCACACAGAATTGCTGGGCGACACGCTCGATGCGATTGCGCGGGAGAAGGCGGGCATCTTGCGGCCGGGCCGGCCGGCGGTGTGCTCGGCGCAGCAGCCTGAGGCGCAGGCTGCGCTCGATGACGTGGCGCGCCGGCTCGGCGTCGCGCTGCTGGCCGGTGGGCGTGACTTTTTCTGGGAAACAGACGCTCGCGCGGCGTGCGTCTGGAGTGCTTCAGGGACAGCCTGGCCGCAGCCCTGGCGCTACGATTGCCTGCGCATTGCCCTGCGCGGTGCACACCAGATCGAGAATGCGGCTACGGCCCTGGCTGCGCTGGAGGCGCTGCGCCTGACCGCACCGCAGGCGCTGCCGGCGCTGCAGCCCGAGGACTGGGCCGGTGTGGCCCGCACGGCGCTCGCGGCGGTGCGCTGGCCCGGTCGGCTGGAAGTGCACCGCGTGCGCCGGCCGGATGGTCGGATGGTCACCGTTGTGTTAGATGGTGCACACAACGTCGATTCGGCGCAGCGTCTTGCCCAGGCACTACGCGAGCGGGTTGTACGCCATCAACAGGTGCTGCTGGTGCTGGGCACCTCCCAGGATAAGGATCTGCCGGGCATTGTCGCCGCTTTGGCACCTGTGTGTGCGCGAGCGTGGGCTGTGGCCGCAGCCAGCCCGCGTGCCCGCCCGGCACAAGAGGTGGCGGGCGCGCTGCATGCGCTGCTTCCTGCTGAGTCGGCCCCATCTGTGGGGGCCGGGCTCGAGGCTGCTATCTGCGCTGCCGGGCCCGGCGATATCGTCCTGGTGACGGGCTCGCTCTACGTGGTCGGCGAGGTCATCGCCGCGCTTAAGGCCCGGCGGGCGGGCTGAGTTCGCCGGCACGTCGCACGAGCTGTTGACTCTCCGGCCGGGCTCGCATACCCTGGCGCTGCGCTGCCCGCGCGCTGATGTTCCTCGCAGGTAGTGGCAGCCTCAGCAGTCCAGGAGGGTGGAACGTATGGCGAAGATCCGCGAGGTCCGGACGATCCGCACGCGAGCGAACGGCACATGGTTGATCGTCAAGGTGATCACCGACCAACCCGGCCTCTACGGCATTGGCTCGGCCAGCGATCACTATCGCTGCGGCACGGTGCAGGCGTTGATCGAGCAGTCGCTGGCGCCGAAGATCATCGGCCGGGACGCAAGCCAGATCGAAGACATCTGGCAATCGCTGCTCACGTCGGGATACTGGCGCAATGACTCGATTGTCAACACGGCTATGGCCGGCATCGACATGGCTCTGTGGGACATCAAAGGGAAGGAGGCCGGCATGCCGGTCTACCAGCTCCTCGGGGGAGCCTGCCGCGCCGCCGTGCCCTGCTACGCCCACGCCAGCGGCCGCGACTTCCAGGAACTGGAGGACGACGTGCGCCGCTACATGGAGGAAGGCTGGCCGGTGATCCGCTGCCAGCTCGGCCCCTATGGGGGCGGTGGGTTCATCGATCCAGAGAAGGCGTCACGTCCAAAGAATGCCTGGCCGGCTACCCGCGTCTTCGATGAGGAAGCGTATGTCGAGGCTATCCCGCGCATGTTCGAGTACCTGCGCTCCAGGCTCGGCTTCGGCGTGAAGCTCACCCACGACGTGCACGAGCACCTGCGGCCCAATCTGGCCGTGATGCTGGCCAAGCTGCTTGAGCCCTATCGTCTGTTCTTCCTGGAGGACCTGCTGCCGCCGGAGCAGGTCGCCTACTACCGTCTCGTGCGCCAGCAGTGTACCACGCCCCAGGCTGTCGGCGAACTGTTCATTAATCCGCACGAGTACACGCCGCTCATCACGGAGCGGTTGATCGATTTCATCCGCTGTCGCATCTCTAAAGTCGGTGGCATCACCCCGGCGCAGAAGATCGCCCACCTGTGCGAATGGTTCGGCGTGCAGACCGCCTGGCAGGAGGGCGGCGACAACGACCCGGTGAACCAGGCTGCGGCGATGCACCTGGATCTGGCGAGCTGGAACTTCGGCATCCAGGAGGAGAACCACTTCCGGCCGGAGGAGCTGGAGGTTTTCCCGGGGCACGCGGTGCTGGAGCGCGGCTATCTCTACCCGAACGACAATCCCGGCCTGGGCCTGGACATCGATGAGGAGAAGGCCGCGCGGCTGCTCGACCCCGAGCGCATGCGGCAGCCATACTATATGGCCGAGGACCGCAAGGCCGACGGCACCATCGTGCGGCCGTGATGGCTCGGGTGGTATAAATAAGCCCTCACCCCCGGCCCCTCTCCCGCAGCTGCGGGAGAGGGGCCGGGGGTGAGGGCCTGAGAACTCACCATGCTGTTCCTGGGTATTGACTTCGGGTGGTACAACCGTCCAAGCGGCCTGGCCTGCCTACGCTGGGACGGCGCACGGCTCTCTCTTGAGGGGATCGAGCGGCGTGCGAAGCTCGAAGAGATCCTGGCCTGGGTGGAGCAGACGGCAGGAGCGGGGCCGGCGCTGGTGGCTGTGGATGCGCCGACGATCATTCCGAACGAGACGGGCATGCGAGCGCCGGATCGGCTTACCCATGTCCTGTTCGGCCGCTTTGGCGCGGCCTGCTACCCGGCCAACCTGGGGCAGCCGTATGCGGTGCGCACAGTGCGGCTGGGCTGCGAGCTGGAGGCGCGAGGCTTCAAGCATGCCCCAGTTCTGTCTCCACGCACACTGGGCCGTTTCCAGATCGAAGTGTTTCCGCATCCGGCTATCGTGCACCTGTTTGGCCTGGAGCGCATCATTCGGTACAAGAAGGGGCCCCTGGCCGCGCGCCGCGCCGAGCTCGCGCGCTACCGGCAGCTTATCCTGGAGGGGTTGCCGAGGCTCACCCCGGCCTTAGAGCCGCCGGCGCTGCCCCCGGTGCCGCAGTCTGGCGCGGCGCTGAAAGAGGTGGAGGACCTGCTCGATGCCCTGCTCTGTGCCTATGTAGGTGCGCACTGGTGGTACTGGGGCTTGGAGCGCAACCTGGTGCTGGGCAGCGTGGCAGAAGGCTACATCATCGTCCCGGCGCGTTCGCCTGTCGGATCTAGTCAAGTCGGTGCTTTAAAAGCCTGCGCCGATTGTGGGTGATACTTATTGTATAAGAGTGTTTGAGATCGTAAGCTACGAAGCAATTCCCTGTTGGAGGGACCATCGAGCGCATGCAACGTGTTGATGCAGCGGTTCCTCGCCCTGAGCACCCGCGACCGGATTTCGAGCGCAGGCCGTGGATCAACCTCAACGGCCGCTGGCGCTTCTGCTTTGACCCGCGCAACGTCGGCGAGCAGTTGCGCTGGTATCGCGTGCCCCATCCTGCGGTGGGCCGCAGCCTCGGCGGTCCTGTCGAAGACCCCTTCGGCATGGAGATCGTGGTGCCCTTCCCCTGGGAGAGCCGCCTGTCCGGCGTGCACGAGCCGGACTACAAGGGCGCAGCCTGGTACCAGCGGGTGATCGAGGTCCCCGCGGAGTGGGCAGAGCAGGACGTTCCCGCGGCGCCGCGGGAGGCCGAGCCGGAGGGCTTGCCCTCGGTCGAGCATGATGTGCCGGCCGGGCCACGTGTGCGCTGGCGCCTGCGACCATTCCTTTGTTTCGGCGCGGTGGACTGGCATGCTCGGGTCTGGGTGAACGGGCGCTTCGTGGGCGAGCACGAGGGGGGCTATACGCCCTTCGACCTCGACCTGTCGGAGTATGTGCGCCCGGGCCGGCCGGCCACGCTGACTGTGCGCGTCTGGGACGCCTGTGATGCCGATACGCCGCTCGGCAAGCAGACCGAGCGCTGGTATACCCACTCGGGCGGCATCTGGCAGACGGTCTGGCTGGAGGGCCGGCCGGCTGCCTACCTGCGCCGGGTGCATATCACGCCTCACCCGGAGGCCGGCACCGCCACCTTCGACGTCCAGATTGCCGTGGCCGCGGGCGCAGCCGGTGGGGCCTATCGCCTTACCATCACATCTCCAGACGGCGCCTTCCCGGCGGTCGAGCGTAGTGTCACGGTGGCGCCGGAGGGCGCCGGTGTCGAGCTGGAGGTAACGATCCCGCAGCCGCGTCCCTGGTCGCCGGAGGATCCATACCTCTACGAGTGCACGGTGACGCTGGTGCCCGAAGCCGGCGGCGAGGCTGATGAGATACGCACCTACTTCGGCCTGCGCTCGATCTCCACCGGCCGCTGGGACGGCCGTCCGTACGAGTTCGTGCTGCTGAACGGCACGCCGGTCTACCCGCGCGGCGCGCTCGACCAGGCCTTCCATCCTGATGGCTTGCACACCTATCCATCCGACGAGGCCATTCGCGCGGACATCCAGGCAGCGAAAGAGCTGGGCCTGAACATGCTGCGCTGCCATATCAAAGTAAACGAGCCGCGCTATTATTACTGGGCCGACCGCCTGGGCGTGCTGATCATGTACGATCTGCCTTCGGCGGCGGTCTACACCCCGCGGGCGCGGGCGAACTGGGAGCGCACGCTGCGCGATGCCATTGAGCGTGACTATAATCACCCCTCGATCTTCGCCTGGATCCTGTTCAATGAGACCTGGGGGCTGGACGAGCACGGCACGCCGGCGAGCTGGAACTGGGTTAAAGAAATGTATATGCTCGCCAAGCAGCTGGACCCCACGCGGTTAGTCGAAGATAACTCCGCCAACCAGTACGACCATGTGGTCACCGACCTCAACTCCTGGCACTTCTACATCGAGGAGTACGATCGAGCGCGCCGGCACATCGAGCATGTGGTCCGGCAGACCTATGCCGGGTCGCCCTTTAACTACGTGGGCGGGCTGTATAGCCACGTCGAGGGTGCTGCGAGCTTTCTACAGGGCAGCCAGCCTCTCCTGAACAGCGAGTACGCCGGCCTCTCTGCCCGGCAGGGCGATAAGGACGTCTCATACACGTTCAAATTCCTAACCACCGAGCTGCGGCGCCACGATAAAATCTGTGGTTACGTCTACACCGAGCTTACGGACATCGAGTGGGAGCACAACGGCTTCCTGAACTACGACCGCACGCGCAAAGAGTTCGGCTACGACGCCTTCGTGCCGGGCATGCGGGTCGCCGACCTGAACGGAGCGGACTTCGTTGGGCTGGACTGCCCGCCCTGCCAGACGCTGCCGCCGGGCAGCCTCTTCCGCGCCCCTGCGTTTGTCTCGCACTGGGGTCATCGCCGGATGGAGCGGGCGCGGCTGCGCTGGCGGGTCACAGCAATCGATCGCTTCGGCGAGGCCAGGGATGTCTGTGGGGGCGAGCGTACGGTGGAACCTCGCCACTACGGTGTCACGCCCACCGGCGAGATCGAAGTGCCGCTCCCTGAAGAGCCCTGTCTGGTGACGGTGGCGCTCTGGCTCGAGGACGCAGCCGGTGTAGTGCGGGCCAGGAATTATGTAAACATTGATGTCTACGCTGGTGCCCTGCCCGCGGTCGAGCGTACGCCCGGAGGCTATGCCCTGCACTTCTCGCCGACTGCGTTCCACGATACGAGCTGGCCGAATCCCCGCTTGGGGCCAGAAGGCAGCAAGTTCGGCGCTACCGGCGCCGGCTGGGTGGAATATGCCGTGCACCTGCCGGCGGACCTGGAGCCGGCGGCCGTGCGCGGGCTGCGGTTACGCTTTGAGGCTGGCGCGCGCACGGCGCGCAACCGCATCGGCTGGAAAGACCCTCAACGGATGCTGATGACCGATTACCCGCAGACCGAGGAGCTGAAGCTGCCCACTGACCTAGTGGTGTCGGTGAATGCGATCTCGCTGGGACGGGTGCGCCTGCCCGATGACCCGGCCGACGCGCGCGGGGTGCTGAGCGCGCACCTGCATCCCAACTGGGAGTACGCCTCGTATGGCTACCTCACCACCCTCGAAGCAGACGCCGCCACCGCCCGGCGGATCATCGCCGCCGCTCAGGACGGCCTGCTGCTAGTACGCTTTGAAGTCCCGCGCACCGGCATCCGCGGCGGGTTGAATCTCTACGGTGCCCGCATGGGCGCCTATCCGCTGGATCCGACCGTGTTTGTGGATATCGAGGGCGCCTGACAGGCGATGACGGACACCTGTGCAACAGCATAGGGTCCTGATCCTCTGGGAGCCACCGGAGTTCGCGGCTAAGTGCTCCTTGAGAGCTTGTTGCGCCAGATTCTGGCCGGTGGCTACCTCGTTGCTCCGCGTGTGGGCCCATGTAGGTCAGGAGGGCAGAAGGTGAGCCGGTGCTCATACGACCGCCGCATAGGGCAATTTCTCGGTAGGGGCACGGCATGCCGTGCCCCTACCGATTGGGCAGCATTATTCGTGTGAGACTCTGGAGAGGCACGCACGTTAGCACAACCTGCAAGGGAGGTCCTATGGCCCGCTCGTTCCGTGTCGGCATCACCCGCGATCTTCTCTCGCCCGAGGGCACCTCGGCATACGGTGACATCGGCCTTGACCTCTTGGAACAGGCGCCCGGCATCGAGTGGGGGTTCCTGCCCGAGTGGCAGCCGGAACTCACGCCGGAGCAGGTGCGTGAGTATGACGCCCTTATCGTGCTGACACCGCGCGTCACCGCGGCCTCGTTGGCCGGAGCAGACCGCCTGCTGCTGCTGGCCCGCTTCGGGGTGGGCTACGACCGTATCGATGTGCCGGCCTGCACCGAGGCCGGCGTGGCGCTGACGATCACGCCGGATGGCGTGCGGCGGCCGGTGGCTGCCGCGGAGCTGCTCTTCATCCTGGCGCTGAGCTACCGGTTAATGGAAAAAGACCGGCTGACGCGGGAGGGGCGCTGGGAAGAGAAGCGAGCCTGCATGGGCCAGGGTCTCACGGGGAAGGTGCTGGGCTCGGTGGGCCTGGGCAACATCGGCAGCGAGCTCTTCCGCCTGGCCCGCCCGCTGGAGATGGTGCACCTCGCCTATGACCCATACGCGGACCCGGCGCGCGCCGCAGAGCTCGGCGTGCGGCTGGTGGACCTGCCTGTGCTGCTCCAGGAATCCGATTTCCTCTGCATCAACTGCCCGCTGAATAGCGAGACCTACCACCTCATCGGCGCCCGGGAGCTGGCGCTGATGAAGCCCACGGCGTATCTCATTAACACGGCGCGCGGGGCGATTGTCGACGAGGCAGCGTTGATCAAGGCGTTACGGCAGGGCCGTATCCGCGGGGCGGCCCTGGACGTCTTTGAGCAGGAGCCGGTGGATCCGAACAATCCCCTCCTCAAAATGGACAATGTGATCGTCACACCGCATGGCATCGCCTGGACGGATGAGTGCTTCCGCGGCAATGGCCGCTCGGCCTGCCAGGAGGTGCTGCGCGTCGCCCGCGGCGAGCCGCCCGTGCACGTGGTCAACCGCGAGGTGCTGCAGCGCCCTCGCTTCCTGGAGAAGCTCCAGCGCTGGAGATAGCCGTGCAGATCGGACCACATAGTAGTAGGAAGGGAGCGGAACGTCTGAGATCGTTGACGCCCATCCGGCGCATCTCTCCGCAGCCGAGCGCGCCGGGGTGAAAGGGAAAACCCGGCCACCTCCTTGGCCGGGCAGTCGGCTAACGTATTGGCCTTCTTCTAGCCCTCTTCTCCTGTACCGATCTCTAGCCACTAGCTGGTCGGCTGGCAGCGGCGGCTCTCTTCCTTCCAGACCAGTCTCCCGCTCCCCGCTCCCGCCGCGCGGGAGCGGGGCCGGGGTGAGGGCCGTCATGAACCAAAGATCGCCCACGTCTCTCCCGGGCCGATCCATCGCGTCATCCCGGCTTCCTTACCGCCTATCACCTCGACACGTGCTGTGGTAGGTCCTACGTTCGTGGCGTAGCAGGCGCCATCCATCATGGCGCTCACCCGCACGTCACCTTCGATCTCGAGTGTCCGGCTCGCTTCCAACAGGACAGCGCTCCGGCCCTCTAGGACGGTTGTTATGTACAATCGTCCTTTGTTTGCCTCAATAGTAGCGTCTGGGTAGACCGGGATCGCCTTTGGGCGAGGCATCTCGAAAACGCATTGCCGGCGTGTGGCTCCGAAGTTGGCCGCGGCAAGTGCTCCCTCGGTGACGAGGCAGGCGGTCTGATCAGGCCCGGAGGGGAGAATGAGCGTCGCCGCCGGAGTGTCAGCATGAGACTGTTCCGGGCAGAGCAGCGCGGCAAGATGGCCCACCTCCTCGCCGGCGCGCACGATTTTCTTCCCCTCCTGCCGTGACAGAACCAGTTCGTCCGCGATAGCGCGATAGGGTTTGAAGAAGTGCCGGTTATGGTAGATCGCTAGTCCTGTCCCGACGAAGCGAATGCCTATGCGATCGTCAAGGTTCAGCCATGCTGGCCGGCCAAGCCGGTCTACCACGTCGCTGGACTCTGTGTCGCTGAGCCAGCCGCGGTACTCGGTGGCGCCCTCAGGGTGGTAAAGCATGCGGGCGCCCCGACAGTTGGGCGCCAGGAGCGGGAAGTGCTCATTGATAATATGCAGGCAGCCCTGCTCCAGCGCCTCGACAACGACGTCTCGCAGGGCAATGAAGCGCTCGAACGAGAGCACACGGCCATCCGGCAGGCTGGCGAAGAGCACCTGCTGGCGCAAGGTCTCCTGGCAGCGGTCCATCACCATCGCTACAGCAAAGCCGGCATCGTACTCCCTGACGCGCAGGCTCTTCAGCCGATGGCTATCCGGCTGCCCCTCGACCTGCGGCCCACCCAACCAGGTAGCGGCGGCGGGGGCGATGGTGTAAATGCCCTCGCGCGTCAGCGGCAGGGCCATGATCGAGTTGCGCCACGAGAACGATGTCTGCCCCTTACCATGACGGTGGTGCACGAACCCGGCGTGCGGGAAGACGCGCACGCCAGCGAGTCGCTCCTCAAGGAGGCGCTCAGGTGTCGGTGTGGGGCCGGGCCCCATCAGCCTGTGCAGCAGGTAGAGATCGGCTGCGCTCTCGATCCCGATCTCGCGCATGATCATGGGGTCCTGCTGGTCATGCGCGCGCAGAGCAAAGTCGCGATCGTAGAGCCGCCCGGCATTGCCGGCCTGCCGCAGCTCCGCGTAGCGTAACGCCCGTCGCTCGAGCGCCGCGGCGTCGGGGTCGCCAAAGAAGAGCGCGGCAACGGCATGCGGCATCTCGTTCCCGAGGGGCGGCAGGTAGTGCCAGTCCATGCCCTGTACCGCCTGTGGATAGCCTGCGCCATCAGTGAGTACCTTGAGGTTCTCGTAGATACGGCGGCGGTTCCAGAGTAGCTCCGGCGGCAGCTCACGGCCGCAGAGCTGTAACAGAGAGCCGATACGCGCGAGCGACCACAGCGCTGAGGCGGTATAGCTGGGATGCACCATACCGTGGTTCTCAGCCCAGTAGTCCGGCAGGGTCGTGAAGGTCCTCCCGGTCAGCGCGCGGACGGTCAGATCGCCGATGCGCCCCCAGTCCTGTGCGTCTTGCGGGGTGGCGCAGGTAGAGAACATCCAGCGGCGCGCCATGGCCTCCCACGCCTGCGCCCGTTCGTGGCGTGAGAGGAACAGGAAGACCGAGGTGAGCCCCAAGGCGGTCCACGCGTTCTCCTCCATCTGTGTATCCCAGTACACGCCGCTGCGCGGGGACATGTCCCCGAACCGCTCGGCGTAGTCCGCGTGGATGCGCGCCACCATCATCCAGGTCTCTTCGTCTACGTACTCACGCAACAAGAGACAGATCAGTGCCAGCCCGGCGATGGTTGTGCCGCACTGGCTCTCGCGGAAGAACCCTTTGCCCCGCTCACCCCACTTCGTGCCGCAGTTCTCCGGCCGGCCCAGCCCCACTCGTGGCCGCACGCACTTCTCCGGCCCGGTATCATGCGTGAAGCAGAGATAACGTACGCCCTGGATCGCCATCCGGCGCAGCTCTGCGCGCGGGATGCCGGTTGCCTGTTCATCGTACTCCGGCGACGTGCTGGCGAGGGCGAACGTCTTGGCCGGGCCGACGGTCTCAAGCCCGTACCAGTGGCACCCACCGAAGAAGTGCCCACAGTTCGGGCGTTCGGGCCACAGCGCAAAGTATTCGACCCCCACCGGCACCCAGCGTTCGATCATGCGCAGGTAGCGCCGGCTCAGTTCGTTCTCTTCAGCAGGGAGCCTGGGCGCCGGCAGATCCGTGGTGTCGGCTCGCGTGACCATCTCGATCAGCCCTTGTCGATGATGGCCTGGAGCTGTGGCTTGAGCGCCTGGAGCATCGCTACTGGAGCGACCTTCCCGGCGGCCATGTCATCCATAGCTGGGTTAATCACGTTCACCAGCTCGACATACCTGGCATGTTGGAACAGCTTGGTGTTGCCTCCTGGAGCCGTCTCCACGATGCGGAGCATGGCCTTGGGATCAGCGCTGGGGACGTTCTTGAACTGATCGCGCAGCCACGGCTCAATATCGGCCAGCGCCGCCGGCATCGAGCCGATGAATTTGGCGAACCGCGAGCCATCGACGAGATACTTCAGGAAGTCCCAGGCATCGGCGGGGTGCTTGCCGCCGTTCAGCAGGCTGAGGCTGACGCCGCCCAGCACCATATCCGGAGTGGTTAGAACAACCTTCGGCAGCGGTGCGAGCGCGTAGTCCACCTGCGCGTTGGCTGCATACGTCCGCCAGCCCGTCGGCGGGAAGAGGAGAACAGCAGCCTTACCTGTATTGAACAGGTTCACGTTGCCGAAGAGACGCGCCGCCTCGCCGGGCTGCGGCAGTACGTGATACCGGGTATACAGGTCCGCCAGCTTCGAGTAACAATCGCGCATCGCCGGGTTGTCGCAGATGATGGTCTTCAGATCGGCGTCGATCCAGTCAGTCTTCCACAGCGGCGGCCACGTGCCGATCAGCCACGCCGGGCCGGCTAGGCCGAACTGGGCGATCTCTCCACTGGGGTCCTTCTTTGTCAGCCGCGTCAGGTTGGAGACGAAGTCCTCCCATGTCCAGGCTCTGCTCACGTCGGAGGGTGGCAGGGGAATGCCCGCCTCAGCGAAGAGGCGAGTGTTACATGCCAGACATATGGCGTTGTCCCCCTAACGATTAGGGATCGCCCAGATCTTCCCCTCGTGGACACACTCCAGCTCGAAGTGCGCGGGGTTGTACTTCTTGGTGTCATACTTATCACGCTTGACCAACGTATCCAGCACCGGATCAAGCAGGTGCTGGGAGACCATGAGACGGACAGGGGATGGTCCTTCCGAGAGGTCTGGCGGCGTGCCGGCGGCGATGAGGGTGGTGAGCTTCTCGATCCGCTCGGCGCTGGGACCGGTCTGGCGGATCAGATCAATCTTCACATTTGGCCGCCACTGCCGGTACGGCGCGACGATCTCCTCCTCCCACTGGCTCAGCATATCGTTGCTGATCCCGGAAAGGAACGGGATGATGGTGATCGGTGCAGTGCTCAACGCCAGCTTGGCGTCCGCTTCCGGCGTCGTGGACTGACGGCCACACGCGCCGAACGCAGCAACCATCGCTCCAGCTAGTGCCAGCCCGATAGCGCGCCGGCGCGTATGAGCCCTCCTACCACGCAGGTGATCCGGCTGTGCCGGGGGAACTCGCCTCTCATGAGGAATGAGCGCATGGTCTAGCATGGTCGAGCCTCCTTTGGCTACTACAGAGGCTACTAAAGCTACTATAGAGGCTACTACGGCTCCAGCCAGAACAGTTGCTGGTGGAGTTCCTGCTGTCACAGTACCAAGCCCACGTGTAAGGGCTCACTCTCAGGCAAGGCCCCAGTGAGCATCGATGGGCCGCTGGTATGTGTCGATGCTGCCGTCGAGCACGGCGGCCACCTTGACGGCTTGCCGCAGCGCATCAGACTCGTAGATGGCTTCGCACACGGCCATGTCGCGCAGCCCCTCCTCGCCATCGATCTCCGGAGGCCGGCCTGAGCGCACGGCGTCGATGAAATCGTAGAGCTCGATCGTGACGGCGTCGGTGATGCCGAGGGGGAACAGACGCTCCCGCTCATCCGGCGCCAGGCTCTGCATGAACTGCTCTTTGAGCTCCGTGAACGGCACCTCGCTGCCATCCTTGCGCACCAGTGCCTCGGTGTCAAGCGAGCCTTCGCTGCCGTAGTAGCGGTGCTGGCGGAAGCTCCGTCCAGGCGCCGAGGTGGTCCAGGTAAAGGTGGCCAGTACGCCGCCGACAAAGGTCAGGATGGCGAAGGCCGCATCCTCCACGGTCGAAGGCACAGGCTCGCGCCCGTGCTCGCGATCGAGGTAACGGATGGGCTCGTAGGCGCCGAGGCGGGCGTACACCTCGTCCACGTCGCCGAAGAGGTAGCGCAGGAGATCAAAATGGTGCACCTCGCCGTCGAGCACCCAGCCGCCACCGGCCATGAGCTTGTCGTGCCGCCACGGCGTGCCGACGGTGACGCCCAGCGAGAAGCCGATGTTCTGGAGAAAGACTAGGCGCGGCCGGCCAATCAGCCCGGCGCGGTGGATCGCCCAGTGCAACGTGCGCGCCTCCACGCTGCGGCGGAACTGCTCGGCCACGGCCAGCACTTTGCCGGCGCGCTGCGCCGCCTCGATCATCAGGCGGCCGGCGCGGAGGGTCAGCGCCAGCGGTTTCTCCACCAGCACATGCAGGCCGGCGGCAAAGCAGTCGCTGACGACCGTGTGATGCTGGAAGTGTGGCAGGATGACATCAACAGCCTCAGCTCCCGCCTGCCGGAGCATCTGCCGGTAGTCGGTGTAGACGGCCGGGGCGCGGCCCTCCTGGAACGGTGCCACCAGTTCGGCTAGGGCTTCGGCACGGGCCTGCTCAATGTCGCAGACTGCCACAATCCCAAACAGGTCCGGTGCCTTGCCTGCCAGCTCGGCAAAGCTGCGCACGTGCCGCCGAGCCATGCCGCCACAGCCAATCAGCGCCAAACGGAGAGGAGCCCGGCTCATCCCGTACCTCCTGCGGTCTCACTGCCCCGGTCGTATGCCCTGTACTATCAAGAGATTGGCCCAACGCCAGGTCTCAATAGTGAATCACCAGCAGTGTGCCGATGCTGGCCCAGTCCCAGAACCATTTCGCGTCACGCTCTAAAAGACCCAGGCAGCCGTGGCTGCTGGGGATGCCAAACAGCCCGGCCGGACGCCAGTAGTTTGTGTGCAGGGCTGCGCCGCCGGTGGTGAAGTACTGTGTCCACTTGACGTTCTCTAGATAGTAGGTGGGCACCTCGTACTTGTCCAAGCGCAGCAGCGTCGAGCCGTCCATCGTCTCGTTCTCAACCCGGCGAATAATCCGGAAGATGCCCGTGGGGGTCTCCCAGCCGGGCCGGCCGCTGGTCGTCACCGCACGGTACACCGGCGTCCGGCCCTCATAGGCAATGACTACCTGGTGTGTCAAGTTGACGTCGATCCATTTGCCGGTCATCGGGGCATTCGGCGGCACGGGCGGCGGCTCCCGCACCGGCGCAGCGCGGATGAGCGCGGAATAGACGTAGCCGGCCGGCGGCGCAGCCGGATCGTACGACAGGTCGTCGCCATAAGCGGCCACGCGGGCCCAGGTGCGGTTGTCTTTATCGATCTCTTCGCCCTCCACCCAGGCGGTGACCACAATGGGAGTCCCGGCGCGCAGTTGCGTCACCGGCCGGATGAACGTATGCGGCTCTGGGCGAAGATTGACCACGTCGCCAGCGATGAAGCCGCGCCAGCCCTTCACTTCGATGGCGGCAGCCTTGGGCGGGCCGGCCGGGCCAACTGCTGTGGCGTCGATGTAGGCGTAGTTCTTGGTCTCCGGGTTCAGCACATGCAGCCGCGGGCCGTTCTGCGGCTCCATCACCAGGTAGTGTGCCCCGCGGGGAGCCGGCCCAAAGCTACGAGCATTTCCATCCGGCCCAGACCAGAGCTCAGTCGGTCGGTGGACGGCGACCCACCAGGGGCGGAAGGTCGGTGGCGCCGGGGGCGGTGGCTCAGTGGCCTGCTCCACCGGCTCGCCAGGCTCTTCTGGGACGGGTACTCCGGTGGGCACAGGGGCCGGCGTCGGCACCGGGGTAGGCGCCGGGGTGGGGATGGCGGTCACACCGGCCGGCGGTGGGGGGCTGGGGGCGATGCCGCTGGTATCCAGGTACGCATAGTTACCGGTCGCCGGTATGAACACGTAGCTGCGCGTGCGCTCCGGTGGCTGCACCACCAGCACGTAGTGGCCCCGTGCTAGGGTGCCGAAGGAGACGGCCATGCCGTCCGGACCAGACCACTGGTCCAGGTCACGGCTGGTCAGGCCCCACCAGGGGCTCCAGGGCGGGCTCTGGCCGGCAGTGCCGGCGGGGAGCAAGAGGAACGTACCAAGAGCAAGCAGCAGGCAGGCACGGAGCAGGGGCGACGAAGAAAACCATACAGCGCAGCGCACAAAATCCTCCAGGGGCGCACAGAGCGTGGTGGGACGACTGTGGAGACGGCGCACCCTTCCTCCCAACCGGTCCCGTTACCATAACGGACATGCCGGGGCCCCGGCGCGGCCAAATGCTCATTCAGAGGCGAGATCCTTCGCCAGCAGCACCAGGTTGTTGCGATGGATCACCTCGTCGCCATAGGCAAAGCCGAGGATTTCCTCGATCTCGTCGGAGTGGCGCCCCTTGATGGCTTCCAGGTCGGTTGAGGCGTAGTTTGCTAGTCCGCAGGCGATGCGCATGCCATCCTGGGTCACCACCGTGACTGGATCGCCTCGCCGGAAGCGCCCTTCCACAGCGACCACACCTGCGGCCAGCAAACTGCGGCCAAAGCGCAGCAGGGCCCGTGCTGCCCCGTCATCCACCACGATGCGCCCGCGCCCGGCGAGGGCAGAGAGGATCCAGCGCTGGCGCCCGGCGCGCTGTCCCGCCGCAGCAACGAAGCGCGTGCCAATGGGCTCGCCGCAGGCCGCCCGCACCAGCACGTCCGGTGCATCTCCCGGCACGATCAGCACGTCTACCCCCGAAACAGTGGCAAGCTTGGCCGCGTCGATCTTCGTGCGCATGCCGCCGGTGCCGAGCGCAGTGCCGGTCCCGCCGGCCAGTCGCTCGATCTGGCGATCAATGGTATATACCACCGGAATCAAGGTGGCAGACGGATCGCGGCGCGGGTCGGCTGTGTATAGTCCACCGGTGTCGGTGAGCATAATCAGTGCGTCGGCATCGACGGCGTTGGCCACCATGGCCGAGAGATTATCGTTATCGCCGAACTTGATCTCTTCGACGGCGACGACGTCATTCTCGTTGATCACCGGTACGATGCCGTTTTCAAGCAGTGCCAGCAGCGTGTTGCGGGCGTTGAGATAGCCCTGGCGCATAGCGAGGTCGGCGCGGGTGAGCAGTGCCTGGCCAATCAACACGCCGTGCTGCCGGAAGAGCTCGTCGTAGCACTGCATGAGGGCGATCTGGCCCACGGCTGCCAACACCTGTTTGTACGGGATGTCCCGCCGCACCGGCGCTGCGCCCAGGCGGGCGCGCCCGGCGGCGATAGCCCCGGAGGTGACGACCAGCACGTCGGCGCCCAGCCGACGAAGCTCGACCACCTGGCGCACCAGGTCGGCCATGCGAGCGCGGTCCAGGTCGATGCCACCGCCGGTCAGCGTGGCCGTTCCGAACTTCGCCACAACGCGGCGGTAGCGTAGCCTACGCTGTCCGGTGTGTCCGGTGTCCCGCTCCATAGGGATTGCCTGGTCGCGCGGCACGGCGCGCTCTGCCCTGCAGCCTGCCATAGGATTCCGTCCACCCATTCCTCGCATGCACGACGGCACATAGGTCCGCCGTGCCTTTCTTATAATTACTGTATGTCAGTGGTATGTCGGTGCGCTGGTCGGGCCACGATGATCAGCCGGTCGCTCTCGGAGCTGTACGGGTCCAGCTCATAGCTCCCGTAGGCGGCTTCCAGGGCCAGTTCGCTCGCCGCCAGCAAGAGCTCGAGCTCAGGCAGGTAGCAGTACCGCATCGGGAAGGTTGCTGCCGTCCGGCGTACTGTCCCATCCGGGAACGTTTCGTCATACAGGAACGTGACCTCGATCCGTTGTGTCGCCAGATCGATGCTCTGGCACTCGAAGTGTAGCACGTGCCGCGGCGGGTCCTCCAACCGGTGCTCGCAGTGAAGCATGAGCAGGCCGCTTCGCTCGGGTGCCACGCAGGTATGCGGGTTAAAAAGATCGAGCACCAGCCGGCCGTCCGGTGTAAGGTGGCCGGCCGCGGTGCGCAGGGCGGCAAGCTGATCGGCCTGCGTCTCCAGGTGCATGAAGGTGTTCAGCGCGGCGAAGACTAGGCCGAAGCGGCGGCCCAGGGTGAAACGGCGCATGTCGAGCTGGTAGAGCTCGACGTGGTGGAGGCCGGCGGCGGTCAGCCGTCGGCGCGCGTGTGCCAGCATCGCTGCTGAGCAATCGATCCCCACGGCACGGATGCCGGCATCGGCCAGCGCGCGCAGCACCCGTCCCGTCCCACAGCCGAGCTCCAGGGCTGTGCCGTCGCCGGCGCGCGCAAAATTCACGTAGAGCGGCAGGTCGTCCGTAAAACCGCCATACTCCAGGTCGTAGAACGGCACGAGCCGAGCGAGAGGATCGCCCTCGTCGGGGGGAAGCTGCGTGCTCATCGCCGCGTCAGTGCCAGCAGCTCGAGGAGACCAAAGGCCGCAGCGGCCAGCAGGGCGTAGCTCCAGCTCCACGAGCGCACGGTCGAGAGGTAGAGGTTGAACACGATGAACGTCGCCACGAGGATGCCCTGGCGGGTACAGTGCCCCAGGTTACTCCGGTACAGCTTCGAGACGACCAGGCGCTGGTGCAGCCAGTACACCAGCAGAATACAGGTAACCACAAGCGCCTGGTAGAGCAGCCAGAAGAACATGCCGCGGTTGGCCGGCACGCCGGGATCGGCGCGGCGCCCGAAGGCGTACAGCGCTGCCCACGCTAGGACTACAGTTGTAGCCCACAGGAGCTTAAAGCCTAACACCATCCAGCCACCCGGCGGCCGGATGGTTGACTCACCAAGAGCGATGCGGATGCGCAGAATGCCGCCGGGCTGCACGCTCGCGTGCGGTGCCTCCTCCGGCGCTCCTGTTCGCGCCAGGCGGTGGCGCGGCGCTGCGGTCTCCGGCGCGCCCGGCGATGGCGCTCCCACGCGAGGGGCGAGCGCTCTTCGGGGCGTGCCCGACTGCTCCCGTGGACGCTGTGCAGGAAGGTCAGTGCCGCGCAGAGGCATGGCAACGTATCTGTGTACTGCGTGCAGTAGCTCTACCGTGAGGCGAGCACGGTCCGCCCAAAGATAAGCATCAGTGACAGAGCTCCGACGGCGGCATACTGGAGCGCCGTGCGGCCTTTAAGTGACCCGGTCTCCATATGGCGCAGCAGGCCCAGCAGGGCATAGCACAGCACCAGCAACGCTGCCCCGCCGGCCAAGCCACCGATAGGCCAGTAGGTCAAGGCCCACAGCGCCTCGGCTACACCAAGCGCAACGACCAGCGCATCTGCTGCCGCGCGCCGTCTCTCCGCAAGATCTGCCTGGAGCACGCGATAGGCCACGCCGAAGGTAGCGCTGAGCACGATCGGAGCAAGCATCAAGGTACGTGCCTTACTCTGGAACACGGCGGCGTACAGCACGAAGAGGCCGGCATAGGCGAGCACTTCGAGCGCCGTCCGTGCCAGGGTCCCAGGCGGGCCGGGTGTAAGGATGAGGCGCTCGGCCAGCACGTCGGCGGCAAGAAGCAGGCCGAGGATCGCCAGCCCGGCGACCCCGATCACGCCCGTCGTGGTGCCGCCGCCGGCGACCGGCAGCACCAGCACGACGCCATAGAGGTGCACGGCCGGCAGCACCAGCAGGGCGGGTGAGAAGCGATAGCGTGCGTGCGAGCGCAACAGGAAGTCTTCGCCGATCGCGAAGACAATGAGTAGCAGTGCCAGCACCAAGTACTGCGCCGGTGCAGGCACAGTGAGCGAGAACGCCGCCCCGAGCAGCACCAAGGCCACCAGAACGCCCAGGCGGTCATACGGGAAAGCCCCTGCCTCGGGCGGGTTCCAGAGATATCGCGGAAGCCGGCGGCGTCGCGCTGTGCTCCTCATGCAAGATGCTGCTTCACGACCTGCTCGAAGTACGACTTCGGACGCACGCCAACGATGGTCTCAACCGGCTGGCCGTTCTTAAACAGGATTAGCGTCGGGATGCCCATGATATTGAAGCGTCCCGGGAGTTGAGGATTGGCATCCACGTCGCACTTCGCTACCTTCAGACGGCCGTCGTACTCCCGTGCGAGCTCCTCGACGATAGGTGCAATCTGTTTGCACGGCACGCACCACTCCGCCCAGAAGTCCACGAGCACCGGCAACTCTGACTGGAGCACCTCTTGCTCAAAGTTCTGGGCGTTGACTTCGATCGGCTTACTCACGCGAGTGGCCTCCTTAGGCTAAAGCTGCCTGTGAAAGCGAGTGACACCTGTGCTACAGGGTTCACGAGCGCGGGCCGGAGAGCAGTCTGTATCTCGCAAGCCCCAGCGGCCTCTGTCAGTATATGCTACGAGCACGCCCCGCGCCAACCGGCCATCTCGCTCTTTCAGGCAGCTGCGTTCCCTCTCAGGCCGATGGTATATCCCCACGCCGCTGTGAAAGTCGTGCAGAATGCTCCCCGCTGCCCGCAGTTCACAGTTCAATGGAAGTCGGCGGGTTCGGCATGCGGACACGCAGCTCTGCCGGCTCCTATACGAGGGCGTCGAGCCGGGTGGGCGCATGGTCAAGATCGGCTGCCGGCGCGGCGATCAAGGGCAGAAGCGCGCCAGGTGTTCGACCAGCGAGCTATACCGGCGGCGAGCCTGGTCGTTGCTGGAGGCGATGGCAACTGCCTGTGCCGAGCCAACCACGATGCAGCGGCGCCGCGCCCGCGACACGGCAGTATAGAGCAGATTGCGTTGCAGCAACGGATAATGTTGCTGCAGCAGCACAAGGATGACGCTGTCGAACTCGCTGCCCTGGGCCTTGTGCACCGAGATCGCATAGGCCAGCATGAGCTCATCGGCGTCGGCGGCATCGTATGGTACGTCAAATGGGCGGCCGTCCTCGCCGGGGAAGCGCACCACCAACCGCCGTGCCTCGGGCTCGACCGCCACGACCGTGCCGATATCGCCGTTGAACACGCCGCGGTCATAGTTGTTGCGGAGCTGCATCACCTTGTCGCCGCGACGGAAGGTCTGCCCGGCGACGGTGAGCTCAGCCCCCTGTGGCCGCGGTGGGTTCACTGCGGCCTGCAGCGCTCGATTGAGCTCCACAATTCCACCTGGAGCATGGTACATCGGCGCGATCACCTGGACCTCGCTCAGTGGGCGGAAACGTAGCTCTTCTTTGAAGAGGCGCACGGCGGTTGCCACGGCTGCCGCAGGATCTTCCTGGCGTATCAGGAAGAAGCTCCCGGTGGCCCCGCGGCCGTTCAACGGGAATTGACCGGCGTTGATGCGGTGCGCGTTCACGGCGATCATGCTCGCGCGCGCCTGACGGAAGAGCTCCACTAGTCGGGTCACCGGCACCATGCCCGAGGCGATTACATCGGCCAGGAAGTTGCCGGGGCCCACCGATGGGAGCTGGTCGGCATCGCCGACGAGTAGCAGCGAGGCATCGCTAGCGATCGCCCGCAGCAAGGAGCACGCGAGGGGCACGTCGAGCATTGAAGCCTCGTCCACGACGATGTAGCGGTACGGGAGCGGCCGATCCTCGTCGTAGCCGAAGCGTCCGGTCGCCGGATCGTATGCCAGCAGGCGGTGGATCGTGGTGGCGCGCCGGCCAGTTGCCTCGGCCAAGCGCTTCGCCGCCCGGCCGGTCGGGGCACAGAGGCAATACGGTACCCCGGCGCGCTCAAGCGCAGCCACCACCGCCACCACTGCAGTAGTTTTGCCTGTGCCTGGCCCGCCGGTGAGCACACTCACCTTGCACTGCAGCGCCTTCACCGCCGCCCGGCGCTGTGCCTCGCTCAGGGCGGTCAGGCCGGCCGGCCCGCGGGCAATGCCGGCCGGCAGGCGTAACGGAGCCGAGAGCAAGCGCGCCAGGTGCCGCGCCAGCCCTTCCTCTGCCTGGTAAAGCGAACGCAGATAGGCACGTCCATCCTGCAGCACGGCCTCGCCGCTGCGCACCAGCCCTTCCAGCGCCGGACGCACCTGCGGAACAAGCGCCCGGCCGAGCAGGCGTCCCGCGCGGGCCTCGAGCTCGGCGACCGGTAGGTAGATGTGTCCGCTCTCGGCCGCCTCGGCAAGGGTGTGGCGGACGGCCGCGGCGATGCGCTCAGGGGCATCGGGTCGGCCGCCTAACGCGCTGTGCAAGGCATCGGCGGTGCGAAAGCCCACGCCCGGCAGGTCCTGGTCCAGACGATAGGGATTGGCGCGGATCGTCTCCAGAGCGGCCTCGCCGTACTGCCGGTAAATACGGGTGGCCAGGATTGGGTCGACGTTGTGCTCGTGCAGGAAGCACATGATCTGCCGGATGGTGCGTTGCTCGCGCCATGCGGCAGCGATGGCGGCGGCGCGAGCTGGGCCGATTCCGGGCACCTCGGTCAACCGTTCGGGTGTTTCCTCCAGCACGGTGGCCGTCTCATTGCCGAAGTGCTCCAGGATCGCGCCGGCCAGGGTTGGGCCGATGCCGGGGATCTGCCCTGAGGCCAGATAGCAGCGCAGCGCCTCCTGCGTAGCCGGTGCGGCGGCCTGAAACGTGCGCACGCGGAAGCTTGATCCGTGGCGTGGGTGCTCCACCCACTCGCCTTCGATCGTCACGCTCTCGCCCGCGCGCAGGCCCGGCAGCGTCCCGGTGATGATCGGCAGGCGGTCCATCCGCTTGACGCGCGAGCCGTGGGGCCGAAAGCGGGCCACGACGAACCCGGTCTGCTCATTGCAGAAGATGATGCGCTCAATGATCCCCTCGAGCCGTGCCGGACCCGGCGGGAAGCGCGCCGTAGTGCGCCGCTTCCCCGGCACCGGGGGGCTGGAAAGCTCAGGGGCGCCGGATCCTGCCTGGGCGGTGGACGCAGACGATACCATTTCGTCGGCCTGATGCGGACACACCGACAGCATAGAGATAGAAAACCTGTTCTAAGTATAGGGGGCGCCGGCAGCCCCGTCAAGGCCGTCTGGCGAGCTTAAGGTGGCATGGACCCTCGCGGCCCCGGCCTGTTTTCCCGGCTGCTGTGATTAATGTTCCTTTGTCGCTTTAGAACAATTGAGCGTCTCTTCCAAGCTTTCTATAATGGAGCTGGTTCAGGGACTTACATCTGGGTGTGGGCAGAGTTCAACCGCACGTTGGGGAGGGTACCCATGGCTGTGTCGTCGCACATCCAACAAAGGCTGTCGCGGCGCCGTCTCCTCCGCGGCAGCTGCCTGCTTGCCGGAAGTGGAGTGCTCAGCGTCCTGGCCTGCCGTCCGGCAGCGCCCGGCCAGGCGACCCGGCAGCCGGCACGGGCGCCTGTGGAGATTGTGTTCTCCACTTGGTACCGGGTGGTGACCGAGCCACTCATCCCCCTCTTCGAGAAGTTTGAGGAGCAGACACGGATTAAAGTGCGCCTGGAGTGGAATGACCGTAACATGGCGCAGTTCACTGCCTGGTTTGTCTCCGGCAGCGCGCCGGACGTCATCAATGGAGATAACTTCTCCTGGAGCCAGTTCTACAATGCCGGCTATATCCTCGATCTGGCCGACTATCTTAAGCGCGACAAGATCGATCTGCGCAAGCAGTATGTCCTGATGGGCAGTGAGATCTGGTGCGATAAGTACTATGCTATGCCCTTCGACGCCGACCCGCGGGCGGTGTACTACAACAAGAGCATGCTGAAGCAGGCCGGCGCGCCGGATCCATGGGATGCCCTCAAAGGGCAATGGACGTTCGATGACATGTTGCGTATTGCCCAGCTCTGCACGAAGGACACCGATGGCGATGGCAAGGTGGACCAGTGGGGCGTCCACATGAGCTATACGGGCATGTCCGAAGTAATGGGGATGTTTGTCTGGTCCTTCGGCGGCACTTGGGCTGACTTTCAGAACATGCGGTATACGCTGGACTCCCGAGAATCGATCGAGGCCCATCAGTACGTCTTCGAGTGGGTGACTAGCAAGAAGGTCGTCGTCACACCGGATGAGCAGCGTGCCCTGGGCGGCAACCCGTTTACCCTGGGCAAGGCGGCCATGTGGGTGCGCGCGGCGGCGAGCCAGGGTGAAATCAAGCGAACGGTGGGCGATCGCTTCGAGTGGGACATCGCGCCGTGGCCGGGCCGCCAGCGCGGCACGCCGGGCATTACCCTCACCTCGGGCAACCCGCATACGGTCTCGGCCTCCACGAAGTACCCTGAGGAGTCGTACCAGTTTGCGAAGTTCCTGGCCGGGCCAGATGTGCAGGGCTTCTGGGCGAAGGAGAAGCTCCAGCTGCCTACGCTCAAGCAGTTCCAGGAGGAGTTCGTGAAGGATCCCCAGCGCCACGTGCACGTCTTCGCCGATGCCTACAAAGTGCCGTACGGCATCCATTTCCGGCACGATCACACTGTCCGGCACTACAACGAGTATAGCCAGGCGATGGCGGAAGTGTATGCGCTGCGGCAGCCGTTGGTAGACACGCTGCGTGAGTTCAACCGCCGCGCGAGCAGCGAGGTCACCTATGGCGCCTGTCTGCCATACAAGGGTATGACTGTGCCGATCCGGCCGTAGCCGGCGGGCCTCTCTATAGGTTGTACAGCGTGGTGCTGCTGAGGTATCCTGTCGACGTCATGCTGCGTTCGCCTCGCGCGGCCGCACCGCCGGTCGCTGTGCCACTACCGAGGCGAGCTGCCCTGGAATAGTTTTCTGGAATAAGGAGAAGAAGTGAACCCGGCGATACCACCCCGGGTCCACCAGTGGGGACGTTTTGAAGCTGCGCTGGAGCTGGCGGCGGCCGGCCGGGCCGATCCGCTGCGCGATGTGCACGTGGAGGGACAGTTCGTTACGCCGAGCGGCCGCACGCGCCGGGTACCCGGCTTCTGGGATGGCGGGATCACCTGGCGCGTGCGCATTGCCCCGGACGAAGCCGGTCCATGGCGATATACGATCACTGCGCGCTTGGCCGGTACAGAGCCGGTGCGCTCCGAGGGCGAGTTTACGTGTGTGCCGTACACCGGCAATAATCCGCTCTACCGCCATGGACCGCCGCGCATGGCGGCTGATCGGCGTCGCCTGGCGCACGCCGACGGCACGCCCTTCTTCTGGCTGGCCGATACGGTCTGGAACGGCGCCCTGCTTTCAACCCCGCAGGAGTGGGAGCTGTACGTCGCCACGCGGCGGGCGCAGGGCTTCACCGCGGCACAGTTTGTGAGCACACAGTGGCGCACCGCACCGGATGGCGGTCCCGATGGGCCGGCATACACGGGCGGGAGCCGGCTCGAGGCCGTGCGGCCTCAGTTCTTCCGCCGTCTGGATGCGCGTATCGATGCTCTGGTAGAAGCGGGGATTGTCGCCGCGCCGGTGCTGCTGTGGGCGATCGGCCGCGGCGAAAACGCCGAATACAACCCCGGCCATGTGCTCTCGGAAGACGACGCGGTGTTGCTGGCGCGCTACCAGGTGGCGCGCTGGCAGGCGCACCCCGTTGTCTGGATCCTCAACGGTGACGGCACATACACCGGTGAGCAGGCGGAGCGCTGGCGGCGCATCGGGCGTGCGGTCTTTCCGGCGGGCGAGGAGCGCGCGCCGGTGGCTACACATCCCGGCGGCCGGCAGTGGGTCGGCGATGAGTTTCGTACCGAGCCGTGGCTGGACATCATCGGCTACCAGAGCGGGCACGGCGACGACGAGGCTACCTGGCGCTGGCTGGTCGAGGGTCCGCCGACACAGCGCTGGCGCGAGCTGCCTGACAAAGCAGTGATCAACCTGGAGCCCTGTTACGAAGGGCATCTAGCGTACCACTCGCGGCGGCCTCACCCACCTGAACACGTGCGCCGCGCCTGCTACTGGAGCCTGCTGGTCACACCTACCGCAGGCGTTACCTATGGTGGTCACGGCGTGTGGGGCTGGGACGATGGGACGAAGCCCCCGGTGGCCCACCCCAATACAGGCATTCCGTTGCCGTGGCAGCAGGCGCTGCGCATGCCCGGTGCCGAGCAGATGCGCTACCTGAGCATGTTCTTCCAGACGCTGGCGTGGTGGACGCTCTGGCCGGACCAGTCGCTCGTGCGCGAGCAGCCGGGCGCGCACGATGTGCTGCAGTTCGTCGCCGCTGCCCGTAGCGAGGACGGCCGCCTGGCAGTGCTCTACGTACCGGCCGGTGGCACGCTTCGTCTGGGCCTCGGGCGCCTGGCGCTCCCTGTTCAGGCAATCTGGCTATGCCCGCGCGATGGCTCGCGGCGAGCCGGACCGACCATCACCTATCGTGAGGCGGTGTTAGAAGCGCCGGATGGACAGGACTGGCTGCTGACACTGACAGCCGAGGACTGAGCAGTTCGTCTGGAGAGGCCCCAGCAGAAGAGTCCAGGAGCCGGCATCGCCCTCGCCCTGAGGAAGTAATGGGGTATACTTAGGCCATCGAGAGTAGGCGGTGCACCTGCGTTCCACCCCGAGTGGTGAGACTGACGGCAATTGAGCGCGGTATCAGAAAGCCCGGCAACCCTGTATTGCACGCGGCACCGGGAGCGTGAGACGCTTCTGCGGTGCGGACGCTGCGGCCGCCCCTTCTGTGTGGCCTGTCTGGTCATGACCACGGCCGGCCAGCGATGCCACGACTGTGCCGGCGTACGCCCTCAGGCGCCGCGCCGTGTACGTGCTGTGCGTGCATTGGCGCTGATTACCGGCATTTCGGCGCTCGTGGGAGCGCTGATGCTTGTGCTGGCGATCCTCGGCCCACTGCGTGCCTTTGGCCTGCTCGGGATGCTGCTTATCGGCATCGTGCTCGGCGCTGGGGTCAGCGCGTTGCTGCGGGACGTGATTACCTTCCGCACGCGGCGGTTGCTGCTGCCGCTGGCGGCCGGCGCGATCGTGCTGGGCGGGCTGGCCGGGCAGATGCTGGCGCTAGTGCTCTTCCATTCAGGCACCCTCGATGGGGAGCGCGTGCTGCTCGCCCTTGTAGCCGTGGCGCTGAACTGGAACTTCTGGCTCGTAGCCCTGGTCGCCTCGATCACAGCGGCGGTGCGGCTGCGTTGAAGGGCCTGGATCCCGTCGGTCGCTGCTCTCAGCGTAGGATCGGCTCGCCGGCCGACGGCACGTGAGGGGCCTGATTACCCTGTTGCGTACCGCTTGATCATCTCCTCGTCGAGTTCGACGCCGAGGCCCGGCCGCTGGGGCGCGTGGACGTAGCCGTTTGCATCAGGCAGAAGCGGCTGGGCCAGGAGCTGCTGGGCGGGCCAGGCCGGCTCGCCGGGGCGGTCACGCATGATCTCCAGATACGGCGAGTTGGGCACCGAGCAGGAGAAGTGCAGGTGCGCCACCGTGCCCAGCCCTCCGCCGCCGTGGTGCGGCACGCAGAGCTTGGCGTGCATCTCGGCCAGCGCCGCAATCTTCTTGAGCTGCCAGATGCTCTCCGAGACCAGGCAGTCCGGTTGCACGATGCTGTAGCAACCGCGCTCGATCAGCCAGCGGAACTCATGCAGAAAACGGTTGTTCTCCCCGCCGGCAATGGGAATGCTCACGCTGGAGGACAGACGTTCCAGGCCGTCCAGATCATAGCGGGAGAGCGGTTCCTCTAACCACACCACCCCCAGGTCCTCCAGCGCCTGGGCCATGTAGAGAGCACGCCGGAAGTCCCAGATGACGCCTGCCTGGACCGAAGGAGTGACCGGCGTCTGCGCCTGGTTGGCATCGACCATGATCTCCATGCGGTCGCCCACTGCCTTGCGCACGGCCTCGACCAGCGCCAGGTCCTCCTGGATCGTCTCGTTATGTAGCCGCAGCTTGATGGCGCGGAAGCCCTCGGCGTAGAAGCCCAGCGCGTCCTCGGCGCGCTGCTCGGGGGTGCCGACCTGCACCAGGCTGGCATAGGCCTTGATGCGGTCGGTGTAGCCGCCCCACAGCCGGTACAGGGGCTGCCCGCACGCCTTACCGATGATATCCCAGAGGGCGACCTCCACGCCCCAGGCGGTGCCGGCCACGCGGAGCTGCCGGATGTGTTGCTCGACCAGAAACGGGTCCTGACCGAGCAGGTATTAGCGCAGTGGTTCCGGCACGCCGGCCGGCCCGACCATGGCGCGCCCCTCAATCCCCTCGTCGGTGCTGATGCGCAGGATGCCGATCGTGGCGGTGCGGGTCACAGTGCCCGGCGCCCAGGCGTAGCGTAACTCGCGCGGCAGCGGTACGTCGCGGAGCACGTGAAGCTCAACGGAAGTGATCTTCATCGATGACCCTTTGCTTTTCTTCTTACAGCCCCTCGCCGGAGCGGTGGAGGCAAGTATACAGAGCGCAGGCCGGGGGCTCAACTCAGGGCATGAACGCCTGGCATCGTGTCGTTGTGCCGGCCGGCCGGGCGCAGTAGACTTACAGTATATGGGCTGGGGCCGACCGGCAGAGCCGCCAAACCACGCCATGCTCGCGCAACGTATGCCTGTATAGGTACCGGTTTCGCAGGTACGCGCTAGAGAGGGGGGCCCGATGGCAGGTGATGTGTTCGTTCCGGTGGTAGGCCAAGACCGCGTCGCACCGACTGGGGACGCACCTCCCTCCACTGCGCGAGGGGAGTTCCTGGCCGGGGCAACCGCCGGCGCGGCAGCGCTGCTGGTGATGCTGGCCGGACGCTTTCTGCTGAATGTCCCCACACTCCCCGAGCTCATCGCCACCAAGTCGCTGGACTTTGTACCGCTGACACTCTTTGAGCTGGTGTTGAGCATCTTCGGCAGCCTGGCCAAACGGCTGCTGCTCCTGACGGTCATGCTGGCCATGGTGGTGGTGGCGGGTGTCCTGGCACAGTGGCTGGCGCGCTCGCCTGAGCGCCGCGGGCAGCTGATGCCTGCCCTGAGGGTGGCCGCTGCGCTCTGGGTGCTCACTCTGGTGGTCATCCTGCCGTTCACCGGCGTAGGACTGGCCGGCTGGGCTTTGCCGGCCGGAGCGCCCACCGTTGCGCTGGTCGAACTGCTCAGCTTCATGGCATATGCGCTCGTGCTGGTCTGGGTGCGTCCGCTTGCCCTGGCGCTTGCTGCGACGCAGCCACAGCCGGCTGTGGCAGGCACAGGCCAGGACCGCCGCCGTGCACTGGCGGCGCTAGCGTATGCGACGGCCGGCGTGGCGGCTCTGGGAGGCGTGACGCTGTGGCTGCGCAGCGGGGCGAAGTCCGGGACAACGGCCACGCCGGCTGCCCAGCCGGACGTCGGTGCACTCGCCTCGCCGTTCGATGTGGTGACCCGCGTCACACCGGAGATCACGCCGAACGATAAGTTCTATACAGTTTCGAAGAACATGCTGGCCGATCCCAGCGTCGATGTACGCTCCTGGCGTCTGGATATCCGTGGGCTGGTGGAGCGTCCGTTCTCCCTGCGTTACGACGAACTCAAAGCCCTCCCTGCCGTCGAGCAGTACAACACGCTGGAGTGCATCAGCAACGAGGTCGGCGGCGACCTCATCGGTAACGCGCACTGGAAAGGCGTGCGCCTGCGCGACCTGCTGGAGCGCGCCGGGGTGAAGCCGGGCGCCCGCAAGGTTGTGTTCTATGCGGCCGATGGCTACACCGATAGCATTACGCTGGAGAAGGCGCTTGAGCCCGGCACGGTGCTGGCCTACGAGATGAACGGCGAGGTGCTGCCCAAGGCGCACGGGTATCCGGCGCGGCTCCTGGTGCCGGGCATCTATGGGATGAAGAACGTCAAATGGGTGACGGCGATCGAAGTCGTGGACTACGACTTCAAGGGCTTCTGGCAGAAGCAGGGTTGGAGCGACGAGGCGGTCTACAAGACCATGTCGCGCATTGATGTACCGCGCAACGGCCAGCAGCTCGCACCAGGCGCGTACCTGGGCGGCATCGCCTTTGCCGGCGACCGCGGCGTCACTGCGGTGGAGGTCAGTCTGGATGACGGCCATACCTGGCAGCCGGCGCGCGTAAAGGAGGCGCTGGGGCCATTTACCTGGGTGCTGTGGGTCTTCCAGGCGCCGCCGGATGTTTCTGGCCCGCGCAAGGTGAAAGTGCGCGCCACCGACGGCCGCGGGTTGCGCCAGACGTCTCATTACGTCCCGCCGGCACCGGACGGTGCCGAAGGGCTGCACACGATCGTCGTGCAGTTCGGCGGGCGGTAAGGAGGCCTGTGGCTGTGAGGCACGATTCAGATAAATACCACCGCCGAGCCATTCGCCTAAAGGCTATGATTACACACGTCCAGGGGCGTACTTCATCACTGTTGTCACCTGGCAGCGAGCATGCATCTTTGACGAAATCGTGAATGGAGCGATGCGGTTGTCCGTATTTGGCCGCATTGTGCAGGAGTGCTGGCAAGAGATTCCTGGCCATTTCTTTGGTGTCGATGTTGATGCGTTTGTAGTGATGCCTAACCATGTGCATGGGATCATTGTCATCGGTGAGATGCCACATGTAGGGGCGACGCATGCGTCGCCCCTACAGATGCCGCGCGGACCGCAACGTCGCTCTCTTGGATCTATCATTGGGTCGTTTAAATCCGTTGCTGCCCACCGCGTCAATGAGCAACGCGGTACTCCTAGAACACCAAAGTGGAGAGGTGCTTTTTCAGCCTGTTTCTTTTCGCCACACCAGCACGCTATCACGCTCCACGCGCAGCGCCGTGCCCAGGGCGGCGGAGCGCGTCACCAGGTCCTCGATGATGTCGGTCATGGCTGAGGGAGCCAGGATCATCGGCTGGCCCGCGTCGTTGCGGCGCACGGTGTAAAAGCGCACTTCTGCCAGCGCCTTCTCCTCAACCCGCGCCTCGACCAGCAGGCCGTCGCGGTAGGCGCGCATCTGGGGCCAGTCAAACACGAAGTTTCCCAGGCTGTAGAAGATCGCGCGGTCGCGGTAGAGCTCTACAGCCTGGGGCACATGCGGATGGCTGCCTACCACGAGGTCGGCGCCGGCGTCGATAGCGACTTGGCCTAGGGTGGGCTGGTACTGGGCCAGGTCGCGGCTGCCGGAGATGCCCCAGTGGAAGTATACGATCAGCACATCCACCTGCGGCCGCAGGGCGCGGATATCGGCCTCCATGGCCGCCTGCTCGGCCGCGTGGGGCCAGGAGAGCGTGATCGCCGGAGCACCGGGCATCTCCTCAACGCGGTGGTGCGGCTGGTAGGCAGTGTGGCACTTCACCGTGGCCACGCCCGGCTCGGTCTCGGTGGCGGCATGTCCATAGGGCCAGAAGACACAGGTGTACGAGAGCAGGCCCACACGGACGCCCCCGCGCGTGATGATCGCCGGGCGGCGCGCTTCTTCCCGCGTGCGGCCTGAGCCGGCGTGGGCGATGCCGAAGCTGTCCAGGGTCTCGAGGGACTCCAGGATCGGCGTAGCGCCGAACGTGACATTGTTCGCCGTTGCGACCATGTCGATCTGCGCCCGCACCAGGCCGGTCACCATGCGCCGCTCAGACTGACGCCAGCCCGGCTTGTGCGGAATAGTGTACTGGGGATCGGAGAGACAGCCTTCCAGATTGACGATGCGCAGGTCGGCCTGCTCGAAGAACGCCACAACGTGATCAAAGGCGGTGCCGGGGTCGTCACGCCCCTGCAGATTGGTGTCGCCGGCAATCAGGATACGCATAGTTCCCTCTCGCACCCCTGATACGTTTACAGTACGTTTTCATACAGTATGTTTACAGCGTGCTCCCGTCGTATATGCCGCATACGCGCGTCAAGACGCGCTCCCAGCGCACGCTGCGTCGGCACATCATAGCTGCAGTGCGGCGTGCACGCCGCATGCCATCATGCCGGCCTTACGTCGGCTGCATGCAGTATGCGTGACCGAGCACGCTGGGGTCAACCCATACGTTTGTCAGCCCATACGTTCGCTTGCACAGACGCGCGGCTTGAATAGCTCCTGCCAAGATAATAAAGTACGGTTAACTGGCAATCGTGCTGCTACGTAGTCCGGTAGTTCAGGCGGCGAGAGGGCCTCTATCCGCAGGAGGTGCCCATGCAACCCCAGGGGAGCAAGCCGCTTACCATCGAGGTGCTGGCGTACACGCCTGTGGCCTTCTTCCACTGCCAGCACTGTGAAGTGATCTTCAAAGAAATTGGCCTGGGGGCGAAGATCCGGCGCGAGCAGGCAGCCAATGCTTTCCCTCCTGACCTGCTGGCCGAGTACCAGGCGCTCTCGGACTGGCTCTACGAGCTGCTGTGCCGGTATGGCCCCCGCATCGATGTCAGGCTGGTGGATGCGGCGTCGGTGGAGGGCTTCCTCAAGGCGCTGCGCTACGGGGTGCGGCGCTTCCCTGCAGTCATCGTCGGTGGCCGCGCGAAGTTCACGGGTACGGGCTATCGCAGCGCCGCGGCGGCGATTGAAGCGGCGCTCGCGAAGACGATCTGACGTCGTTGCTCTCTGACGCTCTGGGATGGAGGGCGTTCGTGCGCGACTGCGATGAGGTAGGGTGTGTAGAGGGGTAGTTAATACAGGGGAGTAAAGCGCACGTCGAACTGAGGAGTACAGAGGAGTACAAACGAAGAGAGGAGGTGAGGCAGGCGGTAGAGCGGTAGGAGAAGCAGGAGTAGGTAAAGGCATCAGTGCTGATCCAGGCCGTTGGGAGTTGGAGGTGTGGTGTGCGGGCGTGGCGCGCCCGAGTCCGGCAACTCCAGACTGGAGGCTGAGTACGATGAATACACTGATTGCGATTGTTCTGGCGGGTCTGGCGATCTATATTGGCTACCGCTATTACGCCATGCGGATCGATCGCAACGTGATCCAGTCGGATCCCAACCGGGCCACCCCGGCACGCATGTACATGGACGGTGTGGACTTCGTGCCGACGAGCCGTGGCGTACTCTACGGCTACCACTTTAAGTCTATTGCTGCAGCCGGACCAATCGTCGGTGCCATCACTGCGGCGAACATCTGGGGCTGGCTCCCGTCCATGCTCTGGTTGCTGCTCGGGGTAATGTTTATCGGATGGGCCAGCGACTATAGCGCCATTATGGTCTCCGTCCGCAACGATGGTGACTCGCTCAGCGCCATTGCCCACAAGCTGATTGCCCCGCGCACCCGACGCATTCTCTTGATCTTTATTTTCTTCTATCTTCTTCTGGTGGCCGGGGCATTCGGGAACCTGGTGGCCGGTGTGCTGAACGGACAGCCCCAGACTCCGCTGGCGATCCTGGCCCTGGCGGTGATGGGCGTCCTGGCCGGGCAAATGCTGTACCGCTGGCGTACTGACCTGATCCTGGCCACGATCATTACGCTGGGCGTGACATTGTTCTTTGTGTTTATTGGCCCGATTGGGAACACGGTGCAGGACGGCAGGACGGTGCTCGGCCCGGTGGCCGGCGCGGTACAGAGCTTCAACAGCGCGCTGAACACGGCGATCCCCATTGACATTCGCTATTATGACCCGACGCAGCCGCTGCCGCAGGGCCAGGACTGGAACGTGCGGATCCAGACAAGCTTCATCTTCTGGCTGCTGTTCCTGTCGGTCTTCTGTTATCTGGGCTCGATCCTGCCGATCTGGCGCTTTGCCCAGCCGGTGAACTACCTGGGCTTCTGGATCACCTTCCTGACGATTGTGCTGGCCGGCTTGGGCGCGTTGCTGGCTGTGGTGCTGAAGCCGGACGTTGCTACGTTTAAGCTGCCGGCCATCAAGGCGGCCGACCTCGGCTTTGTCCCCGTCGCAGGCCAGGCGTGGCAGCCGCTGTGGCCGATGCTGTTCGTGACCATTGCCTGTGGCGCCATCTCGGGCTGGCATGCCCTCATTGGCTCGGTGAGCACGGCCCGGCAGCTCGAGTATGAGACCGATGCGCTGCCGGTGGGCGGCGGCGCCATGTTCTCGGAGATGACCCTGGGCATGCTCTCGCTGATGGCCGTCAGCGTGGCCGGGACCGGCGCCGGGGCCCCGGCGTTTGCCGCAGGGATCGGCCGCTTCCTGAGCGTGTTCGGCCTGCCCACGGTCTATGGCACGGCGCTGGGCTTTGCCGCCTTCGTGGTGATCGTCATCACCGTGGTGCAGCTCGTCATCCGCGTCATGCGCGTGACGCTCACCGAGGGGCTGGGCGATTATATCCCGGTGGTGCGCAATCCCCATGTGGGCATTGTCATTTCACTCCTGGCGATGGCCTTCCTGGTGCTGACCGGCACCTGGGTGTACCTGTGGCAGCTCTTTGGCGCAGCGAACCAGCTGATGGCCTCGCTGTCACTGCTGATCGTGACGGTCTGGCTGTTCTCGCGCGGGCGCAACCCGCTCTACGCCGGCATCCCGGGCGCCTTCATGTACGTGACCACCATGGCGGCCAGCCTGGTCACCGCGCGCAACCTGTGGGAGACGGTGCTGGTGCGCAACCTGGGCCAGCCCGGGCGTGAAGGTGTGGTGTTGGGGGCCGGGCTGATGATCATTATCGCCATCCTGCTGGTAGTCGCGGCGGCATTTATCGGCTATGACGCGATCCGCGCCATGCAGCGCTACCGGCCGCAACCGCAGATGCCCGAGGCCGCGCCCGCGCCGGCAGTATGATATATGGATCAGCGGGAGGGAGCCGGGCTTCCGTCTCCGCATCGCCTTACCGAGACGGAAGCCGAGGCAAGCCGGGAGGGTGTACACAATAGGGAACGCGGAGCTCCGTCGCTTGGATCGACGGAGCTCCGTCAGGCGGGTGTTCCGCTCATGGTAGGCAAGCCGGCCGTGGAGGAGCCGGCCGGCCGAGCAGGGACGCGGCTGCAGCGACTGTGGCGGCTGGTGCGCGAGATCTGGTACGGCATGACCGGCTATGAGTTCGCGCACCATGCTCTGCACCTGCGCGCTGAGCTAGAAGACTTGCTCCTGCTGATGGTCGTTGGCGATATCATCGGCGTGCCGGTGCTGCCGCCGTACTATGCGCGCAGGCTGCTGCCCTATCTCTTGCCGCGGCTGGAGGCGTACAAACGCCGGGCGCTGCGTGAGCGGGACCCCCTGGAAAACGAGGAGTACGATCTTATCGAGATGTGAACGCTGTGAACTGGATGCCGGAGATGAAGGTGAAACAGGAACGGTCGGGGTTGAAGCGGCTGCTGGACGGGTTCAAAGAGATCATGTACGGCATGGCGTCTCATGATATGACCCGGTATGCCATCCGCACCCGCGCCAGCATGGAACATCTCTTCATCCTCGTGACGATGGGTGATCTCCTGGGGGTGCCTATTCTGCCACCGTATTACTCGATGCGGCTGCTGCCCTACGTGGTGCCTCAGATCTCCACCTGGAAGCGGCGCATGCTGCGCGAGAAAGATCTCACCGATGCGATGAGTTGAATGCCGCATCCCGTGTGTCCTGCGGACTCTGTTCCTCGTGGTGCGATGTGGTCAGACATGCGTGAACCCTGGGGTGTGCCTAGGAGCATGCCCTGATCGTGCGCAGGATGCGGTACTGTTGTGCGCATGGAGTATGTGCTAGGAGCTCCTATGACGCTACGTGAAATGTTTCTGCGCCACCCCGAGCGACGTTATGTCATGTTTGGGGGGAAAGGCGGCCTGGGTAAGACGACGTTTTCAGCGGCGACCGCATTTTGGCTGGCCCAACGCGGCCACAGGGTGCTGGTGTTCTCCGTGGATCCGCAGGCCAGCCTGTCCGATATCTTCCAGCGTGATATCTTCGGCAAGGGCCCGGTGCAGATCACCCAGAACCTCTGGGCGCAGGAGATCGACGCCGACCGCCGTGTGCGCGAGTACCAGGACGAGATCCGTCAGAAGATCCTGGACATGTACGGTCTGGAAAAAGTGCCGGACGAGATCGAGCAGTACATCCAGGCCGCCGCGGCCGAGCCGGCTATGGAGGAGAGCGCCATTTTCGATGCCGTGGTCGACATCGTCGTGCAGGGCGATTACGACTACTATATTTACGACCTGGTGCCGCTGGGCCACGCGCTGTACTACCTCAGTATGGCCAAGGTCTATGACCAGTGGATCAACAAGATCACGCGCCTGCGTGAGGAGATGCGCGAGTATGAAAAAGTCGCCCAGGTGATGCGGCGGCAGAAAACGCTTGAAGAGGATCAGATCCTGAACGAGCTGCAGTACATCAAGGAGCGCATCAACGCGAGCTCGCGCATTCTGACCAACCGCGAGAAGACAGCCTTCTATTTCGTGCTCGTGCCCGAGCAGATGATTATCCTGGACACCTTGAAGGCGGCCGAGCTCTTCGCCCGCTTCGATGTGCCCATCGCCGGCTATGTGGTGAACCGCGTGTTGCCGCGGGAGCTGCTCACCGACAATGTCCCGGAGTACCTGCGCAACCGTATCAAAATGCAGCAAAAGTATCTCGACGAGATTGCGCGCCTCTTCGGGGACAAAGTCCTGGCCTATGTGCCGGAGCTCGAGCGGGACGTCACCGGCCTACCAATGATCGAGCGATTGGCGAAGATCATGTACGGAGAATGAAGACCTCACCCCGGCCCTTCTCGCAGCAGGTGGAGAGAGCGGCTATGCTCGTCCCCGCGCGCAGAAAGGGGAGGTCACGCTCTCCCCTCGTGGGGAGGACCAGGCGTGGGGAACAGGAGCATCCCTATGGCACCGACGACGCTTGATGAGCGCACACGCATCACTACCTCGATGCGGCAGTATTTCGAGCAGCACCCCGAGCTGAAGTTTGTGTTCTTTGGCGGGAAAGGCGGCGTCGGCAAGACCGTTATGGCCGGCGCAACCGCGCTGTGGGCAGCGCAGCAGGGCAAGCGCACCATCCTGGCATCGACGAACCCGGTGCACAGCCTGTCAGGACTCCTGGGACAGGACGTCTTCGGGCGTCATACACCGGTGACCGGCGTGCCGAACCTGTGGGCCTATGAGATTGACACGAAGGATACGATCGAGCGCTCTAAAAACGAGATTCGCGATAAAATCCAGTGGTTCCTGAAGTTCGCGGAGATCAGCACGAAGGCGGATGAGTTCGTCGAGGCCGCCACGATGAATCCCGCCTTCGAAGAGAGCGCCATGTTTGAGAACATGATTGATCTCATGTTCAAGGACGAGTACGAGTTATACGTGTTCGATACGGCCCCGACGGCGAACGCACGCCGGCTGCTGGGCATGTCGAAGGTGTACTCGCTGTGGGTGAACAAGATGCTGAAGTCGCGCGAGGAGGCGCGCTCGCTGCGGGAGATGCTCTCATTCACCAAGAAAAAAGAGCCCGACCCGCTGATGGACTACCTGGTAAGCTTCCGCGAGCGTATGGCCCATGCCCGTCGCCTGCTGACCGATCCGGCGCGCACGGCGTTCTTCTTCGTGACCCTGCCGGAGGCATTGCCGATCGCCGTGATCACGCGCTTTATCAACTGGTTCCACGAGTTTGGCATCCCGGTGGGCGGTGTAATCGTGAATATGCGCCTGGATGCCGCAATGCTCGAGGAGAACGCAGCTGAGTTCGTGCGCAACCGCGTGCTGATGCAGGATGAGCACATGCAGACTATCTGGGAGAAGTTCGATGGCATGGTCCGCGCCATCGTGCCACTGTTCGAGACCGAGGTGCGCGGGACCGAGATGTTGCGCCGAGTAAGCGAGGTGCTGTTCGCGTAGTGCCCGCATCCCCGGCCCCTCTCTCGCGGTGTGGGAGAGGGCCGAGGGGCGAGCGATTATTCGCCCCTACGCCGCCGGGCCGGACGCGCCGGAGCCGGGTGGTGCGGTGCCCTCCCTCCACCGCACCTGCCCGGCTCCGGCGCTGTACCCCGCGCAGAGGGGCGAATAGAATTATTCGCCCGTACGCCGGCCTTATACCTCCACGAATACGCAGCGCACCTCCCACTCCTTCAGCCACACTCCCCCGAGCGGAGACCACTGCGCCTCCATTTGCTCGAAGCCCACGAGTAGGCTCTCGCCGGAGAGGTCGGTCAGTGTAAACGGCGTATTCACCAGCGCAGCGAAGGCACGGAGGTTCTGGTAGTGCTGCTCGCCGCTACGGGGGTCGATCGAGCCATCATGCCGCACCATGCCGGCCCGGCAGAGCACGATGCACTCGACCACATGCTTGCCAGGCTGGATGGGCGAGGTGATGCCGACGATGCCTGCCACATTGATGCCTGGAAACCAGAGTTTGGGCAGCTGCAGCCGGTAGGTGTCCGGCTTGACCCAGAAGCCGACCGGCGTGCCGCCGTTGATCGATGCGTGTTGCAGCGTGATAGTGCAGTCCTGGCCAATCACAGGCATTGCCGTGTCTTCCTTCCCGTCCCCGCCGGCGGTGCCACGCACCGCCGGGCAGGTATGGGGAAGAACTATTCGCCCTTACCTGCCCCTCCGGTGGCGGGGTCTGCGTACCGCGTGCTAGACATACTCGCTGTAGACGCCTTGGATCTGCGGGCCGGGGGCGCTTGGGCCGGTCGTCGTGGCGTTCTGCGTGTAGGCGGCCGCGCTATTCTCGCCATGCGTGTGTGTAGCGTAGGCCTCTTGTAGGGCTGCGAGCTCTTGCCGCAGCTGCACCACATCATGCACCAGCCTGTTTACAACCCGGCTGAGATGGGCAACAACATCGTTCTCCATGCCACCATATCCTTGGCGGGGCGAAGAGGTAGGGGCGAATGATTCTTCGCCCCTACCAATTTATGCTCAGCGTGACGTGCGGCGCACGCCATCCTATTCTTCCCAGCCAATGGCCAGCACGCCGATGCCGGGGCTGGCGGCAGCGACGCCGAGGTTAACCTTCAGCTCGTTGTTAGCGGCGGTGGAAAGATAGCCGGCCGGCCCGAAGTCGTACACCATAGCCCCACGGGCGTTCGTGTGCGTCACCTGCGGCGTGAACTGCGTGGTGCCGTCTTTGAAGAAGATATTCGCCGTATTGGACGCATCCACGTACAGCCGCAGCAATCGAAAGCGCTTGCTGCCGGCAGGCGTCCAGACTGTGGTGTCCCCTGCAGCCGTCGCATTGGCGATTTTAAAGTGCGTGGGAGCGCGCGGGGCGATGGGAGCTCCGTCTGTGCCCATCTGCACTACCTGGAGACTGCCGTACGGGTCGAAGTAGCCTTGAGGCATCCTGTGTCTTTCCTCCTTCCTTAAGGTACATACTTAAAGTGCATAAATTTCGCTGGTCCATGGATTTCGCTGATGGGATTTCGCTGGTATGGTTTCGTTGATATGGGTCGGATATGGGTCGGATATGGGATGGATATTGGTAGGGGCGAATGATTATTCGCCCCTACATGGGTTTTGCTAATACCACGTCGTGCGCGTTGATATGGACGGATAAAGTCGCCGCATCACGTTTGTAAGGGCACATGCCGATCCATTCCATGCAAACGTATCCATGCATACGTAATCCGTTGATTGCCTCTGCCCTACTCTTTGATACGGCGCAGTCGGGCCAGACGGCGGTTGGCGCCGCCCAGGCCAAGCTGTACGACGTCAAGGAGCCGGTATTTTGCCACGCCCGGAACGGCAACGGCCTCGGCAGTGCCCCCGGCAGTGCGTGCCAGCAGCGTGACCGTCGAAAGATCGGCTGCGAGATCGAACTCAGCCAGCGCATCCCAGGGACGCTGGACGACTGCGCCGGAGCGCTCAGCCACGCCGGCCGGCACGTTGCCGGTCTCCTGGAAGATGCAGGCGGCTGTGCTGTACAGGGTGACCCCCGGCTGGGCGTGCACGAGCGTGACCACCTCGGTTCTGCCCTGCCGGATCTTTGTCCGGTTCGCGGCAATATGCGTGCGCTTGCGATCATCCAGCGGCATGGCATCCTCCCCTTCAAGATGGGCACGGCGTGCCCCTACCTGCGGGCGCGGCATGCCGTGCCCCTACCCCTCGCCCCTACGTCCACACGACGCGCTGCGGGGCGGTCTGGACGCGCTGGCAGCGCAGGGCAAGAAGCGAGCGACAGAACTCGTCGAGGGCAGTGTGGCCGGCAGTATGCCAACGCCCTATGATGCCGGTGTCGTCGACCTCGGCCTGGGCCGCCCCGTCCTGATAGCGAAAGTTGTCGGCTGCCGGTGTGCCGTAGGCAAGGCAGGCGTAGCCGTACGCGCCGCGCAGCAGCAGTGCGACGTGCTCGGGCGGTATGGTAGACTGGCCGGTGTCCACGAAGTGCGTGGCGCCGTATTCCAGGTTCACCGGCTCCGCTTTTGCCGGAGGGCCCTCCACCAGCAGCTCGAGAACCAGGCGGTCCGGCGAGAGGCGAAAGCGGCGGAACCGCCGCGGGTATGCCCCGACCGGCCATTCCACGGTCCAGACCTCTAGCAGGTCGGGAAGGCCGACCAGGCTGAGTTCGCGGCTGCCGGGAGTCGTGGTGAGTTGCACGCTTGCCGGCCGGGGTGCGGCAAGCTGGTACGCCGCCACGGCGCGCTGGATGGCGCGATCAAGGTCGGCATCGGAAAAGCGCTGCGCGCTGCCGGCCGGATCCATCAGGTCCAGCCGGAGCTGCGCGCGGTAATCGGTGATAGTGGGCACGGTATACCTCCGATGCGGGCGCAGCGGGCAGACACGGAGGCCTGCCTCCTTCTATCTATTTGCACGCCCCTCGGTAGGGGCACGTTGCAACGTGCTTCCCATAGGGGGCACGGCATGCCGTGCCCCCTCCCGTCGCTATGCCACGAGGGCGCCGTAGGCGCCGCGGTAATCCACCCAGCCGCCGCCGAACTCCCAGCGGATCTTGTAAGTGATGGCGTCGTTGGTGAACACCGCGCCGTCGGTGGGGCCGTCCTGCAGCAGGAGCTCGGGCGTCTCCTGGCCGCCCACGAAGCCGATCTCGATGGTCTCCACCTGCGCCGGATCGGTTAACAGATACCAGTTGTTCGTGTCGGTGAACTGCGGTACCGAGATCACCTCGACCACGCCCTTCAGCACATTGGCGTCGTTGTTGTTTGAGCCCGGCACAAGGGTTGAATTGACGATGGTAAGGGCAGTGAAGAGCAGGTCCGGCGGCACGAGCAGAAAGCGTGGCCGAATGCCCAGGCGCTTGCCGGCGGAGTTGGTCTGCTTGAGCATGATAATCAGGGCAGCCTGGAGGCCGGCGCTGGAGAGCGCGCTGGTGCCGGCGTTGGCGTGGTTAGCAGCATCGAACACGTTGAAGCCATCCGCCATGGCCGGCCCGGCGCCGGCGTTGGCGGTGAACAGCCCATAGACAAACTCGTTGATGGTGATGCCGGCGGCCACAGCCAGCTTCTGTGGGATCTTGCGCACCGCGTCGAGGTCATCGTTCAGGATCATCTCGCGGGTGACGTAGACCAGGTTGCCACGCTTGGCCGGCGTGTAGCTCTCCTTGGCGTCGTCCCAGGCCAGATTGGTGTAGGCTGCGTTCTCTGCCACCGTCGAGAGGGACGAGAAGTCAAAGAGCCGAATGCGATCCTGCGTCTTGAAGTCGCGGATGGCGCGGATGGTGCAGAACCGTCGCCAGTCCTGCGGCTGGCCCTGGTAATCCTGGATGAGCCGCCGGGTCATCGAGTTAAGCACCACACTGGCCATTACGGTCGTGGTGACCTCATTGGCCTCGCGGATGATCGAGCGCTCGGGAAAGACACGGCCGCTCACGGCGGCGTCGCCGGTGATCTGGACGTAGGCCTCGCGCAGGCTGGTCCACACTGGCGGGCTGGCACCGCCGGGCAGCCGGGCCGCGCTTTCGCGCACGCCGAAGAGGCGGTCCATGGCGAGCTGGACGGCAGCCAGGCCGCGGGAGACGCCGTCTGGTCCTACCACGAGTTCATGCTTGGGGGTCCCATGGCCGGTGATCAAGCCCCCATCCCGCGACGTCCCTGCCAGCAGGCCCATGCGCCGCAGTGCCGCCAGCGCCTCTGCCTCCTCGTCGAGCGCGGCTTCAAGGGCATGCTCGTCCACTGCCTGGCCGGCAAAACGCCGGCGCAGCTTGGCTTTGACCGGCTCCGGCAGGGTGGATTGCGCCAGCCGTGCCTCGAGCAACGCCGTGCCGGCGGCTCGCTCGGCTGCCGCGCGCACGCGGGCCAGCTCCTGCTCCAGCTCGGCGATGCGCCCGGCTGCCCCGGGCAGAGGCGGCACGGCCTCCTCGGTCATTCCTGGTCCCGCATCACTTCCAGCCAGAAGATCAGCACGCTGATCGCGATAATGCAGATCGCTCCTATCCACTCTGTCACTCCCATTGCTCTGTTCTCGGGTATCCGCTCGATCCTGGGTCCCTGATCCCTCGCGCTGCCCTTCCAGGAGGCGTTCCAGGGCACCGCCTGCTGCTGCCCGCGTGACGATGTCACAGCTCTTCAGCAGCGGCACGCCCTCGACGAGGGTCACCCGCAACGTCTGTCCGTCCGGCTGCTGGGCCACGGCCGGACGGACGCGGGCCACCGCGTCGATGGAGAGCCCCACGAGCTCGGGCCGTCCGGCGTGCAGTGCCTCCTGGATGAGCGACCACAGCCACGCGGCCGACTCAAGCACATGCAGCGTCGCTTTGACCGCCCCGTTGGGCGAGGGGACCCGCTCCGGGTCCGTGTAGTACCCGACGATATCGCGCACGCTGCGCGCCGGGCGGCTGTAGTCTTCGACCTTTGACGGATGATCGGCGAAAGCCCGCAGGCCCTCGACCTGGCGGTAGATGTCGTCGAGGGCTGCGGCCGTGTAGTAGCGCCCGGAGGAGGCGAGGCCTTCGCGGATCAGCGTCACGCGCACGCGCCGACCGCCGGGCACGCCGGCGTGCTCGGACAGCGTCGCTGCCTCACGGAGAGCGAGCACGCCACGCTGCGCCTCGCCGCCCGGGCCATGCAGTAACGCGCTCGGCCAGGCAGGAAAGGGGTCCCTCCGGAGGCTCCCCCGGGCGCCTGCAAATGGTGCAGTGTTCATCGTGTCCTTGCCTCCCGCAGGAGTGGGGGTATGCCGGGGCTCGCGCGTACGAAGCGGGCAGCAGGGCACGGTAGGAGCGAAGGGATCGTTTGCCCCTTCTGCACCTGTACCGTGATGTCCGGCTCCGGTTGCCGCCGGGCACCTAAGAGGGCGAATACGCATTCGCCCCTCCCTCGCCCCGCCTTTTCAGACGTCCGGCCCCGGCTCCTCGCCGAGGAACCGCCAGAAGAGGCTGCGCGCCTCGGCCGGGTCGAGCCAGCCGCTGCTGGTAGCGAGCGCCAGTGCCTGGGCGAAGGGAGCGATGGTGCGGCCCAGCGCGGCGCGGTCCTGCTCGTGCAGTTCCTCGAACTCCACGCGCACGGCGCGGTCGATGCGACGACCGAGCCGTCCGGCCTGTACCCGAGCGTCGATCACCCGCGCAGCCACCCGCTTGAGCAGCTCGCGGAAGTACTCCTGGCGACGCTGGAAACGCTTCATGGTGGGCAGGCCCATCTCCGCGGCGGTGGCACGGTTGACGTGGCCGCCCTCGCCCAGGTAGTGTTCGGGAATGCCTGCTCCGGCGGCGATCATCAGCTTGAGCGCCCGACCATCGGCCGCCACATCGTCGGCACCGATCTGCGGCTGCACCGCCTTCCATTGCTCCGACTCGTTGTGGAAGATCACCGTGCCCGGCTCGGGCGGCGCGGCGTACTCGGCGCGTTTGGCCTGGAGTGTGGCCGGCGTCGCCCCGAGCAACGTCACATCGTACAGGAAGGCGCTCTTGTACCGGTTGATGCGCACGCGATCGATCAGCCACTCCTTGTAGCGCCGCAGCCAGGGCAGAAGCGGCGCCAGGTCCGAACGTCCCCGCACGGCGTTCGAGACCTTGTTGATCTGGAAGGCTTCGACCTCCGCTGCGTCGATCCAGTGTTCCTCATCGCCGGGGCGGGTGAATGCTGGACTGCGGATGCGGTAGCGCAGGATCCGCTCGATATCGTGGGGATCGGTCTCGATCTCGTCCACCAGCAGCGGATCGATCTGCCGGATCACCGTGCGGCCGGTGAGCGGGTCTACGAAGAAGCGCAGGAACTGCTCGCCATAGAGCGAGAGCTCGGTGGCGATGCTGTAGACGCGCGTGCCCATGTGGTTCTCGGGATCATCCCAGAAGGCATCGAGCGCTGTCTGCACGCGCGGGTCGGCGGCAACGAGGCGCACGCCACCTCCCAGGATGAAGTTCACGCCCATCTCGACGATGGCGTAGGCCAGCGGGTTCGTACAGTAGGCCAGGTAGGCCTCTTCCAGCAGCGCCCGCCACTCGCCGGGCGGCACGTCGCGATCAGTGTGTGCGGCGACGAGCAGCCGAAAGCCGCGATCCTCGGCCGCGCTGTCAACGGATTCGGTCACCGTTGCCGGAGGGGCGAGGGTGCCCTGCCTGGGCAGATCCCCAGGGACAGATATGGTAGGGGCGGGGTCACCCCGCCCGTATTTGCGCAGACCGGACGCAGCCCCTACCAATCCGTTCCATGCCAGCGAAATCCGTTGACCGAGAACGGGCATGAGCTAGTACCTCCCTCTGAGATCATCCGGCCGCGGCGGGATAAACACCGAGACGGCCGGCGGTGCTGCCAGCGTGGTACTCCAGGCCAGCAGCGCCAGCATAGTGACGAAGTCGTCGTGGCCCTGGTCAGGCGGCACAAAGAAGCTCATCTGCTGGTGCGCCCGCAGCTCGTAGCGGCAGCGCTCCACCTGGGCGAAGAGCTCGGCGTGCTCGGGAGAGCCATCGGGCGCCCAGACGCGCAGCCACCCGGCGTTCACCAGAGCCAGGAGATGGTAGGCCAGCTGCGATTTCACCGCCGCGCTGAACACCACCGGCTCGACCACAGCCGGGCCCAGGGCACGTCGCAGCCGCGCCGCCAGGTCTGCGCCGATACCGGAGGCATCGACGACAACCTTGCGACACTGCCAGGCATCCCGCAGGAGCCGGATCAGCGCGCTGCACTGATCCGCCAACGACCGGCCGGTCCACCAGAAGATTTCGACCAGTTTGAGCTGCGGCTGCCCCTCCGCGTCGTACGTCAGCTCGGCGATGCCGCAGACGGTGGAGTCTTTGCGTGGCTGGAGTGCGCGCAGGGCCGCATCGGCGGCGTTCCCCGGGAGGCCGGTGCCGGCGTGGAGGGGCGCACGGCCGTGCGCCCCTCCAGGGAACGCCGCATCGGTGGTGCTCTCCGGGGGGCCGGTGGCGGCGGCCTCCAGGGCGCCGGCCACGTCGATGCCGGCGATGTAGGCGGCGCCCTCCCGGGGCGTGCGGCAGCGGGGGTGCGTGCCCTGGAGCAGCAGCCGCTGGGCAGGCGAGAAGAACCGGTTGCCGGCATCGAGTGCCTCCAGACGGTACTGCGTACGGATGATCGGATGCTCGGCGCCCAGGCGGGCGATCTCGGCCTCGACATAGCGGCCGTAGAGCGGGTTGGCCCGGGCGCCGTGGCGCCAGTCGAACTCGAAGTGGCGGCGGATGCCATCCTGTCGTTCGGCGGCCAGGTTAAGCTGCCGCTGTTGCTCCAGCAAGGTATCGTTCGTCCAAGCGGTGCCGTACAGGACGGTGGTGACGTTGGCGGTGGCGCCCATGGGCCGGAAGTCGCGGGCGTATTTCTCGGGATCGACATCCTGGGCCTCATCGATCTCCAGCAGGAGGTCGGCGGTGGCGCCCACCACGTTGGCGTGCTCGGCCGCCGAGAAGAACAGGACGCGCGCCTGGTCCAGGCGCAGCATGTAGCCGTGCTCACGACACCACTTGCCTGCATTCAACGGGTTTTGCAACAGGCGCTCCAGGCGCTGCTGCGAGATGATCGCCTGGGGCCGGAAGGTCGGTGCGCACTTGACGATCTGGCCGCCGCGGTAACGGAACACGTTTAACAGGAAGCATTCGAGCTGGGCCGAGAGTTCATTCTTGCCCATTTGCCGCGCCATCATCACCGTGAACGTCAGGCCTTGCCGGGCGAGCACACTCGCCACCACGGCACGGGCTACGGCGAGCTGGTACGGCCGCAGCGGGCGGCCAAGCACCGCCCGCGAGAACCATTCGATGCCTGCCGGCGGATCGCGGTCTATCTCCCCTCCCATCTCCACCTCTGGACGGCGTGCAGGGCGCGGAGTGCAGAGCTCCCGCCGGATCGCACCGGTCTGGCACGCACCGGGTGCTGACCAGCACCCGGCACGGCACGGAGTGCAGAGCTCCCACCGGATCGCACCGGTGCCGGGATGCAGGCGTGCCTTGGGACAGGGTTGGGCGACGAGGTATGACGCCTGACACCCTAGGTGAATGACCATTCGTGTAGCAGGGGCGCAAAATTTTGCGCCCCTCCGTGATTCACCGTGGCAGCAGGCGGTCGAGCAGCGCGGCGGCGAAGGGCGACACAACGATCCCCACAAGCAGCGCGTTGATCTTGGCCTCTAGCCTGGCGTAGTCCTGGGCGGTTCGCTCGAGCAGCGAGTGGGTGATGCGGCCATAGGCGCAGCCCTGGGCATCCAGTCGGTCCGCCAGGGCCCGCACCAGCAGCTCATCCGTGCCGTATTCTCTGACACCCCGGGTCGATTCCATTGGGTACCTCCTCACCGGGTTACCTATCGGGTCCATCCTGCGCCGGGGCTCCCATCCGCTCTGCCAGCTCACTGAGCGCCTGCTGGAGAGCGCGGTGTGTGGTCTCTGCAGCGCTCTCACCCAGTCCGGCATGAGTGCGCATGGTGCGTCCCAGCACGTCCACACAGCGCGCCACCAGCGCCACCCGTGCATCCAGCTCGCCCGGCGGTGCTTCCTGGTCAAGGACGAGCCGCCGCACCAGCACGCGCAGCAGCCGGATCTCGTCATCCAGTCCTCTGCCGCCTGCCGCCTCCAGTGCAGCATGCTCCTCTTCGTGGAACGCTGCGGCGTACAGCCCGCGGGGGCAGGAGGAGCGCGGAATTCCGTGCTCCTCCCTCCTCTTCTGGTCCTTCTCTGCGCCGGCCATCTCCTCCTCACCTCCCCCCAATGCGCCGAGTTTTACTGCTCATACGAGCAGTATTCATTAGCTAATATTCAGCTTGGGGCCCCGAACGGTACAGGGCGCGCCGGAAAAGCCGACACTCTGGGGAAGGCAACAAGCGCGACGGCAGCGGTGCAACTAGGCATCCACCGGCGCGTTGGGATTCATGCACGGCGGATAGGACAGATGGACCGACGTGCGTCGACAGCGGCCGCCCGGTATGTTATAGTTAAGCAAACGTCGTACAGCCGTGCCCGGACAGCGCGGCGCGCCTGTTACGTACGAAGGATGACGATCGCAGACGAGCAGTCCGCCGCACCCGTCGTGGCTCCGCCGGCCGAGCGGCCTCAGTTTGCCCATCCGGCCGAAGCGGAGTTCGCCAAAATTCTCGACTTCTACCAGATCCGCTGGGAGTACGAGCCGCACAGCTTCCCCTTACGCTGGGCGGCCGACGGCCGTCCCATCGAGTTCTTCGCCCCCGACTTCTACCTGCCGGAGCTCGATCTCTACATCGAGCTGACTACGCTCAAGCAGAGCCTGGTCACGAAGAAGAACCGCAAGCTGCGCCGCCTGCGCGAGCTGTATCCCCATGTGCGGGTCAAGCTGCTGTACCGCCGTGACCTGGCCAGCCTGGCGTTGAAATACCGGCTGCGCGGGGTCGTCGAGGGGATGTGAGCTCCTGGGGGGCCGATGCGGGGTCCCTCAGAGACACCGTGGCCCCAGCGGTACGGGCGCGGGGCGCTGTGCCCCTTCCGCCGCCCCGACCCAGCCTGAGCGGGCCTGCGACAGGCCGGGCAGAGTGAGCGTTCCGGAGGAGACCTGTGGAAATCGTGCAGCCTCGCCTGCTACCGCCGTCGAGCCGGGGGCCGTCGCTTGATGACGATATCGCTGCCGTCCTCATCTCAGAGCAGCAGTTGCAGGCACGGGTGGCCGAGCTCGGCCGGCAGCTTGCCGCCGACTACCGCGGCAAGCGCCCGGTGCTCGTGGGGGTGCTGCGTGGCTGTGTGTTCTTCCTGGCCGACCTGATCCGGCATATGGACATCGACCTTGAGGTCGATTTCATGGCCATCTCCAGCTACAGCAGCAAGTCGGCGCTGGGCGTTGTGCGTGTTTTGAAGGACCTGGACATACCCCTGGAAGGGCGGCACGTGCTGCTGGTAGAGGACATCATCGACACCGGGCTGACGGTCAACTACATCATGAAGCTGCTGGCCACGCGCGAGCCGGCTTCCCTGCGCCTATGCACGCTGCTGAATAAGCCGGCTCGGCGGCTGATCGACCGCGAGATCCATTACATTGGCTTCGATGTGCAGGATGTGTTCGTCGTGGGCTACGGGCTCGACTACGAGCACCGCTACCGCAACCTCCCGTACATCGGGGTGCTGCGCCCCGAGGTGTTTGCCCGGCATGGGTAAGCGCTCCAGGCATACTGGAGGTACTGGAGGCTCGGCCGCAGCCGCCTGCCATACGGTTCTGCCGGGAGGGAGCCGCCGGTAATCTCGGCACGCCTGCGCCGCCCGAGCACATCGCGCTCGGTTTCGGCGCACCACCAGACGAAAAGGATCGCAGCCAGATAGACCGCCAACCCTATGAGCAACGCCATCTTGGTTCCTCTCTTCTCGTTATTTTTTCTACTCTCCTCGCGCACCGGTGTCGGGAACACCGGCAGAGCCGAACTCATGTTCTAGAACGAATGTACAGTCCGCGCGGGCGCGCGTCTACCGGCAGAGTGCACAAATCGACTGGATGGTCGCGGCGTGTTGGACGAAGCGGCGTTATGCTGCGCGGCCCGGCGGCTAGGGTATAATCTGCTGCGTGGACCTGACCTGTTGGGAGCGGGACGGCACCATCCAGTTTGCAGTGCGCGTGACACCACGCGCTGCCCGCAGCGCCGTCGTGGGTGTGGAACGTGGTGTGCTGCATGTACGGCTGAGCGCGCCGCCGATTGACGGCGCGGCCAACCGCGCTCTGCTCGCCCTCCTAGCCGAGGTGCTCGATCTGCCGCGCGCACAGATCGAGCTGCTTGCCGGAGAGCGGAGCCGATTCAAACGGGTTGCGGTGCAGGGCCTGACACACCAGGCGCTCCTAGCGCGGCTCGCCCAGCACATGTCCGCCGGTCGGCGCGAGTGATCGCAGGGAGAGACGAGACGTGAGTATGTATCGTGCACCAACCGGCACGCATGACATCCTGCCGGCCGAGCAGCCGGCCTGGGCCCATGTGCGCAAGACCTTTGCCCGCCTGTGCCGCCGGTACGGCTACCAGGAGATCACCACGCCGATCCTGGAAGACACCGGCGTCTTCCTGCGCACGGTCGGCACTGGCACGGACATTGTGGACAAGGAAATGTACACGTTTCTGGATAAGGGCGGGGATAGCCTGACGCTGCGGCCCGAGGGCACCGCGCCGGTGGTGCGCGCCTATCTGGAGCACGGCATGCACAACCTCCCTCAGCCGGTGCGCCTGCACTACTTTGGGCCCATCTTCCGCTACGATCGCCCGCAGGCTGGGCGGTACCGGCAGCATTTCCAGCTCGGCTGTGAGCTGCTGGGCGATGCCGATGCCGCCGCCGATGCCGAGGTGATCCACCTCCTCTGGACCTTTTATGCCGAGCTAGGCCTGCGCAACCTCTCGCTGCAGCTCAACAGTATCGGCGACCCCGCCTGCCGTCCGCGCTACGTCGAGGCGCTCCAGGCGTACTATCGCGCGCGGGTGGACCAGGTGTGCCCCACCTGTCGCGAGCGGATGGAGCGCAACCCCCTGCGATTGCTTGATTGCAAGGAGGAACGCTGCCAGCCGGTGATTGCCGAAGCGCCGCGCTCGATTGAGTACTTGTGTGCGCCATGCCGCGAGCACTTTGAGGCGCTGCAGGCGTATCTGCGGGTGCTGGACGTGCCGTGGCAGCTCAACCCGCGTCTGGTGCGCGGACTGGACTACTACACGCGCACTGTGTTCGAGGTGTGGCCCCCGGTGGTGGGCGGGCAGAGCACGCTTGGCGCCGGCGGACGCTATGACGGGCTGGCCGAGGCGCTGGGAGGCCGGCCCACGCCCGGCGTGGGATTCGCCACGGGTGTGGAGCGGGTGCTGCTCAACCTGCGTCAGCAGGGCGTGCCGTTGCCGGAGCAGCCGCCGCTGGACGTGTTCATCGCCTACCTGGGCCAGGCAGCTAAGGAGCGGGCGCTGCAGCTTGCCGTCGAGCTGCGCCGTCTGGGGCTGAGCGTGTCGTACTCTCCGTCGCCCCGCTCGCTGAAGGCGCAGATGCGGCTGGCCGACGCCTGGCGGGCGCGCGTGGCGCTCATCCTGGGTGACAATGAGCTGGCTCAGGGCGCTGTGACCCTGCGCGATATGGCGCGCAGCGAGCAATCGACGGTGCCGTTGGCGGAGCTCCCTGCGGTGCTTGCCGGCCGGTGACCGCGCTCTTGCCCATGGCGCGCAGTGCACTGCGCGTCCTTCTGTCCAGCCGCCCGGTGGGGGCAGCGCTGCGGTCCTGGAGATCATACCATGCGCCGCGAGGCCTGGCATTGGGTGATTGCCGGCGGAGGTCTTTACCTGGGCTGCCTGCTTGGGCTGCTGCTCCATCCGGCGCTGGCCTGGCTGGGCGGGCTGTTCCTAGGCGGGGCGCTGTTCTGGCGGGGGATCCAGCTTATGGATACCGCTGCGGCCGGCAGTGCTGAACAGGAAGCCGGGACATCGTCGTCGCTGCCGTGGTCGCTGCGGAGCAGCTATCTTACCGGCACTGCGATCGCCTGTTTTGCCACCCTGCTGCTGCGCTACGGCCTCTTGCTCTGGGGCGCCCGCGCTGGTCTGGCGCCTACGCGGGCGCCGCTCTGGGGGCTGGCCCTGGTGACGCTCACAGATGTCGTCGCCGGGCTGGTGCTGGCAGCAGGGGCGCTGCTTGGTCCTCTGGGCGGGCTGGCGGCCGGGAGCTTTGCCTTTACACTGTGGGTCTTCTTCGACCAGGCGCTTTTTGATATCCCGGCGGAGCGGTTTGGCCCGGCGTTCAGCGCGTTCGTGCAGGCCGAGCGCTCCTGGGGGCGCGGCCTGGCCGCCCTCTCGATCCTGGGTACGCCCGCGCTGGTCGGCGTGCTCTCACGGCGCTTCTCCCCGGTGGTCGCCGTGCTGATCGGGGCCGGAGTCTGGGTGCTCATGCGGGCGCTGCGGAGCCTGGCCGTTATGCTTGCCTCCGGCCGCGGCATCGTGGCCGCGCCGCTTCCGCTGGCCTGGGACGCCGCCATCATCGCCCTGGTGGCCCTTGTGTTGGTGCGTATTGACTGGCCGCGCGTGCGGGCCTACCGTCCATGGTAGGCCGGGCAGGCCGCGCCGAGCGGCGTCGCTCGCGTGCGCCTGGCTCAGGCCGGCGGATCCTCATCTGCCTCCGGCCGCGGGCGCACAGACTGCCAGGGCTGATTCAGGAGCAGAAACCAGGCCGGCAGAGCCACGGTCACCAGGAGCGGCAGGAACCACTGGGCAACGTCCGGCACCGCCTCTACCCGGGTTACATGCGCCGCGGTGGCCAGGACACTGTGGACCAGTCGGTCCTCGACAAGCATGGAGCCAGCGGTCCAGGTCAACACCGCCACTCCGGCGTATACCAGCAGGGGCAGGCGGTTCATCAGCCAGGCCACCGCATTGCTGGCCAGCATGATCAGTGAGATAGAGAGGCCGAGGCCGAACAGCAGCAGGCCTGCATCCCCGTGTGACAGGCCCCCGACGGCCAAGATGTTATCCAGGCTCATGACCACATCGGCGAGGATCACCGTCTGGATCGCCTCCCACAGCGAGGCAGCCTCGCGTACCGCCGGCTCGATGCCCTGCTCCTGGGCCAGGAGCTTCCAGGCAATCCACAGCAGCAACCCGGCGCCGCCGGCCTGCAGGAGGGGGACATGGAGCAGCAGCCCGGCCAGGACGGCGAAGAGCACGCGCAGGCCAATCGCGCCGGCCGCCCCGCCGATCACTGCCAGGCGGCGCTGACGGCCATGCAGGCGCTGCACGGCCATCCCGATGACCAGCGCGTTATCACCGCTCAGCACCACGTCCAGGAGGACGATGCCGAGCACCTGCCCGATCAGCTTGAGCAGCGCAGGTGCTCCAAACATACGTTCGTGTGTCTCCTAGCTCGTCACCGGGAGCTGATCACTGCCGGGAAGATGGGGACTCTGCCTCTTCAGGGGCGGTTCGCTGTGCTTTGACCTCCGGTGCAGGGGAACCGGCACGCGCTGCTCGACCATTGGACGGTGCGATCCCTTCCTGCATGGCAAGCCGCCGCCGGATAGCTTCGGCAGCGGTCTGCCAGGCAGTGCCGGCGAACTGCAGCCACACGGCGAGCCGGCGGAGTACCGGCAGCGCAACGTGACGCGCCACTATCTGCAGGCCGCTAAACAGCAGCGAGAGCGGCCAGAGCAGCTTGCCGATCAAGGCATCGATGTAGAAGAAGGCCACGCCGATCCGGTAGAAGAGGGGATCCAGCAGGCGCAGCCCGGGCACGCGGCGGTAGAGCACGGTGCCTACAATAATGCCGACCGAGATAGCGAAGCGCTGTACATGCGTGACATGGACGTGGGCGATCTCGTCGAGGAAGACTTCGATGGCGATGACGAAGACCAGCATGTACGCAGCGCGGTGCAGCAGCGGCTCCTTGCCGATCATCCAGGCGAAGATGCCGGCAGCGAAGCGCATGGTCACAATACCCAGCGCCACGCCGAGCATCACAATGCGCAGGTCGCTAGAGAGCGCCACCGCGGCCACCACGTTGTCCAGCGAGAACGCCAGGTCCGCCAGCTCGATCGCGGCGACGACTCCCCAAAAGCTTGTCGCGCCGACGGAGATCTGGCGGCCGTGCTCACCCTCGCCTGCCTCCTGGTGCGGCACAACCGCAAGCCCCTCGATGCCCAGCTTAAGCAGGTAGGCAGCGCCGACGAGCTTCAGCCAGAGGTTCTGGATCACCCATGCAGCCAGGATCAGCATGAGCCCGCGGCCAGCGTAGGCGCCAAGCAACCCTACCTTGAGGGCTGCGGTGCGCTGCGGCCCCACCAGCCGATCGAGCGGCCGCGCCCAGGGTTTCAGGAAGCCGGGCCAGGGCACCGCCTGATCGGCCGGCAGCCGACGGGCCATCGCGCCGAGGATGGCAGCATTGTCGATCGAGAGGATCCCTTCCAGAAAGACCAGGGTGGCAATGATCGTGAGTGCTTCAAACGGTGATACAGCGTAACGATACTCCACAAAACGGCCGTATGATTATAAAGCTACAGTCATAAACTACCGGTGTATCTATTTATACGTTTTATACGTCGCTGCTCTGGAGCGCTCTCACAGGGTGCCGGCGTAGGTTGCTGGTACAGGCCACTGCCTTAGACTACAGTCACGGGCCGCGATCATAGCCCGTGGCTATAGAGGGCAGCTATAAAAGTAAAGACCTGCGGCTTACCGGAAGCATTGTACATACCTCCAGTAAACCGCAGGTCTTGCCAGTTGCCGTTCGCTCGGTGCAACCGGCGTGGCCGGAGGGCTGCGGGCGCCGCGGCCCATACCCTCGTCCTGACGGCCACGCCGGGCGGGCACTGCTGCGCCCGCCGGCTACTCCCCTGTGGCACTCCAAGTATACCACGGCCGGGGCTGCTGCCAAAGTAGATGGCCTGCGGGCTTACCTCAGACGTCAGGCCGGTCGAGGCCCTCGCTCGGGCCCGGCGCTGCAGTGAGGTTCGCCAGCTGCCCACGGCGATGACGCATGGTGCGAGGCACGCGGTCAGCCCGGTTCCGCCGGCAGCTCAGTCTCCGGCTCGCCGGTAGCCAGGCCATAGGCGCGCAAGCCCTCTGCGCCCCAGCGCTCGAACAGCGCGTACACACCGCGGGCCTGGTCGTCACTGTACGCCTGCGCCACCAGAAGGACGCCGCCGTGCAGCAACGCGGATCCGTAGATGTGAGCGTCCTCTTCCCTCACGCCCGCGCCTATCAGGGCGCTGGTCAGCCCACCGGCGGCGACGCTCCGCCGCGCCAGCGGTCCGGCGACGGCAGCCGTGCCTCCAGCAGGGAGCGCGATCATACTGCTCTCGGACAGCCACGGTGGCCTGTGGCCTGCGCCGGCTGGGAAGCGACCGCCCTCCGCACGCTCGAGCGTGCGTGCCCCGGACTGCTGCTCTTCCTCTTGCAGGCATAGAAGCACGGAGATCTGCTCTGCGGCGAAGCCGGTGTCTCGCAACTCTCCGAGAGCGCGCCCGGCTCGTTGCCGGTCCCAGAACAGGCCGACGATCGTCGGTCCGTACAGGGCATCGCTGCGCTGTGGTGGTGATTGGCTGCCCATGATGGCTCCTCCTCCTCATGCCTCAGGTCTCATACGGCTCTTGAGCGGCGTGCGGCCGACCGGTATCGAGCGGGGCGACCGCCGGGCTCCCGCCCGGCCTCAGGCGAGCCTTCCTGGCGCTACTGCCGGGCCGGTGCGGCGGCCGAAGCGCCAGCGCGTCGCATCGGCGGGAAACTCACGCCAGCCGTACACCACGCGCGGCCGCACGACGTACTGACCAGCGGGGCTTTCCGGGCGGTAGCCCTCGTACTTGGCGGCGTAGGCATCGCCGATCTGCTCGAACAGCTCTGCAGGCAGGCTGCCAGCCGGCTCAGCCGTGCCCTCAACGATCACGACCTCATCACCGCTCTCCAGGTGCACTACCACCGCCGGGTTTGTCGCTAGATTGCGCGCCTTCTGTGAGGTAGGCGCGGTGCCAAAGTACAGCGCGTTGCCGACCCAGACGGCCCACACCGGCACGGCGTGCGGGCGGCCGTCGGGGCGGACCGTACAGACCCAGTAGTTGCGGGCGCGCTCCAGCCGCTCTCGGGCAAAGCGCCACGGCAGCATCCCCTCGGTGCTGTCTGGCACGCCGTAGCCCTGCATTGCGGGCCGGCTGGCCCTGGGCTCCTTCTGCTCCTCTGATCGCTGCTGCGACATTGCATGCTCTCCTGATGAATATTTGATGAATGTTTCTTTATGCTACAAAGCGCGCGATCTTAGCTCGCCGGGGGTGCAGACGAGCCGGCTTATGGCCGGCAGTTCGCGTGGCTTGCATGTATCAGCATAACTCGTGCCAGGGTCTTCTTGAAGGCGGTGTCTTGTCACAATAGGGTGTGTGGTGGACTGAAGGGAAAAGGAATTGCAACACATAAAAAGATTGACAACGTGGGTGCGCTCTGGTATCCTGCCGCTGAAAGCGTTTTCCGGCAACCGGTTTCTTCCACCTGCACGGAGAGGGCGAGAACGAATGGTGGGGCGCAGCCGACTGCGTGACGTAGCCGCACGGGCGGGGGTTTCCGTGGCCACGGCGTCGCGTGTGCTCAATGGAACGTACACAGGTATCCCAGTGAGCGAGCAGACGCGCCAGCGGGTCCTGCGTGCTGCGGCGGAACTCCAGTACCAGCCCAATGCGGCGGCGCGGGCGCTGGGATCGCGCCGGACAGAAACCATCGCCTTAGTAATTCCAGTTATCGAAGATGATCAGCATTACTTCCACCGGTTATCCCATCTCAAGCTCTCAGAAGTGCTCAGTGGCATCTATAGTGTGGCACACCATCGTGACTATCGCCTCCTCATCTTGATGGCCGACCAGCGCTTCTTGCACACGCGCCCGTATCTGCGCCTGTGGCGCGGTGCTGCAGTAGATGGGATCATCTGGTGGAGCGTCCCGCTTGACCCGGACTTCTTAGCTTCAGGGTGTCCGGTTGTTGCGCTCAATACGCGGCAGGACGATGTTGTCCATCACTACGTCATCGTGGATAACCGCGGCGGGGCGCGCCGCATGGTCGACCATCTGGTGGACCTGGGGCATCGCCGCATCGGCTTCATTGCCGGGCCAGATGAGTTTTTCGATGTCCGCGAGCGGCTGGCGGGCTACTGTGAGGCCATGGCAGCCCACGGATTAGAGCCGCTGATCGAGCGCGGGGACCTCTTCCCAGCAAGCGGAGCGCAGGCGGTCCAGCGTCTGCTGACTCGGCAGCCTCCTCCGACAGCGATCTTTGCCGCCAACGACTTGATGGCTATTGGGGCAACGTGCGCCGCGCAAGCACTGGGGTATCGCATCCCTGAGCAGCTCGCTCTCGTGGGAGCCGACGGCTTGGACCAGCTTGACTACTTCCGTCCCGGCATCAGCACCTTACAAACCTGGATGCATCGTGCGGCGGCACTCGCAACCGAGCGACTGCTGGGACTGGTCCGCGGCGAGCTTACCGGCCAGATCGCAGAGGTGCTTCCGGTCGATCTGGTTATTCGCGAGACCTGCGGCTACCGCCAGCGCTACGGCACGGAGGTTGAGGGGCGGCGTCCGGGTGCTCTAGTGCCACCGCTGGAGCGCTGGCGCTTCCCTGCAGTGCTCTTCCCCACGGGAAGCCTGGCCCCACGAGCGGCAGGGAACTCACCGGAGGCTCCCGATGAGGCTTGAGCTCTCAGCTGCGCAGGAGGAACGAGCCCGCCGGCTGCACGCCGAGTCCCTGGTGCTGGACGCACATGTGGTGACCATGCTTGCTGTGGCCGGCGGGAGCCGCTCGCTGGGCCAGCGCAGCGACCAGGGGCACTGCGACCTGCCCCGTTTTCGGGAAGGCGGGGTAAATGCTGCGTTCTTCTCGCTCTTTACCGGGGGACCGCGCCAGCCCACCCCGCTGCGACGCTTCATGCAGCTCGTGGATCTATTCTACGCCGAGTGCGAGCAGAACCGCGACCAGATGGTCTTCGCCCGTTCGGCTGGCGAGATCGAGGCTGCCTGGCGCGCGGGGAAGTTTGCCGCGGTGATGAAGATGGACGGGGGCGAGCCGATCCACGATGATCTGGCCATCCTTCGCAATGCCTACCGGCTCGGCGTCCGCGTCATGCTTCCCTGTTGGGGTGGACGGAACCGCATTGGCGATGGAGTGTTCAGCGAGGACCAGCGCCCGACGCGCATGGATGGGAATCTCACCGACTTCGGGGTACAGGTTATCGAGGAGTGTAACCGACTGGGCATTCTGATCGATGTCTCGCATATGCATCCCCGCTGTGTGGCCGATGTCCTGGAAATAAGCCGCCAGCCAGTGATTGCGAGCCATTGCAATGCTATGGCGGTGTTTCGCCACGTGCGGAACCTGACCGATGATCAGATCCGAGCCATTGCGCGACGCGGTGGAGTGGTCTGTGCCACCTTCACCTTCCTCACCGACGACCGCGAGCACGCCACGCTGGAGATGGTACTCGACCACATCGACCACCTGTTGCGTGTAGCTGGAGCGGGCCACGTGGGCATTGGCAGCGACTACGACGGGATTGGCGGCCCGGCGCCGCGCGGGCTGGAGGACGCGGCGTGCTTCTGGAACCTTACTCGTGGCCTGGTAGCCCGCGGGCATTCGGACGAGATCATTCGGAACGTCTTAGGCGCAAACGTGCTGCGACTGTTCAGAGAGGTGGTGGGATAAGCGCATGCGCGGGATCGCTGCCCGAGTTACGGGATCGTCCATGGCCTGGTGGCTGCATGGTTCTTCTAAGGTTTGTTAAGTTAGTAAATTAGTTTGTTACGGATGTCAGGATATGAAGGAGGTTGGCCATGGAGCGGTGCACCAAGCGGCAGATGCTCCAGTTGCTTGGCCAGGCCGGTGGGGTGGCCATTGCGTTTCTCACTGCCTGCAGGGCAGAGCGTCCCACGGGTCCCGCTGCCCAACCGGGCGCGGCTCCTGCGCCGCGGGCGAAAATCAGCTTTGCCACGTGGGGTGACCTCACCGGAGCGCTCACCGAGGCATACGAGCGCCAGCTCAAGCGCTTTCAGCAGCAAAACTCTACCATTGAAGTGGAGTTCTTCATTGCCCCATTCGCCGAGTACCGTACGCAGCTCTTCGCCCTTCTCGCCGCCGACCAGCCCTATACCCTCTTCGTCAGCGGGAATTACTGGACCTTCGAACTTTCAGGCAACGAGGCACTCCTGGAGCTGACTGACCGGGTGAAGCGTGACCTAGACACCTCGAAGCTCAGCCCGGTCGCCGTGCGCTCCGGCACAGACTACACAGGCAAGATCTGGGGCGTCGCCCGCACGGCCAACGTGGCGGTGCTCTACTACAACAAAGAGCACTTCGACCAGGCCGGCCTACCGTACCCGAACGAGAACTGGAGCTACGACGATGTGCTGAGAGCGGCGCGCCAGCTCACAAGGGAAGAGCTCGGACGCTACGGCTGGTATGCGCGGAACTTTATCAGCAGCGATTGGGTGCCGCTTACCCACTCGTGGGGTGGCGGCTTCATCGACCCGAAGGACTGGACCCGTATGACGGTCAACCGGCCGGAGAACGTGGAAGCACTGCAATGGGCGGTGGATGCGATTCACCGCTATCGAGTGGCGCCGACGGTAGAAGTGGAGCGCGCCCTCAACGAAAAGTATGGAACTGAAGGGCCGTTCTCCGGCGGCCACGTTGCGATGATGAACGGCATCGACCAGGTTGGCTTCTGGGGGAAGGGCCTGCTGGAGACGTTGCGGTTCGACGTCACTTATGTGCCCAGGGGGCCGAAAGCGCGCAAGAGCGCGGCTCCTACGCACCACTATGTCATCCCCAGAAGCGTACAGCCGGACGCTGCTGAAGCGGCCTGGCGGCTGATGAAGTTCCTCTTGCTGGACCTGGAGGCGCACGTGGATGTGGCGGTGGGCATCCGGTTCATGCCGATGCTGAAGGCGGCGTACGACGATCCCCGCATCCGCAAGCGTCCACTCCCGCCAGACAATATGAAGGCGTTCATTGATCCGCTGGTCCAGGGCTGGGCCGACGACATCGATGTAAACGGTGTGTGGTCCAAATGGACCGAGATCGTGGGCAGGCAACTCAGCCTCGCGTGGCGGGGAGAAAAGACCGTGAAGGCAGCCCTGGACGAGGCGCAGCCGCTCTGCCAGCAGGCGGCCGACGAGTTCTACAAGAGCAGGAAATGACGGTACGCCCTGAGGAAGGCGGTGGCGGCGCAGGCCCGCTCATCCTCTGGTATGCCTGCCGGCAGCCAGGGTGCTGGCGCGGTGCGACGGAATCCTTGGAGGAATATCTGGCCCGATCCGCCGGGCGCAGCGGGTCTGGCGGACGGGCCGGACCACCGTGTGGCCGCTGCGGTGGCCCAACGTTCTTGCCGTTCCTGGTGGAGGTGCAACGGTTGGCGGCAGCCCGTCCAGATCTCGCCGTCGCGGCGGGGGCTGCCACCCAACCTCCACCGAGCTATGTTCTCATGCAGGAGGCCGGCACCGGCCAGATCCGCCCGGCACGTTACTGGCTGGTGCGTGATATCTGTCGGCAGATCGTGAACTGCTACATTGTCCGTGAAGGGCAGGTGGGTGAGTGAAATCAACCAGTGCTACCGTGGGGCTAGATCAAGGAAATAGGCGCGTACATCACTGCCCCTGAGCCTGCACTGCATGCCGCCCTCAGTGACCATGGGGACGCACCGTCGAAACAAGCCGCGCGGGCAGTCTGGCACGTGCTCTGGCGGTGCCTGACGCACAGGGGCGCCAGAACGTGTATGCTTACCCGGCCGCGCTGGCTGCGCTACGCTTTGAGAGAGCGCTGGTACGCCGGTTGCCGGAGGAACAGATGATCCTTGAATCGCCGCCAGCCCCTCATTGGGGGAGTGGCGCCGCTCCCTCGGATAGGCTTGCCAGCTTAAAGAGGCCCCGTGGCCCGATCTGGCAGCCTGCCGGTCTCCAGCCAGACTACAGGTATTCCTTCACCTTCTCCGCGGCGGCCCGCGTCATCCCCGGCACCCGCATCAGCTCCTCCAGCGAGGCCTGCCGGATGGCCTGCACCGAGCCGAAGTGCTTGAGCAACGCAGCCTTCCGCCTGGGTCCGATGCCCGGCACGTCGTCGAGCTGCGAGCGCACTCCCTTCTGCTGCCGCAGGCTGCGGTGGTACATCAAGGCGAAGCGGTGCGCCTCGTCCCGTATGCGCTGGACCAGATACAGCGCCTGGGAGTGGCGCGGCAGCAGGATTGGATCAGGCCGGCCGGGCAGGAAGATTTCCTCACGCTCCTTTGCCAGCCCGACCACGGTGATCTCACCGCGGCCGACCAGCCCGGCTAGGCCGACCTCTTCCAGAGCCTCGAGGCCGGCGGAAAGCTGCCCCTTGCCTCCATCGATGATCACCAGGTCGGGCAGGGCAGCCCAGCCTCCGGCGGCCTCGCCCTCAGCTGCGTCATCCTGTGCCGTCTGCCCGGCCTCGACGGCACGCCGAAAACGGCGGCTGAGCACCTCTTTGAGGCTGGCGAAATCGTCCGGTCCCTGGACGGTCTTGATGCGGAAGCGCCGGTAGTGGTCTTTCTTGGGATGGCCGTTCTCGAACACTACCATCGAGCCCACGGCGCTGGTGCCCTGGATATTCGAGATGTCGTAACACTCGATACGGCCCGGTAGCTTCGGCATGTTCAGTGCTTCCTGGAGTTCAGAAAGCGCGGCCACAGCCTTCTGGTCGTCGTTCAGCCAGCGCAGGCGCATCTGCTCCAAGTACTCGCGGGCGTTCTCGGCCAGCAGGTCGATCAGTTCCTTCTTCTGCCCGCGCTTCGGCACGCTCAGCTTGACCGGGCCCTGCCGCCGCTCGGCCAGCCACTGCTTCATCAGCGCTGGTTCATCCGGCTCGTACTGCAAGATAAGTTCAGGCGGCACGAAGGGCGCTGAGTCGTAGTATTGCCGGAGGAACTGCGCCATGATCTCGCCCGGCGGCGTGTCGTCCACGTTCTGGAGCAGGAAGTTCTCCCGGCCGACTACCTTGCCGCCGCGGATGGTGAACACCTGTACGCCCGCGTCCGGCCCATCGACGGCAAAAGCAATGGCGTCCTGGTCGCCACGGTCGACCTGGGTGATCTTCTGCCGCTCGCTGACTTTCTCGATCGCCTGGATCTTGTCCCGAAGCTGCGCCGCCCGCTCGAAATCCAGCCGCTCGGCCGCCTCATACATCTCGCCGCGCAGGCGGTCCAGCACATCCTCGTGCTTGCCTTCCATGAACATGATTACCCGCTCGATGCTCTCGCGGTACGCTTCGGGGCTGATCGCCCGCACGCATGGCGCGGTGCAGCGCTTGATGTAGTAGTCCAGGCACGGTCGCGCCTGTACCTTGTTCATGTCCAGATGGCAGGTGCGGAAGGCAAAGAGCCGGTTGAGCAGGGCGATGGTCTGGCGCAGTGACTGTGCGCTGGTAAACGGTCCAAAGTAGCGGCTACCGTCCTTGATGACCTGGCGGGTGGTGAACACGCCCGGATAGGTCTCGCTGGTAGTGATCTTGAGATATAGGTACTGCTTGTCGTCACGCAGCGAGACGTTATATTTGGGCCGGTACTGCTTGATCAGGTTGCATTCCAGCACCAGCGCCTCGACTTCCGAGTCGGTGACGATATACTCGAAGTCGGCGATGCGCGCCACCATGTTGCGCAGCTTGGGCGAGAAATCGCTCTGGCTGCGGAAGTACGTGCGGATGCGGCTGCGCAGCGACGCCGCTTTCCCGACATAGATCACCTTGCCGGAGGCGTCTTTAAACAGGTAAACGCCCGGCCGCGCCGGCAGCGCGGCCAGCCGCTCCTCCAGCAGCGCAGGCGGCATCGGATTGGCGTGGGCAGAAGATACTACCGGGGCTTCCATCGCGTCTACGGACCCTGCAGGATACCGGCATAGTGTTCACGCAGGATGGCTCTGCGCACAGGTGCGTTGCCCTCAAAGCACAGGCGACATCCGCCGCACCCAATTATACCCCTGCACGTTCCCTGTATCGCTTCCCTCTAAACGAACGCCGGCTACACGAATGCCGGCTACACGAACGCCGAGGTGAACCCCGCAGACGCCAGGCACAAAATCATGGAGATCCCACCTTGGCTGAGGTCTAGCGCTGCGGTAGAGCACAGAGGCGCGGGATCGAAATGCCGGAGGTTCTGCGCCCGTGGTAGACTTCTCCTAGCGACCCTGAGAGCATCTCGAGCCGCTGTGGAGCGTTCCATGTATCACCCGCGCGTTTCCTCGCCATCCCGGCTGCGCCTGGACCCCGGCGCCTGGCTCATCTTTGCCATCCTTGTGCTGGACGTCGCTGGAATTGGCCTGATCATCCCGGTGCTCCCGTACTATGCCACGGCCTACGGCGCCGGAGGGCTGGCCGTGGGCCTGCTCTTTTCTAGCTATTCTATCGCCCAGTTCCTCTCGACGCCGTTCCTGGGTGCGCTCTCTGATCGCCACGGCCGGCGCCCGGTGCTCTTGCTCAGCCAGTTCGGGGCGGCATGTGCCTACCTGCTGCTGGGCCTGGCCGGTTCCCTGGAGATGCTCTTTCTGGCGCGCATCATCGGCGGGATCACTGCCGGCAACGCCTCGACCGCTCAGGCGTATCTTGCCGATCGCACTCCTGAGGAAGCGCGCACGAAGTCGTATGCCCTGCTCGGGGCGGCGTTCGGCATTGGCTTCCTGATCGGGCCGGCCGCCGGCGGGGTGCTCAGCCAGGTGCACCCACGCCTGCCGGCCTTCGCCGCCGCAGCCGTCGCGCTCACGTCTCTGCTGACCGCCTGGCGATTTCTGCCGGAGTCGCTTCCGCCGGAGCGTCGCGGCCGGGCTCGGCGCAGCCTGAACCCGCTGGCCGTGCTGGCGCGGTATGCCTGGCGGCCCGGCCTGCGTAACCTGCTCTGGGCGAACTTCCTGCTGAATGTCGCGTTTTCCGGCCTGCAGACGAACTTCGCGGTCTGGGCATCCCGGCGCTTCGGCTTTGGCCCCCGTGAGACGGCGACGGCGTTTGTCGACCTTGCCCTGACGGCACTCGTTGTGCAGGGCCTGGTCATCCGGCGCGTGGCCGGTCACGTGCCGGACCGGATCCTTGCCATCGCCGGCTTTGGCCTTACGGCCCTGGGCTTTGCTGCGGTTGTGCTCGCGCCTGTGGTACCGGCCCTCTATACCGGACTTGCCGTGCTGGCCGCCGGGGCAGCCCTGGGCCAGGCGCCGCTCACCAGCCTGCAGACCAGCCAGGTTGATGCCATCGAGCAGGGAGCACTCTCTGGCGCAGGACAGGCGCTGGCAAGCCTGGCGCGTATCTTCGGCCCGTTGTGGGCCGGGGCACTCTATTCCTGGCTCACACCCGATATGCCCTACTGGTCCGGCGCTGCCCTGCTTGTGCTCGGTGCACTGGTGCTCTGGCCATCGGCCCGCGGGTCCCTCTCCCCCGCGTGGGAGACCGGTGACCATGAATTCCTCTCCTCTCCCGCGGCGCGGAAGAGAAGCCGGTAGTGAGCACTACCCGCCCGGCATAGTTCTTGTGTATGCTTTCTAAGTGGGGCGAGAGGGCCCACGCACGCACGCCGGCGCAGTAGGTCCGGCAAGGAGCGAACGTTCACACATGGATAATGCTCAGGTCGCCGAGGTATTCGAGCGTATCGCCGACCTGCTCGAGCTACAGGGTGAGAACATCTTTCGCATTCGCGCCTACCGCGAGGCTGCACGACAGATCGCCAACCTCCCCACGGACATTGAAGAACTCTGGCGGAGCAACCGCTTGCAGGAGATCCCCGGCGTTGGACAGGCTATTGCTGAAAAGATCGATGAGCTGCTCTCGACCGGGCGCCTGCGCTACCTCGAGGAGCTGGAGGCGAAGTTCCCGCCCGGCCTGGTGGAGATGATGCGCATTCCGGGGGTTGGTCCCAAGCGCGCTATGGCCCTCTTTGAGAAGCTAGGCGTCAGCTCAGTAGATGAGCTAGAGCAGGCGGCAAAGGAGGGCCGGGTGCGGACGATCCCCGGCTTTGGCGCCAAGACCGAGCAGAACATCCTGGCCGGGATCGCGCGCTGGCGCCAGCACAGCGCCCGCCTGCCGCTTGGCCGTGCGCTGCCGCAGGCCGAACAGGTGATCGAGCTCCTGCGGAGCCACCCGGCGGTCCGGCGCATCAGCTATGCCGGCAGCCTGCGCCGCATGGTTGAAACCATCGGCGACATCGACATTCTGGTCGCCTCTGACCGGCCCGCTGAAGTCAGCGCGGCGTTTACCACTCTGCCGATCGTCCGCGAGGTGCTGGCCCATGGCTCCACGCGGGCAAGTATCCTCACGGACCGCGGCCTGCAGGTGGATCTGCGGGTGGTCGAGCCGGATCAGTGGGGAGCGGCGCTGCAGTACTTCACCGGCTCAAAGGCGCACAACATCAAGCTGCGTGATATTGCGCTGCGCCGCCGGCTCAAGATCAACGAGTACGGTATCTTTAACGCCGAGACTGACGAGCGCCTGGGCGGCGCCGAGGAGGAAGACATCTATCGCGCGCTCGGCATGGCCATGCCACCGCCGGAGCTGCGCGAGGACCGCGGCGAGATTGAGGCGGCCCTGGCGGGTGCGCTGCCCCGACTGGTCACCCTGGAGGAGATCCGGGGCGACTTGCACGTGCATTCAACCTGGAGCGACGGCAATGCCTCGATCGAGCAGATGGCGCAGGCCGCGCAGGCCGCGGGGCTGCAATACATTGCTATCACCGACCACTCGCAAGGGCTGGGCATTGCCCGTGGCCTGTCGCCCGACCGTGTGCTGGCTCGTCTGCACGAGCTCCGCGCCGTACAAGAGCGGCTCCCCGGCATCCGGATCCTCAATGGCACGGAGGTGGATATCCGCGCCGATGGGTCGCTCGACTACGACGATAGCGTGCTGGCGACGTTTGACTGGGTGGTTGCCAGCGTTCATAGTGGCTTCAACCAGAGCCGCGAGCAGATCACCCAGCGGATCATCGCCGCCATGCACAATCCGTATGTGGATGCGATCGGCCATCCCAGCGGTCGCATCATCGGCCAGCGTGAGTCCTACGACGTCGATATTGAGGCGATCATTAAAGCCGCCGTCGAAACGGGCACTGCGCTGGAGATCAACGCATCGCCCGACCGGCTCGATCTGAGCGACATTCACGCGCGGCTGGCGCGCGACTATGGCGCAAAGATCGTCGTGAATACGGACGGCCATGCACCCTCGAACTTCGCTTTTCTGCGGTACGGTGTGGCTACGGCCCGCCGCGCCTGGCTTGGTCCGGAGCATATACTCAACACCTTGCCGGTCGAGGAGCTCCTAGCGCAGCGCAAGTGCCGGAAGGCGCGGGTATAGGGGCGAACGGAGGACTGGCCCGCTCTACACGCCTCCACGGCCTGTGTAGGGACGTCCGCAGCAATGATACCTGGCTGGCTTCTACTCTGCTCTGTCGTCGTACCAACGCGAGCAGCGTTGGTACCTTTGCGGGCACATCGAATGTTGGCGCAGACGACAAGGTATGCATCTGCAATGCATACCACGACGGGCTGCCGCCGGTCGGCCTGGAGCGACTGGAACGGGGCTGGCTGTGAATTTACAGCACTAGCGCCGGCGGTACCAGGGGCACAGCCCGAGGCCTTTTGCTAAAGATACACCACGCATGATGTGGGCAGCCAGTGCTATACTCGTAGGCCAGACCCTTCGGGAGGGGCCGCGATGACTGGGCAGATCCAGGAGGTCCTCCGCCGTCATGCGCTGTATGGTCAGACGCGCCTGCTGCCTGCCCTCATTGATGTGCAGGAGCGCAGCGGGTATCTCTGAGAGGAGGTGCTGGCCGAGGTCGCGCAGGCCTTTCACCTGCCGGTGAGCCAAGTCTACGCAGTCGCTACATACTACGGCCTGCTCTATACCGAACCGGTGGGCCGGCGCTTCGTGCGTGTATGCGAGAGCCTGGTCTGCGCCTGCGCCGGTGCCACCCAGGTGGTCGACGCCCTGGGCCGTCGGCTGGGGGTCCGGCCGGGCGAGACAACGCCTGATGGCGAGTTCACCCTCGAGGTGGTCCCCTGCCTGGGTGCCTGCGACCGGGCGCCGGTGGTGTTGCTAGACAACGTCCTGTATACGGGCCTCGATCCCAGCCAGATCGAGGGGCTGCTCACCGGGCGTCTCCAGCCGGCGGTGCCCGGCGTGGTCGCCACCATCGGTGGGATGCCACGTGTCCTCACCGAGCACGCTGCTGTCACAGGCCTCCACCGGCTGGAGCGCTACCTGGAACGGGATGGGTTTGCGGCCCTGCGCAAGGCGCTGGACATGGGGCCCGAGGCGATCGTCGGCGAGGTCAAGGCCTCCGGACTGGTCGGGCGCGGAGGTGCGGCCTTCCCGACCGGCCTCAAATGGCAGCTTGCCGCACAGGCGCCGGGCCAGCCGAAGTATGTGGTCTGCAACGCCGACGAAAGCGAGCCTGGCACGTTCAAGGACCGCTGGCTGCTGGAGCACAATCCCCTGGCGATCATCGAAGCCATGGCCATCGCCGGCTACGCAGTGGGCGCCTGCCAAGGATACATCTACGTGCGCGGTGAATATCCAGACGCATATGCGCGGCTCCAGACAGCGGTGGCCGAAGCATCGGATGCTGGGTTCCTGGGTGAGCGGGTGCTGGGCCGGGACTTTGCATTCGCCATCGAGGTGCGGCGCGGGGCGGGCGCCTATGTGGCCGGTGAGGAGACGGCGCTGTTTGAGTCGATCGAAGGCAAGCGGCCGATGCCTCGTAACAAGCCGCCATCCCCCACCACTGCGGGGCTGTTCGGCAAACCTACGCTGATCAATAACGTGGAAACGCTGGCGAACATCCCGCTGATCATCCGGCACGGTGCCAGCTGGTTCCGGCAATGGGGTACCCCGCAGTCCCCCGGTACGCGGCTGTTCTGCGTGAGCGGTCATGCTGCCCGGCCGGGTATCTATGAGGTGCCGCTGGGCATATCGCTGCGCACTCTTATCTATGACCTGGCCGGCGGGGTGCGCAATGGACGCCCGCTGCGCGCTGTGGTGCTGGGTGGGGCGGCGGGCACCTTCGTCGCGCCGGAGCAGCTCGATGTGGCCCTGGATTTCCAGGCGCCCGCGGCTCTTGGTGCGACGCTGGGCTCTGGCGCGGTGATGGTCTTTGACGACAGCGTCGATATCTGGGAGATCGCGCTCAACTGCGCGCGCTTCTTTGCCCACGAGTCGTGCGGGAAGTGCTTCCCGTGTCAGCTGGGCACGCGGCGGCAGGTGGAGATCCTCGAGCGCGTGCAGGCTCGAGGTGCCCGACCCGGCGATGCCGAGCTCTTGCGTGACATTGGACTGACCATGCGGGACGCTTCTCTTTGCGGCCTCGGCCAGACGGCGGCCAGCCTGGTGCTGAGCGCCATCGACCTGTGGGGGGTGCCGCAGGAGAGGCAGGCGTGAGCCCTGCTGTGCACCAGCGGACGGGATGGTGACTTGAAAGGTGAGGCGGCGAGCCAATGGACACGATTACGTTCGTCTTTGACGGCCGTACGGTGACGGTACCGGCGGGCACAACGCTGCTGGATGCCGCGCGCGCCGCAGGGATCGAGGTGCCGGTGATCTGCTATCATCCGCACTTCACTGCCAATGCTCTATGTCGTATCTGCGTCGTCGAAATTGAAGGTTCCAGGACGCTGGTGCCTGCCTGTATCCGGCGGGCCGAACCGGGGATGGTTGTGCAGAGCGACAGCGAGCGGGTTCGTCGGGCGCGACGGACTATCCTGGAGCTACTGGGATCGGCGGTGGATACCAGCGAGGCGCCTGAGATCCAGGCCTATGCGGCTACGTACGGGGCCGACCCCGGCCGTCTCGGCGATGTGCCGCGGCGTACGTTTCCACTTTATGACGACAACGCCTTTTACGTCCGGGATTACTCGAAGTGCATTCTGTGCTGGCGGTGCGTCCAGGCCTGCGGCGAGGACATCCAGTACACCTTCGCCATCGAGGTGGCCGGGCGAGGGTTCGACAGCCGTATCGCCACGTTTTTCAACAGGCCTATCCCTGAGTCTACGTGCGTCTATTGCGGCAACTGTGTCGCGGCGTGTCCTACCGGAGCTCTGAAGTCGAAGCGCGAGCTCTGGCTAGAGCTTGGCCGGTCACTTGACGAGCTGGTACGGCAGCCAGTACGACGGCGGCGCTCGCGGGATCGCAGCCCGTAGTCTGCCGGTGCGCGGCGAGGCTCCGTGCTCGTCGCACAGGAGGAGGCGCGGCGGTTCGCGTGCGGGACAACGTTCTGCCTGTCCAGGACGTAGCCCGCAGGAACAGCCTAGCGGAGGGTGCCATGCGTGCCGACCGAGTTGTAGCGACGGTGTGTCCGTTCTGCGGCGTGGGATGCAATCTCGAACTTCACCTCGCGGGCGACCAGATCTTCCGCGTGACATCGCCCTATGAGAGCGTGGTCAACCACGGCAATCTCTGCGTGAAAGGGCGCTTCGGCTACGATTTTCTGTATCATCCGCGTCGGGTACTGGTGCCCTTGATCCGGCGGGAGATCGGGCGCCGGGAGCCACTTCCACCGGAGACCGACCCGCGCACGCTGTTCCGCGAGGCCACCTGGGACGAGGCGCTGGAGCTGGTGGCCACGCAGCTGGCGGAGATCAGACAGCGTGACGGGCCGGACGCGCTGGCCTGTTTCTGCTGTGCCAAGGCGACGAACGAGGACAACTCCTTGCTGCAGAAACTCTTCCGCCAGATCATCGGCACGAACAATGTGGATCATTGTACTCGCCTGTGCCACGCTGCGTCGGTGGTCGCCCTTCAGCAGGCGATCGGCTCCTCGGCCATGTCGAACACGGCGGCCGAGGTGATCTACAGCGATGTCTTCATCGTCACGGGTTCGAATACCGCGGAGAGCCATCCTATCATCGCTCTCCAGATAAAGCGAGCGGTGCATCGCTATGGTGCCAGGCTCATTGTGGTTGATCCTCGCCGTGTGGAGCTGGTCGAGCACGCGACGCTGTGACTCCAGCACAAGCCGGGCAGTGATGTGCCGCTCTTCAGCGCCATGGCCCACGTGATCCTCAAAGAAGGCCTGTACAATCGCGAGTTCATCGCAGCACGCACCGAGAACTTCGAGGAATTCGCGGCATCGATGGAAGAGTTCACCCCCGAGTATGCGGAGCAGGTCTCAGGAGTGCCGGCGGAGAAGATCGTGCAGGCAGCGCGGCTCTACGCCACGGCGAAACGGGCCGCCATCTACTGGGCGCTGGGTATCCCTGAGCATACCCCTGGAGTGGACAACGCCCTGGCGCTGATCAACCTGTGTCTGCTGTGTGGGCACATCGGCCGGCAAGGAACCGGCCTCAATCCACTGCGCGGGCAGAACAATGTACAGGGCGCCTCAGACGCTGGTGCCATGCCCTGGCACTATCCCGGCTACCAGCCGGTGGATCAGCCGGAGGTGCGCGCCAGGTTCGAGGCCGCGTGGGGGAGCGCTCCATCGCTGCGCCGTGGCCTGACCACGCCAGGGATCGTGGAGGCAGCCGGCCGCGGTGAGGTCAAGGGCCTGTACATCATGGGGGAGAACCCGTTGATGAGCGAGCCTAACCTCCAGCATACAGCCGAGTGCCTCTCCCGCCTGGAGTTCCTGGCCCTGCAGGACCTGTTCATCAACGAAACTGGCGCCCTGGCCGATGTCATCCTGCCAGCGTGCTCCTGGGCTGAGAAGGACGGCACGTTTACGAACACCGACCGACGTGTTCAGCGAGTACGCCAGGCACTCGCACCCCGCGGCCAGAGCAAGCCCGACTGGCTCATCATCACGGAACTCGCCCGGCGCCTGCGAGCGAAGCTCGGCGGGCCGGAGCGGGCGGCGCCCTACGCCGGCTGGGAGTACACCCACCCGAGCCAGATCCTGGCAGAGATGGGCGCGCTGGTGCCTGAGTATCGCGGCATCACCTACGAGAGGATCGAAAGGCAAGGCCTGCAGTGGCCGGTGTGGGACGAACACCATCCCGGGACGCCGCTCCTGTTTACGGAGGGCTTTCCGCGCGGCCGGGGCAGGTTCCATCCGCTCACGCATAAGCCGCCGCACGAACTACCGGACGAAAGCTATCCCTTCATCCTGACCACCGGGCGTGTGCTCTACCACTGGCACGGCGGCACCATGAGCCGGCATTCGCAACTGGATAGCGCGTGCCCGGAGCCGTTTGTCGAGATCAACGCTGCCGACGCGGCGCGCGTGGGCTGCCGCGACGGTGATGCGGTGCGGGTGGTGTCGCGGCGGGGTTCAGTGGTTGCCCGCGCCTACGTGACTGAGCGGGTGGCGCAGGGCGTGGTGTTCATGCCGTTCCATTTCGTTGAGGCCGCCGCTAACGTGCTGACCAGCGAGGCACTCGACCCCGTCGCGAAGATCCCTGCCTACAAGGTGAGCGCGGTGCGGATAGAGACAATCCCCTAAACAGGGCAGCGGGAACTGTGCTTCGCCGGGGGACTGCGGGGGAGGCGCCAGATGATGCGCGCGACGCATCAAGTCGGGGCAATGACGGGCTTGTTCATGCTGGCAGCGGTGGCCAGCGGGGCCGGCCCGGCTGGAACCCGGCTGGCAGTGCGCCTGGGACCCTTTGCTGCCGATCTGGGGCCGGTTGTTGACCTGCCGCGCCTCGTGGGCCTGCCGGCGGTAACGCCCGCGCTCGGGGCAAAGGTGGCGCTGGCGTGCGTGGTTGCCGCCCTCATCGGTGGTATAGCGCCTGATTTCGATAAGCCCCGCGCTCTATGGCAGCGGGCAATCCTGATGCCGTTGGCGCAGGGGCACCGCCACCTGTCGCACTCACTGGTGGGCCTGGCGCTGTTTGCGATCGTTACCGCACTGGCGCTGGGACCGCTGGGCCGCGCACTGCACCTGCCGCTGGCGCCGATCTGGCTTGCGGCCGTGGCTGGATATCTCACGCATCTTCTCCTCGATAGCCTCACCGTCGAAGGGGTGCCCTGGCTCTATCCGCTGCCCTGGTACTTTGGCTTCCCGCCTTTCCGCAGCATACGCATCCGCACCGGCAGCCTGGTGGAAGAGTTCGTCGTGCTGCCGGGGCTGCTCATTGCCTCGGGACTGGTGTGGTATACCGCCGGGGTGCGTATCCTGCAGTGGGTTCGCTAGTGGCGGACAGGCCGGGCGTGCAGGGGCATACGGCAGGGGCATACAGCTATGCCCCGGCGCGCCAGCGCCGGATCTGCTCGAGACGCTGCCGGATCGTTGCCTCGTACCCGCTGGCGCCGGGCTCGTAGAGCGGCACCGGCGCGACCCCGTCGGGGAAGTAGCGCTGGCGGTAGCGCCGCGGGTCATCCTCCGGAAACTGGTGGGAGTATTCGTACTCGGTGCCGTAGCCCAGCGCGCGAGCTCCGGCGAAGGAGGCATTGCGCAGGTGCAAGGGAACCTCCAGGCTGATGCCGGACTCAATGAGCTGCTTGGCTGCAGCCAGGGCCCGTGCCGCGGAGTTGCTCTTCGGCGCCGTGGCGAGGTAGAGCGTGGCCTGGGCGAGCGAGTACTCGGCTTCGGGCAGGCCAAGACGCTCAACCGCCTCGTAAGCGGCTATTGCCAGGGGAAGGGCATGAGGATCAGCGTTGCCGATATCCTCTGAGGCCAGGATGACCAGCCGCCGGGCAATAAAGCGCGGGTCCTCGCCGGCGCGCAGCATCTTCACCAGCCACAGCATGGCGGCGTCGGGGTCCGAGCCGCGCACGCTCTTGATAAAGGCAGAGATCGTCTGGTAGTGGTCGTCGCCGGCGCGGTCGTACCGGAGCATGCGCCGCTGCGTGGCTTCCTGCACGTGGGCAGCGGTGATAATCGCGCCCGGTTCGCCGCCGGCCAGCACCACAGCTGCTTCGAGGGCAGTAAGGGCCACGCGGGCGTCACCACCCGCAGCCGCTACGAGCAGGTCCATGGCCTGCGGCTCAAGGGTGAGATGGAGATGGCCCAGCCCGCGCTCCGCGTCGCAGAGTGCGCGCTCGATGATGGTACGAATGTGGTCGTCGGTGAGGGGCTCCAGGCGGAAGATGCGCAGGCGTGAGCGCAGGGGCGCGATGACATCGAAATAGGGGTTCTCCGTGGTGGCGCCGATGAGGGTAAGCAGGCCCTGCTCGATGTGCGGGAGGAGCGCGTCCTGCTGCGCCTTTGACCAGCGATGCACCTCGTCTACCAAGAGGACGGTGCGCTGTCCGGCGCGCCGGCGGGCGCGGGCCTCTTCAATGATCCGGCGCAGCTCAGTTACCCCTTCGGTGACCGCGCTCAGGGCAGCGAAGTGAGCGCCCGACGCCGTAGCCAGGAGCAGCGCCAGCGTCGTCTTGCCCGTGCCGGGCGGCCCCCACAGGATCATGGAGCTCAGGACCCCGCCTTCGACCATGCGGCGCAGGGCCCGACCGGGCCCGACCAGGTGTTCCTGCCCGACGAATTCGTCGAGCCGGCGCGGCCGCATGCGCGCGGCAAGCGGCATCTCCGCTGCCGGAACATCGGACGTGCCGGCAGGGCTATTCGCCGGAGGAGCAAACAGCGGAGGCTGTGCGGAGTGGTGTCTTGCCGATGGTGTGGGCATCTTGGCACGTCTCGTGCAGTATTGTAGACTCAACAACAGCCATGCGCCAGGATGGAGCATGGGGAGCCTGCAACGCCGGCAGGCATCCTACTCGCTGGAGGAGCATACCGATGGCGCACGACTCCCTGTCTGAATCCTTGCTCTCCGATGCCTACATCGAGCAGATCGCCCGTGAGGCGGCGCGCCATGGCCTGGATGGTCGCGACCTTGGCCGGTTGCGCGACTTCATCTGGTGGCACTGCACCTTTAGCGACGCCGTCGATCACAGCCTCATTGAGCGGGTCAGTCAGCATCTCCGGGCTCGCAGCTCGGAGCAAGCCCAGGGCCCGCAGGCACGCTAAGCTGTAGCTGCGGCGAGCTGTTTACTTCAGGTGCCGCTTCAGCAGCCGCTGTACCTCGCGCTGCTGCTCTTTATCGGCCATAATCACATACGAGGTATAGCGCCGCTTCCGTCCCTCCAGGAGGATCGACTCATCGCGCAGGTGATACCGGCGGAACTCCTTCCAGGCACGGAAGAGGGCATGACCGCCCAGCACCCCGGTGGCCAGCACAACGCCCCGATCGGTGAACACGTAGCGCACCGGCAAGAGCAGAACCGCAAGCACAACGGCGAGCGCTACCGGATATGCCACGATGGGCAAGAGGGCATGCTGTCCATCCGGCCCCGGCAGCGCGCCCACTAACAGAAGAAATGACAGAAACCACAGGTTCGTCCGGTGAAGCAGCAGCTTCTGGCGCATGCTGAGCCGGAGCTCATGGATGGGCACCCCTTCGACGCGCGGCGCGAAAGGTAGCCATACCTTCAGCACCATGAACCAGAGCACGGTGCTGACAATAAGCCAGCCGAGGAACTGAATCGTCTGTCCGGTCAGCCAGCTGGGCATAGAGGATAACGCCGCCCCCTTTGCGTAACTCACCAGCACGGTTTCCCTACCAGAATCCCACCAAAACTATACCATGAGTGGTTCGGCGCGAGCAGCGTGAAGCAGCCGCCGGCATTGCACCCGTCGCTCCGGATGGTGCGCCATCTGGGTCAGGGCGCAGTCCCAGAGGGTAGGGGCGCCGGCTCCTGGCGGCATACATGGTGAATATGGATCCCCTGGGTGGGGGCGCAGCGCCGCTCATTCATCCGATGGGCCATCTCTGTGCAGTCGTCTCAGTGCAGTCGTCTCGGTGCGGTCGTCTCAGTGCAGGGCATAGGCGGAGCATCAGAAGGTGCTACCCGCGCGTATCTGGCGCTCTCACCGGCCGTTAGAGTGGGTGCACAGAACCTCTAATAACTTATGTGAATATACCGGGCATTGATGAAGCTGGGAAGCTGGATACCCCTGCTGGTAGTACAGGTGCTTGGTGTGGTGCTCTACGTCATGCCGATTCCGCCGCGGGTGGCCGCCGCGGCGGGGCTTGAGCCACTCCCGGCCGCGCCGACGGATGGCCGCTTCGGCTTCGTCGAAGCCTACGTTGCCCCCGATCTGGCGCGCCGCGCCGGAGCCGGGTGGGAGCGGCTCCTCTTCTCATGGAACGATCTCCAACCCGGCGGTCCGCAGGACTGGAACCCCTTCTGGTTCCAGGATAGCATCCTTCAAGGGGAGCTGGACCGTGGCATGATGGTTGTCGGGGTGCTGCTGAATACGCCGCGGTGGGCGCGTTCTAACCCGGCCCACGGCCAGGCTGCTGTGCCGAAGGGGCTGTACCTGCCTCCGCTTCACCCCGACAACACCTGGGGCCGGTTTGTCGCCCAGATCGTGCGCAGGTACGCCGGACGGATCAACCAGTGGATCGTATGGAACGAACCCGATATCCGCCCGCAGGATAGCAACGGCGCCTACTTCACATGGGCCGGCAACGAGGCCGACTACTACCAGCTCCTGAAAGTCGCCTATCAGGCCGCGCGCTCGGTGAATCCCCAGGTTAAGATCGGCTTCGCCGGCCTGAGCTACTGGAACGATATGGTCTATGGCCGGCGCCTCTTCCTCGAGCGCGTGCTGGAGCTTGCCGATCGTGATCCCGCTGCCGCGCAGAACGGCTATTTCTTCGATTTCGTGGCCCTGCACCTGTACATGAGCCCGGAGTCGCTCTACGATGCGCCGATGGCCATCAAGCGAGTCCTGGCCGCGCGCCGGCTGCAGAAGCCGATCTGGATCACCGAGACCAACACTATTCCGTACGACGATCCGGCAGCGCCCCTGCCCCCCACCAACATGCGCACGACGCTGGACGGGCAGGCGTCGTTTATCATCCAGGCGTCGCTCATGGCGCTGGCCGCCGGGGTCGAGCGGGTCGGAGTCTACCGGCTGATGGATGGCCGCAGCGAGGTCGGGGCTGCGCTGGTCCGTTCCGATGGGAGCATCCGCCCAGCCTTCCTGGCCTATCAGACGGTCACCCGTTATCTCTCCCATGCGCGGGCCGTCATCCGCCAGACAATCAACGAGGTCGAGACGTTTGTCGTAGAGAAGGGGAGCCAGCGTATCACTGTGCTGTGGAACGCTTCCCCGCTGCCGGTGACCGTACGGCTCAAAGCGCGCGGGACCAGTGCCCGGCTCGTCACCAAGCTGGGACAGGAAAGCCCGCTGCGCGCAGCCGGAGGTGTCTATACCTTGCACCTGCCGCGCGCGACAACTAGCACTGATCCAACACGGCCGGACTGGTTTCTGGTGGGCGGCGATCCGCTGCTGGTGGTCGAGGAAGGGCTCACGCCGGCGGAGCAGGCTGACACGCGTGTGATCCTGGAGGGCGCCGATGCCGAGTACTTCCCGCAGACCGGCTACAGCGTGTACCATACATTCTTGCGCTACTTCCGCGAGAAGGGCGGCGTGGACCAGTTCGGCTATCCGCGCAGCCGCCCGCGTATGGAGAACGGTATGCTGGTACAGTACTTCCAGCGAGCGCGCTTCGAGTACCACCCGGAGCACGCCGGCACACCGCAGGAAGTGCAGCTCTCGCCGCTGGGTGACTGGCTGACCAAGAAGAACCAGCCTTTCCCGCGCGTGGCACCGTTCCAGAGCTGGGAGCACGGACGCTACTTCCCAGAGACCGGTCATGGCGTCTATTACGCCTTCTTGCGGTATTATGAGCAGCACGGCGGCCGCGAGCGCTTCGGGCTTCCGTTAAGCGAAGAGACACTGGAGCCCAACGGCGACGGGACCGGACGGCTCTATGTCGTGCAGTGGTTTGAGAAGGCGCGCCTGGAATACCATCCGGAGCATGCAGGGACGCCGTACGAGGTGCAGCTTGGTCTGCTGGGAGATCATTACCTGGTCAGCCTGGGACGGCTCCGTCACTGCGGCGGACAGTGGTGGGCGGAGCAATGCTAACGCGCTTCCCCCGGCCCAGCGTGTCACATCGCCAGCGTATCAGCGCCTGACCGGCGGTGTTCCAGTAAGGAGCCGGGCGCGGCTCGCGATCGAGTAACGAACCACAGGGGAGGAGCCGGACCATGCTACTCTTACAGGATAAGGTTGCGCTCGTAGCCGGGGTGGCAAACCACCGCAGCATTGCCTGGGGCATCAGCAAGGCGCTGGCTGGTGCCGGCGCACGGTTGATTCTCACGGCCCAGGAACGGGTCAAAGCGACGGTCGAAGAGCTGGCGGCGAGCCTGCCGGATGCCATCGTCCTCCAGATGGACGTGCAGCGTGACGACGAGATAGACGCGGCGTTTGCCGAGGTCGAGCGCCGCTATGGCGGGCTGGACATCCTGGTGCACAGCATCGGCTACGCTGCGGCTAAGCTCGAGGGCCGGTACATCGATACGACGCGGGAGGGTTTCCTGCTTGCGCTCGACATCTCGGCCTACTCCTTCACAGCTCTGGCGCGCCGGGCCGAGCCCCTGATGGAGCGTCGGGGCGGTGGGGCGATGCTGACGTTGACCTATCTGGGCAGCGAGCGGGTGTTCCCGAATTACAACGTTATGGGGGTGGCTAAGGCGGCTCTGGAGGCCAGCGTACGCTACTTGGCATGGGATCTGGGCGCGAAAAACATCCGGGTCAATGCCATCTCATCCGGGCCGCAGCGGACGCTGGCGGCGCGCGGCATCGCCGACTTTAACCTGATGTGGGAACAGATGAAAACCTCGGCGCCGCTCCGGCGCAATGTGGAGCAGGACGAGGTCGGGCAGGCGGCGCTGTTCCTGTGCAGTCCAATGGCCAGTGCCATTACCGGTCACATCCTGTTCGTCGATGCCGGCTACCACGTGATGGGGATGTCGTTTGGGCCGAAGAAGGCCTCCGGAGCGGAAGGGGCGACGGACTAGCAAAGCCCGGCCGTTCTGCTGTGCGCTGCACCGGTACATCCGGCCGGGCATTTTTGGCGATTCCCTTGAAGTGCGATACACTGAGTGCAACGTGACGGTGGTGCCGAGCCTGGCACAGTTCTCGCAGAGTACTGCCGTGTCTGCGGCCCCGAGGGGATCCCCCTGCCGCGCGCAATGAGCTTCTGAGGCAAGGTCTGGTCCAGTGAGCATTCCTGAGCTTGCGATCACAGTCGTTCTGTTTGGCAACGCCTTCTTCTTCCTGGGGTTCATCCCGTGGGTTGGCAATCGCTCGCTCGACGCCTGGTTGCGCGCGAGCGATGCCTCATGGCGTGCTGCCCCGGAACGTCGCTTACGCGATCTTGAACAGAGCCTGCGTGGCTACTCCGTGATCCGGCCGGTGTTGCTGGTACTGCTCGGGCTCCTCGCCCTAGGTGTCACCGCCGCTGCCGCGGTGATTGTAGTACTCTGGACCATGCGGCCGGAGCTCCGGACTCCAGAGCTGGCACGGCTGGCAACGCTGGGGGTAAGCTATCTGGCGCTCATGGTGATGGTGGGATGGCGCCTGCTGCACGTCATGGAGCAGCAGGCGGCTCGCCTGCGTATCCTGTGGAAAGAACATTCATCCGCACAGAGCGCTAGGCAAGCTGCGCAGAGCACCAGGCAAGGCCCCTCCTCGACCGGGTCGCGCTGACCGGTTCGGCCGAGCCTCCCTGACCGATACTGCACCGCAGGCGCTCACTCTTAAGAGCACCTGCGGTGGCTTTACTGGAGAAGCCTGTACCAGGCTGTTTCGTCATGTGCTCTGCAGGCGACAGTCCAGGAGTACTCCGGTCCGTGCCCGGCTTCCTCGTGATCTCCGGTCGCCATCCTGTGGTATGCGGTATCCTGGATAGTGGCACCGCGGCCTGTTCCCGATCATGCCGGGATGTGCTCCAAAGAGCATACAGGGGAGTACCCACGCTGCGGTAGACACGGTAAGGTATACAAGGCGCACGCTCGACCTCGCCTTGCCTGGAGAAAAGTGTCACGCTCTATCGTTATGTTCTATGCACGGTTTCTATGCACGTTCTATGGGGAGGAGGGGCATGCCAGCACAGCCTGAAAGTGGAATGCCTGCCGCGCCGGAGGCGTGGGCTCCAGCCGGTGTGCCAGGCCGGCCGCGCGCGGTTGATGAGGCCGTTGAGTTAGCCTGGGAGGCGTACCGGCAGGGACGCCTCGATGCCGAAAGCTTTGCCCGGCAGCTTCAGCACGCCTATCTTGATCATCATGCCGGCGTGGCGCCGACGTGGCCGCAGTCTGAAGCCGCAGAGTGGGAGGCGGTCCAGGCGCTGGCCCGTCCATCGGCCGGCCGGCGTGCCTTGCGCGGCTTTGACTCTGGCTTTGCCCATCTGAACAAGCTGTGTGATGGCCTCCCGATCGGTCTCTTCTTGCTCACCGGGGCGCCGGGTGCCGGCAAGACCACCTTTGTGAAGCAGATCGCCGACGAGGTCGCGCGTCTGAACCGCGTGCCGGTGCTCTTTATTGCGCTCGAACAAACCAAAGAGGAGCTGCGGCTGAAGACGCTGGCGCGTCTTGCCAGGATTGATGTGCGTGAGCTTGACATGTATGGCCTCCCCGATCACCCGCGGGCGGCGGCTGCCCTGGAGACCTACCGGTCGTTCGCCGACTTCATGTACCTGATTGAGGGTGGACGGACGACGACGGTGGAGCACATCCGTACCCTGGCCCAGTGGGTGATGGCACAGACGCACACCGCGCGGTGCTTGATCGTGGTTGACTATCTGCAGAAGCTGCCGGGCGGACCGCAGACAACGCCTGCGCAGCGGTTAGAATTGCTGGCCCTGGAGCTGGGATGGCTGGCGCGGGACCTGCTCTCGCCGGTCCTGGTTGTCTCCGCGCAAGGACGCGCCCACTACGGCGAACAGGGGCTGGACGTGTTTGGTGAAGCGGCGCAGCTTGAATACTCCGCCGACGTTGCAGCCGTGATGGTGAATACGAAACGGCTGGGGTTGCTGCGATCAGACCCGCGCGATCGGAGCGTGGACCTCTACATCGTGAAGAACCGGAAGGGCGAGCGCGGCATCATCCGCTTCCATTTCCAGCCGTACTACTGCCTGTTCACCGAAGAGAGCCTGATGGAGTACCACGAGCTGGACCAGCGGTGAGCGAGAGCAGCGGGTAACCCCGCACTCACGCACGCTTACCGGTCCGCGGCAGTAGCGCGGGAGGTCGAGCTGGTTGCCGCGGAGGCTCAGCGAGAGCCGGCTCAGCAGGAAGAGCAGCCGGTGCCTCTGCGGCGGCAGCGACAACCGTGTCCGGGGATATGGCGGCGGGCTCCTCCTCACGTTGAGCCGGGGACACGGCACCGGCAGCCTCGGCCGGTACTCCGGCGAGCGTAGCTGTATCGCGCGGGGGCGCCGGCTGCGGGCCGCTCACCAGCCCAGGCATTCCTGCCTCTGGCTGCTGTGCCGGTCTGGGCTGCCCTACGCGGGCGAGCTCTCCCCCCTGTGGGCGCAGCATCCAGAGGAGGGTGACCAGGGCGATGGTAAGCAGAGCGCCGCCAAGCGTCAGCGTGATCGCGAACCCGAGCGCCAGGGGATGTTCTGAGGAGTTGAGGGGGCTCGCGTGGCCTTGTGACATCGAGTTTACCAACGCCTCGGGGATGTTCCCACAAGACACCGGTGTGCAGGGATTGTGTGCTACTCCGGGTACGGCATCCCTGCACACCGGCACGGACTACACCGGGCAACCCTGCTGGAACCGTGCGCCGCACAGCCGGCCTGTCCCGGCCGGCGTCTGCTCACAGTCCCATCCTGGCTGTGCGGCGCAGCAAGCCCTTGCCGGCTGCGGCTAGGCTGCGACGAACCGGTAGATCACATTCGAGAGGATGACCACACCGGGGACGACCAGCAGCACCCAGGTGGCGATCAGGTAGATCCACCCGACCCACGGCCGCAGCCCGGGCTTGTCCAGCGCCAGGTGCCAGAAGCGCAGGATAGCCGGCACGAAGAACCCAATGCCGACTATGCCAAGCACCATCTCAGTGAGCTTGACCGGACCGCCCGGCACCGTCATGGCGCCTATCGCGTCGCCCAGCAACAGGCCACCCGTGATCGCCAGCATGATGCCGGCGAAGAGGGTATAGAAGCCGTGCGCGCGATAGCCAATGCCGAAGAGCCCTACACCGCCCTCAAAGAGGAAATACGTCGAGAACAGCAAGAGGTACAGCGAGACGGGGACGGTAAGGTCCTTCGTAGCCAGGCCGCCGAGGGCGATCAGGGTACCGAAGAGGCCGATGAGGAAGTTCAGGTAACCGGTGGCACGCTCTTCCGCGGCCAACAGCAACTGCCAAGCGATGCCGAAGAACCCAGCACCGCCGGCGATGAGCGCCATCGCTACCATAGGGGCCACCCCCTTTCAGTACCGAACCGGCGCAACGCCTGCAGCAGGGCGCTCTGGTCTACTCCCAGAGAGATGATGAAATTCTATGGAAGATAACGGCCACCACGCCCTTCTACAGGCTCGGCGCCATTGCTGTGGAACCCTTCGCCGGCCGCAGACAGGCTCTATTTGAATTATACTCCTTTCCTGACGGAATCAAGGGCTTTCTACGAGGATTTTGGGAATCCACGCCCTGCATAGAACCCGCGCATGACGCCGAAGGGATAGGTCCTCAAGCGACCGGCAGGCTGGTCGGTGCGGCAATAGGGGTATCGAAAGCGACGCCCTCTTCGACAAGGAACACCGGTGCGCCGCCAATGAAGTGGTATCCCGGCGGGTCGCTCTCTGCATGCGCCGTTGCCGGCGGCAGCTGCACGCCCCAGCCCGCGCCGGTATCTTCGAGCGGTAGCGGCCGGCCGAAGCGATCGTAAAGCATCGCCTGTGTACCAGATTTCGGCACCACCACGCGCAACGGGATAGATTCACCGTTCCACAACACGCTCACGCGGCGGCCGTCGGGCGTATCTGCGACGACACGATACACCTGCCAGTTCGGGTGATACGGATCCGGCGGCCACAGACGCTGTGGCCGCTCCAGCGGCGCGAACTGGTAGCGCCGTGCCGGGCCCAGCCAGCGCGCCACGGCCTGGTACGCCACAAAGGCGGGGCGCACCGTGCCGTCACGCCGGACCATCCCCCACAGCCCGTCGGCCTGGCTGTGATCTGCCGCGGCATGAATGGCCACGCGGGTATAGCCGGCGGCAAGCGCCATGCTGAGCACCTGGATCACATAGCTGGCCTGCAGGTCCATAGTGACGCCCGCGACCTGGAGAGTGCTTGGGGCTGGTGCCGGAGCGCCGTCATCTTCAGGCGGCGCGTTGCACTCAGTGAGCCAGAGCGGCTTCTCCAGGCCAAAGCGTGCCAGCACAGCGCGGTATTCGGCGGCGATGCGAGCAATATCATCCGGTGATGAATACAGGTTCAGCGCCACGGCGTCGAAGAAATAGCCGTTCGGTGCAGCATCCGGATCATCAGCAGCCGCCTCAAGCACGCGCTGCAGGTAGAGCGGCCGTCCGGCATTCACGTCCGTCCAGTATGTGGTCGCAGCGAAGAGCACCGTGGCGCGGGGGTTGGCCGCCTTGATAGCACGGTAGGCCGTCTTCAACAGCAGGTAATAGCTGCGCTCGTCGCCGGCCCAGGTGTAGTACTGTGCGTTCGGGTCATCCGGCCGGATGTCCGGCTCATTCCAGATGATCCAGTGGTCAATGCGCCCGCGGTACTGCGTGGCGATGCGCCGGACAAAGCGGGCCCAGTAATTGTGGGGGTGGTCAGGCGGCAGCGCTAATCCGCGGGGCACACTGCGCGGGCCTTCCTCCGGCCGTTCGGCAGCCCAGGTGGGCGTGTTAATCAGTAAGCCGACCAGCTCGATGCCGGCGTTGCGCTCCTTCCGCACCAGGTCGTCTGGGAGATAGTTCCGCGCCACCCAGTCACGCGGGCCACTCGGCTGAATACCCGTCCACCAGAAGACCAGCCGCGACCAGCGCGCCCCCATCAGGCGGGCACGGGAGCCGGCGCGGAACGTCTCTGTAGCGCCGAAGGCCGGCCCGGACCCGGCAGCTTCAAGCGGGACAATCACGCCATGGCCATCTCCGTCCGGCCGGACTCGCGGCGGGCCGGCCTGTGCCTCGTTCAGGCGGTCGCCGGCATAATCCAGCAGGGCGGCGAGCGGATGGCGCGGCGCCGGCAGGCCACCGGACAGAATGGCCTCAAAGTCCGGCCACGGATAGGTGCGAACGAAGCGCTCGATATGCGGCCAGGCCCACCAACCGCCCAGTGCCAGGGCCGCGATCGTCAGGATGTTGGTGATCTGGATCGCCAGGCGCTTCAGCACCCCACGCATACACCTTCCTGCCCGGCCTGATTGGCTTCCGATCAGGCGGCTATGCTGCATTCATCGGCGTCGTGGCAGCGATGCTTTTTGCCGGCCACGCGCGCCGGCTATGATGATAGTTCCTGTGGCGGCAGAGGGCAACGGCCCTGTTTGTGGCTGCAGGGTGCGCAGTGTCTGGTAGAGTAGATGCGGGGCTTCTGATGCGGTACGTGCGAGCGCAGGCGGCAACGATCGTGCTTGGTGCGCTGGCGGCTCCGGCGCTATTGCTGTGGATGGCGCGGGTGCCCCTGCTGGCGCTTCTTCTGGTGCCGGAGCTTTTCCCCGACGGGCCGGCAGGACCGCTGCGCTGGTTTGTACCGCCCCCACAGCGGCAGGAGCAGGCATATCACACCCCGGCCGGCGAACTTGTGCCGGCCGATCTCTACCTGCCGCGCAGCATGCTTCCGCCCGGGCGTCTCCTCATGCACCGGCCCGGCGTGCTCCTGTTCGTCGGCATCTACACACCTAAGGATGACCCGCGCCTGGTGCACCTGGCCGGGGCGCTGGCGCGGGCCGGCATCGTCGTGCTTGTGCCGGAGTCTGCAGCGATGCTGGAGGGCCGGCTGGAGCCCCGCGAGATCGAGCTGCTGGTCACCGCCTTCCATGCGCTCCTGGAGCGTCCGGAGGTAGACCCGCGCCGCGCCGGCTTTGTGGGGTTCTCCACCGGCGGAAGCCTGGCCCTTGTCGCCGCGGCCGATCCGCGCATCCGCGACCGCGTGGCGTTCGTGCACGCCTTCGGCAGCTACGCCGATGCCCTGACCTTTCTGCACGCGGCAGTCACCCACACCATCCGGCTCGACGGCCGCACGCTCCCATGGGAGCCGGATGACGTGACGCGCACGGTGCTGGCACAGACGCTCATCGACGCAGTGCCGCACTCCGCGGATCGTCTGGCGTTGTATCGTCTCTTCCTGCCGGACGGCATGGCCGTTGATGGCCTGCCGCCGCCGGAGGCACGCCATGACCTGGAGACCGCGGCAGCGCGGGCGGTGTTCGATCTGCTGACGCGACCGCCTGCCGAGCAGGTGCCACGGCTGCTGGAAGAGCTGCCGGCTTCCCTGCGCGAGGGCCTGCGCCGCATGTCTCCGGTGAGCGTAGCCGGTGATCTGCGCTGTGCCGTCCTCCTGATGCACGATCATGAGGACCGCTTCGTGCCGGTGACCGAGTCGCGCCTGCTGGCGGCGCGGCTGCGCGAGCTAGGGCACCGGGACGTGCGCTATACGGAGTTCAGCCTGTTCGAGCATGTCGTGCCCGGCCGCCACCTGGGCGTGCTTGCGCTGGTAGCCGAATTCTGGAAGCTCTATATGCACCTGCTGGCCCTGATGCGCTGGCTGGCGTAAGCCCCGCCCTGCTCCGTTGCTGCCTGCCCGCGGGCATGCCATAATGCCGGCCGCGATGCTAGCTGCAGAGGAGGAGGGAGCCATGGCCAAGTACGATCTGTGCGAAGACTTCGCCGTGCTGCACACGCCGCACGGCCGCATGCTGGAGGACTATTTCGCCCGCCTCGGGCTGGAGCTGCTGGCGCGGCATCCCTATCCGGCCACGCGCGAGGAGTGGGAGGCCCGCCGCGGCGAGCTCCAGGCCCGGCTGCGGGCCTCGCTGGGGCTGACCCCCGAGGAGCCGCGCACGCCGCTCAATGCAACCGTCCTGGGCACGCTGCAGCGCGATGGCTATATCGTGGAGAAGATCCGGTTCGAGAGCCGCCCCGGCTGGTATGTCGCTGCGCTGCTGTACCGTCCGGCGCGCCAGGAGGCGCCCGCGCCGGGCATTCTCTGCCCGCACGGCCACTGGTACGCCGGCAAGCGGTCGTGGCACGTCCAAGCACTTGGGGTCACGCTGGCCCGCCGCGGCTACGTCGCCCTGGCGCTGGACATGGTGGGGTATAACGACCGCGCCTTCATGGGGCACCGTGATACGTACTACCTCATGGCTGCGGGCCGCCCGCTCTCCGGACTGCTGGCCTGGGACAATATCCGCGCCCTGGACTATCTGTGTGCGCGGCCGGAGGTTGATGCGCGCCGCATCGGCTGCACCGGGGCCTCAGGCGGCGGCAATCAGACCATGTATCTCTCGGCCATCGATGAGCGCATCCAGGCCAGCGTGCCGGTGTGCTCGGTCGAGGTTTACGCCGACTACTTCAGCAAGGGCTGCTGCACCTGCGAGGTGGTCCCAGAGCTCTTCACCTATGCCGACGAGCCGCACTTGCTCGGGCTGGTGGCGCCGCGGGCGCTCCTGTTTATTAACGGCATCAAGGATAGCGGCTTCCCTATCCTCTCGGCGCGGCTGGCCTTCGAGCGCGCCCGGCGCATCTATGAACTGTACGACCCGGCAAAGCTGGCCCTGGCGGAGGTCTACGCCGAGCACGGCTACGAGCGGGCGATGCGGGAGCATGCCTACCGCTGGTTCGATCGCTGGCTCAAAGAGCCTCTCGGCGAGGACAAGGGCCCGGTGGACGAAGGTGCGGTCTGGGTAGAGCCGGAGGAGGCAGATACGCTGTGCCTGTGGGCTGCCGGCGAGCAGCCGACCGGGGCGCTGACCTGTGCTACCTATTACACCCGGGTGACTGAGGCGCCCCGTCCGCCCGGCGCTACAGGCGATGCCCTGCGCAGTGCCATCGTGGAGCGGGTCTTCGGTGGCTTTCCGCCGCGCACGCCGCTGCAGCCGCAGCACGTCGAGACGATCGAGCGGACCGAGTGCCGGATTGACAAGTTGGTCATTCGCAGCGAGCCGGACATTCTGCTCCCAGCGCTGCTGCTACAGCCTCGCCGGGCCACAGGCCCAACCCCGGCGATCGTCCTGCTCTCGCCGTCGGGCAAGGCGCGGGCAGTGCAGCGCCGCGATGTGCTGGAGTGCCTGCGCGCCGGCTGGAGCGTGCTGGCCATAGACTACCGCGGTGTAGGCGAGACTGCCGCAGGCGAGAACGGCGAGCGCTTCGCCCTTATTCGCTCGTTGAAGATCGGCCACCACCTGTTCGGCCTGCGGGTCTGGGACACGCTGCGTGCTGTCGAGTACCTGCGTGAGCGAGAGGACGTGCAGCCGGACCGCGTGGTCGTGTGGGGCGAGCGCGAGGGCGCTCTGCTGGCACTCTATGCCGGCGCCCTGGATACGCGCCTTGCGGCAGTGATGGCAGACTATCCTCTGGCGAGCTACCGCGGCGGCCAGGACGGCGCCCACGCGGCCTGGCTCTACCCGTGGCGTGTCCTCGACGTCTGCGACGTGCCGGATGTGGCGGCGCTGGTTGCCCCGCGGCCGCTCGTGCTGGCAAACGCCACCGGACCAGATGCTACGCCGTTGCCGCATGAGCGCGCCCTGGAACTCTTCACCGCGACGCGGCAGGCCTACGCCACAGCCGGCGCGCCGGAGGCACTGGGCATCTTCCGCGGCAGCCACGATGAAACCGTCACTCGGATGCTGGCGCTCCTCGATCACCTGGCCCCCTCCCGTGCCGGGGTGTCGCTATAGCATCGTGGCGTATGCCAGGTCTGTTGCTGCCCAGGGGACGACGTGGCTGTGGCGAACGAGCGAATACGATAAGCCCGTGGTAGGGCACGTTGCAGCGTGCCCTATATATCCATATCCATGGTCTCTTCCTGCTCGCGCAGGCGTCTGAGGATCCTGGCGTCTGCGCTGCTTCAGCGTTCGGGTGCTGACGGGATCATCAAGGGCACCTGAGTTGGCGGGGAGGCTAGACCTGGCCGTAGACCGGGATGGCTGCCCCGGTGATGGCTGCTGCGGAGTCGGAGAGCAGGAACACGATCAGTTCGGCGATCTGGGCGGGCGTGACCCAGCGGGCGAAGTCGGCGCGCGGCATGGCCTGACGGTTGGCCGGTGTGTCGATGATCGAAGGCACGATGCAGTTCACCGTCACTCCCTCGCGCTTGACCTCTTCAGCCAGCGTCTCGGTCAGGACGATGACCCCGGCCTTTGAAACGTTATATGCCGCGGAGCCGGGACCCGGCCGCACGGCCGCCCGCGACGAGACCGTGACGATGCGGCCGGCGTGCTGGCGGATCATCTGAGGCACCACGGCGCGGCAGCAGACGAACGTCGAGCGCAGGTTCAGGCGCAGCTGCTGCTCCCAGTCCTGGTCCGAGAGCTCGGCCACCGGGATGCCCCCCAGGTAGCCGCCGACCAGGTGGACCAGCCCGTCGATGCGCCCGTGACGTGCCACCACGCCTTCGACGAGCCTGGATACTGCCGGCGTATCTGTTACGTCTACCTGCTCGAGCTCGCACTCAAGATCGTGCTGGGTAAGCGTGCGGCGAAGCTCTGCTGCACGGGCCTCGTTCCGGTACGTCACGACAGCCCGAGCGCCGGCCTGCAGGATCGCCAGGCTCACTGCCTGTCCCAGCGCTCCGGTTCCCCCTGTGATCAGCACCACTTTGCCACTGAGCGTTGCTGCCATTGCCGGGGCCTCATCGATGCGAGGGCCGCGCCGTTCAGACGGCCCGTAACCTTTCCACACGGCCAGGGTTCTCCCTAAACGGCCGTGCTAGTCGCGCGACATTGTAGCAGCGGTGCGGCAGGCACACAATGGGCACCGGGCGGGAGGGGGACGCATGCTATAATGGTCCGCGCTGTGTGACCGCCCAGCGTCGATGGGAGGAGCTGGCATGAGGGAATGGTTCCGCCGGGGACCGCGCGAGCCACGCCAGGAGCCGGCCGCCGACGGGCAGACCGGCGCAGAGGTAACGGCCCGGCCGATCCCCGAGAACCTGTGGACGCGTTGCCCAAGCTGTAAAGAGCTGAACTACAGCCGCGAGTTCGAGAAATGTCTCAAGGTCTGCCAGAAGTGTGGCTACCATGCCCCCCTGAGCGCACGCGAGCGTGTCGCCCTCCTGGCTGACCCCGAGAGCTTCGTCGAGTATGACACCGGAATGACGAGCGGCGACCCCCTGGGCTTTCAGCGTCCCGATAAGACCTATGCCCAGGGGCTGCGCGAGTATCAGGAGCGCACCGGCGAGCGCGAGGCGTGTATCTACGGCACCGCCACCATCACCGGCGTGCCGGTGGTGCTGTGCGTGTTTGAGTTCCGCTTTATCTCTGGGACGATGGGCTCGGTGGTGGGGGAGAAGGTTGCCCGCGCCGTTGAGCTCGCGGTGAAGCTGCGCCGACCGCTTATTACGGTTGTAGCCTCCGGCGGCGCCCGCATGGACGAGGGGCTACTCTCGCTGATGCAGATGGCAAAGACGGCTGCGGCCGTAGCACGCCTCCATGCTGCCGGCGTCCTGTACATCTCGATCATGTGTGATCCCACGTTGGGTGGCACTACGGCGTCGTTTGCCTCGCTCGCCGACGTGATCATCGCCGAGCCGGGGGCGGACATCGGCTTCGCCGGGCGGCGGCCGATCGAACAGATCATGCGGCAGAAGCTGCCGGCCAAGGCGCGCCGTGCCGAGACCGCGCTTGAGCGCGGGATGATCGACCTGGTGGTGCCGCGAGCCGAGCTGCGTGACACGGTGAGCCGCCTGCTGCTGGTGTACTGGGTCAGCAATCCTGCTGCTGCACAGCCGCGCCGACTTGAGCCGGTTGTGGCGTTGCGCTAGCTGCTGCGCAAGGGGCACGATCCTCTGTGACCGCACGTCTCGACTTCGAAGAGCCACTCGTTGAACTTCGCCGCAAGATCGCCGAGGTTGAGAAAAAGCTGGCTGCTCACCCTGACGAGCGGCTCCACCTCGAGCTTGCTGAGCTCCGTCGCGACCTCGAAGAGAGGCAGCGCCAAATCTACCGCGCGCTCACGCCCTGGCAGAAGCTGCAGGTAGCGCGCCACCCCGACCGGCCCTACACGCTTGATTATGTAAAGTATATTTTCACCGACTTCGTTGAGCTGCATGGCGATCGCAGCTTCGCCGACGATCCGGCGATCGTGGGTGGTCCGGCGCGTCTAGAGGGCCGGCCGGTGATGGTGCTCGGGCACCAGAAGGGGCGCGACACCAAAGAGAAGGTGCGCCGCAACTTCGGCATGGCGCACCCGGAGGGCTTCCGCAAAGCCCAGCGGCTGATGCGCCAGGCGGAGAAGTTCGGCCTGCCCGTGATTTCGTTTGTGGACACGCCAGCGGCCAGCCCGACCCTGCAGGACGAGGAGCGCGGCCAGGCCTGGGCTATCGCTGAGAGCCTGCTCACCATGGCCTCGCTGCGCGTCCCGGTGCTGGTGGCCGTGATCGGCGAGGGAGGCTCGGGCGGTGCCCTGGCACTGGGCGTAGGGGACCGCATTCTCATGCTGGAGCACGCCGTCTATTCGGTCGCCTCCCCCGAGGCAGCCGCGGCGATCGTCTGGAAAGATCATTCCTTTGCTCCCAGGGCGGCCGAGGCGCTCAAGATCACCGCCCAGGATCTGCTGGCGCTGGGGGTGATTGACCGCATCGTGCCGGAGCCACCCGGCGGGGCGCACTGCAACCCGGCGCTGGCCGCTGAGTACCTGAAAGCGGCGCTGCTGGAGGAGCTGGCTGCTTTAAGCGGCACGCCCGGCGAGGCGCTGGTCGAGCAGCGCTACCAGAAGTTCCGCCGGATCGGGTATGTGATCGAGTGAGGCCCGGTGCCTGCTGGGCCCCTGTGGCGGATGGAGCCTCCTAGGGAAACGTCCTGCCATGCTGCCGACACAGGAGGACCTGGTTCAGGCCATCATTGCCGAGGGAATACGCGACGAGCGCCTCATCCAGGCCTTCCGCGAGGTCCCGCGGGCTGCCTTCGTGCCGCCTGAGTTAGTCGCCCAGGCATACCTCGACCGTCCGTTGCCGATCCCGCACGGCCAGGTCACCACGCAACCCTCGCTTGTGGCCAGGATGGTTGAAGCGCTCGGCCTGACCGGGTCCGAGCACGTGCTGGAGGTAGGCACGGGCTACGGCTTCCAGACGGCGCTGCTGGCGCGCCTGGCGCGCTTTGTGTGGAGCATTGAGCGCTGGCCGGACATCGCCGAGGCGGCCAGGGCGAACCTGGCCCGCCAGGGCATCACCAACGTCGAGGTCGTGGTTGGCGACGGCACGCTTGGGTTGCCCGAGCACGCCCCCTACGACGCCATCATTGTCTCCGCGGCCTTTCCGCGGGTACCCCCGCCGCTGGAGGCCCAGCTTGCCCCGGGCGGCCGGCTGGTGCAGCCGATCGGCTTTGGCGGGAACGAAGAGGTCGTGCTGTTCGAGAAGAGCCCGCAGGGGCTGGTGCGCTGCTGCACCGTCACGCTGGCCCACTTCGTCAAGCTCTACGGGCAGTACGGGTTCCCGGCGCAGGCGTAGAGGACCCGCGCATGCTCGGCGTGCTGTGCCGGCGGAATTTCGCCCTGCTCTGGCTGGGCGGCCTGGTTTCCATGGCCGGCGACTGGGTGCTCTACATCGTCCTGCCCTTTTATGTCTATGAGATCAGCGGCTCTACCCTGGCTACCGGCGCGATGTTCATGGCGGAGACCCTGCCGCGTGTGCTCCTTGGCACGATGGCAGGAGTATGTGTGGATCGCTGGGACCGCCGGCTGACCATGATCGTGGCCGATGTGCTCCGGGCCATGCTCCTGCTGCTGTTGCTGCTGGTCCGCACAGTAGACCAGCTCTGGATCGTGTACCTAGTTGCCTTTGCAGAGGCGGCCATCTCCCAGTTCTTCACCCCGGCCGTGAGCGCGCTGCTCCCCCGCCTGGTGGACGAAAAGCAGCTCCTTCGGGCAAACTCGCTCAATGCGGCAACCGGAGAAGCCGTTCGCCTCAGCGCGCCGGCGCTCGGCGGCACGCTGATGGAGCTGCTGGGCTTCGGCGGCCTGGTGCTGCTGGACGCGGCGTCCTATGCGATCTCGGCTGTGATGGTGTCGTTGATCTTCTTGCCGCGAAAAGCAGAAATGCCTGGACCACCTTCGCGCGCGACCTCGCCACAACCGGTGCACACATCTACCGATCCGGCCGTGCTCTCCGGATGGACCTCGATATGGTCGCTCTGGAAGGACTGGCTGTCAGGGCTGCATCTCGTGAAGGGGGACCGGCTGGTTGCCGGCCTCTTTCTCGTGATGGGCGTGGTCATGGTCGGCCAGGGTATCATCAATGCGCTGCTCGTCGCCTTCGTGAAAGAGAGCTTGCACGGCGGGGCGCGTGAACTCGGGTGGCTGGCCAGCGCCCAGGGAGTTGGAGGGCTGGCCGGCGCGTTCCTCGTCGGCCGGCTCGGGACCCTGCTTCCGCCGTCCCGTCTGATCGCCGGGGGATCCGTTGTAACCGGCCTGCTTATTGTCGGAGTTGCGCATAGCGGGTCGCTGTGGCTGGCGCTGCCGCTGGTCGCCCTGGTCGGCCTGCCGGCGATGGTCGGCTTCGTGCCGGTGCATACGTTGCTCCAGCAGGGCGTTCCCGACCGCTACCGAGGGCGGGCGTTCGGCGCCTTCAACACAACGAACGCCCTGCTGACCCTGCTGGGACTGGGGCTCGGCGGCACGCTGGGCGACCTGCTCGGCCCGGTACTCATGCTCACGCTGGCGGGCGGTCTCCATACCCTGGCCGGGGTCCTTGCCCTAGGGCTACCTCAACACGCCTCTGGCACAGGCTCACTCGCCGGCGCCGTCTCAGAACTGTGAGCCGTCTCTGGAACGAGAGGCTCGGCGACGATATAGATCGAGAATGCCCCGTCGCCGTGGCGGCGGCGTTTCCAGAGCACGAGGCGGCCGATCCGGTCCGGCGGTGGGCGCCGCGCGGCGTGCTCGACGACTACGAGCGTGTCTGGACTGATCAGCGACGAGGTGGCCAGCGTCGCCAGTATCTCGTCGCGGCGGGGATCGTCATAGGGCGGATCCATGAGGATCAGATCGTATGGGCCGGTGAGCTCGGGCAGGACGTCTTCGACCCGCCGGCAGAGCACCCGGCCGCGGTCCGCCAGGCGCGTGCGCTCCAGATTGGCGCGGATCACCGCGCACATGGCGCGGTCGCTCTCCACGAAGTCGGCCTGCTCCGCCCCGCGCGAGAGCGCTTCGATGCCCAGTGCGCCGGTGCCGGCGTAGAGGTCCAGCACCCGCCCGTATCCGACCCGTTCGCCGAGCGCGTCGAAGATTGCCCCGCGCAGTCTGTCCGAGGTCGGCCGGGTACCACGACCACGCGGGCCAAGCAACTGATGTCCCTTGGCCACTCCGGCGATGACGCGCATCTCTAACAGGTTTCCTCTGCGGGGGAGGCTTACCCGCGCACGAGCGCTTTACTCGCGTGCGGCGTCCCAGCGCGTGGCCCAGAAAGCCTGCATCTTCTCGGCCAGCAGCGCGTGTTCGGGACGGCGCAGCTCAGGGTCGGCCGCGAAGATCAGAGCGGCCTCACGGCGCGCCAGCTCCAGCACGGCGATATCCCCGAGCTGTGCAACTTTCAGATCAGGGAGGCCACTCTGCCGTGTACCGAAGAACTCGCCCGGGCCACGTAGCTTGAGGTCCTCTTCGGCCAGCTTGAAGCCGTCGTAGTTCTCCACAATGGCCCGCAGGCGCGGGTTTTCGTCGGGGTTTGAGCTGTCGCTCAACAGGAGGCAGTACGACTCGAATGGGCCGCGCCCGACACGGCCGCGGAACTGGTGGAGCTGGGCCAGACCGAAGCGGTCGGCTCCTTCGATCAGCATCACCGTGGCGTTCGGCACATCGATGCCGACCTCGACCACCGGTGTGGAGACCAGGATATGCGCCTCGCCATCGCGGAAGCGCTGCATCACGGCTTCTTTTTCCTTGGCACTCATGCGCCCGTGCAGGAGCTCAAGCTTGAGGTCGGGGAAGATCTGGCGCTGCAGGCGAGCATGCTCTTCGATGGCGGCACGGGCATCAACGCGGTCCGACTCCTCGATCAGCGGGCAGATGATGAAGGCCTGGTGGCCCTGGCGCACCTGCTCGCGCACGAAGGCATAGGCGCGCATGCGCTCGCGCGGCCCGACCCAGCGTGTCTTTACCCGCTGCCGGCCCGGCGGCAGCTCGTCGATCACGGAGATGTCCAGGTCGCCGTAGATCGTCAGCGCCAGCGTGCGCGGGATCGGCGTGGCGGTCATCACCAGCACGTCGGGGTTGTAGCCCTTGTTACGCAGATTGGCACGCTGGCGCACGCCGAAGCGGTGTTGCTCGTCTACGATCACCAGGCCCAGTGCCTTGAACTCGCCATCCTCGATCAAGGCGTGCGTGCCGACCAGCACGTCCACCTCGCCGGAGGCGGCAAGCTGCCAGATCTCCTCCTTCTCACGCTTCTTCAGGCTCCCGGAGAGCAGCCGCACGCGCAGGCCCAGCGGTTCCAGCAGGCGGCTGAGCGTGGCGTAGTGCTGCTGGGCCAGGATCTCGGTGGGCGCCATCATGGCCGCCTGGAAGCCGTTCGCACAGGCCACGGCGATAGCCGCGCCGGCTACCACGGTCTTGCCGGAGCCGACCTCACCCTGGAGCAGGCGGCTCATCGGCACCGGCTTGGCCATATCGGCCAGGATTTCGTCGATCACCCGCTGCTGTGCCCGCGTCAACTCGAACGGCAGCGACTGACGGTAGCGTTCCAGCAGCGCCGGGTCGATTTTCATGGCGTTGCCGGGCTGCTCCTGCCACTCGCGGCGGCGCTGCTGCACGCCGAGCTGCACGAGCAGTAGTTCATCGAAGGCCAGCCGCCGGCGCGCCTGGTCCCAGCGCTCCCAGCTGTCCGGGAAGTGCATCTGCGCCACGGCCTCCGCCAGCGGCAGCAGCCCGGCGCGCCGGCGTACGTCCTCGGGCAGGTGATCGACGAGCTGGTGGACGTAGTACTCAATGGCGCGGCTGACCGCTCGCCGCATGGTCCACTGGTCGAGGTCGCCGGTAAGCGGGTAGACCGGCACAATACGCCCGCTGTGGATGGCCCGCTCGGGATCAAAGTCGATCTCCGGTTCCTGGAACGCCGGCGCGCCGGAGATGTCAAACTTGACCTTGCCGCTGACGATGACGTGCGAGGCGCCGGCCAGAGCGTGCTGGAAGCGCGGGCTCTTATTGAACCACGTCGCCCGCAGGAAGCCGGTCTCGTCGGCGATAGTGGCCTCGATGATCGGGATGCCCTGGCGGGGCGTCCGCTTGCGCTGGATGTTGGTGATGCGGCCGTAGACTGTGGCGACCTCGCCGTAGGAAAGCTCAGCGATACGGCGGAAGGAGCTGCGGTCCAGGTGCCGCCGCGGGAAGTGATAGAGCAGGTCGCCCACAGTCTGGATGCCGATGCGCTCAAGCTGGGCCACGCGGCGCGCGCGTTCCTCGTTGCTGGGGGCAGTAATCACCTCGGCCACCGAGCCCGACAGTCGGCCGGTTGCGGTCGAGGGTAGCCCGCGCCGCCTCTGCTTCGAGGCTGCCTCTGGAGCGGGCGAAGGCTCCTCCGGTTTTCCTTCCTGCCGCGGCGCAGCAGCCGAAGACGCCTGCCTTGGAGCACTCGCCCGCGGGGGAAAGCCCAGCTCGCTCCCATGCGGCTCCCCCTCTCCAGCAGCGCGGGAGAGAGGGCCGGGGGGTGAGGTCTCGCTCCACAGCCGCTGCAGCCGCGCCGGCTGCCCGCGCAACTTTTGTTCCAGGGCGCGCAGCCGCTCCAAGGCAGTGGCGACAATCTGCCGCCGCCGGCTCGATGGAAGCGCGCTGTAGCCGGCCAGCATGCCTGCCACGGCCAGGAGCTCACCGACATACCCATCGTTGCCGTCCACCGGCGCGCCGGCCAGACCGCGAGCGCGCTGCTGCAAAGCTTGAGCGAAACGCTCCAACCCGCCGACGACGGCCGTGTCGTTCAGGCCCTTGCGCAGCTCAAGCTCTAAGACTTTGCGCGCCGAGGATGCGGCGTCAAGCAGGGACGGCTGTGCCATGCGCGTCACTCCCTCCTGCCAGCACACTGCTGCTACCAAGCTTACACGATCTGAGGATGCCGGCGCCGCGCTTGGGGCGCAGCAGGAGAGCCGGCGCAGGCAGCCGTTCCACAGCCTGGCGTAGCAGTATATCTGGCTCACCGATGACCTGGACGGCTCGGTCCAGGGGCGCGCTGTTGCGCCAATCCGGCGTGACGTCTAGGCTGCATCCCTGGATCGTGAACTCGGTGCAGGAGCCGTAGCCTGCGTGCGGCATGTGATAGTCGCCGATGTGGCAGCGGCAAAGAGGGGGCGGCGGCAAGACGCTCAGCAGCGTGCGCCGGCTCGCTGCGCAGGACTGGCGCGCACCCTTCGGGCAGCGCGTACCTCCTCGCCGCCGGCAGCCACAACGCCGGCCTCGCGCAGCACCGCCAGGAGCGCAGGCGTCCGCGCCGCTGAGTGCCCCATCAGCGCGCCACGAGCCGCCGCGTGCATGAGCCGGTCTGTTGAGGCCGGCGCGTGCTCGCGCGCCGCCTGCACCGCTGCCTGCGTCGTCAGAAGCGTGATTGTGCCGGTATCGCCGTCCAGCACAAGGAAGACGTTGAAGCCGTTCGGCCGCTCTATGTGGCGCTCAAGCCAGGCGGTGGCGCCTGCGGGCATGGCGAGCAGCCGGTCGCTGCTGCGGTGCTCACTCACGGGCGCTGTGCTCGACTTCCGGCTGCTCAGGAGCTGCTCTCCGCCTTCTTCACAGCCTTCTGCACTTCGTAGAGCAGCTCGTCAGTGCTAAAGGGCTTTGGCAAGACGCCTTCGATCTTCTCGCGTATCGACGCATTGATCCGCGAGGTATAGTCGGAGACAACCACGATTGGGACCTTCTTAGCATCCCAATCGTCCTTCAGCTCTTTAATGACCTGGACTCCGTCTTTGTCAGGCAGCGCTACGTCCATGACGATGACGGTGGGCTTGTCCTTCTTGACGTGATCCACAACCTGCTTGCCTCGGCGCATGATGGTCACCTGGTAGCCCGCGCCGCGGAAGAGATCGCTGAGCCGGTCCAGATAGTCTGGATCATTGTCAACAATCAGAACCTTTTTCTCCTTCTTCTCTTCTGCCACGGGTGAGCCTCCACGAAAGAGTCATCACGCAGCCCAGAAGGGGAGATAGGCCAAGAAAAATGTACAATACCGCTCTCGTGGCCTGCAAGGCAGGGGGCGCTGCTTCCACGCGCACGATGTCCGGTCCGGCGCACCGGCTCCAGAACTGCGGCGGGCAGCCACGGCCAGGAGGCTATGCGATCAGCAACACGGCAAGCTCCTGCGCTGTGGTGAGCAGACGCTGCTCCACATCATCGGCGTAGATGACGCCGCGAGCGCGGCCGAAGGGGAACGCCTCGTAGCCGCCCTCCTGCAACGCCTCCGGCGTTGGCACGTAGCCGACAGCGCCGTTGCTGTACGACGTGACCAGCGTACGCTCGCGCCCGCTCGGCAGCGCCGCGGCGATGCGCCATCCTGTCTCAACGAAAATCTCACCAGGCAGGGCCACGATCCAGAAGTCTCCCAGGCGCAGCACCTGTACCTCGGCTTCGATCTTGGCCGGAAAGCCGGGCGGAGGCTCGAGCGGGCCCCCGTCCGTTGCTGCCGCGGCAACCCAGGGACGCTCTCGAGCAGTGCGCAGGGGGCGTAGCGGCAGGGGGACTGTACGCGAGGCAGCAGCCAGCGGAGCCAGAGGAAGCATAGTTCCTGCCTGAGAGGCGCGCAGCACTTCTGCACCGAGCGCGTAGCCGAGCCGGCGCAGCTCGGCGAACGTGCCGCCGCGGAAGCGGCCGTCCGGCCCTGTCAGGTTTGGCCGCACATTGGCGCAGCAGCCCTGCAGGAAGAGAGCTAGTCCACCGCCGTCGGCGGCACAAGCGGCCTCAAGAAGCCGGCGCGCCTGGCCCGGATAGTCGGCGCTGATCCAGTAGTTGGCGGCGCCCATGACGGTGGGATGGCAGCTATACGAAAACACGAGGGCAAGTGGGGCGCGCTCGCCACTAGGGTCGTCGACATGGTTGAGACGCAGGACCGTGACGCGGCGATCGACTGGCCCCTCAGGGTTGGGGAGCATCTGCACGCCGCGCTCGGTGGGCCGTCGGCGGTTGATATTGAAGCCGGCCTCGCCGAAGGCGAGCGTTGCCTCGACGGGCTGCAAGTGGCGTGCGGCCTGCACCAGGGCGGTGGCGGCCAGTCCTTCCAGCACCCGTACGTATTCCTGGTTGGGCGGCCCACCGGCGCCCCACTCTCGCGTGGCCGGGCCGGAGTGCGTGTGTGAGCAACACACTGTCATATGGTGCCCCGGCAGAATGCCGTGCTGCTCGACCAAGGCGCGGATGCGCGCCACCGAGTCCGCAGCCAGCCCCACCACGTCCACGGCGACGATCCCGATACGGGTCTGGCCGTCGTCCAGCAGCAGCGCCGTCGCTGTCAGGTCATCATGAACGCCTTCACAGCCGTGGTCGCGTGCCCCATAGCCGCCCATACGCGTCCCGACCGGCGGTGTCACGATCGTTCGCCCTACTCCGGCGCGGACTTCCGCCATTGTGCGCTCCCTCCTCAGCGTACATTGACCGGCTCCGTATGCGCTGGTAGGATGCTCTACGTAAAGACAGCATGTCAAGTGGACAGAGGGTGTGTTAACGCCCCTGCCGGCCTGCCTGGAGAAGGCGGCCGGACACCACCCAGATGGCAGGAGAGCGCCCTGGGATGAGGAGTAGGGACGATGTGTGCAGCCATGGCTGACCGTCTGGCGCTGTTCGGTGGGCCGCCCGCCATCACGCTTGACCAGACCGAGGCGTTGCGGTGGCCGATCGTCGAACAGGAGGAGATCCAGGCCGTGCACGAGGTGCTGACCAGCGGCCAGTGGTCGATTGCGCCGGTGACGGCACAGTTCGAGCAGGAGTTTGCGGCCTACCATGGAGTGCGCTATGCCCTGGCGCACACCAATGGCACCGCGGCACTCCATGCCGCGTTCTTCGCCATTGGCCTCGGCCCCGGTGATGAGGTGATCGTGCCGTCGGCCACCTACTGGGCGACGGCCATGCCGGCACTTGCGCTGGGCGCTATTCCGGTCTTCGCTGATATCGAGCCGGAGTCGATGAACATCGATCCCGAGGACATCGCACGCAAGATTACGCCGCGCACGAAGGCTATCGTGGTCATGCACAACGGCGGCATGCCGTGCGAGATGGATCCCATCATGGAGCTGGCCCGCCGCCACGGGCTGAAGGTCGTGGAGGACGCCTCGCATGCGCATGGCGCTCGCTATAAGGGCCGCAAGGTCGGCACCTTCGGCGACGTGGCGGCGTTCTCACTGCAGACCAGCAAGCTCTGTCCGGCCGGAGAGGGCGGCATGCTCATCACCGATAACCAGGAATACTACGAGCGCGCCGTGCTCCTGGGGCACTACGAGCGAATCGGCACGCTACCCACCGAGGCAAACCGACGTTTCCAGCACACGGGCTTCGGGTTCAAGTACCGTATCAGTCCCCTCTCTGCTGCGCTGGGGCGCGTGGCCCTGGCCAAGCTGGACGAGCGCAACCGCCGCCGGAATGCGAACATTCAGTATGTGCTGGCCGGGCTGGCCGAGCTACCCGGCCTGCGACCGCAGCGCGTTCCGGAGTACATCGAGCGGGTCTACTACGGCGCGCCGTGGGTGCACTATGATCCGGAAGAGCTCGGGGGTGTGCCGGTGGAGCGCTTCGTCGAGGCGCTACGTGCTGAAGGGGCGCGAGTGCGCGGCGGCACTGAGCTGCGGCATCGAGGCGGGCTGCACAGCCAGCCGCTCTTCACCGAGCTGGCCCATCCGGCCTTCCAGCATCCCGCCAACGCTGAGATTCTGAAGCGGATCCGCTATGGCCCGGGTACGCTGCCGGTCACGGACAGCCCGCCACAGAACCGCATCACGCTGCCCACCTTCCCGCAGGCAAGCCGTGAGCTGCTGGATCAGTACATTGCTGCCTTTCGCAAGGTCGTCATGCACGCAAGCGAACTGCGCTAGCATGCACGCTGGACCCCGTGCAGCGGGAGTGTGAGCTCCGGTCGGCAGCGGTCATCCGGGGACGTCGCTACTGCCGCGGTGCAGGTCGGGCCTCATCCGCTCATCACGAGATTGCCAGAGCGCCTGAACTTTATGCTCCTCCTGGTCTGCCCTCCCCTAGGCGGCGAGCTCTTCCGCGGTCCAGCGGCGCGGGCGATCGTCCACCGGCCGAAGGATCACTAGGGCGATGACAACCATCAGCAAGAGTGTGGCAACGGCGGCAGGACGGCCGAGCTGCAGCCAGTCCACCACAGCGGTCCACAGGAGCGGTCCCATGATGGCAGCGAAGCGGCCGACCATGGCGTACAGGCCGTAGAACTGGCCCAGATAGCGCGGCGGGGACAGGCGCAGCATCAGCGGACGGTCAGCGGCCCATGTGCCGCCCAGGGAGGCGCCGGCCATGGGCGCAACAAGCCAGAACAGCCCGCCGGGCAGGCCGAGCGCGGGGATCGCCACGGCGATGGCGAACGTGAGGAGCCAGAGCCCAAGCACCAGGTCGAGGGTGCGCTTCGGCCCCAGCCGGTCCACGACTGTGCCCCAGAGTAACCCGCCGACGATCGCTGCGACGATGCCGCTCCCGAGCAGGAGCTCGATTTGTCGCTGCGGGAACCCCACCTCGCGCGTGGCATAGATGCCCATGAAGGCGATCACAGTATTGGCCGCATCGGTGTAAAAGACGCGGCCGATCAGGAAGCGGCCCAGCCCGCGGTAGCGTGCTGCGCGCGCCGCCGTCTGGCGAAGCTGGCGGAGGGCCCGGCCTACAGCGTCGACACCGAACGGTTCGACGGGGCGCGGCCGCTCGGGCACGAACAAGAAGCACGGCAGGGCGAAGAGCAGGAACAGCGCCGCAGTGGCCTTGAAGATCGTCGGCTTGCCGGCGGGGTCCAGGCTCAGGATCAGACTACCGGTAGCCAGGCCGATGAACGAACCGAGGTAGCCCAGGCCGATGCCGAGCCCGCCGATTTTCCCGCGGTTCTCCTCGGTGCTGACCTCAGCCAGCAGGGCATCGTAGAAGATCAGCCCGGCCTGGTAGAAGTAGTTGGCCACGACGAAGAAAGCAAGCGAGAGCAGCAGGCCGCCTGTGCCGATCAGTGCGGTGAAGGTCACACAAACGAGCGTGGTGACGATAAGAAAGGGCAGCCGTCGCGGCGCCTGGTCGGAGAGGGCGCCGATGAGCGGGGCGCTGACAAACATCAGGGCCATAGAGAAGCTATTAGCAAGCCCGTAGTCGCCGTCGCGGCCGCCCATGTCGGTGACGACCCAGAGCGGCAGGTAGACGCTAATGATGTTCCAGCTAAAGATCGTATTGGCCAGGTCGTAGAGCGCCCAGCCGATGACCGCTGGTGTGAAGATGCGGAGAGGCAGCGTCGGTTTTTCTGCGGTTGCTTGTGACTGCATGTGTGCCTGATGAGTAAGAAGCGCAGGAGTGCCGACCATCCTAAAAAATAATTAATTTCTAAGGAAAATAATAAGACAAATAAGGGCAAAACGAGGGAACGTTTCAGCAGCTCCCCTGCCTCCGATCGTGGATAAGCCGGCCGGTCGACAGCGACAATCAAACGACAATCAAAAGAGCAGCGGCAGGTACTCCGGGGCGTCGTTGTAAGGCTCGACTTCCCCTCCTGCCACCTGGTAGAGCCGCTCGTGCGTGGCCCGCGCGGCCTCGGCCAGCGGCGCATAGGGACGATTGCAGACATCCAGAAATCCGATGTTGTAGTTCTCGCCGTCGAAGCGCCCCAGGGCCGACTGATCGTAGAGCTGGAACCAGTGCACGCCCACGCACCACGGCTTTGCCGCGGCGTCCTCCACGTAGACACGAAATGCCTGTCCCCGGGCTGCCTGGTCGCGCACCCGACCAATGCCACTGGCCGGCAGCCCGACGTCCAGCGCGCCGAAGTGGAACTCGCCGACCAGGATCGGACGATCGAGCAGGGTGCTGACCCGCTCGAAGATCGCCGCCCTGACCCGCGGGCTGTAGCAGTTGACGCTGAAGACGTCGAAACAGCGTAGCCCCTGCGCCATCCAGAGCGTTGTCTCACGCACGGTGGCATAGCGGACACCCAGGTTCAGGTGGTGCGGGTCCACCTTCCGGCAGGCATCGCTTAGCCCGCCGAACAGCCTTTCCACCATGATAGCGCTGAAGGCGGTCAGGTCCTCCTGGGCCGCCGGAGTGAGGGGCGTGCTCCACAGGCCTTCCGCTACTGCGGTAAAGGAGGTCTGCATTCTCCAGGCTGCAGAGAGGGCTGTATCGTTGCCATAGCGATCGCGCAGCCAGTCGCTGAGCGCCCGGCGCGTTGCGCAGGCAGGCGTGGTAAAGAGCATGCCTGCAGCCGGCGTCTCCTGGGCGAAGCCCCAGGTCGGCTCGTTAGTTAGGAAATAGCCGATCAGCGCCGGATCATCTGCGGTGTCGCTCAGTTGCTCAGCAAACGCTGCAGCGTCCTCGGCGAAGGCCGGGTGGAACACATCCGGGAAGTCGCGGTAGATCAACGGCGTGCGCGGGAAGCGTAGCTCCATCGGCCGGACATACGGAAACCCTGCCGCCCGCGCGATCTGCCAGTCCGACCAGTTGCCGACGGTGTTGAAGCCGAGGCGGCGCAGTTCGGCCAGAGTGATCTCGGACCAGCGCGCGTAATAGTGTTCGGGCCCGAACGCGCGGATGAGGTTCGCGATCAGATAGTTGATCGTGGGCGTATCGCGAAAGTGGCCGTAGACAGGGCGGTAGGGGCCTGCCGGATCGGGCAGCCAGGTCAGCGCCTGTTCCAGGCCGGCGCAAGGTGCAGCGGTATCGAGCCGTACACAATCGATCCCGCTGGACCAGAAGAGGTGGCCGTCGGGATCGATCAGCCACCAGCGCCGGCCATCGTGGTGGGTGCGAAAGAAGCCGGTGGCTTCGAGCCGCCGCCCGGCGAGGCCACCCCAGCGCGTGTAGGTCACAGGCCAGCGCTGTGCCGGTGCGGCGGCGAGCTGGTCGTGAAGCCGTTGTGTGATCTCTGCAGCGCTGCGGCTCTTCGCCGGCCAGTCGTGCAGCGTGCTCTGGCCAAGCTCGTCCAGCAGCGGCCCCCGCGGCAGCAGCGGCTCTTGCAGGCGCGGCGGTTCCGCCGCCGTGGCGGTAAGCGGCGTCATCCACCAGCGCACCGGCTGCTCGCTCTTGCGCAGCACCGTAAGCGTCAGGCGATCAACGCGGCGCGGATCAACACGCTCGCCGCCGCAGAGCGGCTTTAGCCAGGCGCCCTCGCGCTCGTAGCGCCAGCGGTTCTGGTTGACGGCCTCGAGCGGCAGGCGCAAGCGAGCCTGGCACTGATTGAGCAGCCCGAAGGTGTGTCTAAAGACCGGGCCGTCTTCTCCTTCCTGGAGGGTCAGGAGAAAGACCGCTAGATGATTGCTATCGAGGAGGAAATCGGCGCTGAGCCAGCGGGCCGCAGCAAGCGCTCCGACCGGAACGTGATAAACCAACCCATCGCCTACCTCCTGGGCGACATACCCCTCTGCGCCCGCGAGCGGCGAGGAGGCGGGATCCAGGCTGAGCGTGCCCAGGGAGCGCTCGGGGTGCAGCGACAACGGGTACTCAGGCAAGGCGCTCATCGCAGCGCCTCCTCCAGCCGTTGCTTCATGCGCATATGCAGGTCGTCCAGCATGGCCTTGACGGTCATCTGGCCGGTAAGAACCGCGGCCATGCCCTTCGCATACTCGTCGTCGATCTCGCCCTGGATGGGCGTGGCGAAGCCGGCTTCGTGCCGGTCGGCCTTCACGGGCATCTCCAGGAAGAACTTCAGGTCCGGTACCGAGTCGAACTTGCCCTCGCGCAGGAACTGCTTCGAGCCGTTCAGCCAGCCGATGGTATCGAACATGATCTGACCGCCCTTGACCGAAGCGAAGAACTCCAGCAGCCGCCAGCCGTGCTCGGGCAGCTTCGCGTCGATCGGGATGGCGCCGCTCCAGCCCGACATCAAGGCGACCTTCTCAGCCTTGGGGTTCGGCCACCAGGTATAGCCCATCCGGCTTGGCTTCTCGGGGAGCTTCGAGAGCTCACCGGGCGTCCAGTAGCCGTTGAGCTGCATGCTCTGCGTGCCCAGGGCGATGCCGCTCTTCGCCTGAGTCCAGGTCGCATACTGCCGGCGGAACTCGGCGATCATCGCGGCGCGGTCCTGGCGGTAGAACGACACGATGAAATTGTGTGCATCAATCAGCAGGGGATGGTTAAGTTCAAGTTTGAGCGTGTCGGGGTCCCACCATTTAACGCCCCACATAGCCGCCCAGCTCCCGTAGCCACCGCCGGAGGCGTCGCGCGGGTCGATGCCGAGCCGCTTGATTTGGCCGCCCTCGATGATGGTGAGCTTCTCATGGGCGGCGGCGAGTTCCTCAGGCGTGCGCGGCGGCCTGGCCGGGTCGAGGCCGACCTCTTCAAACTGGGCGATGTTGTATGCCAGCGCGGGTAGCCCGCTGTGTTCGAAGGCCGGGATACCGTAGAGCCTGCCCTTCCAGGTGAAGAGCTTGAGCTGTACGTCGGAGTAATTCTCCCGTTTAATGATGGGGCTGGTCTTCATCAGATCTTCGAGCGGCCGCCACACGTTCTTGAGCGCCAGGGGGATCAGCCGGCCGGGCGACTGCGAGACCAGGTCCGGAGGAACGCCTGCAGCGATAGCGTTCACCACCTTTTCGGCGGTCGCCGCCCCGGTGACCATTTCCACCGTCACGCCGGGGTTCTCCTGCTCAAAAGCTGCCAGGGTCTGCCGCTGGCCCTCAGCCTGGTGCTGCGCACCCCAGTGCGTGAAGAACGTGACACGGGCCGGTGCCAGCGGTTTACGCTCGCCGGCGGTGCCGGCCGGTGCTGTCGGGGGTGCGGCGCGGCCACAGGCAATAGCTACCAGTCCGCTAGCCCCGGCCAGAGCGCTGAGCAGGGTGCGGCGGGGGAGCGCCAACGGATGCTGGGGCGAACTGCGATAAAGCGCCATGGCTCGTCGCCTCCGGTGTCTGTCCGGACGGGTTCGAAGCACCTATTCTCCGGTCACCGTTAGGTCCAGAGGTATCTATATGCACTAATACATGCACCAAATTCAACGAACACGAGGCACCGCTAGGAAAAGCTCACGCGCACCGGCTCTTCAGCCGTCTCGGGCGCCTCGAAGAATTCCTCTTCGGTGAAGCCGAACAGGCGGGCGACCAGCGCGGACGGCAGGGTAGCCACGCGCGTATTGTACTGGAGCACGCGTGCATTGTAATACGTGCGGGCGTAGGCAATCTTGTCCTCGGTGTCCTTGAGCTGCCCTTGCAGGTCAAGGAAGTTCTGGTTGGCTTTAAGCTCCGGGTATGCCTCGGCCACGGCGAAGAGCGAGCGTAGCGCCTGGGTGAGCATGTTGTTCGCCTCGGCAGCCTGCCCCGGCGACGCGGCGCTCTGGAGCATGGCCCGGGCACGAGTGGCACGCTCAAACGTCTCCCGCTCGTGGGTGGCGTAGCCTTTCACCGTCTCGACGAGGTTCGGGATCAGGTCGGCGCGGCGCTGCAACTGGACGCCCACGGTGCTCCAGGCCTCCCGGACCTGGAGGCGTCCGGTGGCCAGGTTGTTGTAGAGCAGCAGGACCCCCAGACCGAGGAGTGCTAGAAGGATCAGAACGACGACGAGCTCCATGTTTGCCTCCTACCTGGCTGATTTTAGGTTTTGCGTGGGTTCAGTGTTCAATACCAGCACAAGCCGGCTCCAGGATGCCGCAGGACGGCCACCAGGGACCAGGGGCGGCCACCAGGGGGCTGTCCCTACACAGGGGATGCTCCACGGCCCGAAAAGATAGTGCACTATCCGCATCCGGTGTCTGGGAGGGGCGATCCAAGAGGCCATGCAGGACCGCCCTTGTATGGGTGCATTTCACACCTCGCTCCAGACCTGCTGCTCCGGCGTGGTGATGACCATAAGGTCCAGGGCATGCCAGGGCCGCGCCGGCCGGGTGCAGTTGTTGTCCAGATAGAACGTGGCCACCGGTGTCAGGCTCGCCGGTTGTCGGCGAGCCTGGCGTCGATCTCCGCCTGGTGCCGGCGGTAGTAGGCGATGGCCGCCCGCACGGCTTCCTCGGGGATGCCGTAGCCCGCGGCGACCGCGGCGATATCCCAGCCGGAGCTCTCCAGCTCGCCGATGATGGCCCAGACATGGATGTAGCCGGGCACGACGCGGGCGTGGCCCGGGGAGCAGGCGGTCTTCCAGGATCGTCGGGGTCTGCGTCTGCATCCACGGCCTCCACGGGGCGCAGGAGCGATGCCGTCGGCCCGGCACGTCCCTGCAGGGTCCCTCCATAGTTTGCTCCAGACGTGCGCCGGTACACCGGTACGATCACCAGCTTCCGCCACCGCCACCTCCACCACCGCCGCCTGAGCCACCGCCGGACGAGAAGCCGCTGCTGCCGGAACTGCCGGGCGTGCTGGCGATCACCGACGAGACGTTCGAGGCGAACCCGTTCAGCCGGCGGGAAAACTCCGCCGAAGTGAAGCTGTCATGGCCGGCGTACCAGGACGAAGTGGCCGCAACAGTGTCGATGCCCTCGAACGCACGTGCCCACTTATCAACACAACGAAAGACGATGGCGTACGGAAGATACTCGGAGAACAGGTTCTGCTGCTCGTTGAACTTCTGCCGGTCCTTTTCTGCGGTAGCGATGTACTGCCGGAAGCCCAAGGCGCGGCGGAGCATCTCCCGGCCCAGAGCGTTGCGGCGGGGCATCCAAGAAGAAAGGATCGTAAGCAAGAGGCCGCCGAGTACGACCGGCACACCGACCAGCGCGGCGCCGTAGCGGGCGCCGAGCCCGAAGGACACGAACATGCCCAGCGCGGCGACCAGCAGGCCCAGCACAGCCCAGAGGAGGCGCACCCGATCGGGGCGGTGCGGGAACCAGCCGCGCTGCACCACGTCCCTGTACAGGCTCTCCTGCGCCTTGGACAGGTGGGTGTAGAACTCGCTCTTGAGTTCGGAGAGCTTGACCGGCGAGCCTTTTTCGAAGAGGCCCTGCAGCAGGATGCGCTCGTACGGCATGAGGTCGCGATCGTCTTTGTCCGTGCGCGTCAGCAGCCAGTCCTTCTGGCTGAAAAGTCGCTCGATAAGGCCGTCCGCAGCGAGCTCGCTGATTTTGAGGTAGCCGCGCACCGCGAGATCGACGAGAGTGGCCGTACAATCGAGCGTGTCAGCACGCTCGTCCAGCAGCACACCGATCTGCGCCGCCCGCATATTTTCAGGCGGGGTAAACTCCACCACGATCGGATCGCTAGCCAGCAAAGGGCGGGTCTCTTCGCTGGGGTTGTCGCTCAGGTAGTAGAGCGTCGTGTAGCGGCGGTCACGCCCGAAGGTCCACCAGCTCCACACGAGCACCCCGATCGCCACAGCAAGCACCATGAAGCTGCCGCCGATGGTCACCGGCGTGAGGTCAAAGTAGCGCGTGAACGGCCGCGGCCGCGCGACCAGGTCAGGCCGCGGCTCCGGCACGATGCCCTTGGTGAAAGCAACGACAATGGTGAAGTACTGTTGCTCCGGCAGGGTGCGCGTGGCCTCAAACGACGCCGTACGTGTGGTCGAGCTGGCGTTGCATGGCTCCTGCGAACCTGCCGGGCCCTGGAAGCAGGTCACCTGCTGCACGCCATCCCGCGGCAGCGTCACCGTTGCCTTCAGACTGCGGATGGATACCGGCCAGCCCGGCGGGCCGACGATGTTCCAGAACAACTCATTGTGGTCGTCAAAGCCGTTGAGCGCCTGCCGGACACGATAGGTGATGCGGTAGGTTTGGCGGCCGGAGACGTACCGGTCGGGGTCGCCGATGCGGATACGCATGTACGCGCCCGACCGGCTGACCTGGTACTGGTGCCGGCGCCCACGCGGATCTGTGACTGACTCCACACGGAGATCGTAGCGGCGGTCGCGCTCCTCGTCGTAGCGGAACAGCACCGGGATATCGCGATAGATACCATGGCGCTGCAGGGTGCCGAAATCGACAGAGATGGTCTCAACGATACGGAGGGTGCCATCAGGCTGGATATCAATCTGGGCCTGGAAACTCTCGATCACCCACCCCTCGTCGGCATGTACCGGCATGGGGGATGCGAATCCGTAGAAAAGTGATAAAAGTGATAGAAGAAAGGCAAACGATGTTGACCACGCGTGCATGCCGAAGTCTCCCGCCCGTCGGCTCTGCGCAGGCGAATCGCTCCAGGGAACAAAGCGGCGACATATAACGCTCTTCTAAGCTTACTCACAAAAGAGCCCACCTGCAACACTCGCGCCACCTCGTCGGTCCTTTCTTCTCCCGGTCTTTGTTCCTCTTTTGCGCTTTCCTATTGGTTGTTAACCTATGCCCGCGTATGATAATTATGTAAAAATTGGCTGGTCGGAATCGCCGGTTCTTTGCGCTTTGGCAGGCTCACTCGTGCCTGGCCGGCGCGGCAGGCCGCGCTGGGGATGGTGCCGGCGCAGGAGCGACGAGCGGCACAGCCTCGATGTGCTGTCCGCGGAACAGGCTGGGCGTGGCGAGCCCCACGAGCGCAACGAGAAGGGCGCCGACCAGGCCGTTGAATCCCACGGCCAGCGGGGCCCCCCACTGCTGCGCGAGCAGGCCGATCTCTGCCGCGCCGAGCGGCGCGCTTCCAATAGCGAGGGTGAGCGCGCCCATAGCCCGGCCGCGCATCACGTCCGGTGTGGCGCTCAGGATGATCGTGCTCTGCATGGTGCCGAAGGCGGTGTGGCCGATTCCTCCCACAACGAGCAGGGCCAGCGAGAGGGCAAACCACCGCGACATGCTGAAGCCGGCCAGGCACAGACACATCAGCAGCGAGCCGAGCACGAAGGCCCAGCCTTGCCAGCGAGCGCGGCGGAGGCGCACAGCAAGGGGCAGGCCGATGGCAGCGCCGATGCCGTCCGCGGCGGCCAGCCAGCCCAGCTCCACCGGCCCGACAGCGAGCGTCTCCCTGGCTACCACCGGCAAGAGCTGGATGTACGGGAATGCCAACATGTTCATGATGATCGTGATCAGGAGAACGCCGCGCACCGGCGCCAGTCGGAGCACATGGCGGAGGCCCTCGACCAGCGTTGCCAGCATGCTCCCCATTGGCGCCGCACTTGGGCGTGCCGGTGGCCGCACCCACAGCAACGCAGCGAGCCCCCACAGGAACGACAGCGTGATCGTGGCGTAGGCTGCGCCCGGTCCGGCACGCTCGATCAGCCAGCCGGCGATGATCGGCCCGACGATCTTCGAGGCATTCATTGAGGCATTGTCGAGCACCATGGCTTGGAGGACCTGCGCGCGGCCGACCAGGTCGGCGGTGAACGAGCGCCGCGACGGCCAGTCAACGGCCCAGGAAAGCCCCATCACCAGCGACGCAGCGATGAGCTGCCAGACCGCCACGCGGCCAGTGAGCACGGCAAGGGTGACGCTGAGGCTCGTGACGACATTTACAACCTGCATGAGGCGCATCAGGCGCAGGCGGTCGGTGCGGTCGGCGATAACGCCGCTGAGCAGCCCCAGGGCGGGCAGTGCCAGGCTGCGACACAGGCCAACGAGCGCCACCGCCAGCGCCGAGCGGGTCAGCTCGAAGACCAGCCAGCCGGTGACGACGATCTCCATCCAGCGGGCCAGGTTCCAGCCGGTTGTGCCGGCCCACAGCGCCCGGAAGTCGGGCGAGGCCAGCGGAGCCAGCGCGCCGGGCCGTTCCCCGGTGCCACCCAGATGCATCTCAGCTCCCTCTCAGCCGCACTCGTCCGCATAGGCCTGGCGCAGGTTGGCCACGAAGCGTTCCGGGGCGGCCTGGCGCAGGCGCAGTACATCGTTGAGGTGCCGCTCCAGGTCGTCGGCCGGCGGGAACTTGCCGCCGGAGCCGGTAAGCGCCTGCCACACAGCGGCCTGGACCTCGAAGGCGCGCGCTTCAGCAGCGTAGCAGCCCTCAGGTGAACGGACATCCTCACCGGAGAAGACGTCCAGCACATGCCGGGCTTCGTGGGCCAGCAGCGCCGCCAGCGCCAGCGGCGAGGCGGTGCGATAGCGCTCGTTGACCACCACGCGGCGGCCGCGGGTGAAGAAGGCGGCTCCAAGCTGGCGAGGCAGGCTGCCGAAGGTGAGGCTGACACGATACCGGTCGAAGGCGTCGGCGAGCTCCACGTAGGCTGGCTCGCTCCTCAGGATGGCCTGTGCCCGCGCCAGGGGATCGGCCGGCAACGGCGCCGGCGGCGACTGGGGACGCAGGGCATCGGCCGGGATGAGCCCGGCTTCTTTGAGCAGGTCGCCGGCCAGCACGCGCACCACGGAGCCGGGCGCCGGCATGCCGGGCACAGTATCCAGCCAGAGTTGCAGGGCGACGCGCTGGAAGCGCTGGCTCACAAACGGTCCGAAGCGCTCCGGCAAGGACATGGGCAGGCCGTAGCGCTCGATGGCCGCGTCCTCGCTCCAGGGGCGCCCGGTGGCCGGGTCACGTAGGAAGTACGCCCGGATCTCCGGTTGAGTAAGCCAGGCCAGGCGGGCGGCGCGCGCTCGGCTGAAGTCCCCACCTGAGCCGTCGTCGGGAATAGGCCGGGGCACACCTTTCGCCTGATAGAGCCACTCGTCGAGCCCGGCTTGGTGGAGAAGTTCGAAGATGTTGGCCAGCACGGCAGCAGCCCGCTCGGGGCGCCATTGCAGGAGCGCGCCCTGGGTGGCCTGGTACACGAAGCCATCCGGTCCCACCCAGCGTCCCGACACCGGATAGCCCAGGACATCCACACCGCCCAGGCGCAGGAATTCGCTGTAGAAGGCGATCCCTCCGGTGTCCTCGAGAGCAAACCCACCGGCCTGCGTGTAGAAGCGTCCTCGCGCGATCTCGTAATCGGGCGCGTCGCTCTGTGCCTGCGCCATGGGCGGCACCGCAAGCGCGAGCAGCTGGGAGAGCACCACAAACAGATAGAAGGTGATCCAGCCGATGCGCCGGCCCGAAGGCGCGGCACCGCCTGGACCATCAGGCCATGCCGGTCGAGGGCCTGCTCCACGATGTGGTGGGGTCATCTCATGCCGGACTGCTGCCGCACACGCCACTCCTCGTACTCGCGCAGGATCTCCGGCTTCGGCGGGTAGACCAAGCTGATCGGCAGGCCCTCCTCGATCTTCATGCGCAGGAAGACCTCCCGACGCTCGGTCTCGATGCCCTCCTCAGCGACCTGCGCGGCGAGAGCCCGCGGGATGCATACCACAGCTTCATCGTCAGCCAGGATAACGTCGCCGGGGGCAACAAGCAGGCCAGCCAGTTGCACCGGTACGTCGACCTCCCAGGGCAGCATACGGGTCGTGTTCGCTCCCGGATGGCCGCGCCCGTCCCGCACAAACACCGGGTAGCGCATGGTGGCGATCACCGGGGCATCCCGTACCGTGCCATCCACGACGATACCGGCCGCGCCGCGACGGCGCACCCGTGCCGTGAGAATGTCGCCCAGCGACCCCGACTCCGTCTGGCCCATGGCGTCGATTACCAGGACGTCGCCTGGGCCGATGGATTCAATAGCCACGCGCTGAGGGTTCTGCTCACCGAGCGCCCGCAGCGCCGGCAGCAGATCCTCGCGCAGTGGCAGGTACTTCAGCGTACGGGCACGGCCAACTAGTTTCAGCCCGGGTGAGAGCGGCTGCAGCACATTTGTGGCCGGCCGCCGCAGGCCAAGCCGGTTCAGGATCGCCGTGGCCGTTGCCGTCGAAACTTCGCGTAGCTGTTCAAGGATAGTATCCGGCACGGGCGCACCGACCGTTGCCGCTTCGGTCATAGAGGCAGGCATAGACCATGCTCCTGAGTATCCATAGAGTATCCAATGTACGACCGCAAATGCGTCTTCGTTCTCGGCAGGTTGCACCAAGCGCGATCTAGCGCGCATGCACTGGTGTCTAGCATGGTAATGAACGCGGGCGGGCATGGCAAGTCCCGCGATGCGGGTGATACAGGCCATGCGGACGTGTGCTGGTCTATAATCACGGTATGAACGATCACGCGGCGAGCGCCCTCGAAGCCGACATTGCCCCTGCGGTAGAGTTTTTCCGGCGGGTGCTGCCTGAGCCGCCGGACTGGATCGTGGTGCTGGGCAGCGGGCTCGGGGAACTGGCAGATGACGTTGCTCAGGCTACGGTGGTGCCGTATCGGGAGATCCCGGGGTTCCCCCAGCCCCAGGTCGCCGGGCACGCCGGGCGCCTTGTGGCTGGCCGCATCGCCGGAGCCCGCGTCGCGGTCCTGCAGGGGCGCGCCCACTTCTACGAAGGCTACAGCATGGCCGAGATCACGCGCCCGGTGCGGGCGCTGGCGGCACTGGGAGCTCAGGCGCTGCTGGCGACCAACGCGGCCGGAGCCCTCAATCCGTCCTACCGGCCGGGCGACGTGATGATCCTGCGCGACCATATCTTCCTGCCCGGCCTGGCCGGACACAGCCCGCTGCGCGGGCCGGCACCGCCGGTAGGCCCGCGCTTCCTGCCGCTGGGTGATGCATACGACCCGGCGCTGATCCGGCTGGCGCAGGACGCAGCTGCGGCAGTGGGGCTACGCTGCCACACGGGGGTCTACGTCATGGTGGCCGGCCCAAGTTACGAGACCCCTGCGGAGGTGCGCTTCCTGCGCCTGATTGGGGGCGACGCGGTCGGCATGTCCACGATCCCGGAGGTGCTGGTGGCGCGTCAGCGGGGCCTGCGTGTGCTGGCTTATAGCCTGATCAGCAATGTGGCTCAGACCGAAGGGGCTCTGGTCTCACACGCCGAGGTGCTGGCCGCCGCGGCCGCTGCAGCGCCCCAGCTCCGCGCCATGACGCGCCTGGTGCTCGCTCGCGGACATATCCCTATCACTGCCTCTGCCTCGATCGGCGTGGAAAGTGAAGGTGTGCGCTGAACACGCTGGGGTTGCCTGGAAGAGGTAAGACGCCCCGCCCACCGGCCCCCTGGGCAGCGGTGGCTGTGGCCCTCGTGCTCGCGGCCGGGCTCCTCACCGGTCGGCTGGTATGGGGCCGCGGACATCCGGCCCAGGTGCCGGCACTCCCTGTGTCGGCGGGTCCGGCTGCTCCGAGCGCTGCCGCTCCGGCGCGCGTGCCGGGTCGTGCTGCCGAGCTGGTGCTCGAGCAGGCTACGCTCGCCCGCCTGCAGAGCAGCACGCTCCCTGAGCGGAACCTCGCGGACCTGACGCGGCGGCTGCGCTTGAGAGACCCTGCGGCAGAACAGGCCCCGCCGGCTCCGCCGCCGGCCGAGCCGCTGGGGACGCAGCGGCAATTCTGGCTCGCCGATCAGGACCGTAAGACCTACCTGAGCATCACCGCCACGCTCCGTCACGTGTCGCCCCACCTCCAGATGTTCGTCCAGAGCGATGTGCCGGCAGATGCCGCGGCCCTGGCCGCGTCGGCGCGGACTTTCGAGACGACGGTTCTCCCGGTGCTGCGCCGCTACCTTGGCGATCCATGGGCGGGCAGTGCTGAGGACGGGCCGCGCATCACGGTGCTCAACGCGCGCCTGCCCAACCGCTACATCGCCGGCTACTACTCGGAGTCAGACACCTACTCGCGCCTGGTCAACCCGTACAGCAACGAACGCGAGATGATTTACCTGAACACCGATGCGGTGCGGCCCGGCACACGCGCCTACGATGCCGTACTGGCCCACGAGTTCACTCATCTGCTGCACGGACGCCTGCAGCGTGGCCAGGAGGGCTGGTTCAGCGAGGGGCTGGCGATGCTGGGCTCCGAGATCGTCGGCTTTGACAACGCTGGCTTCCCGGCCCTATTTGCCGCCAATCCGGACACGCAGTTGAATGCCTGGTCCGATGATCCGGCGCAACGTGGACGCCACTACGGCGCGGCCTTGCGCTTTTTCCGGTATTACGTCCAGCGAGCCGGTGGCTACGCCGCACTGGCCGACTTGTTGGTGCCCGGCTTGCGAGGCGAGGCCGCCTTTGACCATGCCCTGGCCCTGCGCGGTTGGCAGAATGGCTTCGAGGAGCTCTTCCGCGACTGGGTGGTGGCGCTTTATCTTGATCCCCTTGGCGTGGCAGATCCGCGCTACCGCGCCGGAGGCGACAGTATACGCATGCGCGTGGAGGCTACGGTGGAGACGGCCCCCTACCGCCGCAGCGCCGCTCTTCCCCAGTTTGGGACGCACTACATTGAGTTGCGCCTGCCCGATGGAAGCTACCGTGTGACCTTCGCCGGGAACGAGCGGGTGAAGCTGATCGCTGCCGACCCGCCCAGCGGCCAGCACATGTACGTTGCCCGGCGCGGCGATGCCGCGAACCCGCGCATGACGCGGGTGCTCGACCTCAGCCGGGTCAATCGTGCGACGCTGCGCTTTAAGGTGTGGTATGACCTCGAGCGGGACTATGATTATGCCTATGTCACTATCTCGGATGATGGCGGTGCGACCTGGCAGACGCTGCCCGGACGCTACACGACGGATACGAACCCGAACGGAGCGAACTTGGGACACGGCTACACCGGCCGCAGCGGCGCCGCCTCCCTGCCACCATCCGCCCGTGCACGCGAGCTCCCGCCGGCCCAGTGGCTTGAGGAAGAGATCGATCTGACGCCGTTCGCCGGCAAGCAGGTGCTTCTGCGCTTCGAGGTGGTCACAGATGATGCGCTGAACCTCGAAGGCTTCGCCATCGATGACATCAGCGTGTCGGAGATTGGCTACCAGGACGATGCTGAGACCGAGCGTGGCTGGCGGTACGAAGGCTTCGTGCGCGCTGCCAATGCATTGCCCCAGCGCTTCATTGTCCAGCTCATCCGCTTGGGCAGCGGCGCAGAACCGTTTACCGTAGAGCAGCTTGATCTCGATCGTGCCCAGCAAGGGAGTTTCACGCTGGCTATTGGGAACGGGGCAGCGCGGAGCGCGGTGCTAGTGATTTCTGCGGCGACCCGCTACACGACCCAGCCCGCCGGCTATACCCTCACCGTCGAGCCGGCCATGTAAGCGACGAGCAGGTGCCGGCTGCAGGGTTTTCAGGATTTTTTCACGTTTTCCTGCTACGCTGGAGAACATGCGAGCAGGGGCGCCGAATGCATGGAATTCCTCGGGTCACCGCGGCCCGGCATGTCGGTTTCTGCTCCTCCTCATGCCCCTGCTCTGGCTTTTCCTTGGCACGGCGTGCCGGCTCCACCTCCCGCAGGAGCCCGTGAATGCCCCGGATGTGGACGCAGCGCATGCCGCCGCACCGGTAAGGGCAGCGGTGCAGGAAGCGCCCGTGCCGGAGGCGCCGGCTATATCTCCTCCGGTGGCTCCGCAGCTGGCAGTGCCGGTGCTCGTGAAGCTCACCGAGAGCGGTTGCTGCACACAGCCCTTCTTCTCCGCCGACGGGAACTATGTTTTGTACTACGACCAGCCGCCCGGCGGCCCCGGCGGTACCTGGGGGGTGGACGTACGCACCGGCCAGGTTGCCCTGTGGAGCCCTCTCTGGGGAGCGCACTCGCTCAACCGCCAGTATCTCACTATTCCCCGGCCACAGGCTCGTGTGACGGAGGTGTACCATCTGCCTTCCGGACGGAGCTGGACGTTGGCGACGACGAATACCCTGGTCTTCTCGCCGGATGGCACGCTCGTCGCATACGCCGCCACGACACCGTCTGCCCCGCCGGGCCAGCAGCCGCCGTTTCGGCTCACCAGCATCTGGATCGCCGGCGCCGACGGGCAGTATGCCCGCCAGGTACCGCTTCCCATCAACGGCTCGGTGGTCACCTGGCTGCCGGACAACCAGCGACTGATCCTGAGTGGGCGGCGCACGCAGCAAGAGGACCCGGCGCTCTGGCGCTATGACCTGCGGGATGGCTCACTTACCCTGCTCCATCGAGCGCGCCGGCTCACCGGCTTCCTGCCCTCGCCGGACGGCGCCTGGGTCGTGTATATGGCGGCATGGCAGCCGGACAGCGCTGAGAACGGCCTGTGGGTGCTCAACACGGATAGTGGGCAGCGCCGCAAGCTCGACCTGGTTGGTGGCTACCGCTGGAGCGAGGATAACCGCCTCTTTGTCATCCCGGTGCGGGCGACGGCCGAGGACAGCCACGAGGTGTGGGTGGTGGATCCGGTCACCGGCGGGCGGGTCCGGCTGACCGATCCGGCACAGACGCGCTTTCGCATCGCCAACTACGACTGGGCGCTCTCGCCGGATGGCAGCAAGATTGCCTTTGTCTCCGCCGATGACCGCTCGATCTGGCTGTTGACGTTGCCCCCGGCGGAAGCCGGCGATCCGACAGCCACGCCCCCGGTGCCCCAGTTCCCAGAGCCGCGGACCAAACCTTACCGGCTGCCCTTTGCCACGTTGCCCGGGCCGTCCACGTGGTATGTGATCCAGTGGTATGGGGTGACGACCGGCGGCTATCGGGGCCGGAACACGACCTACAGCCAGGGGCAGGGCATCCACTTTGGGATCGACCTGTCGGCGCCGTGCGGGACGCCGGTGGTCGCCATTGCGCCGGGGCGGGTGCTGGCGATCGACGGCCCGTACGGCTCGCCGCCGCACAACGTGGTCCTGCTCCTGGACGACGGCAACCAGGTAGTCTACGGCCATCTTCTCGAGCGTTCGCACTTTGTCCAGGTGGGGCAGCGCGTGCAACCGGGCGATGTGGTCGGCCTGAGCGGAGACTCCACGGGCCGCCCCACCTGCGATGGCAACCCACACCTGCATCTGGAGATCCGCAAGGGCGGCCGTGCCATCGCCACCAATCCGATCCTGTACATCGAGGGCAACTGGGACGACTACAGCCTTGGCCTCTACCCCGGCCCGCGCTTCGAACGTGATCTCGATACCCCGCGCCGCTGGCAGTTCATGGATGACCAGCCGGACATCCGCTTCGGGGGCCCCATCATCACCAACTTCGCCCGTCCCTGGCCACCGTAACATGGTGAAGGGTTGCCGACGTCGACGTGCTCCCTGATGCCGCCGCGAGAGCGGGAGGGCGCAGCACGCCCTCTGGAAGGGCGTTGTGCCGATACCGTTTGGAGGGGCACGGCATGCCGTGCCCCGACACCGGGCGGGGCACCGCGTCCGGGAGGGGCGCAGCACGCTGCGCCCCTACAATTCTGTCTACGGCATCGATGAACGATGGCCGGACCGGCACCGGTCCGCCAGGAGGGGCAGCCGATGGAGGCGCACTGTCAACAGGGACATGACCCAACGCCGGGAGGGGCGCAGCACGCTGCGCCCCTACATCCCTACAATGTGTCTACCTGTAGACACCGGCCGCACCCGGCCGTGTCCTCTAACCCGGAAATCGGACCGGCATTGGCGTACACGCCGCCAGGCGCGTACAATGACGCCGTGCTGCGTACCAAGGCAGCAGCTTGGGCAAAGCACACAGGCTATGAGCTATCCCCCACTACGCTCAGGAGCAGGACACGCGTATGGCACTGACGATCGATCTCTCCGGAAAAGTCGCCGTTGTCACCGGGGCCGGCACCGGCATCGGTGCCGGCATCGCCGAGGCTATGGCCGAGGCAGGAGCCGCGGTGGTTATTTCATATTACAGTAGCGAGCAGGGCGCTCGTGCCCTGGCAGAGAAACTCTCAGCGGCAGGGCATCAGGTGCTGGTGCACCGCTGCGACGTCTCAAAACTGGACGACATCGACGCCCTGATCCAGGCCACGGTGGACCGCTTCGGCGGCGTCGATATTATGGTAAACAACTCGGGCATTACGGATCCGCACCCGCCGCTGGAGCTGACCGAGGAAGAGTGGGATCGTACGCTTGATATTAATCTCAAAGGCTTGTTCTTCTGCTCGCAGCGAGCCGCCCGTAACATGATCGCCCGCGGCGTGGCAGGCTCGATCATTAACCTAAGCTCGGTGCACGGGCTGCGGGTGTACCCGAACTGCAGCCATTACGCGGCGAGCAAGGCCGGCATCAACCACCTCACGCGCTCGTTGGCGGTGCATTTCGCTCCCTATAAGATCCGTGTGAACGCCATTGCCCCGGGTGCAGTCGAGGTGGAGCGCTATTTCCGCACCATGCCGCATTACAACCGCGAGGAGTGGGAAAAGCGCATTCCGCTCGGGCGCGTGGGCTTCCCATCGGATATTGCTCCGCTGGCGGTCTTCCTGGCCTCAGACTATGCGAGCTGGCTCACCGGACAGGTGATCTACGTGGATGGTGGTAGCACGCTCTGAGTGAGGACCGGCCGGGGGCAGGACAATGATCCTCGATGCATTCCGTCTGAACGGGCAGGTGGCACTGGTGACCGGCGTCGGCAGCGGCATCGGCCAGGCGATCACGCTGGCGCTGGCCGAAGCCGGAGCCGACATTGTGGGGATTTATCGCTCGCATGTCGAGGAGACCCAGGTACGGGTTGAGGCGCTGGGCCGGCGTTTCGTGCCGCTGCGCGCTGACCTGGCTACCGCCGATGCCGCCGACTGCCGCGAGCTAGTAGAGCAGGCGTGCAGCGCGCTCGGCCGCCTGGACATTCTCGTGTATAACGCCGGGCAGGTCTATCGTGGTCCGGTGCTGGAGGTGCCCGAGGAGGCCTGGGAGCGCATCTTGCGTGTGAACCTGACCAGCGCGTTCTTCATGTGCCAGGCTGCGGCTCAGCACTTCTTGACCGAGGCGCATACCGAGCTCCGCCGTCGGGAAGGGCACGCCAGTCGGGGGAAGATCTTGGTCACAGCGTCGATGATGTCGTTTCAGGGAGGGGTGCGCGTGGCACCCTATACGGCGAGCAAGAGCGGGCTGGCCGGGATGGTGCGCGCCATGGCCAACGAGCTGGCGCCGCTCGGTATTCACATCAATGCTATCGCCCCAGGGTATATTCAGACGCCGCTTACCGAGGCACTGTGGCAGGACCCTGAGCGCTACCGCGCCATCCTCGAACGCATCCCGGCTGGACGCTGGGGCAAGCCAGACGACCTGAAAGGCGCGGCGGTCTTCCTGGCCTCCGCGGCCTCGGATTATTGTCACGGCACGATCCTGGCCGTGGACGGTGGCTGGCTGTGCCGCTGAGCGCGCCGTCCACGGCCCTGTGCCCTTAGGGATCGATGGCGTGGATCGGGGTAACCCGCGCCCCCGGCGGGAGAGGCACGAGGCCGGAGAGCAGCGGATCGTTGGTCTCCCGCATCCAGCGCTCCAGGCGGGCGCGCATATCCTCGAGGACGGGCCGGGAGGTTGGGTCGTCCGCCAGGTTGCGCTGCTCCAGCGGGTCTTCGGCAAGATCAAAGAGCATCTCGCGCGGGCGCGGCCGGTCAAAGGCACCGCGGGCGAGCAGCAACGTCTTGGTCGGGCCCGGATCAACGTTCGGCGGGTGCCAGAACGGCCGCGGCTCGTAGCTGCGGATGTACTTGTAGCGCTCGGTGCGCACCCCCCGCATGGGGTCATAGGCGGCATGGTAGGTGAGCTCGACGAAGAGCTGCTCGTGCAGCCGCTCGACCTCCCCGCGCACCAGCGGGAGCAGGCTGGCGCCCTGCACGCCCGGCGGCACCGGCACGCCACAGAGCTCCAGCAGCGCCGGCATGATGTCGGCATTCGAGACCATGGCATCGATTATTTTGCCTCTGGTGAAGCCGCCGGGGCCGCGTGCCATGAGGGCGATCTCAATGCCGGGATCGAAGAGGGTCGCCTTCGCGCCGGGGAAAGCGATGCCGTGGTCGGTGGTGTAGAGCATGAGCGTGCGCTCGGCCAGGCCGGTGCGATCAAGTGCATCCAGGATCTGGCCGATGCTGGCATCGACGCGCCGCACCAAGACGTTCAGCGCGGCGACGTCGCGGCGGATCTCCGGCTCGTCGGGCAGGTACGGCAGCGGTTGCACGCTCTCCGGCGGATCATTGCAGGGCGGGAACGGCCGGTGGGTTTCGGAGAAGCCGGCCATGGCGAAGAAGGGTGGCCCGGCGGTGTGCGCCTGCTGCTCCAGGAAGTCAACCAGGCGTGGGGTCACGTTCAGGCAGGAGTGCGGCCGCTCGCCCTCGCCGCGGATGACGTGCTGGTAGCCGAGCTCGTGCGGGTCCGGCGCCTCGTGCTGGAACCCGAAGAGGTACGTGCGGTAGCCCGCCGAGGCGAGCAGGGCCGGCAGCAGCGGCACGCCCGGGGCGAGCCGAAAGCCGCGGTGGGTCAGCCCGATTAGGCCATGGCTGTGCGGCACACGCCCCGACAGCAAGCTGGCGCGGCTGGGGCTGCACTGCGGCGCCGTGCAAAAGGCCTGCCGGAACAGTACTCCTTCTCGGGCCAGCCGATCCAGGTTCGGCGTGGCCACCCCGCGCCCGTATGTGCCCAGGTGCCTGCCCGTGTCATGGGTGATCACGATCAGGATATTTGGCCGCTCGGCAACTGCCATGTGAGACTGCACCTCCCAGCACCATGGAGAAGCCTTGTGCTGTCACAGGGTAGCACAGGCTGCGGGCAGATGTCACCAGGCGAGCGGCTCGGCGGGGATCAGGCAGGGGAAACCAAGAGTGGCGCCGGGTTCCACGCTGCCCCGACTAGGGAGTAGTGCTCTGCCGGGGCGTGGACAGGCACCTATAGGAGTACAAGGGAAGGACAAGAGCGCAGGCGCGCTACACCTGGCCGACCGTCCGTGGTGCCAGGTCCGGGGCGTTCTCGTCCTCGAGGGCAAAGGCCGCGTGCAACGCCCGCACGGCACGCTCGACTTCTGATTCTTTGATCAGGCAGGTGATGCGGATCTCGCTCGTGGTAATGGAGATGATATTGATGTTTTGGTCGGCCAGGGTCTTGAACATCCGTCCGGCATAGCCGGGCGTAGTCTGAATGCCTGCGCCGACGATACTCACCTTGGCCAGATCGGCGTCGTAGGTGACCTCAGTTGCCCCAAGCTCGCGAGCGATCGGCTCGATCGTGCGCAGCGCCTTCCGCAGGTCGTTGCGCGATACCGTGAACGAAAGGTCCGTGACGCCGTGATGAGAGACGTTCTGTACGATCACATCCACGTTGATCGCGGCGTCGCCCAGCGGCTGAAAGAGTGCCGCAGCGATGCCCGGGCGATCGGGCACGTCGACAATCGTGATCCGTGCGACATCGGTATCGTGGGCAATACCGCGTACTTTCTTGCGGTTCTCCATGGCGTCCTCATCCTGAATGATGGTGCCGGGGTTCTCGTTGAAGCTGGAGCGCACGACCACCGGCATATGGTAGACCCCGGCCAGCTCAACGGCGCGGGGGTGCATCACGCGGGCACCCAGCTTGGCCAACTCCAGCATTTCCTCGTAGGAAATGCTGCGGAGTTTGCGCGCCTCTGGCACCACTCGTGGGTCGGCGGTAAAAATGCCGTCCACATCAGTGTAGATCTCACACCGATCGGCCTGGATACCGATCGCGACAGCGACAGCCGTGGTATCGGAGCCGCCCCGACCGAGCGTGGTGATATCGAGGTCCTCGGTGATGCCCTGGAAGCCGGCGACGATGACGATCCTGCCCCGTTCGAGCTCACGCAGGATGCGCTCGGGCTCCACGCGGGTAATGAGAGCCTTGCTGAAGGTAGCATTGGTACGGATGCCGGCCTGGAAGCCGGTGAGGGCAATGGCATCACGGCCGAGCGCGCGCAGGGCCATGGCCATGAGCGTGCAGGAGACGATCTCGCCGGTCGACAGCAGCAGATCGAGCTCGCGCTCGGAGGGCTCATCGGTGATCTGGCGGGCCAGCGCGATCAATTCGTCGGTCGTATCCCCCATAGCGGAGACCACAGCGACGACGCGATGGCCCTGGTCAGCAGTTGCGGCGATACGGCGGGCCACGGCCTTGATGCGCTCGGCGCTGCCCACAGAGGTCCCGCCGTATTTCTGGACGATTAATGCCACAGACGCACCACTCGTTGTGCCGTATTCGTCACTCGTTCATCGCTTGTCCCGCCATCCGGCCGGGAGTGAGCGCCCGTCGCCGGCGGCAGGTGCACAGGAATGCCCCGATACAACCTGTATCGGGCAGATACAAGAAGACCTCCTGTCAGAGAGCAGGAGGTCTCAGCACGTCACTCCAGACCCCAGCCGGAGAGCGGATACCTGGAGGCGACGGGCGGATTCGAACCGCCGGTTGGGGTTTTGCAGACCCCTGCCTTGCCACTTGGCCACGTCGCCGCAGCCTGCCGATAAGAAAGGCCGCCTCGATCAGCGGCCTCGGCGGGAGCGGAAGACGAGATTCGAACTCGCGACCTTCTCCTTGGCAAGGAGACGCGCTACCACTGCGCCACTTCCGCACACGGCACGCTAGACGGATCCTCCGCCAGCACACCGAATTCTAGCACCGCTGCGGCGGGGGTGTCAAGCCGTTAGATGAGCGCCGGGCTGAGCCGGCCGGTGCCCTCAGCGCGTCCAGCTGCGCAGGCGTATTTACCCACACAACGCCAGGTACACCTTCCGAATGGCTGTGACAACGTCTGCGATGTCCTGGTCGGTGTACAGGGGGTTCACCCCGACAACAACGGTGCGCGCCAGCAGGTCCTCGCTGCGGGGGCACATTCCCATGGCGTACTCGATGCGGGGCCCGCGCGCCAGGTAGAGCGGATCGGTGAAGGGCCGTCCGGTGGATGAAATGGTGCGCTGGTGCAGGATAGCGGGGTTGGCATACACCGGCCGGCCGCGGTACACCTTGCGCGCCGGCACGCCCTCGGCACTGATCGCCTGAGCTACGCGTGTGGCGAGGTCACCGTCTGGCAGCATGAAGCCAACAGCTCCCGGCACCTCACCCTCGGGATCAGGCACCGAGCGGAGCACAATGCCGGGCAGATCGCGGATGCCGGCCAGGATGGCGTCGCGCACGCGCCGGCAACCCGCCACGATCTCAGGCAGCCGGCGGAGCTGCACTCCCAGGATCGCCCCGGCGATCTCGCCCATGCGCAGGTTCTCGCCCAGGATCGGCTCCCCCGGGCGCTCGCGCTCGCCCCCGGAGCCGAGGGTGAACTGCCCGCCCTGATCCTGGTACATGCAGGCGCGCTGAAAGAGGATCTCGTCGTTGGTGATCACCGCGCCACCCTCTCCGGCGGTGATGTTCTTCTCAAGCTGGAAGCTGAACGCGCCTGCGTCGCCCCACAGTCCGACCGAGCGCCCATGATAGCTTGCCCCGCACGCCTGGGCACAGTCCTCCAGCACCTTCAGCCCGTGCTGCCGGGCCACCGCGCAGATCCGATCCATGGCGCAGGCCGCGCCCATCAGGTGTACCGGCATGATCGCCTTCGTGCGTGGCCCGATGCGCGTCTCTAGGTCCTGCGGATCCAGCGTAAAGCTTGCATCGACCTCGGCAAACACCGGCACCGCCCCCTGGGCGACGACGGCGTTCACGCTGGCAATGAAAGTGACGGCGGGAACGATCACCTCATCGCCCGGGCCGACGTCCAGCGCAGCCAGTCCGGTGCGCAGCGCTGCCGTGCCCGAGGATACCGCCACACAGTAGCGGGCTCCCAGGAAGGTAGCGAACGCCTGCTCGAACTGTGCGACCTTCCGCAACAGGTTAGGTCCGTAGTACCGAAAGAGCGAGCGGGCCTCGAGCACCTCCAGGACTGCCTGTTTCTCCTCCTCACCGATCAGCGCGGCGCCGCGGTACTGCGGCAGCGGCGCCGTGCGTACCGGCGGTCCGCCATCGATGGCGAGCTTGTGCGCTGCAGTAACCATTGTCGCGCTCCTTCAGAGCCGGATGCCTCGGCTCTTCTTTCTGCCGACACGCCTGGCTTGCCGCGCCGGGGCTCCCGGCCGACGCCACGAAGCAGGCGCCCCCCCATTATTGGGGACGCCACAGAGGGGTGCAAGCGGCACCAGGCAGCGACGTGCAGCATGGTCCCTGTCATATGGTAGTATGCAGAAGCACAGCAGGCCGTACCTGCGCGATGTGCTGAGGCCAGAGGACTATCACGCCCGCATCGCAGATGCTTGACTTGTCGTTTTCGCAGCGGGCGCGCGCCGTCGCGTGGGAGCTGCCCCGCCGACTGCTCGCCCGCAAATTTGCCCGTGATGTGCTGGTGCTGCAGGCCGGCACGCTGGTGCGCCTTGCCCTGGTGATGGGCAGCACGGCGCTGCTGGCGCGCGTGCTCGGGCCGGAGGGCCTAGGCCGCTACAACCTGGTGCTGGCCTTCTTCACTACCATCAACCTCTTCGGGAACCTCAGTGTCGGACAGGCCGTGCTCACCCGCCTGGCCGCTGCCCGTGCCGCCGGCGATCGGGAGGAGATGCTGGCCTTAATGGCCTACTACATCAAAATGTCCCTCCTGGTCGGTGCAGTGCTGACGGGCGGGGCGTGGCTGCTGGCACCGGAGCTGGCGCAGCGGCTGGGCTATGACGCCGAGGTGGGGCGCCTGGCGCGCCTGCTCTTCCTGGTCACCCCGTGCGGTATGCTCTACGGACTGGCTACCACGGTGGCGCAGAGCGCCCGTGATATGAAGGGCCTGGCCCTGCTGGAGACGCTCTCCGTGCTCTTCGGTGCAGTCTGTATGGTCGCGGGCGCGTGGCTGGCCGGGCTGGGCGGGGTGATTGCCGGCTCTATGGCCGGCACTGCGCTCTCAGCCCTGGCCGGCTGGCTGCACTATCGCCTGGCGGCCAGGCCGGCTGGCTACCCGCCCGAGCATGCGGTGGCGTGGCTGGTTCCCCGAGTGCCGCTGCGGCGATTCCTGCGCTTCTCCGCCCTGGTGACCCTGGACAAGAACATGGCCACTATGTTCTCACAGACGCCGACGCTCTTCCTCGGCCGGCTGGCCGGAGATGCGGAGACTGCCTTCTTCGGCGTCGCCGCAAACGTCTTCCGGCTGCCCGAGTTGATTCAGGCGTCGATCGCCCGCAACCTGATGGTCAAGCTCTCCGAGCAGCAGGGCCGCGGGGAGATCGCCGCCCTGCGACGCACCTTCTGGCTGGTGACCTTCGGCGCCGGAGCGATCTCCATCGTGACGACGGCCGCGTTTGTGCTCGTGGCGCCCTGGCTGGTGGAGTGGCTGTACGGCCGCGAGTTCCGAGCGGCCCTGCCAGCCGTCTATATGTATGCCGGCCACATGGCTGTGCTGGGCTTCGCTACCGGCATCAGCTCGATCTTTCAGATCCAGGATCGCGTGGGGGTGAACATCCTGATCAAGCTGGGGCTGTACCTGTTTGTCGTGCCGCTCGGCTGGTGGCTGGTAGCCACCTATCGCAGCGCCGGGGCGGCGGCGTACGTCTGGGCGGCCGACCTGAGCTATATCCCCTATGCCCTGGTGCTACTGTCGGACTGGTTCTGGCGCGCGCCGCGGTCGCGGCGGGTCTCGCACGGGTAAGCACGGGGAATGCCATGCGTGTGCTGGTCTTGAACGATACGTATCCACCGCATAACCAGGGAGGCGCCGGCGTAGTGGCGTACCGGCTCTCACGGGAGCTGGTGCGCCGCGGCCACCAGGTGCGCGTGCTCACGACCGTGACCGAGCGCTGCCACGCCGGTCTGGCCGTCGAGGAGGGCGTCGAAGTACACCGCATCGTTGCCTCGTTCCCCGACCGATACGCGGTCTACCTGGGACTGTGGTATCCCCCGGCCGCGGCGGCGGTGCGTCATGCGGCGCAGCAGTTCCGGCCCGACATCGTGCACGCGCACAACGTGCACAGCCGGCTGTCGTTCCATAGCCTGCAGGCGGCCCGCACGACCGGCGCGCCGGTCGTGCAGACGGTGCACGACTATCTCTTTTTCTGTCCGAGCCGCTTCACCTGTTCAGGCGGGCGCGTGGACTACTGCGCTGTGCCGCGCACCTGCCCGAAGTGCCGGCGCCTCTACTGGAGGAACCCCCTGCGCACCCGTATTATTCGGTGGTATGTGCGGCGGAACGTGGCTCGCCTGCTAGCGATCAGCCACGCCCAGCGCACGCTGCTACACTACAACGGCTTCGGCGGCGCGACGGTGGTTTACAACGGCGTCGATCCGGCCGAGTGCACCATCTCCCCCGAGCAGATCGCCGCCTTTCGTCGGGCGCACGCCCTGGAGGGTCGGCCGGTGGTGCTGTTCGGCGGGCGGATCAGCATTGCCAAGGGGGGCGACCAGATGATCGAGATCATGCGGCTGGTGCGCGCCCGCACTGCGAACGCGGTGCTGCTGGCCGTGGGCGATAACCAGCATTACCTGCCGCAGTGGCGGCGCGCCCTGGAGGCAGCCGGCCTGGCTGAAAGCACCCGTCTTCTTGGCTGGATCAGCGGGGAGACACTGCGGGCAGCGTACGGCGCCTGCGACGTATGTGTCACACCCTCGATCTATCCCGACCCCTTCAATCTGATCAACATTGAGGCGATGGCATTCGGCAAGCCGGTGGTGGGCACCTGCTTCGGCGGGACGCCGGAGATCGTGGTTGACGGCGAGACCGGCTACATCGCCAATCCGCTCGATCCCGAGGGCTATGCCGAGCGGCTAGTACGGTTGCTGGAGGACCCGGCGCTGCGGGCGCGCTTGGGCGAGGCGGGGCGCCGCCGTGTCGAGGAGCGCTTCTCACTGGCGCGGCAGGCTGAGGAGGTGGAACAAGTCTACCGTTCCGTGCTGAGCTCGCACACGGACCGGTAGCCCGGTAGGGGCACGGCATGCTGTACCCGTAGGTCTGTAGGGGCGCACGGCCGTGCGCCCCTACACCTACACCCGACCTGGGCATCTGGCCTGGCCTTATTCGGCACCGTGGTCTGCCCTACCCGTCGGGGCACGGCGTGCTGTGCCCCTATGGGCTCTTGTCTAGCAGGCAAGCGGGCTCATGCGTTGGGCAGGGCGCGCAGGGCAGCAAGCGCGTCGTCGAACGTCTTCACCGGGATGACCGTGATGCGCCGCGCCGCCTTGCGCGCTTCTTCATAGTTCTCGGCCGGGACCAGGAAGTAGGCAGCGCCCTTGTGCTCCGCGCCATACACTTTCTGCGCGACGCTGCCGACACCTTCGATCTTGCCATCAAGCGTCAGGGCGCCTGTGCCGGCGATGCTCTGGCCGTGAGTGATGTCTTCGGGCACCAGCGCATCGTAGATTGCCAGCGCAAACATCAACCCAGCCGACGGCCCTCCCAGCTCGCGGGTGGTGATCTGCGCAGACACCGGCAGCGCACTGGGATTCACCTGGGTCATGACCGACACGCCAAGGAAGGCGCGGCCGCTGTCGTCGGGTGCGGCGCCGACGGTCACCATCAGGTTGGTGTACTCGCCTGAGCGCAGGACAGAGAGGTGGATGGTCTCGCCGGGACGGCGGCTGCGCACCGCCTGCGCCAGCTCACTTGCGGTCGAGACCGGCTGTCCCTCGAGCGCCGTAATGATATCTCCCGGCTGGAGGACCCCCTCAGCGGCGGTGCCCGTGCGCACCTGCTCCACGCGAGCACCTTGAAGCGCCGGCTGCACATCGTATCCGGCGGCACGCAGTGCCACGACGAGCGCCGTGCTTTTACTTTCGCTCATCATGGTATCAAGCACGGCGCGGTATTCGCGCTCGGACATATTGGGCGGGCGTGCCTGCTCGCGCGGCACCAGCGCGGCATCGGGGTTCAGCTTGCCCAGGAGCCACAAGGTCGCGCTGGCGGGAATAGTGCGCACGCTGGTCAGGTAGAGGTGTCCCCGAGAGGGGTATTTGCCCTGGGAGGATGACACGGTCACCAGGGCCGTCGTATCGAGGACGCTGCCGGGCGTCACCAGGACAAAGGGGGTCGGCACAAGCGCGCCAATACCGGCGAGCGCGGCCAGCAGCAGGATGGTCACCAGCGCAGCGAGAACGCCGCGCCCGAGCTCATCACGCCGGCCGGAGCGCCCGTGTTTCAATAGGTTCCGGGGGACTGCAGGAGCCATCGGGCCAGCATGGGGCACTAGAGGAGGCGTGCTTACCTCCTCGCTTCATTGTATCACGCTCTCATTCCCTGGACGGTGGAGTGCGCCCGGCTAAGAAACGGCCGCCGTGCCGCCCAGGACATCTCGGCGTCGCTCATGGCAGCGGCTCCCCGGCGGGCCGGGCGCCGGCCTGCTCCTCGGCCACAAAGTCGCCGCTCTTGCCGCCGCGCTTCTCGATCAGACGGATGTTGCCGATGCGCATGGTCTTATCCACCGCCTTGCACATGTCATAGATCGTCAGCGCGGCCACCGCCACCGCCGTCAGCGCCTCCATTTCGACGCCGGTCTTCCCGACCGTTGTAACAGTCGCAGTGATCACGATGGCGTGGCGGTCCTCATCGAACTCAAAGCGCACCGCCGCCCCGGTCAAGGGCAACGGATGGCACATCGGGATCAGCTCCCAGGTGCGCTTGGCCGCCATGATGCCGGCGACCTGCGCCACGCCGAGCACGTCGCCCTTGGCCAGCCCGGGCGTGCCATCCGCACCGGCGGCCGAGGTCCCCTCAGCCTGGGCACGCACCAGCGCAAAGGTGTGGGGCTGCAGGAGAATCTCGCCGCGCGCCACTGCCTGCCGCACCGTATCGGGCTTCTCCGTAACCTCGACCATGCGTGCGCGGCCGGACGGATCAAAGTGGGTGAACCCAGACGTAGCGTTCTGTGACACAGGAACTGCTCCGCGGCCCGGCGGCTATGCACTGCTCCGGCGCAGGAACTCCGCGATCTGGTCGTCGATGGCGCGGCATCCCTCGCGCGCCGGCACCTTGCCGTCGTAAATATTATTCAGCTGGACGCCGTACACTTGATTGTACGTCTCGAGCATGAACGGCGCCTTAGGCAGGGCACGCAGCACGTCCAGCATATTCACCAGCACTCTGCGATTCGCCGGCGGCGTCTGGAGCTGCATGTACTCCGTCGCCGCCAGCCCCTTGTGGGGCGGCAGCGCCCACTGCGCCCGGGTGTACGGTCGCAGGCCATCGGGGCTCACCTGGTAGCGCAGCAGGTGCCAGGCCTCGTCCACCTGCTTGCTGCCGCTGGCAATGCCCTGCCCGGCCGAGCCGGCAAAGTTGATCAGCCCCCGCGGGCCGCGCGGCAGTGGAGCAGCGTCCCACTCGAACGCCTGGATCGCCGCCAGCATGCCCGGCACACCAGACACCGTGCTCACGTACATGGCCGCGATCCCGTTAAAGAAGGCGTTCCCCGACGGCAGCGGATCGTCCGGAGTCGGGGCGACGCGATGGCGCAGGGCCCAGTTCGCCCGCCACTCCACCGCCTCTACCACCGGTGGCGTAGCCATCGTGCTGCGCCTGGGGTCCTGCTCGTCATCGAAGATTTGCCCGCCATTCATCCAGATGTAGGGCATCGTATTGTTCAAGTCTGTCCGTACCGGCCACACGCCCCACACCTCGACCTCGCCGCCGCGTCTGGCCGTCAGTCGCTGCGCGGTATCGAGAAACTGCTCCCAGGTCCAGGTGTCGGCCGGGAATGGCACACCGGCGCGCTGGAAGAGCTGCTTGTTGTAAAACACCACGCCGAAGTTCACGATCTCCGGCAGGGCGTATTGCTTGCCCTTATAGGCGAAGGCATCCAGCGCCGCCGGCGCGTAGTCGCCCGACGGGAACCGCTCCTTTGCCATCAGGCTGTTGAGCTCCAGGTAGAGGTTACGCAGGGCCAGGTTGGGCACCCAGATGGGGCTGGACATGAACAGGTCGAGCTGGCTTCCGCCGGCGATCATCACCTGCACTTTATCGAAGTGCTCGTTCAGGCCGCCGGTATTGTGGATCCGTTCAATGGTCACGTGCGGATTCAGTTGCTGGTAGGCCGTCATCGCCTGCTCGCGCACGCGCACCTGCTCGTCGCTGCCCCAGTACGCCCACACCAGCGTCACCGGCCGGCGCGCGGCCGGCTGCTGCCGCTCGCCCATGCGGCAGGCCGCGAGTGCCCCGGCAGCGATCATTCCCAGCCCGCCCATGAGCTGCCGGCGCGTGACAGCCGCACCGCGCCTTGCCTTCTCGATCGTCGCGTTCCCCACCGTGCACATCGCTTGCCTCCGGTTATTCTAGCCCGGCGCCGGCTTGGACCGTCCGGGCGAACGGCCCTGGTACGGATCAGCGCGCTGCCTAGCGCATCAGCTCCTCGGCCCGCGCTTTCCATTTGTAATAGTTTGGCGAGAGCATCAGCGCGCCCTCCGGCTGCGGGACCAGCTCATCGCCGCGGCCGCGTGGATCACCCCGGCGGCTGTTGATCCGAGCAAGCTGCACCCGCCAGTAGCGAATACGCTCCTGATAATAGCCCGGATCATTTGACAGGTCGTGCAGCTCCTGGGGGTCATGCACCAGATCGAAGAACTGCTCCCGGCCGGTGTGATGGAACCAGATGTATTTCTCGCGGCCGTCGGTAATATACTGCATCCCCCATTCTTTGCCGTAGCAGACCGTATGCTCACCTTGGATGAACTCGCGCCAGCCCTCGATCTGGCCACGGACCAGGCGCAGCACGCTCATGCCATCCACCGACGGCGGGATCTCTACCCCGGCGGCGTCGAGCAGCGTGGGCATCACATCGCGCAGCTCCACCGGCTGATCGAACACCTGCCCGCGGGGGAGGTCCCAGTGCTCGGGGTAGGCGATAATGAAGGGCACTCGCGCCGATCCCTCGTAGGCGACGGTCTTGCGCCAGTGGTAATGATCGCCCAGCATGTCCCCGTGGTCGGACGTGAAGAGGATGAACGTATTGCGATACTCTGCCGGGTCCCAGCGTTGTAGCTCGTAGAGCACGCGGCCGATCTGGTGATCGATAAACGTGATGCTGCCATAATAGGCCGCGCGAGCACGGCGCACCTCGGTATCCGAGCGATGGGTGCGGGCCGCGTTCACATCGGGGTCGAGGCGGTCGAACTGTCGCGCCCAGTCACCGATGGGTGGCATCGGAATGTTCGGGTTATTGATGTACATGTCGTAGTAGACCTGCGGCGGGTCGTATGGCGAGTGCGGGCGCGCGAAGGAGAGCCACAGGAAGAAGGGTTTGGTGGGATCGCGCTTTTGAATGAACTTGATCGCCTCGGTGGCGGTCCACCAGGTGGGATGCAGATGCTCCGGCAGGTGGCTGGGGCGAGCCATCCAGCTGTTCCAGTCGATGCTGTGGTCGCGCGTACCGTACGGGCCGGTCTTGTGTTCCTCAAACCACTCGTCGTAGTCGCTCACGAACTTGCCGTAGCGCCGCCCTTCCTCGTCCAGCACCATGTGGTGGAAGCCATAGAGCCGGCGCTGCGGGAAGAAGTGCATCTTCCCCACGGCATACGTATGGTAGCCGGCTTTGGCCAGCTCGCCCGGCAGCGTGGCCGGGAACTCCAGCGCATCGCTGCCGGTCATAGTCAGGCGGCCGTGGTTCCACTGGTCCATGCCGGTAAGGATCGCCGCGCGCGAAGGCGTGCAGGAGGGCACCGCGGCGTAGGCGCGGCGAAAGCGCGCCCCACGGGAGGCCAGCTGGTCCAGGTAGGGTGTCTCCAGCACCGGGTGACCGTCGCAGCCCAGGCAATCCCCGCGCTGTTGATCGGTGGTGATGAGCAGGATATTCGGACGCCGCGAGGCCATTGTCTTGCACCTCCCACCCAGAGCCTGCTTCGCCGCACGGCTCCTTAGGCCTTAGCAGGACTTAGAGCAGGATTTGGAGTTAGGACTGAGAGCGCTTGGCGGGCTCAGGAACGCTCGGGCGGTAAGGAGCCGTGCGGTGTAGTCGAAGTGTAGCGGCGTCGATCCGGCAGGTCAACCGGGGCGCACCGGTGCTGTGCCGGCCGGGCCTTGCACAGAACGTGCCTTCTATGCAAGCATGGAAGTGTGCGAACCGGCGTTGGTCGGCAGGCACAGCAGCGCTCCTATGCCGAATGACAGCTCAATGACAGTAGTTAGCATGAAGACAGGAGGAAGACCGATGGTTGCGCGCGAAGACGAAGGGACCCCTGTGGTCAAGCCCTTCGCCAAGGAAGCGGCGACGCTGATCAGCCCGGAGATGAATGCGGCACTGAACGAGCAAATCGGCCGCGAGTTCGGCGCGTCGCTGCAGTACGTGCAGATTGCCTCGTACTTTGATAGCGAAGGCCTGCCCGAGCTGGCGCGGTACTTCTACCGGCAGGCCGAGGAAGAGCGTGGCCATGCCATGCGCCTGGTGAGGTACATTGTCGATGCCAACGGGCAGGTGCGCGTGCCGGCCGTGCCGGCCCCGCGCCAGGAGTTCGCTTCAGTGGAGGAGGCGGTAGGGCTTTCGCTCGAGCACGAGCTCCGGGTCACCGACCAGATCAATAACCTGATGGACCTGGCGATCCAGCAGAACGATCACATCACGCGAAACTTCCTGGAGTGGTTCGTGCGCGAGCAGCTCGAGGAAGTTGCCAGCATGGACACGTTGCTCCGGATGGTGCGCCGTGCCGGCGAGCCCGGCCTGCTGTGGATCGAGAACTACCTGGCGCGCCGCGGTCACGGCGCCCTGGCGGAGCCCGAGGAAGCCCCGGCCGGGGAGGAAGCCGAGGCAGGCGAATAGACTGGCAAGGATAGGCTACCGGACGGCGCGCGGGGGCACCGCGGCGCCCGGCCTTCAGGCCGCCGTGGTCTGTCCCGCCCGCCGTCACCCGGCCTTGCTCGGTCATCTGGGAGGGGCGCAGCGCAGCTGCGCCCCTCCCGCGATGTGTGAATGGGAACATGCCGTCCGTACCCGTCGGGGCACAGCGGAGGGGCGCAGCTGCGCTGCGCCCCTCCCACGCAGGAATGTACGGACGCGGCGTCGGGGCATGCCGTCGGGACACGGCATGCCGTGCCCCTACCCCTATGTCGTGCTATACTGCGAGCGAACCATCAAGGAGCCAGAGACAGCATGCAACCGGACGAATTGAAGCGCTATCTGCGCGGGGTGCTGGCGTTTCCGATCACCCCGTTCAAGGATGATCTCTCGGTCGACTACGATGCCCTGCAGCGCAACATCGAGTTCATGCTGGCCCGCGGCATCCGCGCCATCGCGGTCTGCGGCGGCACAGGTGAACTCTACTCGCTCGATCAGAACGAGATCACGGCCTGCTACCGCGCCGCCGTCGAGGTGGCCCGCGGCCGCGCTGCGGTCGTAGCCGGAGTGGGCTTCAACGGCCGCATCGGCGCCGCGCTGGCCGAGGCGGCGGAGCAGGCCGGCGCGGACGGTATCCTGGTGCTGCCGGCGTACTACGGCCGCGCCGAGGACGAGGGGTTTGTAGCCTACTACCGCCAGATCGCCCAGGCGACTGGCCTCGGCGTGCTGCCGTACGCCCGCGATGCGGCGCTGCTGTCGCCGAACGTGGTGGCGCGCCTAGCCGAGGTGCCCAATATCGTGGCCTTCAAAGACGGCCAGGGAGACCTCCGCCTGTTCACGCGCATTCGCAACCATGTGGAGAGCCTAGCGCCCGGCCGGCTGGTCTGGATGGCCGGGGTAGGCGACGACGCCGTCGACGCCTACTTCGCCGCCGGGGCGGAGGGTTTCACCTCCAGCATCGCCAACTTCATGCCCGCTGTGGCCCTGGAGCTCTACGAGGCGGCCAGCAGCGGCGACTTCGCCCGCGTGCGCCGCCTCATCGCCGAGCGGGTGCTGGCCTTCTACAACCTGCGTATCCGCCGCCGCGGCTACGAGGTGGCGGTGGTCAAGGCGGCCATGGACCTGGCCGGCCTGCGCGGCGGGCGGGTGCGTCCGCCCCTGGTGGACCTGAGCGCCGACGAGCGGGAGATGCTGCGTGGCATCATGGAGCGCGCTGGCGCCCTGGCCGCTGCCCGCTGAGGGGCACCTGCCTCGTACGTACTTCCAGAGCCTGCCGGGTGGTCACAGCCGGCAGGCTCTGCGCTCTTCCCGGCCCTCCCTGCGCCTACCCGTCGCACTCTGTCGGCCTGCGGGGAAGTGCTCCATGGGCGGCACACGCATCGAGTACGACCGGTCCGGTGCGTCGATACCTACAGCTATTGTCTTCTGCAGCACGCGACCGTATACTCAGGGCACCTGCATTGCCGCCGTCCGGGACGGTGCCGGCGCTATCGCCGGCGGAGGACAGACCATGCGCACCATCTTCGAGACCTGCGAGCCACGCCGCGAAGTGCGCGAGGGCGAACTCAAAGAAGAAATTTTTGCCGCGCGCCTAAAGGATGTACTCGACGGCACAGCCGAGCCGGTCTACCAGGACCCGGCGATCTTCTTCGAGAATACTTATCCCACCGAGGGGCTGAAGAGCCTGCTGGCCGAGGCGCTCGGCCGCCTGACCGGTCTCCAGCCGACCAACAACCCGATCATCCGGCTGGAGACGGCTTTCGGCGGCGGCAAGACCCATAACCTGATCGCGCTCTACCACGCCGCCCGCGGGGCCGCCGTGCCGCCCAGCCTCGTTGACCCCAGGCTGGTCCCACCGCCGGAAAGCATCGTGATTGCCGGAATAGTCGGCTCGGATCTCGATCCCTCGCACGGTATCCGCCATGCCGATGTGACAACTTATACGCTCTGGGGCGAGCTTGCTTACCAGCTCGGCGGCAGCGCGGGCTATGCGCTGGTGGCTGAGAGCGACCGGCAGTCGAAGGCGGCGCCGGGCACCGGCGTGTGGGAGCGCATCATCGGCGAACGGCCGGCGCTAATCATGCTAGACGAGATCGCTCGCCACCTGCGCAGCGCCAAGGCGATCCCCACCGGCACCGGCAGGAGCGACCTGGCCGAACAGACCGTGGCCTTCCTGATGTCCCTGCTGGAGTTCGCCGCGAGCAGGGAGCGCGTGGTGGTCGTGCTCACCCTCGCCGATACCGCCGATGCCTTCGGGCGAGAGACCGAGGAACTGCGCCAGGAGCTGGCCGAGGCGCGGCGCATCACTGCCCGCCAGGAGCGGGTGATCTCCTCGGCCAGCGAGGCGGAGATCTCGGCTATCGTCACCCACCGCCTCTTCCGTCGTATCGACCGTACTGCGGCGCGGGAGGTGGCAGACGCCTACCACGCTTACTTCACCCGCCTGCTCGATCAGGGCGCTGACCTCCCCCAGCGGGCCGGCCGTGCGGAGTACGCCGCCGAGATCGCGGCCGATTATCCCTTCCATCCCGAGCTGCTGACCACACTTAACCGCAAGACCTCGACCATCCCGAACTTCCAGCGGACGCGCGGAGCGCTGCGCCTCCTTGCCCTGGTGGTGCGCCGGCTGTGGGAACAGCGCCCGGCAGACTGCACCCTGATCCACCCGCACCACCTCGACCTGAGCGTGGACCAGATCGCGGCCGATCTGACCAGTCGCCTGGACCGCCCGGCTTTCAAGCAGGTCATCGAGGCAGATATCGTCAGCCCGCGGGCCGGTTCCACGGCACATGCCCAGCAGATCGACGCCGGCTGGGTCGACGCGGGCAAGCCGCCCTATGCCCGCCGCGCCGCTACCACGATCTTCCTGCACAGCCTCACCCAGGGCGTAGCCTCGGGAGTGGACCCGGCGGACCTGCTGCTGGCCGTGCTCCAGCCAGGCGACGACCCCGCCCTCGTCGCCAAGGCGCTTGATCGCCTTGTGGATACCTGCTGGTTTCTCGACTACGACGGCCACCGGTACCGCTTCAAGACCGAACCGTCGCTCAATAAGATCGTTGCCGAAGAGGTCGCGCTGGTCGGCAAGACCCGGGCCAAGGCCGAGCTCGACCAGCGCATCCGCCAGATCTGGAAGAAAGGCATCTTCCAGCCCGTGTTCTTCCCCGGCGAGGCAAGCGAGGTGGACGACGACGCCGGGTTGCCCAAACTGGTGATTGCGCACTACGATGCCGCTACGGCCACGGCGGCGGATCCCTCGCCCCCGGCACTGCTGCGCAGGTTGTTCGACCATGCCGGCTCAGCCGAGGGCTACCGTGTCTATAAGAACAACCTGGTATTCCTGGTAGCGGACCAGGAGCAGGTAGGCCACATGGTCGAGGTGGCCCAGAAGCATCTGGCGATCGGGCGCATCGTCGGGGACACCGCACGGATGGCCGAGTTCACTGAGGAGCAGCGCAAGAAGCTCAAGCAGATGCTGGAAGCCTCGGAGCTTGAGGTCCGCGTGGCCATCACCAAGGCCTACCGGTATCTGTATTACCCCAGCAGCGATGCGGCGCCGAGCTACCTGGCCCGCGAGACGCTGCCGGCCCAGGAGCAGGGCAACGTCAACGCAGATCAGTCGGCTACCGTCCTGCGCGTGCTGCGCCAGCTCAAGAAAGTGCTTACCGCTGAAGACGCCCCGCTGGCTGCGGCGTACCTGAAAGCAAAGGCCTGGGACGCCGGCCAGACCCAGATGAGTACCGAGGACCTGCGGCGGGCATTCGCCAAGCGCCTGGGCCTGTGCGTCCTGCTGGACCCCAACCAGCTCAAGCGCACCATTCGCGACGGGGTCAAACAGGGTGTCTGGATCTACTACGATCCTCACGAGCAGGCCGGCTACGGACCGGCGTCGCCCGCGCCCCTGGTGCAGCTCAGCGAGGATGTGCTCTTGTACACGCCTGAGGAGGCCAGACGGCTGGGCATCCCCATCAAGGGCGAGCAGCCTGCACCATCGTCTGAACAGGAGCCTGGACCGCAGACTTGCCCGGTGTGCGGCAACCCCGTGCAGGCCTGCACGTGCTCGATCGATGATGGCGGGCCGGAACCCGGCCCGTCGCCGATCGTCCTCCGCGCAGAAGGGGTGCCTGCCCAGGCGTTCCAGGCCCTCGTGGATCAGTGCCAGGACCGCCGGGTGACGGCGATCACGCGGCTGATTATTCGAACCCAGGGCAGCGGCCGGGCCGCCGCGACGGATGCGCGGGCGCTGGGGCTGGCCATTCCCCAGCTCGGCAAAGGGCTGCTGCGCATCGAGCAGACGATGGACGCCGAGTTCGGCTCGGACGAGCAGTTCACCCTTCACTTTGACGGCAGCTGGGAGCGCTACAAGCGGGTGAAGACGCTGACCGATGCCTTTGGCCAGGAGGCAGCCAAGGTGATGGTGAAAACCACGGTGAGGCTCGACTTTCCCGATGGCCTGGAAGTCGCGGGCGACCAGTTCCAGGCGATGCAGGAGGTCCTGTCGGCGCTGAACCTGGGCAGGCTGATGCTCGAAGCCGAGCCGGCCTCCACGGCCGTCTCTGGCCGGGCGGGCGGGCCCCTGTAGGTGAGGAGATGACCAAGGCAAGCCACGAAGCCGCAGCGGGCACCCCCTGTCCCTTTGAACTGCGTGTGCTGCCCGATGGCGAGCGCGCCTACCGGCTGGCGCTGTGGCAGCGCGCCGTGGCCGCCAACGGCAGTCCCGCGGCAGCAGCACGTCATCTGGTCACCCTCGGCGGCGTGCCGCTCCAGGTCGGGCTGGACCAGGTCCTGGACACCCTCAAGCGCGAGGGGTATCGTCCCGGCGTGCTCCATCCTGGCCGGCGGGAGCCGCTGGCGCTCTCCGAGGAGGCCGGGGTGCGCCTGGGCCTGCTCTTCTTCGCCCTCAAGCCGCTGGCCCGGGTGCGCCGCATGGAGCAGATCGCGGCCGGGCTGCGCGCCATGCCCAGCGAGGAGGCCTACTACTGGTTCAGCAAGTGCGCCGACGTCCGTCACGGCCGGCGCGCCCAGCACGCCTTACGGCTGCTGCTCGCCCCCGAGCGATAGGGTGGTCGCCTGATGCATATCATGTACGTTGATGAGTCTGGAGATCCGGGGTTGCCGCGTATGGGGAGGAGGGGGAAAGGAACCAACTTTTTCGTTCTGCTCGGGTTAATTGTGGCCTATCGGGATGTTCAGAAAATTGCTAAAGCGCTCGATGACATCTGGCAGTCATACCCGCCTCTCTCCCCTGCTAGTCGGCGTGAGCTGAAGCGGCGGCTGCTTTTTAGAGGTGATGCGCCTTTTGATCGCATGACTGAGGCGGAACGCCAACAGCTGGATAATGATATCTTCAGCCTTCTTTGTAAACCACCAGGGTCGGTGACTCTGATCGCGGTTGTTGTGGACAAAACCCGACATGCCGGCCGGTATCAGGTTCCAAGACGGCCGGACCTATTTCCAGCATCTATTGGATCGGAACCCGAAATCGGGGAACATTGAGGGTTGGGGATTGAAACTTTGGCCATAAAAAAACGGCCGGCCCAGGTCACTGGCCTGGCCGGATGGTATAGTCCATCCGGGGGTCGACGGCCCAGCCGGTCTAGATGTACCAACCCCAGCTTAGCACACGTGATGGTGCCGGTCAAGCGCAGATAGACCGGCTCCTGCTGGGGACCAGCCCAGGGCTGTATGGACGTGTCAGACAACCCGGGATAGTGCCTGCACGCAGGCAGGGGTACATGGGCGCCGCGTGAGGACAATAGTGCACAGACGCGGTGCAGACACACGGTGGAGGGGCACGGCATGCTGTGCCAGGGCCGGCGCTCCTCCGCTGTCCGGCAAGAGCGAAGTTCCATAAGTACGTTGTTGAAGTACGTTGTTGTACGTTACAGTACATTCCCCGGCCTCCCCTCTCCCGCGCTGCGGGAGAGGGGCCGGGGGTGAGGGCTCACACCTCGCGAGGTGCTGCGCATGACCGAGATCACCGCTCGCCCCGGGGCGGACCCGCGCGCCGCTCCCGACGCACCGCCACGGCCGCGCCTGCTCATCGAGCGCTGGCTCCCGATCGCCGAGATCGGCGTCGAGAGCCGACGTGAGAACAGCACTGGCCTACACCCCGCACCGAACCGCCTCCACGTCTGGTGGGCGCGGCGGCCGCTGGTGGTCAGCCGCGCCGCCGTGCTGGGCAGCCTGCTGCCGGCCTGGCAGGCGGATTGGCCGCCGTCGCTGCGTCAGCGGTTCCCGACGGAGGAAAGCTACCACGCCTGGTTTCTGCGCCTGCTCGGGATCCAGGGCGACCCGGTGGCCGCGAATAAGATCGTTCAGTGGGCGCGGCAGGCTGGAACCCGGGTGCCAAACCCGTTCACCTTCCCTCGAGCGTTCAGCGTGAATCCCGGTGCGGAGGATCTAGGGCTCTTGGCTGCAGTCCTGGACGTGACCTGGGACAGCCGGCAGATCCTCGTGCTCGATCCGACCGCTGGCGGGGGCTCGATTCCCCTTGAGGCGTTGCGTGTTTCGGCTTGTCGGCTTTTGCGAACGAGCTCAACCCCGTGGCCTCCGTCATCCTTACAGCGACCCTTGACTACCCGGCCCGGTTTGGGGAGGATTTCGTCCCAACGATGCGCCGGTGGGGGAAGGAGCTGAGCGGTCGGGTCCGACAGGCCCTCGCGGCGTTCTTCCCGGGTCCACGTTACGAAGAGCCGCTCTTCTACCTCTGGGCGCGCACGGTCGCCTGCCCAACCACTGGCAAGCCGGTGCCGCTCTCGCCGAACTGGTGGCTGCAGAAAGGCAGCGACCCGGTGGCCGTGCGGGTGCTGTGCCGGCCCGACTGGCCGGAGTGTCGCTTTGAGATCGTGCGCGGCACGGCCGCGCTCCGCGCCAACCCCGACCAGGGCACGATCCGCCGCGGCGTCGCCATCTCGCCCTGGACCGGCGACGTGATCGACGGCGACTACATCAAGCGCGAGGCCCAGGCCGGGCGCATGGGCCAGCAACTCTACGCCGTCGGGGTGAAGACGCCGCGGGGGATGGAGTTCCGCCCGCCGACCGAGGCCGACCTGGCAGCGGTGCGCGCGGCCGAGGCCGAGCTCGCGCGGCGGCTCCCCGCCTGGCTCGCCGCGGGCATCGTGCCGGACGAGGAGATCCCCGAGGGCAACAAGACGGCGGAGCCGATCCGATACGGCATGACCCGCTGGCGCGACCTCTTCGCCCCGCGCCAGCTCCTCGCCCTGGGCACCGTCGTCGAGACGCTGCGGGCGCTCGCCCCGGAGATCCAGGCCGCGCTGCCGCCGGACCAGGCGCGGGCGGTGCGCACGTACCTCGCGCTGGCGGTGGATAAGCTGGCCGACTACAACTGTCAGTTAACCACATGGGAAGTAAGTCGTCAAATCATCAAGCACGTGTTCCAGCGCCACGACTTCAGCATGAAGTGGAGCCACGCGGAGATGGCGCTGGTGGTGGCCGGCAAGGGGCTCGACTGGGCCATCGATCAGATCGTCGACGCCTACCAGGAGATCGCCCGCCTGGCCCAGCCGGCGCGTGGGTCTCTCTGGCCGGGCGAGGTGGCGGCCCCGGTCCAGCGGCTGCGGGTGACCCGCGGCAACGCCGCCCACCTCGCCACCCTGCCCGCTGGCTCGGTCCATCTGGTCTGTATCGATCCTCCCTACTACGACAACGTCCAGTACGCCGAGCTCTCCGACTACTTCTACGTCTGGCTCAAACGCACCGTCGGCGACCTCTATCCGGACTGGTTCCAGGCCGAGCTGGCCGATAAGGACGACGAGGCGGTGGCAAACCCGGCCCGCTTCGCCGGCCTCGGCCAGAAGGCACGTGAGCTGGCCCGCCGGGACTACGAGCGCAAGATGGCGGCCATCTTCCGCGAGTGCCATCGCGTGCTACGCCCCGACGGCGTGCTGACGGTGATGTTCACGCACAAAGAGGTCGAGGCCTGGGACACCCTGGCTACCGCCCTGATCGACGCCGGCTTCCATATCGAGGCCTCCTGGCCGGTCCACACCGAAAGCGAGCACAGCCTCCACCAGGCGAAGAAGAACGCCGCCGCCAGCACGATCCTGCTGGCCTGCCGCAAGCGCCGGGCCGGGGGCGAGCCGGTGTGGTGGGAGGACCTCAAGGGCACGGTCCGGCGGGTGGCGCGGGAGCGGGCCACCGAGTTCGCCGCGCAGGGCATCGGCGGCGTGGACCTGTATATCAGCACCTTCGGGCCGGTGCTGTCCGTGATCTCGGAGCGCTGGCCGGTGCTCACCAGCGAGGTGGACGAGCAGACCGGGCAGCCCAGGCCGCTGCGCCCCGAGGTGGCCCTGGACCTGGCCCGCCAGGTGGTGATCGGCCTGCGCAAGGAGGGGCTCCTGCTCGGCCGGCAGGTGCAGTTCGATCCCGCCACCGACTGGTACCTGATGGCCTGGGACTCCTTCAAGGCCGAGGAGTTCCCCGCCGACGAGGCGCGCAAGCTGGCGCTGGTCCTCGGCCTGGAGCTGGAAGCCGACCTGGTGCGCAAAATGCGCCTGATCGCCAAGAAGCAGAGCACCGTGGTGCTCCAGCCGCCGCGCGCCCGGCGCCGCGCCGGGCTGGTCGATCCCGACGCCGCCTTCTTTGGCTCCTGGATCGACGCGGCGCACACAGCCATGCTGGTCTACGAGGAAGACGGCGCCCGCGCCTGCGAGCAGTTCCTGAAACGCACCGGCCTGCTCCACGACGGTACCTTTAAAGCCTGCCTGCAGGCGCTCATCAACGCCATCCCGCGCACCCGCGTCAAGGGCGCCTTCGCCCGGCCCGAGGCCGAGACGCTGGAGCGGCTGCGCCTAGCCTTCTTCGAGGACCTGGTCGTGCCGGCTGAGGAGGCCCCGCCGCAGTTCGCCCAGGGCGTCCTGCTTGCTGCCGGGGAGGACGACGCTGCCGTTGCCGAAGGTGAGGGCGGCGAAGACGGCGAGGAGCCATGAGTGGGCGGCTGCGCGACTACGCCTTCCGTATCTCCTACGGGCCGGGCGACGACCGGCTGCATGAGTTCTACCTGCCGGCGCTGGAGCGCAGCGTGCGCTACGATCGCAGTGCCGGCTTCTTCTCCAGCACCGCGCTGGCGGTGGCGGCGGCCGGGGTGGCGCGGCTGATTCAGAACGGCGGCCGCATGCGCCTGCTGGTGGGGGCTGCCCTGCAGGCGGAGGATATGGCGGCCATCATGGCCGGGCACGACCTGGCCGAGCGGATCGCCGCGCTCTATCTTGCCCGGCTGGCCGATCCCGAGGACGCTCTGCTGCGCCGGCGGCTGGAGGCTCTGGCCTGGATGGTCGCCGCCGGCACGCTGGAGATCCGCGTCGTGTTGCCGGCCGGCCCGGATGGCCTGCCGCTGCCGGCCGAACAGGCCATCGACTACTACCACCCCAAAGAGGGCGTCTTCACCGATGCGGCCGGCGACCAGCTGGCCTTTAGCGGCAGCATCAACGAATCGGCGCAGGCCTGGGTACACAACTACGAACAGTTCATGGTCTACCGCTCCTGGGACGAAACCCGTCCCTACCTGGCCCAGGTGGTCAGCCGCTTCGACCGGCTGTGGCAGGGCGAGGAGCCGGACTGGATCGCTCTGCCGATCCCCGAGGCCGTCCACCGGCGGCTGCTCGCCTTCTGCCCCGACGAGGCGCCCCGGGTGGACCCGCTGGAGGACCTGACGCGACGGCCGCGGGCCGAGCGGCGCATCGCCGAGCGAAAGGCTCCGCCGCTCGACCGTGCGGCGGCACAGGAGCGGTTGCGCTTCCAGTTCCTGCGCGATGCACCGTACTTGCCGCAGGCCCGCCGGCTCGGGGCCGCCACCGCCGCCGTGGTGCCCTGGCCCCACCAGCACCGCGTCGCCGGCGCCATCGTAGAGCGCTTCCCCGAGCGTTGCCTGCTGGCCGACGAGGTCGGCCTGGGCAAGACCATCGAAGCCGGGCTGGCCCTGCGCCAGTTGCTCCTGTGCGGGCGGGTACGCCGCTGCCTGATCCTGGCGCCCAAGAGCGTGCTGCGCCAGTGGCAGGAAGAGCTATACGAGAAGTTCGCCCTGGATGTGCCGCGCTACGACGGCGAGACCTTCTGGACCGTTTTTGGCGAGGAGCTGCGTCCGGCTACCGAGAACCCTTTCGACGGTGTAGCGGTGGCACTGGCCTCGAGCCAGCTCATGAAACGCCGCGACCGGCAGGAGCAGCTCCTGTCGGCTCAGCCGTGGGACCTGGTGATCGTTGACGAGGCGCACCACGCCCGGCGCAGGGACTACCAGGATGAGCGCTTCCGTCCCAACCGCCTGCTGGAGCTCCTGCTGGCCTTGCGCGAGCGCACCGAGGGGCTGATCCTGCTCACCGCCACGCCGATGCAAGTCCATCCGGTGGAAGTGTGGGACCTGCTCACCCTGCTGGGCATGGGCGGCCGGTGGGGCGCCGATCCCGAGTGCTTTCTGCGCTTTTTCAAAGAGCTGCGCGGCGATGTAAGCCAGGCCGACTGGGACTTTGTCTTTGATATGGTCCAGGACTTCTTCGCTACCGGCGGGACGCTGGACGAGGCCTTTGCTGAGGTAGCCCGGCAGCGCATCGGCCTGGTGGAGTGGCGGCAGGTGGCAGAGCTACCGCACGCTACCAGGCGCCGCGAGGTGCTCAAGCGGCTCTCTGCGGCCGGGCGCGCCGTTGCCGTGGAGTTCGCCAAGCGGCATACGCCCCTGCGCCGCTTCATTTTTCGTAACACCCGCGCGCTGTTGCGGGAATACCGGCGGCGGGGCATTGTCGACGCCCCCATCCCGCAGCGCGTCCCACGGCTGCACTGGATCCCCATGCAGCCGGCCGAGCGCAGGCTGTACGAGCGCATCGAAGAATACATCACCGACTTCTACAACCGGTACGAGGCGCGGCGGAAGGGGCTTGGCTTCGTCATGACCGTCTATCGCCGCCGGCTGACCTCCAGCTTCTACGCCATCCGGCAAAGTCTGGAGCGACGGCTGGCCTACCTGGAGGGGAGGGCGGACACGGCTGGCCTAGACGATGACGACCTCGAACAGGACGAGCTGGAGCGCGACGTGTCCGAGCTGCTCTTCGCGGATGAGCGCATGGTATTTCGCGAGGAGATCGTCTACGTCGAGGACTTCCTGCATGAGCTCAGGCAGCTCTCCGTGGACTCGAAGCTGGAGTGGCTGCTGGTTCAACTCCAGGACCTGTTCAAGCACCGCGACACCGTCGTCATCTTTACACAGTACACCGACACCATGGACTATCTGCGCGAGCAGCTCCGCCAGGTCTACGGCAGCCAGGTGGCCTGCTATTCGGGCCGCGGCGGCGAGGAGTGGCGCAACGGCCGGTGGATCCCCGCCACCAAGGAAGAGATCAAGAACGCCTTCCGCGAGGGCGAACGCATCAAGATCCTGCTCTGCACCGAAGCAGCCAGCGAGGGACTGAACCTGCAGACCTGCGGCGTGCTGATCAACTACGACATGCCGTGGAACCCCATGCGGGTGGAGCAGCGCATCGGGCGGCTCGACCGCATCGGGCAGACTTACCCGGAGGTCTGGATCCATAACTACTTCTACGAAGGCACCATCGAAGCCGCGGTCTACCAGCGGCTGAGCGACCGCATTGACTGGTTCCAGACCGTGGTAGGTGACCTGCAGCCCATCCTGTCGCGGGTAGCGCAATCGATCCAGACGCTGGCGATGCTGCCGGATGCAGAGCGCCGGCGCCGGCTCGAGGCGGAGCTGGCCGCTTTACGGGCCGAGATCGACCAGCAGCAGGTGGCGACGCTCAGGCTGGACGAATTTCTGGAGACCGAGCCGGTGGCGGTAGCTCCCGACGTGCCGCTCACGCTGACCGATCTCGAGCGCATCCTGACTCAGGCCCCGAGCCTGCGCGAGCGTTTCCGGCCGCACCCCGAGATCGCAGGCGCGTACCTGCTCAGCTGGAGCGATAGCCTGGTGGCGGTCACCTTCGACCGCGCCGTGTTCGACGCCCATCCTGAGACGGTGCGTTTTCTCACCTACGGAGAGCGGCTGCTGGACGCGCTGCTGCGCCAGGTCGAGCCGGCGGCTACCGGCGACGATGGGCGCGGAGTGCTGCGCTGCACCGCCGAGTCGCCGGTGCCCCTGCGGGCCTACTACCGCCCCTCTGCCGAGGGATATCTTTCGATAAACCGGATCAGCGACCTGGAAGCGCTGGAGGGCGCTGCGGAGGAGCTGAGCTGGACCGCCGAGGCGAGGGCGGCGGCCGAAGCCGAATTCAGGGCGCTGGTCGAAGCGGAGGTGCAACGAGCCCGTGCCGCCGTTGCTCGCCGCCGGCAGGCAGAGCGCCTGGTGCTGGTTGAGCGCGGGCGGCAGGTGCTCCTGCGCGCCGCCGTGATTGAGCTGGCGCGTCAACAGCAGAGCGATATGTTCAATATTGAAACCTATCTATCGAAATTCGCGGAGGCGGCGCTGCGCGGGCTGGCCCGGCACGGGTATCCTTTCGCCCCGCTGCTCCGGCTTGTGGACATCACTGGGCTAGCCCCGGCGCAGGCCGATCCCTACTTCCTCCAGTGCCTGGAGCAGCCGGACAACGTCCGGCAGCGGCAATTCGAGCAGCTCAAGCAGCGGGCAGCCGAGCTTGTTCGCCAGCTTGCAGCGATGCCGGCGCACCCGGCAGAAAGCGGCGAGCCGGCCGTCGTGGAAACCGCCCTTCTCGCAGTCCCCGGCAGGGTGGAATATCTTGGAACATCGGAAGATCAGCGAGATGGCCGGGGAGAGCAGCCGGCAGGGCGATGAACGGCCGCAGCGGGCAGCATCATCGCCGCTCCCTCCGCCTGCGCGGATACGACTACGCGCAGCCCGGCGCCTATTTCGTCACCATCTGCACGCACGACCGCGCCTGTCTATTCGGCGCGGTGGTCGATGGGGAGATGCGGTTGAATGAGATGGGCGAGATCGTGCGGGAGGAATGGTTTCGTACGGCCTATATGCGTCCATATGTTCAGTTAAATGATCACGAATTCGTGATCATGCCGAACCATATTCATGGCATTATTTGATTGTAGATAGCGGCATTGTTTCCGGCGCAGAGATGCCGGCAGAAACGTCCGAAACGGTAGGGGCGCAGCGGCGCTGCGCCCCTACATCCCCTGTACCTATTCCAACGTCCGTATCGAATGTCTCGCCGGGATCCCCGGGAGCGATTATCCGTTCGTTCAAATCTGCCGTCACCAAACGAATAAACGAAATGCGCCGTACCCGTGGGACACCGGTCTGGCAACGCAATTATTATGAACACATCATCCATAATGAGGTCCGTGAGGTCCGTAATGAAGAATCCCTCACGTCTATTCGGCAATATATTGCCGACAATCCAACGCGCTGGCATCTGGACCGTGAAAACCCAGACCGGGATCCAGCAGGGCGCGGCAATCCTGTGTCTGACATCCCAATGACAAACACCACGTAAGGGCATGGCATGCCGTGCCCCTACATCACCGGCGCGCGAACGCTACAGGGCACGGCACCGTCGCACCCAATCCCGATGGACAGTGGGCACAAACCTGTAGGGGCGCAGCGCCGCTGCACCGTACGCTTTGAGGCGCCCATTGCAGTAGCGCTGAAAAGCGGGCACAAACCTGTAGGGGCGCAGCGGCGCTGCGCCCCTACCCTCATGGATGACGCGACATGTCTGTAGTAGAGGGCAACCACCAAGCCGCCGCGCCCGATGAAGACACAAAAACGTAGGGGCATGGCATGCCGTGCCCCTACATAATCCTATCAGGGTGGTAGCGCATGCGGGATTCGAACCCGCGATCTCCGCCTTGAGAGGGCGGTGTCCTGGGCCGCTAGACGAATGCGCCGTGACTATCCCGTTTGTACCGCTGTACCGCTACACTGTAGCGCTACACGTGTGCAGCGGTACACGCGTCTACCACAGGCATGGCAGTGCAGCAAGGATTATAACAGGAGGGCGGGAACAGGCGCAAATGCGGTCTGCGCTCGCGGCGCCGGCTAGGTAGCCAGGCGCCACTCCCGCTCGGCGGGCTGGCCGTTGGGGCCGAGCGTACCGGCAGGCTGGCCGTTGACCTTGATCTCCAGGGCGTCGCCGCTGGATGCCCGCACGGCAATGCTGCGGCCACTCCAGACCTGCAGGACCCCGCGACGCATGGTGCCCTCAAAACGCACTTCGCCATCGACGACGACGCGCACATTGGTGTCCCGCAAGGCCCGCAGGTCGAGCGTCAGCACCACCGGCCTGAATGGTGTGGCCGTGGGCACCACGGTGGGCGCCGGGGTGGCTGTCGGCAGCGGCGTGGGCGACGGCTCAGGGATGGCGATGCCGGCCAGGTCCTTCGGCTCGACCTCACCGGCCTGGCGGTGCTGCGCAGGGAAGAAATGGGCGTAGGCCCAGTTGAGCAGCAGCACCAGCACCACCATGATCGAGAAGGTCACTGCTGATGCTGGCGGCGACCAGCTGTGCCGTGGGAGAGGGTTGCGGATTGGCTGGTGGGGCCGCACGCCCATCATCGAGCGGGCGGCCTCAGGGTGCTGCTGCCGGTAGAGATCGACGATTTCCTCAGGGATGAGACCAAGGTAGGCGGCGTAGTTGCGCAGGAACCCACGGGCGTATACTGGCCCCGGCAGGACGGCGTAGTCATCCTCTTCCAGGGCCTGGAGGTACTTCAGCCTGATGCGCGTGGCTGCCTGGGCCTGCTCCAGCGTGATGCCCTTCTTGCGGCGTGCCTCACGCAGGATCTCGCCGACCGTCACCAGCTTTCCTCCTGCTGCTACTATATCCTAGCAGGTACGAGCCGGTACGTGAAATTCTCCACAAGCTCGGCGCCAGTCTCGCGGGCAAGCCCGCTGGCGTTCAATTGATCAAATGCCTCTGCGATGATCTCGGCCAGATGGTCGGCCAGACGGGCGTCCACCTGGTCGCGTAGCTCTTGCCGGTTGTTCGCCAGCGCCGGGTTCTCACGCAGGAGCGCCTGCTCCAGGTCCGACCGTCTGGCCTGGATTGTCTGCTGCACGGCACTGGCAACACGCTCGTTGAGCCGGGCGAAGGGGTCGCCACGGGCCCGGGAGAAGTAGGCGATCCAGGTCTCTTGTTGCACGACCCGCAGCTCGGCGTCCACCACGATCACGAGGCCCACGCTTTCGCTGAGGCGCCGGAAGGGGATGGTGAACTCGCCGCGCAGCCGCTCCAGCGGCACGTGGATGCGCTGCTCGAAGGGTGCCGGCAGGCCCCAGTGCAGGCCGGGCTCCCGCACGACCCGCTCGCCAGCGCCCAGCGCCGTGACGTCGCGCGGCACCGCGGCCTGGCCCAGCGGCACACGCACGACGACTTCGTTTGGGCCGGTGTAGTACAGCCCAAGCCCCAGGAAGACCAGCCCGAAGAGAAGCGCGCCGGAGAGCACTGCTGCCGGCGGCAGCAGCCTGCGGCCGGCGGGCCGCTCGGCCAGGTCATACAATCCCACGGCCAGACGTCCGCGACGGAGCGCCGCCACATCCACCGCCTGGTCCGTGCGCAGCGGGCGGGTGAGAAAACGGAAGGGTGCGGTAAGCAGGCGCGCCAGCGTGCGTACGGTCCGCACGGCCGGAGCTTGTTCCTCAGGCAGGGCGACCGCTCCAGAGTGCCGGGCCAGGGCGTCCAGGCCGGCGTAGAGCTCATGGTAGAAGTCGGCTATGCCGTACAGGGCGGAGCGCATGGACAGCCGGTAGAGCGCCCGCGCGTGATCGCGGGCTGCGAGCAGGGCGAGGGGGTCTTTGAGGGCGGCTCCTGCGGCCACGGCGAACTCCCGCGTCAGCGGCTCCGCCTCCTGCAGGAATGCTGCGTACTGCTGGGGGGTGATGGCCTCGGCCGGGGCAGCGAGCAGGCGGCGATGCGAAAGGATCCCGGCCCGGCGATAGAGTATCCGTGCAGAGGAGAGGTCGCGGCGCGCTCGCCAGAGCGACCACAGGAACGGCAAGAGTGCCACCAGCAGAGCGAGGAGTGGCCCGCCGACGACAAAACCGAGCGTGCCGACGATCGGGCCGGCTAACTCGCCCAGCAGTGGCACAGCGGCAAGCCATTCTCCCACTGTGGCCGCCATGTTGAGGAGCAGGAGCGAGAACGTGGCGCCGACCCAGGGCCAGAGCAGCGCCCGCGCCAGGTAGATGCGAGCGCGGCTCCGCAGCACGCGGGCCAGGCGCTGCTGCTCGCGGCGGAGCAGTCCGGCCAGGTCATCGGGCGGCGCCGGGCTGAAGAGACGCCGCTGCAGCGGCGCCCGCGCGGCAAGCGCCGCGCGCAGTTCATCCAGCGCATACGGATCGGCGAGGACGACGTCCCCGCGCGTCAGCGGGTGCGGCAGAAGATAGAGCTCCAGGGCCGCGCCCTGATCGGCGCGGCCGGCCTGCTGCTCGTGCACCGCGGCCATCAGTCTCCCTCCCTCTTCTCCCGGCGCACCGGCTCATCGCGGTGCTCCAGGCGCGCCAGCAGCGCCCCCTCCGCCAGGGCCAGCCAGGCGGCGACGCACTCGTCGGGGGCGGGCCGGAACGACACGACGGTCATGCCCACTGCTCCGGCTCGATGCAGGCCCAGCGCCGCCGCATCCGCCGGGCCGGCGAACGCAGCCAGCGGCCCGGCCAGGAAGCGTCCTTCACCGATCGGCAGCCACCCCGGCAGCGCCTCCGGACAGGCCGCATGCAGCATGTGCTCACGCTCCCCAAACAGGGCGATGCCCTTCTCCAGCGCATGTACCCGCGCCAGCAGGCCCAGCCGGTAGTCGGGATGCCCGCGCAAGAGCGCCTCGGCGCGGCGGAAGGTCGGCCGGCCAAGCCAGCGCACTGGACGCCACACGTCTGCGGCGCGCTCCCACAGTGCCTGCCGGAGCGGGGGGCTCAGGTAGAGGTGCTCGACTGTTGCAGCCCCTGCCCCGGCGAACAGCGCCAGATCGGCGGGAGCGGCCACTGCGCCGCGCACCACCAGGGTGGGCGCGATGCGCGCTAGGGCGGCGCAGAGTTGGGACGGTGGCAGCGCAGCAGCGATGGCGATCAAAGCACGCTGCCGTACCAGCGCGGTGCGCCGCCCGCGCTGAGCCAGCCCGGCCAGTGCGCCGGCCAGCCCCAGGGCGGCGTACCCTCGCTGGTCGAGCACTAGCAGGAGGCGCTCCGGCGCATCCGGCGAGCCATACCGCCACAGGCCGTCCTCACAAACCACTTCGGCAGCAGCGGCAAGCTCACGCAGGCGCTCCGGCCTGGCCAGCTGTGCCAGCTCGGCGGCGGGCAGGTGCAGGTCGAACAGATCCGGCCGCTCCAGGGTGATGGCCGGCACACCCGGTTCAGCACTCACCCGGCGCTCTCCTCCGCTGAAGCCGTTTCAACAGAGGGCACGCCAGTCCCTGCTGGCGTGCCGGCCGGCAGCACGTCCTGGTCGGTGCAGGAAGCCGGTTCCAGGGCGGTTGTCTGCTCGGCCAGCTCTCGGTAGAACCGCTCCAGCCCTGGGAGCCCAGCGGCGACGCAATGTTCTGCCGCGGCGTGGTATGCCTGCGCCGGGTCGGCGGCTGCATCGATCACCCGCCGCAGCTCGGCCAGGCCGGGATGGTGCAGCACCCGGAGCGCAGGCCCCTCGCGCAGGGCTTGCCGCGCGTGCTCGGCAGCTTCAAGGAGAGCCAGCAGCCGTCGGCGGCGGTACCAGGCGGCACAGGCCGGCAGGCCAAGCACGAGCCAGAGGGCTACGGTTACCTCAAGCGGACGGCCCGCTGAGCCAAGCAACAGCAGCACCCCCCAGATGACCGGGAACCACAGCCCCAGGCGCAAGACCGGCAGCACGCTGAGAGGCTCGGCGCCGGGGCCGTCTGCGAGCAGGCGGCGCATGGTACTACGGTCGAACAGCGCCGCATCTACCGCCGCGGCGGCGTCTAAGGCTAGCTCGGGCGTGGGCGTGAGCTGCTCCGGCGCGAGCAGGGTGAGCTGAATGCCGCGGCTGCGTGTCCAGCGCCCTCGTGTCCGGAGCGGCCCCAGGAGGGCTCCCAGGCCGGCACCTCCGTATGCGCTCAGCGCCGTAGCGACGACCATGTGCCCGCCATCGCGGAGGGGCGCTAGATAGGCTGGAACCTCAAGCGGTGCCCAGCCGGCCGGCGTAGCAGGTCCACCGCTCACAGCACTATGCCTCCCCGGCGGCCACCGCCGGTGCTGCCAGGGCCGGCATCGGTGCTACAACCAGCGGGGGCGCAAACGGTGGCCCGAACAGGAACCGCCAGAGCGCACGTCGCCACAGCCCAATACGGGCGACTGCCCCGGCTCCGGCGCCCTCACGCATGGCTGGCAGCTTGGCGAGCTGTTCGGCATAAAAGCGCTCAGCGGCGCGCCAGCCAAGCCGGCGCGCCTCCCGGCGGAGCTGCTCCAGTACCGCCTGCTCGCGGTCGTGAAGGTGCCAGAAGTGCTGCCACAGGTCAAGTACCAGGCGCATGCGCTCCGGGTCGCCAATGACCGCGGCGCGGGTGCCACCAGTACGCACGCTGACACGCAGCACGGCAGCAGCCACCCGCCCGGCGCGGCGCAGGCGGCGCAGGCTCACCACAAAGCGTGCCAGCAGCAGCGGTCCGGCACTGAAGACCACGAGGTTGACCAGGAGATCGGGCAGGCCAACCGGGCCGAATGCCAGGCTGCGAACCTGCATTGCCAGCAGCACAAGCGTTTCAAGCACGCCCCATACCAGCATGGGCCAGGCCAGCCGCCGCAGCACGGCAGTGGCCAGGACATAGTCTCCGAGGTGGGCGACGAACGCGTGCGCAAACGTCGCGAACTCACCGTCGGCAAGCGGGCGCGGGGCATAGACCTCGAGGACGTATTCCGCCGGAGTGGGGCTCAGGCGGTGCAGGTCACAATCGACCAGCGCGGCGGAGCCGTGTGGAAGAGGCAGCAGGTACGCCGGGATCGTTGGCATGCCACTGTGCCCCTGCGCCGAGATACTGCAGACCGCGAGGATAGAAATCCGTTACTCCCGGCGCAGTATAGCACAGCAGCACGCCGACTGAAGGCTGCCAAAGCGATCAGCGGCCGCGCCGGCGCAGGACCAGGAAGAGCACTGCTACGGCCAAGATCAGCGCCGCTGCGAGAGCAAGCCGCGACGGCAGCAGTCCGGCTTTGCCAGCCTCTTCGGCCACTGGAGCTGTCTCGGCCGAAGCTTCCCCATTGACTGTGGCCTCTTCGGGCGCATCGACCAGCAGCACCGGGATCCCATCGCGGATGGGGTAGTGGCGGCCGCAGGACTCGCAGATAAGCTCGTTACCTTCCTGCTTGAGCGTACCGTGACATGCCGGACAGGCCAGTATCTCTAGGAGTTTAGGATCCAGCACCAGTCTTCCTCCTTCGGGGAGGCCGGTTACCGAGGAGGCCGGCCCCCTGCGGGTGTTCCGGGGCGGCGTAGCTACGAGCCGTTACGTCTCAGCCAGGCATCCAAGTGCGGCGACCGCGGCTCCCCGACATTATACCGTGCTCTGACCCCTATACCCATGCCAGGTCGGCGCGGCGGGTGTGCCGGGATGCCTAGAACTGCTCGCGTGGCCGGGATACCAGCAGGCGCAGAAGCTGGGTGATGGCCAGGAAGAGCAGGAAGTACACGATCATTGCCACGAGGGTGATCAGTTCGAAGACCGGGCCACCGCGCACGCCCGGGTTCGCCACGAGCCCTTCAAACGGCATTAAGAGGGGTTGGGTGACCGCATAAATGAATGCCCCGAAGGGCGCAGCCGGGTTCGCCCCGATCAGGCGTAGAATAAACCGCAGGCCGAGCAACGCTTCCAGCACTGCCGCGAAATACCACAAGATCTGGTTGACCTTGCCCACAGCCCAGGCCGGGCGGGTGTAGTCCGGAGCAGGCTCAGCGGAAGCAGGCGCAACATTCACGTTCGCGGGAGCCGGATGGGCCGGCGCGCTCACGTTCACGTTCGTTGTCTCAGGCTGCGGGCGCGAGGCGGCATGGTCCTGGATCTCGACTTGCTCGACCCGCGTCTCCGAGCCGGATCCGTCGGGCGCTGTGCGCTCGATACGCTGATAGTCCTCCCGTCGCTGTTCAGTCATGATCTACCTCCCAGATCTACCTCCCAGGTGCTAAAGGAGCGCGGCGCCGGACTCTGATCGAAGAGCAAATAGGTGCGGCCGCCTGTCCGGCTGCCCTCACCGGCTGCCACGCCAGTGTGTGACTGCACGCGTGAGCCCCAGCGCGCGAGGAGCGGCGCTCTGCTTCGCTTCGCTTTTTTGTTTCTTTTTTTCTTTTCTTTTGTTTCTAAGGAGTATTGGGCACTTTGCGTGCCAGGGTGCGCTATACTTGCACGCGTGCGGTGGCGCGATGGCACCGGTGTGTGGCGCCACTGCCGGCATCGAGGTTAACCGTGGCACGTCTGTGGAGCATCGCGTTCATCCCCATCGCTGCGCCGCTGGCACACGGGAGCGCCGGTGTATGGGATGAGGTTTTTAATCTTATCGCCGTCGGAGTGGTGCTGGTAGTGCTCGGCGTGATCGTCTTTTCCCGGAAGTCGGCCTCATCCGAGGAACCCGAAGACACCGAGGCGGGCCGGCGCCCCGAAGAAGACCAACCGCGTCCCGGTCTGAACCCGCGTAAACCGAAGTAGGAACAAAGAGTATCAGGCCGGGGAGCGCTGCCTGTGCACGCTGCGCTGGTAGAGATCGAGCGCCAGGGCATCAATGGCCCGACGGCGGGCGCGGTGGAACGTCCCCTCGCTGAGGCGGTAGCGTTGCATGATCTGCTTGTTCGGGCGCCCTTCAACGTATGCCTCGTACAGGACCAGGTAGTGCAGCCACCCACCGGTGCCAGCGCCGGTGCCGGGCATTGGCCGCGGTCCTGGTGGGCGCAGCCGCTCGATGGCCTGTTCCAGTTCCCTGCGCAGAAGCGCCGCATGTTCGAGGTCGGTCACCGGGCTGGGAGAAGTGAGCAGATAGTTCTTCAGCGGGTGCTGGCTTAACCCCGGCAGATCGTTCAACCGGCGCAGCGCTCCCTCAACCAGTACGCGGAGCTCCGCCGGCGCCGGGCCGGCAGGCTGTGGCGCCAGCGCAGGACTGCCTGAGCCGGCCGCGTGGGGCGTTCTCGCTGCCGCGCCGTCCGATCGTGCGGCCTCTGTCTGGGTCCGCAGGACAGTATCCAGCGTCTCGCGCACCTCGGCTAGGGCGCTCAGCGCATCGGGCTGACGTGCCACGCGGTGAGACAGGGCATGGAGCTGTCCGGTAAGGGCGCTCACCACTGGCCCGTACACCAGGCGATCGAGCGTCTGGCTGCGTGCATCCACGAGCACATGGGTGGTTAGCACCACCAGCAGGAGGGGCAGCCCGCGCTCGAGCCACGCGAAGTCGCGCGGAGTGACAAGCAGGAAGAGCACCCCATAGAGCACCAGCAGGCCGAGGAGCGACAGGGCGAACGCCACTACGTCGGCGGTGACGACCTCGCCGGCCAGAAGAGCGCCGTAGCGAGCGATGTTCCAGGCCATGATCAGGATGCCGGCGATCAGCAACACCTCGCCCGGAAAGACGGCGTAGGCATAGGCGCCGGCAATGGTGAGGTAGATGCTGGCGAGGACAAAGAGGATTGCCGAGACCAGAAGCCAGGTGAAGCGCGCATGCAGCGGCGTACCGGGGGCGCAGAGCCGGCGCAGGTATGCCAGGATGAGCGCCGCGCCGCCGGCACAGAGGAGCAGGTATGCTTGATAGGCCGGGTAGAGCGGGCCGCGGGGAACGTGCCAGAACGCTCGACCGTCGGGCCCGGCAGCCAGTTCTGCAAGCGTGACGGCGGCGCTCCAGCGCAGGAGAGTCTCACCGGTGATGCTCCATGCACCCAGCAGCAGGGCAACGCCGAGGGCCAGCGCGGTTGCCGGCCAGAACGCCCGGCGCAGCCACTCGACCAGTCCGGCCGGGCCCTCGTCGATGGCCAGCGCCAGGGTAAGTGCCAGCCACAAGGCTGGTGCCAGCGCGGCGCCCCACCAGGTGCGCCGAAGCCAGGCGAGCCAGGCGGCGCGTTCAGGCGCCAGCGCTCCCAGCGCCTGGCCAAGCAAGTAGATTGAGATGGCAAATACAGCCAGGGTGGCCAGGAGCGGGACACGGCGCAGGCCCCCGCGCGTGACTACGTACAGTCCCAGCGCCCACGCTATGACCGTGCCGACGAAGAGCACGCTCCCTTCAATCCAGGCCGGCCACCAGGATAGCAGCATGGTCCAAGGTTCCCCTGTCGCTCGCCTGCTGCCGCCGAGCAGAGCGCGGCCCGACAGCGTCGATAGCAGCTATACCTCTGCCGGTGTCAACTTGTTCAAGGCCAGCACGAGATACTGCGCCTCGTTCAGGTCACGGGTATCCTGAACAGTCCAGCCGGCCTCCTGGAGCAGCGCGCGGGTCTCTTCGGGAGTGAGACGCTCGCGCACTGCCGGCCCTTGCCCGGTTTCGCGTTTGTGCCATTCGGCAAGGGCCAGGAAGCCACCGGGCTTCGTGCCTCGGCGCAGCATCTCCAGGAATGCACGCGGCCGGGCCACCTCGTGCAGGACGAAGTTCAGGAGGATCCCGTCTACACCCTCAGGCGGGAGCGGCGCCCTGTCCTCTGTGGAAAGCTGGAACTCGATGTTAGTGAGACCGGCTTCCACGCTGCGGCGGCGTGCTGCCTCCACCATCTCCGGCTGGATATCGCAGGCTAACACGTGTCCGCGCCGCAGTCGTTGCGCCAGCGGAAGCGTGAAAAACCCTGGTCCGCAGCCGACGTCCGCCACGAGCATATCCTCGCGAAGCGGCAGGAGATCGAGGTAACGCTCGGGGTCGAGCATGCGACGCCGCTCTTCGCTGAGCAGCCGCTCCAGGCGGGCCGGATCAAACTTCGAGGCCGCTCGATCCATTCTTATCTTAATCTTAAATACTTAATGCTTTCTTTGCTTAATGCTTTCTTATGCCGTTTTCTTATGCCGTTCTTTCCATCGAACCGGCCGCCTACCAGCCGACGGCGTACCCATCCCAGCGCGAGTCGCTGCCGCCTAGCAGCGCGCCGCCGGCCGGATCGATCATGATGAGCTGCACCCGGCCGCTCTGGCCCCAGCTCCCCAGCACGGTAACCTGATGCCCGCGCGCGGCCAGCTCTTCGCGTACCGGTGCCGGCACACGGTTCTCGATCGAGAGGGCCAGACCGCGGCCGCTGGACCAGCGCGGTGCATCGACCGCCTCTTGAGGGTTCATGCCCAGGTCGATCAGATTGCAAAGCACCTGCAGGTTGGTCTGTACCTGGACGTCGCCGCCGGGCGTGCCGCCGACGATATAGGGGCGGCCACGGTCGAGCACCAGGTACGTGTTCAGCGTGTGCACCGGCCGCTTGCCCGGCTCAAGCCGGTTCGGATGGTGCGGGTCGAGTGAGAAGCCGCACATCCGGTTGTTCAGCAGCACGCCGGTATCCCCGGCGATAATACCGCATCCCCAATTGGCGAACACGCTCTGGATGAACGAAACGCAGTTGCCCTCCGCGTCAACCGCGCAGAGGTATGTAGTGTGTGACTGGTAAGGCAGAGGATCGCCGGGCTCAGGCTCGGCAGCGCGCCGCATGTCGATGAGCCTGCGGCGCTCGGCAGCGTACTCTTTGGAGAGCAGGCCCCGCATGGGTGGGGCAAAGAAGCGCGGATCGGCCAGCCAGCGGGAGCGATCGGCGAAGGCGAGCTTCTTGGCTTCGACCTGCACGTGAATGCGGTCGGCTGGTGAGAGCGCGGCAATGTCGAAGCCCTCGAGGATGTTCAGTTCTTCGAGCAGGATGCAGCCCTGCGAGACCGGCGGCTGCTCGTAGACGGTGAAGCCGCGATAGGTAGTACTGATGGGATCCAGGATCTCCGAGCGGTGGGCGGCAAAGTCGTCGGCGCTGAGCCAGCCGCCCAGCTCCTGGACGAACGCAGCGATGCGCCGGGCGATCTCGCCGCGGTAGAAGGCATCGCGGCCGCCGATGGCGATCTCGCGCAGCGTGCGCGCCAGATCGGGCTGTTTCCACACCTCGCCCGGTCGTGGCGCACGGCCGTCGATGGTCAGGCGCTTGACCGTCTCGGGGAAACGGCTCAACTCACCCAACGATGCCTCAATCTTGCGGCTGATGCGGTAGGTCACCGGGGCTCCGTGCTCGGCGTAGTCAATGGCCGGCTCCAGTACCTCCCGCAGCGACATGCGACCGAAGAATTTCAGAGCCAGGTGCCAGCCATCCACGCAGCCGGGCACCGTGATAGCGCGCGGGTCGAGCTGCGGAATGCTGTCACGTCCCGGGAAGGCATCGATGCGCGCGGCACGCGGCGCGGCGCCGCTGGAGTTGATCGCGCGCACCTCGCCGGTACGGGCGCTATAGATCAGCATGAAATTATCGCCGCCCACCTGGCTGAGGAAGGGCTCGACCACCGTCAGCACGGCGGCTGCGGCCACAGCGGCGTCCACAGCGTTGCCGCCCCGCTGGAGCATAGCCAGTCCCGCGGACACGGCCAGGGGGTGCGACGCGGCGACCATGGCGCGCCGCGCCATAACTACGCCGCGTTCAGGACACTCGATACGCTCCATCTCGGACATTGTCTGCACGTTGCTCCTGCCTTCGTCTCAAGCTTCGAGCTTCGTCTAAAGCTTCGAGTTTCGTCTAAAGCTTCGAGTTTCGTCAAGGAGCCGGGTCTTTCCCTGAGAACTGGGCCCTCACCCCAGTCCCTCTCCCGCGCCGCGGGAGAGGGACTGGGCAGAACTGTAGCGAGCGGCACAGCAGCGCGGCGCCCGGGCTAAGTCTTTCGGCTGCCCCTAGACCGGCCGCAGGTCGGTGTCGGGCGAGAGCCGCCGGCAGAACGCTGCCAGCAGGCGCGCTGCGTGGACCATGTCGCTGAGCTGGACGACCTCGTTGGGTGAGTGCATGTACCGCAGCGGCACGGATACCAGCCCGGTAGCCACGCCGCTACGGATCGCAAACACGTTCTCGGCGTCTGTGCCGGTGCGGCCGGGCGTTGGCTCAATAGTATATGGGATGCCCTCGGCCTCAGCAGCCTCGACCAGCAGCTGGAAGACGCGCGGCCCGGCGGCGGAGCCTCGGCCGATGGCCGGGCCGCTGCCGAGGGCGTGCTCGCCAAGCCGCCGCCGATCGGCCCCGGGATAGTCGGTCGCATGCGTGACGTCCACCACGACCGCGACCTGCGGCTCCAGGCGATAGGTAATAGCGCGAGCGCCGCCGCCGGTGATCTCTTCCTGGGCGTTCGCCGCGGCCCAGACGGCGGCGCGGAGACTACCCGGGTGCTCCGCCAGCAGGCGAAGCGCCTCGAGCACAACGACCGCGCCCGTCCGATTGTCCAGGCCGCGACCGGCCAGCCGGCCATCGCGCAGTTCAAGAGGTGGCGCCGCCAGCACCACGGGATCGCCGGGGCGCACGTACGCCAGCGCCTGCTCGCGCGACGTTGCGCCGATGTCGATCCAGAGGTCTTTTATCTTCACCGCGCGGTCGCGCTCGTTGCTCTCCAGGAGATGCGTGGCCTGCCGCCCGATCACCCCGGCCACCGGGCCATGCCGTCCCAGGATACTGACCCGCTGGCCCACCAGCACCTGGGGATCCCACCCGCCGATGGTGCTGAAGTAGCAGTAGCCCTCGTTATCCACGTGGGTGAGCATCAAGCCGATCTCGTCGAGATGGCCGGTCAGGAGCACGCACGGCGCGCCGCGGAGATGTATGCCGGCAAAGGCCGAGCCATGCACGTCGATATCTGCTTGCTCGGCGAAGGTGGCTGCCTCGTCCCGCCACGCGCGCGCAGCAGCCGCCTCGAAACTGCTCGGGCCGGGCACCTCCAGCAGGCGTAGCAAGGTACGCCGCACCCGCTCGAGCTGCTCCGGCGGGACGTGCGCCTGTGTCGCGTTTGTAGTTATGTTTGTAGTATTTGTAGAAGTAGACTGGGACGCAGCCACAGGATTGCTCCTCTCGTCCACAGCGTGGCGAGCGGCCCACCTGGACAGGACCTCCTGCAAGGCGGGCCGCGGGCCTTACTTCAGCTTCCGGAGCTCTGCCTCGAGGTCCAGGTTCAGCACCTTTGCGGCACGGCGCACCGGATCGTAGGCCGCGTCGGTAATGGGTGCGACGCCATAGGTGCCGATTGCATCGTAGAAGAGCTTCTTGCCCTCGGGCGTAGAAGAGATCTTCAGCAGGGCCTGGACGATCTTCTGCACCACCTCTTGCGGCATGTCCTTGCGCACAGCCACGCCGTCGTTCGGAATCTCCGCCGTGTAGGCCAGAACCTTCGTCTCCTCCATGATCTTGGGGAACTGCGCCTGGATGCCCTCGACGGTGCGGGCATCGTCGTAGACCGCTCCGGCGTCCACCTGCCGGTTCATGATGGCGATGATTACCTTGTCGTGCCCGCCTGCAGTGATCTGCTGGCTAAAGAACGTGTCAGGATTGATGCCCCGCTCCATCAGCAAAGCGCGGGGGTAGAGGTAGCCTGACGTCGAGCCGGGGTCTACCCAGGCAAAGCGCTTGCCGCGCAGGTCCTGCAGGTCGTTGATGCCGGAGTCGGCGCGCACCAGGATCATGCCGCGATAGCTGGTCTGGTTGTTACGGTTGACCGACACCAGCACCATCTGTGCGCCGCACTTGTTGTTCGCCACCACGTACGGGAACGGGCTGAGCCAGTTCACGTCGATCTTCCCGGCGCACATCGCCTCAACGGCGGCGACATAGCTGGCCGTCACCTCACTGGTGATGGTATAGCCAGTCTCTTTCTCCAGAGCATCGGCGATGCTACGCATGCCCACGGTCAGCTTCTGCGTCTCCAGGAACGGCACGATTGCCATCTTGATAGGGTTCTCTTTCGACCCGAGTGGTTTCGGTGCGGGTTGGGGCCCGCCGCGAGCACAGGCAGCGAGCGATGCGCCGGCCAGCGCGCCCACCAGCACCATGCTCTGCCGCACGGCCACCCGGCGGCTCACGCGCGGCAGAGGCAGGCGGGGCAGTGTCGCAGTAGGATCCAGTTCCTCAGTCCGGCTCATGCTCCTCCACTCCCTCCAAACGTCCCCTGAGGTGTCGCAGTGTTAGCCAGGGTCACAGGAAGAGCGCCGCGCGGTCTATGCGCGCACGGTCTCGCCGTGATCCGGCTTATGCCCAGTGCCGGCAGACGCGGCGAGAGGCCTGTCGGTGTTTTCACCCTTTCTCAAAAGCCGCCGGTTTGTCCGGCGGGTAGGCACAGGCCCGATGGGACTATAGCACCGGCCTTACAACGGCGTCAAAGCACTGCGTGCCCGCCAGACGTGCGACGCGTCGCTGGCTTGACCTTCCAGGTAGCTGGAAGGTGTAAGGTCAAGATGCGGTATAGCGGTATCTGCGATGGAGGCGACCATGACGGACACGCGTGTATTCCAGCGCGCTATTCACCCGAACGGGACCGCCAGGCTCCAGCTGAAGGTCGGCGGCATGCATTGTTCGCTCTGCATAGAATCTATCCGCCGCGCAGTCGGGAGGATTGACGGCGTGCATCGCGTGCACGTGTCCATCGCCCACGAGGAGGCGCTGATCGAATACGACCCGGCGCGTGTCACGCCGGAGACGATCATCGGCACTCTGGAAGAGATTGGGTTCGCTGTCCGGGAGCCGGATGAAGCTACGATCTTCGTGCAAGAGGAGCAGGAACTGGCGGTTGCCCGACGCAAGGCGGTGATGGCGCTAGGGCTCCTAGGGGCGGCCTCGGCGGTAATGCTTATATCTGCTTGGCGAGGGCCAAGCCCTGAGCGAACGCTGGCTATGGCGGGACTCGCGCTCTTTACTGTCCTTGGCCCGGCCCGTTTCATCCTAGTGCGCAATGGCTGGCAGTCGATCCGCCGTGGCATCCTCAACCAGGACGTGCTCGTCACAGCCTCAGCGCTCGCCGGCCTGGCTGGCGGGGCTACCGGCCTCGCCGTGCCGACCTTCCCGGCGGGAGGCTTCTTTGGCGCCACGGTCTTCGTGCTGGCTTTCCACCTCATCGGGGGGTACTTCTCTGTGCTTGTGCACGTGCGTGCTTCCCAGTCGGTGCGCCGTCTACTGGCGCTCGCCCCGCAGACGGCTCGCCGGCTCACTCCAGATGGCCGCGAAGAGGAGGTGCCGCTTGAACAGATTGCCGTGGGCGACCTGGTGCGGGTGCGGCCCGGCGAATGCATCCCGGTGGACGGTGTGGTCGTGGAGGGCGCTTCGGCCGTCGATGAGCGCCTGGTTACCGGCGAGTCGTTTCCGGTGGACAAATGGCCGGGGAGCGAGGTGATCGGTGGTTCGCTGAACCAGACAGGCAGCCTGGTGGTTCAGGTGAGCCGGGTGGGCCCTGACAGCTTTCTGCGCACTGTGGCCCGGTGCGTCGCCGAGGCGCGAGCGCTCAAGCCCGGCATCCTGCGGCTGGTAGACCAGGTGCTGCTGGTCTACGTGCCGGCCGTCTTCGCTGCCAGCGCAGCAGGGTTCACCATCTGGACGGTAGGCGCCTGGTTGCTCACTGGGGCACCTGACCTGCTGCGCGCTGGCTTCGCCGCCCTGAGTGCGCTGATCATGGGCTACCCGTGCGCCCTGGGGATGGCAACGCCACTGGCGATCATCCGGGCCAGCAGTGAAGCGGCTGCACGCGGCATCCTGATGCGCTCGGGTGAAGCGTTTCATGGCCTGCGCAGCGTGCACACCATCGTCTTCGACAAGACCGGCACGCTGACCGAAGGGAAGCCACACCTGGTATCCTGCCTGAGCCCGTCCGGGGACTGCACGGAGGTCCTGCGACTGGCTGCCAGCGCTGAGACGTTCTCCGAGCACCCCCTGGCGCAGGCGGTCGTGGTCGCTGCTCGCGCACAAGGGCTCACATTGGAGATGCCGAGCAACTTTGAGGCCAGGCCGGGCCGCGGCGTTGCTGCTGTGGTAGCCGGGCGTAGGCTGCTGGTAGGCACGTCAGGCTTTCTTACAGAAGAGGGCGTCGATCCTGCGCCGCTTCTTCCCCTGGTGGAGCAGATCCAGGCCCAGGGGCAGACAGCGGTGCTGGTTGCGATTGATGGCTCTGCAGCCGGTGTTCTGGCGCTGGCAGACCGGCTCAAACCAGACGCGCGGGCGACTGTAGAGCAGCTAAAGCGCATGGGCGTGCAGCTCGTGCTGCTCACCGGGGATCACGAGCGCACCGCACGGGCAGTTGCGGCGGCCATAGGAATTGACGAGGTGCTGGCCGGGGTCCTTCCAGGGGAGAAAGTAGAGGTAATCCGTCGGATGCAGGCGCAGGGCTGGCGCGTAGCGATGGTGGGCGACGGTATCAATGATGCCCCGGCGCTGATGCAGGCGGACGTCGGCATCGCCATCGGCGCAGGCAGCGACATTGCCATAGAGGCCGCCGACGTGGTGCTGGTGGGTGAGCGCCTGGAGGCGGTAGTGGAAGCGGTCGATCTGGCGCGGCGCAGCTACCGGCTCACTGTGACCAACGTGGTCCTGGCCCTGAGCTTCAACGGCATCGGCGTCCTTGCCGCCCTGACCGGCCTTGTGGCGCCGGTCTGGGCCATGCTGGCCATGGCCGTGAGCGTGAGTGTGGTGCTGGGCAACTCCTTTGCCGGGCGTCTCCTGCCGGAAGGACGCCCGGCGCGAGATGGGCAGTTGGGCGCGAAGATTAAATAATGTGCCAGCAGCCAGCTAAGCAGCGACCTGGGGGAACCTGCTGGAGGTGCGATGGAACGAAGAGTACAACGAAGAGGAAGAGTACAAAGAGAACGAGAGGATCGCAGCGGCCTCATGCGGATCGGAGAGCTTGCGGCCGAGCTAGGGCTCAATCCCAAGACGATCCGCTATTACGAGGCGATCGGGCTGCTCCGGCCGCCGCGACGGACGCCGGCCGGTTACCGGCTCTATGACGCAGCGGACCGTGAGCGGCTGCAGTTCATCCTGAAGGCCAAAACCGTCGGCCTGACGCTCGAGGAAATCAAACTGGTTCTAGACGTACGGAGCAGAGGACAGCAGCCGTGCACGCACGTGCTCGCCTTGCTGGACCAGAAGCTCGCCGCGGTGGACGAGCAGCTTCGGGCGCTCAGCGAGTTTCGCCGCGAGCTGATTGCGCTCCGCACTGAGGCAGCCGACACGATGCATGCCGAGGCCTGCGTTTGCGGGATCATCGAGCACCACGCGGCTGGCTTGTCGGACGGGCAGGCGGAGCCGATAGGTCCTGTGCGCTCTGCCGGGCAAGGACCACACAGCAGGCAGCGCAGCGTCGCGCGCGGCCTGGAGATGCCTGCCCGGCAGACACGCGTCGCCTGGCCAGGCTTTCAGGGCAGCGTCTTCAGGTAAGCAAGCAGATCCTGCCATTGCTGCTCGGTCAGGCGCCAGCGCGGCATGGGCCACGCCAGCGGCTTGCCCTCGGCGTCAATCCCCTGCGTGACCGCCCGGCGGATCAGCTCATCGGTGTAGCGCGGCCCCCGCGCGCCATCAGGCTCCAGCATTCCCGCTGGATCGGTCAAGTTGCGGTAGGTGATATCCGGGCTGATGAACATCGGTGTACGCAACCCGCGCCCGTCAATGCCATGGCAGTCGGCGCAAGCCAGCCGCATCATCATGCCACCAGCGTAGGGGATCGGCCGCCCGTCTACATCGGTGCCGGTGCGAAAGATCCATGCGCCGCGAGCGATCGCGTCGCCGGCCGCAGGGCGCCACACTGGCGCCGCTGCGCCGAGCACGAGCAGGCCGGCGAGCCCGACACCAAAGAGCGCCAGCGCGAGCAGGAGCAGCCTTTGATCACGCATTGAGCGGTGCCTTGTACTTACTCCAGATCGCGACGTATCTGTTCATATTGTTCGCGGGTGATCTCCCCGCGGGCGTAGCGCTCCTTGAGGATCTCCAGCGCCCGGCGGCTACCGGCCTGGTCAGGCCCGACCTGCCGGATTGCCCAGACCACGAGGAGGGTGATACCGGCGAGCATCAGGAGCCAGAAGGCCACGCCCAGGATGGCCCACCAGGGATTGGCGCCAGCCCACCAGCCACCCATCATACCCGGCCCCATCATGCTCCCCGACATCCCCCACATCATCAGCCCTCCCCACAGCAATGGGAGACCAATCAGAAGCAAGAGCACCAGCAATGCTCCAGCTACCACCGCGCGCGCCTGATCCGACATCCTGCAACACCTCTTCATCTGAGGTATCGTGGCACACTATACTTCACTTCACTTTACCATGCATAGCAGACCACTTGGTTTGCCGTGATAATTGCTACGACTCACCAACGATACCGCCTATACCAGCAAACACGAGCAGGTGCATCCCCCGGCATCCATGCGCCTGTCCATGCAGTCAGTGCGGCGAGGCCCGGGCCAGTCGGGCACTGGAAGGCGGGTCTCTGCGACCGTATGCAATATCCTGTCCGCAGCGTTTGACACTGCGGCGCTACCGTTGCTATCATATGGTGTCCCGGCGGCTGCAACTGGCCGGCGTTGGGTAGTCGCGGGGTGCGGCCGCACGGAGAGGAGGGATCAGAGCGTGTACGCGGTCATCGAGACGGGTGGCAAGCAGTACCGCGTCGAGGTGGGCCAGCAGCTCCGGGTCGAGCGGCTGGAGGTACCGAAGGGCGAGCGGGTGGAGATTACCCGCGTCCTTGCGGTTGGCGACGCACAGGGCGTGCGCTTTGGCCGGCCCGTCGTGAAGGGCGCCCGTGTGGTGGCGCGCTCGCTTGGCGAGCAGAAGGGCGAGAAGATCATTGTTTTCAAGTACAAGCCAAAGGTGCGCTACCGCCGCAAGATGGGACACCGCCAGCTCTACACGCTGCTGCGGATCGAGCAGATTGTGCCGGGGGAGGAGGCTTCTGCTCCAGCGGCGGCGCAGCAGCCCGCGGTAGCGCAGGCCTGAGGGGGTGATGCAGCATGGCGCATAAGAAGGGAGTGGGTAGCTCCCGTAACGGTCGCGATAGCCAGTCCAAGCGCCTGGGCGTCAAGTGTGGTGACGGCCAGTTCGTGACCACCGGGAGCGTCCTCGTCCGCCAGCGCGGCACCAAGTTCGAGCCCGGCGTGAACGTGGGCGTGGGCGGCGATTACACGCTTTTTGCGCTGGTCGATGGACGGGTCAAGTTCGAGTGGGCGCACAAGAATAAGCGGCGCGTGAGCGTCTACGCTACTGCCTGAAGGCACCGGAGGGCTGGACAAGGTCCTACCGGCGCCTTGCTTCGCCGTCTCTCTAGCGCCACCGGATCTGCCGGCGGCGTTCGTGTCGCCAGGCTAGGATAGTACGGCTCGTGGAGTACAGGTCCTGGGCCATCTCAGGAGCTGTCTGGAAGAGCAGACAAACGAACAGACAATACGCACGTGCATCGGCGACGACCAGGAGTAGTAGGCCAAACCTGCCAGAGAGCCGGCTGGTGGTGGAAGGCCGGCACCCTGGCCTCGGGACCTTGTGGAAGTGGCTGAGGCCAGTTGCGGCCGAACTCGCCTGTGAGCCGCTCCGGTGAACCCGGCAGGGCCCGCCGGCAGTAGTCGGAGCCGTCTTGCCCGCGTTACAGGGCTTTGAGCGGGCCGGAGCGTTTTGCGGAAGCAGAGCGCGCCGGCCAAGCAGGGTGGTACCGCGGGTACGGCACAACAGCCCCTCGTCCCTGGCCGGGATGAGGGGCTGTTGTCATTAGCTCCAGGAATTGCAATGGACTGGAACGCCAGGAACTGCATAACGTTGGTGTATAAGGCTAAAGATTGAAGTTAGAAGCTAAATATAGATAACTAACTAAACTCACTCAAGAGAGGGGACCAAACCTGCAGAGCGTGCTCACGGCCAAGTAGGGCCGGCGGCCTGCAGTCCGGGCACCCCCCACCGGCTCAGCCGAGTATGCCGGGGCCGGGGGGCTGAGAGCGAACGGCAAGGGGAGGGAAGACGACGATGCAGACGCAGGAGAGGATGCGTGAAGACGAGCCGGCCGGTGCGGTACCCACGCAGGAAACGGAGATCGGCTACCGGCCAAGCGAGATCGAGCCGAAGTGGCAGCAGCGCTGGGAGGAGCAGGGGCTGTATCGCGCCGTGGAAGACCCGACGAAGCAAAAGTGGTACGCCCTGGTGATGTTCCCCTATACCTCCGGCGATCTGCACATCGGCCACTGGTACAACTTCGCACCGGCGGATACCCACGCGCGCTTCATGCGCATGAAGGGCTACAACGTCCTGTTCCCGTTTGGGTTCGATGCCTTCGGCCTGCCCGCGGAAGAGGCAGCCATCCGTCATGGTATCCATCCCTTCACATGGACCAACCAGAACATCGAGCGCATGCGCCGCCAGGCGAAGTCCATCGGCGGGATGTACGACTGGTCGCGGGAGATCGCCACGCATCTGCCAGAGTACTACAAATGGACCCAGTGGTTCTTCCTGAAGTTCTACGAGCACGGCCTGGCCTATCGCGCCCTGGCGCCGGCCAACTGGTGCCCGCATTGCCAGACCACTCTGGCGAACGAGCAAGTCATTAACGGCACCTGCGAGCGCTGCCACACGCCGGTGACGCGCAAGATGCTGGAGCAGTGGTTCTTCCGCATCACCAAGTATGCGGAGGAACTGCTGGCCGACCTGGAGACGTTGCAGTGGCCCGAGCGCATCATCCTGATGCAGCGCAACTGGATCGGCAAGAGCGTCGGCGCGGAGATCATCTTCACTGCTGAGAGCGGCGATCCAATCCCGGTCTTCACCACGCGGCCGGACACCCTGTTCGGCGCTACCTTCATGGTCCTGGCACCAGAGCATCCGCTGGTGGAGAAGCTGACCACGCCTGATCGTCGCGCCGAGGTGCAGGCGTATATCGAGCGGGCAGCACGTGAGACCGAGATCGAGCGCCTGTCCACGGAGAAAGAGAAGACCGGCGTGTTCATCGGGGCCTACGCCATCAACCCGGCCAATGGCCGGCGCATTCCCATCTATATTGCCGACTATGTGCTGCTGACCTACGGCACCGGCGCCATCATGGCTGTGCCGGCGCACGACGAGCGCGACTGGGACTTCGCCAAGAAATATGGCATCCCCATCATCGAGGTCATCCGGCCCGAAGGCAAGGGCGATGAGCCGCTGACCGAGGCCTATACCGGCCCCGGCATCCTGGTCAATTCTGGCCAGTTCGACGGCATGCCGTCGGAGGAGGGCAAGTGGGCCATCACCGACTGGCTGGCTGCCCGGGGCAAAGGTCGGCGGGCAGTGAGCTACCACATGCGTGACTGGCTGATCTCACGCCAGCGCTACTGGGGCGCGCCTATTCCGATCGTGTACTGCAAGAAGAAGTGCACGCCCGACGGGATCGTGCCGGTGTCGGAGGACCAGCTGCCGGTGCTACTGCCGGAGGACGCTGAGTTCCTACCGACCGGAGAATCGCCGCTGAAGCGGCATCGCGGCTTCGTGGAGACCACCTGTCCGCGCTGCGGTGGCCCGGCGGAGCGCGAGACTGATACTATGGATACCTTCGTGGACTCGTCCTGGTATTTCCTGCGCTACGTCAGCCCGCACGAGCAGGACCGGCCGTTCGATCCCGAGAAGGTGCGCTACTGGCTGCCGGTCGACCAGTACATGGGGGGCGCCGAGCATGCGGTGATGCACCTGTTGTACGCCCGCTTCTTTACGAAGGCGCTGGCGGACATGGGGCTGATCGATTTCCGCGAGCCATTTATCCGGCTGTTCAACCAGGGCATCATCCTGGGTGAGGACGGCCAGAAGATGTCCAAGAGCCGCCCGGAGTACGTGGTCGATCCGGACGAATACGTGGCCAAGTACGGCGCGGATACGGTGCGCTGCTTCCTGATGTTCATCGGCCCCTGGGAGCTGGGGGGGAACTGGTCCAGCGCCGGCATTGTGGGCGTCTGGCGCTTCCTGAACCGGGTGTGGAACCTGGTGACCGGCCAGGCCGAGGAGAGCGCCGCAGCACCCCAGCCCGTTACCCAGGATGAGCTACGCCGCCTGACCCACAAGACGATCAAGCGCGTCAGCGAGGACATCGAGCGCTTCCGGTTCAACACCATGATCGCGGCGCTGATGGAGTACGTGAACGCGCTGTATCGGGTGCGTTCGCCGGAGGTCGAGCAGACGCCGGCCTGGCAGGAGGCGATGGACACGCTGCTCCTGCTGCTGGCGCCCAGCGCGCCGCATCTGGCCGAGGAGCTTTGGCACCGCCGCGGCCATAGGGAGAGTGTGCACCTGCAGTCTTGGCCGACCTATGATCCGGCGCTGACGGTAGAAGAGACCGTCACGCTGGTGATCCAGGTGAACGGTCGGGTGCGAGACCGCATGGAGGTGCCGGCGAACTTGCCGGAGGAGGAGATACGGCGGCTGGCGCTCGAGCGGCCGCGTGTGCAACAGTTCACCGGTGGCAAGCCCCCGCACAACGTGATCGTCGTGCCAGGGCGGCTCGTAAATATTGTTGTGTAAGTAGCTGTGTGAGCGGCAGGGCGCTCATCCAAGTTCTCTTTTTCTTTAGCTATGTCCTGCCTGCGGGATGAGCGCCCTGCCGGTTACTCCACGCGGATCTCCGAGGCGCGCCGCGTGCGGCCTTCCTCCTCTTCGCTGCGCTCCATGCGCTCAATTGCTTCGTCGATCAGGCTGCGGAAGGCCAGCAGGACCTCTTTCTGGGCGTTGCGCAGGTGCTGGCGAAACTCGCTCATGTCCACCAGACGGACGCGCGGCGCCTCGATCTCGATACGAAAGAGCGGCTCTCGCTCGCCGCGCGTCTCGTGCTCGGCGCGCCTGCGCGCGCCCTGCTCCTCGCTACCGGCATGAACGTCCATGGATTTTCCCTCCTGGGAGCTGCCTGCGCGCTCCTGCCTGTCGATCCCCAGCCGGTTGTGCCGGTGGGCTATCTCTCTCTAACCTGGGCAGTGGCCGGGCGAGACGAGCCGCTGAACTCAATGCGCAGCACGCCGTTGTGGAACGTGGCACGGCGATGGCGCTTGGCCACCAGGGCCCGTGGGAGCACAATGTTGCGCCGGACCATGCCCAGCCGGATGATCAGCTCATCCCCGGTGCCGTGCAACTCCACGTCGCTCTTCTCCGCAAAAGGCAGGGGGATGGAGAGCACGTAGCCATCCTCAATTTTCTCTATAACATGTGGCTGCGTGCGATACAGAATGCGGCACGGATCCGTCTCACCGAAGATCGCCTGCCCCATCTTCGCCAGGGCATCCATGCCAACGACCTCGTGCTCGAACAGCGGCACCGGGAGGATCGGCAACGGGGCAAACGCCTCCTCAACCATATGGCGATACCGTTCCTGCGTCTCCTTCCATGACGTGAAGTAGCGGTCGCTCACTTCAGCGGGCAACAACCGGTTGCAGACGATAGCATCGGTGAGATAGCCGTACAGGTTCAAGTATGTAAACGTGCGCTGGGCCTCTTTGATGACCATCTTCTCCGGGTTCAACACCAGGCGCACCGTGGACATCTCCTTGTCGGCCAGGAGGGCGCGCATGCGGCCGAGACGCTCAAAGAGCACCTTGACCGACTCGAAGACGTCGTCGCTGGGGAAAGGCATATCCAGCACGCGCTGGGCTACCGGCCGGATCAAGCGAGCCGCCTGCCGCTCAATCGGGAAGATCTTCTCCAGCCACCACTGCGCCACCTCAGGGAAGCTGAGCAGGCGCAGGGTCTCGCCGGTCGGCGCGCAGTCCACCACCACGACATCGAACCGGCCCGTCTCATAATGCTTGAGGATCTGTAGCAGGCTGGCCAGCTCCTCCATGCCGGGCAGGATCGTCATTTCCTCCGCGATGAGCTCATCAAGCCCGCGCCACTGGATCAGAGCGGTCAGGTATGCCTGCAGGGTGCCCCAGTGCGTGCGGATCTCGTGGAAGATGTCGACTTCCTGCCCCCAGAGGTTGCCGGCGATCTGCTGCGGTTCCGGCCCAAGCTCGATATCGAAGGCATCGGCGAGGCTGTGGGCTGCATCTGTGCTCATTACCAGAGTGCGATAGCCCAGCTGCGATGCCCGCAGCGCCGTCGCCGCGGCCACGCTGGTTTTTCCGACCCCTCCTTTGCCGGTATAGAGAATAACCCTCATGCGCTCCCTCGTTCCGTTCCACTTCTCATCCGGCCCGCAGACCAGGTGTCCTGGGAGGTTGGCAGCGTTGCTGCTGGATGTCCGACTCTTCTCCCCCTAAAGCTCCCCGGACTCTTTTGCTGACGGGCACACCGACCATGCAGCATGCGCGAGTCCACCCGGCGCTCAGGCGGCAGGTGTCGCTCTGCCGACGGCGTGGTGGCCGTCCAGGAGCGCCTGCTCAAGGAAGGCAACCACACGGGCGCAGTAGCCGGGGCGGTCCTGGAAGTAGGCGCCGCAATGGACCGTCTCAGTAATCCACAGCTCCTTTGGCTCCCCTGCGGCGGCGTAGATGCGCTGCGCGTGCTCAAGCGGAATCACCGTATCGCGGGACCCGTGGATCAGTAAGAGGGGCCGCGGCGCGAGGCGCGCCACATCGCGCAGGGGCTCAACGTCACGGAAGCGGTATCCATACCGCTTCTGCAACTGGCGGTCGACCAGGGTCAGGATGAGCCCGGTGAGCGGCCCGAGCTTTCGCCGGACGTGCCAGGCCACGATTTCCCGCTGGCTAGTAAACGGGCTGTCCGCCACGATAGCGCGCACATCCGGCTCGCGCGCCGCGACCATGATAGCGACCGCTGCGCCCATCGAATAGCCGATTACACCGAGCGGCGAGCCCGGCAACCGCCGGCGCAGGAACGCTAGTGCGGCACGGGCATCCTCGAGCTCGCGATATCCCAGGGTCACCGGCTCACCAGCGAGTTCACCGTGCCCGCGGTAATCGAACAGCAGCACCGCAAAGCCGTGCCGCCACAGGTGCGAGGCGATACCCAGGAGATCGCTGCGACACCCGCGGTACCCCCCGCAGGCCAGTATGGCTGGCGCACCGGGCTCCTGAGGCAGAAGCCAGCCGCTGAGCAGTGCACCGCCCTGGGTGGGGATACGGACATCCTCCCAGGCCACGCCCGTCTCGAAGGGCGTCCAGGTGTACGCGGTATCCGTGCGCGGCGATGGCCCGGTAAGCTGTGCGGTGACGTACTCAACCAGCGCGACGGACGCTAGGCCGAGCACAGCAGGTACAGTGAGTGCCGCGGCCAGCACCAGCCGCCCGGAATGGCGTGCTGCCCGGACAAGTTCCTGCCCGCTGGTGCTGCTTCCCAGAGCGCGGGCCGGGTCCAGCGAGGAGAGATACGAAGACCGTTGCATGATTGCGTAGGGTTCGAGAGATGCTGGCCAGCCGGTAGCGCAGCCGGCTCTTGCATGCCCGTGATAAGATGCCGCGTCCTCGACGCTCCCGGCGTGGCTGCGTGCGTAGTTAAAGTATACAGCGTGCCGGGCGCTTGCCGAAACAGAGGAGCTGGGTGCACGACCTGCAGGGTGTGTGTATAGCATAGTGCATATAGCATACAGAAACGCCTGCAGGTCCAGGAGAACACTGGGCCTGCAGGCGTTGAAGACAGGGGCAGCGCCGGGAGTCCTCTTCGTGGCTGCGCTGCCCTCTGCTCCGGCAGGTACTAGGTGGTGGACGCTGCCACCGGGGTGCCGGCCCCGCCTGTCGGTTGCCGTCGCTGCTGGCCCTTCCCCCACGGCGTGCCCAGGAGCGGCAGGAGGATGTGGTCTAAGCCCCACCAGCCCGAAACACGCCAGCCGTAGATGATCAGCGCCTCCAGGATGATCATCGTCGGATTGCTCGAGACGGTGCCGGCGAACATAAAGGAGAAGTTCATCAGCAGGGCGAAGGTTGCAGCGATGGCTGTGAGCCCGCCGACGAGCAGGCCCAGGCCCACCAGAATTTCGCCCCAGATAATCACCTGATTAAACCAGGTGTGCCAATTGTGATCCAGCATGTACTGGATGAAGGCACGATAAGCTGGATAGGTGATCGGTGGCCGGCCCTGCTGCGGCACCACCACAGCGCGCTCCCAGAAGGAGCGCAGAGCCTGTCCGGTCTGGAACCAGGCCGGATCGGTAAGCTTATGCCAGCCGGCCTCCAGCCATTCCCAGCCCAAGAACAGCCGGATGCCCAGGTAAAGCGGCGCAGCCTCCTTGGCCCGGCTCAGGAACCTGGCGACCTTCCATTCAGGCGCGGCAGTGACCTCGTCCTCGGATGGCTCATCACGGCCGGGCCGGTAGAACTGAACTAGCACAGCGGCGATGCCCACCCAGAGGACCAGGCCGACCGCAAAGGACACCAGTGCGGTGCCTGCACTGCTCTGCGGGTTAGCCGCCACGTAGAGAAGATAACCGCCGATTAACGCCGCGATAGCGGCCACTCCTTTGCGAGCGACCGGATTATCCATTGCCGACCTCCTTCGTCAATCGCTCTGCAGCATACTACCAGACCATACCCTTTACACAATGCCTTAGACAACGGATCCATAGTCCCTTACAAAGTTCATCGTAGCAAAGTCTATTGTACTAGTGCCGGCTTATATGTCTGAACGCCTGGAGCTTTTCAGCCTGGTCCGCTGTCTTTCGGCAGCTTCAGTATACGCGATACGCCGGCAGCCTGCATCAGGGAAAGTCCCGAATGTCGGGCCGGCAACTCCCTGACCTTCTCGCCATGCTCCGGCGGCCGGTCCGCATAGAAGTCCGCGGAGAGGCTTCATGATACAATCCCGGCGATGGATCCGGTATGCGATCGCTTCTACGACCTCGGTTTACTGTTTGCCCTGCGCGATGCTCTGGACGCCCTTGATCCCGGGGCGCCGCCGACCGCGCGTGTGCTCTGGCCGCCGGATAGTGTGCCTGCAGCCGGCCGCGCAGGGGTGCTGGCAGGCTCGTTCAATCCGCCTACCCTGGCCCATACGGCCCTCCTGGAACATGCCTGCCGCGAGTATCGCGAGTATAACGTCGAGCAAGCCTGGTTCCTGTTGAGCAAGCGCACCGTGGATAAGGAGCAGGTGACCGGAGCGATGCTGGAAGACCGCCTGCTCCTGCTCAGGCTGCTGGCCGAGCGGCAGCCCGGCTTCGGTGTCGTGCTGACCAACCGCGGGCTGTATGTAGAGCAGGCGCTTGCTCTGCGTCGGCTCTTCGGCTCTCAGGTGGAGATTTCCTTCGTCGTCGGCTACGACAAGCTTGTGCAGATTTTCGACCCACGCTACTACGACGATCGGGACGCGGCGCTCGAGCAGCTTTTTGCCCTGGCAGTGTTCCTGGTCGCGCCGCGGGCAGGCGCTACACACGCGGACCTTCAGCGCCTCCTGAGCCGGCCGGAGAACCGACGCTTCGCCGCCGGGGTGCGCCCGCTTGGCCTGGAGCCGTCCCTGCTGCACCTATCGTCGACGCAGGTACGGATGCTCGTGGCAGAGGGTGGCGACTACCGTCCTCACGTGCCCCCGGAGGTTGCTGCCTTCATCGCCGAGACGGGGGCATACGCACGGCCACGACGGCTGCCCAGCGGCGCGCTCGTGGATGCCTATGCGGTGCGCGTGGGGCTATTCCAGACTCTGACCTTGCTGGCACCGCGTCCTGCCGGCATCGATTTTCGGGCCCTCGTTACCGATGCCTTGCTGGATACCGCTGAGGGGGCGGCGCTGCGCGCCGAGGCGCTGGAAGGCCGGGCTGGGCCGGCCCTCCAGCGGTGGCTGGTCATGCACCGGGGCTGAAGAGCCGCAGCCGCTCGGCGAGGAGCTCGGCTAGGTGCAGGGCGCGGGGGACCCGCGTCGCCGGGTGGGTGCGTGCCCAGACATCCAGGCCGCCGCGCAGGTGCATCAGGCAGCCGGGATTGTCCATGACCGCTGCCTCGGCGCCGGTCGCTAGGATGTGCTCGATCTTGCGGCGCATGATGCGCTCGGCCACACGCGGGTGCTCCAACGAGAACGAGCCGCCGAAGCCGCAACAGACGTTTGAGTCTTCCATCTCGATGAGCCGCAGGCCGAGCACGTCGGTGATCAGGCGCCGCGGCTCAGCCTGCAGCCCCAGACAGTTACACGACTGGCAGGCATCGTGGTAGGTCACCGTGAGCGCCGGCAGGCCCTCGCGGGTGAGCGCGCCAGCGGGGAGCCGCGCCACGCGGTCCATGAAAGTGGTGAAGTCCACGATGCGCTGTCCCAGGGCGCGAGCGCGGCTGCGCAGCTCGGGGTCCTCCTCCAGGATACGCAGGTAATCCTGCCTCATTGCGACCACGCAGGACGTCGAGCTGCTGACAATGTAGTCTACCTGCACCTGCTCCAGCGCCTCCAGGGTCCGGCGAGCCATGCGGCGGGCGTCGGGCTCATCGCCCGCGTTCATTGCCGGCAGGCCGCAGCAGCTCCAGTCGGCGGGGAACACCACGCGGCAGCCCAGCGCCAGCAGCACCTGCCAGACCGCCTCGCCTGTGCTGGGAGAGAGACGGTCGGTGATGCAGCCGGGGAAGTATGCTACAGTGAGCCCGGCCGCGCCGTTCGGCACCACCGGTTGCTGCGGCCCGGCGGGCAGCGCACGCACCCGATCCCGGAAGGGCTGCCGGGCGAGGGCCGGTAGAGCGCGCCAGCGTAGCTGCGCGCGCAGCAGCGGCACCGGAGCGGCACGCACGAAGCCGTCCCGCACGAACGGACCCTGCAGGCGGCTGAGCAGACGCACCGTCCGCTCAAACCGCGGCGGATCGGCCAGCGTCTGCAGGGCCATGCGTTTGAACCATGGCATGCCCTTCTTCTCGGTGACTTGCCGGCGCACCTCCATGATCTGCGCCGGCAGCGGGATGCCGGCGGGGCAGACAGTCTCACAGGCGTTGCACTGTGCGCACAGGCTTTGCGGCCCGGCGGCCTCGTCTAGGCCGTGGTGGATCGCCGTGAGCATCAGCCCGACCGGGCCGGTGTAGATGTAACCGAAGGCATGGCCGGAGACCTCCTGGAACGGCGGGCAGACGTTGGCGCACGCGCCGCAACGGATACACTGCAGCACCTCACGCAGGCGCGGGCTCTCCCGCGTAGCCAGGCGGTTGTTGTCCAGCAAGATGATGTGCAGCTCCTTCGGCCCCTGCACCCCGATCGTCAGCGTCAGCTCGATATCGGCCGTGCGGCTGGGGCCGGTGATGAAGCTGACGTAGGTGGTGAGCTTCTGTCCGGTGGCCGAGCGCGCCAGTACTTTAAGGATAGCCGTGGCATCCTCAAGGGTGGGCACGAGCTTCTCCACGCCGAGCACCGCCAGGTGCACCGGTGGCAAGCCGGTGGCCAGGCGGCTATTACCTTCGTTCGTGACGATGACTAGCGTACCCGTCTCGGCGATGGCGATATTGGCTCCGGAGATGCCCAGGTCGGCCTCGATGAAGAAGCGGCGCAGGTGTTTGCGTGCCACGGCCACCAGCGCCTCGGGCTCCGGCGGCACCTCTTCGCCGGTGAGCTTGCTGAAGAGCGCGGCGATCTCCTCGCGGGTGCGATGCACCGCCGGCACGATCAGGTGCGAGGGGTGGTCGCCGGCGAGCTGCACGATCCACTCGCCCAGGTCGGTCTCGATCACCTGCACGCCGAGGCTCTCCAGGTAGGGGTTCAGCTCGATCTCCTCGGTGGCCATCGACTTGGACTTCACCGCCAGCTTGACACTGTGCCGGCGCACGATATCTCCGGCGATGCGCCGCGCCTCCTCAGGCGTAGCGGCGAAGTAGACCCTGGCGCCGACCTTCTCGGCCTCTTCAGTGAACTGGCGAATGAGCTCAGGCAGGCGCTCGATGGCAGCGCGGCGGCGCGCGGCGACGTCTGCCTGCAGGGCCTTAAAATCGAGCCCCTCAAAGGCAGCCTGGCGCTTGGCTCGAAACGAGGGCAGCGCTCGGTCAAGCGCCAGCGTGATGTTGGGCGAGGCAAGAGCACGTTCCAGCCGCTCTTTGAACGGCGGGCGGGGGTGAGCCGTTCGGCTTGCCGGAGAGTGAGAAGAGGTCCTGGTCATGAGCAGCAGTCCTGATACAGCGTCTTCGACGCGGCACACGTGCGCGTCTTCGTGCGTGCGTACTTCTGGCGTACGTATTCTAGCGTATTAGAGCCATGCCCAGAGCGTGACGCTCTCAGGGGACAAGCGCGGCGATTGCACTGAGCGAGAGCGGGTACCGCCGACATTGCGCCATCTAGTCTCCTACGGTAGGATAAGCGCGAACAGGGCCGACCATTGCACGAGCGCCGGAAGGGGAGGGAGGCGCAGCTGTGCTGGATCGGTTGTGCTGGTTCGTTAGCCGCGTGTGTCTCCCCGCGCATGGGAGAGAAGGGCGGTAATGTCGCTCTCCTCTGCTAGCCTCACACCCTCACCTGTGCCCGATGCGCAGACCCCGCCCGGCCTGCGCATCCAGCTTTTAGGTGGATTTCGCGTCTGGGTTGGCGATCGCGTTATTCCTGATGAGGCATGGCGGCCGCGCGCCACAGCCACGCTCCTCAAGCTGCTTGCCCTTGCCCCTGCCCACCGGCTCCACCGCGACGAGGTGCTGGAAGTGCTCTGGCCGGAGTCTCCCGTTGCAACGGCGGCCAACCGTCTGCACAGCACCCTCTATGCTGCACGACGGATCCTGGAACCCGATCTGCCCCCGCGCGTTCCCTCGGCCTACCTGCGCATGGACGGGGAGCAGCTTGTGCTGTGTCCGAATGGCGCGCTCTGGACGGATGTTGCAGCCTTCGAGGCTGCCGCTGTAGCTGCCGACGGCTCTCGGGATCCGGCTGCGTACGCGGCGGCCATTGCGCTGTACACCGGTGAGCTCCTGCCGGAAGACCGGTACGAAGAATGGGCGGCAAGCCGGCGTGAGGAGTTGCACAACCGCTATGTGACGCTCGTGCGCCGCATGGCCGAGCTCTATGAAGCGCAGGGCAATCTCGGCGCTGCCATCACGACGCTGGAGCGGCTGGTTGCAGCTGAGCCCACAGACGAGGCGGCCGCCGCGATGCTGATGCGCCTGTACGCCACTGTCGGCCGCCGTACCGAAGCCATACGCCTGTACCGCCACCTGTGCGAGGTCTTGCGACGTGAGCTGGAGGTCGCTCCTGCAGAAAGCACCCGGCGTCTGTACCAGGAGATCTTGCACGGGAGCTTTCCGTCCCGTGCGATGACTGCGCTTGGTCCCCGGGGCGAAGGGCGCTGGGCCGCGGGCTCGTCTCCGTCGCTGCAGGTCCGGCATAATCTTCCGGCACCGCTGACCAGCTTCATTGGGCGAACGCAGGAGCTTGCGGAGGTTATGCGGCTGCTGGAGAGCAGCCGTCTTGTCACGCTCACCGGCGTCGGTGGATGTGGCAAGACACGCCTCGCCCTGGAAGTTGCTGCCCGGGTGGTGGAACGGTTCGCTGACGGGGTCTGGCTGGTGGAACTCGCTGCCCTGTCCGACGAGGCGCTGCTCGTTCAGATGGTGGCATCGGCGCTGGGCGTGCGCGAGGAACCCGGACGCTCACTCTTCGATACGCTCTTAACCTACTTGCGGCCGCGACAGATGCTGCTCGTGCTGGACAACTGTGAGCATCTTGTGCGGGGCTGTGCCTCCTTGGCCGAGCAACTGCTGCGCACCTGCCCGCGCCTGCAGATCCTGGCCACCAGTCGCGAAGCTCCAGGTATCGCCGGAGAGACCCGCTGGCGTGTTCCCTCACTGCGCACACCTGATCCCTGCGCCTTGCCGGCCGGCGATGATTTGCCGGCACGTCTTACAGCCTATGACGCTGTGCACCTGTTCGTGGACCGTGCTCGGCTCGCCGAGCCGGGCTTTACCCTGACCCCACACAATGCCCCGGCGGTGGTGCAGATCTGCCATCGTCTGGATGGCATTCCCCTGGCCATCGAGCTGGCTGCGGCGCGCGTGAAGGTGCTCTCAGTGGAGCAGATTGCCACGCGCCTCGATGATGCCCTGCGGCTGCTGACCGGAGGGAGTCGTACCGCTCTACCCCGGCAGCAGACGCTTCAGGCGACGATGGATTGGAGCTACAACCTGCTCACACCGAAAGAGCAGACCTTACTGCGACGTCTAGCCGTCTTTGCGAACGGCGCGATCCTGGAGGCTGTGGAAGCGATCTGCGCCGGTGGAGACATCGACGCCGCGGAGGTGCTGGACCTGCTCGCTGCGCTGGTGGACAAGTCGCTCGTGCAGGTCGAGGAGCTGGCCGGGCAGGCCTGGTATCGCTTGTTGGAGATCATCCGCCAGTACGCTGCTGAGAAGCTGCGCGCGGCCGGAGAAGAGGCTGAGTTCCGGCGGCGCCATCGCGCGTGGTACTTGCAGCTTGCCGAGCGCGCCGAGCCGGAGTCTTGGGGGGCGAGGCAGCGTCTGTGGCTCCGGCGCCTTGAGCTGGAGTACGATAACCTCCGCGCTGCTCTTGGATGGAGCATATCGGATCCTGAGGGTATTGATGCGGGCCTACGGCTGGCGGCGGCGCTGTGGAACTTCTGGTGGATGCGTGGATCGCTCAGCGAAGGGCGGCGCTGGCTGGAGCACCTGCTCGCCCGGCAGGATGAAGCCTCTCCTGCAGCGCTGGCAAAGGCGCTGCATGCGGCCGGGGTAATTGCCTACGGGTTAGGCGATCATGTGAGCGCCGCGCACGCGCTGGAGCGAAGCCTGACGCTCTATCGTACGTTGGAAGACCAGCGCGGGATTGCCCTGAATTTAGTGTATCTGGGGATGCTGGCCCGCCACCAGGGCAACTACGCCCAGGCTTTGCCGCTGGTGGAAGAGAGCCTGGCCATCTTCCAGAGGATTGGAGATACCTGGGCCACGGCCGTAGCGCTGAATGTCCTGGGCGACATCGCTATCGACCGGCAGGATTACCCCACTGCGCGCAGGTTGTATGAACAGGGGCTGGCTCTACTGCGCCGCGTGCAGGATGCCTGGGGCATTGCCTTCACGCTGGTGCATCTCAGCCGCATCGCGTACCGGCAGGGGGAGCACCAGCAGGCGGTGATGCTCTGCCGGGAAGCACTGACGCTGCTGCAAGAGCTGGGTGTCCCCCGCGGCATAGCAGCGTGTCTCGAGACGCTGGCGTGTGTTGCCGCCGCGCAAGGGCAGCCGGTGCGGGCCACTCGCTTGCTCGGGGCAGCGGTGGCGTTGCGCGAGAGCATGGGTACGCCCCTTCCACCCAGTGATCGCCGTGAGTACGAGGAGGTCCTTGCTGCGTTGCGCTCGGCGCTGGATGCGGAAGTATTTGCCGAGGCCTGGGCAGCCGGCCGGGCGCTGACGGTTCCTCAGGCGGTTGCCGAAGCACTGCTTATAGGGCCTGACACTGCCCCAGGAGCAGTGTAACCCTTTATGCTCCGGCCGACCTGTTCCCGGGTGTTTACCATGCAGCACGGCGATACCGTTGTGATGGATGTCATGCGTTCGCTCCTGGGGCTGGGCAATGGGTAGGGGATGCCGTCCAGTCTGGCTTCGCGCCGGGCTCGGGATACTGTTTGTGCTGCTCATCCCGGCGGTCGCGCGGGCTGTGCCGACCGGGCAGGACGCATTGCCGGAAGGTACCGTGATCGCACTCCAGGGCACTCCCCACCTGTGGGTTGCCGATAAGCAGGGTGTGCTGCATTGGGCTGGGGACACGCGGGCGCTTGCCGGCAAGGTGATCTTGTGGGACACACGCCGAGAGGTCACGCTTGAAGCGCTGCAGCGGCTGCCACGGGGCGATCCCTGGCTTTCGACCGGCCTGGTGAAGGACGGCGAGGCGATTTACCTGGCTAAATGGGAAACGGAGGATACACTGCCGCTCCTGCTGCACATTCAATCGATCAGGGATGTTGAACTCTTTGGTATTCATGCCGGGAACTACAGCGCCTATGTGCTCGACCGTGCTGAATGGGAGCGGCGCTACGGCCTTGATGCCGCCACGCTGGCGCGGGCGATCCTTGCGCCGGCAGTCACACCGGAGACACCGCGCCCGCTTGCGGCGGCCGGGGGAGACGCCGCGTCCGCGCGTCCGCATGAGGCAGCCGGGCCGGTGGTGCTTCTGGCCGACACTTTCGATGACCCTGCAAGAGGCGTGCTCCCACAGACTTCCTCGCACCCGACACTGTGGCTGGTTGGCTATCAGAACGGGGAGTATGTGGTCAGCAGTGTGGACCCGTTGCGAAGTGGCGCACTAGGCATCTGGCTGCCGCACACCTACACCGATGTCACCCTCGCGGTTGAGGCGCGGCTCGTGGCCGGCCTGCATGATGGATATGTTGCGATTGCGTGCCGCGCGGGGACCGGCCACTATCGCCTCTCCGTGCATCCTGATTCGCGGTCGTTTGCGCTCACGCGCTGGGATGGTGGAAGGCGGGTGGCACTGGTGGACTGGAAGGTCTCCCCCGCAGTCAGAGACTGGTCGCAGACGAATCGGCTAGAGCTGCGCTGCGCCGGCACCACCATTGCTGCCAGCATCAATGGGGTACAGGTCGCTGCGGTGCAGGACGGCACCTACCGTGAGGGAAGGCTCTGGATTGGCGCTGGAGTCTTTCGAGACACGCGCACGCTGATCACAGCGCGTTTTGATAACCTGCTTGTCACGCGGCCCTGAACCGGAGGCGTCTGTGTCTGAGATAGGGTCGATCCGCTGGCTTGCTACGCACGTTGCAGTGCTGGTCCAGGGCTATGCCATCCCGCTCTTGGATGGCTGGCGCGCCAGTTCAAGCGTGGTCCTGGCGCGCACGTCGGTGGGCTGGCACCTGTTTGACCCGGGCATAAATCGCACGGCCCTGCTCCGCGGGCTCGCTGCGGTTGGTGTGCGACCGCGAGAGATCGCCACCGTCTGTCTCACGCACTACCACCTTGACCATGCGTACCTCGCTGCGTTGTTCCCGCGGGCCAGTGTCGTGGACCTGACCTTCGAGTATCGCCGTGATCGGATGCAGGAGCACCTGGGCCAGATCGCCGATGGCGCGATCCGCGTGTTGGCAACGCCGGGGCACTGTCCGGAGCACTGTTCGTTCTTTGTGCTGCCACATACGATTGACGACGAACCGGTGATCGTTGCTGGCGATGTGTTCTGGTGGCCGCAGGACGTCCCCCAGTGCGTGGATCTGGACGCGCCTGACCCGCTGGCGACGGATCAGGCGGCGCTCGTAGCCAGCAGGCGGCACGTGCTTGAGGTGGGGCGTGGGGGATGGATTGTCCCCGGTCATGGAGCACCGTTTCGCAGCGAAGGAGGAACCGTGAAGCAGCCTGCTCCGCCGGCCCCTCCTGGAGGGTTTGTCTAGGGTTGCTGCTCCCTGGTATAATCAATAGCGCTGCTGTGAGGAGGTCTCTCGCAGCGCCGACCGGGGAGTAGCGCAGCCTGGTAGCGCACTTGAATGGGGTTCAAGTGGTCGGCGGTTCAAATCCGCCCTCCCCGACTGACTGGAATGCTCAGGAGCGCCAGGGTATCTCTCAAGTTACCCTGGCGCTCTTTTTCCTATTCTTTCTCTCCTCTTCCTCTTTACTCTCCTCAACGAAAGCAGGATGCCCAGCGGATATTTAGATGGCTCTCCCAATGCGCGCACGATCCAAAGAGCACAAGCTGCAGCGGAGCTTGGATAAGCTCCTCAGCCCTCTTGCGGAACTGGTCAACCAGCAAGGCGAGTGATGCTTCTTGCGTTTTCATGTGCATTTTTATGTTGTTTTCCTGCGCCCCCATACCTCCGGGTTGACCAAGTGGGGAGGGCGCTCTCCACGCAGCGCGGCCAGCAGGTTGCGTGCCGCCAGTTCGGACATCTTCGCGCGGGTGGCGACGCTGGCGCTGGCGATGTGCGGCACGATGATCACGTTGGGGCGGTTGAGCAGCGGGCTATCCATCGGGATCGGCTCCGGGTCGGTGACATCGAGCGCCGCGCCCCCAATCCAGCCCTCATCGAGTGCCCGTACCAGCGCTGCCTGATCGACGATGCCGCCGCGGGCGGTGTTCACCAGGATAGCGTCGCGCTTCATCAGCCGCAGTTCCCGCTCCCCAATGAAGTGGCGTGTCTCGGCGGTGAGCGGTAAGTGCAAGGAGACGTAGTCGCTCTGGCTAAGAAGCTCCTCCCGCGAGACCCGTTGCGCTCCTGTGGCGTGCTCAACGTCCGGCTTGGGCGTGCGGCTTACGTACAGGATGCGCATGTCGAAACCGCGCGCCCGCTTGGCCACCTCACGGCCGATAGCGCCCATACCGATGATGCCGAGGGTGGCATGGTGCACGTCTTTGCCGACGAGCAGGCTGGGCAGCCAGTGCTTCCACCGGCCGGCATGCACGTACTGGTGGCCCTCGACGATGCGGCGTGCCGCGGCCATGAGCAGGGCGAATGTATGATCGGCGCACGTCTCGGCCAGGATACCGGGTGTGTTACACACCAGAATGCCCCGCCGAGTTGCCTCAGGCACGTCCACGTTGTCGTAGCCGACGCCAAAATTGCTTATCACGCGCAAGCGCGGCGCGGCGTCCATCGCCTCACGATCCAGCCGCTCAGTCGTGTTTGAGACCATCACTCCTTCGACGTCGGCGATAGCGCGCAGGAATTCCTCGCGGGGGAGCAGCGTATCGCCCTCCCGAATGACCGCCTCGCATTCTGCCGCGATCATTTCCGGCCCCGGCGAGGGGAAGCGCCAGGAGACGAATACTTTCGGGCGCGGTCTGGATGGCACCATCAGTTGCTTCACCTGCGGAAACGTCGTTTGTCAACCACCGGCGACTTGAGCCGCCGATCTGCACCTGCACACGAGGCGTTCCCCGTGCACTACGCCGGCAGGCGCCGTACTGCTGGTACAGCGCTACGCGGTTTGGCTTGATAGTAGGTACTGAGCCGTTCTGCTGTCAACCGGGGCCCCGGCGCTGCAGAAGAGCAGGCGTCCAGAAGACTAATGGACCGGCCGGGTGGGGACCTCTCGCTGCCGGAAACAGTCCCTACGCCCCTATTGACGCCGCGCGAGCTGCCGTATGCTGGGGTCATCGTGAGACCACGCTGTAGCAGACCCATACGCACTCGCACCGGCACAGTGCCTGTCCAGGCCGCCGGTATCACCATCCTTGCGCTGCTCGCGCTCACAGGCTGCACCATCGGCGCCGAGCAGACAGCAGGCGCGCTGCGCGTCAGCGTCGGGCCTGCGAGCCAGCCCAGCGACCTTGTCCTCGGGCTGCAGTTGCTTGTTCTCCTCACCGTGCTCAGCCTGGCGCCGGCGATCCTCACCCTGATGACCTCGTTTGTGCGCATCGTCATCGTGCTGTCGTTTGCACGCACGGCGATTGGAGTGCCACAGCTGCCGCCGAACCAGGTGCTGCTGGGCCTGGCACTCTTTCTTACCGCGTTCATTATGGCTCCCGTGTGGCAGCAGGTAAACGACACGGCGGTCCAGCCCTACCTGCGCAACGAGCTACCGCTGAGCGAGGCCATCGAACGCGGTATGGAGCCCCTGCGCGGGTTCATGTTGCGCCAGACCCGTGAAAAGGACCTGGCGTTGTTCGTCAATCTGGCGAAGCTCCCGCGACCGCGTAACCCGTCGGACATCCCTACGCACGTGCTGGTGCCCGCGTTCGTCATCAGCGAGCTGAAGACCGCGTTCCAAATGGGCTTTATTATCCTGGTGCCGTTCCTGATCATCGACATGGTGGTCTCCAGCACCTTGATGAGTATGGGCATGATGATGCTGCCCCCAGTAACAATCTCGCTGCCTTTCAAGATTTTGCTTTTCGTGCTGGTGGACGGCTGGCATCTGATCGTGCAGAACCTCGTGGCGAGCTTTAGCTGAGGGGGCGGCCATGCGGCGCTGTGCAGCCGGGGAAGGGGCCTCTGCCGGGCAGGTATGGTACACTTCCCTGAGCACAATAGGCGGTTTTGCCCTCGACACGGGCGGGGAAGTGGCGTACGCTAGTGTTGCAGGAGCAGTCAACAGGACCAGAGGACCCGGGCACATTTTTTCTATGGCACCGCTTCTATGGCGCCGCGAGAACAGGTGAGGAGACGCATGGGCTGGCCGCGCCGGAGCTTGCTGGTTTTCCCTCTGGCCGGCATAGCTGCCGCGGCCTGTAGCAAGCCGCGAAGCCCGACGGCCAGGGCAAACGAGCAGGGTGACGGGCTGGCGGCCGAATACTGGGACAATCCAGACTGGAGCGGTGAGCCGCGCATCAAGCGGGTCGATCCCCTCCTTGATTTCACCTGGCAGCGCTCGCCCATCGATGGGGGGCGCCCGGTGCTGTTCAGTGTCCGCTGGCGCGGCTTTCTGCGTATCCCCAATGACGAGCCGGGCTACTACGTGCTGACCCTGCTCTCCGACGACGGCTCCTGGCTCGATCTTGATGGCACGCAAATCATTGACAACGGCGGCATTCACTACCCCCAGGCGCGCAGCAAGCGCCTGGCGCTGACTATTGGCTGGCACCAGATCGAGATCAGGTACTTTGCCGGCCCTGATCCGCCGGCAATGCTGCGCTTCTCCTGGGAGACGCCTTCCGGCCGCCGTGAGGTGGTGCCGCAAGCGGTCCTATACACACGCCGGCCCCAGTTCTGAGCCGCCGGCTCAGGTGGGCGCGCGTCCGATGTGCCGGTGAACACGCCGCAGGAGTTCGGCGCTGTCAAAGGGCTTCTGCAGCCAGGCCACGACACCGTGCGGCAGCGTAGGGGGTGGTGGGGCGGTGGAGAGCACGATGATCGCGGGAGCCGGCGCGGTCGGTGTGAGCTGGAGTGCGTGCAGAATCGCCTCCGGCCCTTCCCCGGACGGGCGCCAGTCGAGCAGGAGCACATCCGGGAATACGGTGTTCAGCACAGCGCGCGCGGCGCCAACGGTCTCGAGGGCCCTGGTGGTGAGGGCCTCCTCCTCGAGGAACTCTTGCAGGAAGCGGCGCGTCGCTGGATCGCGCTCAACGATAAGTACCGTGATGCGTGGCTCAGACGGCGCCGACTGCTCCACCACGTATGCACTCCCGGCCGATCGTATTCGTACAGCTGCACCAGCTGTGCCGTTGCCGTTTCTCCAAAAGGGTTTGGTGCTCATGCCTGTAGAGCGGGGTGCGTTCTGTACCCTACCATAGTCCGACAGGGTAGCTCCGAATAGGCTATGACTTTTGGGCTAGATGGCAAACCGGCAGGTGACACTGCCCTTGGATAGAGTCGGCTGCCGAGGTTTTGCCGGCAGCTGCACTGCCGTTCCTGTGGTTGACATGCATACGTGCAACACGTACAGTAGGTAACACGGCACAGCAGAGCTTGGGGAACTCCGTAACGAGATAGTACCGGATGGCACGGTGGTTGCTTCTCACGGCAATGATCACGGAAGACGGGTGAACGGTGGTGCCGGCCTGGAGCAATCCGGCCGGGCGATCCTGGAGATGGAGTTGCGGCCACGATGGAGGGCTCCTTGCGGCTCGGCCGCATCGCCGGCATCGAGGTCTCGATCCATGCGAGCTGGCTCGTCGTTTTCGGGCTTGTCGTGTGGTCGCTTGCTGCCGGCTACCTCCCCGCACTGTACCCCGGGTGGGCTCCTGGGACCTATCTGCTCACGGCCATTGTTGCTGCGCTCTTGCTGTTCGCCTCGGTGCTGGTACACGAGCTCAGCCATTCCATCGTCGCCCGGGCGCGTGGCCTGCCGGTACGCGGCATCACCCTGTTCATCTTCGGAGGCGTGGCGAATATTGGCCGTGAGGCTTCCCGCCCGCTCGATGAGTTCCTCATGGCGATTGTCGGTCCGCTCGCCAGTTTGTTCCTTGCCGCCCTCTGCTGGGGCGCCGGCGCGCTCGTGCGACCGGCCGGTCCGTCGCCCGCCCATGCGATCCTGGCGTATCTGGCTACGCTGAACACTGCACTGGCGTTCTTCAACCTCCTGCCGGGCTTTCCCCTGGACGGTGGCCGGGTCCTGCATGCCATTATCTGGGGGATCAGCGCGGATTTCCGTCGTGCTACGCAAGTGGCAACGCTGGCCGGCAATGTGGTGGCCTACCTGTTCATCCTCGGCGGGCTGTGGATCGCCTTCATTCGGGGCGATTTCTTCAACGGCATCTGGCTGGCCTTTATTGGCTGGTTCTTGAACAACGCAGCAGATGCCAGCAGGCGCCAGGTCGAGATACAGTACCGTCTTGCCGGCGTCCGGGTGGGCGATATTATGAATCCCGCGCCGCTGGTGGTCGAGCGCCACGTGACCCTGAGCGAGCTGGTGAACGATTACGTGCTGCGGCGCGGTGTGCGAGCGCTCCCGGTGGTCGAGGGCGACCGCCTGGTTGGCATCATTACGTTGAGTGACATCAAAGATGTTCCCCAGGAGCAATGGTCCACCACGACTGTGGGCGATGTCGTGGGCCGGCGCGGCAAGCTGGTCGTCGCCACGCCGCGGCAAGACCTCGCGTCCGCGCTCAATGCGCTGGCGGAAGGAGATCTCAACCAGTTGCCCGTGGTCGAGGATGGGCGTCTGGTAGGCCTACTCACACGCAGTGACATCATCCGCTATTTCCAGGTGCGCGAACTCCTGGGGCTGGATCGGCTGCCGCCCCGCAGCGCCGCAGTCGGCCCACCGGACGCGGGCGAGCGCCAGGCCTCCTAGCGACCACCTGCCATGGATCAGTGCCCGATGACCTGTACCTCAGGCATCCAAAGCAGCAGATAGACCCGAGAGACACCGCAGATGCCACGCATGCTTTGGGCTGCGCTGGCGCTCGCGTTCATCGCGCTTGCCGCCGGCTGGCTTCGCTTCCCAGACTTCCTCGTCTTCGTGCTCTGCGCGGCCGCCATATTGCCGCTGTCGGCGCTCATTGGACGGGCGACCGAAGACCTGGCCGACCACCTGGGGCCACGCTTTGGCGGACTGCTGAATGCGACTTTTGGCAATGCCGCGGAGCTTATCATCACCCTCTTCGCCCTCAAGGCTGGCCTGGTGACGCTGGTCAAGGCATCGATCACAGGGTCGATCATTGGCAATGCCCTGCTTGTCCTGGGGCTGGCAGCGGTCGTGGGCGGCTGGCGTCATGGGGTCCAGATCTTTGATGCGCGCGAGGCCGGCCGCCACAGCACGATGATGATCCTCGCCGTGATTGGGCTCTACCTGCCGGCGGGCTTTGCCACGATCATGCGCGATGCGGTGATTGTCGAGGAGCTCAGTGTGTTCGTCGCCGTGGTGCTGCTCCTCACCTATGCGGCTTACGTGGCATACGGGATCTTTATGCCGGTCGGCGGCCCGCGCCTAGTGGTGGCAGAGCCGTCCTATCCAGGCGCGACACTCCCTGCTGCGATGGCCAGTCCCCGGGCCACCGCCAGTGCTCCCAGGGCTGCGAACAGTGGCTCGAAACCAGCGCCGGCCGGCCACCGGACACCCTGGAGCGTACGGACGGCTGGGGTGATCTTGTTCGGCGCCACGCTCCTGACGGCGCTGGTGAGCGAGCTACTGGTACGCACGATCGAGCCGGTGACGCACGCCTTGGGCTGGACAGAGCTCTTTGTCGGCGTGATCCTGGTGCCCTTGGTCGGCAACGTCGCCGAGCACTTCAGCGCGGTGGTGGTCGCGTGGAAGAACCAGATGGACCTCTCGCTTGCCATTGCCGCCGGCTCATCCACGCAGCTTGCCCTCTTTGTTGCCCCACTCCTGGTGCTTGCCAGCCTGGTGCTGGGCCATCCGATGGACCTGGTGTTCGTGCCCATGGAGCTTCTGGTGCTGGGGCTTGCCACAGCGATCTTCGCGTTTATTAGCCACGACGGTGAGACGACCTGGCTCGAGGGCGTGCAACTGCTGGCTGTCTACCTGATGGCCGGCGTCGTGTTCTTCCTGCTGCCGGCCCCCAGCTAAAGGCAAACGCATCCAGGTGCAATGAGGTGCAGGATGGCTCAGAGGCGACAGCCGACCGTTCTGGTAGTTGAAGATGAGCAGGAGAACCTGGCCGTGCTCTGCGACATCCTCCGCGAGATCGTCGGGGCCCTGCCGCTTGCGGCCTCGTCGGCTGCGCAGGGGTTGCAGCTGGCGCGGCAGCACCTGCCCGACCTGATCCTGATGGACTTACTGCTCCCAGACATGGAAGGCCTGGAGGCTGTGGCACGGCTGAAACAAGACCCGACCACCGCCCATATTCCGGTCATTGCGGTCAGTGCCCTGGTCACCCGCACGGACCGCGATCAGGCGCTGGCAGCGGGCTGTGTTGATTACATTGGCAAGCCCTTCGACCTCGATGAGCTCGCCGGCACCATCAGACGGTACCTCTCCCCGGCAGGATCAAACCCGAGGGCGTCCGGCGCGGGAGGGTCTGGCGGGCCTGCATGATGCTCATCAGCACCAGCCTGCGCGCGAAGGGATGGCGCGCCACAGGCACGGCGGGATCTTCGAAGGCCAGCGCTGCCGCGAGGGCGCGCCGGGCAGCATCCGGCCGCCCGGTTTTCAGGAAGAAGTACGCCATCTCCTCCAGACGCCGCTTGAACAGATGCCGGCGTTCCTCGGTGAAGTACTGCTCGACTGCCTGGGAGACGATGTGCTCGATCCGCTCCTCACGCGCCGTCTCGCTGAGCACGAGCTGGCTCTGCTCGGCCTGAATGAGCTCAAACGCTGCATCGGTCATGTCGTCGGGGAAGGGCCAGCTTGCGAACTCCTCCAGCTCGAGGAGGTTTGCCGATTCAGCGAGGAGACTCCAGCGGCCGCGCAGCTCGTCCGCATCGAGGAGTTCATAGATTGGTGGGCGAGGGAGCGTCGTGCCGGGCGGAGCCAGCACGTCCCGCCACTGCAGGAATTCCGCATCAGCGTCGAGGCGAATGGTCGTGCGCCGCGCCTCTGCTTCGGCTACCAGGCCGCGGGCGTACTCGGGGGGGATCTCCACCAGCGGAAACCCACGTGGATCGCGATTATGCTCCTCCACCTGGCGTAGGGCGCGGCGCGTCGTTGTCGGCGCTACGGTGAAGAACTGGACGCCCTCGCGCTCATGCAGGATCATGCGCGCCAGCACCGAGGGTTCCATACGCCGCCGCATCAGCACCCAGAGGAGACGGCTGCCGGAGCCATCGATGTTGCTGGCCCAGGCCCGCAGCACCTGCTGGGCTGGCTGCACCACGATGACCGGCGTGCGCTCGGGGGCGGGAGGCTGTACGCCGCTCTGGCGCAGGCGGAACAGTGCCCGGCGCGCGGCGCGTTGCACCTCACGAGCCGCCGCACGATCGGTCATGTTTTGGAGGATTGCGGCGGCGGCCGGCGTGGCCACCGTGGCCAGGGCCTCCACGGCCGTCATCTGGAGGTGCGTGTCGTCACACTCGGCGAGCAGGCGAAGCAGCGGCAAGGCACGCTCGCCGGCCTCGGCGGCGAGCTGGCGCACCGCCTGGAACGAGACCGGACGTGCCATCACGCGGAGCTGTCCAATCAGCGCATCAAGCGCGCTCTCGGCAGGCTCGGGGGCCTCGAGAACCGCCCTGGCCCGCGCCTTGAACCCCTCGATCTCTTCGTCGCGTATGAGCTCACGCAGCAGCGCTTCGGCGACACGCCGGGTCTCTTCGGAGGCGCGGGCATCAGCAGCCAGCTGCCTCAGGGGCTCGATGAACGCGGGATCATCCAGCCGGCGCAGCAAGTCCCGGAGGCCAGGCTCATCGGTGGCGACGGCCTGTTCCAGCCGCCGCACGACCGCCATACGGTACTCCTCGCCGATCGCGCGCAGGCGCTGGGCGAGCTCAGCCAGGCGCGCCTCATCCGGCGCCGCCCGGCCGCCGGCTCTGAATGCCTCGAGGTATTGATCGACCAGCGCCGCGGCCTCGCGCCGCTGCACGAGACGCCGATCGATCTGGCCGCGCTCGCCACCAGCGCGGCCGCGTACAGGTGCTTTCCTGGGCACAGGTACACTCTCCAGGTGAATTCTACCGCACCATGCACCGTCCCAGGGCGGCCGGGCGCTTATCCGGCCGCCCCCCGGAATTTTTTATTTTTGCTCTTGATAACTTCCTGTGTAATTTCCTGTTTACAGGAAATCTACTGTAACGGTGAGAAGCTTGTCGGACGCAAGAGCATATTCGTGATATGGTGCACCAGCGGGCCATCACGCTCACTCTCGGCGCGCTTTTGCTGCCATTCCGGGTCAGCGCTGAAGGCTGCCCAGGCACGCTCGCGCGCGTTCAGGTCCTCGTACTGGCAGATGTAGATCAACTGCTGGTTGCTCTCGCCGACTACGGTGGTCCAGTAGCCGATGACCTTAATGCCGTGCTCCTCGAACTTGCGGCAGGTGATCGTCTCGAAGCGCTGGAGCAGTGCCGGCAACTTGCCCGGCATGGCATGATAGATCCGCATCTCGTAGATCATCGCACGCTTGCCCCCATTTGTTGTTTTAGGCGAGCCCATCGCCTACCACCGCACGCGCCGAGGCTCCCAGTCCGGGATGAAGCGGCGCATCGCCTCAACATCGTTGCGTGCCTCGGAGGGACGGCCGGCCGCGATCTCCGCATAGTGGCGCAGCCGGTCCTCGTCGAGTGTGACCCCAAGCCCGGGACCGGGAGGCACTTCCAGACAACCATCCTTGAAGGTGAAGCGCTCTTGGACGATGTCGTAGCGCTCCTGCCAGGGGTAATGCGTGTCGCTGGCGTAGGTGAGCTGCGGCGTAGTCGCCGCGGCATGGATCATCGCTGCCATGCTGATGCCGAGGTGCGTGTTCGAGTGCTGGCTCATGCCCAGGCCGAACGTCTCGCAGTAATGGCCCAGCGTTTTCATTGCCCAGAGCCCACCCCAGCCGTGATGATCGCCCAGGATCACCCGCACTGCCCCCAGCCGGACGGCTGACGGGAAGTGCGCGAACTCCGTCACGCACATGTTCGTGGCCAGTGGCAGGCGCGTGCGCTTTTGCACCTCCGCCATGGCCTCCTGGCCGGCTACCGGGTCTTCGTAGTACTCGATCTCCAGTTCCTCCAGCGCCGGGATCCATTTCAATGCCGTCTCCAGCGACCACGACGCGTTTGGGTCAATGCGCAGCCGGTAGTCCGGGCCAAAATGCTCGCGCAGCAGGCGGAGCGTACGGATCTCTTCCTCCGGCGGCAGAACACCGCCTTTGAGCTTTAGTGTCTTGAAGCCGTAGCGCTCGACAAAGCGCTGCGCCTCGCCCAGCATGGCCGCCGGCGTCAAGACCTCGCCCCAGTCGTCTTCCTGACCCTCGTAGCGCTCGAACTTGTAGAACAGGTAGGCTGAGAAAGGCACCGGGTTACGTACCACTCCGCCTAAGAGATCGGCGACCGAGCGGTTAAGGGCCTTACCCTGAATATCCAGACAGGGCACCTCAAAGGCGCCATAGTCCCGTGCCCGAGCGCCGGGCAGGGCCATGATGTGCTGTCGGAGCACCTCAAGGTGGAAGGGATCGAGGCCGATGATGGCCTGGGCGAAGGCATCCAGGCGGCGCTTCAAGGCCATGCCGCCCGGCATCTCGCCCAACCCAACGATGCCTTCATCCGTGTAGACCTGCAGAATGTTGCGCAGCGCGTATGGCTCATGGACACCGTTGCAGTTCCGCAGCGGCGGATCCGGCACAGCAACGACCGTAATGTTTACCGCGGTGATCTTCATCGACGTGGCCTCTCCCTATCGATCTTGCGGATCCTGTAAGGCATAGCGCGGCAAGGGCAGATGAAAGAGCTGCCGCGGCGGCCACAGTGTACCTGAAGGCGCTGGAGCGCGCCAACCGATCTGCCGGGGCTGACGTAAGGACGGCCCTAATCCATCAACAGGCCACCGTTGACATTGAGCGTCTCGCCCGTGATGTATGTTGCCCGCGCGGAGCAGAGGAAGAGCACGGCGTCGGCGATCTCCTCGGGGCGGGCGAAGCGGCCGAGAGGGATGTTCTTGAGCTGGATCTCCCGCGCGGCCCCGATATAGCTCTCCGAGAAGGGCGTCTCGGTCGTGCCCGGCGCAACACAGTTCACCAGGATGCCGTCCTGCGCCAGCACCCGCGCCAGGTAGCGGGTGAGCCCGATTACGCCGGCCTTCGAGGCGCCGTAGTGCGCGCCAATGATGGCGCTGTACTGCTTGCCGGCGATCGAGGAGATGTTCACGATACGGCCGTAGCGCTGGCGGCGCATGATCGGCGTGACCGCTTTGCAGCACAGGAACACCCCGGTCAGATTGACGGCCAGGGTGCGGTTCCAGTCCTCGAGCGTCAGCTCGTCCCATGAGCGCACTGGACCGATGCCGGCGCTGTTGACCAGGATATCCAGCCGACCAAACGTCTCCACGGTTCGCTCGACCGCGGCTTGTACGCTTGCTTCCGAGGTGACATCAAGGGCAAGAGCGAGGCCGGCGCCTGGAGGGAGCTGTGCCACGGTCTGCTCGGCGGCGGGGAAATTGATGTCAGCACAGACGACGCGGGCTCCCTCGCGGGCGAACTGGATAGCGATGGCGCGGCCCATGCCGGAGCCGGCGCCGGTGACGAAGGCGACCTGTCCCTGAAAGTCCATCCTAGCACCCGTCTTTTGGTGAAGGTTTAACATACTGTGCTCGCTGCGGCGGAAGACCGGTCATGGCGGCAAGTATGGCCGGCTGCCGGTCTCTGGTACAGCACGCTCATTATGCCACGTGCCACACCGCCACCTGCAGCCGGCATGTTGACAACTCTTCCCAGGAACTGGTACCCTGCGCCGGGGGGGAGCACGCCCAAGAGAGGGGTTGACCGGCATATGCCCAAGGAGCGTTCTTCTCCCCCGGAGAGGCCTGCAGAGTCCCTGGCGTCTAGGCACCCAGCGTTAGCGTCCCATGGCAGCCGGCTGCGCAGGCGCTCTGCCGATGACCAGCCATGAAAGACACAGCGGAGGTGACATACAATGGTGGTGAAAGTGTTCCCCACGAAGGCAGTCTCGCGGCGTATGCTGCTCGGTGGGCTGCCGACGGTGCTTGCCGCGCCGATGGTGGCCTGCCAGCGGCGCGAGCAGGCCGGTGGACAGCAGGTCGCAGCCACCCAGGCGCCGGCGACGATCCGTATGCTCGAGCGCGCCGGCACCGAGGAACAGGCACTGGACATCCGCGTGCCGCAGTTTATGGAGAAATACACCTGGATCAAGGTCGAGCGCGAGGTCGTGACCGGCGATATCATTCAGGCGCAGTTCACCATGGCTGCGGCGGATACCCTGCCCGACACCGCCCACGCCTACCTGGGTAACCAGAGCTACCACGCTTTCTCTGCCAACGGCGTCTATGTCTCGATCGAAGACCTCATTGCCAGGGATAAGCTGGACCTGAACGGCTGGTTCCCTGCGCTTATCGACGCCATGCGCATCGAGGGGAAACTCCACGGCCTGCCTTTCAAAGGGCAGGTACTCACCTGCGGGCTCTACTACAACAAAGACCTCTTCGATGCCGCCGGGCTGAAGTACCCTACGGAGGACTGGACGCTGAACGACCTGATGGAGGCAGCGCAAAAGCTCACGAAGCGTGAGGGCGGGGAGACGGTGCAGTGGGGCTACGGCCTGCAAACCTGGGGTGGGGAGAACTGGACCGGCCACATGCGCAACTGGGATGCTGAGTGGCTGACCCAGGATGGGAGACGATCGCTCCTTAACACGCCACAGATCCAGACTGGGCTGCAGTGGTACTACGACATGTGGCACAAATGGCGCACGCTAGCTCCGCTGAACCTGAATGCGGCCGGGGCGCTCTTCCCGCAGAGCCAGTGTGCCATGCTGGGCCGCTGCTATGCCAACTACAAGTCCAGCGTGCTGCTGCCGAACAACGTGCGCTTCAACTGGAGCATGACGATCATGCCCAAGGGACCGACCGGCAACCGCGGTGGCATGTTCGCCGGGGACACGCAGGCTGTGACGAGAAATAGCAAGCGGCGTGACGCCGCGTATGAGCTGGTGAAATGGCTGTGCGACAAGGAGACCGGCGTGCAGCTCGGGCTGCAGACCAAAGGCTCGACCACGCTGGGCGGCCGCCCCGACGTCTATGCCGACCCGCGCATTCTGAACCACCCGGCCTACCCCAGGGATGCCCAGGAAGCCCAGCTCAAGAGCATTCAGGTCATGAAGGGGCATTTCAGCGTGCCGTGGAACTTCCGCGCCCTAGAGGTTTACCGCGTGCGTGATCCCTACCTCAACAGGATTGCCCAGGGCGAGGTGCAGCCGGACACCGGCTTCCTGGAAAACCTGCATCGTGAGGTGCAGGCTATTCTGGACCAGCCGCGGCCGTGAGAGGGGCGGCTGGCAGCGGATTTTGGGAGCGGGTCAAACTGACCGGCGTTACCGCTGTGTGGAGCTGGTTATACGCAGCGTTAGGATCGAGTTTCAGCAGGAGGATCGCGCATGCAGTCCATCCCCTCGGTCGTGGACTCCGCGCGCATCGTGCGCATTGAGTGGGCGCGTCTCACCGGGCGCCGGCCGCGCATGGCCGGATGTAATGCCCGTCTGGCGGTGCACGGCATCGAGGTGCGCCCGCCGATCGTCCGCATTACGACGGGCGAGGGGGCCACGGGGTGGGGTCGGGCGCAGCTTACCCAGGAGCAGGCCTTTCAGTTCATCGGGCGGCCTCTGCGCGAGGCCTTTCTGGACGGTATGCGGATCGCCCCGGAGTTCGTGGCGCTGGAGTATCCGCTGCTGGACCTCGCCGGCAGGCTGGCCGGACTACCGGTTTACGCCCTGGTGAGCGGACGGGAACCGTCCGGCGAGCCGCTGCGCGTGCCGTGCTATGACACCTCGCTGTACATCGACGACCTGCACCTGACAGATGACGCCGCCGCGGCGGCCCTCATTGCGGCAGAAGCGCGCGAAGGGTACGAGCGCGGGCATCGTTCGTTCAAGATTAAGGTCGGCCGCGGTGCACTGCACATGCCGCTTGAGGAGGGCACGCGCCGGGACATCGCCGTGGTACACGCGGTGCGAGAGGCAGTCGGTCCCGAGGCGACCATTCTGCTGGACGCCAACAACGGATACAACTTCAACCTGACCCGTCGTGTGCTGGCCGAGACGGCTGCGGCGCGGCCTTTCTGGATGGAGGAGCCCTTCCATGAAGACGGCGAGCTCTACCGCCGCCTCAAGGACTGGATGGCTCGCGAAGGGCTCACGGTGCTCATCGCCGACGGCGAAGGCCTGGCCTCGCCGCGCCTGCTCGACTGGGCGCAGCAAGGTTTGGTGGACGTAATCCAGTACGATATCTTCTCGCCGGGCTTCTCGCGCTGGCTTGAACTTGGGCCGCAACTCGATGCCTGGAACGTGCGCTCGGCGCCGCACCATTATGGCGGCTTTTATGGCAACTATGCCTCGCCTCATCTCGCCGCAGTCATCCGGCGGTTTACCTTCGTCGAGTGGGACGAGGCCACTGTGCCGGGCATCGATACCTCACGCTACCGCATCGTGGAGGGATATGTCGAAGTGCCCAACTCTCCCGGCTTCGGCCTGGAGCTCGATGAGCAGTTCTTCGCCCAGGCTGTGCGCGAGGGAGGGTTCATGGTCGAGGCGTGAGGCGGCTCGGACACGCCGTTCCTCTTACGCCTCGACACGGTAGACGACATCCAGATGCGGCGTCTCCAGCCGACGGTGCCCTTCAAAGCGCGAGTCCATCAGGGCGGCCAGGGCACCGGTGGTGAGGAGCGTGCGCTCGACCGGGTACGGCGGCCGCCCGGTGAGCACCATCTCCTCGATGCGGTAGACCAGGTGGCTGAAGTGCGGGAAGGGCTGGCCGCCGTGCAGGTAGAAGCGCGTGGCCACCGGCTGCGGCTCCCCCTTCAGGCGCGCCGCAAAGACGAACTCTCGCACGTAGCCGTTGAGTAAGAGCGCCGCGGCGCCGGTGCCGTCGCGGTACTCCAACAGGAAGAGCGCCGGCTGCGGCACCGCCTCCTCCGGCTTGCCCTCCGGCCGCGGCTCAGTAATGGCCAGCGTGGCATCCAGGAGCTCCCGCGACCACCGCCCGGCCGCCGCGGCTTCCCAGACGGCTGCTCCCTCCAGGCACTGCACGGCAGCGATGCCGGTCTCACCGCCACGTCGTCGCTCGACCATGCACTGGATGGTCTCCAGGGCGTGGAAGCCGTAGGACTCGATCGGTCCGTGGAAGACGCAGAATGCCTCCTCGATCTCGCAGCCCAGTGGAAGCTCAAGCGGCGGACGACGCCAGGTCACCGGCAGCGACGAGCCGGCCATGAACGGAATACCCATCTCTTTGGCGGTGCGATACATCCAGAGGGCGTCGTCCCAGTTATACGACAGATGCTTGTCGGAGAACACCGGTACCACGCGTCCGCTCTTGCGGAAGACCTCCACGGTCTCTTCAAAGAAGCGGCGGCGCGGGTACATGTGCTGGCCCTTCTCGTTGTATGGGTAATCGCCGTGCTCGCCGATGAGCAACACGCCATCTACGGCCAGGGCATCACCGCCCAGGGTCAGCGCCGGGGCGATGCGCTGGAAGATCGGGACATTATAGTAGGCGGCCAGCCCGCGGCTGATGTCGCTGGCAGGCACCTGGTCAGTATAGAGCGAGGCGACGCGCACGCGCGGCCGGCGGTACACGCCGTCCAGATCGTAGCCCTGGAGCAGCTTCGTCACAATCACGTCGGCATGCGACCAGGGCCGGTACTCCGTCACGATGGCGGCGACGGTCTTGAGTGCTGCACTGGCCTGAGCAGGCTGTGAGCCTGACTGGCGAGTGGCTACCGGAGCGCTCATGCTTGACCCTACTCCTTGAGTATATCTTGAGCGGTGATGTGTCACAGACCGGGGTTTATACTTTGTATGCTTCTCTATAAAGCAAAGAGTCGAAAGAAAGAGCCGTAAGAACGCTCACTCTACTGTGCTGTCTGCGGAGAGCGTATACAGAGAAAACCAAACTGCGAACTTGACCCTGTGGGCGTGCAGTGTACCCGGGCAGGGACACGCACATTGTGCCTTTGCTAAGGCTAGTCACATGTGGTAGTATCACTCTACGACGGGAAAGGAAGGAAAGTCAATGGAAGATACTGGTATCCAGGTCCAGATCACTATTCAGCCGCTCACAGATGAACAGGTGCGTGAGCGGCTGGCCGCCTTGGAGGATGCACGAGCCCTGCGCCGAGAGATGCTAGCGCGCCGTGGTGGAAAGCCTTTTCCCCCATCATGGCCGATCATCCGCGCCGCCCGTGAGGAGCGTTCCTCGCGACTATGACTGCGCTCCGGCCGCTTGTCGTCGATGCCAGCGTGGTCCTTAAACTGCTGATTGTAGAAGATTTCTCCGAGCATGCACATGCGTTGCTCCGAGCGTATATAGCGCAGCCTATTGTGGGCCCCCCAGTCCTCGCTGCTGAAGTTACGAATGCGATCTACCAGCGTCTCCGCCGGCAGCGTGATCGTCTTACTACGGAAGAAGGAGAGCGCGCCTTAGCGGACTTTCTACGGCTGGGTGTAGAGTTATTGTCCCCAGCGGGGCTTTATCCGCAAGCCTTTGCCTTTGCTCGCCGGCATCGACTTTCTAATATTTACGATGCGTTATATGTAGTCTTGGCGCAGATGCTCGGCACCGAGCTCTGGACGGATGACCAGGCGTTGCTCAACGCGTTAGGACCCAGCGCTCCCTGGGTGCGCTCCATTCGCACCTATCCGCTGCCCTGACAACGCGCCGGCATCGATGCACGCCGGAGACAGGAGCTGCGCGACGCGGCGGTGTCCAGGCGCCGGCGGAGAAGTGCCAGCCCTGGAGTGAGATGAGCACCGATGCCGGCGTGCTTCCTGGATCCCCTTCAGAAGCGACCTTTAGATTTATGGCCGTAGCGTGGCGGGCAGGATGCCTCGCCGTCCTCGTCGCGCTCGCTATGCTATAATCCGGCAGCCTGCGGCGGCTACCCCGCCGTGGGCGGACCTCACCTGTGGAGCGCGAAGGGAACTATGCCGGTACGACTTGGCTTGATCGGTTGCGGCGGCATCGCGCGGGCGCACCTGCGCGGGTACGCCGCCATCAAAGAGAAGGAGCCCGAACTCTTTGATCTGGTGGCGGTGTGCGATAGCGACGTGACACGGGCAGAAGCCTTCGCCCAGGAAGCGGCGAAGTGGCAGGCCACGCCGCCACGCGTCTATGCGGACTACCGCGCCATGCTCGAACAGGAGCAGCTCGACGCTGCCGAGGTCTGTTCGCCGCACTACCTGCACCACACGGTGGGCATCGCCTGCCTGGATGCGGGCGTGCACGTGCAGATCGAGAAGCCCATTGGCATCACCATCCGCGCCACGCAGAAGCTGCTGGAGGCGCAGCGCCGGAGCGGGAAGATCCTCTCAACCGCCGAGCAGATCCGCCGGCAGCCGGGGCCGCGCACGGCGCACTGGCTGATCCACGAAAAGAAGCTGCTGGGCGATATCCAGGCGGTCGTGGTGCAGCGTGTGCAACACCGGGCCCCCGACCCGAACGCGCAGTGGGCCTGGCGCGCTGAGAAAGCGCTCGGCGGCGGCGGGCTGGTGCTCGACAGTGGGGCGCACTTCTGCGACACCATGCGCTACCTGTTCGGCGAGGTGGAGAGCGTGTTCGGGCGCGTGGCGATATTCCAGCAGCGTCTGCTCCACAAAGGCGACCAGCTTGTGCCCGACGAGCGAGAGGATACCTTCTTCGCCACGCTGAACTTTGCTAACGGCATCACCGGCCTGTGGACGTTCTCTACCGGCCTAGCCGGCTACGATTTCAATAACGTGGCGTATTACGGCACTAACGGCGTGATCGTTGATCCAGGCGACGTTTTCCATGGCCCGCGCCTGTCGGCCGAAGTGCGCCTGCGCGACGGCTCGCTGAAGAACCTGAAGGTGTACTTCGACGAGTACCGCGCTGAGCTGGGGCCGGAGGGTACGCAGCGGCTCTTCCCGCACGGCTTCACCGACGGCTTTACGCTGGAGATCTATGACTTCCTCACCGCGATACGCGACGGCCGCCCGGTCGAGGTCGATGGAGAGACCGGCCTGCGGGCCAAGGCCATCTCTGAGGCGATCTACGAATCGGCCCTCGCCGGCCAGGCGCTGCGCGTGGCCGACGTCATCGCCGGGCGTTACGACGCATACCAGCGCCCGATCGATGAGCAGCTCGGGCTGGTATAGCCCTGGGGGCGCACCTGTGACGTACACCGTCACAGGTGCGCCCGGCCGGTCAGAGGTTCCCCAGCACGTCGTTGTAGGCAAAGATGATGGGCAGGCCGCCGGTGTGCACGAATACCACGGTCTCGCCGGCTTTGACTGTGCCCTTGCGTACCTCGCCAATCAGGCCGGCCATAGCGCGGCCAGTGTAGACTGGGTCCACGAAGATGGCCTCCGTGCGCGCCAGCAGCTTGATCGCCTCCAGCGTGGTCGGCGCGGCGATGGCGTACGCTTGGCCGACATACTCGTCATAGACGGAGAAGTCGGCCGGGGTCATGATCGGTGGCAGGTCCAGGAGTTCGGCCACACGATTGCTCAGCCGCACTTCTTCTTCCAGCAGCCGCTGCTTGGAGCCGCTCACGCTGACGGCGTGGACGTGCCAGCCGGCGCCGAGCAGCTTGCCTCCCAGCGCCAGCCCTGCCGCGGAGGTGCCGCCGACTAGGAAGAGGTGGTCAGCCTGCACGCCGAGCGCCTGGAGCTGCTGCAGTAGCTCGATGCTGGCTTCGGCAAAGGCGATGGTGCCGCACAGCCGCGAGAACGGCTCACGAGTCGAGGCGTACGGTTTATAACCGCGGCGGCGGAGGTCGTCCAGCACCTCGTCCAAAATACGCTCCAGATCTGCACTGTCGGTTGTGCCGGTCTCGACAATCTCCACGCCCAGAATGCGGTCAAGCAGCAGGTTGCCCTGGGGCACCTCGCCCTTCGGCCCCGGCTTGACGATGACCATTTTGATGCCTAGGCGGGTGCAGGCTGCGGCGTGCAGGCGGGCGTGGTTGGACTGGCCGATATTGACTAGTACGAAGGCATCGTAGCCGCGGTGCAACACGTCGGCCATGCGGAACTCCAGCGCCCGCACCTTGTTGCCGCCGAAAGCGAAGCCGGTGAGGTCGTCGCGCTTCATCAAAATGCGCGGCCCGCCCAGGGTTGCGGTGAGCCGGGGGCATTCTTCCAGAGGTGTGGGCGTGAAGGCGAACGGAATGCGCGGGAAGCGCGCGATGCGGGCACGCAGTTCCTCCGGAGTAAGCCGGACGTCTGTGGGCACTGCCATACGCCACCTCCGTGAACAGGGGCTCGTGATCGGGCTCTGCATGCACTGGTGCGACGGTGATGCAATGCCGGCGTACCGGACGAGGCTCCGGCACTCCCGGCAGCGGGCACTGTAGCACGCTGCGTCGGCGTGCTCAAGGCCGCCTGCTCGCATGTGCTGCCGGTTGACGGGCAAGATGCCGGACTATACCCTTGAGCGTGACACCTGGACGAGCACCTGTGCTCCTTTGGGCGCGTGAGGGGGCTCCTGCTGGTGCCGGCGGAGGAACCCATCGCACTCTCTGAAGACCCGAAATTAGAAGATCTGGAATTAAGACGAGGAGAAGAGAGGAGGTGAGCCGGATGCGTCTTGAAGGGAAGGTGGCCATCGTTACTGGAGCTGCGCAGGGCATCGGCCGGGCGATCGCCTCGCTCTTTGCCGACGAAGGGGCGCGGGTGTTGATCGCCGATATCCAGGAGAAAGGCGAGGCCACGGCGCAGGAGATCCGCGCGCGGGGCCGTGAGGCGAGCTTCCTGCGCACCGACGTCGGGATCGCCGCGGATGTGAAACGGATGGTGGACACGGCAGTCGAGCGGTACGGGCGGCTCGACATTCTGGTAAATAACGCCTACTGGTCGCGCCGAGCGCGCGTCACCGAGCTTGACGAAGAGGTGTGGGATCGGGCCATCGCTGTCTGTCTGAAGGCGATGTACCTGGGTGCGAAGTACGCCATCCCGGAGATGCTCAAGGTCGGCGGTGGCTCGATCATCAACATCTCTTCTGTGCACGCGTTCACCAGCTATCCGACCTCGGTGGTCTATGATGCGGCGAAGGGCGGGGTCAGCGCGCTGACGCGGGTGCTGGCCGTGGAGTGGGGCCGGCATGGCATTCGCGTGAACGCCATCTGCCCCGGCATGATCGTGACCGAGGTAGCGGAGGCGTCGTTCTTTGCCAACCCTGAGCATGCCCGGCTACGCGAGTCGATCTATCCAATTGGGCGCGTGGGCCGGCCGATCGACATCGCCAAGGCCGCGCTCTTCCTGGCCTCCGATGATGCCTCCTACGTGCTCGGCCACAACCTGGTGGTGGACGGTGGCTTCCTGGCCGCCTCAATCGAGGCGGTGGCGGACCCGCTGATCCGGCGTCTTTTGGGCGAGGAGAGTGATCCAACGAAGGAGCCATAGCCGATGTGCAGCAGATCCCGCGGGTTAGCGATGGACGGCACTGAACGGCGCGGATGACCGAGGGCCGGCAATCCTCTGGTGAGCCGTGCTCGGAAATTTACAAAGACCCTCCCGAGTGCTCTTGCCGAGTGCTCTTGAGGAGGATTCCAGGATTTCAGGTGGCAGGGTACACACGATGCTGCGCTTCCGTGCAGGCTGGATGCTCGCCAGACGATGGTTGCTCGCCGTATTCGTGCTGCTGGCACTACTCTGCATCGCCATTCCTCCGGTGCCGGCAGGGCCGGTGGAAGCCGCGCCGCTTGAGCAGGTCGAGCGTGAGCCCCCGCTGGAGCCGGACTTCGATATCATCACCGGGCGGTTCTACACCCAGGCTGCGATGCAGCCGGAGGGACGCGGGCCTTACGCGGTGGGCTTCAGCGTCACCAACGAAGGCGGCATTCCTCTGTGGGATGAGTACCGCCGTCTGGGCGGGCCGGGCGTGCTTGGCTATCCCATCTCACGGCGCTTTTTCCTCGACGGCACGGTGATGCAGGCGTTCCAGAAGGCTGTGCTGATGTGGGATGCAGGGGCCCACCGCGCCGTTGCTGCGCCGATCCTGGACATGCTGCACAGCATCGACGCCGACGCCTGGCTTGAAGCCTCGAAGGGTATTCCGGCATTTGTGCCGGTGCCGGACGAAGGGGGCAAGCCCTGGGAGGAACTGGCACGGCTTCGATACAATGCGTACCTCGATCTCTTTCCACCCTTTCAGCAGCGCTACTTTGCACTGTTCGATCCGGTGAACCTGCTCGGCCTGCCGGCGGCGCCGCCGAAAGATATGGGCCCGGCCGTGGTACTGCGCTTTCAGCGGGGCGCGCTGCAGCAATGGAAGCAGAACATGCCCTGGGCCAGGGCAGGCGAAATCACCATGGCGAGCGTGGGCGAGATCGCTCGCGAAAGCGGTCTGTTACCGAAAGAGGCGTTCGAGCCGGAGGACTCGCCGCTGCTTACCGGGGAGGCGGCGCGCAAGCCGTGGTCGGGCTGGTGGTGGCCATCGAACCCGGCAGTGCCGGGTCCGAAGCTCTACGATCCGAACGGGCCGCTGGATCGCTACGATCGCTTCGTGACGTATACGGGCGCGCCAAACCCGCGGACGCGCGAATGGGAGCTGGCCAATAACCGCTTCACCGGGGCGAAGCTCAACTGGGCCGGGCATTGCAACGGCTGGGCCGCCGCAGCGGTGCTGGAGCCCGAGCCGGTCCAGCCCCGCACGATCGCCGGGATCGTCTTCGGCGTGGCGGAACAGAAGGGCCTGCTCTCGGCGTACCACTTCGCCGACGGCGCGCAATGGATCTACGGCTCCGATAGCGAGAAGGTTAACCCGGCCGATTTCCATCGGCAGCTCTTGCGCTGGATCGGCCAGGAACGCAAGGCCTTCGTGGTCAGCTTTCGTGATCAGGGCGACGAAATCTGGAGCTACCCGGCCTATAAATTCCGCCTGGTGATGGGCCCGGACCCGCTGGTGCCGGGTCGCTGGCATGTCAGGGCGACCGTATGGTTCGCCGCCGGTGACGTGCCGCCGGGCTTTGTGGGAACGAAGCCCTGGCCCGGCCCCGAGGGCAAGCTGTTTGAGTACTTCATCACCGGCGACCCGCGCAATCCGATCGACGGCGCCTGGGAAGGCAACAGCGTCTACGGCTTCTACGGCCACCCGCGCTACATCTGGTACCCTGATCCCAGCTTTCGCAATGAGCCGCGCGTCCTCACTAGCCCCGGGCTGACCATGCATTTCCTGAGGTTCATCCTGGGACGCGAGAACGAGGACGCCTAGGCATCGCCCTGGGCAGCCGGCCGCGCGAAACGGCACGTCCCCTCAGCGTGCCGTTTCTTACTCTCTTCCGACGCGCTTCTTGCACCGGCCAAACAGCGCACAGCAGATGATTGTTTGCGCGGATTGGTGAAACCAGCAGAGCCGGCGATGCCGGTACCTGCACGGGAGGTGATGACACGATGTGGCTGCTGCGTGCCTGTCCACGGTGTGGCGGTGATCTGGTGCAGGAACGGGCGATGACCTGGGAGGATTCGCCGGATTATGTCTGCTTCCAGTGCGGGCGGCACTGGAGCGCAGCTGCCCTCCAGCAGGGCACTGCGACGCGTCCCGCTCACCAGGATGCCCCGGCGCCGCAGGCTCCGGCAAGCCTGCTGGCCTCGCGCCGCCGTGTCCAGGCCATCCCGGCGCGTTTGTATGCCGCATGATGCCGGGGCTTACTGGGGCGGGTCTTCGGTGTCCTCCTGGGGTGCCTGGAGCGACGGGAGCCACTCTTTACCGATGGCCTCGGCCCACCAGTCGCCGAACTTGAAGGTGCGCATCGACTGGGTGAACATCGGCAGCCAGTAGTCGAACGCCTCGATGGTAGCGCCTTGAGCCACGAGCCGCACCTGTGTCGAGCCCTGGTAGAGCAGGCGCACCCAGCGCTTGCGCACGGCTTCTCCGTCGCGGAACGTGTAGCGTGCTTCTAACCCCACCAGGTTGCCGATCGCGTAGTCCTCCTGATGCTCGAGCGTCACATGGGGCAAGCGGCGCAGGCCGGCGCGCCAGCCGCGCCGGAGCTCCGGAAGGTCGGCTTCCGTCACAGGCGTGCCGAGGTCTCTGGCCTCGACCGAGAAGCTGGTGGTGATGTTGTCGGGCCACGGCGAGAAGGCGACGCCGTGGCCGCCCTCGACCTGGAATTCAAACTGGTGCCAGCCCTCAGGGTAGAAGAGAGAGAAGCGATAGGTCAGGTCACGGTAGACGACCAGCCCGGTGAAGGCCGGGCGCTCTGGAACTTCAGCCACGCGCACCTCCAGCTCGGCAGTCTCCTATCCCCGTGCTGGCCGCACGCAGGAAGCTTAGCATAAAGGAACCTTCGAAGGGACTTTCAGTATTCTTAGAGACTTTCAGCATTCTTTTAGAGAAATTGTAGCCGGGAAGCCGGTGCTGGCTTGAAGTACCTAGGTGTTCTGTGCTATAGTCAGAGCACTTCTGCCCCCGGCGGGCCCTGGCGCGTGATCACGTGCCGGCATGGCCTGCCCTGTGCTGCGTGGCAAGCACGTGTGTCTATTTACCCGGTAGGTTCGTACGACGAGGTGACGCTGTGGTGGCATCGAAATCTGCACGCCGTCGCTTTCTGCGCGCTTGTGCCATGGCCGCCGTTGCCGGCGGAATTGTAGCCTGTGGACCGGCTCGTCCGCGCGGGCCGGGGGCCGTGGGCGGTGGCGCGGGTCCAAGCACCGGGCCGGGGGCATCCGGGCAGGTCTCCGTGTCCCAGGGACAGTCGGGGGCCGAACAGCTGCCGATGCCGACCAAGTTTAAGGAGGCGCCGCAGCTGGCAGAGCTGGTGCGGCAGGGCAAGCTGCCGCCGGTGGAGCAGCGCCTGCCCCAGAATCCGCGGGTGATTAAGCCGCTGCAGCAGGTGGGGCAGTATGGCGGGACCTGGCGGCGGGCCTACCGCGGGCTCTCCGATCGCTGGGGGCCGACGAAGCTGCTGGAAGAGCAGGCGATCGAGTGGGACGCGCCCGATCCGAACACCATCCGGCTGACTGCCAACGTCGTCGAGAAGTGGGAACAGAGTGCTGACGGTTCGGAGTTTACCTTCTATCTGCGCAAGGGGCTGAAGTGGTCCGACGGGACCGAGGTGACCACTGAGGATGTACGCTTCTGGTACGAGGATGTGCAGCTCTACAAAGAGATCGTGCCCAACCCGACTGCAGTGCTGCGCCAGCGGGTTGGCAACGAGACTCAGGTAGCCCAGCTCAACATCGTTGATAAATATACATTTAAGCTCAGGTATCCGCTGCCGAATCCGTTGCTGCCGATTCAGGTGGCCAAGAGCGGCACAGGCGTGCCCGGCATGGGTGCCTTTATCCTGCCGGCGGCATATCTGAAAAAGTTCCATCCCAAGTACGCCAACGTGGAGGAGCTGCGCCGGCTTGCCGCCGACAAGAAACTGGCGAGCTGGGATGCCCTGTGGGGGACTGCCGGAGATATGCAGGGGCCGATCGCCTTCTGGTTCCTCAATCCAGACTTGCCGGTGATCACGCCCTGGAAGATCACGAAGCCGACCCCGGCCGACCCGGTGGTGATGGAGCGTAACCCGTACTACTGGCAGGTTGACATCGAGGGCAACCAGCTCCCCTACATCGACACTATTGAGCACTCGTTCTTCGATAACGATGAAGTGCTCAAGCTGTGGGTGGCCGGCGGCAGGATCGACATGCAGATGCGCCATATGAGCACCGGCGCCTATACCTTCTACAAAGAAAACGAAAGCAGAGGCGGCTATAAGGTATTCAAGTGGCGCGCCGCCAGCACTGATGCCTACTTCCCGAACATTAACTGCCCCGATCAGGTGCTGGCCCAGCTCTTTGATACGCCGGAGTTTCGCCAGGCGCTCTCCATCGCTATCAACCGGCAGGAGATCAACGATCTGGTGTGGAACGGCCTGGGGAAGCCGCGGCAGGCTTCGCCCGTACCCGGCTCGCCTGAGTACGATCCAGAGCTGGAGAAGGTCTGGACCGAGTACAATCCGCAGAAGGCAAACGAACTGCTGGATAAGCTCGGCCTGACGCGGAACCCGGATGGCACGCGCCGGCGTCCCGATGGCAAGGTGCTCGAGGTGACGATCGAGCATACCAGCGCGCCGGGCTCGCCGGAGAACGATGCGCATGAACTGGTGAAGAAGTACTGGAACGCCATCGGCGTACGTACCACGGTGCGATACGTCGAGCGCACGCTCTACGAGCAGCACGTGCATAACGGCGAGATCGAGATCGGCTTCTGGGGCTTCGATCGCTGCTCGGTGGTGAAGGCCGACCCGGGTCGGTGGCTCGGCACGATCGACGACGGTCCGTGGGCCCCGACGTACGGTCACTGGTACGCCAATTCGCCCTACAAGCGGGAGGAGCCGCCGCCCAATCATCCCATCCGCCAGATCTGGCAGCTCTGGGATAGGGTCCAGGTCGAGCCGGACGAGGCCAGGCGGAACGCGCTCTTCCAGGAGATTCTGAATATCCATAAGAGGCATCCCTGGGCCATCGGCGTGGTGGGCGAGAAGGTGGCCCCCATGATTGTCTCCAACAATTTCAAGAACGTGGGCGAGGGCTACATCGCCGACGATACGCTGCGTGACTATGGTTTGATCAATCCGCAGCAGTTCTTCATCATTAAGCGCTGATGCGCTCGGCCGACGCATGCCGGCGATATCTTCGCATTGCGTCTCCTCCCTCCGGCGTCTCACCACCCGACGGCGGAGGGAGGAGACCCTAGTCCGAGGGGCCCATGTTCCAGTACGTTATCCGGCGGCTGCTGCTGACGATCCCCACACTCTTTGTGACGTCGCTCGTTGCGTTTATCTTGATCCAGCTTCCTCCAGGCGATTTCCTGACCAACTATGCCGCTGTCCTAGCGCAGATGGGCGAGCGGATTAGCGATGAACAGCTTCGGGCCCTGCAGGAGGCGTACGGGCTGAACCAGCCGGTCTACGTGCAGTATTTCAAGTGGATCAGCGGCATTCTACTGCGCGGCGACTTCGGCCTGTCGCTCGAGTGGAAGATGCCGGTGTCCCAGCTCATCTGGGAGCGCATGGGGTTGACGCTGGTGCTCACCACCTCGACGCTGCTGTTTACCTGGCTGCTGGCTATTCCGATCGGCATTTACTCGGCCACCCATCAGTACTCCAAGCTCGACTACCTGTTTACTGCCATCGGCTTTGTCGGCCTGGGCATCCCCGGCTTCATGCTGGCGCTGGTGCTGATGTGGATCGCCTTCGCATACTTCGGTCAGGACGTGGGCGGGCTGTTCTCGGAGCAGTACCGCAACGCGCCGTGGAGCATGGCGAAGGTCATCGACATGCTGAAGCATTTATGGATCCCGATGATCATTCTGGGAATGGAGGGGACCGCCGGGCTGATCCGCACCATGCGGGCAAACCTGCTCGATGAGCTGAACAAGCCGTACGTGAACGCAGCGCGCGCTCGCGGCCTACCCGAGTGGCGCCTGATCCTGGAGTATCCGGTGCGCGTGGCGCTTAATCCCTTTGTGAGTACCGTCGGCTGGGCGCTGCCGGGGCTGGTCAACGGCGGGACGATCATCTCTGTGGTGCTCAGCCTGCCTACCGCCGGGCCATTGCTGCTGCGGGCTTTACAGTCCCAGGATATGTACCTGGCCGGCGCGTTTATTCTCTTGCTGGGTACGCTCACGATCATCGGCACGCTGATTTCGGATCTGCTGCTGGCCTGGCTGGACCCGCGCATCCGGTTCGAGTAAGCAGGGCTACGGGGGAGGGGGAGCCGACGTGGGGAGAGGGACGGGTACCGAACAAAGAACTAGTGAGTGAGATACGCATGAGCGCGCAGACGACTGCCCCGGCGCTGCCGGTCGCTAAGCCGGCGGGCGCGGGTCGCACGGCTGAATGGGAGATCTACGTCGCCTCACAATGGCGGCTGATGTGGTGGCGCTTCCGCAAGCACCGCCTGGCCGTCGTCAGCACCGTCATCGTGGCCTTTTTCTACTTCGTCGCCCTGTTTTGCGAGTTCATCGCCCCGGCTGATCCAGACAAGCTCTCGTCAAGCTATCGCTATGCCCCGCCGCAGGGGATCAGCTTCTTCGACGAGAACGGCAACTTTACCTGGTGGCCGGGTGTGTACGGGCTGATACCCAGCCGCGACCCCGAGACGCTGCGCATTACCTATACTCCCGACCACTCGCAGTGGTATCCGGTCTACTTCTTCGTCCAGGGGGATCGCTACAAGCTGTGGGGCATCTGGGAGATGGACCGCCACCTGATCGGGCTTGGCCCGGAGGCGCGGGATGTGCCGTTCTTCCTGCTGGGCTCTGACCGGCTCGGGCGTGACATGCTCTCCCGCATCGTCTATGGGGCGCGCATCTCGCTCTCGATTGGCTTGGTCGGCGTGGCCCTGAGCCTGATCTTTGGCATTATCCTAGGCGGCATCTCTGGCTATTACGGGGGGATGGTCGATAACATTATCCAGCGAGTGATCGAGTTCATCCGCACGCTGCCGACGATCCCGCTGTGGATGGCCCTGGCGGCGGCACTGCCGCCGAAATGGCCGCCGGAATACGTGTACTTCGGGATCACGGTGATTCTGTCGCTCCTCGGCTGGACCGGCCTGGCGCGGGTGGTGCGCGGCCGCTTTCTCTCCCTGCGCGAGGAAGACTTCGTCATGGCGGCGCGCTTCTGCGGCTGCAGTGAGGCGCGCATTATCTTCCGGCACATGGTGCCGAGCTTTCTCAGCCACATCATCGCCTCGATCACGCTCGCCATCCCCAACATGATCCTAAGTGAGACCGCCCTCAGCTTCCTGGGACTGGGCCTGCGTCCGCCGGTGATCAGCTGGGGCGTGCTGCTCCAGGAAGCGCAGAACGTGCAGACCGTAGCTTTCTCGCCCTGGCTGCTGCTGCCCGGCGTGGCGGTGGTGATTGTGATCCTGGCGTTCAACTTTATGGGTGACGGCATGCGCGACGCCGCCGATCCGTACGGCCGGTAGCGTCCAAACAGTAACGACAGACAGTAGCTTGTAGATAGATGGCTTACGGACAGTACCGCGTGATAGACGGTAGCGTACAGACGAGGGACATGGCACACGCAACACGCAGCACCTCGCCGGATCTGCTGCTCGAGGTGCGAGACCTGAAAACCTATTTCTTCCTCGATGAAGGTACTGTCCGCGCGGTGGATGGCGTCAGCTTCGAGGTGTTCCGCGGCCGCACGCTTGGCATCGTGGGGGAGTCAGGCTGCGGCAAGAGCGTGACCGCGCAGTCAATCCTGCGCATTGTGCCGCGGCCCGGCAAGATCGTCGGTGGAGAGATCATCTACTACCGTCGCCGGCGCCGCGATGGCAGCACGCTCACCGAGCAGATCGACCTGACCAAGCTTGATCCGACGGGCGAGGAGATCCGCTCGATCCGCGGCAACGAGATCGCCTATATCTTCCAGGAGCCGATGGCGAGTTTGAGTCCGGTGCATACCATCGGCCACCAGATCTGCGAAGTGATCATGCTGCACCAGAAAGTTAACAAGCGGGAGGCGCGGGCGCGTGCCATTGACATGCTTGCCCGCGTTGGCCTACCCCAGCCGGAGCAGGTGATCGATCGCTATCCGCACCAGCTCAGCGGCGGCATGCGCCAGCGCGCGGTGATCGCCATCGCGCTCTCGTGCCGTCCCAGCCTGCTGATTGCCGACGAGCCGACCACGGCGCTTGACGTGACCACGGAGGCGCAGATCCTGGCGCTGATGCGCGAGCTGCAGCGCGACTTCGGCATGGCGATCATGATCATCACCCATAACCTGGGCGTGATCGCCGAGATGGCCGATGATGTCGTGGTGATGTACCTGGGGAAGGAGGTCGAGCAGGCTCCGGTGGAGGAGCTGTTCGACAACCCGCGACACCCGTACACGCGGGCCTTGCTTCGATCGATCCCCAAACTGGGACGAAAGTCCCGCACGCGCTTGGAGGCGATCGAGGGCATGGTGCCGGATCCGTTCTCCGTTCCGGCGGGCTGCGCATTCCATACGCGCTGCCGGTACTACACCCCGGGCATCTGTGATGCTCCGCCGTACCTTCAGGTAGGCCCCAAGCATTGGGCGCGCTGCAGCCGTGCCATGGAGCTTGATAAATGACCGTTCAGCCGGAGACCGTTCAGCCGGCCGCGGCAGCCCGGCCGAGCGATGAGCTGCTCGTCGTTAAAGATTTGAAGAAATACTTCCCGATCAGAAAGGGCTTCTTCGGCCGTATGGTGGGCCAGGTGCGCGCCGTGGACGGTGTGAGCTTTAGCATCTGCCGCGGTGAGACCCTGGGCCTGGTCGGCGAGAGCGGCTGCGGGAAGACGACCACGGCGCGCCTGATCATGCGCGGGTATGAACCCACAGCGGGGGAGATTCTTTTTAACGATCCGAACCTGGGCTGGGTGAATATCCCGACGCTGGACAAGAAGCGCATGAAGCAGGTGCGCCGGAACATCCAGATGATCTTCCAGGACCCGTACTCGTCGTTGAACCCGCGCATGACGCTGTTGCAGATCGTGGGCGAGCCACTGTTGGTGCATGGGGTGGCGAAGGGCTCTGAGCTCAGGGACCGGGTTGCCGAGCTACTGCGCGTGGTGGGGCTACGTCCAGAATACATGGTACGCTACCCCCATGCCTTCAGCGGCGGACAGCGCCAGCGCATCGGCATCGCCCGTGCCCTGGCGCTGCACCCCCAGCTGGTGGTCTGCGACGAGCCGGTGTCGGCGCTGGACGTCTCGATCCAGGCGCAGATCCTGAACCTGCTCCAGGACCTGCAGGAGCAGTTTCATCTGACGTACCTGTTCGTGGCGCACGACCTGAGCGTGGTCGAGCATATCAGCGACCGCGTGGCGGTCATGTATGTCGGTAAGCTGGTCGAGGTCGGGGAGACCGAGCAGGTCTTTCACCAGCCGCTGCATCCTTATACCGAAGCGCTGCTGGGGGCCGTGCCGAAGCCACATCCGCGCTACCGCGGCAAGCAGATTATTCTCAAGGGCGAAGTGGCCAGTCCCGCCAATCCGCCGAGCGGGTGCTACTTCCATCCGCGCTGCCCGTATGCTGTTGAGCGCTGCCGGGTTGAAACGCCGCCCTTGCGTGAGGTGCAGCCGGGCCGTCTGGTCTCCTGCCACCGCGCCGAAGAGCTCCAGCTCCAAGGCGTGGCCGTGTAGCGGCGCGCCTGTGCCGGCATGCGTGGCACGCTTGAGGGCAGATGGGGAGAGCCGGCCAGGAGCCGCCGACACGCTACGGGATGGCGATCAGGCAAACGACCAGGCACTACCGCCGGCGCAGGGGACCGGAGCGTGAACTCGTCTATGACAGGCGGTACCATGCGTTCCTCCCTTGATCAGGAGATGCAGCGTACGCGGCCGGACCACATGCCGGTTGTCCTTCGTTCGCTGCGTTCGCTTAAGCACGTTGCCGGGTCGGCTGCAACAGTGCTGGGCGTGTACGTGGCCTGGATCGTGACCATGGTGCTGGCCACGGCGAACATGCTGGTCTGGCGCAGTGTGCTGCTGGAACTCTACATCCGCCTGCAGTTCGACAAATGGAAGTTCGGCGCGTTCAACAATGCGCTTGTGCTGTTGTTTGCCCTGAGCTGGATCGTGCTTGTGGTCGCTACCGAGGAATGGTACCGCCGCTCCGCCGGGGAAGGGTTGCTGGCACGACGGGCATTGCGCGTTATACTGAGTGAAGCGGGTGTGCTTGTGGTGGGCTACCTGCTTGAACGGATCGTATAGCGCCGCGGTCGGGCGCGCCGGCACCGATGGCCGCCGGCTGCGCAGGCGGTAGAAAGGCACCCCCTATGAAGGTCATGCTCTTCTTCCCCCCGAACTGGACTCCGGCCATGCCGCACCTGGCCCTGCCGTCGCTGACAGCGTACCTGCGTGAACGCGGCGTTGAAGTCATCCAGCGCGACCTGAACGCCGAGGTGTTCGACCGTATCCTCACCCGCGACTATCTGCTGCGCAGCCTGGAGCGGCTGCGGCAGCGGCGGCCGAGGAGCGGCACACCGGCCTGGGAGCTCTGGCACTGGGCACTGGCGAACGGCCCGGCCCTGGCCAGGCAGATCGAGGGGGCTAAGCGAGTTATCAAGAGCCACGCCTTCTACGATGGGCCGCGCAGCCTGCCGGCGTTTGAGACGATGATCCAGGCGCTGCAGCTCGCCTCGTTGCCGTACTATCCCTCGACGCTGCACCTCCAGGGCTATGACTCGGCGTACCGCGCCGACTCCTCAAGGGCGATCCTCCAGGCGGTGCAGGATCGCAATCAGAACATGTTCATTGAGCTCTTCGAGGAGATGGTGGTGCCCGACGTCCTGCGCGAGCAGCCCGACGTCGTCGGCATCTCCATCCCTTCGGTGAACCAGGTCATCCCCGGCCTGACCATCGCCCACCTGGTGAAGCAGTCCGGCGCGCGGGCGCACGTGACCATCGGCGGGCCGATGGCCAGCATCTGGCGCGAGCAGCTCCCCGGGCTGCCCCAGATGTTCCGGCTGTTTGATAGCGCCGTGGTGTTTGATGGCGAGGAGCCGTTGTACCGGCTCTGTCAGGCTGTGCATGCGGGAAGTCCGCTGGATGACGTGCCGAACCTGATCTACTTCGGCGGTGAACGGGTGCGCATCACCGCGCGGCAGGAGCAAGCGCGGCTCCAGGACCTGCCGGCGCCCGACTTCGACGGCCTGCCGCTGGATAAGTATCTGGCCGCTGATCTGGTGCTGCCGCTGGCGACCACACGGGGCTGCTACTTCGGGAAGTGCGCCTTCTGTAACGTAGGCTACGGCGAGCCGGAGGCGTTTAGCCAGCAGCGCAGTGAGACGCTCGAGCGGCAGATGTTGCTACTGCTCGAAAAGTATGGCTGCCGGCACATCTTCTTCGTGGACGAGGCGCTGACTCCGCGCCTCATGCGCGAGCTCTCGCCGCGGCTGGAGGCCAAAGGAGCGCCGATCTTCTGGGGCGGCTGCGCGCGCTTCGAGAAGACCTACACGCGTGAGCTGCTGGAGGCGATGAGCCGCGGCGGTTGCTGCATGCTGCTGTTCGGTCTGGAGGCCGGCTCGCAGCGCATCATGGACCGCATGGTGAAGGGCACGCGGCTGGAGATCATTCGGCGCATCCTGCCGGACAGCACGGCCGCGGGCATCTGGAACCATACGTTCTTTTTCTTCGGGTTCCCAGGAGAGACCCTGGAAGACGCCCAGCAGACCGTCGATTTCCTTTACGAGAACGCTGCATATATCAATTCGGCAGCGCTCGGCACCTTTCTCCTGGAGCGGTACGCCCCGGCGCACACCTTCCCGTGGCTCTACGGCATTACGAAGATCATCGAACGGCCGGATGCGGACCTGGGCTTTTACTTCGATTATGAGGTCGCCTCCGGCATGGATGCGGCGACGGCCGAGCTGGTGATGCAGCGCTTCGAAGAGAGCCTGCCGGTGAAGGCGTTCCCGCAGTTCTACTGCAACGATGTGTACCGTTTCCTGTACGCGGCGCACCTGAAAGCCATCGGCGCGCCGCGGCCGCCCTGGCTGGGTGTGCCGGCGCTGGCGTAAAGCGCGCCGGCCCCGCTCACAGCTCACTTCTGTCTGTCCCCTTCCTAGTCGGCAGGGCAGATGCCGGCGAGTAAGTCGCACCCGGTTTGATAACGATACTGTCGCGCGCGAGCTCCGGTTTATGGTGGCGGCTGGTCTAGGATGTACTGGACCTTCGGCGCCAGTTCCTTTACGAGGGCCTTCACGTCGACAAGCTGGCCAGACCATAAGGGAGCAAGCGCCTTATTGATCTCGTTCTGGATCTCCAGGAACCGAAAGTTCGCCGGCACCAACAGCGGCGGTGTGCTCTTGATAATCTGCGCGAAGGTCATGTGGTTTGGATCCTTCGTCAGCTCGGGATGTTCCCAGACAGCCTGCCGCGCACCAGGCACTGAACCGCGCTTCGCAATGTCCAAGCCGGCCTCGAGGGATGTCAGAAATGCGAGATAGTCAAAAGCCGCTTCAGGGTGCTTAGAGAACTTGGTCACACTTACTGGGTCAAACTCAAACATGCCGCGCAGTCCAGCCACGCCCCGCGGCAGTGGCGCAACCGCCCATGGCACGTCCTTGGCGTTGTCGGTCAGGCCTCGAATGCCCCAGTAACCGTTTTGGATCATTGCCAGCTTGTTCGTGTTGAACATCTGGTTCACGTTGCCGGTCACAGGCGCGACCTGGTGCCGACCGTAGAGGTCGGCCACGTACTGCAGTGCCTCGATCACCTGCGGCGAGTCCAGGTTCTGCCGCCGCCCATCGGCGGAGAGGTAGTCCGCGCCGAACGAGCGTATCACCACAATCATGCCGAACAGCTCTCTGGTGGTCTGGACGCCGAACTGATCTGGAGCGCGGCTGAGCAATCTCGCATGCTGGAGCAAGGTCTCGTAAGTCCACGTCGCGTCGGGATAGGGAAGCCCTGCCTGGTCAAACATCGCCTTGTTGTAGAAGAGTCCAACGCGACCCGGGTGCACGATCCAGGGCAAGCCATAGACTTTGCCGGCCAGGCTCACTCCCTGCATTGCCTGCGGGAAAAGTCCCTGGGCATCGAACTTGCGAGCAGAGATGAGCCCTCTGTGGTCGATCAGGACACCGGCGGAGGCTAGAGGATAGAAGTTGGCTATGCTGACTGTCCACAGGGCGTCGCCAAGCACTCCGCCTGCGACCAAGGCCTGGATTTTCTCGTAGTATTCCCCTCCGGGGAAGTGCTCGCCCCGCACCGTGATTGCAGGCCTGGTCTCGCGAAAGCGCTGGGCCATGGCGTCGAAGTGGTCGGCCTGGGGACCAATGCGGCGTGGAAGACAATTTCTACCGGCCGTTCCGTGGAAAGTTCCTGCCGCTGTTGCACCAGCCCGCCCCGGCAGGACAGGAGGGCAGTGCCGGCTAATCCTGCAGTCGCGAAGAGCATCCGCCGGCGGCTCCATAGAGTTCCTGGGACGAACATCTTGGCGGTAGCTGTCATCTGTATCCTCTCCCCTAGGGTGATAAATGCACGTCGGGCATCACGGACCCGATATGCCGGTCATCCAATAAGCCCGTAGAATTCCTGCACCCGTTCTTCCAGGTCCAGCCACAGGCGATGCAGACGGCTATAGCGGGCATGCCGTGACGGGTCGGGCGCGTAGCTCCGCTCTCGGCGCACCATCTGCCGGGCCGCTGCTTCAGTATCAGGGAACAGGCCGGCACCGACTGCGGCACAGATGGCCGCGCCCAGCGCCCCGGCCTCAACGACGCGCGGGACTTCCAGCCGGCAGTTGATCGTGTCTGCGATGATCTGGCACCACAGCGGACTGCGCGCTCCGCCACCGACGGTGACGATGACAGGTGGGGGCGGCATATCGGTATGCTCAATGGTGGCGCGCAGGTGATGTGCGGTGCCCTCCAGCACAGCACGCGCAAGATGGGGGCGGCCATGGGCGAGGGCGAGGCCGAACAGCAGTCCGCTTGCCTGCGGGTGCGGCCGGAAGCCACGCTCGCCCATCAGGTGTGGCAGGAAGAGGAGCCCGCCCGCGCCAGGCGGCGCCTGCTCGGCCAGAGTGGTCAGCCGGGCGTACGCATCGGCCGGGCTCCGATCGGCCTCCTCGCCCTCCAGAAGGTGCGCCATCCAGCGCACAGCCGCGCCGGTGGTCGAGGTCGAGCCGAAACTCCGCCGCGCTGCCCCGGGTGCGGGTAGCGGCACAGTGATCCATGCCGCGGTGCCCAGATACAGGCAGGCTTCGCCGGGGGCAAAGGGCCCGGCGCCGGTGATGGTCGCGCGCACGTCGCTCATGCCGGCCACTACCGGCGTGCCCTCGGCCAGGCCAGTGGCCTCCGCTGCCTCGCCGGTGACTTTCCCGACAACCTCGGTAGATGGCACGATGGGCGGCAACTGTTCCGGCCGCAGGCCCAGCGCCACGGCGAGTTCGACTGCCCAGCCACCGGCAGCCTGGCTATACATGCCGGTGCCGCCCGCATCCGACGGGTCGGTGCCCAGGTGGCCGGTCAGCCGAAAGCGGATGTAGTCCTTGGGCAGGAGGACAACGTGCGTGGCCGCCAGGACATCGGGCCGATGCACTGCCAGCCAGCGCAATTTGGGCGCGGTCACAGTCGTGCTGGCGCGCACGCTGCCCAGCGATCGCTCCAGGATCGGCGCCAGCTCGCGGCGCATCCATTCGGCCTCCGCGGCACAGCGCTGGTCCATCCACAGCATAGCCGGGTAGACCGGGCGGCCGTCGTGGCCGAGCAGCACCGGGGCGTGCATCAGCCCGGCCAGGCCTACCGCGACAATACGTCGCGGGTCGCCGCCCCAGTGGTGCAACACCCGGCGCGTCACCAGGCAGACGTTCTCCCACCAGTGCTCCGGATCGACCTCAGCCCAGCGCGGCTGTGGGTGGTGCGCCGGTGTCTCGCACGCGGCCTCGGCGAGCGGCTGCCCGGCGAGGTCGAACAGGACGGAGCGGCACGTCGTTGTACCAAGATCAAGGGCGAGCAGGACAGGTGTGGATGGCGTGCCGGATGTTTCCATCGGTATGGCCATTTCGTTTTTATGTTCAGTTTTTCTTTACAATTGCAAGGGGAATGTCGCTTGCGGCCTCTCCCCGCTCAGACGCGGCATTGTAGCATGGGCGTTTCATCGTGCAAGCGGGCCGGAGAGCCGCGATCATTGGCCCCTGCGAGGCTGCGTGCTACACTTTGGTGCATGGACCGGCCGGCGCATGGGCGGCGGAGGCCCGGGCTGGTAGGGGGTAAGGGATGCAGCGACGCTGCGTCCCTACGGCGGCGATCATCCTGGATCTGTTTCGCCTGGGGTAACCGCGCCCGGCGGTACAGCAGCGCTGCGGCCCCGGGCGGGACACCTGCTTGAGAGCCGGCCGCGAACCTGGAGGAGTGACGCTTGGGCAAGGCTGATCTGCACATTCACAGCACCGTGAGCGATGGCATGGCCACGGTGCCGCAGATCATGGACTACGTCGAGCACGAGACTGATCTCGACGTGATTGCCATCACCGACCACGACCAGATCGAGGGTGCGTACCAGGCCCTTGACTGGGTCGAGCGCCATCCGAGCTGTCGTATTCGGGTGGTTTTTGGCACCGAGGTCAGCGCGTTCCTTGGGCGGCATGTTCTGGCCTATTTCTTCAAGCCGCCGTATCCGGAGCGGCCGTTCCGGCGCTTCCAGCGCTTTGAACGTCTCATCGAGGACGTTCGTGCACTGGGTGGCATTATCGCCTTCCCGCATCCAACCAGCATCTGGACGCCGAGTGCCGGCTACAGCCAGATCCGCCGCCTGGTCGAGCGCGGAGCCCACGTGCATGCCCTGGAGGTGTGTAATGCCTCGATCGGCGCCCGCTACAGCGAGAAGAAGCTCCGTGTTTTTAACCGCGAGGTCTTCAAGCTGGCGGAGCTCGGCGGGAGCGACGCTCATCACCTGCTAGGCATTGGCGGCGCAGTGACGTACTTCCCGGGCTCGTCGGTGGAGGATCTGGCCCGTGCCATCCAGGCGCGGCAGACCGAGGCGGCCTGGGGCCCGCGCCACGCTATTCCCATGCGCGACCATGCCCGCCAGGTCGTGCGTGCCCTGGTGGTCAAGCCATACCGGGAGCTTCGCGCGGCCCTCTTTCCAACGACACCTGGTTCGTGATGTGCTGGTGGGTGGCTATCACGTCGGTGGATCGTGCAAGGAGCCATGATTAACCTGGAGAGCATCAGTGCACATGTGCTGCAGGCGATGCAGGCCAAGCACGAGGCGCGGGAGCGCACCTTGGCGCACTCGCGCGAGCTCATCCGTACCTCGGCGAATGCTATTCGCGCAGTGCATCGCGGCGAGTTCCAGGCGGCTCACCAACTCATCGAGCAGGCGCGCGCGCTCAACGAACAGATCAAGGCCGATCTGGCCGACCATCCCGACCTGTACTTCTCAGGTTTCGCCCAGGACGCGCAGAAGGAATTCGCCGAAGCCGTCATCGTCGTGCGGCTGGTACAGCAGCAGCCTGTCCCCGGGCCTGATGAGCTCGGCGTTGAGGTAGCGCCGTACTTAAATGGCCTGGGCGAGGCCGTGGGCGAGCTCCGGCGCCACATCCTTGACCGGCTGCGTGTCGGCCGAGATGAACACTGTGAATCAATCCTGCAGATTATGGAAGACATCTACAGCTTCCTGATCACCGTGGACTATCCTGAGGCGGTCACCGGCGGCCTGCGCCGGACCACGGACAACGTACGCGGTATCCTGGAGCGCACACGCGGTGATCTCACCCTGGCGCTGCGACAGGCCCGTCTGGAGCGGGCGCTGGCGGGACTGGAACTCCTTGCTAGGGAGACGAGCGAGTAACCTCGTGAGGACGAGTAACTTCGTGAGGAATAAATAACAAGAAAAACTACGTGGAAAGGGCCAGGTCATGCGGATAGAGCGGATTGAGACGTTCCAGAGCGGTGACCGCTGGCTTTTTGTGGAGATCACCACCGACACAGGCATCACCGGCGTGGGCGAAGCCGGGCTGTGGGGTTACCCTCAGGCAGCGCGCGCGGTGATCGACTCGTTCAAGCAGTACCTCATTGGGCAGGATCCTCTCAGGATCGAGCATCATTGGCAGTACCTCTATCGCAACGCCCATTTCCGCGGGGCGGCCATCTGCGGCGCGCTGGCCGGCATCGACATCGCCCTGTGGGACATCGCCGGCAAGCACTATGGAGCGCCGGTGTACCAGCTCCTTGGCGGGCGCTGCCGGGACAAGGTGCGCGTGTACATCCATATTGGTGGCGAGACCCCTGAGGCCTTAGCGGAAAGCGCCCGACGGGCGGTCCAGGCCGGCTTCACTGCGGTCCGGTTCACGCCGTTCCCACGAGAGTACTGGAATCTGACCTACCAGGCGTTGCTGGAGAGCATCGTGCAGCGCTGTGCGGCAGTATACGAGGCTGTGGGCAAGGATGCCGATCTGTGCATTGAAATTCACCGGCGGCTCTCACCGGCCGAGGCGGTGGCGCTGGCACAAGAGCTGGCGAAATTCCGGCCGCTCTTCTATGAAGACCCGATCCTGCCTGACAGCATTCAGAGCATGGCGGCGGTGGCTGTGCACTGCCCGGTGCCCATCGCCACCGGCGAGCGCTTGCATACCCTCTTCGAATTCCGTGAGCTACTGGAGCGCGGTGGGGCGGCGTACATCCGCCCGGACGTCTGCCTGGCCGGGGGGCTGACGCACTGCAAGAAGATCGCGGCGGTGGCGGAATCGTACCATGTGGGAGTGATCCCGCATAACCCGCTTAGCCCGGTGAGCACGGCCGCCTGTGTGCAGCTCGACGCGTGCATTCCGAACTTCACGCTCCAGGAATACACCGGCGAAGACCGCCCGCCGAAGAGCGAGATCGTGCGACAGCCTCTGCGTCTGGAGAAGGGCTATCTTATTGTCCCTGATACGCCGGGCATCGGCGTTGAGCTGAACCATGCCGCGCTGGAGCGTTATCCTGCCCGCCAGCGTCCGCTCGATACGCCGATCAGGGCCGACGGCTCGGTCGCCGACCAGTAGACCGGAATATGTCAGGGCCCACAGGTGCAGCATGGCGGTCCCCCAGAGCGCTGCTTCCCTCAGGGGGGCACCCCAGATTGCGATGTTCCGCTGCCGGCCGGCAGTGGTACAATTGCCGGGAAGCGTGGAGATGCGGTGGGGTCTTTCTGGTATCCTCAGGCCACCTGATCCCCAGGCGGCCGACCGGAGGCATTGATGAAGGGGGAGCACGATGTCTCAGATGAGGGTAGACCACATCGCGGAGCGGGAAGAGGAGCACGTCGTCCCGAAGGAGGTCTATCCCTATTCCGCAGGACTAGCCGGAGGCTTTCTCGGCGGGCTCGCCATGGCTGTTGTGGCCGTACTCTCAGGCGTCCTTATGGGGAAGGGGCCCTGGTATCCGCTCAATCTGGTCGGTGCCACCATTGTGCGCCCCATGCTCACTGCTCCGGATGAAACGTTGCAGCGGTTTGATCTCTCACTGCTGGCCCTTGGGTTCATCCTGCACATTCAGCTCTCGCTAGGGATTGGGCTGCTCTTCACGCTGCTATTGCCGACGCTGCCGGGGCCACCCATCGCCTGGAGCGTTGTGCTTGGACCGCTGCTGTGGTTCTGGGCGCAGTTTGTCTTCCTTCCGGTAATCAACCCGCGCATAGCTGAGGAGGCGTCCTGGATCTCGTTCTTGATCGCACACCTCGTCTACGCCCTGGTGCTGGGCTGGTGGATCCAGCGCACGCCGAAGATCCGCGCCGGGTGGGGGGTCCCGTAGCCGCTTCCCGTAGTCGCTTTTACGTTCCGCCGAGTTGCTGCAGCGGCACGCCGGTGCGACAGAGCGGACACGCAGCGGGCGGCCAGCTTTGGACATTTACTCTGGCAAGCGCTCGCCACGGGTATCCCAGGTTCACGGGGGCAGTGCTGCGATCAACCAGCACGCAGATGCCGGCGACGATCCCGCCGGCCTGCTCCACGGCGGCGATCACCTCACGGACCGATCCCCCGGTCGTGAGCACATCGTCCACAATCAGCACGCGCTCCCCGGGCTGGATGCCCCGGCCGCGACGGAAGATCCGGCCGGGGCCGTCGGAGCGTTCCTCGGCATAGGCCGCACGCACATCTAAGGCGCGTGCCGTGGCATAGGCAAGCACAACCCCGCCAGTGGTCGGCCCGGCCACAACCTGAATGTCCTGGCCGCGGAAGAGCTCGGCGATATGCCGGCACAGCGGCTCAGTGTAGCGCGGCCACTGCAAGACCTCGAACTTCTCCCAGTACTCGTCCGAGTGGAGTCCGGAAGAGAGAAGGAAATGCCCGCGCTTGATCGCGCCGGCCTCTTCGAAGGCGCGTAGAACGTCGTCCTGGAATGTCACCGTCATCCCTCGTGAAGGTTAGCCTGCAGCCACGTCGCCGGTTGCGTGCAGGATGCCGGCATCTTTGGTGTGAGGAGAGCGACGAGCCGCCTGGGGCAGCGCCGCGCCGCGCAGCTCAGCGATATCGCGGATGCCATGCGCCTCAAGGTAGGCGCGGATCCCATCGGCGATCTCAAACGGTGCCCGTGGATTAGCAAAGGTAGCCGTGCCCACCTGCACGGCTGTTGCGCCGGCCACGATGAATTCCAGGGCATCGTCGGCGTTCATGATGCCACCCACGCCGACCACCGGCACATCTACGACCTGGGCGACCTGGTACACCATGCGCAGCGCCACCGGCTTAATGGCCGGGCCGGAGAGCCCGCCACTGCCGGCGGCCAGGTACGGCATCCGGGCGCGCAGATCGATGGCCATGCCCGGCAGCGTGTTAATAAGCGAGACAGCGTGGGCGCCGGCCTGCACGACGGCTTCGGCAACCGGGCGCACATCGGCGACGTTCGGCGTCAGCTTGACCATCACCGGCAGGCTCGTCACAGCCAGCACCGCGCGGGTGACCTCGGCGGCCATGGCTGGATCGCAGCCAAAGAGCATGCCGCCGCGCGCCGTATTGGGGCAGGAGATGTTCAGCTCGATGCCGGCGATGCCGGCCACGCCCTCCAGCCGGCGAGCGACCTCGACGTACTCCTCGATGCTCTCGCCTGCGATGTTCACCAGCACCGGGATGGGGAGCGTGGCCCAGACCGGCGCCTTGGTGCGGACGACCTCGTCCACACCTAGGTTCTGCAGACCAATGGCGTTCAGCATGCCGGCCGGCGTTTCCGCCACGCGAGGGGGCGGATTGCCGGCGCGGGGATGCAGCGTGGTACCTTTGCAGATGATCGCTCCAAGGCGCGCCAGATCCTCCCGCGGGCGGTACTCGGTCCCGTAGCCAAAAGTCCCCGACGCTGTCATGACCGGGTTCTGCAGCCACAGCCCTCTGGGATGGGAAGGTGCCAGGTTGACGCGCAGGTTCACCGCCATCGTCGACCCACAGTCCTCCGGGAGCCGGCAGGTGGCCGGCCGGTGCTAGCAGAAGGGTAACGCACCGGCGCCGTGGACGCAAGCGGAGAGCATAGAGAGCAGAGGGGTCCGGTCGGGCATGGCATAGGCGTCAAGCCATGGCGTATACTTAAGGCGTATACTTATACTTAAAGAAAGCATAAAGCAAGCTTCGTATACGCTCTCTATGCTACGCTCCAGTACGTTATGCTCCTATGGTCATTGCTGCCTGTACGATTACGCTCCACCTGCACGACAACCATTCGCTGAAGGGCAAGCGTCAGGTGGTGCGCTCGCTGGTTGAGAAGTTGCGGGCGCGGTTCAATGCCTCAGTGGCTGAAGTGGCCGACCAGGACCTCTGGCAGCGTGCGGTGATCGGTGCGGCCTGCGTATCGGGGGATGCGCAGCACGCCAACGAGATGATCAACCGGATTGTTGGTTTCGTCGAAGCGAACGCTGAGGCGGAGGTGATGGACGTGCAGGTGGAGCTGATGCATGTCCTGTAGGGAAACGTGCTACAATAGCCACCGCAAGGCTGAACCAAGCCGGCATCTCCTCGGGAGAGGCGATGGCCGGGGTGCGCGCCAACGGGGGCGCTGGAGGGATCATGGCACAACAGGATTTCGTGATTCGCATTGCCGGCGAGGCCGGTGAAGGGATCCAGAGCACCGGCCAGTTGCTGGCACAGGCTGCTGCTCGCTCTGGGTTCCGCGTCCTCACCGATTTCCTTCCCCCGGCGGAGATTAAAGGGGGACACTCTGTTTATCAGGTCCGTCTTTCGAACGGCCGCATTTACTCCCGCGGCGACGATGTGGATATCCTGCTTGCCGAAACGCAGGAGGCGTATGATCTCAATATCCACGATCTGAAACCCGGCGGATTGTTGATCTATGATCCTGCCGAGGTTGCCCCTCCTGAGGGCGGCACATTCCGGCAGGTGGCCTTCCCGCTCACCGAGATTGCTAAAGTCCAGCTCAAATTCGACCGCGGGAAGAACGTGGTGGCGTTCGCCGCGGCGGCAACGCTGTTCGGGCTGGCCAACGAGCAGCTCACTAAGCTGGTGATCGATCGCTTCGGCAAGTACCAGGCGCTATTGCCGAACAACCTGGCAGCCGTGGAGGCGGGCCGCAGGTACGTGCTGGAGCATATCCCCGATCGCGAGCAGTATCGCCTGACTGCGCCGCAACCGGCCGAGAACATCATGGTGGTCTCAGGCAACCAGGCGCTCTCGATCGGGGCCATTGCCGCCGGCTGCCGCTTCTTCGCCGGATACCCGATCACGCCGGCGTCCGACATCATGGAGTTCCTGGCGGAGACACTCCCACGCGTGGGCGGGGTGGTCATTCAGGCAGAGGACGAGATCTCGGCGATTACCATGTGTCTTGGCGCCTCGTACGCAGGCAAGAAGGCCATGACGGCAACCTCTGGGCCGGGCTTCAGCCTGATGGTCGAGGCGCTGGGTCTGGCGACGATGGCGGAGATCCCGGTGGTGGTGGTAGATGCCCAGCGCGCCGGCCCATCCACCGGTATGCCTACGCGCCATGAGCAGGGCGATCTCTACCTGGCTGCCTTCGGCGGTCACGGCGAGGTGCCGCGCATTGTGCTGGCACCAACGTCGGTGGCAGATTGTTTTTATCAGATCATCAATGCCTTCAATCTGGCTGAGAAGTACCAGACGCCGGTGATCGTGCTCTCCGATACAGTGCTGGCGGTGCGCACGGAGAGTATCGAGAAGCCCGACCTGGGTAAAGTGAGGATTGAGAACCGACTGCTTTACCAGCCGAACGGCCGGGCCAACGGGGCGGCAGCCGAGGGCGATCGCTACCTGCGCTATGCCCTGACGGAGAGCGGTATTTCGCCGATGAGCCTGCCCGGTATGGAGGGCGGCCAGTACGTGGCGATGGGCCTCGAGCATAATGAGGTCGGGCGGCCACGCTACGATGTGCGCACGCACGCGTCGATGACCGAAAAGCGCTTCCGCAAGATCATGGCCGCCCGCCAAGATGCGCCTGAGCCAGACCGGTACGGCGATCCCGGCGCCGAGGTGGGGGTCCTGACCTGGGGCTCTACCGCCGGCGCGGTGATCGAGGCGATCGATCTCTTAGAGGCACGCGGCATCAGCGCCGAGCTGCTGGCGCCGAAGATGCTGCGGCCGTTGCCGGACCATCAGATCGAGCCGTGGCTGGCATCGAAGCGGCTCGTGATTGTGCCCGAGGTGAACTACAGCGGGCAGTTTGCCGATCTGGTGGTGGCGCGTTACGCCCGTGAGGTCGTGCGGATCAATACGTACGGTGGCGTGCCGTTCCGCGTGCGAGAGCTGGCGCATCGGATCGCGCAGGCGGTCGAACAGGCGAGCCCGGTGCGTGCCGGCGCGGCGCGGTAGGGATCGGGCAGACGTTATCCGTGTCCCTCGTGTCGAGACGGTGACGGCTGCCTGGAACGCCCACCCTGCTTCTCTTCGTGAGCGGAATGGTTTCCCTCCCCGGCATGGGGGACGGTTTTGACCCCCGCTGCGGCAGCGGGGAACACAGATCGGTCGGGAAGAGGCGAGGTTCCCCCTCACCTTCCCGGCGCATATCGCGGTTGGCGCAGGTTTGAACCCTGCTCTGACAGCAAGGAGAACGTAGACCAATGGCGGTCGAGCTCGTACAGCGCACTCTCGACGAGTATAAGAGCGATGAGAAGCCGACTTGGTGCCCGGGCTGCGGTGACTTCGGCGTGCTCAATGCCGTCTACAACGCCCTGCGCATCAAAGGCTTCGATCCAAAGGATGTTGTGGCCGTATCGGGCATTGGCTGCTCCAGCCGGCTGCCGTACTTCATGTCCACCTATGGATTCCACAGCATCCACGGGCGGGCCATGCCGGTGGCCACCGGCATCCGCGTGGCGAACCCGAACCTGAAGGTGCTGGTGTTTGGCGGCGATGGCGATGCGTTTGCCATCGGTGCAGGGCATTTTGTGCACGCAGCACGGCGGAACCTGGATATTACGTACGTGATCATGGATAACGCCACCTACGGCCTGACGAAGGGCCAGGCGTCGCCGACCAGCGCCGTTGGGTACGTGTCGAAGTCCACGCCGCAGGGCACGCCGGACCGGCCGATCAATCCGATCATGCTGGCGCTGGCCTGTGGAGCGACCTTTGTAGCGCGGGCGTTCTCGGGGAAGCCCAAAGAGGTGGCAGACCTGATCGTCAGGGGCATTGATCATAAGGGCTTTGCGGTGATTGATGTCTACAGCCCCTGCCCGACGTTCAACCGGGTGAATACGTTCCAGTTCTACCGTGAGGAGATTGCCCCGATCCCGCCGGAGCATGACGTGCGGGACCTCATCGCGGCGATGCGGCTAGCCGAGCAACAGGATCCGCTGTACGTCGGCCTCTTCTATCAGTGCGAGGGGGAGAGTTTCGAGGACCACATCGCCGCGCAGATCCAGGGCACAGAGGAGAACGCGCCGCGGCTGCTGGAGAGCCTGTTTGCACGGTTCAGCTAGCGCCGGAGACACCCGGCTATGCAGGCACCGGCCGGGACGCATATCCCGGTGGGCGTGCGTTGCCGGCTGGTGTCCTGTGCGCATGTCGGTCACCCCTGGGTAGACAGGCCCGTGCCGGTGCTCGGCGTGGCAGCGGCCCAACCAGGGAGGCGGGTAGATCCTTCGGAGTCCTACGGATCTGGAACCTTACGGGGAGAGCAAGCCTGCGGAGGCAGGCCGTGAAGATCATCGAGGTTAGCGAGGGCGAGTGCTGGGCAATTGAATACACCGTACGCAGCCGCGAGATGAACGACCCGCGGCGGATCGAGCGCGACCTGCTTCTGAAGGTGATGGCGCTCCTGGTTGAGTTCGAGGATCGCCGCGGGAAGCCGTTCCCGCCGAAGCAGCTACCCTTGGCGCTCACCGAAGACGAGTGCTGGCTGATCGTGCAACGTGTTCCCTTTGATATGGTGCTGAGCGGCGAGCACGTGGGCCGCTCTGTGTTGCTCAAGACCTTCCGTATCCTGCTCGAGTATGCCAACGAGCGGGAGTCCGCCGGCGGCGTGGCAACGTTGATGGACCTCTTGCGCTTGCGGTCGCCCGCGCAAAGTGAGGCGCAGAGCGAAGCACAGGATAGCTCGCAGGGCACCGACGGCTCGTCCTCCGGCGACAAGCCATCCAGGGGATAGCGCCGTCCGCGCCACCACAACGGTGCGCGGGCACGAAGAAAGCCTCCTTGGTGATTTGGTGTCCCATGCCTGGACGGTATAATAGTGCCCTCGTGTAACCACCCCCGCGCGCGACCCGTTGTGCTATGCGAGCACGTTCCCCGGGCTGCTCTGATGCGCGATGCAGGGCCTGGGGGAGGAGCTAGATGGAAGCAAACTGTCCATTTTGCCCACTTTGTCCACAAGGAGTCGTGCCGTATGATCCCGCGTACGCCGCGAAGGCTGCTCCCAGGGCGCACTGCAACGATGCTCGTGTCGCTCACGGTGATCCTGGCTGCGCTCCTGCAGGCGCCGGTCTTCGGGCAGGAAGCGCCGGCCCGCGTGGAGAACAACGATCCCTCCGTGATCTACCGCGGCACGTGGTCGGTCGTGCAGGATAGCCGCGCCAGTGGCGGGAGTTTCCACCAGGCCCGCGTGGCCGGGGCCGCGGTGACGTATACCTTCACCGGCCCCTTCGTCACCTGGGTGTTTAGCAAAGGTCCCAATCGCGGCATCGCCCGCGTGATCATCGACGGACAAGTGCGCGAGGAGAACTTTGATCTGTATGCCGCCACCGAGCAATTCCAGCAGACCTTCACCTGGGGCGGGATGCAGGGAGACGCAAGTCATACGATCCGCATTGAGGTCACCGGCACACGGAACGGCCTTTCTACGGACACCTTTGTCGACGTCGATGCCTTCATTGTGCTGGGGCAAGGGACCTCCCTGGCAGGGACGCCGCTGCCGTCGGGGCCGCAGCTGCGGTTCGAGAACGATGATCCGGCGCTGATCTACGGCGGGACGTGGAGCCGTGTGCGGGATAGTCGGGCCAGCGGCGGCAGCGTCGAGCAGAGCCGTGAGCCGCGCTCGTTTGTGCGCTTCCGCTTCAGCGGCGGCTATGTCGCCTGGGTGGGCGCTCGCGGGCCGAACCGAGGCATCGCGCACGTGATGATCGACGGGGGCGAACGCGAGGAGGACGTCGATCTCTATGCGCCCACTGAGCAGTTCGGCGTGATCCGGGTCTATGATGGGTTGCGCCCGGATGTGCCGCACATTATTCGCATCGAGGCCACGGGAGCACGGAACGGCGCCTCATCCGATAGTCTGATCGATGTCGATGCCATCATCGTCGCCCAGGCCAGCGTCACGCCGGTGCCGACGGCAACTCCTACGCCGGCGTCCTCGCCTACGCCGACTGCCACGGCCACGCCGGCGGCCACGCCAACCCCGCGGCCGCTGCGGGAATATGCGGTGGATGCGCGCTTCAAGAGCTACTATGACCGCTACGATGGCTTCCGCGTGTTGGGCCGGGCTATCTCTCCGGCGGTGTTTCAGGATCAACGCTGGGTGCAGTACTTCGAGAAGGGGCGGCTGGAGGACCATACCGGCGAGTCGCCGGATCCAAACTGGCAGTTCCTGTATGGACTCCTCGTAGATGAACTCATAGCCGCCAAGGCAGACATCCCGGTGGGCGGCGATCGCTCTACGCAAACCTATCGTACGCTCGCTGCGGAGGCAGACCCGTCGAAGCTGCGCCCTGCACCCTCCGGCTTCGCAGGGGGAGTGCAGCGCAATCCGGATAGATCAGTGTTCGTCCCATTCTCTGCCGGTCTCCAGCCGGCCGCGGGCCATAATGTAGCAGAAGTCTTCTGGGACTATATCAATCGCGCCGATTTGTTCCCGGGCGGCTGGCTCCACGACATCGGCTTGCCGCTCACTGAGCCGATCGAGGCGACGGTCGATAAAGGCCCTGCCACCGGTCGTGTGATTCTGATCCAGGTGTTCCAGCGAACGGTACTGACGTACGACCCACTCAATCCACCGGAGTGGCGCGTTGAGCGCGCCAACGTGGGGAGAGACTACGCCCAAGCGTTCCCGAGCCGGGTCCCTCAGTAGGATAAGCCCGCGGCCAGACCGACGGGCCTGGCAGAGGGCCGGCCTGGCCGGCCCCCTACGGGTTTCCGGGTATGGACGGCGCGGCCGGTGCTTATGGTCGGTAGATGCGCACCGTCTTGAAGAAGCTCTTCACGTAGTACGGTCCCTTCGGGCCTTCTTCAGGGTCCTGATCACCCCGGTAGATACCGACCTTAAACCCGAAGCTGTAGAGGCCGGGGCTGGCCCATGCCTGCGCCCGCACGCAGATGGGCAGAATCACCCAGGGGTTCCCGTTGTAGGGCTGCTCGCTGTCCACGGCTAGATAGGGATGCACGCGCTCGCCTTCGAATTCGTAGCGATGCTGCGCGGTCCAGTCGGCACCGACGAGGGTGATCTGGTCGCAGACCCGCTGTCCGGGATACAAGAGGTAGTCCATATCGGTAGGTCTGGGCGTGCCGGCCGGCGTCGCCGTGGCGAGGATCACCGGTGTAGGCGTGGCCCGCGGGGTTGGTGTGGCCAGCGCTCCGGTGACGATGCTGCGCTGGGGCGGTGCGTCGCTATACGTGTTCACGATCACGCTGTCCACGTTCTCAATCTCGTCCCAGGGGAGCCCCAGGAAGGCGAAGGTTTCGGGATCAGGCACCCAGCTCTTCTGTCCGGCGCTCACCAGGTAGATGGCTCCTGTTGACGTATCCCGCACGACCCGCACGAAGCCGACAGGCCGGCCTACCGGAAGCGCGCGCAGGCGTTCCAGGGGCATGTCACGCACCTGCTCCCATGACAGCCCGCGGAAGCGAAACGTGTCCAGGTCCGGGATCCAGCGCCGCATGCCCCCTTCGACCAGCCAGAGCTCATCGCGTCCCGGGGCGCGCAGCACCTCCCCATCGGCCACCTGCTGCGACGGCGCGGCGCCCGTGACGGCAAGGGCGCCTACAGCAAGGGCAGTGAGGAGTACCGGCAGGCGTGGCTGCCGGACCAGGAAGAGCACGTTATACAGCATCCGAAGCACTCGCCGAACCATATCAAGACCTCTCTTGATAGCGCTTATTATGCATCCGCGCTGCGACTTCGCCAAGAGCCCTGAGGGACGATCGCCTCCGTCTCCAGAGCACCGCCGGGCCTTCTCCAGGCAGGCCGGGCTCCCGGGTCTCAAGGGCAATGGCATTCGCAACACAGCAGGTGGCTGAGCACGGAGCGCTGCGGAGGAGGCCTGATCGGTTCTTTGCTGAGAGAGGATCTTCCTGATATGCTTAAGTCTGGCATTTGTAATAAGTCTTTGAGTATAAGAAATAAGTATAAGCAAAAAATAAGGCAATTAAGTATTGCAAGACTAGTGGAAGTCCTGAGATGAAATTTTCAAGAAAGGAAGCAATCCTGCTAATTTCATCCGTGGTCGGGTCAGCTGGCAGTGCCCTGCTGGCTGGTTGTACCGGCTTGACCGGAGTGAGGAAACCGACAAGGGTGCAGGAAGAAACGAGTGTTCCGGGAATCGGGCGTGATACAACAGCACAGCCTGCAAAGCTACTCGATCCCAGCAAGCCGCCAAGTGGAAACTTCGATCTTTCCAGATGGAAACTCACTCTTCCAGATGTTCAGGAGATTCAACCTTCGGTGCTAAGCAACGGGTATATACATCAGGACTGGTTCTATACCGATCGAGAGACTGGTGGTATGGTTTTTGTGGCGCCGAATCTTGGCAAGACAACCAGAAACAGCCAGTACACGCGTTGTGAACTCCGTGAGATGCTGGATCCTTCGGCGGGAGCAAGTGCTCTGAGCAATAACTGGGTGACATCGACCTCTTCTGAAGCCGTCAAGTCGCGCGCCGGCGGAGTTGATGGTACACTGCGGGCGATGTTACGGATCGATCGCGTCTCAATAAGCGGCGAAAGTGCCAAAATTGGTCGCGTGATCGTAGGCCAGATTCATGGTCCGGAAACCGAGGTAATCCGTTTATATTATCATAAGCGTCCATCCGATGCAAAGGGCGCCGTCTATTTCGGTGCTGAAGATCTTAATAATAAAACCACCTGGGTCGAAATTCTCGGCGGGCCGCGTGCGCTCAATCCTGTTCATGGAATATCTCTAGGCCAGACATGGAGCTATGAAATTAAACTAACCGGTCTGCAGATGACGGTAAACGTTATTCCCGAGGGAAGAAGCCCGGTAACAGTCACGTATTATATTCCTGCCGGATACAATGATAAATACCTCTACTTCAAGGCAGGAGCATACAATCAGAACAATGCCGACACAACCCCGGACCAATCAGACCACGTGAAAGTAACATTCTTCTCTCTAGAACATACGCATCCGTGAAATGTTATTTTGCTAACATAATATTGCGAGAGAGGTGTGATAAAAAGGCGGTGCGGCCGACCGGCCGCACCGCCTTTGAGGAAACAATCTTCTCTCTTGTCAGAGGATGTAGCGGCTCAGATCCACGTTGGTGAGCAGGTCTCCAAGCTTTACCTGTACATACTCCGCATCGATGACTACCGTCTCGCCCTGGCGTTCAGGGGCCTCAAACGAGAGGTCCTCCAGCACCTTCTCAACGACCGTGGCCAGCCGCCGCGCGCCGATGTCCTGGATACTTGCATTCATGCGATACGCTGCGGCCGCAATCGCTCGAATGCCGTCCGGCGTAAACTCAAGCCGCACTCCCTCTGTGCTCAGGAGAGCCTGATACTGCTTCGTGAGGGCATTCTCGGGCTCGGTCAAGATACGCACGAAATCTTCTTCAGTGAGCGCGCTCAGCTCAACACGCAATGGGAAGCGACCCTGTAGCTCTGGAATGAGATCAGACGGCTTGTGCTGGTGGAACGCGCCAGCAGCAATAAAGAGAATATGATCCGTCTTCACCGGGCCGTAGCGGGTCTGCACAACCGAACCATCCACAATGGGGAGCAGGTCGCGCTGCACCCCTGCGCCTGAGACATCGGGACCACCGATCTCCGGGCCGGTGCTGACAAGCTTATCGATTTCATCGAGAAAGACGACGCCATCTTCCTCGACCCGCCGGATGGCCGTCTCTATCAACTCCTCCCAGTCGATGAGCTTACTTGCCTCTTCCTGGGCCAAGATCCGCCGCGCCTCTCGCACCGACACCTGGCGCCGACGCCGGGACGGCCGCCCAACGCTGGAGAGCAGTTCCTGGAAGTTCTCGCCGGCCTCCTCAGGCGACAAGCCGGCGACGAACTCCAGCATCGAGCCGGCATCGTCGCTCTCGACCTCGATCTCGATCATGTAGTCCTCGAGCTCGTTGCGACGTAGCTTCTCGGCCAGCCGCTCACGTTCCTGGCGCGAGACCGCCCGACGGCGGGCGCGGCGCACCTTACGCCCCCCGTCGCTCACCGCTGCGGTGGCCGGGGCGCCGGCGCGGTTCTCCTGCTCCGCCGGCTCGCTGCGCTGCAGGGTGGCCTCGCGCTCCGCCACCAGGTAATTCAGGATCCGCTCGGTCGCGAGGCCGTCGGCCTGCTCCTGAACCTCGGCCATCCGCTGCTCGTGGATCATCGCCACGCTGGTATCGACCAGATCGCGGATGATCGACTCGACATCGCGGCCGACGTAGCCAACCTCGGTGAACTTGGTAGCCTCTACCTTAATAAAAGGGGCCTCGGCGAGTTTCGCCAGACGGCGGGCCAGCTCCGTCTTGCCCACGCCGGTGGGGCCGATGAGCATGATGTTCTTAGGCGCGATATTCTCGGCAAGTTCCGGTGGGAGCTGCTGGCGCCGGTAGCGGTTGCGCAGCGCCACCGCGATGGCACGCTTGGCCGCGTCCTGGCCGACCACATAGCGGTCCAGCTCCCGGACGATCTCTTTAGGCGTCAGGTTCGTCATGGCGTACTAGCCTCCGGCATCACCGTGTGTGCCGGGCTCAGGTGCATCGAGCACCTCGACGGTGATATGGGTATTCGTGTAGATACACAATTCGGCGGCGATTTCCAGAGCGCGACGCGCGATCTGGGGAGCGCTGAGATCCGAGTGTGTCAGCAGTGCTCGAGCGGCAGCCAGGGCGTATCCGCCTCCGGAGCCGATAGCCAGCACCGGCTCATCCGGCTCGATCACATGTCCCTCGCCGGAGAGCAACAAGATATGCTCTGCATCAGCGACGACCAGGGCTGCCTCCAGGCGGCGCAAGTACCGATCGCTCCGCCACTCCTTCGTCAGCTCTACGGCGGCGCGGCTGAGTGCGCCGCCGTAGCGATCCAGGTAGCCTTCAAACCGGTCAAACAGCGTCAGGGCATCGGCGACGGAGCCGGCAAACCCCGCCAGCACGCGCCCGCGGTAGAGCCGATGGATCTTGCGCGCGCCGTGTTTGAGGACCATATCGCCGGTGGTGACCTGTCCGTCGCCGGCCATGGCCACGGACCCACGGTGACGCACGGCGACGATGGTCGTGGCACGCACACTAGGCCTGCCGGAACCTGCCGGAGGGGTGAATGTGCTGGTGAGAAGCTCGGTGAGGGGATGCGTGCCGGCCACAGGTAACCGCGCCTTCTAGTAACGATTCTGTTTGTTAACTCGTTAACCCTCTGGTGCGTCTTCTGCTCACGAAGGGTATCGAGGCGCCGGTGTTCTGTGCTAGAAACGTTCGCACGCCACGTCCGGCGCGGCTGCCTCCGCGGTGCGGGCGCTCAGGACGAGGGGCCCGCATGCAGGTATTGTACCGCGGCAGGCGCAGCTTCGCTGAGGAAATAGCCCGCACCCTGGCTCCGTTTCCCTCAGCTAAGGAGGGAGAGGGAGAAGAAGCTCCCCACCCTCCCGGCAACGGGACAGAAAGCAGAGGATCTCATAGCTCATCCGCCCACAACTTCCGCCTGCACAGGCGCCTCTTCGAAGGCCTGGCTATAGCCGCACTCCTGGTTGGTACACCCTACCCGGTTGCCCTTCTGCCTGGTCATCAGGCTGCCGCACTGCGGGCAGCGCTGCGCCACCGGGCGGTTCCACAGGGCGAACGTGCAGTCCGGATAGCGCTCGCAGCCGTAGAACGTGCGCCCGCGCCGTGTCTTGCGCTCGACGATCTCGGCACCGCACTGCGGGCACGGGACGCCGATTTTTTCCAGGATCGAGCGCGAGTAGCGGCACTCCGGGAAGCCTGAGCAGGCGATGAAGCGGCCGAACCGGCCAAGCTTGATCACCAGCTCCTTGCCGCACTGCGGGCACGGTTCGCCGGTCGGCTCCGGCTTGAACTCCACCTTCTCGATGTTCTGCTCGGCGTGCTGCAAGAGCCGGAAGAACGGATCGTAGAAGCGCCGCAACACCGGCACCCACGCCTCCTCGCCGCGAGCGATCTGGTCGAGCATCTCCTCCATCTGGGCTGTGAAGTTCACGTTGAAGATATCACTGAAGTGCTCGACCAGCAGATCGTTCACTACCATGGCGAGCTCGGTGGGACGGAGCTGGCGCCCCTGCTTCTGCACATAGCCACGCGTCGTGATGTTGGTGATGGTCGGCGCGTAAGTGCTGGGCCGGCCGATGCCGTACTCTTCCAGGGCCTTGATCAGGCTGGCCTCGGTATAGCGTGGCGGCGGCTGAGTGAAATGCTGCTCCGGCAGGAGTTGCAGCAGGTCCAGCGGCTCGTCTTTCACGAGTTCAGGCAGCCGCCGGCCGCCCTCTTCCTCCGCGGGCTCGGCCTCATCGGTGCTCTCCTGGTAGACTGCTAGGAACCCGGGGAACTTCACCACTGAGCCGGTAGCGCGGAAGAGGTACGGCGCTTCCCAGGCCGACTTGCGGGCCAGGATATCCACGGAAGTGGTGTCCATCACCGCGGCAGCCATCTGGCTGGCCACGAAGCGACGCCAGATCAGCGAATAGAGCTTGAACTGGTCTGGCTCAAGGTACTGGCGAATGCTTTCCGGCGTGCGCTCGACGCTGGTGGGACGGATCGCCTCGTGCGCCTCCTGTGCGCCTTTGGTCTTGGTCTTGAAGACCCGCGGCTGAGGCGGGACATAGGCCGTGCCAAAGTGCCGCTCGATAAAGGCGCGCGCCTCCGCCTGCGCCGAGACTGCAACGTTCGTGGAGTCCGTGCGCATATAGGTGATCAGGCCCACCCGGCCTTCCGGGCCGATGTCCAGTCCTTCGTAGAGCTGCTGGGCAATGGCCATAGTCCGGCCGGCGCTGTAGCCCAGCTTGCGGCCGGCTTCCTGCTGGAGCGTGCTGGTGATGAACGGCGGGGCCGGCTGGCGCTGCACCTCCCGCTTCCGCACCTCACCGACGTAGAACTCGGCGCCCTGCAGGTCCTGGACGATCGCCTCGGCTTCCGCCTGGTTTTTGATTTCCAGCTTCTCACCGCCGCGTTCGATCAGGTTGGCACGGAACTGGTCCCGCTTCTTGCCGGTGCGCCGCGCCAGCTCGGCCTCGATAGTCCAGTACTCCTGGGGCTTGAAGGCCTGGATCTCGCGCTCGCGCTCGACCAGCAGGCGCACCGCCACCGACTGCACGCGGCCGGCCGAGAGGCCTTTACGCACCTTTGCCCACAGCAGCGGGCTGACCTTGTAGCCGACCAGGCGGTCGAGCACGCGGCGCGCCTGCTGGGCATCAACCAGGTTGTAATCGATGCCGCGCGGGTGCTGGAAGGCCTCAGTGACCGCGTCGCGGGTGATCTCGTGGAACACCACGCGCTTCACATCTACCTTAGGCTTAGTCACCTGGAGCAGGTGCCACGCGATCGCCTCGCCCTCGCGGTCGGGGTCGGTGGCGAGGTAGAGCTCGGAGGCCTGCTTGACCTCGCGCTTGAGCAAAGCCACCTGGGCCTTTTTCTTCGACGGCACGACGTAGGTCGGTGCAAAGTCGTTCTCGATATCGACCCCGAAGCGACGCTCTGGCAGATCGCGCACATGCCCAAGGGAGGCGCGCACCTTATACCCATCGCCGAGGAACTTCTCCAGGGTCCGCGCCTTGGCCGGCGACTCGACGATAACGAGCTTAGGATTTGTGGCGCCGTTGGTAGTGGTGGTGCTGCTCGTCTCCGCGACCGCACCGTTGCTCTTCGGGTCCTTCGCTGACAACTCCACCCCTCCATCCGCGCGCCGGAGGTGCCGGCGCAGTGTGCAATATCGTACAATCTGGCACAGAAAGCAGCAGTGCAAAAATGTGCCAAGCTTCCATATTATATCACGGCACCGGTTGAACGCCGCTCGGACTCTAGGACCGTTTGGGTGTCTGGGTGGTCGGGGATCTGGATAGTGGCGTTGACGCTGCCTCGCCTGCCGGGTATACTCGTAACCACGATGCCCCGATGCAGGCAGCGGATGCGCATGTGGATGCTTTGACAAGCAAGACGCTCGCCTAACGGCGTTGACGGAAACGAGTAGGCTGGGCAGAAGGCTGCAGAGAGCCCGCGGGTGGTGCAAGCGGGTGCCGGAGCCCTGCCGAAAATCCTTCCCGAGCCGCCACCCGAAAGGCCGCACGGCCGAGTAGACGTGGCCGGAGTCGCCGTCCGTTACCAGCGGCGGGGGTATGAACACGTACCCCTGAAGAGCGAGCACGGCGCGTGTCTTTGAGAGGCTGTGAAAGCGACGCGCTGGCTAAGGAGGGTGGTACCGCGGGAGTACGCTCTCGTCCCTCTGGGACGAGAGCGTTTTTGGTTCTCGGGGGAATCCTCCCCGCTCCTCTCCCGTGCTGAGGATCCCATGCGGTAGCATCCCATTGTAGGAGTTGTAGGAGAGAAGTAGCACGTGGAGTGCTGAGGATGACCAGGCTACTCTACCTCGACGATAGCTATCTGCGAGAGTTTGACGCCACGTTTACGGCCGTCGAAGGCGACGCCGTGGAGCTGGATCAGACGGCGTTCTATCCGGGCGGCGGCGGACAGATGGCCGACCGCGGCACCCTCACGTGGGAGCACGAGGGCCGGTCGGTGACGGTGCCGGTGAAAGGCTTTGAGCGCAGAGATGACCGACTCTGGCATGCGCTGGCGCTCGGCGGCACGCCCGCACCACAGCCCGGCACACGCGTGCATGGGAAGATCGACTGGGACTTCCGCTACACCATGATGCGCTCGCATACCGCGCTGCATGTGCTGTGTGGTGTCATCTGGAAAGAATTCGGCGCGCAGGTGAGCGGCTGTCAGATGTATCCCGATCGCAGCCGCATGGATTTCACTCTGGAGGACCTCAGCCCGGAGCGGGTGCGGCTGATCGAGCAGAAGGTGAACGAGGCTATTGCTGCCGGTCTGCCGGTGCGCATCCGCACGCTGCCGCGCGAGGAAGCCTTCCAGATACCCGACCTGATCCGCACGCGCGTCAATCTTCTGCCGCCGCACATCACGGAGGTGCGGACGGTCGAAATCGTCGGGCTAGACCTGCAGGCTGACGGTGGCACACACCTGCGGAACACCGCTGAGATTGGGCGCGTGCGGATCGTCAAGACCGAGAACAAGGGACGGTTGAACAAGCGGTTGGAGATTGTGGTGGAGTAGGTGGTCCTCACCCCCGGCCCCTCTCCCGAAGCTTCGGGAGAGGGGAGAACGGATCTTCTCTCTACCGGTGTGGGAGGGGCTGGAGTGAGGGCCGCCACGCCGGCACCACCCTGCCTTTACATTATTTACACAATGCAATTTACACAATGCAAAATTTACACAATACGAAGCGATAAATACCATCAAGGAAGCGATAAAAAGGGAGTTTTAACAATGGCTACCGAGACGAAGGCGCTGTTTCGCGAGGTCACTCCACGGGTCAGTTTCCCTGAGCTTGAGCTGCGTATCCTTGACTTCTGGAAGCAGACGCAAGCGTTCGAGAAGAGTCTGGAACTCCGGAAAGGACGGCCGCGATTTGTGTTTTACGAAGGGCCGCCCACGGCGAACGGTCTGCCCCATATCGGGCATGTGCTTACTCGGGTCTACAAAGACATCGTGCCGCGTTACCGCACGATGAAGGGCTATTACGTGCCCCGCAAGGCCGGCTGGGATACCCATGGCCTCCCGGTGGAGCTGGAGGTCGAAAAGGAACTCGGCATCACCACTAAGCAACAAATTGAGGAGTTCGGGGTCGCTGAGTTCAACCGCCGCTGCCGCGAGAGCGTCTTCCGCTACGAGCGCGAGTGGCGGCGGATGACCGAGCGGATCGGCTTCTGGCTGGACATGGACCATCCGTACATTACTCTGACAACCGACTACATCGAGTCGGTATGGTGGATCCTGCGGCAGGTGTGGGACAAGGGGCTGCTCTATCAGGACTACAAGGTCGTGCCCTACTGCCCGCGCTGCGGCACGGCGCTCTCCAGCCATGAGGTCGCGCTGGGGTATGAAGAGACCGAGGACCCGTCGGTGTACGTCAAGATGGAGCTGGTCGCCGAGCCGGGCACCTACTTGCTGGTGTGGACGACCACGCCCTGGACGCTGCCAGGGAACGTCGCGGTCGCAGTGCATCCGGAGGCGCGCTACGTCCGAGTGCGCCAGGACGGGCAGGTGCTGATCCTGGCCGAGGCGCTGCTGGATCAGGCGCTGGTAGGCGACTATGAGGTGCTGAGCGCCTTCCCCGGCCGCGAGCTGGCCGACCGGCGCTACAAGCCGCTCTTCACGTTCAGCAAGCTCGATAAACCGGCGCATTACGTCGTAACGGCAGACTTCGTCACGCTCGAAGACGGCACTGGCCTGGTGCACCTGGCCCCGGCGTTCGGCGAGGTGGACCTTGAGGTCGGGCGGAAATACGGCCTGCCGTTGGTGCAGAACGTGGATCCCCGCGGCCGCTTCACCGAGGAGGTCACGCCCTGGGCCGGGTTGTTCGTCAAAGACGCCGATCCGCAGATCATCGAAGACCTACGGCGGCGCGGGCTACTGTACCGTGCGACGACGTACCGACACACGTACCCCTTCTGCTGGCGCTGCAGCACGCCGTTGCTGTACTACGCTCGCAACTCGTGGTACATCCGCATGACGGCGCTGCGGGAGAACTTGCTCAAGAACAATCGGCAAATCAACTGGGTGCCCGAACACGTGCGCGACGGCCGCTTCGGCGACTTTCTGGCAAATGTCGTAGACTGGGCGCTCTCGCGCGAGCGCTATTGGGGCACGCCGCTGCCGGTGTGGAGCTGCCTGCAGTGCCGCCACCAACACTGCATCGGCAGTCTGGCTGAGCTAGTGCAGATGGCGCGGCCGGAGACGCTGCAGGAGATCGTCGTGCCGGAACACCGTGGCAGCGTCGACTTCAGCCGGGGCCTGCCTGAGCTGAGCAAGCTCGATCTGCACCGGCCCTACATCGATGCCGTGGTGCTGGTCTGCCCGCAGTGCGGCGGCGAGATGCGGCGCGTGCCGTATCTCATCGACGTGTGGTTTGACTCTGGCGCGATGCCGGTGGCGCAGTGGCACTACCCGTTCGAGAACCAGGAGGAGTTCAAGGCCAGCTTCCCGGCCGACTTCATCTCCGAGGCGATGGACCAGACGCGCGGCTGGTTCTATACGCTCCATGCCATCGCCACCCTGCTCTTCGACTCGCCGGCATTCAAGAACTGCATCTCGCTGGGCCTGGTGCTGGACGAGCAGGGCCGCAAGATGAGCAAGAGCCTGGGCAACGTCGTCGACCCATGGTCGGTGATCAACGTCCATGGCGCCGACGCGGTGCGCTGGTACTTCTACAGCACCAGCCATCCCGGCCTGGAGCGGCGCTTCTCGGTGAACCTAGTCGGCGAAGTGGTCCGGCGTTTCATGCTCACGCTCTGGAACACCTACTGCTTCTGGGTGACCTATGCCAGGCTGGACGGCTTCGACCCCACCCGGCATGCAATGCCACCGGGAAACCGCTCGGCGCTGGATCGCTGGCTGTTGTCGCGGCTTAACCGGCTGGTCGGCGAGGTGGACACACTGCTAGAGCAGTACGACATCACCACAGCAGCGCGGGCCATCGAGGCCTTTGTAGACGAACTCTCCAACTGGTACGTACGGCGCGGGCGCCGGCGCTACTGGAAGAGCGAGGAGGACGCGGACAAGGTGGCGGCGTACCTCACCCTCTACGACGCCCTGGTAACGCTGGCGAAAGTGATCGCGCCGTTCATGCCTTTCCTGGCCGAGGAGATGTACCAGAACCTGGTGCGCTCGGTGGACCGGCAGGCGCCGGAGAGCGTGCACCATTGCGACTTCCCGCCGTCGAACGGTGCGCTGATCGACGCCGAGCTGGAGAGCAAGATGGCGGCGGTGCAGCAGGTCGTCAGCCTGGGCCGCGCGGCGCGCAATACCAGCAAGATCAAAGTGCGCCAGCCGCTCAGCCGGCTGATGGTGTACGCCCCCGAGCACGTGCGCGCCGGCCTGGAGCAACTGGCCGAGCATGTGCTTGACGAACTGAATGTGAAGGAGCTTGCTTTCACCGACGACCCGTCGCAGTTCGTCGAGCTGCGTGTGCGGGCGCGGCCGGATCTGCTGGGGCCAAAGCTGGGTAGCCGGCTGCCTGTTGTGCTCCAGGCTTTGCAACGGTGCGATCCCTGGGAGGTGTGGCGGGCCAAGACAGCGGGCCGCCCGCTTACCCTGGAGGTTGAGGGAGAGCGCATGACGCTGCTTCCTGAAGAGCTGCAACTTGACCTCAAGCAAAAGCCCGGCTTCGCCGCGGCTGCCGGCGAAGGCTACATCGTGGCGCTGGATACGGCGCTCACGCCCGAACTGGTGCAGGAGGGCCTGGCACGGGAGCTGGTGCATACGATCCAGTCCATGCGCAAAGAGGCCGGCTTTAACATTGATGACCGCATCCGCACGTTTTATCTGGGTGATGGCGAAGTTGCGGCCGTAATGGAGCGCTTTGGCGAGCACATTCGCCAGGAGACGCTCTCGGTAGAGCTGGTGCAGGGCCCGGCTCCAGACGGCGCGTTCGTTCAGGAGCATGTGGTCAACGGGCGGAAGGTGACCCTGGGCGTACAGCGGGTACAATAAGGGCGGAGATCAGCCGCAAACGGCGCTCGGTCTGGCCGGGCGCATGAGCAGTGGGTGCTTAGGTGTAGCATGCGGAGGGGCGGCTTGAAGTCGCCCCTCTCACCTGTGTGGTGAGCATGGTGATGAAGATGGCTGCGGAGCTGCTGCGCGAGAAGCGGGTGGACGTTGTGACTGAGCGCGGGCTGAGAGCACGTATGCGGGATCGGGTCTTGTGAGAGGCCATGCCGGTATGAGGGATCCGGAAGAGCGGCTTCGCGATATTCTTCCGGCCATCGACGCGATTGAACGCATCGAGCGCTATGCATCTCGAGGACGTTCGGCCTTTGAGCAGGATGAACTTGTTCAAAAAAAGCGCGCTGCTCGTGAGCGAGCCTTGACGGCCGCTCCATCATACAGGGGTGCCGGTGTCCGGCACAGGGCATACCCTGGCACGACATCTGCCATGCTAGGGCCGGAGGGCTGCCGGAAGGCATGGCGCCGCCAGCGCCGGCCGTTGGCGACCGGCCACACAAGGAGGTGACAGCGCATGATGGAGCACTTCGCCGGCCAGCTCCGCGAAGGCATGGACGTCTTCGACGTGGACGGCGAGAAGATCGGCACAATCGGGGAAGTGTATCCGGCCGATACCCTTGGAGAGACGGCGATGACCGGGGCTACCACAACGGCCCAAGAAGGCCATCTAAAGGTAGATACCGGATTCCTGGGCCTCGGCAAGGATCTCTACATCCCGTTCAGCGCCATTCGTGAGGTAACCGCCGATGGCGTCTACCTGAACGTGGAAAAAGAGGGGATCGACGGGATGGGCTGGGATGTCGCCCCCGCGTATCTACGCGAGCGTGGCTACGGGGAGGAACCGCGCGAGCGAGCCTATTAACGCGGTGTCGGGCTTCTGATACCAAGGCATCAGAAGCTCAGAGGCTTAAGCGGGTGCATGTGGCTTACGCCGAAGCCCTCCCGGAGGAAACGGAAACGTGACTCCGCTCGGTGTGAGCCGGTGCCCCAGTAGGTAGACCCTACTAACCGAAAGTCTGTGTATGTAGATAAGCCATGCCTGCCGGCTAGAGCGGGGACGTACCAAGTATGTCCCCGCTCTTTTTCTCGAAGAGCCGGCCTCTTCTGGTCTGCCTCTGTTGTCGGCTGTGCAGCCCTTCACCCAGGAGGCTCTTCCGGGGATCAGTGGAAAGGCGGGAGTAGCTTCACCTGGTACTCAATAAGGGTCGGGACGCGGCGGCGGAAGGCCGCCTGAAGCAGCTCTGGGAGCGCATCAGGAGTGTCAATGCGCTCGGCATGAGCGCCGAAGGCGCGGGCGAACGCCACGAAATCGGGGTTGCGCAGCTCCGTGTCGATGATGCGGCCGTTATAGCGGCGCTCTTGAGCTGCCTTGATCATCCCGTACGCGTTGTCGTTGCAGAGCACGATGGCGATAGGCAGCTCATACTGCACGGCGACGGCGAGCTCAGTGCCGGTGAACAGGAAGCCGCCGTCCCCGGCCAGCACCACGACTGGGCATTCGGGCCGGGCGATCTGCGCCCCGATGCCCACCGGCAGGCCGAAGCCGAGCGCGGCGGATCCGGCCGGGTAGAGGAAGCGCCGCGGGCCCGTCACAGGGAAGTGGCGGACGGCCCAGTAGCAGGCGATGGCCTGGTCGCAGGCCAGAATGCCGTGCTCGGGCAGTCCGGCACGCAGGGCTCGCACCAGCGCCAGCGCCTCTGGACAGCGCCGCTCGCCGGCTGCATCGTCGGCCTCGCGGGCCCTGCGGATCTCCCGCCAGTCCCACTGGCTGGCGCTCTCGCGGTCGCCGAGATATTCCAGCAGCATAGCCAGGCCGGCACACGCATCGCCGACCAACCTCTCGACGACGGGGTAGCTCTTGCCTATCTCGCTCTCGTCCAGGTCCAGGTGAGCGAGTTTCTCCGGCAGCGGCAGCCGCCAGGCGCGCGTTGACATACCGGTCAGGCGACTGCCCACGACCAGCCCGGCGTCGGCTTTGCGCCACACCTCGGGATAGCCATCAGTGGGCCCGGAGGAAGTCCGCCAGGTACACCCTGCAGCCCAGGGATTCTCATCCGAAATCACGCCCTTGCCGCTGATTGAGGTCAGCACCGGAGCCCGGAGCCGCTCGGCCAGGCGGGTGAGGAGCTCGCTTGCTCCGCTCTTTGCCACGCCGCCGCCGGCGAAAATAATAGGGTACCGCGCCTCCAGCAGCATCTTCGCCGTGCGGGCCACAGCTGCTTCGTCGGGCGCCGGGTTAGGGCGGATCTCCGGCTCTGGAGCCGGGGGCGCGTCCGACGACGCGGCCAGAACGTCGATCGGCACTTCGATGACCATGGGACGGGGCCGGCCAGTGCGCAGGCGCGCCAGCTCCTCCAGCGTCGCCCGCTCAAGGTCGTCCACGCTGCATACCAGGCGAGAGGCGGATGCCGCCGCCATGATACCGGACTGATCTTTAAACTCATGGAGGTAGCCTTTGTACTTCCCCAGCAACGCGAGCTCACCAGTGGTGCCGATCACCAGCAGAGGGATCGAGTCAGCCCAAGCGCCGGCAACTGGGGTTACCGTGTTGGTCATCCCGGGGCCAGTCGTGACCAGTGCTACGCCGGGGCGTCCAGATACACGGGCGTAGCCGTCGGCCATAAAGGCCGCCCCTTGCTCATGACGGGTTACGAAGCTGGTGATGCGCGGGTGCTGATAGAGCGCGTCGTAGATGGGCAGGTTGTGGACGCCGGGGATGCCGAAGACATGGCGCACACCTGCCCGGTCGAGCGCATCCACAATCATCTGTCCGCCGCTGCGAGGCATGTGCTCTGCTCCTGAAAAAAATCAGCCTGCCTTGCCGGCTCACCTGCGCTCTGCCGTGCAGGAACAGCCGGCAATGCTGTGTTGGTACGGTGTTTAGACGATACCTTTGCCCCTGTGCAAAAAAGCCGGCTGGGAGACACAAGACTAGGCTATGTGCACTCTCAAGCCGCGCCACATGCCCTAGCTATGCCTATAGTACCACGCCGGCGCCGCAGGGCGGCCGGCACCGGCTTATGCAGCCTCGGCTAGGTGCCCGAAGAGCTCCTGCAGGCGGCGCAGGTGTGCCTCCGGCAGCGGCTCGCCCAGGATGGCAGCGACGTGTGACTCGAGATGGTGAATATTGGCAGTGCCGGTGAGCACCGTGGAGATGGCCGGGTGTGCCGCGGCAAACTTGTATCCGGCGCTAATGACCGAATCGACTGGACCCTGCACCAGCCAGCCCAGCGGGTCTTGCTCCGGCAGGGCGCCGGCCGGGATGAGGCCGCGGGCCACCCACTCCTGTATAAGCGCTTGGAGCTCCTCCGGGCGAGTGAGCTTCACCCGTACGGAGGCCATGTTCAGGACGCCAATATGATGCTCTTGACAGAGCGGGAGAACCTCTCGTGCGGCAGCCTGGTTGAGGATGCCGTACTTGAGCATAACGGTGTCCCACAGGCTGGATGGAACGGCCATACGCAGCATCTCGTGTGTGGGGTCGCTGAAGAAGAGCTCGGTGATGCCAATGAAGCGGATCTTGCCTTGCTCGCGCAGGCGCAGCATCACCGGATAGAGTCGTTCAACGACCTCATGGTAGCGCGCCGGAATGACGCCGTGGAACTGGTAGATATCAATGACATCGGTTCGCAGGTTGCGCAGGCTCTGCTCGCACTGACGTTCGATCTCCTCAGGGGCGACCACCACGTGCTCCTGCTCGCGCTGGAACGGCGTGCACTTCGTGGCCAGGATGTACCGATCGCGCGGCACATCCGCCAGGGCGCGCCCCAGCAGCGACTCGCTCTCGCGGTAGGCCGCGGCGGTGTCGAAGAGATTGATGCCCAGGTCCAGGGCACGGTGTACCAGCGCATCCTGCTCGGCGAAGCTGAGGCCGGTGCGCTGGCCAAAGTTACTGGGGCCGCCCGTTCCCAGGCTAACCAGAGATACCTGCAGAGCGGTGCGCCCAAGCGTGCGATACTTCATCGGCGCTCCTTAATCGATCCTTTCTTGCTTTTTCCTTATTTATCTTCTTGTTTACTTTTATCTTAGATATATGGTTGGTTCTAACCGACCGTATATAGCATAACGGGCGCGAGCCCAAGGCAAGGCGCTGTGATAGCTCAAACAGCGTGCCCGGCCTTGTCATGGGCTCGGTGGCTGGTATTCTAGGGGGAGGAACGTGGCAGGGTCAAGCAAGAGGGCAGGAAGGCGGTGCGAACATGGACCTTCCAGATCGCCGGGAGCGGTTTCGAGCTGCGGTCGAGCGGCCGGACGACGAGATTGATCTGCCGTATGTAGCGCTATTAATCGCTGAGGCAGCCTACCCGGGACTGGACATCCGATACTACCTCCGGGAGCTGGCACGGCTGAGCGCGGAGGCCCCGCGCATAGATTTGAGCGCGCCGCCACGGCAACAGATCGCGGTGCTGAGCCGCTATTACACAGTCGACCTCGGGTTTCGAGGGAACACTGAAGCATATGACGATCCTCGCAATAGCTACCTGAACGACGTGCTCGACCGGCGCACCGGCATTCCTATCACGCTCACGCTGGTCTACAACGAGATTGGCCGACGGCTGGGTCTGCCGCTCGCCGGCATTGGCCTGCCCGGGCACTTCTTATCCGGCTATGTGCCGACCGGGGCACGCACGCCGGTGCTCCTGATTGACGTCTTCAACGGCGGAGTGATTCTCGATGATCGTGGAGTGGCGGCGCTGCTGGAGCGCGCCTTTGGGCGGCCGGTGGCGGTAGAGCCGCAGTTCCTGCAGCCTGTGGGCGCCCGGGCCATCCTCTACCGGATGCTGAACAACCTGAAAAGGATCTATGTTCAGGCCGGTGACCTGCATCGTGCGCTCGAGATCGTCGAGCAGATGGTGATCGTGCAGCCCAACAGCTTGAGAGACGTGCGCGATCGAGGCGTGCTGCGCGGCCGGTTGGGACATTATGCCGAAGCGCTGGCCGACCTGCGCCTCTATGCCGAACAGGTGCAAGATGAGGAGGAGCGGGCCGCAGCGCAGCGGGAGATCGCCTGGGTCCGGCAGATGATGGCGCGGCTGAGCTAGGGGAACTGCGCTCCCGCGAGCGGGACATCCCGGATGGCAAGCAAGTCCCAAGAGCAAGCATAAAATGAGCATGAGATGGCCTGGCATATGAACACCGCCCTACGAGATGCTGACCTTGCCGGTACCGGCGGGGGACCCTGCCCCAGCCCGGGGTGAAAGGGCGACGTCGGAAGCCCCGGGGCTTCTCGCGCTCGCATGGCGTCTCCCGCGCAAGACGGCAGGAGTGTCTTCATCCGTCGCCTACGGGAGGTAGGATCATGAACCCCAGGCAGTTTCTCATTATCGGCGGCATCATCTTACTGGTCCTCGGCATCCTCGGCTTCGTCCTCACACCCCTCACGCAAGGTCAACTACTCGGCGAGCTGCTCTGGTTCGATATGAGCGAGAACATCGCGCACACGATTCTTGGTATCGTAGCACTGGCTGCGGCGTATGGCCTGCGCCGCGCCGACTACCAGAAGTGGTTGGTCGTGGCAGTCGGAGTGATCGCGCTCATCTTCGGCATCCTCGGCTTTGTGCTCCCGGCCGGGAGCATGAGCCAGTACAACCTGGGCGTGGCGAACCTGGAGAACCCCCTCGATAACCTGCTGCATCTGGTGGTTGGCGTCTGGGCACTGTGGGCAGCGTTCCGCCGGACCGAGGCCGGCGTGGCCATGCCTGTCTCTTAGCGCGCAGACGTCTTGGTCTGGGGAGCCGGCCAGGCCACGTGGCCTGGCCGGCAGCCGCAGCCCGCGTGTCTCTTCCGGCACGCGGGCTCTTTATATCTCGCGGCCTTTGCCCGCGGGCCTGCGCAGGTGTTCCAGGATAGGGTTTACATCAGAGTTTATATCAAGGAAAGCAGCGATAATATTAGGGAAGAGAACGCTTTCCGGAGGGATAGACGATGCCTACGGAGCCGACCGAGCAGGTAGGCACGCGGCTCATGTTTGAGAACGACCGCGTGCGTGTGTGGGATCTCTCCCTTGCCCCCGGTGAGTCGCTGGAGAAGCATATCCACCGGCTGGATTATGTCTATATTGTTGAGTCCGGCGGGCTGATCCGCTTTGCTGATCCGGATAACCCCTCCGACTACCGTGACGTGCAGTTTCGCGACGGTGAGGTCGTGTTTGTGCCGGTTGGCCCGGGCGGGAAGGTGGATAATCGCCTGACCAACATCGGCACGAAGCACCACCGGAACTACGTCATCGAGCTCAAGCCCTGGTCACCGGCACGCTAAGTCTGTTGGATGGGCGGCACCTGGTCCAAGAGCATGGCGCTTGACAGCGCTCTAGGGATGGAAGACACTGCGAAAGCCGCATTCTGCGCAGGAAGGGGCCTTGCACGTCCCAAGCTCATGGGAGGCGAGCACCGTGAAGATCGCCGGTATTCGCGCGGCCGTGGTTGATCTCACCCCTCGGCCGAAGACGCCGCCTCGCGTGCCGCGGCAGCAGGTTGACGGCTTCGTCAGCCCGATGGCGCGCTATCCGCAGTTTCGACGAGCGGACTGGGCGACCGGTTGGCGGCGTGTCGCCTGCGTGGTCACCGCCGAGGACGGCACCTGGGGCTTAGGGCTTACGGTACACAGCGCTCCTGTCGAACGGATCATCACGACCCACTTTGCGCCCGTGCTGGTTGGGCAGGACTGCATGGCCACAGAGAAGCTGTGGGACCTCATGCGGCGCATCTCCGCGCCGTATGGGACCGCCGGGCTGGCCAGCTATGCCATCAGCGCCGTCGACAATGCCCTCTGGGACCTCAAAGGCAAGCTGCTGCGCCGCCCCGTTTATGAGCTCCTAGGCGGTCCGCAGAAGGAGCGTATCCCCTGCTACGCCAGCAACACCGACATTAGCTACGGCACGGAGCACAGCCTGGCCTGGTTTCTGGAGCTGGGCTTTAAGGCGGTGAAGATCTTTCTGCGGTACGGCCCGGAGGCCGGCATCGAGGGCATCCACCGTGATGAGGAGCTGGTCGCCCGCGCTCGCGAGCAGGTCGGCGACGACGTCGAGCTCATGGTGGACGCCTGGATGTCCCTGAATGTGGAATACACCGTGCGGCTGATGGAGGCCCTGCGGCCGTACCGGATTAAATGGCTGGAGGATTATCTTCTGCCGGAGGACCTGGAAGGCTACATGAAGGTGCGGCAACGCCTGCCGTGGGCGACCCTGGCTACCGGCGAGCACTGGTATACCATCCATCCGTTTGCACTGGCCGCAAGCCAGGGGCTGGTGGATATTCTGCAGCCGGACGTGGCCTGGGTGGGTGGCATCACTGCGGCGGTGCGTATCTGTCATATTGCTGAGGCCCACGGCCTGACGGTGATCACCCATGGCGGCATGAACTACCCATACGGGCAGCATCTGGCGTATGCCATGCCGGCGATCCCTATGGGCGAGCGCTCTGAAGGGGTCGCGCCGCCGGGCGTGCCGCTGGAGGAGATGGTCGCTCTGCCGGGGACTGCGGTGATCAAGAATGGCTTCGTCGTGCCGACCGATGCGCCCGGCTTCGGTATTGAGATAACGCTTGACTGGCTGGAGGAGCGTGCTGTCAGGTGAAGGGCCCTTGGCGGGCGGCCCTTCGACCGCAGTGAATTACTTGAGCAAGCCGGAGACGTAGCGATGGTTGAGCGTGAGGCATGGGAATACCTGCGGATCTCAGCAACGTATCATGCCGGCGCAACTGATACAGACACTTACTGGGAGTACGATGCCGGCGGGAAAATCTACCGCCAGAGCGCAGACCTCAACATCGAGACGCTGGCGAACCGCTTCGGCGCCGAAGGCTGGGAACTGGTGCACATCGACCGGAACCTGGAGATCTGGACAGTCTACCCGCAGGCTGCCCAGCCCGGTGGCCCCGGCTTGCCTGACGTCACGCGCTTTCTCGGCGGCCCGCTGGGTGCTGTGGCCGCTGTAGCGACAGCGCAGCCGAAGCAAACGGCTCCCCCGCCCGGTCCAGTCATTCGTGGCGGCACCACACGGATCGACTACTGGTTCCGGCGCCGCAAGGCGCGCTGACGGCAGCGTGGGTCGGCGATCGTGCTCTGGCCCGCCCGCAGGTAGAGATATCGAGATTTAAAGGTTTAGGAAAGTTAAAGAAAGTTAAAAAACAAAGAAGAGAGCGAGTAGGAGCAGTACGATGATGGCTGCCGGCCGCCCACCGAACGTACTGATCCTTATGTCGGACGAGCACTCGCCCCATGCGACGGGCTATGAGGGCAACGCGGTCGTGCGTACCCCGGCGCTTGATCGCCTGGCCGCGCGCGGGGTCTGGTTCCGCAATGCCTACTGCCAGTCGCCGCTGTGCGTGCCCTCACGCATGGCACACCTGGCCTCGCGGCACCTCCATCGCATCAATGTCTGGAGCAACGGCGATGCGCTGGACTCGGCGGTGCCGACCATCCCGGCGTATTTTCGCGAGCACGGCTACTTCTGTGTCAGCACCGGCAAGATGCACTTCGTGGGGCCGGACCAGATGCACGGGTTCGAGCTCCGGCCCTACGGCGATCACACTCATCCTATCCGAGACTCCGGCCGCGGTCCGGATCCATACGATCCCAAGCGCGTGCGTGGGGCCGGCCCACGCGACGAGTGCGCCCATTGCCGGCGTGACGAGCGCGTCACGGAGATCGGCCTGGATCTGCTGCGCGGCTGGCACGCCGGCCAGTACGGCAGCGGGCGTGAGCGGCGGCCGCTGTTGCTCTGGATCTCCTGGCTACGGCCGCATTTCCCCTTCTGGCCGCCAGTGCGTCACTGGCAGATGTATGATCCGGCTACCGTCGATCTGCCGCCGCGCGACGATCTGGCCGATAAGCCGGTGCGCCTGGCGCGCTGGCGTCGTCACTGGGGGCTGGAGAACCTGACCGAGGAGGAGCTGCGTCGCGCCCGTGCGGCATACTACGCCCTTGTCTCGTTCGTAGACGAGCAGGTGGCGGCCGTGCTGGATACCCTTCAGCAGCTCGGCCTGGAAGAAGATACCCTGGTGATCTACTGCACCGATCATGGGGAGATGGCCGGCGAGCATGGGATGTGGTACAAGAGCGTCTTCTTCGAGGCTGCAGCGCGCACGCCGCTGATCTTCTCGTGGCCCGGCCGGTTACCGCAGGGCCGGATGGTCTCCCAGACCGTCGAGCTAAACGATATGTTCCCCACCATTGCCGCCGCCTGCGGCCTGCCGCTCCCTCAAGATGTTGATGGCGCGAATCTCTGGCCGCTTCTGATCGGCGAGCGGGATGACTGGCGCGACGAGGCACTCAGCGAGTTTGCCACGCAGGGTTCACCCTCGCCGGCGGTGATGCTGCGCACCGGGCGCTGGAAGTACGTCCACTATGGCTGGCCGGACGCTCCTGCGCCGGAGGACGAGGAGCTCTATGATCTTGCGGCTGACCCGCATGAGCTCCGCAACCTGGCGCGTGATCCGGCTACCGGCGACTTCCGCCGTGAGCTGCGTGCCCGGATTCGGCAACGCTGGCATCTGCCGGAGCCGTGGCGGCAGGCGCTTGCCGAACGCCTGGCCCGCGCTCGCGGCACTGGCTTCTCGTACGAGGGCCCGAACCGGGCAGGATAAACGGTGGGGGAGGGGGAGGGACCTCTCCCCTGGCCCCTCTCCTAATAAGAGGGGAGTGAAGGGGGCCCCCTCGACCCCTCCCCTGAGAGGGGGATGTGTGGCTGTCTAGGGGTGACTTGCTGGTCAGGCTTGACGCGATCCTGAGCCCCGCTCCTGTAGCGCGGGAGCGGGCGAGCCGGGCTGGGGCGTTTTCGGTGGACCCCAGAGCGGCAAGGGGCCGGGGATGAGGGCCTGCTACTTCCACTCCTCCAGCTCGACCACCCGATTCGTCTCGGCGGACTCCGTGGCGGCCAGACTCACGGCCAATGTCTTCACCGCCTCGCTGTAGGGTGTCCGCACGCCTGAGCGGTCGCCGGTGCGCACGGCGGTGATGAACGCCCGGTCGGCGTAGATATGCACGGTAGTGTCTGGCTCTAGGGGCGGAAGCGGTACCTCTTGGATCTCCCGATCCTTCTGGATGGTCAGCCGGCGCTGGTTAAACTCGATGATGCCCTTGTCGGTCCAGAGCTCTATGCCGGAGACGTGATCCACCGGCACCAGCCAGCAGTTCGAGATGGTGCCGACCGCGCCGTTCACGAACTCGATGGTGGCGGTGCCGACATCCCAGGCAGTGAAGCTCGGATTGGGCTGGGTCAGCCGGTTGGCAAAGCGGGCATAGACGCGCTTGACATCGCCCACCAGCCAGCGCGCCATGTCGATGATGTGGGTGGTCTGCTCGACCATCTGACCGCCGGATTTCTCTTTGATGGTCAGCCAGTGGCCGGGGCGGCTGGGCGGGCGGGTCTTGTAGTAGCCGTACAGCAGTCCGATCACCGCGTCGGCGAGCACTTCTTTAGTTTTCTCGCCGGCCGGGGCATAGCGCCACTGATAGCCTACGAAGCCGAGCACGCCGCTCTCCTCTAGGGCGCGCTCGATGCGCCGCGCTACCTCCATGGTCAGGGCGACCGGCTTCTCCACATAGAAGGGCAGCCGCGCCTCGATGGCGGCCAGTTCAATCTCGCCGTGAGCGAAGGGCGGTACCATGATGTACAGGGCATCGATGCCGCCGTCATCGATCAGCTTGCGGAAGTCAGTGTAAATGCGGGCCCTGTAGCCAAAGCGTTGTGCGGCGGCCTCGGCCGCGCCGGGGACGACGTCGCAGAGGGCCACGACCTCGGCCTCCGGGATTTTCGCCAGGTTCCGGAAGTGAGCAGTGGCAATGCCGCCGGTGCCGATCACACCCAGGCGGACCCGATCATGCAGCATGTCTTCTCCCTATGTACTTATATACTTCTTTTTTTATCTATGACTCTATGGATTTATACTTGGGATTTATACTTGCTCACCTATGTGCTTGCTGGTGTCTCCATGGTCCGGAAACGTGCGCCCCAGCCTGCGGGGCAGAACTCACAGGTTAAGATACAAATAGTACATCGTGAAGCGCTGCTGCAAGCCGAGCAGCTCGGCGAAGGTAGGGCGCGGCGCCGGGCGCAGCAACGCGCCGAAGAGCGCCGCAAGCGGCGAGACAGGCCGCGTGTCGATGACGCGCGGCTCGCCCTTAATGCTGGCAAGGTCTGCGGCGACCTGAATGGCACGGCGGAGGTCGCCGAACTCATCCACCAGCCCGAGCTGTCGGGCCTGCAGGCCGGTATAGACGCGGCCGTCGCCGATCTCGCGCACCTGCGCCGGGTCGAGTTTACGCCCCTCTGCAATCACCTGCACGAATTGTTCGTACGCCTCGTCAATCATCCGCTGGAAGATAGCGCGCTCTTCGTCGGTCAACGGCCGAAACGGGCTTCCTTCGTCTTTAAACGGACCGCTCTTGATCACCTGGACCTGAATGCCCAGGGTGCTCAGGAGCTCCTGCGCGTGCGGAATAACGCCGATGACGCCGATGCTGCCGGTGGTCGTGGCCGGGTTTGCCAGGATCCGGTTGGCGCCCGCTGAGATATAGTAGCCGCCTGAAGCGGCAAGGCTTCCCATCGAGACCACGACCTTCTTGCCGGCCTCGCGTGTGCGCTTGATCTCTTGGGCGATCTCGTCCGCAGCGACGACCTCGCCGCCAGGGCTCTCCACGCGCAACACCACTGCTTTGACGGCAGGATTGCGCTGGATCGCGCGGAGCTGCCGCGTGACCCGTTCAGCGTAAGCCCCTCCGCCGCCGAAGAAGCCATCCGGTGCGTCGCCGGGCATGATCTGGCCCTCAACGCGCACGATGGCCACGGCCGGCCGTCGCACCAGCACGTCGGCGCCGAACAGCGCCGATGCGGCCCAGACGGTGCAGAGCGCGAGCAGCATGACCGTCCCTGCTGCTCCCACGAGTATCCATATCCAATGGCGTGCTCTCATGGATCACTCATCAGCTCGCGTCTCGGCAGGTACTCGCCGCCTGCGCTGCTTCTTCACCTCTGTGTGGGTCTGTGTGGAATAGAGTGTCCGTCACGCCGGGAACTTCTGGGAGACCGGCATCGCTTTGCGCGCTTGACTTAAGCCACTCCAGACAGATGAGCCGAAGGGAGCCGCTCCTACAGGTATGCCCGCGCGAACTCCACGATCATGCGCGCGTCTTCGAGCGCTAAGGCAGCTATGGTGGCGTCGTAGAGTTCATCGGGGAGCTCTGTGCGGCCGGGAGCAGGGTAGCGCGCCCTGTGATAATGAGCACTGAGCCGCTGCGCGGCCACCTCCAGGTCTGCCGGGATAGCCAGCCCGCTGCGACGCACCCCCTCAACAAGTTCAGTGAGATTATGCTGGCCCGTCCAGTCGACTGGGGCAGAGCCGCGCGCCAGCACCAGTGCTTTGAGCGCCGCTTCGGCAGCCTGCTGGGCGTAAAAGGCGCACCCGGCGCACCGGCCACCTTTCGCCAGGAGCTCAGCCGTGTGGACGTTTGCCTCCGCTACGGCGAACCACCGCGCCGCATCACGATCGGACATATTGCGCCTCGTGCCGCGATTGTACCACGGCCGCTAGTGCCAGCCGGCCTGGACGCCACCCGTGCGTGCCTCGGCGATGCGCTCCATATACCCGCTGGCAAGGAACGCCGGCAGCGGATCAGGCGGCACCCCCATCTCCTCCCGCACTACGGCCAGGAGCGGCCGAACATCAGTCTCGTACGCTTCGTTCAGCAGAACATGCGCGCCCAGTACATCGCCCTCGCGCTGTCGTTGCTCCAACAGGGCCCGGTTCACGAGGAGCGCTTTGGCGTAGGCCGTCTGCACGTTGATTACCGACTGGATCATCGCCGGGATCTTCGGCTCGATATTGTGGGACTGGTCGAGCATGTATGCCACGTTCCGGGCTGTTGGCGCGGTGCGCGGGTCGGCTTCAGCGCCGACGAGCTCGGTGAAGATCAGGAAGAGCTCATAGGGGTTGATCGAGCCGACGATCAGGTCATCGTCGCCGTACTTACGGTTGTTGAAGTGGAAGCCGCCGAGCCGACCCTCGTCCAGCAGAACGGCCACGATATGCTCGACGTTTACTCCCTGGGCGTGGTGGCCAAGGTCCACCAGCACCTGCGCCTGTGGCCCCAGCTTCAGCGCGACCAGGTGCGCCAGGCCCCAGTCCGCCAGATCGGTATGGTAGAAAGCCGGCTCGTAGAACTTGTACTCGATCAGCATACGCATGCCAGGCGGCATCGCGCGATAGACCTCTGCCAGGACCTCTTCCATGCGCTGCTTGCGCGCCCGGAACGAGTCCTGGCCCGGATAGTTCGTACCATCGGCGAACCACAGGCTCAGGATGTTTGAGCCGACCTGGCGGGCGATCTCGATGCATTCCAGCATGTGTTCCATGGCCTTGCGTCGCACCGCCGGGTCAGGATGGCATATCGACCCCAGCTTGTAGTCGTAGTCCTGAAACAGGTTGGGGTTGATTGCACCGATGCGCAGGCCCAGCGACTCGGCATGCTGCTTGAGCGCTTGCCAGTCATCGACGCGGTCCCAGGGGATATGGATCGCCACCGATGGACAGATACCGGTGTAGCGATGCACCTGCGCGGCATCCTCAAACTTCTCAAAGGGATTGCGCGGCATGCCAGGCTGCGGGAACACTTGGAAACGAGTGCCGGAGTTCCCATACCCCCACGACGGCGTCTCCACGCGTTGGGCCTTGAGCTTCTCCTTCACCGCGGTGATGTCCACCCCGCGCGCGCTGAGGCGATCGGCCAAGACCTGGTAGGCCTCGCGGTACTCTGCTGCTGCCATAGCTGCTGCTCCCTCTGCTCGTTGCAGTATGTAGCTGTGCAGTATGTGGTTGCAGTATGTGTCTCAGTCTGCATCGATCACTCGGGGACGGGTGCGACAAGCGAGCCCGCGGCGCCATGTTACCCGCGCTCTGCGTCTCAGAGCAAGCCAAGACATCGTCCGCAGCGGGCCATAGGGCGCGTCGATTTCTCGTATGCGGCCGGACTGCGGTACCATGAGCAAGCCATCGGGGTGGAGCCCTCTGTCCGGTCGGGCCCAGGCCCGGCTCATGAGCCTGACAGGCGCACTGTTGCAGAAGCCACCCCGATCTCCCATTTCTGGTGCAGATAGGAACGTCACGACTAAACTACGGGGAGAGATGCGTTATCTTCGGCATCTGGTCGCTTGCTACGGTGCTGTTGCCTTCCTCCTAGCCATTCTGTCGGGCTGCGCCGGACCACGCGAAGCCGGACCCCCGCCGCCGAGTGCTTCTGCTCCCCCGGTGAGCCAGCGTCCCGAGGCACCCCCGCAGCCACCCGCGCAACCGACCGTTACGCCGGTGCCGACGCCGACCCCACGCTCCCCATTCACCGGCAGACCGCTCGCCGCGCCCGACATGCCGCGGCGGCCCATTGCCGTCAAAGTCGACAATGCGCCTGCGGCGCGCCCGCAGTGGGGGCTCTCACAGGCAGAGCTTGTCATTGAGGCACCGGCAGAGGGCTTCGCGACCCGCTTTACGGCGCTCTTCAGCGAGCGCGACTTGGAGCGCGTGGGGCCGGTGCGCAGCGCGCGGCCGTTCGACCTCGGCCTCTCCCGTATTTACGATTTCATGCTGGCATACACCGGTGCGGGGAACACGCTCACCTGGCGGATCGCAGAGCAGCACGTGCCGTCGCTCAAGGCGCCTGAACTGGCGGAACCGATCCCGCCGGATAGCCCCTACTATCGCACGACCGACCGCCGGCCGCCGCACAATTTATATGTCAACCTGGCCCGCTTCCGCCAGAAGATGGCCGAGGTCGGCACGCGGGACACGACGACGCTGCAGGCATTTACGTTTTACGCAGCGCCGCCGGAGGAAGGCCCCGTTCATACTATTGAGCTGGGCTACCATCCGCTCTATCGAGCGGTGTATCGCTACGATCCGGCCAGCCGGAGCTACCGGCGTTTTACTGGTGGACAGCCGCACATCGACGCCCTGACCCGGCAACAGATCGCCGTCGACAACGTGATCGTGCAGTACATCGAGATGTGGCCGGCGCCGGAATATGAGCCAGACAGCGCAGGCAATGTGGTGCTGGATGGCAAGCTCCTGGGCGAAGGCCGAGCCCAGCTCTTCCATGACGGCCACGCCATCGAGGGCCGGTGGGTACAGCCGGGAGAAGGGGAACCACCGCGTTTCCTCGACGCAACCGGCAAGGCCGTAGAACTGAAGCCGGGCAGCGTGTGGCTCCATCTTGTGCCGCTTACCTTCCAGGTGACTTTCCGCTGATGGCGCATTCCCGGTTACGGGCTGCCGATCAACGCCAGGATCCGGCGCGAGAACGTGTGCCACTCGCCGACTGCTTCGCGCAGGGCACGCCGTCCCTCGTCGGTGATGATATAGTACTTGCGCCGCCGTGCCTCGCCGGCCATGCGCCACTCAGAGTGAACTAGCCCTTCCTGCTCAAGTTTGTGCAGGGCCGGGTAGAGCGTGCCTTCCTTGCAATCGAAGTAGCCCTCGCTGCGGCGCTCGATCTCACGGGCGATTTGGTAGCCATACATTGGTCCTTCAGACAGAAGGCGTAGCACCAGGGTTGCGGTACTCCCCTTCTTCAGCTCACTCTTGAGGCTCACTCTGCCCTCCCTGTCGAGCGAGCTCGGCGCCCCTGCGCCGGGCGAGGGGCAGCCGGCACGAACAGCACGGTAAGATCGCGCTAAGAAAATATGTAGTGCTCCTTGGTACGCACTATAACGTAGCAGCCCCTCTGCGGTCAATGTGCCTCCGCAACGGCCGGTCGGTCTGGTCCAGCCCTCTATCATCCCGGGCCTGTCCGAAGTCCTGGGAGCGCTCGAGCACCAGAGCGGCTCCGGCCGCAGTTCAGCGACCATGGGAGAGCCTGCTTGCTGAGCTAGAGCCGGCGCGTCGCGCCTCCCAAGAGCCCAGTGGCATGGCGCCGACCCGGGGCTGCACGACACTGCACTGAAGCGTCCCCTCCCTAAGGAGGGAGGGGGACGGGAAACGACCTGTGGAACTTTGGCGCTACACCCGACGGAAGCCGAGCGGGAGCTCCCGCTGAGACCAGTCTACCGGAGCGGGCGCCTCGTCGGGCAGACCCTTCTCGATGAGCTCTGGTTCGGGGTCCGTGTTGTCGTAGATTCCCTTGATGCGGTTCGACGGCAGCACGCCCATCTCCACCAGGGCGTCGAAGAACGTATCCAGGATCTTGTAGCGCTCCAGCCAGCCGTTGGGGTCCACATAGTCATCGGCGTGGTCGGCGAAGTACTCGATCACCTCGCGCATGCCGATGCTGTTCACGGGAACGCGGGCTCCGAGATTGTGTGAGAACTCGCGCAGAAAAGTAAGCTGGAATGTCTGCTCCTTCTTGGGCACATGCTTGCGGGCGAGCAAGCGGGCGTACATATCGATCGCGGTGGCCAGGTCAACACCAGTGGGCATCGGGCACTACCTCCTTCGGGCCTGATCGAGATAGATGTGCCATACGTGCGCACAACGCGGCCGAGTCCTCGGGGTGACAGACAGCCAATGCATGCGCCGGGCGCATGCAACCGCGCGCGTATCCCATTCGCGAGAGGAGCAAGCGCTCGCGTGCAGGCGAGGAAGACGGTCCCTGAGACATGGTGACATAGCGCTGGGTGCGGCGTCCCATATTATACGTGACGCGTCCAAGCGCGGTCAAAAGGCCATAACGTCACGAAGCAACGACACCCGAGGTATCTAAGAGATCTCGAGGCCGCCTTCCCGATCTTCGCCCTGCTCAAGGTCGCGGAGGATGCGGTAGAGCTCTTGGAGCGCCACGCCGGTCTGCCGAGCCACCGCGCGCGCGGCATCGCGCCGCGAGGCCGCACAGGCGAGCTCATCCAGGAGCATCCTGCGCAGCGTCTCTGTATCCGGGGGCGTCGGCGGCGCAGGCCCGGCTCCCGGTGTCTCCCCGGCGATCACAACGACGCACTCTCCCCGCGGCGGGTTCTTTTGGAAGTGTTCCCGCAGCTCAGAAATCCGGCCGCGCACCACCTCCTCATGGAGCTTCGTCAGTTCGCGTGCCACCGCCGCCCGGCGGTCGCCAAGCGCCTGGAGGGCGTCCTCGAGCATCTCTACCAGCCGATGTGGGGCTTCGAAGCAGACGATGGTGGCGCCACACGCCGCCGCCTGGCGCAGGGCGGCAACACGCTCGCCGGAACGCCGCGGCAAGAAGCCGGCGAAGTGGAAGCGGTCGGTGGGGAGCCCGGATGCCACCAGCGCCGGGAGGATGCTCGAAGGGCCGGGCAACGCCACCACCGGAATGCCAGCCTCGATGGCAGCGCGGATCAACACCGCGCCGGGATCCGAGATGCCCGGCGTGCCGGCGTCGGAGATCAGGGCAACATCGTGCTCACGCAGGACCTCGAGCAACTGCGGCACGCGTTCTCGCTCATTATGGGCGTGGTAGCTAATTGTCGGCGTATGGATATCGTAGTGGGCGAGCAGCTTGCGCGCCTGGCGCGTGTCCTCTGCAGCGATCAGTTTGACGCTGCGGAGCACATCCAGAGCACGCAGCGTGATATCGCGCAGGTTGCCAATAGGCGTCGGCACGAGGTAGAGCGTGCCCACGGTGACTACCCTCGCGCGGCGGTGCGGCTCCGCCACCGCGCCAGCCCTAGCCAGAGCAGCCCGGCAGCACAGAAGGCAAGTCCAGGAAACGAAGCGGCCACAGGGCTCTCTCCCACAGCCCCGGCCTGGGCAGCAGCCCCGGCTGCACGGATCACGCCGTAGCCGGTCAGGAAGACCGCCGTGGTACTCGAGATCTGCCGCAGCAGCAGCGTGATACCGAGGAGGGCCATCGCAGCAGCGATGACGGCCTCAAGTGGAACCGGTCCAAGCAGCGCACGGGGCGGTGCAGCGAAGGCCTGACCTGGTCCCCCGGCGCAGCCTACTAGAAGACACCCCGCCTGGCCGGTGGCAATGGCCAGGGCGGCAGCAGGTGCACTGGCATCGCAGAGCCGCCCGGCCGCCACGCGCTCCAGCCGTGCCGCCAGGGCGGTTCCCAGGAGCCCGCCGAGGACCGCTCCCTCCAGGGAGAGCCCGCCTTCCCAGAGGTACAGGGTGGACTGCCAGTCGGCTGCGTAGTCTGCCCAGTGCCAGGCAACGTACCAGGCGCGTGCCCCGGTGACGGCGGCCACAGCGACGATAGGCGCAGCGTCCAGGAGGACGCGCGCCGGCACACTGGCGCGGTGCGCTGCCGGCACCGCGGCAAGCAGCCCCACTGCGAACGCCACATTGACCACGATGCCGAAGGTATGCAGCGTCAGCGGGCCGAGCTGGAGGCCGTCCAGCAGTCACCTCCCTCGCACGCTCACATCGCCTTCCAGGAGTTGGACCATGCGGCCATCGTCGAGCTGCACGAGGAGCGCCCCATGCTCGTCCACGTCCAGCGCTCTGCCCTCGATCGTACCCTGGGCTGCCACGACCTGTACAGGGCGCCCAAGCAGGGCGCTGTTCGCCCGCCAGCGCGCCAGGACGCGCGGCCAGGCTGCGCTGAGAGCATCCTCGTACCACGCCTCAAAGCGGTTCAGCACGTCGGCCAGCAGCGGCTCGCGCAGGAGCGGCGTTCCCCGCTCGATCAGCAAGGATGTGGCCGGCTGGTCGAGCCCGGCCAGCGCCGGAGCGGGCACATTCACGTTGAGCCCGATACCCAGCACCACCCAGGCAAGCCGGCCCTCACGCCAGCCCGCTTGTGCCAGCAAGCCGGCCAGCTTCTTGCCGTCATACACCACATCGTTCGGCCATTTGAGCTGCGGACGAAGGCCGGTGGTCTGCACGGCTTCGAGCACCGCGAGGGCGCCTGCCGCGGTGATCCGGAAGAGCTGTTCCGGCGGCAGTCGAGGCCGCAGCAGGATAGAGAACAGCAAGGCAGTGCACGGTGGCGCCACCCAGCGCCGGCCACGCCGGCCGCGGCCGGCGCGCTGCCAGTCGGCCACAACGACGGCGCCCTCAGGCGCCCCGTGCTCGGCCAGCCGCGCCGCGTCATCGTTCGTGGAGCCGGTCTCAGGGAGGTAATGAAGGGGCCGCCCAATGTAGCGCGTGGTCAGCAGTGCCTGGACCCGGTCGGGCCGAAGCCCGCTATCTGGCTGCATCACTCGTTACATCAGAACCCGTTCGCCGCACCGAGGCTCAGGATATCCTGGGTTCCGAGCCTGGACGACTAGCGCTTATTCTACGGACGGCGAGTCAGGATATACCAGCGATCGATATCGCGGAACCGGTCGGCTACGTCCAGCATGAGCCCGAGACGGATCCCCTTTACCTTCGTGCTCACCGCGTAATTATAGACCGGGTAGTACAGCAGAATGCTGGGCACTTCCTCGGCAAAGATGTCCTGGAACTCAATGTAGAGCTGACGCCGCTGGGCCTGGTCAAGCGTACGTCTTGCTGCCTCGAGGATTTCATCGGCGCGGCGGTTCGAGAAGCCGGAGAGGTTCAGGCCGGTGCCGGTAGCCTGGCTGGAGTGCCACAGCGGATAGGGATCTGGATCATAGCCGTTGAGGTCCCAGCTGTAGAGCGCCGCGTCGAAGCGCCGGGTGAGCAAGAACTCCTGCACCAACCCACCTGCCCCGGCGGCCTGGACCTCGACTTGGACGCCGATTTCACGCAGCTGTCGGGCGATCTCCTCGGCCATGCGCACGCGCTCACGGGTCTCGCTCTCGTTGGTAAGCAGGACAAAGGCAAGCCGCTTGCCGTCCTTCTCACGGATGCCATCGGCTCCGGGGAGCCAGCGCGCCTTGTCCAGAAGCTGGCGGGCGAGTTCGGGGTTGTAGTCGTAGCGCTTGATGCCGGCGTGGTAGGCCCACGAGGTGGGCAGGATAGGGCTGTCGGCCTTGATGGCCTGTCCCTGCCGGAACTCGTTGATCAGTTTCTGGCGATCGATGGCGTACGCCAGCGCCTGCCGTACTGCCTTCTCCTGAAAGATCGGGCGGCTCAGGTTGAGGAAGATCAACGTGTACGAAGCCATCTGCGCCGAGTAGATAGCGACGCGTCCTGAGCGGCGTAGCGGCTCCACCTCGTTGGGAGCGACGTAATAAGCGCCTTCCACTTCGCCGCGGTCCAGCGCGGCGAGGACGGCCTGGGGGCTTGGATAGAACCGGAAGCGCAGGCGCTCAATAAACGGCTTGGGGCCGTAATAGCCGGAGAACGCCTCCAGCGTTACCGCCTCTGGGGAAACGTCGCGAACGCGGTAAGGTCCGGTCCCGATGGGAGCGCGATTGAAGCTCTCGAACGGGAGCTGCCGCGCCGGAATGTCGCTCAGGAGGTGAGCCGGTAAGATGCCGACGGTGGTGTACTCCAGGAAGGGAGCAAAGGGATCGCGCTCGAGCGCGAAGCGCACCGTGTAGTCATCCACCTGCTCAACGGTGACGGTACGCCAGAGCTGTTGCAGCGGGCCCTGGTAGTCGGCATCTTTGATCGCGTTGATGGTGAAAACCACATCTGCTGCAGTGAAGGGCGCGCCATCGTGCCACTTGACAGTGCGTCGCAGGTAAAACGTGTAGGTTTTCCCGTCGGGGGATATCTCCCAGCGCTCTGCCAGGTCGGGCAGGATCTCGCCGCTCTCGCCGGTGCGGGTGAGGCCGCTAAACACCAGCGCGGCAATGGAGGTCGCCGCGTCGTCGCTTGCCAGTATGGGGTTAATCAGCTGCGGTGGGCCGGCGATCCCTTCGGTATACTGGCCACCGCGCGCGGCGATGTACGGCTCCGACCGGGTGAGCGTGGAGGTAATCAAGAGTGCTGCTGCCAGGGCTGCGCCGGCAATGCCGACCACCCACTGCTTCTGAAAGGAAAGCGGGCTCAAGGAGCGGCCCCGTCTCCCAAGGCATAGTTATGCTGCCGGCGTGAACACGCGTGCCGACATTGCCGCCAGAATTAGGAAGATGACGGCGAAGACGATCGTCAGATGGAAGAGGATACGATCCACGCCGCGGCGCGTCGTGTAGAGCGAGCTATCGGAGCCACCGAAGGCACTGCCCAGGCTGGCCGCCTTCACCTGTAACAGGATCACCACGATAAGCGCCACAGCGACGATGATCTCAGCGATAAGCAGGGCGGTTTCCAAGCGTCGTACTCCCTTCCCCTCGGGGGTCGGCGCAGTCCGCCGGTCCGGCGGTCACGACGAAGTATACCATGCCCGCAGGATGCTGCCGAAGTCCTCGGCCTTCAGGCTCGCCCCGCCGACTAGGGCCCCGTCGATCTCCGGCTGGGCGGCAAGGTCGGGTGCATTCTGTGGCGTCACACTGCCACCGTACTGGATGCGCACTGCCGCGGCCGCGGCGTCGCCGGCCAGACCGGCGATGATACGGCGGATGAAGCCGATGACCCGGTTCGCCCCTTCCGGGGTTGCCGGCCGTCCGGTGCCGATTGCCCATACCGGCTCATAGGCGATGACCAGCGCGCCGATCTGCTCCGGCGTCACCCCCTGCAAGCCGAGGCGTACCTGGCGCTCCACAACTGCTTCTGTCTGGCCGGATTCGTTCTCAGCCAGGTTCTCGCCGACGCACAGAATAGGGATCAGGCCATGCGCCACAGCCGCCCGCACCTTCAGGTTCACCAGCTCATCGGTCTCGCCGAAGTGCGTGCGCCGCTCGGAGTGTCCCAGGATGACATAGCGGCACAGGGGCACCAGCATGGGGGGCGAAATCTCGCCGGTATACGGACCTCTGGGCTGGTGGAACATGTTCTGCGCGCCCACCTGCACGTTGCTGCCCGCGGTAACTTGCCGCACCGCGTCGAGCGAGACGAACGGCGGGCATACCACCACCTCGATGCCCTCCAACCCTCGCGCGCGCTCCACCACTGCCGCAGCCAGCGCGCGTGCCTCCGCGATGGTCGTATGCATCTTCCAGTTGCCGGCTACAACCGGCACGCGCTCGCGCCCCATCACCGCTTCTCCGTGCGGATCATATTACGTCTTCCTGCGCGAAGATAGGCTCTGTGCATATTTAATAAAACGAAACCGGAAAACGGACGTGCACTCTAGTCGTGCCGCAGCGCCGGGGCTGCGTCTATGTTGGCGAGCGGACCGGACCGGATCAGTAGGACTGTGCCGACGTCGGCCGTTCAGCAAGCTGCTCTTCGACGATCTCGATACTAGGTGGGGAGCCGAACGGCGGCGCTACCACGGCGATGATCTTTAGTGTATCGTCTCCGGTGCAGCGCTGTCCGTGCACGGCCATACTCGGGATAAAGATGGCCATGCCCGGCTCGATAGGAAACCACCGATCCTCCAGATACATTTCACCCCGTCCGGAGACGATGTAATAGAGCTCCTCCTCGGGATGGCGATGCCGCACCACCATCTCGCCGGGGTTTAAGAACACCATGGCCATGGTGGCGTTCTTACAGCCGGTGGTCTGGGGATAGATGAGCCGCTTCACCAGGCCTCCCAGCCCCCGGAAGTCAAAACCTTCAGAGATGCGCACCACGCGCTTCAGCTCACCCTGTGGCTCGCTCATTGGTTTCCTACTCTCGTGTGGCATTTCCACCGCGACATGCCGGCGCGCTCACTCGACCGGCAGCGGCAGCTTCACCGGCGCGCCGGTGCGCGCCGACTGATAGATCGCCAGGATGATCTCGACCGACTTACGGCCTTCTTCGCCGGTGACGGCCGGCTCACGGTTCTCGCGGATGGCCTGCAGGAAGTCCTGGATTTGCAGCACATGGTAGGTGGGGAAGCTGCGGATATGCTTCTCCGCCTCCCACCATTGCTCAGGAAGATGCTCTTCACCTGGGATCGTCCAGATGTCGTTGCGGGCCATGCCGCCTTCAGGCTGCTCCAGCACGCTTGCCGCCGCCCCGTTCGAGCCCAGCACGGTAATCCGGGACCACAGTGTCGGGCAGTAGGACACGCTGGCCTGGATCACCCCCAGTGCCCCGCTCTTGAAACGGAGTACCGCGACCGCGTTATCTTCAACCTCGATATTGTGCGTGAAGGTCCCCATTTGGGCGTAGATCGTGTCCACCGGTCCCATGTACCACTGATACATATCGATGGCATGGACCGCCTGGTTAACCAACACGCCGCCTCCTTCAGTATCCCAGCGTCCCCGCCACGGATCGGCCTGGTAGTACTCAGCGGTGCGGCACCACTTCACAATGCAATCGCCCATGACCAGCCGATCGCCCAGCTTCCCCTCGTCGATGGCCCGGCGGAGCCGCTGCGCTGCCGGCCAGAAACGCCGCTGGAAGATGCAAGCGAGCTTGGTCCCTGCACGCCGGTGGGCGGCGATCATCGCGTCCGCCTCGCGCAGGTTGACGGTCAGCGGCTTCTCGGTGATAGCGTGGACGCCGGCCTCAGCCGCCATGATGGCCATCTCTGCATGCAGGGGGTGGGGCACGCAGATGTTTACCGCTTCCACCAGGCCGCTTTCCAGCATCTCCCGCGCGCTTGTAAACACGTGGGGCACACCGAACTCGTTGGCCAGCGCCTGGGCCCGCTCGCGCACCGCATCACAGACTGCCATGAACGCACTCTCTTCCAGCGTGGAGAGGGCGCGGGCGTGCGTGCGGGCGATCTTGCCACAGCCGATAATCCCGGTCCGGATCTTTTCCATAGGCTACCCTTTCGTAAGGCCTCGTGCCCAATGCCCACTCATATGCCGGAGGCGGGTGCCGGCACACGGTGTATTACTAATTACTAGCGGATGGCCAGGCGCACGTCGAAGTTCAGCGGGCCGGCAATGACCAGCACGCCGAGCAGCGCCAGGACCAGGAGCGCCAGCAGCAGGTAGCGCCAGCGCTTAATCGGCGGCTCCAGCACGGCCATAGCCTCGTCAGAGGGGGTTGGTGGCTGGAGGACCACCGGCACATGTCCGTGGCCATGCTCCTCGTGAGCGGCAGCCGCAGGCGCGCCGTGCTCAGCGACGGTGGCACCGGCATGGCTCTGCCCGGCCGGCTGACGTCCAGTGGCTGCCGGCGCCGTCTCATGGGATGCTGCGTGAATGTGCTCATCTGCCATGGTATGTGATCCTGCCTCCTGAGGGCTGCGGCCGGCTGCACAGCAGGAAGCGTCCCAGCCGGTTGCGTCGCGAAAAAGGCCACCCCGCGCGGGGTGGCCTTTTTCGGCTGAGGCGCATGGCCGCAGCCATGGTCTCCCATTACGATCCGCCCGATGCACCCACCGGACCGGCCGATCCGCTCGGCGTCGCTGTGCCGGACGGGGTCACCGGCGTCAGGGGCTGGGCTGAGAGGGCAGCCTCGACCTGGACGGAGCCGAACGATTCTTTCTTGCTCGTCCAGATCGCCACGCCGAGGATCACCAGCGCGATGGCCACGCCGATGTACGCCAGCATCTGCAGCATCGGGTCGGGGCGGATGTTCGGATCCACCGGATGAACCGTGGACACCAGCGGTGCGATGAGCACCGCAACCAGGTTGATCACCTTCAGCATGGGGTTCAGCGCCGGGCCGGCGGTATCCTTGAGCGGATCGCCCACAGTATCGCCGATCACGCCGGCCTTGTGCGCGTCAGAGCCTTTGCCCCCGTAGAGCCCATCTTCAATAGTTTTCTTGGCATTGTCCCAGGCGCCGCCGGCGTTAGCCATATACACCGCCAGGAGCTGGCCGGAGAGGATCGCTCCGCCCAGGAAGGCACCCAGCGCCCGGGCACCCAGCGCAAAGCCAACCACCACCGGCGCCAGCACAGCCAGGAGCCCCAACGGGATCAATTCACGCTGCGCCGCGGCCGTGCAGATCGACACCGGCGTGGCGTAGTCGGCCTTAGCCTTCCCCTCCCACAGGCCGGGGATGGTGCGGAACTGCCGACGCACCTCGTTCACAATGAGGTACGACGCCCGGCCGACGGCGCGGATGATCAAGGCGCTGAACAGCCACGGGATCGCGCCGCCGATCAGCAGACCGATAAAGACGTTAGGGTTCCCGATATCGAGCGTCAGGCCCACGCGATCCAGGCCGCTTTCTTCATAGTACGAACGGAAGAGCGAGACCGCCGCGACCACTGCAGAGCCAATGGCGACCCCCTTGGTAATCGCCTTGGTCGTATTACCAACGGCATCGAGGTCGGCCAGCACCTTGCGCGCGTTCGGCTCCAGGTGCGCCATCTCGCCGATCCCGTTGGCGTTATCGGCCACCGGCCCGAACACATCCATGGAGATGTTGTTGCCGGTGAGGGTTAGCATGCCGATGCCGGTCAGCGCTACGCCAAAGGCAGCGCGGTTCGGATCTCCCTGGAAGACCGCCAGCGCTACCGCAATAGCAACGGCAATGACGAAGATCGCCCACACCGTGGACTCATAGCCCACGGCAATGCCGGAGAGGATCGTCGTGGCCGGGCCGGTCTGCGTGGAGCGAGCGATCTCCTTGACCGGTGTGTGCTCAGTATGGGTGAAGTAATCGGTCAGGTAGTTGATCGTCACGGCCAGCAGCACGCCCACGCCGGTAGCGACCCACACCCGCCAGGCGTCGGCGCGGATCACGGGATCGGGCTGGATGCTAAAGTACCACTGGCCGAAGACGATGAAGCCGATGATCGAGATTGCAGCGGAGAGGAAGAAACCGCGGTGGATCGCCCGCATGGCGTTTTCCATCTCGCCGCGGGCTCGCACCGCATAGGTGCCGATGATCGAGGAGAACACGCCGATGGCGCGCACCACGAGGGGGAAGATCACCCCCACGGCCGAGCCCTTATAGGCAGTCAGGCCGAGGATCATGGCCGAGACGATGGTGACCTCGTACGACTCGAAGATGTCGGCGGCCATACCAGCGCAGTCGCCCACGTTATCGCCCACATTGTCGGCGATGACCGCAGCATTGCGCTCGTCATCCTCGGGGATATTCGCCTCGACCTTGCCCACCAGGTCGGCGCCCACATCGGCCGCCTTGGTATAGATGCCGCCGCCCACGCGCATAAACAGCGCCAGCAGCGTGCCACCGAAGCCAAAGCCGAGCAGCACCTGCGGCGACTGTGTGCCGTACACCATGAAGATGAGCGTACCGCCCAGCAAGCCCAGGCCGTCGATCAGCATGCCAGTGATCGTGCCAGTACGGTAGGCGATACTGAGCGCCTCGCTGAAGCTATGCCGTGCTGCCTCGGCCACGCGTACGTTCCCGCGCACGGCCATATTCATGCCAATGCCGCCGGCCATGGCCGAGAACACCGCGCCCATCACGAAGGCCAGCGAGCGGCCGAGGCCGATGTACACATCCAGGCCGCCGCCCTCTTCCGGCTTCTTAAAGGCCGTGAAGAACAGCACGACCGTGATAATCACAATAAGGAAGGCGATGGTGCGGAACTGCCGGTTCAGGTATGCGTTCGCGCCGATGCGGATCGTCTCCGCCACCTCCCGCATGCGCGGCGTACCGGTGGGCTTGCTCAGCACCTGCCTCGTGAGGAAGAACGCGTAAGCCAGCCCGGCAATAGCGGTCAGCAGGATGCCGACAAGCAACAAACGTTCGAGGTCACTAATGTGTTCTTCGAACACGGCGGTCCAGTTCCTCCCTGTCCATAGCGTTGCATCCGTCGCAGAAGGACACGACAATGTGCCCTGATGCGCACTGGCGCCAAGCAAGCGCGGGCGGTCCCCCGGCGCAACCATAGCTGTTACCGTGGCACAGTGTAGCAAAGGAATTGCGGGATGGTCAACCTGCGCGGCGAGCTTCTTCCGGCCGGTCTCAGAGGCGCCTGCGCCGGCAGCGCACCAGGCTCACTCAGGTGGAAGCGGAGCGCGCCCTGGCGGATTTCCTGAGGATGGCTCTGCCGCGGTGCTGCCCAGGGCGAAGGTTCCCAGGGAGGTGAACGCAGCGTCCCCCTGCCGTGACAGGATGCGCAGGCGTATATACTGCGCTGCAGCGGGCGGAAACGCGAACTCCTGTGGATCGGTGGTCAGGGCCAGCGTCCAGCGCCCCACCGGAGCAGCGCCGGGCTCTGCACCCTGCTCCTCGGGCGGCTGTGCCGACAGGTACAGCTCCACCACGCGGGCCCATGACTCCGGCGGCGATGCCAGCAGATGACGGAAGGTAGCGCGAGCCATGGTGACTGGCTGGCACAGAGCGAAGACGAGTTCCTGTGGCAGGCCGGCCGACCGCGAGCGCCAGCCCCTGGCATCGGCGTTACGCCGCTCCACCAGGTAGCGAGCCCCATACGGGCCGCCCTCGCTGCCATCGCTCGTGGAGATCGCTACCACCGGCGCACCCCCCCAGCTCCATGAACCGGCCCAGGCGCATACGGTCGGCCATGACCACCGCGCAGAGGGCGTCTGCGACCGCCGCCTGGCCGCGGGGATCACTGGACGACGAGGCCACCAGCGTGCCGAGCAGCGCCAGGCTCAGCACCACCAGCCCGGCAGCAAGCAGGCTGCCTCGCTGCTCCTGCATGGACCGCGCCAGCCGGTCGCCAGGGTGGCGCTGACGTAGCGCGTCGGCCGCCTGTGTACGGGCCGCTGCCAGACAAGCGCGGCACAGGAGCTGTGGCCCGCCGCGCACCAGACACTCCCAACAGTATGGCCGCAGGCAGGCATCGCAGCGATCAACCGCCCAGCGGTGCGGATGCTCCGTGCACGGACGCGGGTACCGCGCCAGCCCTTTGCCGAAGCCACGCATCAGCGTCCTCGCCCCGCCCGTGCCGCCTCGACCTGCGCCATGAAGCGCTCCAGCTCCTGCGCTAGCGCCGCCTGCGCCACCTGCGCTGCCTCCTCCGGGGGCTGCTGCCCGGTCTCCACGGCGCGCGCCAGCTCCCACAACACGCGGCTGGGGGAGGGCAGATGCAAGGGCGTGGCCTGGGCGGAGCGGCGCACGGCCAGCACTAGGCGCGCCTCCTCTGGCGAGGCGATGGCCGGATCAGCCGCCAGCCGCTCCGGCGTGGCCTCGCGCACGGTCCAGGCCAGCGCCGGGCCTAGGCCATCGAGCACCGCTCCCAGCGCCTGCACGCTGCGCCCTAGATCGGGGGCAGCCGCTGGCACGGCCAGGAAGCCGTCCACCCATAGCAGGGAGGTCCGCACTGCCGCGCGGGGCGGCTCGGCCAGCCGTAGGACGGGGGCTCCCTGCGCCGCCAGGGCCGCTCGCCCGGCCGGGGGCTGCCAGGTGAAGGCCATCGCCACGCGCAACGCACTGGCCATGATCCGCGCGGGCTCCCAGCGCACTCCATAGGCTACGCCGGGGAAGGGCACCGTGCCACTCTCGCGCTGGCGCAGGGCTTTCCAGAAGCGCAGGGCCTCCACTGTGGCCGGGGTGTGCAGGTGCGGCTGAGCCTGCGCCGCGTCCCACCACGGTGCGCCCCAGGCCAGCAAAAGCTGGCCGAGCACGTGATCGGGCGGCGTGACCAGCAGGCCGCCCTGGGTGGGATAGCCCTCGCCAGGGGCGACCCGCAGCAGGCGGCCGGCGCTGGCCCGCACCCCCTCCCAGGTGATGCCCTCAGGATACATGTCGGGCGCCGGCTCGGCGGACGCGGCGAAAAGGGCAGGATCATAGGCCAGCATGAGTGGCCGGGCGGTGGTGGGCAGCCCGTAGAGCGCCCCCTGCCAGCGCAGCGCATTCAGCGCCGGGGGCAAGAAATCTGCCAGCCGTATGCGCCGGCTCTCCCGCGCGAGAGCGGGCTCCAGCGACGCCAGCAGGCCATGCATGGTCATGCTCTGGGCATCCCAGACCGGCGTGAGCGGAGTGCCCCCGGCCGGCTGGATGTACACCAGATCCGGGGCGTGGTCGGCGGCCACCAGCCCGGCCAGCGCCTGCCCGAAGGGGGTCAGCTCACCCGGCTGCCGTGGGGCACTAGCCCCGGCTGGTGGACGGGGCAGCGGCGTTCGCTCGGGTGCGACGGTGAAGGCCCCGCCGGCTGCCTCATGGATGGCAGGAAGGGCCCGCTCCAGCGCCAGCGCACCGGCGTTCTGTGCCGGGCTCTCCTCCTGGTAGGGCACAGCCACCCGGACCATGGGGCGCGGCGAGCCGGGAGGGAGGCGTCCGGCGAGGCTGGGCAGGCGGCACCCTGCGCTGGGCGCGCTGGCCAGGAGGGCGCTGCTGCGCAGCAGCGCCCCTGCGCCCAGAGCCTGCACCAGCCTTCGGCGTGAGAGACCAGGTATCGTTTCAAGATCGCAGGGCATACGTCCTTGGGAGGGTGGAGTACATAAGTTCATATAAGACTTATATTTTTTATTTTATATTAATGAGGTTCCAGCTTCTGTCAAAGTCTACTCTCTGCACATCGTATGGCGATCAGAAGCACGGCCCCGGGCAATCTATGCAATTCTTGCCAGGCGATGCATTCACGAACGAGCAATTCCCACACCCGCCTCCGCAGCACTGCGTGGCTGTCGCTTCGAGGCATTTGCCAAGCCAGGGACTGCAATTGCTGGCGTCATCACACGAGTATGCGCAGATCGTCACGGTCCCACATGAAAATCCGCCGCAAGCGCTCGCACACGGGTCCAGGGCGAACGCCGCATCTGGCCCGACGCCTGCTGAGAGGAGGACCAGACCCGTAGCCAGGCGCCCCACTTTGCCCAGGATTCCGCGCCGCGATGCGCCTTCTGCAAGACTACGTGTCAGAGAGGCAATGAATGAATCCATGGTTCCCTCCTTAACCCAGTGCTCCTGCGAACCAAGAAAGCGCCGGCTGCCGCCATTCAGCCTTTAGAAACGCTACGGTAAAGCCCACCTGTCCAGCAACAGGTGGGTATCGACCACACCCCTTTCACGCCACAGGCTGGCGGCTTGGCTCTGACTGTGTCCTCTGTCTATCGTCGTGCGTACCACCGGTGAGAGCATCAGATGTGGTAAGCTGAACTTTGAGTCGCTCAAGAAACTCAGGTGATGGGATGCCTTTGGCGTGAATCACACCTTTGCGATTTAGGAGAAAAGCAAACGGTGTTCCTGTAACCTCGTAGAGCCGTACTGTATTCAGAGATTCATCTAGCCCAAAAATGATGCCTGTATCCACAAGATCGTGTCTTGCAACGAGTTTCTCGTAGTTCTCCTTGGCATCTCCATGGCTGATAAGTACCACTTGTAGCCGATCGAGAAGTTGATGCTGTAGCATTTTCAGCGCCGGCATCACATTATGGCAGGATGCACAATGTGGATTTACGAACGTGAGTAACACGTTCTTTCCACCAAGGTCAGCGAGGTCGATAGGCTTCCCAGTTACGCTCCGGACAGTGAAGCCTGGCGCCTTCGAGTGTAGTGGTAGGCCCATGTCGATAGATTCTTTCTACACTACCCTGGCTCGATGCCAGGCGAATATGGATAATTCCGACCTGCCGCATGACCGCGAACAACAAGAAGGCTTGGACGAGCGTCAGGAGCCAGAGTGCCACCTGCGAGGCGAGCCATACCGGGTGGGTGTCCATCGTGCTGCTTACTCCCGTGCTGCAGTTGCCACAGGATGTGCTCCAGCGCCTGTCATGTCGCTGTGGGCGTCAGAATACTGGTGGCCTGTGAATGCGCCTGAGTGCTCTTGTGATGGCGTTGGCAGTGCGCGTCTGTGGCGGGCGCTCAGCGAGCCGAGTTGATCACGCAGGACAAGCGCCTGCGCGAGCAGGATGCCGACTGCTGCGGTCACCAGGGTTCCGAGCAGCACCACGAGCAGCTGGTCACTGCGAGACACCGCCCTGCCGGCGCCGGCGAGCCAGTGCTCCATAGCGAAGGCGCCAGGGCCGACCCCGATGATCCAGACACCAAGTGCGAGCAGCACAACCTGGCGGAGCAGGGTGGCTGCGCTGATCCGCTCCTGGTGCGCGGCCCCAAAGCAGGAGCACGCCACGTCCCGACCGCGGGCAAGGTTCACCCCGACGGCCACCGCAAAGCTGGTCAGCAGGACCACGGCGACTGCTGCAGCCGGCCGGCTCTGCCACCCGAGGACGAGCAGGATCCCCACAGTACCCTCAATCCACGGCAGGACAGCGCCATACACCCGCGCCAGCCGTCGCGGCAACACCCAGTAGTGCTCAACCGCACGCAGGAACTGGTGCAGCGCTCATTCTCGACGGCCCCCCGGCGCATTTTTCGGCCTAGATCATGTTGTGAGGGCCGCCCATTAATGAATTTTGGAACGCGCACTCAGAAAAAACGGAGTGGCCAATGTTACGCTCGGCCTCATTTAGAATCAGTATTCCTGCAGCGGGATGCTGCCGTCCCGCGGTATAGTACTTCCCGATAAAGCACCTGTAGCTCCTGGACTTGGCGCCGCAGATCGTACTTCTCCTGCACGATCTCGCGCGCAGCGTGACCGAGGCGGGGCCACAGTTCTGGATGGTCGATGAGCTCCATCAATTGCTCGGCTAGGGCAGAGGGGTTTGCTTCTGATGCTAACAGACCAGTAATGCCATCATGCACGAGCTCCGGTATTCCTGCGTGTGCTGTAGCAACACATGGTATACCTGTTGCCATAGCCTCCTTCAGCGCGTTTGGAATACCTTCCTGATCACCGTCCGAAGCGGTCGCTGAGGCTTGGCAAAAGATATGAGCACTATGCAGGTATCGAGACAATTCATGGTATGGTTGCCATCCGAGGAGTTCCACTCGCCGCGTGAGGCCGAGCTCTCTGATCGCTTGCTCGAGCCGAGGTCGCAGCGGACCCTCACCTATGAGCCATAGCACAGCTCGGGGCCTGCGACGAGCCACTTCGCGAAAGGCTGGCAAGAGATACTCCAATCCTTTCTTCTCCACAAAGCGACAAATTGAAACGACGATAATTGGATCAGATCCACGCGGCGGAAGTCTCAAGCGAAAGGGGAATAGCTCGAGTGGAATTCCTCGCCTCACGACGTGAACCTTTTGAGTAGGACATCCTAGCTCGATTACTTGCTGCCTCATGTGTTCAGATAAGACTGTAAAGCCACTGCCGAGTCTAAACAAGAGCTTGAGAGTGCGTCTGAAGTTTTGATCACGCGTAGCCGCTGATACATCACGTCCCATAAATGACGTAATTAACGGCCTATTTATAGTAACAACGCATGGAAGGAACATAATACCTGAATGACCGCCGTGACAATGTAGGAGTTGGAGCTCTTCCCTCTCCACAAGATCACTAACCCAGACATGTAACTGATCGCGTGCTCTCTCCACAGCCTTCTCAGATGGTTCTTCACTCGCGGAAAAGCAGTACAGTGGTGAGTATGGAAATAATTCTTCATTGATTCGCCGAAGTGTTATAACTGGTGCTGTGGAGTAGTCTATGGCCAGAAGCTGATGATAGAGATAGACTTGCATTCGTGGTAGGAAGGCGACGAAGCACTGGCCAACCCGCAACAGTTCTGCCCGTGACTGGCTTGGATCAGTTCGAGCAACAGGAGGTGAGGGTAACACCGGGACGCCTCTAAAAACATCGCTACTGGTGGCGCGAACGTGCTGTCCAGGTTTCTCTCCCGCCGCAGCGCAGCGTGCTACCGATACTGTTTGGCCTGCAGCTCGTAGAGTGTGGCATAGCGCCCGCCCAGGGCCACTAGCTCGGCATGGCTGCCTGCTTCGATGATCCGCCCGCCCTCCAGTACCAGGATGTAGTCGGCCATGCGGACTGTCGAGAAGCGGTGGCTGATCAGGAGCGCTGTCTTGCCCGCCACCAACTCGCGGAAGTGCTCGAACAGCTGCTCCTCCGCCTCGGCATCCAGGGCTGCCGTGGGCTCGTCCAGGATGATGAGGGCCGCGTCACGGACAAAGGCACGGGCGAGCGCCACTTTCTGCCACTCCCCGCCTGAAAGCTCGACACCGCCCTCAAAGCGCCGCGTGAGCGGCGTGTTGTAGCTCTGGGGCAGCCTGGCCGCGACTTCGTCGGCGCCCGCCCAGCGGGCAGCCTGTTCGACGCGCCCATCGGAGTCCCCGTAGGCGGCCAGCCCGACGGCAATGTTCTCCCGCAGGGTGAGGGCGAAGCGGGCGAAGTCCTGGTACACCACGGCGATGCGGCGGCGTAAGTCGGCCAGGTCGTACGCCGCCAACGGCACACCGTCCAGCAGGATCTCGCCGGCGGCGGGATCATACATGCGGGTGAGCAGCTTGACGAGCGTGCTCTTGCCCGCGCCATTGGTGCCCACCAGCGCGGTGACCCTGCCTGCTGGCAGCACGGCGCTCACATCGTCGAGCACCCAGCGGTCACTCTCGGGATACCGGAAGCGCACGTGCCGGAGCGCGATGCCCTGCCGGAAGCCAGGGGGCGCCGGCTGACCACGGCCACGCGAGGGCAGCGTAATCGCTGGTCTCGCACTCTCGAGAAAACCCAACAGCGCGCGCACATGCAGCAGAATGCCATACGTCCTGCCAATCCACACCGTCAAGACCAGCATCCGTGTCTCGGCCTGGATCAGCACGAAGAGATAGAGTGCGACATCCCCAAGCGTGAGCCGACCGAGCCCGGCCAGCACCGACACGTACCAGAACCCGCCGGCCAGCGCCACTGCATGCCCGGCACTAAAGCCAACTGCCACGTCGAGATGGGAGAGCCGTAGGCGGTGGACTTCCGCGAACGCCGTCGCATATCGCTCGCGGAAACGCTGTAAGAAGAAGGACCCCAAGGCGAAAACCCGCACTTCCTTCGCCGCAGCCGGCTCAGTAGTCACGCGCGCGTAATAGTCCATCTCGCGGGCAGCGCGCGAGTGGCGGGTCATTGCTTCGTGTACAAGTTGCCCCAGGCGTCGCTCCGCCACAAGGTGCGGGGCACTTACTCCAGCGAGCACGAGCGGAAGTAGGGGGTGCAGCTGGCCGAGTAAGAGCAGCAGGCCGGTCAGTGTGAGCCCGATGCCCAGGCCATCCTGGATCGAGTGGAACAGCCGCGGAACGGAATAGCTGGAGATTTGCAGCACACGGAGTTCATCCTGGAACGCTGGCCGCTCAAGACGGGAGAGGTCCACCAGCGCCCCGCCGGCGCGCATCAAGCGGTGATCCACCTCCCTCACGGCTCGGTCCTCCAGCCATGCTGCCAACGCCGCTTGGATCGGCTGCATCCCGGCCGGCACGACCAGAGTGAGGACGTACAGGGCCGCGAGGATGAGCGCGGTGGTCATCGCAGGTGAGGAGAGCCCGGCTGCGCCTCCGGTGATCTGGTCAACCACGAGCTTGGTGAGCCACACCTGGACGACCGGCAGAAGGTTGAGGATGATGACCAGCGTCACGTAGGCAGCAGCCGTGCCGGGTGCGGCTGCGAGGACCAAGGCAAGGCCGCGCGCCAGCACGCGCAGATCATCTCTGACACGCTGCAGACCTCGCAGCGTGCGGCGCAGGAGGGCAGGCGGCATCAAGTAGTAATGAGGGGGAAGAAGAGGCATCCTGCACGCTCCGGCGGTGCTGCTCTCTGCATGCTCATACGACCATGTCGGTAGAAACCATGCATAGGCCCCCTAACTCCGCTGCTCGCCCTGCGCGCTGGCAAGGTATTGCGCTGCCTGGAGGCGATACAGGCGGGCGTACGTGCCGCCGCAGGCCATCAGGTCTGCGTGACTGCCTTCCTCCTGGATGCGCCCATCAGCCAGGTAGAGGATGCGGTCCGCCATGCGGACCGTTGAGAAGCGATGGCTGATCAGGAGCGTCATGCGCCCCCGCGTCAGCTCATGGAAGCGGGTATAAACTTCATGCTCCGCCTGCACATCGAGGGCAGCGGTGGGCTCATCCAGCACGAGGAGCTGGCACTCTCGCACGAAGGCACGCGCCAGAGCGAGCTTCTGCCACTCGCCCCCAGAGAGCTCCCGCCCGCCGAACTCGCGGCCCAGCTGCGTGTCCAGGCCCTGCGGAAGCCGCTGAATGCATTCCAGTGCCCCGGCTTTGGCGGCCGCCTGCTCGAGGTGGCCGCAGTCGTTGCGCGCCTCCACCTGGCCTAGACCGATGTTCTCCCCGGCGGTGAGTTCGTAGCGCACGAAGTCCTGGAAGATCACGCCCATCTGGCGGCGCAGGTCGTCCAGGTCGTACTCTCGAAGATCTATCCCGTCCAGCAGGATGCGCCCGGCCGTGGGGTCGTACAGTCGCAGGAGCAGCTTGACCAGCGTAGTTTTGCCCGCACCGTTGTGGCCCACCAGCGCCACGCACTCGCCCGGCCGGATAGAGAAGCAAACGTCCTGCAGAACAGGGACCGCGTTGCCGGGGTAGCTGAAGGCCACGTGCTCGAAGACGATGCCCTGCCGGATCGGTCGAGGCGCCGGGCGCGGCTGAGGCGGCAGGGGCAGATCAGGTGGCGCCTCGAGCACGCGAAGCAGACTGGGCAGGAAGCCAAGTGTGCGCGGGAGTTCGCTAAGAATAAAGCCCAGGGTGAGCAGACGCAGCTGGAGCATTGTTGCTGCACCGCCATAGAGCACCAGATCGCCCACACTGTACTGGCCCTGCGCAATCTGCCATACCAGATAGAGGTAGACACTACCCGTTGCCGTCGCGGCCAGGGTGCTTGCCAGCGCCATCAGGAGCGCCAGCTGCAGGCGCACGCGGTGGAGCTCGCCGGTCGTGCGCGTGAAGATAAAATCGTACTTCGCCTGGAAAAACGGCGCCAATCCATACAAGCGGACATCCTTTGCTGGCTCTGGGGTCAGCAGCACGTCGCGGCTATACTGCAGGCGGCGCGCGTTGGGGGTCTGCACGTACAGATGGCTGCTGGTACGATGTCCGTAGACCCATTGCCGCGCCGTCTGGGGGAGCGTGGCAAGGACGAGCAGGAGAGGGATCAACGGGTGCAGGGCTAGCAGCACGAGGGCGAAGCCAAGGGCCGTGAAGCACGTCACCGCTGCTTGTGCACCATCCACCATCAGCGCCAGTCCGCCCTGCGCGACGTGCCGGCGTGCGCGTTCGAGGTCGTCCGCAAAGCTTGGGTCCTCGAAACGCGCCAGGCCACGCCAGCGGTTGGCAGCGATGATGAGCTGTTCCGTGATAGAGCCGGTGAGCCGGTCGCCCATGATGGCCTGGAAGGTTGCGGCACTGGGCTGGATGAGCTGGCCAGCCATCAGCACGGCTGCGCCGAGAACGATCCAGGTGACGAGCGGAAAGAGTATCACCAGCGGCGCGGGAGCGGAGACGAACCCGAGATCGAACGCCACACGGTCGAGCACTGCCTTCGACACAGCCAACTGGAGCGGAGCCAAGAGCGCTTGGAGGAGGCTCAGCAAGAGGATGCTCAGCATCAGGCATGGATGAGCTCGCCACACCAAGCGTATGGTGAGCACGACCAGCCGGCTCGTCTCCCGGAACTGCCTCGTGAACGGCGTAGAGGCATCTACGTTTGGCATAAGAATAATCTCAATATCCCACACTCTGGCTGTCTGGCCCTTGAGATAGTGGACTTAAGTATACGTTGCAACGCCACAAGCAGAGCACACAATAATCAATCAAACGGCCGACAGCACTGGAACCGTTGTACCGATGGCCGCATCTTTGGGGAGACGGAGAATCACCGCGTATCTTGAGGGAACCGTCTCATCATCATCGATAACGGTGCCGTACATCTCGGTCCACGCATGGAAACTATAAATTGCGTTGTTGAGGAAATAGGCGCGACCTATCACCAACTGCGCTGGAAGACCAAGAGCACGGAGATAGGCAGTCAGGGCAGTCGAACGAGAGAGGCAGGACAGCGACGGATCTATCAGCCGCGCTACAAGCCAGCACACTATAGACTCGCGGCGGCCCAGCCGGATCGCCTCCGGCTCTGCCATGCTGTCGAATCCTCGTCGAGAAGGCCGAAGGTTCGCGAGGTAGGTACCCACAGCACCTATCCCCTTCGTCCGAAGCAACCACAGAGATTGGAGAGTGCAACACGATGGTATAAGCCGATGCCGCCATTCTACGCGTGGGAGCGGCTTGTTGTTATGCACGCCGGTGAGAAAGAACTCCCAATCAACAGACTGTACCCTCATGGACGAACACCTCACAATCCGACCTTTCACGATGCGCATGAATTTCCACAATAGTATGGGTCAGTCACACCAATGACGCTCCACTCCGAAAAGCCCCTGCCGGCGCACACATCTCGAGCCATGCACACCCTATCGCCCGCCATACTCAGCACCTGCGACCCACCGCCAAGGTGTCAGATGGTTCGCCTACCAGAAGGTTGTTTTCTCTCAGTTGGCTTAAGAGCGCCTGAACCCCATCCATAATTGTAGGAACGTCCACCTCAATCAGCTCGCGCAATGAACCGCACATCTCTTCATAAGAGTCACACCTCAAAAGCGTCTCCAGCATCACCGTCGCGACCCGATTCAGTCCGAAAAGCTCTCCCGACGCGAGGTCAAGGATAACACCTTCACCGTCCATCGCATCGAACACGGTAGTCTCACGTAACTCAACGAGTGACACTGCTTCATCTCCACGCAACGTTCATTCCTTGTGCCTGCAATCCACGCAGAAACAATTCTATCATTGCTGATGCCACTAGTGCACTGGCATTGAAGCACGTGAGCCGACGATCAGCCAAAACTGTCGCCAGCCGATCCTTGGAAACGATCCCAGCTGTTAATAAACATGAGTCTGGGGATCCGAGCAAGCTCCACAACACAGAGCTATGGTGGAGGCAAAACCGTTGGACCGGGGAAGAGTACACAGACAGCCCTGTACGCCGCACTACCTCTGGCGGAAGCCGGTCCGAAAATGCAAGCTTAAGGATCGGCTTACCAATCTGGCGACCCTGAAACCAAAATCGGCGATACGCGTCCGGTAGCCGAAAACCAAGTCCTACTAGTTGTTTATCCAAGTAAGGATGATATGTGCGGATACCTCTGGGTCGCCATAGCGCTAAATCTAGAGCAGCGAACTCCACTCGAAATAGGTTCGCGTCTAACCAAGGAGACAATCCCCTGCGACGTTGGCCTGTCATGCTTTCGGGAACGAGGAAGTCGGCCGATCTAAAATGCTCAAACGGAAGCTCTAGCATGGATCCCTGTCGTTGGCCATCTTCAACTAGCCAAGTCCTTCTCGCCCTCTGTAACATAGCCATTGTGTTGCGTGACGGTGCAGCCAACCGGTGAAGACACATGTGAAGCTTTTCATGCCAAGATATTTTGCTCTTAATGATGTCAACAAAACCGATATCTCGTTTACCTGTGCTACCAAGGCCGAACACTGTGTCGCCACCTATTCCGGTAGCCAGGATATTTATACCGTCGCTCACAGCTCTGTCGGCTGTTGCCTCGAACCAACGATAGAAATTGTGATTGCTAGGTAGCGAAAAGCGCCAGTCACGCGGAAGGTAATCTTCATCCACAGTGAGAGGTATACGTACAAGAGGTACACCAAGATGCTGGCACACTGCCTGTGCATACTTCGCCTCATTTGAGGGTATGTCCCGCACGTCCCAGTGATATGCAATAAGGTCAGCACATTGTTCCGCCAGCGCTGCTAGTACTGAGGATGAGTCAATTCCACCGCTGAGCATAACACCAACACGACCGCTATGAGCTGCGGCACGCGTGGCTCGAAGCATGAGGTGACGCGCCAATGTTGCATATTCCTGTAATGAGTAATTTCGCGGCACATGTATAGGGACGTACTGATCGAACGGTTTCACAATCAATTGCGTGCGCCCAGCAATTACTAAATGCCCAGCAGGGACCCACTCAATATCGGCAAAGATAAATGCATCATCGCCCATACAGCAGCTTCTGACGGCGTCCCGCCTAAGCGCGACCTGTCTATTCAGCCACAGGTCGCTCGGATCAGTCGACCAGAGGAGTTGGGTACCGTCTTTCCGATAATAGATGTTATCCACACAATTCAGGCCTTTAAATAGAAATATCTGATGGTCAGCCAACAAACATCCCGCGAAATTATCTACCAGCGACGCTAGATCAGTGTTGCGACCATCACACAAGGCATCAGCAAGCTGCGCGCTAAATTCACTCCATGAATTAGGACGGTTGATAAGACCAGATAGTTGCAGGTGCTCATTACGAATGAGCTGAGAAAGATGCTCAACGGGTTGAATAGCATGTGGATGTATTAGTTGCACTGCGCGTGACGTATCGGTCAGAGCTGACGGAGCGATGGGATCACCGACCCTAGCAGTCGTGGTATGGAGGGCTAAGGGATAACGATCAAGCGCTACGCACCCTAAGAAGCCTATGTAGTCGCTCACCAAATCCGGGCCATCTACCTTAGCTAGTTGCATAGTCATCTACCAGTATAGACGATTTAGTACACAGCCCAGCCATCTAATAGGCGCGTGATAGATGAGGAAATGGCTCATGATGATAGTCAGGAGAGCTGATAAACAGAGATATAATACAGCATAGCAAGATTCACAGCTCATTCCAGTGCTTGGTAAGAAGCAGTTTGCTCGTCCAGCTAAGCGAGGTGGTTTAGGTTTGTCAATTGACAAATTTAGCGAGGTAAGTGTGACGTGACAGCAAGTGGGAGCTGGAGGCCACCAGCTACAAAGCTCCAGCTCTCAGTGTTCTAGCTACTCTTCCAGCCCCAAGGCTCGTCCCTAACCCAGTCGTCAGCACCAACTATATCAATAAGTTTGCCGAGACGAAGCAGCGCCGGTGGCTCGAACGGTATCCGGTCACGGCGCTTGTCGCCTTGTCTGGTCGGTAGTATCCCCTGTATTGCCGGGGCAGGTGTCGCGGATCGCATATACGCTTACCTCCATGTCCTTAACATATCATACATCAATACATCATACATCTTGATACATCTTGCCTCTAGCACCTCTAGCAATGTGGCTTACTCTGAGTACGCACCACGACCGAAGAATTAGCCTACATAGGCAGGCTACCACGGGCTCGTTGCCTTGCGAAGGCGCGACCGGGCCATTTCTCCCGGCTCCGCCGGGCCATGCGCTCTGGCCCACACGGGCCATACCGGCGACTGGCTCGCGACGGCTGGCAGGCACGCTGCCTGGGGGTCAGCAGGGACAGCCGTGATCCGCACCGGCCAGGCTTACCGACCGGGCGCGCTGTGCCGCTCCTCCCTCTCCTCAGCCGGCAGCCGGTCGAAGCCATGCCGCACCGCCCAGGCGGCCAGCGCAGTGCGGTTACTGACGCCCGCAGTCTCGCACAGGCGCTTGACGTGATGATCAATGGTGTGCTCGCTGCGGTGCAGCTGCTGCCCGATCTGGCGATCAGACAGGCCCCGGGCTACCAGCGCCAGGACCTCGATGTCGCTGCCGCTGGGCAGAAAGATGCCTCTTGCCCTCGGCGCACGCCTGTGCCCACCTATCAGCCCCTCCAGCAGCGTCTCCTGCTCAGGGCTCAGGTCCAGATGGACCACCCGACTACCCTGTGCGGCGCGTCGTAGAAGGTGGGGGAGCTGCTCAGGCTCCACCGAGGAGTCGATATAGCTGTGCACCCCGGCCGCGAGCAGGCGCTGAAACGTCCGGACACGGTGCAGGTGCGTACAGCACACCAGCGCCAGGAGCGGGAGCTCCGGCCGCCACTCCCGGACCGCCCGGCAGAACTGCACGGCAGCATCCGGGTCGTGGTACACGTCAATCGCCACCAGGCGCGCTGTGGCGAGGTCCCTGGCATGCTGCGCCAGCGCCTCGACGGCGACCGGAAGGCAGATGACGGTGTAGGCAGCTGCTGTGCTGCGTGTCAGAGAGGTGAAGAAGTCGCAGGTGGCCCGCCGAGATGTAGCGAGCAGCAGCCGCATGGGCTCCATAGCGCCCCTTATCTCGCCTAGCCCCGACAGCTATGGCCGGACAGGCCGAACAGCCGCCGGGTTGTGCATCGAGACCCAGGAAGCCACAGCATCGAAGTCTGACCCTGGGTGGTATGAATTGTATTCCTATGTCGCGACAATGGCAAGTACGTGTTCAAGCGAACCGTAAGGCTGATGGATAGACCTAAACCACGCTCGCGGCGGGTCTGGCTGGGCCAGGGACGCGGGGAGAATGTGGGCAGGGGTGCTCGGCTACTCAGCACCGGCGTCTGGCGCCGGTGGGCTGGCCGTCTCGCTCTCGCTGGGAGCCTCGCCGGGCGGGGCTGGCTCCGCGGGAGGGGCAAGGGCTGCGGCCTGGCAGAGCACAGCGCGCCTCCCCTGGTCGGTGTGGTACTCGTAGCGCTGCCCGCCGGCGGCCAACACGATGCGGTAGCCGGGGGTGATCACCTGCAGGTAGAAAAAGCCGGGCTGGGGGCAGCCGAGCGAGCTGTCCGGCCACTCGACGGCCTGGAGCTCAACTACGGTGATGCTCTCAGGAGGCAGACCGGTGCGTGCCGCGAGGTCCTGGATGGCCAGCGCCACGACCGGCGGCAGCACATCTGGGTCGGCAGCTGGTTCAGAAGGCGGTGCGGGCATCGCTGGTAGCCGGATAATAATACCGCCACCGCAGCCGTGATCGGCGGCGCCCCCGTAGGCTGAGAGCGCGTCAAGCCTGACCGGATGACACGCCTCGGCCGGCCCGGCCAAGCCAAGCCAGAGCGCCACGCCGACGATCATCCCGGCTACAGCAAGCAGGGCCCGGGCGCGATCGTCGCCCGGGCCATGACGGGGCGCGCTCATCCAGTATACTCCTTAGTCAGGATACGCCTTCAGGACTTGCCTGACAGCTCTACGCCATACCTGTTACAGCGCTACGCCGTACGGCGTGCGTATCGGGTGTGTCTCGATGCCGGCTTGGCGAGACCGATGTGCTCCTCGCATACGATTCAACGTCACGGGCCTGCGAAAAGTTCCCGCCGGCTTGAGCACGGCAGCTGCGATGTGCTACCGAAGCCTGCGCAGAGGAGCGCCTGGCAGCACACGCGGCGCGGGCTAGTAGCCCTGGTGTGGGGCTGCACGACCTGGGGGTGCAGCGCCGGGGCGGCGCCGCGGGTGACTGTGCGCGAGGTGGCGGAGCTGGAGCAGCGGGTGCGCGAGCATGCCGCCCGGCTGGGGCGTGTGGCGGCGTTGCTTGAAGAACGTGGCGAGACGCCCGGCGCTGTGGAGCTGGCAGCGGCCTGCCGCGCGGCCACGGCGCGCCTGCCGCGACTGCGCTACAGCTTGCAGGAGACGGCGCGCTCGCTCTTCGAGTTCCCGCCGGATGCGGCGCGGGTGGAGTACCGCCGCGCAGTGAGCGAGGGACGGGTGCTGCGGCAGGAAGCCGCTGAGCTGGCCGCCCAGGTACAGGAAGTACGCCCGCTGCTCCGGCGGATGGCCGCGCTCCCAGACATCGCCGGGATGCCGGCGGTGCAGGCCGAACGTGCTGCCCTGGAGGATGATCTGGCAGTCTTCGAGGGCGCGGTGGCTCGCTTCGAGGCCTACGGACGCATGCTTGAAGAGCAGGGCAGCGCCTTCCAGCGCAGCCTTGGTCGGTGAGCTTAGTTCGCTCTGTATCAGCGCAGCAACCGCACGCCCGCATGCTGGAGGGGAGATGCAAAACAATGTCAGAGATAGTACAGCGGCTCGCTGTGGTGCTGCTATCCGGTGGCCTGGACTCGACCACGGTGGCGACCCTGGCTGTGCGCCAGGGTTACACAGTCTGGGCGGTGACGGTACAGTACGGCCAGACGCATCAGCGCGAGATCGAGGCGGCGCGACGGGTGGCCCAGGTGCTGGGTCTGCGTCATCAGCTCGCTGAGATCGCAGCGTTCAAGGAACTGGCCTGGTACTCGGCGCTCACCCACCCGGAGCGCTTTGGCATCCCGACAGGGCGCTCCCCGGAGCAGATGGCGCGGGATATCCCGCTCACCTACGTGCCGCTGCGCAATACCTTCTTGCTGACCCTGGCGGCGGCCTGCCTGGAAAGCGCAGCGCTCCAGGCGCTTGAAGTCGAGGGCACGCCGCCGGAGCAGCTCGAGGCAGTGCTGTTCATCGCCGCCAACGCCATCGACTATAGCGGCTACCCGGACTGCCGCCCGGAGTACTACCGCTCCATGGCTGAGGCGCTGCGGCTTGGCAGCAAGCTCGGCACGCAGTACCGGGTGCCGTTCCGCATCGAGACGCCGCTCATCGCCAGGAGCAAAGCTGAGATCGTGCGCCTGGCCGTTGAGCTCGGTGCCCCGCTCGAGCATACCTGGAGCTGCTATCTTGGCGGTGAGCGGCCGTGCGGGGCGTGCGATAGCTGTCTGCTGCGGGCCAGAGGTTTCGCTGAAGCAGGCATCCCCGACCCGGCCCTCGCCTAAGCTGCCGCACGCCCCGCCCGCGGCGCGCGAAGCCCCTACGGGTGCACGATCACGGGCGTGCCGATGCCGGCCCACTCCCAGAACCAGCGCGCTGTGGTCAGGCGCAGGTTGACGCAGCCGTAACTCATCGGCTGGCCAAAGTTGTTGTGCCACCAGGCGTAGTGTATGGCATGGCCGGCGCCGGTGAAGTACTGGGTGTAGAGCACGTTTGTCAGCAGGTATCCCCTGGGGCTGGAGAGCGGGATACCGATCGTGCGGGAGTCCATCGTCTCGTTGTAAACGCGGCGCTGGATGGCGAAGATGCCGGTGGGGGTCAGACCTTTGTCGGCGCGGCCAGTCGAAACCAGGTCGCTGAAGACAGCGCGGTCACCCTCGTAGGCGGTGATGAGCTGCCGGCTGATACTGATGTCGATCCATTTCATGCCCCAGGGGCCGTACGCCTCGAGCGCTGCTTCCGTGGAGGCCACGCGCGGCGCCCGCGGGAAGAGCGCCTCCTGCCAGTCCGGGGCCTGCTCTGCACGCGCCACCGGGTCCACCGGCACGCCGGCGCGAGCGGCGGCCTCAGCGCCGAGCTGGCCGGCTGTCACGGGCCTGTCGGGCTCCCACTCCAGCCGGAAGCGCTGGAAATACTGCACGGTGCGGTCGTTCTCCCACAGCTCCTCGGTAACGGGATAGCCCAACAGCGGGACACCGCCGTGCTGGTCCAGGAACTGGAGAAAGCCGGCCCCGACGCTGTGCACGGTCTCGGGGTAGTAGCGGCGCCCGGTGGCGCCCTCGTCGCCCGCGGGCGGGGGCACGCGCGGCTGCGCTTTGCCCAGCTCATCGGACAGAAGCCCCAGCTCGACCGGACCGCCGTCCGCCAGACGCTCGAAGCGGCAGTGCTCGAAGTACTGCATGATGCGGCCGCCCCACTCCAGTTCTTCGGTCAGCGGCAGGCCGAACAGGTTCGCACCGCCCATGGTGCGCCAGAACTGCAAGAAATCCTGCTGGAGGTGATGTCCGGTCTCGGGGAAGTACACTAGCGACACGTTCGGCCCGGCCAGTGCTCCGCCCGGGCCGGCCAGGACTCGGCCCTGGCCGGTAAGTCCACCGACGCTCGCTCCCAGCATAGCGCCGAGTGCTGCCATCGCCACGCGGCGCCGTGAGATGCTTGCGACGAAGGCTGAAGACCCTGCCGTTCCCCCACGGACCATCGCCTCTGTCCCTCCTCCTGCCGGTCCGCCTGCTCGCACCGGATGCGCCGCGAGCATGTACGTTCTGCCAACATGAATGTACACATATTATGCCAGACCGCCCCAGCGCGGGTAAGAGGGTATAGGTCTCTCGTTGAGGGTGTGGGTCGAGGTATGGAGATGCCGGCTGAGACTACCCGGCCAGCCGTGATACCCGAGCGAGCGCGTGGCTGCACGGTATGCCGGCCCGCCGGCCTGCCGGCCGCGCCATAGCCGCTCAACTAGTTGCAGAGCATCGAATAGTTTGATATCATCGAACCGCTAGAGAAGAGCGAATTGCTAGAATTGCGCGAACGGCCTGTCTGCGGTCGGCGTGGCCGGGACAGGGGCCGGCCCCTGACGGCGGGGCCGGCGGAGTGGGTGCCATGGCTCCATCTGCGGTGAATCCGGCAAGCGGGTCGGGCGTGAGCCCGGCGGTATACAGCCAGGCTTCTGCGGGCCTGGATCAGCAGGGGCTGGCACGCGTGGCCGACCTGCTGCGCACGGCTATGCGCGTTGTGCGTGGTGGCCAGGTCGCCGAATGGACGGATCTCGACCTGACCATGGCCCAGGTGAAGGTGCTGTTCCTGCTGCATCACGAAGGGCCGCTGCGTACAGGGCATATCGCTGCCCGCCTGGAGGTGAAGCTCCCCACCGTGACCAGCACGGTGGACGGGCTGGTAAAGCGAGGCCTGGTCCAGCGGGAGGACGATCCGCACGATCGACGTATCGTGATCGTGCGCCTCACGCCGGAGGGCAGCGCGCTGATGGAACGGTTGCAGCAGGGGCGCCAGGCGCGCATCGTCGCCCTGCTGGCGCAGATGCGGCCGCACGAGGTCGCGGCTCTGGAGGAAGGGTTGCGCGCCCTGATCCGCGCGGCCGAGACGGGCGCCGGCTCGGGGCCTGTGGGTGAGGCCCGCCCGGCAGCGCAACCACCTTCGGGGGCGCACCCATAGGACCGCAAGGCAATCGAACCGCAGGCTACACCGAAGAAACGGGATCACAGGGAAAATAAAGGACTGCTGAGCCATGCGCGTGTTGCTCCGGTTGCTCCAGTTCGTCCGGCCGTACTGGTGGGCCAGCATCTGTAGCGTGGTGCTGATCCTGGCGCTCACCAGCTTCCGCATGGGCCCGGCCTGGTTCACCAAGCTGATCGTGGATGAGGCCATCCCGCGGCGTGACCCATGGCTGGCCCTGTGGTTCATCGGCGGCCTCTTCGGCGCGGCGCTGATATCCAATCTCATGAACTCGCTGGAGACCTATCTGGAGCAGTACGTCGGCCAGCGGGTGATCTACGATTTGCGCAACGCCCTCTACAAGCACCTGCAGTCGCAGAGCATGAGCTTCTACGACGCCAACCAGACCGGCCAGCTCATGTCGCGCGTCACCAACGACGTCAGCCAGGTGCAGTTCTTCCTCACCCAGGGCCTGGCGCGCCTCATCACCTCGTTCGTCACGATGGGGCTGAACCTGGCGATCATGCTGGCGCTGGACGCTCAGCTCACCCTCGTGGCGATGTCGGTGGTCCCGCTCATTTTCTTCTATCAGCGCAAGATGCGCGACGTGATGCCGCTGTGGCGCGAGGTGCAGAGACGCATGGCTGACCTAAATGTGGTGATCCAGGAGAACGTGGCCGGTATCAAGCTGGTCAAGGCCTTCAACCGCGAGCCGTATGAGGCCCAGCGTTTCAACGAGGTTAACTGGGATATCCGGCAGAAGCGGCTCAAGTCCAGCCTGCTGATGGGCTTCATCATGCCAGGGCAGGAGTTCGCTGCCAGCCTCAGCACGGTGATCATCCTGGCTGTTGGGGCCGCCCGGGTGATGGACGGAAGCCTGACCGTCGGGAGCTTGCTGGCCTTCAATTCCTACGCCCTGGCGATGTGGATGCCGATCCGGTTCCTGGGCTTTATCAATCAGATGGCCCAGCAGGCCATTGCCGCCGGCGAGCGGGTCTTCGAGATACTGGACACGCCGCTGGATGTGACTGAGAAACCGGACGCCGTGCCGCTGCCGCCGCTCAAGGGGCGCATCGAGTTCGACCACGTGTGGTTCTCCTACGGCAAGGACCAGCCGCCGCTGCTGCGGGATATCACGTTCACCGTCGAGCCGGGCCAGACGCTGGCGCTGGTCGGGCCGAGCGGCTCAGGGAAGAGCACGATCGCCAACCTGATCCCCCGCTTCTACGATCCGACGAGGGGACGGGTGCTGATCGATGGCTACGACGTGCGCGATGTCACGCTGGAGAGCCTGCGCTCGCAGATCGGCATGGTTATGCAGGAGACCTTCCTGTTCAACATGACCGTGAAGGAGAACATCAGCTACGGCCGGCCCGACGCCACGATGGAGGAAATCATCGAGGCGGCGAAGGCGGCCAACGCGCACGATTTCATCATGGAGATGCCGCAGGGCTACGACACCCTGATCGGCGAACGGGGCATGCGGCTGTCGGGCGGGCAGCGCCAGCGTCTCGCTATAGCCCGCGCCATCCTGGTCAACCCGCGCATCCTGATCCTGGACGAGGCCACGTCCAGCGTCGATACGCGGACCGACGCGATGATCCAGGCGGCGCTGGACCGGCTGATGAAGGATCGCACCACGATCGTGATCGCCCACCGGCTCTCCACCGTGCAGCGGGCGCACCAGATCCTGGTGCTGGAGAACGGGCAGATCGTCGGCCGCGGCACGCACGAGGAGCTGTTGCGTACCAACGAGCGGTACCAGCATCTGTATGACATCCAGTTTCGCCTCCAGCGTGATGGCGCGGCAACGGCCCTGGTGGGCGCGCTGGCCGGCGGTGGTGATGGTGTGGCTGTGCGGCCGGCCCTGCTTGAGGAGCGGGGGGGCTGGGGCGACGGGAGCATGCGGCGCCAGAGGGACGAGTGGGGCGGTGAGCCTGGCCCCGGCCGCAGCGCATCCGACAGGCCGCGCGCAGCCGGCCGGACCATTCGGGGCGGCTCGCCGGATGGGTCCCCCGGCGCGGAGCAGTCGCGGTAATCCTCAGTATCTGGAGACGGGAGCAGGAGGTCGAGCCATGATGATGCGTGGTGGCTGGGGCGGCATGCGTGGCGGCATGGGCAGCATGCTGCGCGGTGGCCAGGGCGGCCAGTGGGGCATGTTGCTGGAGAAGCCGGAGCTCAAGACCAGCGCCTGGCAGATCCTGCGGCGCATGCTGGGGCTGCTTCAGGATCAGAAGAGCCGGCTCATCCTAGCCTTTGTGACGGTCCTGGCTGCCTCCCTCCTGAATATGGTCCCTCCCTGGGCGACCCGGTATGTGATCGACCAGGCTATCCCGCATCAGCGGTATGACCTGCTCTGGCTCGTGGGCCTGGGGCTCGCCGGCATCCATGGAGCGCGCTACGCGCTCTCGTTTGCGAACCGTTACTTGACCGCCCTGGTGTCACAACAGCTTGTCTTCCAGATGGCGAAGCGGCTGTTCGAGCACGTCCAGCGGCTGTCGCTGCGCTTTTATGAACGCCAGGGTACCGGCGATATCATCTCGCGGGCCACGAACGATGTGGGTGTATTGCAGCAGGCGCTTGGCTTCGGCGTGGTGCAGGCCGCGGTGGGCCTGCTCAACATGGTGGCGTACGGCTTGATCATGCTGGTGCTTGACTGGAAGCTGGCGCTCCTGGCCTTCCTGACCATCCCTATGCTGGTTGTGGCCAGCCTGATCTCCTCCGAAATCCTGCGCCAGAAGTACCTGAAGGTGCAGGAGAGCATCGGCGGGGTCAACCAGGTGCTGGCGGAGAACATCAGCGGCGTGCGCGTCTCGAAGGCCTTTGCCCGCGAGGGGGAGCAACTGCGCCGCTTCCAGCAGCAGAACCGCCAGAGCCTGGACGCCAACATGAGCACCGCGGCGGTGCAGTCGGTGTCAAGCCCGACGATGCAGATGATCGCCACCCTGGGTATGTGCATGGTGCTGGGCTTTGGCGCCATGCGGGTGATGAGTGGCTCGCTCACCGTGGGGACATTGGTGACGTTCGGCACGTATCTCATCGCCTTCTACCAACCGGTCGAGGATATTATCCGCGTCAACAACCAGCTCCAGCAGGCGCTGGCGGCCGCCGAGCGCATCTTCGAGTTCCTCGACGAACCGTACGAGGTCCAGGAGAAGCCGAACGCCATCGTCTTGCAGCGAGTGCGCGGCGCGGTGACGTTCGAGCACGTGTGGTTCAGCTATGAGCCGGGCAAGCCCGTGCTGCAGGACATCAACGTCCATGCTGAGCCGGGCATGATGGTGGCGCTGGTCGGGCATACCGGCTCGGGCAAGACGACGTTCATCAACCTGATCCCGCGCTTCTACGATGTGGATCAGGGGCGCATCCTGATCGACGGCATCGATATCCGCGATGTGACGCTGCGCAGCCTGCGCGACCAGATGGCCATCGTGCTCCAGGAGACCTTCCTGTTCGGCACGACGGTGAAGCAGAACATCGCCTACGGCAAGCTGGACGCCACCGACGAGGAGATCATCGAGGCGGCCAGGCAGGCGCACGCCCATGAGTTCATCGTCAATCTGCCGAAGGGCTACGACTCGCTGGTCGGTGAAGGAGGGGTGTTGCTCTCCCGCGGGCAGCGCCAGCGCATTGCCCTGGCGCGGGCGATCTTGCGCGACCCGCGCATCCTCATCCTGGATGAGGCGACGTCGGACGTTGACACCGAGACCGAGGTGCTGATCCAGGAGGCGCTGGAGCGGGTAATGCGCGGCCGCACCGTCTTCGTCATCGCTCACCGGCTGTCAACCATCCGCAACGCCGATCTGATCCTGGTGCTGGACCACGGTCGCATTGTGGAGCGGGGCACGCACGAGGAGTTACTGGCGCTGAACGGGCATTACGCCGAACTGGTGCGCATGCAGTTCGCCGGCCATCCCGACCTGGAGCGCGAGACCGCCGTGCCAGCCTAACGCCCGGCAGGGCCGGCTTTAGCCCGCTCCGCCGGCAGGAACAGGCCGGGCCCGGAGCTTGCCGAACTCTGGCCAGAGAGTTGCCAGCAGGGCCACGCCTGCTGCCACGGCAAGCTCCTGCAGCGACGGCGGTGCGACCTTCACCAGCGCTGCCACCGCCGGGACATAGAGCGCGACGAGCAGGCTGGCGAGTGTGACACCAACGATCCACGGCAGCACGAGGTTTCCCTGTAAGCCAGTCCGCCAGAGCGGGCGATCGGGTGAGCGCGCTCCCAGCGCGATGATCGTCTGCCCTAGGACCAGGGCCGTCAGGGCCACGCCACGTGCCAGGGGTTCTGGAGTGCCCTGCTCCAGCCGGACCAGATAGAGCGCCAGCGCCCCAACGCAGAGCGTTGCCCCGATGGCCGTAGCGCGCAGGGCGCTGCGCCAGCTCAGCAGCCCGGCGCCGCGCGGCCGCGGCGGACGCCGCATCAGGTCGGGCGCGGGCGGGTCGTACTCGAACACCAGCGAGGCCGTGGGGTGAACGATCAGCTCGAGCCAGACCAGATGCACCGGCAGGAGCAACAGCGGTGCCCTGACCAGCGGCACCAGCAACGCCGCCAGCAAGAGCGGCGTGTGAAAGGTAATCAGGTAGGCAAATGCCCGCTGCAAGTTGTCGAAAATACGCCGCCCGTCACGGACCGCATGCACAATCGTGGCAAAATTGTCGTCGAGTAACACGAGCGTTGCTGCGGCCCGCGCTACTTCGGTGCCGCGCCGGCCCATGGCCACGCCGATGTCCGCCTCGCGCAGCGCCGGCGCGTCATTGATACCGTCTCCCGTCATGGCCACGACCTCGCCCTGCGCGCGCAGGGCGCGCACCAGGCGGTACTTGTGCTCCGGCCTGGTGCGCGCGACGATGCTGACGGTCGCGGCCAGCCGGGCCAGCCTGTCATCGCTGGCTGCATCCAGCTCATCTCCGGTGACGAAAGCGGGCGCTTCCGTGTGTGGCAGGCCGAGCTGATGGGCGACTGCATGGGCTGTCAATGGATGGTCGCCCGTGACCATGATCACGCGGATCCCTGCGGTGCGGCACTCCTGGAGCGCCTCGGCCACCCCCGGCCGCACCGGATCGGCGAAGGCGAGGAGGCCGAGGAACGACAGATACCGCTCCGCCGCGGCGCGATCGCCTGGGCTATTGGGAAGCCGGCCGGCCGCGACGGCAATCACGCGCCAGCCGCGCTCGGCCATGGCCTGATTGGCTGCCAGAGCCTCCTCCCGCACCTCCCCTGGAGGCGTGGTCAGGTCCAGGATACTCTCCAGCGCGCCCTTCGCGTAGATGCCGGTCACCCCCGCGTGCTCCCACACGTGTGAGAGATACTTGCGCGCCGCATCGAAGGGATAATCGTGCACCAGCCGGCCGTTGTGGAGCCGTGCGACATCGATCCCTCGCACGGCAGCATAGCGCAGGATCGCCTGGTCCATGGGATCAAACGGCTGCGGCTCCGCGGCGAGCACGGCGGCCTCGAGAAGCGCCTGTTCGGCCTCAGGCGGGCCTGCGGCGCTATGCCCCGCGCTGCCTCCGTCTACGAGGCCGGGCACGAACAGCCCGGCGACCTCCATCCGGCCCAGCGTCAACGTGCCGGTCTTGTCGGTGCAGATCACAGTGGTGCTGCCCAGCGTCTCCACCCCCGCCAGCCGGCGGATCAGTGCGTTGCCGCGGGCCAGCCGCCACGCGCCAAGCGTGAGGTACAGGGTGAAGACCATGGGGAACTCTTCGGGGATGGCGGCGATGCCCAGGCTGACTCCGGCGATGACGGCCGCGGCCCAGCCCCGTCCCTGCAGGAGCTCAAGCGTCCCGGCCGCCACGCACAGCGCCAGGGCGGCCATCCCCAGGCCGCGCACCAGGCGGCGGACCACCTGCTCCAGCGGCGTGGGCGGTTGCTTGATCTCGGCGACCAGCCGGCTGATCTGCCCGTAGCGCGTGCGAGCGCCGGTGGCGGTGACGCGGGCTACTCCGCGGCCGGAGAGCACCGTGGTGCCGGCGAACAGCAGCCGCGCGCCGGCACCGTCCTGCACATCCTTCGCCACCGGCAGCGACTCGCCGGTCAGCGCTGACTCGTCCACCATGAGCGGACCGCCGGCAAGCAGCGCGGCATCGGCCGGCAGGACATCGCCCTCCTGCACGAACAGGATGTCCCCAGGAACCAGCGCTTCAGCCGGGATGTCCTGCCGGCGGCCATCGCGCCAGACGGCCGCTGACGGCGCCGCCAGCCGCCGCAGCTGCTCCAGCGCTCGCTCGGCCCGCCATTCCAGGACCAGGGTCACGAGGGTCACCGGCACCAGCGCAGCCAGGGTGACGGCGGCGTCGAGATACTCTTGAAGAACGGCGTACGTCACGCCGGCGATCAGCAGCAGCGCAGCCATCGGATCGGCCAGCGGGCGCAGCAGCCACAGGAGGAGGGCCGGGCGGCGCGCCTCGGGCACGAGGCGGTTCGGACCGTACTGTGCCAGCAGGGCGTGGGCCTCTTCGCTGGTGAGCCCGGCCGTACCGGGTGGTAGGAACGGCGGTGCGACAGCTTCCAGGGCGCCGGGCACGCTGCGCCAGCCGGCCGCAAGCCCGTGGGGAGGTTCGTGTATGCCTGCGCTCATCGCCGAGGGTACCGTGGTGTCAGACGTGAGCGGGTGCCGCCGAGCTGCACGCCCAGGCTCTGGCATGGCTACCGGCGTAGACACCGATGGCCGGCGCGATCCGCTTCTCCCCATGAGCGTACCCCAGCCCGGTGCGCCGCCGCATCGGGAAGAACCCTGACCCGCGCATCGCCGGCATGCCTGGTATCCTTGACCCGTAGCCGGATGATAGCTACGGGCCTCGATGCTAGCGGTGCAATGCAGGCGGAAGCGACCTCGCTGCTGTCGTTTCAAAAAATCGCTGTAGTTTCAAAAAAACATAAATGATACCAGATAAAACCACACCTGTGTGGCATACCCTGGATGGGCTGGACGCGGTGAGAGAGCTGGGCAGCGATGTCCAGCAGGGCCTGAGTAGCGATGAGGCGGCGCGCCGCCTGGCCACCTACGGCCCAAATGCACTGGTTGAGCGCGGCCGGAAAGGTCCCTGGCGCATCCTGTGGGAGCAGCTTACTGCAACCCTAGTGGTACTCCTGCTCGTCGCCGCGGCCGTCTCGCTGGTACTCGGGGATTACAAAGACGCCGGGGCTATCCTGGCTATCGTCGGGCTCAACACAGCGCTCGGATTTCTTCAGGAGTACCGTGCTGAACGAGCCATGGCCGCGCTGAAGCGTCTGGCAGTCCCGCTCGTGCGGGTGCGCCGCGACGGCCACGTGCGGCTCATCGCCGCCCACGAGCTGGTGCCGGGCGATATCGTCCTGCTGGAAGCTGGCAGCCTGGTGCCGGCAGACTGCCGCATCCTGGAGGCGATCAACCTGCGGATCCAGGAAGCGGCGCTCACCGGCGAGTCCGAGCCGGTGGAGAAAGACCCGGCGCCCCTTCCCGTCGCAGAGGTGCCGCTGGGCGACCGGCGCAACATGGCGTACATGGGCACGGCGGTGACGTACGGCCGGGGCGTGGCTGTCGTGGTGGCGACCGGCATGCGCACCGAGCTCGGGCGCATCGCCGAGCTGCTCCAGCAGGTCGAGCACGAGCCGACGCCCTTGCAGCGCCGGCTGGACCGTCTGGGCCGCCAGCTCGCTGTTGTGGCGCTGGCCATCGTGGCTGTGATCGTGCTGGCCGGCCTGCTGCGAGGCGAGGACCTGCGCCTCATGTTCCTCACGGCAGTGAGCCTGGCTGTGGCGGCGGTCCCGGAAGGGCTGCCGGCGGTGGTGACCATCACCCTGGCGCTGGGCGCCCAGCGCATGCTCCGCCGACGCGCCCTCATCCGCAAGCTGCCGGCGGTGGAGACCCTCGGGTCGGTCACGGTGATCTGTACGGACAAGACCGGGACGTTGACGGAGAACCGCATGACCGTCACGGTGCTGGAGCTGCCGGACCGGCGGGTGGAGCTGGCCTGGTCTACGCCGCGGGAGGACGGGCTGCCCGACCCCGACGCTGCGGTGGCGCCGCCGGATGGACAGCCTGCCGTGGCGCTCGTGCTCGCAGGCGGAGCACTGTGCAGCGATGCCGTGCTGGAGCCGGGCTCCGGCGCGCCGTTTCAGGCGATCGGCGATCCCACCGAAGGCGCGCTGGTCATCGCCGCGGCGCGGTTCAGTCTCAGCAAGGCGGCGCTTGAGGCACACCTGCCGCGCGTCGCCGAGCTGCCGTTCGACCCGGTGCGCAAGCGCATGACGACTGTCCATACACTGCCGGCAGCGCAGGCGCCGGATACCGAGCCCGGCGGCACACGATGGCTGCAGGAGCTGCGGCGAGCTTTCCCGGAGATGCGTGCGGTAGCGTTCACCAAAGGCGCCGTGGACGGGCTGCTGACCATATGCAGCTATGTCTGGGTGGCCAGCCGGCCGGTGCCGCTGGATAGCACCTGGCGAGCGCGCATCGTGCAGGCCCACGACCGGCTGGCGCAGCAGGGCATGCGCGTGCTGGGCCTGGCCTTCAAGCCGCTCGCCGCGGTGCCGGACGGGACGGCCGGCCGTACCCTTCAGACGCTCGAGGAAGAGCTGATCTTCGCTGGCATGGTGGGCATGATCGATCCCCCGCGGCCGGAGGCGAGGCCGGCGGTGCAGCGCTGCCGCGAGGCCGGCATCCGGCCGGTGATGGTCACGGGCGATCACCCGCTCACGGCGCAGCAGATCGCCCGCCAGCTCGGCATCGCCACCGACGGCCGCATCCTGACCGGCCAGGAATTGAACCGTATCTCCCCGGCCGAGCTGGAGCGCGCCGTCGAAGAAGTGCCGGTGTTCGCCCGCGTCTCACCGGAGCACAAGCTCCTCATCGTCCAGGCCCTTCAGGCACGCGGCCATATCGTCGCCATGACTGGAGACGGTGTGAACGATGCACCCGCGCTCAAGAAGGCCGACGTAGGGGTGGCCATGGGCATCACCGGCACTGACGTGGCGAAAGAAGCGGCCGACATGGTGCTCCTGGACGATAACTTCGCCACGATCGTGGCCGCAGTGGAAGAGGGGCGGATCATCTACGATAACATCCGCAAGTTCATCCGCTACCTGCTGACCACCAACTCGGCCGAGATCTGGGTGATGCTGCTGGGCCCGCTGCTCGGCCTGCCAATGCCGTTGCTGCCGCTGCAGATCCTGTGGATGAACCTGGTGACCGACGGCCTGCCGGCGCTAGCGCTGGGCTTCGAGCCGGCCGAGCGCGACGTGATGCGCCGCCCGCCCCATCCGCCCGGCGAAAGCTTCTTCGCCCGCGGGCTGGGCCGGGACGTGGTCTGGGTGGGCCTGCTGATGAGCCTCCTTGCGCTGGGCGCAGGCGCCTGGTACTGGCAGAACGGCCGGGCGGAGTGGCAGACGGTGCTGTTCACAACGCTGACCCTCTCGCAGCTGGCCAACGTGCTGGCCGTCCGCTCCGAGCGCGACTCGCTCTTCACCATCGGGCTCTGGTCGAACTGGCGGCTGGTGGCGGCCGTGCTGCTGACCGTGCTCCTGCAGCTCGGACTGCTCTATGTGCCGGCCCTGCAGGAAATCTTCGGCACGGCCGCCCTGCCGGCCGGCGACCTGGCGCTGACGCTGGTGCTGAGCAGCTTGATTTTCTGGATCGTTGAGGCGCAGAAGTGGCTGGTGCGCAGCCGGGCACGCGCACGCGTGCAGGCGGGTGCGCGCTAGGGGCGATGCCGTGCGAGAGCGCACGCTCATGCCACACGCCGCTCTTGGAGCCGGGCCGCTATGACCTGACGAAGCCTGGCTTCTGCCCGGCGCGGTGACGAGGGGCAGCCGGCAGCCTCTACAGTGGATGGACCGGACCGGGATCGCCGAGACTGGCCGAAGAGGTCTCGCTCGTCCTCAGCGCACCACCAGACGAAGCCAATGGCAAGGAGATAGAGGCCCAGAAGCGCAGCAAGCATCGGCACAACCTCCCCGCCTGATCTTGTCCTGCACCGGTCACAGCTGAGCCCTGCGGCGGTATTCAGCAGATATGTAGAAATAAAGAAAAGAGAAGAGAGAAGAAAGGAGCTGATACGATGGGGGACGCTGCCTCTCTGGCAGCGTCCCCCGGTCCGCTCAGTGGTCAGTCGCTGGGGGCATGCCCCATGATCGGCGCCTCGCCCTCCGTATGGAACTGCCCGAGACAGCGCTTCGGATCCTGCTCCGCCGGTTCACGTGTTTGCGACGGCGGATACTTCGCCGGGTCGAGGCCGGGATGCAGGAACACATGCTTGGCGGCAAAGGGTCGACCGCGGCGATGGATTTTGTGGAACGCCTTCACACGAGCGCGGCGCGAGCGAGGCGCCTTATGCGGCCGGTGGATCGTTGTCTCTGCCATTCCTCCCTCCACTGGCCCCGCCTGCTCGAGCGCGGTGACGATGCTCAGGAGATGGTCCGCACGAGCTCGCGGAAGCGCTCCCAGGGCGTCGCCGCCCAGGTCTCCGTGGTGGCATGCCCGAAGGAACGGATGATCACAGCCACTTTCGTGGCCGTCTCGGTATCGGGCGCCTCGAAGATGTCCACGTAGTCATACGGCCCGAGCACGGCATAGCTGCCGATCCACTTCACCTCCGGGCACTGCGCCTTGAGCTTCTCGCTCACCTGCTGGCCGAGCTGCTCGAAGGCGCGAGGATCGGCGACAGCCTCCGGGGAGAGACGGGTCAGCATCACGAACGTCGCCATGGTTCTTCCTCCCCAGCGTCACCGCTGATGATCAGCACCTTTGCCATGGACAGACGCCTTGAGCACTCTGGCGTCAGCGCGCTTCCTTCACCGGGATGGTCTTGCCGGCCGCCTGCGCCAGCTTGGGGAAGGTGATGGTCAGGATGCCATCGGCGAGCTGCGCCTCGGCCTTCTCCGTATCCAGCCCCGGCGGCAGGGTGATGGCACGATAGACGCGCCCGTACCGCCACTCCCGGGCGAGGTACTGGTCCTCCCGCACCTCCTGGGCTGCTTTGGTCTCCCCCTCGATGATGAGGGTGTTCTGCTCGACGCGCACCTTCAGGTTCTCCGGCTTGAGGCCCGGCACGACCGCCTGCACCACCACCTGGTTGTCCCGCTCGAACATGTCGATCGGCACGCGGCCCTCCATGGCGCGCATCCATCGACGCATGGGGACAAAGCTCTCCTCAAGTAGCCGGTCCATGGCCTCGCGGATCGCCGTCAACTCACGCAGGGGTTCCCAGCGCTGGATCATCGCCATCGGTGGACCTCCTTCTGGTACATAGTCCTGGCTCCGTTGGGGCCGTTTTTTCCTCGCTCCCTGCTCCTCGTGACCTCTGACCTGCTGCCGGGCAGGCCACGCGGCCCTCAGTTGAGGCGCCGGGCCGCGCCGTTCGCTGCCACTGCCAGCGTGCGGGCGAACGTCTTTGTTCCTACGCCTACCGGGCCGCTGCGCAGGTCGGAGAGGTCCCAGACGTGCCACAGGGTGCCTGCCGCATCGGCGGGCAAGGCAACGTACCACGGACGCGCGGTGCTTGTGATCGTCAGCACAATGGTCGGGACAGCGCGAACAGCAACCGGCATTGGCGACCTCCGTGTGCGGGCGGCCTGCACCGCCGGCTTTTAGCGCCCTACAACATAAAGCATAGCACGCCCGGCACAGCAGACCGTCAGGAGATTCCCTGAACTTTCGGACGATCAGGGATGAGACGGCGAGAGGCTTTCCGCAGGCAATCCACCGGCGGGCACGCGCCGGGCAGGCAAGATAGCCCGGTTGCCGCACCGGTACAACAGGTGCGCTCTCACAACATCCTTGACTCGGCGGCGCAACACTGTATACTTCGGGCCATCGTTTTTTCACTCGCCGGCTCTGTCCCTGCCGGTACGTGGTGGAGCACACGTAGCCAGGTTCATGGCTACAGGGGGAGCCATGCCTGCACTGGCATCCAGCCACAGCGTTCCCCGGGATGCACCACCGGGCAACATCCGTATCCTCCTGGTCGATGATCACACCATTCTGCGCGCTGGATTGCGCCTGCTCCTCGAGGCCGAGCCGGACCTGACCGTTGTCGGCGAGGCGGGCAGCGGTGCAGAAGCGCTGGAGCAGGCGCGGGCGCTTCAGCCAGATGTGATCGTCCTGGACCTCGGCCTGCCGGGAATGAGCGGACTGGAGACATTGCGTGAGGTTCGCCAGCGCGTGCCCGGCATCCGCGTGCTGGTGCTGTCGATGTACACGGATGCGGACATCGTGGAGCACGTCTTCGTCGCCGGTGGCCTGGGCTTTGTGACCAAGCGCGCTGCGGCGCAGGAGGTCGCCGAGGCCATCCGCACGATCTTCCGCGGCGGGCGCTATCTGTCGGCGGACCTGGCGCACCTGCGCGCCGGCACCAGCCGGCGAGGCCGGACAGCCGGCGCGGCAGGGCGAGGAGCCGGCGAGCTTTCCTCACGCGAGCGTGAGGTGCTGCGGCTGATTGCCTCCGGCTATGCCACCCGCGAGATCGCGGCCCGGCTTAGCATCAGCCCGAAGACTGTCGAAACCCATCGCCGCCGGGCGATGAGCAAGTTGGGTCTCTCGAGTCGGCCCGAGCTCGTGCGCTACGCCCTGCAACACGGGATCATCCTGCCGGAGAGCGTGGCACCGGACAGCCTGTCCCCGGAACGATGAGGCCGGGTCGGCAGGTCCAGCGGGTCTGGACCGGAACGGCCTGCGCCGAGAAGCCGGGCGTATGTGCGGCGGAGCGGCCCGTTGCATGCCGGCTGGAGTGCTACTGCGCCGCCTCCGGGGCTTGCGGTGACAGCAGGCGGTCCAGCGCGCCGCGGACGGCGGCATAGTCCTCGCAGGCGATCTGCTCCAGGCCTCGGCGGTCGACGATGGTGATGCGGCCGTAGTGATGGGCGATCACGCCTGCCCGCTCGAGGGCGCCGGCCGCGGCGGTGACCGTCGCGCGGCGCACACCCAGCATGCCGGCAAGGAAATCCTGTGTGAACGCAAAATGGCTCGTCTGCGCCCAGTCGTGCATGTGCAATAGCCAGCGCGCCAGCCGCTCCTCCGCAGTGTGCAGCCGGTTACAGGCGGCTGTGCGCGCGGTCTGCACCAGCAGCGCCCCGACGTAGCGCAACAGCGCATCCTGCACTGCCGGATCCTCCCGCGCGACGCGCCGCAGGTCGTCAGCGGCAAGCTCGAGCGCTTCGCCTTCGATCTGCACGATGGCGGTGTACGGACACACCTGCTCGCCGAGCACAACCGGGGCGCCGACCATGCCGTCAGGCCCGGCAGCGGCTACCTCGGTGCTCCGGCCGTCCTGCATGAGCACGACCAGCGAGACAACGCCGCTACGGAGAAAGTAGACGCGCTCGATCAGCGCGTCCATGTGCATGAGAGGCTGCCCGACCATGAGCCGCACGGGCCGGGCCAGCGCGCGGAGCCGCTCGCGCGATTCGGGTGGAACGGAGACGAGGAGTTGGTTCTCGCGGGGCACCGGATGGCCTGGCGATGTAGACACGCCTCCTCCTTGCCGGCGGGATAGCAGGGCATTCCATGTAGCACAGTCGACCGCGGGGCGAGCCAGGACCGGGATTGTAGGTGCAATAGTACGGAGTTTCACCCGCTAGTCAAGTTACGGTTTGACTGTGCCGGGATACACGGCCTCCGTTGACCCCTGCGACAAAACGACGTCGCCGCAGCATGATCTTCACTGCTCCGCAGGCAGCGCACAGAGAGCAAAATGGCTAATCGCGTACCGACAGTGCCGCGATCCCTCCGTACAATTCGCTGCTGCTCTGGCAAAGCACACGAAGCTCTGAACCTGCGACAGACGCTGCGAGGCCATCCGGCGAGCGTGGCACGCGGTTCTGTCTCTGCCGCGCCTGCGCGGGCACGCGGACAAAGGGAGCTCATGGAAAGCGAGGGAGAGGATGCCGGATGCTGGCGGGCACGGCATGCTCGGTGGCGAAGTCCTACACCGCCTCATCGAGGCGGCGCCGGACGGGCTGGTCGTGGTGGACGACGAGGGCACCATTGTCTTCGTGAACCGCACGGCAGAGCAGCTCTTCGGCTGGAAACGAACCGAGCTGCTGGGCCGACCGGTGGAGGTTCTTCTGCCCGAACGGTACCGTGCGGCGCACGTGCAGCACCGTCAGGTCTACCTGGCTGCGCCGCGGCGCCGGCCGATGGGGAGCGGGCTGGAGCTGTGGGCGCGCCGCAGGGACAGCAGCGAGTTCCCGGTCGATATCAGCCTGAGCCCGGTCGAGACCGAGCGCGGGCGCCTGATCATGGCGGCTGTGCGTGACGCCACCGCGCGCCGGCAGGCCGAGGAGGAGCGCGCCAGGCTACTGGCGCAGGCGCAGGCTGCCGAAGCGCGCTATCGCGGTCTCTTTGAGGGAGCAGCCGATGCGATCGTGCTCGTCGACGCGCGCGGCCGCTACATCGAAGCCAACGCGGCCGCGACTGCGCTGCTCGGCTATACCCGTGACGAGCTTCTCCAGAAGCGGGTGGGCGACCTGATCGCAGCAGGGCCGGCCGGTGTGCTGGCGGCCTTCGCACGCCTGCGTCGTGAGGGACAGCTCGAGGGCGAGGCCGAGCTGCGGCGCAAGGACGGCACGGTAGTGCCGGTGGAGATGCGCTGGCGCGCGGTGGCGGACCCATCCAGCGACGTCTACCTGGGCATCTGGCGCGACATCTCGGCCCGACGCGAGCTCGCCCGGCAGCAGCAGGACTTCACCGCCCTGGTCGTCCACGAACTCGGCAATCCAGTCACCACTATCAGAGGCTACGTCCAGCTCCTGGAGCGCGGCCTGGCCGAGCCACCGCGGGCCGCGACCGCTATTCTCGGTGAGGTCGAGCGCCTGGAGCGTCTGCTGGCTGAACTGCGTGAGGTGGCGCGTCTCGATGCTGCTGTGCTGCGCCTGCAACGGCGGCAGATCGATCTGACCGCCCTGGTACGAGACACCGTCGCGCGTGTGCAGACGCATACCACACGCCACCACCTGCGCATCGAGGAGACGGCCGGGCGGCTGGTGGGCTGGTGGGACCCGCTACGCCTGACGCAGGTGCTGGAGAACCTGTTGAGCAACGCCATCAAGTACTCCCCGCACGGCGGTGAGATTGTCGTGCGGGTCGAGCGCACGGGTGCAGCCGCGTCGCTGTCGGTGACCGACCGGGGTATGGGCATCGACCCGCAGGAGCTGCCCCGGCTGTTCCAGCGCTTCACCCGCACGGCGGCGGCTCAGCGGAGCAAGGCCTCCGGGCTGGGACTGGGCCTGTACATTGCCAGGACCCTCGTCGAGGCACACGGCGGCAGGATCGAGGTGACCAGCACGGCGGGACAGGGGAGCACCTTTACCGTTACCCTGCCCTTGCGCCGGCCGGTCCGCCGGCTGTCCCGCCGGGCGGCAGAGCAGCCGGCCGGGCGACTGGCGTGAGCAGCGAACCGTCAAGGCGCCACCTCCGCTCAGGGAGGTGAGCGGCGGAAATCAGGGGTTTGCCTGACACGGCGTGAGCGGCCGGGGCGCGAGACTTGTTGCCGTGCAACGCATCCTGCAGGGCAATGGCGAGCGATGCCGAACGATCCCGAATGTTCCTGAGCGGTGCTGAGCGATCCTGCACGAAGGAGTGAGGCCATGATTGCCCCCGAGCTCCAGGTCGAAGGCGCCCTGGCACCGGCCGGTGTGGCCGCAGGGGCCGAAACACCCGGGCAGTCTGCGTGGCGTGCAGACGGTGCTGGCTTGTATCGGATCACTGCATGCAGCGTCGTGTCCTACGCCGAGGGCCTGCATCTGGTGGTGCTCCAGGAGCCGGTCTCGCCTGCGGTACTGCGCGAGCTGCTGCTGGAGATGGCAGCGCACTATAGTGAGCGCTGGCGCTGAGCAGGCCGCGCGCAGGAGCAGCGGACCGGCGCAGGCAGCTACACCGCAGTGGCTGCAGGGGGGCGTGGCGGCCTGCCGGGCGAAGGCGCCTCTGGCTGGGTGTCGGGGAGTACGCTCTTCCGAGCACTCGGGAGAGTGCCGCGGGCCGGCAACGGCGCCGGCCCGCGGCCGGAGGGTGTCTCATGGGTGCTGCGAATACGCTTCCGGTGACCGAGAGAGCCCGCACGATCCTGATCGCTGACGATGACGCGGCGCTGCGCGGGCTCTTGCGCACGGCGCTGGAAGCAGCCGGCTACCGGGTGATCGAGGCGGCCGATGGTGTCGAGGCACTCAAGCTAGCCGCTCACGAGCGACCGGACCTGCTGATCCTGGACATCAGCATGCCGCGGCTGGATGGCTGGGCGGTCCTGCGGCAGCTTGAGGCCCAGCCTGCCACCGCCGGGCTGCCGGTGATCGTGCTCACCGCTGTCGCGACCCACGAGCGCGATGTGCTGCGCGGCCTGGAAGAAGGCGCGGTGCAGTACCTGACCAAGCCGTTCTACCCGGACGACGTGGTCGCCGAGGTGCGCATCATCCTGGACGTGTTTACCGGCCCGATGCGGGACCAGTACCGCCGCGAGCTCATCGAGAAGCGGCGCCGCTGGGTGGCCGGCGAGACCGGACCGGCGGGGGCTGTCCTCGACTCCGCCGGGCCAGGCAGCTACACGGGAGCCTAGCGCGCCGGCCTGCCGCCTCTGCGACATCTGACCCGGCCCACCGGACGGGTCGACCTCTGGGCAGGGAGCGCCTGCCGGCAGCCAGAGGTGTGCCATGCTCGTCTGGCTCCAGTTCGTTGCGCTCACCGGCGTCATCCTTTTTGCCGGCACGAACCTGTCCCGATACGCCGACATCATCGCTGAGAAGACGGGACTGGGGCGCACCTTCATCGGCGTCGTGCTGCTGGCGTCGGTCACCTCTTTGCCTGAGCTGATCACCGGCCTGAGCTCGGTTGCCGTCTTCGGCGTGCCAGACATCGCCGTCGGCGACGTGCTTGGCAGTTGCATGTTCAACCTGCTGATCCTCGCGCTAGCGGACGTAGCCGCCGGAGGACAGCCCCTGTCGGCCCGCGCGCACCAGGGCCAGGTGCTGACCGCGGCCTTCGGTATCCTGCTCCTCGGCCTGGTGAGCCTCACCCTCGTGGCCGGTGCGGTGGTACCGGCCATCGGCTGGATCAGCATAGCCAGCATCGTGCTGCTGGCGCTCTATCTCCTGGCCACACGGCTGATCTTTCTCTACGAACGGAGGCGGATCGCCGAGTTTGTCCGCGAGGTGGCCGAAGAGGCCCGCTACGAGCATATCTCCAAGCGCCGGGCGTATGGCATGTACACCCTGTACGCAGCGCTGATCGTCGCTGCGGCTGGCTATCTGCCGCATCTCGGCGAACAGATCGCGGCGATGACCGGCCTGGGCCAGACCTTCGTCGGCAATATGTTCATCGCTACTTCGACCTCGCTCCCGGAGATCATCGTGTCGTTCGCCGCCCTGCGGCTAGGAGCGGTCGACATGGTCTACGGCAACCTGCTGGGCAGCAATCTCTTTGACGTGGCTATCCTCGCCATCGATGATTTCTTCTACAGGTCCGGGCCGCTCTATCTCTCCGTTACCGCAAACCACGTGCTGGCAGCGCTCACGGCGATGGTCATGACGGCGATCGTGATCATCGGGCTGACCTACCGTGTGACGCGGAAGCGGCCGCTCCCCATTATGGCGTGGGACACGCTAAGCCTTGTCCTGATGTACGTGGTGGCTGCGGCCCTCCTGTACCGTACGCGCTAGCAAGGCGCGCTGGCGCTGGCCAGCGCGCACGTCCAGGAGAACGGGCATGCAAGTCAAGGACATCATGAGCCAGCCGGTGATCACGGTCCATGAGGAGGCGTCGCTGGAGGAGGTTGCCAAGCTGATGCTCCAGCACGACATCGGCGCGGTCCCGGTGGTGGACGACGACGGCAGGCTCGTGGGGATCATCACCGAGTCCGACTTCACCGGCAAGGAGCGCGGGTTCCCGTTCTCGGTCTACCGGGCGCCGCAGGTGTTCGGGGAGTGGATCACGCCGGACGGGATCGAGCGCATCTACGCGGCGGCGCGTGCCAGAAAGGCGAAGGAGATCATGAGCGCGCCGGTCGTGACCGCCCGCGAGGACGAGCCGGTCACCGCCCTGGTCGAGCGAATGACTCACTACGACCTGCACCGCATCCCGCTAGGGCGCGATGGCGTGCCGGTGGGGATGGTAACGCGGCACGACCTCCTCAAGCTGATGCTGGATAGCGCGCGACAGCTCGGTCGGACGGAAGGGCCAGCGTAACGCGCCGGGAGCTACCTCACATTATCCCGCTGGTGTCCGTGCGCTGCGGTCGGGCAGTGTTGGCGCCGCGGCGGGTGTGCGGACCAGCGTGAGCAAGAGCGCGCTGAGCAGGAGGAACAGTCCGGCGGCAAGCATGGCGCTGCGCAGTGTGCCGGTGGCGTCGGCGGCCATGCCGGCCAGGGCTGCGCCGAGGGGCTGGGCGAACTCCCACACCGCGCTGCCCAGCCCGGTGAACTCGCCCGCGCGCCGGCGCGGGATCAGGTCAGCCAGCAGCGGCAGGAGCACGGCCGTGCACAGCGCGTTGGCCGCGCCGGTCACCACGAGCGCCACGACAGCCTGCTCGACCGTTCGTACCTGCGATCCAGCCAGCGCGCCCAGGCCCATGGCCACCAGCCCGGCGAGGAGCACGCTCTTCTTGCCGTACCGGTCGCCCAGCCACCCGGCGGGTAAGGTGCAGACTGCCGTAGCCACGATGGCGACGATGAGCAGGCGAAATGCGGTGGCCTCGTCGGTCCCGAGCTCACGCACGCTGAAAGCGCGTGAGGAACGGCACCACGCCTCCGGTGCCCAGCCAGAAGAAAAGCGTGGCGAACAGGTGCTTCATCACCTCGCGGTGCTCCAGCACCCCGCGCACATACGCCACCGGCCGGAAGCTCAGGGGTTCGAGCGCTGCAGGCGCGAGAACCTTCTCGCGCACGCCCAGCAGGACGAGCGCGAAGCCGGCCAGCAGCCCGCCGGCTACGAGCACGAAGACCAGCGCCGCCTGCTGCGGCCAGAACTGCGCGGCCAGCGAGAGAAAGAGAAGCTGGCCAAAGCCGCTCCCAAGCGCCAGGACGGCGCCGGCTCGCGCTCGCTGACGGGCTGGCACGAGGTCGGCCAGCAGGGCAAGATAGGGCCCGTAGGCGATGGCTAGAGCGGTGGTCGTGAGCACGAGGGCAAAGAGCATTGCCCAGAGCGGCGGTCGCAGCGCCAGAGCCAGCAGCGCGGCCGCCGCCACCGGGATCCCGGCGAGGATGTAAGGGCGCCGGCGGCCCAGCGGCGTGCGCGTGCGGTCGCTGAGCGCGCCGGCCACGATCTGGGAGAGCCCGGCCAGTGGCGGGCGCTCCTGCGAGAGAACGCCGATCACGGCGTTGGGCAGGCCGTAGCCGGCAAGATACAGGGGCAGCACCGCGTTAGTGAAGGCGAACATCATCCCGGCGCCGACGTTCCCTGCGCCATACAATAGCGCCCGAAGCCCGGTGATCGGCACCCGCGGTGCTGGTTCCAGCGTGCTCAATGGCCTATCGCCCGTTTATTCGCCGATCGGTGGAGCAAGCCCCAGTGCTCACTCTTCAGCACCCCGATCTGCCCCGCGACCCTGCGAGGCAGTCCTGGTGGGGCAGGCTGACGGTACGGATCACCCGCGCCATCATGGCGCGCTACCTTGAATGGTACCATCGCATCGAGTGCAGCGGGACGGAGCATGTGCCGCGTACGGGCCCGCTCCTGGTTGTGGCGAACCACGCCAGCAACCTCGATCCGCTGGCGCTGGCCTATGGCATCCGCCGCCCGCTGCACTTCCTGGCCGCCAGGGGGCTGTTTCGGATTCCCCCGGTAGCATACGTGCTGCGCCAGTGGGGCGCACTACCGGTTGCGCCCGGTGGGCTCGACATCGCGGCGGTGCGCACCTGCGTGACCATCCTGCGCACGGGCGGGGCACTGGCCATCTTCCCGGAAGGAACGCGGTCGCGCGACGGCAGGCTCCAGCCGTTCCAGAGCGGCCCGGCCAGGATGGCCATCCTGGCGCGGGCTCCGGTCTTGCCGGCGGGCATCCTGGGCACCTTCGAGGCGCTGCCGCCGGGCGCGCTCTTCCCGAAACCGGTGAAGCTGCGCGTGCGCTACGGCCGGCCGTTTGAGCTGGCGGAGTATTACAACCGGCGCCTCACCGCGGAGGATGTGGCCACCGCCACCGCGCGGCTGCGCGATGCCGTCGCCACGCTGCTGGATTCCTGGTAACGTGCTGCACGCTGCGCCGCAGACGCGACGGGACGCGGTGGCAGAAACAGGAAGGTCCTGTGCGATGCGTATGGTGGAGCCAGTGGACACGACGGTGCGGGCCCAGGTTCACTGCTTTGAGCGCCTGCCCTATCGCCTGTACGCCCGCTGCCCCCCAGTGAGTGCCGCTACTGCCGGGCGATGCCGCGTTGCCTCTCGACCGCCCCCACCCGTTTTCCGAGCACTCTGAGCTGGAGCGCATGCTACGCCAGCGCGGCTTCCTGCAGGCGGAGGTGACCCAGGTAGCCGCAACGGCGCTCCAGGTGCGCCGCGACATCGCCTGCTTTGGAGCAATCCCGTGCCAGAAGCACCGCGTGTACATGCACGTGATCGGGTAAGCTGGCGAGGCTACCGGCAGAGGCACGCCCGCGTGCTGCCGGGACCGGCCGGATGGTTGATGGTTGCGCGGATGGTTGCGCAGCGAGTAGTGAAGACTGCGCAGCGAGCAGTGAAAACATAGTTGAGCCGGCGCGCCCCGCCACGCGCGCCGGCTCGCTGCCCTGAGCCGCCCGCAGGCAGGGGGCGAACCTGCGGACCGGCCGGGCCGGTGTAGGGGACCGCCCTACGTGCCGGGCCGAGGGAGTGTGGATGAGGAGGAGAGGTAGTCGGCGCCCGGTGTCTCCGCCTACCACGTGACATTGTCGCGCCGGCTGCCACGTGGCGCATCAGGGAAAATCCCTGATCCTGGTCCTGTTGTCGGCAGAGCCTGAGCGCCGGAACGGTCAACGGGTGAGCGTCTTGCACCGGTGACAATACTGCCTGTCCCGCACGGTCCCTCAGGGTTTTCCCCGATGATTGGCCCGACTGGTCTGCCACAGAATGGAACCGCCACTCCGAGTGTCCGTTCGCCAGTGGCTGCTTTCCCAGGCTAGAGCCTGTCTGCGCGTGCAGCCTGGTGCGGGACGCCATCCAAGCGCCAGCCAGCAGTTGGAGGGAACGAGGATGTGCAGTGCTCAAGCAACGTCGCGGCAGTGCACTCGCCGGCTCCCATTGCTCGTGTGACGGCAAGCCTCCGCCGGACGCTTGCCGGCGCCGGGATGCTCGTCGCCACCGCGCTGGGCACCCGGGCGCGGTCGCACGCCGCAGCACCTGCGCAACCAGGTGCTCGTCCTAATGGCGCGCCGGCCGGCCTGGCCAACCTAGCCCCACCGCGGCCAAATGAGCCCGTTCTGCTGCGCATGCAGCGCGACCTGCAACGCGCGTTGCAGAAACCGGTGGAGCAACGTAGATGGGCCATGGTGATCGACCTGCGCAAGTACATCGGCTGCTCGGCCTGTACGATCGCCTGCAAAGCCGAGAACCGCCTGCCGCCTGGCGTTGTTTACCGACCAGTCCTTGAGGAAGAGATCGGTGAATACCCCAATGTCACGCGACGTTTCATCCCGCGCCCATGCATGGAGTGTGACAGTTCTCCTTTGTGTGCCGGTGTGCCCTGTCGGCGCAACGTACAAGCGTCCAGACGGCATCGTCGAGATCAACTGCGAGCAATGTATCGGCTGCCGGTACTGCATTACTGCTTGCCCCTACGCTGCGCGTGTGTTCGACTCGGGCGACTTCTATACATTCTATACAGCACATACCCCGAAATTGCAGCCATACGAGACACTGCCCACGTACGAGTACGGGAAGGTGTTCAACCGCCCCGCCGGCAAGTCCCCGGTTGGGAACGTGCGTAAATGCCACTTCTGTCTGCACCGTCTGAACAACGGCATGCTACCGGAGTGCGTCACGAGCTGCGTCGGGGTAGCTACCTATTTCGGTGGCCTCAACGATCCAGACAGCCTGGTCTCAGAGCTAGTGACCAAGCCGAACGTCCACCGGCTGAAGGAGGAGCTCGGCACAAAGCCGCGCGTGTACTACCTCCTGTGAGCCGGGCGCCGAAGCGCCTTGAGCACCGTTGCCGCTATCGCGAGCTGGAAAGCGAGGCAAGGACGATGAACGTCAGACCGCTGACCGTGGCCCTCGGCGCTGTGTGGGCGCTGGCATTCGCAGCCGGGCTGTGTGGCGTGGCCCAGCGTCTGGCGCTCGGTCACGAAGCTGCCAACTACGGAAGCTATATCCCCTGGGGGCTGTGGGTCGCGCAGTACATCTACTTTGTCGGCCTCAGCGCGGGCGCCTTCCTGCTCTCCTCTCTGGTGTATGTGTTCGGTGTGCGCCGTCTGGAGCGCATCGGCAAGCTGGCACTGTGGACGGCGCTAGTGACACTCCTGTGTGCGCTGCTGGTAATCTGGCTTGACCTCGGCCATCCCCTGCATTTCTGGAAGGTGTACACCAACCCACAGCCGACATCGATGATGGCATGGATGGTGTGGCTCTACACGGCCTACTTCTTGCTCGTGCTGGCCGAGTTGTGGTTCGCCACGCGCGCCGACCTCGTCGTGTGGAGCAACCGGCCCGGTCTGCTCGGAGCGCTGACACGCGCGCTGGCGTTCGGCACCCACGATATCTCTCCCCGGACGTTAGCGTGCGACCGGCAGGTGCTGCGCGTGCTCGGCACGTTGGGAGTGCCCCTTGCGATCGCCTTCCACGGCGGCGTGGGTGCTCTCTTCGGGGTGGTGGGGGCGCGCCCGTACTGGAACAGCTCGCTCTATCCTACCTATTCTGTTTCTGACGTCGGCGCTGGCATCCGGTGGGGCACTGCTGACTTTTGTGGTGGCGTACTTTTGGACGGGCGCACGCACGGTGGAGTACCAGGAGATCGTCTACCTGCTGGGACGCCTTACCCTGGGGCTGCTGGCGCTCGACCTGCTGCTGGAGTGGGCAGAATTCAGCATCAACCTGTACGCGTCCATCCCAGCCCACGCTGAGGCCTACCGGCTCATCATGTTCGGCCTGTTCTGGTGGGTGTTCTGGATCGGCCATCTGCTGCTAGGCGCGGCGGTCCCGATCGCGCTGCTCGTGCTCTGGCCTCGCAATCCGAAGGTCGCTGGCCTGGCCGGTTTGCTCATCGCTGCGCTGTTCATCAGCGTGCGCGCGAACATCGTCATCCCTGGCCTGGCGCTGCCAGAGTTGCACGGCCTGGAACGGGCGTTCACGGATGCCCGCCTGCGCTTCGACTATATTCCCAGCCTCACTGAGTACCTGGTCAGCATCAGCATCTTCGTCACAGCTCTGGGCGTGGCCATCTTCTTCTTGGGCTACCGTCTGCTGCTCATCGCACCCGCCGCGCTCGCGGGCGGGGCGAGCCAGGTGACGCAGGAATAGGTGCGACACCGGCTAGGGCTCAGCTTGCGAAGCAGCACCGACGTGGTGGATTGCACCGTAGGGCACATGGAGGACTGCCATGGAGGGACTGACTGGCGAAAGGGCTCTGACACATGACGTCGGCGGTCAGGGCGGAGACGGTGCAGGAGCGCTCTCGACGACCCGGCAGGACTTCATCAAGACCGCGGCGCTGCTCGGTGGCTCGGCGCTGCTGAGCGGCATCGCCTCCGGCTGTGTCGAGCAGCCTGTCCGGATGAGCACTCCCGGGGGCCCGGCGCCATATCCGAACACGGAAGTGGTCAACTAGCTTTACACAGTCTGTCTAATGTGCAACACCGGGTGTGGCATCAAGGCCAAGATCGAGAACGGCATCGTCGCCAAGATCGATGGCAAGCCCTTCAGCCCTTGAACGCTCACGCCGCACCTGCCGTATAACACCAGCGTGTTCCAGACCGCCCAGATCGACGCGCCGCTGTGTCCGAAGGGCATGGCCGGCCTGGTCACCGTGTACGATCCGTACCGCATCACCCGCGTGCTCAAGCGTGTGGGCAAGCGTGGCGAGAACAAGTGGATTTCCATTCCGTTTGAGCAGGCGATCACCGAGATCGTCGAGGGCGGCCTGCTATTCAAGCATGTGCTCGGCGAGGAGAACCGCCATGTGCCCGGCCTCAAGAAGCTCTGGGCGTTATGCGATCCAGAGCTCGCCCGAGCGCTGGCCGCCGACGCTGAAAAGGTCGCCAAGAAGCAGATGACCATCCAGGAGTTCAAGGCGAAACACCAGGCGAACCTAAAGTATCTGATCGACCCGGACCATCCAGACTTTGGCCCCCTCAACAACCAGTTCGTGTTTGCCTGGGGGGTGCTTAAAAGGCGGGCGCAGCGAGCTGACCAGCCAGTTCACCCGCGATGCCTTCGACTCTGTCAATGCTCACGGCCACACCACGGTGTGCCAGGGCTCGCTCTACTTCACGGGCAAGGCGATGAGCGAGCAGTACATCGAGGGCAAGTGGACAGGCGGTAAGAAGTTTTACTGGCAGGCGGACACCGGCAACAGCGAGTTCATCATTTTCGTCGGCGCCTCGCCGTTCGAGGGTAACTACGGGCCTCCGCTCCGCGCTCCGAAGCTCACCGAGAGGATGGTGGATGGCAAGATGCGCATCGCCGTAGTGGACCCGCGGCTTTCTAAGACTGCGGCAAAGGCCTGGAAGTAGTTGCCCATCAAGCCAGGGACAGAGGCGGCCCTGGCCCTGGGGATGATCCGCTGGATCATTGAGAGAGAACAGGCGCTACGACGAGCGCTACCTGTGCAACGCGAACAAGGCCGCTGCAGCGGCCGACAACGAGCCGACCTGGTGCAACACCACCTGGCTAGTGAAGATCGGTGCCGACGGCCGGCCGGGTGCCTTCCTGCGGGCCAGCGAGATCGGCCTGCCTGCTGAACAGCGCAAGACTGCTTCCGGTGGCGAATGGACTTATGATCCGTTTGTGGTGCTCCGCGATGGCGTGCTGGTCCCCCTCGACCCCTACGACGCGCGCACGCCGGTCGAAGGCGACCTCTTCGTGAAAACCGCGCTGAACGGTATTTCCGTAAAGTCGGCTCTGCAGCTCTTGTATGAGTCAGTGGCCGAGCGCACTCTTGCCGAGGTAGCGGCGATCACCGGCCTGGACGCGCAGGACATCATCGACGTAGCGCGGGAGTTCACGTCGCATGGCAAAAAGCGGCGGCGGATGTCCACCGCGGAGCCAGCCAGCATACGAACGGCTTTTACAATGTCTTCGCCTGGTTCAGTCTAAACCTGCTGGTCGGTAACTATGACTGGAAGGGTGGCATGGCCCAGGCCTCGACCTACGACGTCACCGGCGGCAAGCCTGGCCAGCCGTTCCCGCTCGCAAAGATCACCCCGAAGGCCGCGCCGTGGAGCATCAGCATCATCCGCTACGACATCAAGTTTGAGGAGACGACGCTCTTCGAAGGCAAATACCCAGCCAGGCGGCCGTTTTATCCGCTCTCCAGCGACATCTACCAGGAGATCATCCCCTCCATCGGCGATGCCTACTCGTATCCGGTCAAAGCGCTGTTCCTGTACATGAGTTCTCCCGTCTACGCGCTCCCGGCCGGGCACACGAACATCGAGGTGCTGGCCGATGTGAACGAGCTACCGCTGTTCGTGGCGAACGACATTGTCATCGGCGAGACCTCGATGTATGCGGACTACATCTTCCCAGATGCAAGCTTCCTTGAGCGCTGGGAGTTCCATGGCTCGCATCCCTCGTTCACGCAGAAGGTGCAGCCGGTGCGCCAGCCAGTCATCGCTTCGTTGACCGAAACGGTAACCGTGTTCGGGCACGAGATGCCCATCTGTCTGGAGAGCATGCTGCTTGGTCTGGCGGAGAAGCTCGGTCTGCCCGGCTCTGGTAAGGATGGCATCGACAAGGGCCTGGATCTCACCCATCCCCACGAGTTCTACCTGCGCATGGTGGCGAACATCGCGGCCGGCGAGAAGGCAGATGGCTCGAACGCAGCGCCCGACGCGGACGACGAAGAGGTGCGGCCGTTCGATGAGCTGCTCGAGGAGTCGGTACGCTTTCACGGCCACCGCTGCGCCGGGCAGGTGCTGGGCGTGCGCATGGCGATGCTGGGCTGCCGGCTGCTGGGAATCGAGGAGCCGGTCACTGCCCAGGCGGCTAATCGTGTACGTCGAGATCGACCGCTGCGCCGCCGACGCCATCGCCAGCGTGACCGGCTGCCGCCTGGGCAAGCGCACCCTCAAATACGTGGACTACGGCAAGATGGCGGCTACGTTCGTGGACCAGCGCACCGGCCGGGCCGTGCGCATTGCCGCGCGCGAGCAGGCCCGCGAGCTGGCGCGGCTCTATGCGCCGGATGTCGCGGACCGGCGCACGGCCCAGCTGCAGGCCTACCAGGTCATGCCGGACGAGGAGCTCTTCGCCGTGCAGGGGGTCGAGCTGGCCATCGTCGAGACCGACCTGCCGGGGGCGCCACGTTCGCGGGTGGCGTGCGCTGTCTGCGGCGAGGGGGTGAACGATGGACGCGAGGTACGCCGGGAGGGACGCGTGCTCTGCCGCGCCTGCGCCCACGGCGCCTACTATCGTGTGTTGCTCCAGGGAGTCCCGGCCATGCCCGAGCGAGACGCGGCCGGCCTCGCCGGGGTAGCCACCGCACGTCCGGGCTAGAGTCTCAACCGTGGCTGGGAACTTTCCGTGTCGAGATGTATCGGCGCCGGCTCCTTTGCCGGCGCTTCCTTCTACTGGCGCCTAGTCCTGGAGGTCACGCCGCATCTGCTCATATTGCTCGCGCGTCAGCTCACCCCGAGCGTAGCGCTCTTTAAGGATCGCCAGTGGATCAGGCCGCGCGCTGCTGCGGGCCAGGCGGACCGCCCAGGCCACAGCCAGAATAAGGCCGCCGGCAACAATGAGCCAGCCGGCGGCCCAGGCCAGCAGCCACCAGGGCGAGCCGGCCTCGCCCCACCTCATCATGCCAGGGCCCATCATGCCGCCCATCATCAGACCGCCCCACAACAGCGGCAGTAGCAGCAGGATCGCCAGCACAGCGATCACCACGGCAAAGGTGGCATTCGACTGCTGCACGTTCTGCATGGTTCGACCTCCCACGAAACAGATTGCGGGCCCTGCGCTCCAGGCCCTGCAGCGGGCAGCGAGGCGCCGCCAGACGCTCCCTCAGGCTACCTGCACCGGGATGCGGTGTGGCCGCCCTGCCGCAGGCTTGGGCAGCCGCAGCTCGAAGATCCTATCCTGGAGCCGCGCCTCCACCCGGCTGGGATCGATCTTGCCCTCTGCTTCTCACCCTTACTATGCCAGACCGCGGTCAGAGCACTGCAGGAAAGGCGTCAGGGATCTGCATGAAGCAAGGTCGGATGGGGGCTCCCCTTCGGTCAGGTCGGCCAGGCCTCCGCCAGGCGTCAGGGATGTGTTAGAGCAAGGTTGGATGAGGTGGCCACCGGCCCGCGTGAGCCTCAGATGCACCGCCGCAGACGTGCAGGGGTCAGACTCTGCGGTATGCTGGCGTGCCGTGTGGCGCCAGGTTACGGAGAGGATCGCAGCGGTAACCCGGTGCAATGTCATCCCTGCGAGCGGCTCCCCAGCCAGGGGCCGTCAGCGAGCTGTGATGGCAAGGGGAGCGCAGAGGTGCCGGGTAAGGGATTCGAACCCTTACAGCCTTGCGGCCACCAGATCCTAAGTCTGGCGTGTCTGCCATTCCACCAACCCGGCGTGGGCTGTGGCGGGGCAACCAGCAGCCGCCTTCAAGTGTATCCAGCTTCCCAGGGCAGCGTCAAACTCCCGGCCCGGGCCGCCCGCGCTGGCTTGACGCCCGGCACAGAATGCGCTATGAAGCACTCCTGGCCGGGCGCGCAGCCACGTGTGTGCCGCAGCATGCACGGGTATGCACTCTCAGGCACCGGTATACCCGAGCGGGTGTCCTGACCGGATGCGCGTCCGTTACGGCGCCCCCTCACCACCCTGAGGAGCTTACGCGTATGGCTAAGAAAGACCCGAGTAACATCGGCTTCGCCGTCGTGGGATACGGTGTCATCGGCGCCCATCACTGCCGGGCGATCAACGAGGCGGCGGGCGCAGAACTGGTCGCCATCTGTGACGCCGACGCCACCGCGGCCAGAAGCGGTGGCGAGAAGTGGAACGTGCCGTGGTATACGTCGCTGAGCGAGCTCTTGGCGAACCCCGACGTGGACGTGGTGAACGTGTGCGTGCCCACTGGCCTGCACGCCGAGGTGGGCATCGCTGCGGCACGCGCCGGCAAGCATGTGGTCTGTGAGAAGCCGCTCGATGTCAATCTGGAGAAGGCCGACGCCCTGATCCGCGCCTGCCGCGAGAACGGCGTCAAGCTGGCCGCGATCTTCCAGCGGCGCCTGCACCCGCTGAGCCGCCGCATCAAGGACACGGTGGACTCCGGCCGGCTGGGGCGGATCGTCTATGCCGACATTCATCTGTACTGGTATCGCACGCCGGAATACTATGCGGGGGGACGCCCGCCCGGCTGGCGCGGCACCTGGAAATATGATGGCGGCGGCGCCTGCATGAACCAGGGCATCCACTCGGTCGACTTCATCCAGTGGATCGTCGGACCGGTGCGCAGCGTCTTCGCCAAGACG